>ONZW01000001.1_pt1 | contig 768174 bp, 652 predicted proteins | sample 1671071 | NCBI WGS metagenome assembly ONZW01 (sample SAMN06348119, study PRJEB24527) | human gut metagenome | biome: human gut; feature: ankylosing spondylitis patient; material: feces | host: Homo sapiens | place: China | collected 2015-10
CTGAATAGAGTAGCTGACTACGGATCAGCCGGTTACAGGTTTGAATCCTGTCGCGATCACAAGAACCTCCATAATCAAATTATGGAGGTTTTTTGCTTTCCTTGCATTATCTCTTTTATTGGATCATACCTAAATTCTGAGGGATTCCTCTTTTTAATTGGCAGTCTGTACTGAGTCCGGTACTAAAACAAGCCTAAAACCTCCATATTCATCACGATAGTTTGGCACGTCATAGTCAATATATGACACTCGGCAGCCTTTTGCAGTACCACCCCAACTACCACCTCGCAAGACCCGGCGGAAAAAGGCAGATGTACCATTAAATGGCCATCCGGGATGGACAGATTTACCGTTTTGAGAGTATTCTTGAGTGTACCAATTGTCACACCATTCCCATACATTGCCACTCATGTCGTACAATCCTAATTCATTAGGCTTTTTCATACCTACCGGATGTGTAGTCCCTTTGTCTCCATATTTACTTTTTTGATAATTTTCAATATACCAGGCAACTTCATCGATATCATTACTTCCGCTGTATTTGTATTTTTCACTATACTTGCCACCGCGTGCGGCATATTCCCATTCAATATCGGTAGGCAGGCGAAATGTTTTGTTTGTAAGGGTGTTCAATTTGCTTATAAACTTTTGCGTGTCATTCCAACTGATATACTCTGCCGGACAATCTTCACATCCTGAATTGTATGATTGATCGAAATCAGTCCCCATAACTGCTTTCCACAGTTTCTGGGTAACTTCATACTTCCCGATATAAAAGAACGGTAGAGTTTCCTCATGCGTTGGTTTTTCATTGCTTTCGCAATCATTACCTTGCTCACTTGTGCCTCCCATAATAAAGGTTCCGCCTTCTACCGGAATCATTTCAAAGCTCTCTCCATTTACAGTAAAAGAAAGAGCAGGCAGTCGTTTCTGGTCGGATTTGTGTTGAATGCAACCGGTAGTACCACCTAAAACAAGAATAAAAACTAAGATGGTAAATATATTCTTTTTAGATAAATGGAGTTTAATATTTAGGAGTGTTTTCATTTATTTGAATATTAAATTATTAGTAACCTGTTAAATGTATAAAATTTAATTAATGTAGTGACCTTATAAGGTGTATGATATAACTTTGTTTAACGTTTAGGGATTTTATAATGGTGGTGTTATCCACTCTATACCGACAGTAGCAAAGGAAAAGCGCAGAAGAATGAAACTGTAACAGCTTTATCTCATTGAAAAACAATAAAAAAGTATTGTTGGCTATTCGTTGCAAACGGTACTTTCCTTATATTTGCAATACAGAATATCAAGGATATATGGCAGAGAAGATTTAAGAATAGGCTATGAATGTAGAAGAATTTAGAGAATATTGCCTTTCATTTAAAGGTGTGCATGACCGGATGCCCTTTAAAAAAGCAACATCTGAATATGACAGAGATTTACTCGTCTTTTATGTAATGGATAAATGGTTCTGTTTTGTGAATATAGACGCATTCGATTTCTGTAATATAAAATGTAATGCCGGACAGATAGAGGATTTGCTAGACAAATATGAAGGAGTACAACCGGGCTATCACATGAATAAAAAACATTGGATTAGTGTCTATTTTGATAAAGACGTTCCGGATAAAATGATTAAGGACCTGGTAAAGCAATCGTATGAAATTGTTGTATCTTCCTTGGCGAGACGAGAGAGGGAAATATTACAAGCTATGTAAATGACACCATTACTTATAGATATGGAGTACTTTTGTGTCAAAGTCTATCTTTCATCGGGCATTTATATACTGAACGAAAAAATAAATATACTGCATGAAACAGCTTATTGATTTAGAAAATTGGAATAGAAAAGAACATTTCAAATTCTTTTCTGCTTTTGACGACCCATTCTTTGGGATCACTACTTTGGTCGACTTTACGAATACCTACCATCAAAGCAAAGATGAGAAAAAGTCTTTCTTTTTGTATTCTGTACATTTTCTGCTGCAATGTGTAAATGAAGTAGAGGCTTTTAAATTACGCATTGAAGGCGAACAAGTAGTGAAATATGATTTTATCCATTTATCACCTACCATAGGACGTGAAGATGGAACATTCGGTTTCGGTTTTTTTGAATACGATGCAGACCTTGAAGTATTTATACAAAATGCTGAAAAAGAAATAGAAAGAGTGAAAAACAGTACTGGCCTGTCTTTTTCCGAAAATATAGGCCGGTTAGATCTTATCCGCTATTCGGCTTTGCCTTGGTTCGCATTTTCAGAGATGAAACATGCTGTTTCTTTTGGCAGAGGTGATTCTGTACCGCGCATTTCCACTGGAAAATTAATAAAAGAGAATGGTGCATACCTGCTTCCAATTTCAATTTCCGGTCATCACGCTCTTATGGATGGGCGTAATGTGGCAGAACTTATCGAGAAGTTAGAAACAACAAAGAAATAAATATCATATAAATATACTAAATGGGACGCTTCAGCTGAATTAGGAAAAATAAAGGAGAATGTGTCAAAATTCTGTGGTAAGTTATGACGCACTCTCCTTTATTCCGTAAGTTGATGAAAAAATTATTGATACCTCGGGCTTACTACCTTGGTCGTTAACATTTTATATTCAGTTCATTGAGTACTTTACGAATCGCTTCAAATGTGGTGATGCGTGTCGGTACTAGTGGTAAACGGAGTTTATTCTCGATCATTCCCATAGCGTTCAACATGGATTTTACTCCGGCTGGGTTTCCGTCTACAAATAAGAGGTTAAACAGTTCCGTAAATTTATGGTGTATGGTCAGTGCATTGGCAAAGTCGCCCTGCAGCGCCAAACGGGTCATTCTGCTGAATTCACGTGGAAAGGCGTTTCCAATAACCGAAATGACTCCTACGGCTCCCAATGTAATCAGCGGGAAAGTAATACCGTCATCTCCGGAAATAACGTCAAAGTTAGCCGGTTTGTTTTTAATGATATCATCCATCTGGGTGATATTACCAGAAGCCTCTTTAATGGCTATAACATTCTGAAAGTCCTTAGCAATGCGCAAAGTGGTCTCTGCGGTCATATTAACTCCTGTACGTCCCGGAACATTATATAATACGATGGGAAGCTCTGTAGCGCTTGCAATTGCTTTATAGTGCTGATAAATTCCTTCTTGTGAGGGTTTATTGTAGTAAGGGACAACGGATAAGATAGCATCTACTCCGGTGAAATCGTCGTTTTTGAGTGTCTCTACAACTGCGCGTGTATTGTTACTTCCGACTCCCAGCAGGATGGGGATTCTTCCGTTGACACGGTCGATTACCATCTTTTTGATTTTCTTTTTTTCTTCTTCACTCAAGGTCGGAGTTTCGGCTGTAGTTCCCAGCACACACAGAAAATCTGCATTATTTTGCAGCAGATAGTCTACCAGTCGCATTAACGCATCGTAATCAACGCTTTCATCCTCTTTGAAAGGAGTAATCAGCGCTACCCCCATTCCTTTCAATCTAGTCTGTATCATGAGTATTAATAATAATCTCTAAATATTTTGCTCGCAAAAGTACGAATATTTTCTTTTTTTACAGCAATAATAATATATAAAATAAGATTATTGCAGAAAAATGTTACGATATAAGCTTTAAAAATTCCTCTTCGTTCATTATTTTAATTCCCAGTTTACTTGCTTTTTCTAATTTCGCAGGTCCCATATTGTCTCCGGCCAGAATAAAACTGGTTTTAGAAGAGATGCTTCCCACGTTCTTGCCACCGTGTTTTTCGATAAGATCCTTGTATTCATCTCTTGAATGGTGGGTGAATACTCCACTGATGACAATGGATTGTCCGGCCAATTTATCGGTATGTCCGCTCAAGTCTTCTTCAGGTCTGTATAGTTGCAATCCTGCTGTTTTTAATCGGTCCACCAATTTACGATTTGATTCATTCGCAAAGTAGTTAAGGATACTCCGAGCTATTTTTTCACCGATTTCATCGATATTGATCAGAGTTTCCAGATCTGCATTTTCCAACTCTTCTATGTCTTTAAAAGATTTGGCTATTTTTTTAGCTACCGTTTCGCCTACAAAACGAATACCTAATGCAAAAATTACTCTTTCAAAAGGTACCTCTTTGCTTTGCATGATTCCTTTAATGATGTTTTCCGCAGATTTGTCTCCCATACGGTCCAAGCCTCTGATGTCATCTGTCGTCAGTTGATAGAGGTCGGCTGTGTCATGAATCAGTCCTAAACGGTAGAACATGTCAACGGTTTCAGGTCCTAATCCGTCTATATTCATTGCTTTCCGGCTGATGAAGTGCTCTATTTTTCCTTTGATTTGTGGTGGACAGGCGGTCTCATTCGGACAATAATGGGCGGCTTCTCCTTCGTATCTTATCAGCTTACTGCCACATTCCGGACAGTGAGTGATGAATTTTACCTTTTCACCGATCATGAAGCGGACCGACGTATCCACACCGGTTATTTTGGGGATGATTTCTCCTCCCTTTTCTACGTAGACCATATCGCCTATATGCAAATCGAGTCCTTCAATGATATCCGCATTATGCAATGATGCGCGTTTCACTACTGTGCCCGAAAGTTGTACCGGGTCGAGATTGGCTACCGGTGTTACGGCGCCGGTTCTCCCTACCTGATAGGTTACCATGTTCAAGCGGGTCAGTGCACGTTCAGCCTGAAATTTATAGGCAATGGCCCAGCGGGGAGACTTGGCTGTGAACCCAAGATTCCTTTGCTGCTTGAGGCTGTTTACTTTCAGTACGATTCCGTCTGTAGCAACGTTCAGGTTTTTGCGCTCTACGTCCCAATAGTTGATAAAGTCGAAGACTTCTTGTAGTGTCTGGCACTTACGCATTAACGGGGAAATCTTAAATCCCCATTTGGCTGCTTCCTGCAGATTTTCATAATGTCCGTCAGTCGGCAGATTATCGCCAAGCAGATAATAGAGATAGGCATCCAGCTTACGGGAAGCCACGATGGCGGAATTTTGTAATTTCAATGTTCCCGATGCGGCATTTCTCGGATTTGCAAAGAGAGGTTCTTCGCGGGCCTCTTTTTCCCGGTTTAATGCTTCGAAAACTTCCCATGGCATCAAGATTTCTCCACGAATTTCGAAAACTTCCGGATAATTATCTCCATGTAGGACGAGAGGAATACTCCGAATGGTCTTTACGTTGTCTGTTACATCGTCCCCTTTTTCACCGTCACCGCGGGTTACCGCGCGGATCAGTTTACCATTTTCGTAAGTTAAAGAGATAGAGGTACCATCATACTTCATCTCGCAACAAATCTCAAAATCTTCATTCAAAGCTTTACGCACTCTGTCATAGAAGTCGGTTACTTCATTCTCCGAATATGTATTCGACAATGAAAGCATCGGATATTTGTGCGCTACTTGGGTAAAATTCTTATTGATATCGCTACCTACACGCATAGTAGGTGAGTTTTCGTCTTTATATTCCGGATGTTCCTGTTCCAGGTCCTGAAGTTCCCTCATTAAATCGTCGAATTCTTTATCTGAGATTTCCGGGGCATTCAGCACATAATAATTGTAATTATGCTGATGGAGTTGGAGACGGAGTTGCTCTATTTTTTCTTTTACAGTCATATATTCTTAGGATTGTTTTAGGCAAAAATACGGGTTTCTCTTCAAATATTTGTACTTTTGCGAAAAATTAAAGATTATGCGTATCGATATTATAACGGTTTTGCCCGAAATGATTGAGGGCTTTTTCAATTGTTCTATTATGAAACGGGCCCAGGACAAAGGACTCGCTGAAATTCATATTCACAATTTACGTGATTATACCGAAGATAAGTATCGCCGGGTGGATGACTATCCATTTGGAGGTTTTGCCGGTATGGTGATGAAGATAGAACCTATTGAACGGTGTATTAATGCCCTGAAAGCAGAGCGTGATTATGATGAAGTGATATTTACCACACCTGATGGAGAGCAGTTTGATCAGAAAATGGCTAATAGTTTGTCTTTATCCGGTAATCTTATCATTTTATGTGGGCATTTTAAAGGTATCGATTATCGCATCCGGGAGCATTTGATCACAAAAGAAATCAGTATTGGAGATTATGTTTTGACCGGCGGTGAATTGGCTGCCGCCGTTATGGCGGATGCTATCGTTCGAATTATTCCGGGTGTGATTTCTGATGAACAGTCCGCCCTTTCTGATTCTTTCCAGGATAATTTGTTGGCGGCACCTGTTTATACTCGTCCGGCAGAATATAAGGGGTGGAAAGTACCCGAGATTCTGCTTTCAGGGCACGAAGCGAAGATTAAGGAATGGGAACTCCAACAGTCGTTGGAACGTACTAGGAGACTGCGTCCGGATCTGTTGGAAGATTAACTTATGTTGTATATAAAAAAGAATGCCTTTCTAATGGAGAAAGGCATTCTTTTTTTATGAAATATATTATTAATAAAAGGAATAGTCTTTGAGCAAACTCATACTTTCCGGTCCGGGGTGCTTCGATTGGTTCCGTGAGCAGACTGAGATAAGCGTATCCGCATTTGGATAGCATTTTAAAGTCAAACTGCAGCGAAGGGGTATGATGTGTTTTTGACTATACCTCAAGTGCACCTATAATTTCAGAAACAGACTTGCATCCGTGTCTTTCCAGGTAATCGTTTATACCATCTATAACTTTGATGGTGATAGCCGGATCTATGAAATTTGCCGTACCAATCTGTATGGCTGAAGCACCTGCAAGCATGAACTCGACAGCATCTTTCCAATTCATGATACCGCCTAGTCCTATGACCGGAATATTTACTGCTTTAGCAACTTGCCACACCATTCTTAGTGCGATGGGTTTTACTGCTGCACCGGACATGCCACCTGTCACTGTTGAAAGGATGGGGCGTTTGCGCTCAGCATCGATGGCCATTCCCAGCAATGTATTGATTAATGATACACTATCGGCGCCGTTGGCCTCGGCTGCCCGTGCCATTTCTGCTATATCTGTAACGTTGGGAGATAGCTTGACGATAAGTGTCTTTTTGTAAGCAGAACGCACTGCTTGTACAACTTCTGATACTCCTTTAGTTGTCACCCCAAATGCCATACCTCCTTGTTTTACATTAGGACAAGAGATGTTTAATTCGATAGCAGGAATTTTGTCAAGTTCATTAATGATCTCTGCAGTCTTTACATAGTCTTCAATGGCTGATCCGGAAACATTCACAATCATGTGGGTCTGAATGTCTTTGATACGGGGATAAATGTGATTTGAGAAATATTCTACACCCTTATTTTGCAGTCCTACAGCGTTTAACATACCGGAAGGGGTCTCTGCCATGCGGGGATACGGGTTACCTTCACGTTTGTGAAGAGTAGTACCCTTTACAATGATACCGCCTATTCGCGTTATATCAATAAAATCCGCAAATTCCTCACCATATCCAAATGTACCCGAAGCTGTCATTACCGGGTTCTTCATTTGTAGTTTACCAATGTTTACACTTAAATCTGCCATAATAGTTTATTTATATTGAAAACAGGACCTTCTTTACAAACGCACAAATGCCCCTCTGTGGTGTTTTCAACGCAACAGAGGCAGGCTCCTATGCCACATGCCATTGTATTTTCCAATGATACTTCGCAATTGATATCGTTACCTTTGGCATATTTGGCTACTGCCATCATCATGGGTTTCGGGCCACATGTATAAATCTGCTCGAATTTTATTTTATTCAGTATGGAATGTTGGGTCACATATCCCTTTTCTCCATGGCTGCCGTCTTCGGTTGTAGTATAGACCTCTCCGTAAGCGGCAAAATCTTCTAATTGGAGCAGATCTTTGTTGCTGCGTGCCCCCAAAAGGAATGTTGGTTTACTGCCGTTTTTAGCAAGTTGTTCACCCAAGTAGAGCATAGGGGCAGTCCCTACACCTCCGCCCACTAATAATAGCTTATCAGAAGGCTTTTCAGGCATTGTGAAGCTATTTCCGAGTGGGAGTACTACATTGATAATCTCTCCTCGATTTACTTGCGCAAGACGTTTTGTTCCATCACCTACAAGTTGGATCAGAAACCATACTTCGTTGCGTTGTCTGTCTACATAATTAATAGAAATGGGGCGACGCAGGAAAGTGGTGGGTGAACCATCTATCCGAATTTCCGCAAACTGTCCCGGTAGCATTTCCGGGAGGACGGTCTGAGAGGTCAATTTCAGCAGCACATAGTTGGTATGCAATCTGAGATTCTCAGTTACTGTCAGGTCTAAAATAAATTTTTTCATGTATTGTTGAAAGTAAATTCGTATTCGTCCTGCAAAGATACGGGAAATTGTGCAAACAGTGATTTATCTGTCTTATTTTTCTCCTCTGAATGTCTCATACGTATTATCATCGAAGAAAATTCTTATTTCAGTTATTTTTCTGGAAGGCTTTTCTATGTATCTAATTTCTTGTTTTACAATCTCTTTCGGGGTGTTTTGGGAACTTTCTAACGGCATTTCCCTGCGATTTTCCGGAGTAACTGTCCCGTTGGGCGGAATTATGGCATTCTCAGCAAATAAGGAAGGTTGAAAATCAGAAGCTGATTGGATGCTTTCTTCGGATATATTGCCTTGCCCATACAACAGCCATTCCAATTTTACATAGTTATATTTCTGATGTACTTTCATAATAACATCCAAACTGGGGTTGTTCCGCCCATTCAAAATATGAGAGAGAGTGGATTGCTGAATACCTATGCTTTCGGCGAAAGCACCGGAAGCCATATTCTCTTTTTCCATGATAATTTTAATCCTATCTTTTATTTCCATATCCTTTGAAGATTTACAAATGTATGACTTATTAGTTGATTCACAAAAGTAAAGCATTTATTTAACTTCGCACAAAAGTAAAAAATAAAAATCACAAAAGCAAATTACAAATACAATATTAATATTTTAGATTTGTAAAGAGAGTGTGATATATTGCTCTTAATATTTTGGGTATCGATGTGTATGATTGTAATATCCATTAAATCTTTAGTTTATATTAAACTTGTATATATCTGAAAAACAATTGCTTTTGTGTTCTGTTATATACCTTGATGCTCTTTATATCACAAATGTTTCTGTATCTTGGACTATTACCTGAATATTAGATTGATATATTGTTTTTTTCTTATTGAGTATTTAATCATTAGCTGGTATTAAAATAAGTGTTAACCACTCTCCTATTACATCCACAATTGTAAATGTATATATGTAATGAAGCTGTAATCACAAATGTAATTCATAATTTTATTGTATAAAAACAAAGATATTACTTTTGTGAATGTGTATTGTGTTACATACATACTTCACAACTGTCATATCCTATCGTTAAATATGCAACAAATAGTAGATATTTATCTATTTTTTCTTGTCACTGGAGAACCCTTCAAGTAAAATTTGTCACTCATAGTTTTACATATAGGCTATAATGCCAAAATATTGCATTATTTCCATATAAATGCCCGTTTAAATGAAATTATTCAATTCTGAGAGGCTTTAATTTATTATAAATAATTGATCTACAGTATTATATGTGCGTTTTGTTAGGCTGATTTTTTTTCTATTCCAGAAAATATAGATACTTTATGTATGAAAATGACATTATGATACAGGTTATGATATTCTGTTAGCATCATGATAAGGCTATGAATATTCATTGGTATCTTCAATAAGGGTTAGCTTCATTGTGTTTCTATTATATAGTATGTGTTGTATTCTTTTTATCCTTTTCTGCCTTTGGGATAAGGAATGTATCATACTGCTTTTACTGAGAAATCTATTTTATGGGAAATAGACCCTTATTTTGATTAGGTTCGGCATTAAGGAGGCAGAATGACAAAAGGCTAAATAAGAATGTAAAAAAATAGGTTAGTTACTACCAGAGAAGAAGGTATTTGATTATGGAGGATACATTTACTCCCCATACCACACTTCGATTTTGGTAAAAGTATGATATAGGGAGCAGATACTGAAATAAATTGTTTTTTAATGAAGAATCTTGAATACTAATTCACGAAGAATATCTCCATCGCTTATCGAGGTATTGCCTACACCTTTCGATTTTGCGTCTGCATATCGTATTTCTCCTACAATTTGCATTGTCTTCACTCCAGTGTATTTCCGCATTGCCGTCAGGTAGTCGCGGGCCTGCCACGGGGTTTTAAGCCCTAACATGGTAGCCACTCCCTGTTCTGATTTATCCGGTGCATAGTAGGCCAACATTAGGTTTGAGTAAAAGTTGAATAGTAAAGAAAGCGTCATTTGTATCGGATTTGTTTTAGGATTTTCTTCAAAGTATTTTATTATTTTATTGGCCTTGAGTACATCCTTTTCGACCAGTGCACTACGCAATTCAAAATTATTATAGTCTTTACTTATCCCTATGTTTTTCTCTATTTGTTCAGGAGTTACGCGTTTCTGACCGCCGGGTAATGTGATGATCAGTTTTTCCAGTTCACCCGTCAAACGGCTAAGATCCGTACCCACAAAATCAGCTAACATTGCGGTAGCTTTAGGCTCCATGTCTATCCCTTTACGTTTCATATATGAACTGATAAATGCAGGCAGCTGTGCTTCTTTTATCTTTTTGGATTCGAAAAGAATACCTGTTTTTTCAATTTCTGCAGCTAACTTCTTTCTGCGGTCCAGAGCGCCATGTTTATGACAAACCACTAATATTGTTGAGTTTAACGGTTTTTGCAGGTAATAAGATAGTTCTTCTATATTGCGGATGGCTTGTGCCTCTTTTACTATCACTACCTGATGTTCTGACATCATCGGGTAGCGCTTAGCGGCATTAATCACAGTCGCCACATCCACATCTGCACCATATACTACGGTCAGGTTAAACTCTTTCTCAGTATCCGTCAGTACGTTGTCGGTAATGTAATCGGCTATTAAGTCGATATAATACGATTCTTCTCCCATCAAATAGTAGATGGGACGATATTGCTTGGCCCTCAGTTCTTTGAGGATGTCATCGCAAGTCAGTTCTTGTTTGGCCATATAAATATAAGTGTGGCGTTACCAGTCGAATTTCAGGTGTTTTACAGTTTTCTTTTCATCAATGATCATTCGTAGCGAGGCGATGCCTATCTCTACATGCTCCTCTACATAGTTTTTGGTAACGATGTTGTCGCTTTTATCAGTTTTCACTCCTTCCGGAATCATAGGCTGGTCGGATACGAGTAGTAAAGCTCCGGTCGGGATATGATTGGCAAAACCGCAACTGAACAGAGTTGCCGTTTCCATATCAACTGCCATTGCACGAGTTCTTTTCAGATACTCTTTAAAGGTGTCATCATGCTCCCAAATACGGCGGTTGGTTGTATAGACTGTTCCTGTCCAATAATCGCGAGCATAGTCACGGATAGCCGATGATACGGCACGCTGCAGCATAAATGCCGGCAGGGACGGAACCTCCGGCGGGAAATAGTCGTTTGAGGTACCTTCACCGCGGATAGCGGCAATTGGCAGAATCAGGTCACCTATTTTATTTTTTTTATCGATTCCGCCACATTTTCCCAGAAACAGGCAGGCTTTTGGAGAGATGGCACTCAGCAGATCCATAATTATGGCGGCATTGGGACTTCCCATGCCAAAGTTGATGATTGTGATTCCTTCTGCACTGGCAGAGATCATATTGGCGTCTTTACCCAAAATGGGAACATTAAATTTCTCTGCAAATATTTCTACATACTTGTTGAAGTTAGTCAACAGGATATACTCTCCAAAGTCTTCCAGGTTACGTTTGGTGTAACGGGGTAGCCAATTAGCTACGATTTCTTGCTTTGTTTTCATAAGATTCCATTAAATTTGTGCTTCCAATAGCAGGAAGCCATTATTTAACTTACAAAAATAGTAAATGTTATCGTTAAACCTACCAGTATTTGACACTAAAATCGCCACTCGAAATGGAAAAAATGTTATTTTCGATGTGATTCGCCGTCGTTATGTCGCATTGACCCCTGAAGAATGGGTCCGTCAGCACTTTGTACACTTTCTTATTGTTCATAAGGGGTATCCGTCGTCTTTGATGGCAAATGAAGTGCTGCTGAACCTGAACGGGACTAAAAAACGATGTGACACAGTGCTATACAAACGCGATCTTAGTGCCAGAATGATTGTTGAATATAAAGCTCCCCACATTGAGATTACGCAGGCTGTTTTTGATCAGATCACCCGCTATAATATGGTTTTGAAAGTTGATTATCTGGTTGTCAGTAATGGGATGCAACACTATTGTTGCCGGATGGATTATGATACTCAAAGTTATTCGTTTCTGTCGGATATTCCGGATTATGACGCTTTATAAAATTAACAATGTTAATGACTCTTTCCGGCATCTATTATCCTCTTTCCAGGAAGTTAATATCGTAAATGCAAGAAGTTAATTGTTTATCATTACGAAGTTAACTTTAACACACTATTAAAGTTAACTTCGTAATGATGGATTGTTCGTATAATAAACGGCTTGTAATCAATACTTTTGTTTCAAAAGCTAATTTTCATTGTATCGGTATGGCGCTAAGATGAAAATGCTTGGTTGACTTTTTGACAACTATAAAGAAGCCTATTGACACCCGAAACTCTGTCCGGTGACAATAGGCTGTGAAATGAAAAAGACGTTTTTTACAATAGAGAACTTGAAATAGAGGACTATTTCTTTTTCTTGCGATCCAATACGTTTTCCTGGAACTTTTGCATCAGCTCGTAGAAATTCGGGATATATATCGTTGCCAGTAACGTGTTCAGGGCCATACCGAAAACAACAGCTGCGCCGAGTGCGATACGGCTTTGCGCCCCGGCCCCTGTGGCGAACAGAAGAGGCATCACTCCCAATACGAATGCAAAAGAGGTCATCAGGATCGGACGCAGCCGGACATGCCCGGCTTCATAGGCGGCATCGCGAATAGAGTTACCTTCGGCACGGAAGTCGCGTGCAAATTCAACAATGAGGATTCCGTTTTTCGCAGAAAGGGCGATCAGTAAAATGATGCCGATCTGAGTATAAATGCTCACAGGGGTCCCCATGACAGAACAACCTATCATTGCTCCCAATAAAGCCATTGGCAATCCCATAATTGCTGATAAGGGGCTTGTCCAGCTTTCGTATTGGGCTGCCAGTACCAGGAATGCCACCAATAATGCCATGATGAATACGATGGTGGTTGTGTTGCCTGCTTGCGTCTCCTGATAGGCTACCGAGGTCCATTCGTAGCCAAACTCGTTACCCAGTTGGTCCTTAATCAGGTCTTCCATTTGCTGTATTCCCTCACCCGAACTGCTTCCCGAAGCCACGTTGCAGGTGATAGATGCTGTCGAGTACATGTTGTAACGGCTGATCTGGTCCATCCCCAAGCGCTCTTCGACTTTGGTAAAGGATGAAAATGGGACCATATCTCCTTTGGCGTTGGGGACGCTGAGTTTCAGCACGTCGTCAATTACTTTTTGAGCTTGTTCTCCGGCCTCTATCTTTACCTGATAGATACGTCCGAATTGAACAAAGTCATTGACATAGGCCGCTCCCATATAATAACTCAGTGTAGAGAATACGTTATCCAACTGAATGCCCATAAACTGTACTTTATCGCGGTCGATATTCAGGAAATACTGTGGTACATTGGCCTGGTACATACTGGATATGGATGCGAGAGCGGGTTGAGTGTGATAAGTAGCCATCAGGGTTTCGACAGCCCGTTGCATTTCAGTCGGCCCCAGGTTATTGCGATCTTCCAATTGTAGCTGTAACCCTCCTGAAGCTCCTAATCCGGGAATGGCCGGAGGTACCATTGCGAATATCTGTGCTTCCTGGATGCCATAAGCCATCTCGTTGAAACGTTCGACCACAGCCGCAGCAGTATGCTCTTTTCCTTTCCGTTGGTCCCAGTTTTTCAAGACAACGAAATAAGTACCTGTGTTGGACTGTTCGCCACCTCCCATAATAGAAAATCCGCTGATACCGATATAGTCTTTTACTTCAGGATAACTGTCCAGAATCTGATTGACTTTCCGACCCACAGCCTGTGTGCGTTCCAGACTTGAAGCCGGTGGCAACTGGATGACAGCTATGAAGTAGCCGTCATCTTCATCAGGGACGAAGGTTGAAGGCCATTTCATGAACAGGATAACAGCCACTGCCGTAATAATACCATAAGAGATCAACGTAAGGCCGGGACGGATGAGTAATCCCTTCACGATACGGTCATATAGATTCTGTGTCTTATCATATACCTTATTGAATCCCTTGTATATGAAGAAATTGGATGGCTTGTTATGCTCCAGAAACAGTGCGCATAATGCCGGGGTCAGTGTCAACGAATTAATACCGCTTAATACGGTAGATGCAGCAATGGTCAGGGCAAATTGCTTATAAAGTTGTCCGGAGATGCCGCTGATTAATGTGGTAGGGATAAAAACTGCCAATAATACCAATACCACTCCGACAATTGGTCCTGTGATTTCTCCCATTGCTTTGGTGACGGCTTCTTTGGGAGAATACTGTCCTGTCTCCAGCAAACGTGAAGCATTTTCTACTACCACAATCGCATCATCCACCACTATTGCTACGGCAAGTATCAATCCGAATAGAGTTAAAGTATTGATTGAAAATCCAAGTGCCGCCATGACTGCCAGTGTACCGATCAGTGATACCGGAATGGTGATACATGGAATGATGACAGCCCGCCAGTTCTGTAGAAACAGGAAGATAACGAGTACCACCAATAAGGTTGTTTCCAGAAAAGTAACGAGTACTTCATCAATGGATGCATTGATGACATCGGTCGTATCCAAGGTCACGTTATAGCTGACTCCGGCCGGGAAGTTTTGTGCAAGCTCCTGCATTTTTGCCTTGACTCCTTTAGAGACATCGAGCGAGTTCGAACCCGGTTGTTGATAGATAGCGATGGCAGCAGTAGGGTGTCCCTTTAGTTTGGACACTACGTTGTACGAAGAACTGCCGAGGTCGATGCGCGCCACATCTTTTAGCCGGAGCATTTTCCCTCCTTCTTCAGTTCGGATAATAATGTTGCCGAACTCTTCGGGAGACGTCAGGCGACCTTGTACATTCAAGGTATACTGATAGGCATTATTGTTGTTTTTGCCAATAGGCTGTCCGATATAACCGGCACTGACCTCTATGTTTTGTGACTGGATAGCCTGATAGATTTGTGCCGGCGAGAGGTTACGGATGCGCATTGCTTCCGGATCTAGCCAGACGCGCATGCTGTAATTGCCCGCTCCCATTACATTGACAGCCCCTACGCCGGGTACACGTGTCAATTGGTCTACCAGATTCAACTGAGCGTAGTTCGTAAGGTAAAGCCCGTCGTATACAGAGTCTTGTGCCTGCATCGTGAGAAACATCACAATATTGGACGATTGCTTCTGTACCGTTACTCCCTGAACGATGACAGGTTCCGGTAACGAAGATTGTGCTACGCTTACCCGGTTTTGAACTTGTACAGTGGCCATATCTATGTCTGTACCGACAGCAAAAGTAATGGTCAACGAATAGGCACCCGAGCTGGACGCTGTAGAGCTCATATACAGCATACCGTCTACGCCATTTACTTGCTGTTCTATGGGAATGCCGACAGTCTGGGCTACGGTCTCAGCATTTGCCCCCGGATAGAAGGCAGATACCTGTACTGTAGGCGGAGTTATCTCCGGAAACTGTGCGACAGGCAATATATTTAATGTTACCAATCCGGCCACCACGATGATCAATGCCAGTACCGTGGCGAATATAGGTCGATTGATAAAGAACTTTGAAAACATGCAGTTAACGATTAGAGGTTGATGACTCGTGATTGACTGATACGGGCTTGACTTTCATGCCATCACGTACTTTCATCAGTGCTGTGGTGACATATTGTTCTTTGGGCGAAAGTCCGCTCTTTATCTGGCGCAATGTGTCATTGACCAGTTGTCCCGGTTCGATATGCCTGTAGCGTACTATATTCGAATCGTTTACAATGTATAGGTATTTCCCCAACTGATCTGTACCGATGGAAGCTTCCGGAACAAGCACTGCTTGTTTTGCCTCGGCATAAGGCAATGTGATACTGACGTATAGTCCGCTTTTCAGAATACCTTTCGGATTATCCAGATTGGCGCGCACGTTGAGTGTTCCTGTGTTCAAGTCGACATTGGGCGATAAATAATCCAATGTGGCCGGATAGTTTTGTGTGCCGTTCTCACCCAGGCGCACGATGACATTTTTGGGGAGTTCCTTTTCTTTACCGTTTTGAGAGAGTAGCATTGAAAGCCATTGGTTGTCGGCAACATTAAAATAGGTGTACATGCGGTCGTCTTTATAGATCGTAGCCAAAGTGACAGGTTGTGCGGCTCCGCTGATATAGCTGCCCACATCGTAAAGCGAGCGGCTGACAGTTCCGTTGAAAGGGGCACGGATATAGCAATAGCCCAGATTGGTGTGTGCAGTATTCAGAGTGGCTTCGGCATTGCTGACTGCTGCAGTGGCTTCGGCTACATTCGATTCAGCTTGTAATACTTGTATACGGCTGACCGCATCACTTTTTAGAGCCTCTTTCATGCGGCTATAGTTGTTACGGGCATATTCCAACTGTGCAAGTGCGGTTTTCAGTTGCGCTTCGGCTTGAGTTACATTATCTTTGTAGATCGTTGGTTCGATTACGAATAAGAGTTGCCCTTGCTTCACACGAGTTCCCGGTGTGAAAGAGGCGGACTGCAAGGCACCGTTGACTCTGGCTACCAGATTTACTGTTTGTTCGGTAGTCAGATATCCCGGATAATCTTTTGTTAGGGTAATGTTTTGTACGAGTGGATATGCCACACTGATTTCCGGAGTAGGCATCCCTCCTCTTTCGGTTTCTTTTTTCCCTTTACATCCGCTCATTATCAAAGGGAGGATGAGGAAAATATACATTAGTTTTTTCATTATGACAAGTCTTTATAGTTAATTATTCAGGTTTCCGGACCATCCGCCTCCCAATGCCTGGTACATAGCTATCAGTTGGAGTAGAGAATATCCTCTGGCTTGAACCAGCTGGTTTTCATAACTGAGCAGTGAGCGTTGGGCATCCAGTACGTTCTGGAATGGGGTCAATCCTTGTTTGTAAAGTTCCAGCGAGAGAGTCAGGGTCTCTTGTCCCTGATTGCGCACTTCGCGCAAAGCTACTATTTGCTTGATAGAATTCCGGTAAGCGTTCATAGCGTTGTCTGTCTCTTGTACGGCGGTCAATACTGTCTGATTGAACTGGTTGATAGCTTCGTCCAATTGTGCTTTGGCCAATTTGGTAGCATTCACTAGTTGAGTTCCTTTAAAAAGCGTCCAACTCAGGGCCGGAGCAATTTCATAGGTCATACTTTTATGATGGGTCAGGTCTTTCAGGTCCTTTGCTGCATAACCAACCGATCCTTTTAGAAAGACCTGAGGTAACCAGTCCGACTTAGACGCTCCTACTAAAGCGGCTTGTGCATTGACGCTTCGTTCGGCACTGCGTATGTCCGGGCGGCGAAGTAACAAATCGGCCGGAAGCCCCACTCCGATAGGTTCCATATAATCCGGTAATGTTCCGGGAGCGGTTAGAGCTGGCCGCACTTCCTGGGGATAAGTACCCAATAGTATGGCAAGGGTCGTAATGTATTGATTAATGCCCGATTCGATTTGAGGAATCGATGCTTTGGTGCTGAAGAACACCGACTTAGCCTGTGCCACATCCAGTTTAGATACGAGTCCGGTGTTGTATCTTACTTCTGTAATTTTTAATACCGCCTCTTGAGATGCACAGTTCTTTTGCACTACGGCCAATTCTTGTTGCAACTCCCGCAGGTTGATGTATGCTGAGGCTACCTGGGCACAAAGTGATATCATTGTGCCGGTATATTCTTCTTTACTGGCCGCAAAGTTCTCTTTCTGGGCTTTTACGCGATTGCGTATGCTTCCAAAGAGGTCTAACTCCCAGCTCATATTGAGCGAGGCATCATAATAATGTTGAGTCGATTGTGGCAAGTCACTGGTGTTGCCACTGCTTTGCTGGCGGGTCCATCCGGCATTCAACCCGATTGTTGGGAAAAAATTTCCACGTTCCATTCTTAAGTTGGCTTTTGCCATATTGATACGATCAATCGCAGTCAGTACCGAATAATTCTGCTTGACTGCAACGGAGATGAGTGAGTCGAGAACGGGGTCCTGAAATGCTTTCCACCATTGGTCGTCCACTGGCAATACTTGCTGAAATATTTGTGTATCTTCTTCCCATCCTTGTGGTAATGGTTTGTCCAGATAGCGGCTCGTGGCCTGTGGAAAGGCAACGGATGAAAGAAACAGCAAGAACGTGATACTTCCTATTCGTAGTTTCATAAGCTTAGGTTATTTAGAAATGAAAACATAACAACGAAAAGAAGTATTTGTTTATCCGCTCTGCAAGAGAATGGCTACACTCAAAAGGGAATCTGTTTTCTTTAAAAAGTAAATGGGTATTTCATAAACAAAAACCCATAACTTTACTAAAATTCAATAGGAATTATAGTAAAATTATGGGTTTAAATAGTATTATAATATGTCTCACTAGTCCTCCGGAATCGGACTATCGAGCTTTATTCAGCTTTTCTTCTGATAGCTCTTTTGGTGGTAACCGGTGCTTCTTCTACTTTGTGTTCTATTTCTACACCTGCCAGTTCCGGGTCAATCATGATACGTCCACAGTATTCGCAAACGATAATTTTTTTACGTGAACGGATATCCAGTTGTCTCTGAGGCGGAATTTTATTGAAACAACCACCACATGCATCACGCTGTACGTATACAATACCTAAACCGTTACGTGAATTTTTACGGATGCGCTTGAAAGATTGAAGCAGGCGGGGTTCTATCTTTGTCTCGAGATCTTTTGCTTTGTCTCTCAACTTCTCTTCTTCCTGTTTGGTCTCTTCGATGATTTCATCCAGTTCATTCTTCTTCTGGTCGAGGTCTTTCTGGCGTTCTTCCAGCGCTTTGGTATTTTTCTCTATTTCTTCAGATTTCTCCTGCTCTTCTGCAGTAAATTCTTTAATTCTCTTCTCGCAAAGTTCCATTTCCAAAGACTGGAATTCGATCTCTTTTGTCAGGAAGTCATATTCACGGTTATTACGAACATTGTCCTGCTGTGATTTATATTTCTCAACCGAAGCTTTGGCTGCTTCAATTTCCACTCTCTTACCGGCGATAGCTGATTTGAGTTCGTCTACTTCCGACTTGATTTTGTCGATACGTGTACTCAGACCGGCAATTTCGTCTTCAAGGTCTTGTACTTCCAATGGAAGTTCACCTCTCAACGTTTTAATCTCGTCAATCTTAGATAATGTTGTTTGCAGCTGGTACAAAGCTTTCAACTTCTGTTCCACTGTCAACTCTTTCGGTTCATTTTTAGCTTCTCTTGCCATTTTACTTATAAATATTTAATGGGATTCGTGTTTACCTTACTAAATTGGAGTGCAAAATTAGGAAATAAATCCCGTATTATAGAATAAAAAATTTCTTTTGTATATTGTTCGCTTTCGTAATGCCCTATTTCAGCAAGCAAAATGTCAGTTTCACGACCGAAATAGTCGTGGTATTTAATTTCACCCGTGATAAAGACATCAGCTCCGCTACGGACTGCCTGCGGAATAAGGAAAGCTCCTGCCCCTCCGCAAAGGGATACTTTCTGAATCAGGCGGCCTGTAAGTTTGTTGTGCTTCAAACATCCGACTTCGAATCTTTTCTTTATTCGCTTCAGGAATTCGAGTTCGGATTCCGGTTCTTCCAATTCACCGACAATTCCTGATCCGACTTGGGCCCAACTATTGTGGAGAGGATATAAGTCATAAGCCGGTTCTTCATATGGATGTTTGGAAAGCAATGCACGGATAACTTCTCCTTTCTTATATTCAGGCAGGATCGTTTCAATCCGCACTTCTGTTTCGCGATGAAGTTCTCCCACTGTTCCGCAGAAAGGATGGCTCCCTTCCTGTGCACGGAAAGTTCCCTCCCCTTCTGTATTATAACTACACGAATCATAATTGCCTATACATCCACATCCTGCTGTGAACAAAGCATTACGGACCTCTTCAGCCTGGGCAGACGGAACAAATGTGACTAATTTTATCAGACTGCTTTCTTTAGGGTCGAGTATACGTACATTTTTTAATCCTATCTTCTCGGCTATTTTGAAATTGACTCCGCCCGGAGCATTGTCCAGATTGGTATGGGCCGAATAAATAACGATGTCGTTTTTGATTGCTTTCAGAATGCATCGTTCAACGTAATCTTTACCGGTGATTGATTTATAACCTTTAAAAATAAGAGGATGATGGGATATAATGAGATTACATCCGGACGCGATGGCTTCATCCAACACAGCTTCGGTAACGTCAAGACACAACAAAGCCCCTGTTGTTTCCGCATCTGTCAATCCGATTTGCAGGCCGGCATTATCAAATCCGTCTTGCAATGGCAGAGGCGCGAACCGTTCAAGGGCGCTTACTATTTCTTTAATTTTCATTTTTAGTAGAAAATTTGCCTGCAAATATAAGAAAAAGATAGCACCTTGCCTTGCTTTTATTGATTTTTTAATATATTTACCTCCTAATTTATAAAGACTCAAACCAATGAAGGCATTTTTACCGTTACTTCTCTCTTTTTTCTTTATTATTTCATGCCAGCAACACAAAGAAGCTACTATATCTCCTATCGATGAAGAAGATGAATTGCAGGAAGAGGCCGATAGCCTTCCCCGTGCGACAGCCATTTTTTGGCTTGATAAATATCATATGAAAGAGCTGAAAAAGGACGATGTGCTTACTTTCCGTACGGCTAAGGCTAAAGTCATCATTCGGAATGATGGGACAATCGAGCTTCTGTCGTTTGTGGAACAACAGTCTGGGAATGCACAACGATATATCCGTTACCGACTGAAAGATTTCAAGGTTAAGAAAATCTTGATGGATAACGGCTATATCAATCCGGGTGAACAATACGTCCAACTCCGTTATATACCTGCACTTGCAAGGCGCGTTAAATAGTGATTTCTACTATGTTTCCTTCGGGATCAAGAATAGCACTTTCAAAATAGCCGTCTCCGGTGGTTCGTGGCTCACTCTCGATAACAAAACCATCCTTACGGAGTTGTTCTGTGAGTTCCAATACAGCTTCTTTGCTACCGACAGAAAAGGAAAAATGAGCTAACCCGAGGCAGTCTTTTAATGCAGGTGTTGTGATATCTTGTCTTTGCATAATTTCCAGAGAAGCAAATCCCTGATCAAAACTGATGAAATAAGATTCAAATCCTTTTTTAGGATTAATATACTTTTCATTACTTGTTCCGTTGAAATAAGTGATATAGAAATTTCTAAGTTCTTCTAAACGGGTAGTCCAGATGGCAATGTGGCTGATGTGCATATTCCTGATAGTATCGATTAATTATTAATATTTGCACAAATATAGTAAATATTGATAGTTATGCTTTGATTTATATCAATAATCATGCAATTATCGCTTCTTTATCATTTTGTTCTTCATTGCATATTTCTCATCGACTACCCGGTCGGTAGGATAGAATGTAAATGCCATGCGCCAACCTGATTCTTGATAAATAAATTTTCTTCCGCTGGCACCATGAGATATTTTATCGTACTTTTCTTTTAAAAAGCCGCTTATTTCTTGAGGAATAGCCTCTCCGATTTGCAGGAAGTCTACGGTAATAAAAAATCCCGGGATATGTATTTCACTTATTAATTGTAAAATGGAGTCGGTTGATGTCATAGTACGGCTACTTTTGAGATTCTTTGGTTACTTGCAAAATACGTCCGTATTCATCGAATGATTTACGGGATGCCAGCGAGATGGTGATCATTAATGATAACATAGAGGCTGTGAAAGTAATGACCATAATCATCATTTGATATTTTATGGCAACGTTTGGACTGCTGCCTCCCAAAATTTGCCCGATCATCGTGCCTGGAAGTGCTACTAATCCCATAACCGCGATATTGGCAATCAGTGGGCTGAAAGATTTGATAATCGCTTCCCGTATGAATGGTGCCTGTGCTTCCTGACGAGTGGCACCATTGCCCAACAGGTAACAGTACAATTGCTGTTCACGTTTCAATCCACTATAATAAGTGTTCAAGGCAATCACGTTGCTTGATAACATATTTCCCATTAAGATTCCGAAAATGGGAATAAAATACTGGGCGCTGAATACATTATCCAGTTGTAATACAATGCCAATAAAGTACATGCCCACCAGCACAACGCTACAGAGGAAACCTACTGATATAGGGATCAGGAGTATTTCACGTTTAAGTCCTGTACGTACCAAAGCTGTTTGTCCGGCTACAAAAATCATGATGATAACCCACAGGAAGTTAATCCATGGGTTATTCCACAGGAAAAGGTATTTCAGGTACATACCTATCAGGAAGAGTTGCACGATCATGCGTGCTGTCCCTATCAGGGTGGCTTTCAGTAATCCGGTTTTGAACTTCCAAAGATAAAAAAGTGGGATTACCAATAACAGTAGCCCTATAAGCAGATTAAAGTAAGATATATCAATAGTTCCCATATACTACAGTGTGATTAGCTGGTTACATCCGTAAGCGAATGTCCGGTCATGAGAAACGGCGAGTATAGCCGTTCCCTTTTCTGCCTGATTACGGAAGAAAGCTAAAACTTTGTCTGTGGAACCGGCATCGAGTGCAGATGTCGGTTCATCTACAATAATCAAAGGTTTTTCCAGCATGGCTGCAACGGCTATCATAATGCGCTGGCGCTGACCACCCGATATTTCGCCTACCCGTTTCTGATAGAGCTCTTTGTCCAGTCCTAATTCATCAAAACAAGTGAAAAGCTTTTCTTTTGAAAAAGAGATGTGTCGATTGGCTTTCAATGCAAAAGGAAGCGATATCATTTCTTTTACCCATTCGGAGGGCAGGGCTAACTCCTGTGGAATCCAAGCTATATGTCTGCGTATGGCATCGATAGTAGTAGGTTCAAGCAAGATACCTCCTACTTTGATTTTGCCTTTTCTTAATGGGACAAATCCCATGATTGCATTGAGTAGAGAGGTTTTTCCACGTCCTGATTGACCTGCTATGCAAGCTGTCTCGCCTTTATTTAGTCGCATACAAAATTCCGAGAAGAGTATATCCTCGCCGAAAGCAATGCATGCATTGTCTATTTGTAACATCGTGTATCTTTAAATCTATCTTGCAAAGTTAGTCAAAATTCATAATATGTGCGGGATTTCTTTTATCTTTGTGTCACTAATTAATGAACGAGATATGATACTGAACGAACGAGACAGTCGCCACGAACATGTATTAAATGTGGCACGGCAGATGATGACTGCTGCCCGTACGGCCCCTAAGGGAAAAGGAATTGACATCATAGAAACTGCAATTGTTACCGGTGAAGAAATACAGCAACTCTCGGATACGTTGAAAGCCATGTTCGAAGAGTTTGGTATGAAATTCTTTTTGCGGGATGCAGATAATATTCTTCAGGCTGAGTGTATCTTATTAATAGGTACGCGTGAGCAAGCTCAAGGATTGAATTGCGGTCATTGTGGATATGCTACATGTTCCGGACGTTCTGAAGGTGTCCCCTGTGCGTTGAATAGCATTGATGTAGGCATTGCAATTGGTTCGGCATGTGCTACAGCGGCTGATTTGCGCGTAGATACCCGTGTCATGTTCTCAGCCGGATTGGCTGCCCAACGTCTTGAATGGTTGAAAGGATGTCATCAGGTAATGGCTATCCCGGTTAGTGCTTCTTCCAAGAATCCTTTTTTCGATCGTAAACCTAAGTAATATAGGTAGCGAGTGGCATTTATTACTATTGGTGTAGTGTCCGTTCGCTATTTATGATTTATTCTTTAAAAACTAAAAAAATGGGAATAATGGTTGGTCTTCCTACTTCAGGAGGCACAGAGAAAGATTTGCAATTGAACTTTGGTTTAACTGTTAATGATCAAGTAGAGATGTTAGCCCCCTTCTTGCCTGCAGAGTGGTTTCTGCAAAGTGGTATACAACTAACTTGGCCGCATGCCGGGACAGACTGGGCATATATGTTGGCTGAAGTTCAGGAATGTTTTATAAATATAGCCCGTGAGATTGCGAAACGTGAACTTTTGCTTATTGTCACCCCCTATCCTGAGGAGGTGCGTAAGCAGATCATTGGTACGGTGAATATGGATAATGTACGTTTCCTGAAGTGCGACACGAATGATACTTGGGCGCGCGATCATGGAGCAATTACTTTGATGGATACAGGTGGAGCAAGTTTGCTGGATTTTACTTTCAATGGTTGGGGAGAAAAGTTTGAGGCTCGTTTAGATAATCAGATAACTCGCCGGGCAGTAGAAGCCGGTGCACTGAAAGGGCAATATAAAGATTGTCTGAATTTTGTACTCGAAGGTGGTTCCATCGAAAGTGACGGAGCCGGTACTTTGCTCACTACTTCCGAATGTTTATTGTCTCCACATCGTAATTCGCCGATGAATCGTGTTGATATAGAAGAATATCTTTGCAGAGTATTCCATTTACAACGGGTTTTATGGCTCGATCATGGATACTTATCGGGAGATGATACGGATAGCCATATAGATACATTGGCTCGCTTTTGTTCTCCGGATACTATTGCGTATGTAAAGTGTACCGACTCTGAAGATGAACATTACGAGGCGCTATGCAAAATGGAAGAGCAATTGAAAACGTTCCGCACTACATCAGGTGCTCCTTATCGTTTATTGGCATTGCCTATGGCAGACAAAATAGAAGTAGAGGGAGAGAGATTGCCTGCAACGTATGCCAATTTTTTGATAATGAATGATGTTGTACTTTATCCGACTTATAATCAACCGGAAAATGATAAATTGGCGAAAGAAGTGCTGTGTGAGGCTTTTCCGACATACGAAGTGGTAGGCATTGATTGCCGTGCACTTATTAAGCAGCATGGATCTTTGCATTGTGTGACGATGCAATATCCGACAGGAGTGATTAAATAATAAATTAAAGTATGAGAAAAATAAAAGTAGGAATCATTCAACAGGCTAACACATCAGATATTAGGATAAACCTGATGAACCTGGCTAAAAGTATTGAAGCATGTGCCGCTAATGGCGCTCAACTTGTTGTTCTGCAAGAACTTCATAATTCTTTGTATTTCTGCCAGACAGAGAATACGGATTTATTTGAACTGGCAGAACCCATTCCTGGCCCTTCTACCGGATTCTATTCCGAACTGGCGGCAGCCAATCGGATAGTGCTTGTTACTTCTTTGTTTGAGAAACGTGCTCCGGGACTATATCATAATACAGCTGTTGTCTTTGACCGGGATGGAAGTATTGCCGGAAAATATCGTAAGATGCATATTCCTGATGATCCGGCTTATTACGAGAAATTCTATTTTACTCCGGGAGATATTGGCTTTGAACCGATTCAGACCTCTTTAGGCAAGTTGGGTGTGTTGGTTTGCTGGGATCAATGGTATCCGGAAGCTGCTCGCCTGATGGCGTTGAAAGGAGCTGAGATTTTGATTTATCCTACTGCTATCGGTTGGGAGAGTACAGATACAGATGACGAAAAGAAACGTCAGCTCAATGCTTGGATTATTTCTCAGCGTGCGCATGCGGTAGCCAATGGGCTTCCGGTGATTTCAGTCAATCGTGTCGGTCACGAACCTGATCCGTCAGGACAGACCAACGGGATATTATTTTGGGGAAATAGTTTTGTTGCCGGACCGCAGGGTGAATACCTGGCTCAGGCGGGAAATGACCGCTCTGAAAATATGATTGTTGAGGTGGATCTTGAACGTTCGGAGAATGTGCGTCGTTGGTGGCCATTTCTTCGTGATCGGAGGATAGATGAATATGGGAATTTAACAAAACGTTTTATTGATTGAAATGATTTTTCTCTCTGATAAAAAAATCCCGTAGAGTTTTTTACACTCTGCGGGATTTTTCATTATCTTAAGCACTATTTTATCTGAATGTAAGCTTCTTATTAACGATGAAGTTTACTGTTCCGTAGATAAACAGCCCCAGGAATTGTGCCAGATACTCGTTTACATCTCCACACTCTACAAGTGTGACTAAAAATAAGAACTGGGCACTATATGCCAATCCGAAAGCAGAACAGAAGAACAACATCTGCTTCCAAATGTTGTTCTTTTTATTTTCAATCGGAAAGATCCAATATTTACTCCAAATAAAGTTATGAATTTGGGCTACTATGTACGCTGTAATATTGGCCGGAATGTAATCGTATGACAATTCATCCATCATCAACCAAATAACAAAAGCTGTGATTAATGCATTGAGCGTACCAATTACGACAAATCTAAAAATGCGTACCGACTCTTTCACTTACTCCTTAATATCTACAATCAGGTTCAGTTCTTCCAGTTGTGACGGATCGAGTGCTGCGGGAGCATCCAACATAACGTCACGACCAGAGTTATTTTTCGGGAATGCAATGCAGTCACGGATTGAGTCCAGTCCGGCAAAAAGAGATACCCAACGATCTAATCCGTAAGCCAGTCCGCCATGAGGAGGCGCACCAAACTTGAAGGCATTCATCAAGAAGCCGAACTGCTCTTGCGCACGCTCCGGGGTAAATCCGAGTAATTCGAACATTTTGTTCTGCAACTGGCTATCGTGGATACGGATTGATCCCCCTCCTACTTCTACACCATTGATTACCATATCGTAAGCATTAGCGCGCACAGCGGCAGGATTTGTATCCAGCAGATGGATATCTTCCGGTTTGGGTGAGGTAAACGGATGGTGCATAGCCATTAATCTGCCTTCTTCTTCGCTCCATTCAAATAGAGGGAAGTCCACAACCCACAAACATGCAAATGTGTTTTTATCCCGTAATCCCAATTGATTACCCATTTCTAGACGTAATTCACAAAGCTGCTTACGAGTTTTCATGGCATCATCTCCCGATAAAATCAAGATTAGGTCACCGGGTTTGGCACCGAATGCTTCCTTCAATTGTTGCAAAACTTCTTGTGTATAGAACTTGTCAACGCTTGATTTCACAGTACCGTCAGCTTCGATACGGGCATAGACCATACCTTTTGCACCGATTTGTGGCTTTTTCACAAATTCGGTCAAGGCATCCAGTTGCTTACGGGTATAGCCGGCTGCACCCTCGGCACAAATACCGCCAATATATGTGGCATTATCGAATACAGAGAAACCGTGCCCTTTTAAGATATCCATTAATTCGACGAATTGCATACCGAAGCGAATGTCCGGTTTATCGCTACCGTACAATCTCATTGCTTCGCTCCAAGGCATACGTGGGAATGGCTCGGTCAGTTCGATATTACGGATCACCTTAAACAGGTGTTTGGCCATTCCTTCAAATGTAGTAATCACATCTTCCTGTTCTACGAAACTCATTTCGCAGTCAATCTGAGTGAACTCAGGCTGGCGGTCGGCACGCAGGTCTTCGTCACGGAAACATTTGGCTATCTGGAAATAACGATCGAAACCGGAAACCATCAATAGCTGTTTCAGTGTCTGCGGAGATTGCGGTAATGCGTAGAATTGTCCCGGATTCATGCGGGAAGGTACTACAAAGTCACGTGCTCCTTCAGGAGTTGAACCGATCAATACCGGAGTTTCCACTTCCAAGAAACCCAGTTTATCGAGATAACTGCGAACCTCGATCGTCATTTTGTGACGTAATTCCAAATTTGAACGAACAGCACTACGGCGTAAGTCCAGATAACGGTATTTCATGCGGATATCATCACCACCGTCGGTGTTGTCCTCAATAGTAAAAGGAGGAGTAATGGCTGAGTTCAGGATATTCAGTTCCGAAACGATGATTTCGATGTCACCGGTCGGGATATGACTGTTTTTGCTGAAACGTTCGTTTACGGTTCCGACAATCTGTATGACGAATTCACGACCCAATTTATTGGCACGTTCGCAAAGCTCAGCGTCTATTTCTTCATTAAATACTAATTGAGTGATACCGTAGCGATCACGAAGGTCAACAAAAGTCATACCTCCCATTTTACGGCTGCGCTGTACCCATCCCGACAGCTTGACTTGTTTATTAACATCGGAGATTCTTAACTCTCCGCACGTGTGCGTTCTGAACATATTTAATATATTATTTATATTTTTGTTAAAGTAGTCTGCAAAAGTACATATTAATTCGGATTCCGTGTTATTTCCAAAGGTCTATTTTTTAGTAAGTTTTTGTATCAGCTGCTTATTCTTCTTCAGAATAACTTTATTTTTATGTGCTATATCTTCTACTATAGCTTCGTTTATCAATTTAATACCGTTTACGTATTCTTGTGCTTTTTGTAATACGTTGGGATTATCTTTTTTTTTATCACCAGGTACAACTACCCGCAGTCCTTTCTGAATCAGTTCTATTTTGATATCTTCGTCAGCCTGCATCGGATCACCGTCAAAATGGACAACACCCGGCGAACTGCGATGAATACATAACTTTTTGCAACGGAAAGTTTTAATGCGACTGTTTTGGTCAATAGTTTTATTGAAGAGCTGAAAGGCTAGTGCCGGAACATCTAATACCGTAAACGGTTCGAGAATGGTTACATCTAACAAACCATCTGTCAGAGTGGCCTGTGGGGCTATATAAGCATTGTTCCCGTATTGAGAAGCGTTGCCGCAAGCAATGAGAAAGGCTTTATATTTGGAAGTACCATCTTCTGTTTCCAATTCATAAGTTTCAGGTTGATACTTTAGACTTTCCTGCAGGGTTTTCTCTAGATAAGTCAGCAGTCCACGTTTGCCGGCATTAGCAAATTTCAGACTTACAAAAGCGTCAAACCCTACTCCGCAAGTACAAAAAAAGTCTGTGCCATTTATTTTTCCGTAATCTATGATATCGATTATCCCATCATTCAAAATTTCAAGTGCTTTACGCGGATCCATTGAAATTTGAAGATGTCGTGCTAATCCGTTTCCAGAGCCGCAAGGGATAATTCCCAATGCTGTATTGGTGTGTACCAATGAACGGGCAATTTCATTAATTGTTCCGTCTCCTCCTACAGCAACTACTATATCTGTATTTTTATCTGCCGCATCTGCTGCTATTTCGATTGCATGTCCGGCCCTTTCGGTATACACAATTTCCCAAGTATACATTTCCTTATCTATCTTTTCATCCAGTAGACTCAGAACAAGTTCCTTACTTTGTGTACCCGAAATTGGATTAACGATGAATATTATTTTTTTCTTGTTTTCGCTCATGCAAGTTGGTTCCATCATTTATATGTTGTGGTCGGCAAAAGTAATATAAATATCTTAATTTTTGCCCTTTTACAGCTTTCTAAAACTATAAAGAGTATATTTTTTCATAGAAAAAGAACAGCTAAAAACATATTTTGTTATCTTTGCCCCCTGTTTTAAACACTTGTTAAGGAAAAAGGATTTAGACTATTATATAAAAGATAGTCAATAAGCGAATTATATAAATAACTATTCATGGGATTATTACAAGAGAAGTTAGCTAAATACGACCTCCCTCAGCAGATAAAGGCTAAAGGCGTATATCCATACTTTCGTTGTATCGAAAGTGAACAGAACACAGAGGTGATAATGAGTGGCAGAAAGGTGTTAATGTTTGGCTCAAACTCATACTTAGGCCTGACTAATCATCCGAAAGTAATTGAAGCTGCTGTTGAAGCTACCCGCAAATATGGTACAGGTTGCGCCGGATCGCGTTTTCTGAACGGTACACTCGACCTCCATCTTCAATTGGAGAAAGAATTGGCCGAATTTGTTGGTAAAGAAGATGCTATCATTTATTCTACCGGATTTCAGGTAAATCTGGGTGTGGTTTCGTGTGTGACAGGTCGTGAAGATTATGTGATCTGTGATGAACTTGACCACGCTTCTATTGTTGAAGGACGCCGCCTTTCTTTTTCTACCATTCTTAAGTTCAAGCATAACGATATGGAATCTCTTGAGAAAGAGTTGCAGAAATGTCGTCCTGATGCAGTGAAACTGATTGTAGTAGATGGAGTATTCAGTATGGAGGGTGATATTGCCAATTTGCCTGAGATCGTCCGTTTGTCTAAAAAATATGATGCTAATATCATGGTAGATGAAGCGCATGGTCTGGGAGTTTTGGGTAATCACGGACGCGGTACTTGTGATCATTTCGGATTGACTAAAGAGGTGGATCTTATTATGGGCACATTCAGTAAGTCATTGGCCGCTATCGGTGGCTTTATTGCAGCAGACGAGTCCATCATTAATTATTTGCGTCACAATTCACGTTCATATATCTTTAGTGCAAGTAATACGCCTGCTGCTACAGCTGCCGCTCGTGCTGCACTTCAAATTATGAAAAACGAACCGGAACGTATTGAGCATTTGTGGGATATAACCAATTACTCTTTAAAGTGTTTCCGTGAACTTGGTTTTGAGATCGGACATACCTCTACTCCTATCATTCCTCTATATGTACGTGATATGGAGAAGACATTTATGGTAACTAAGATGTTATTTGACGAAGGTGTGTTTGTAAATCCAGTTGTGCCTCCCGCATGTTCTCCGAACGATACGTTGATTCGTTTCTCGTTGATGGCTACACACTCTAAAGAACAGATTGATTTTGCTATCGGTAAGTTAGTGAAATGTTTCAAGGCACTTGATCTTTTATAATCCATTATAGAGATAAATAAAGTCAGAATTTATATCTATAGGTATTAGTTTTGACCTTATTCTTTTAAGCGTTGGAATGCTTAAAGAAGAGGTGGTAAGGTGAAAGGCTTTATTACCTCTTTCTTTTTTAAAAGAAATTACTCTCTTGTATTTCTACTACTTCTGAAGTCTGCATTTGTTTATTGCAGGTGAAACCAGAAAAGTGTTGGAAATGGAAGATTATATTTTTACCCTAAAAATCAGTGTCTTATTTTACCCCTTGTTTCAGTCTCTCAGAGAGGCTATCTTTATTATATCCGTACCAAATATCAGAAATTCTTCCATCAGGCGTTACAAGTACATAAAGGGGAATGCCATTTGCTTTGTAACGGATATACAATCCGAATGCTTCTTTGGGATCATTTAGAGTGATCCATTTGATATTTTTTTGAGAAAACTTTTTCCATAATTTCTCATCATCAATATTTATACCGATAAAAGTAATTTTTTCTTTCCACATATCGGATAAGATTTCCATCTCAGGAAGTGATTCAATGCAGTGTTCACAAACTCTGCTCCAAATATCGAGTAAAAGGTAATATGGAAGTCATTTGCATGAATATAGCACTCAATTATGCAAATGTGTCAAGAAGTAAAATGAATCAAGAATTACTCAGATTTACCGGGTACATCTCTTTTAATTGCGTATCCGTGTTAATCTGAGTAATTCTGTCTGAGGAGTGTTAAATAGTAACTTCTGTTACAACTTGACCATCGAATAAATTAATTACCCGGTCTGCGAAACCTGCATCATGCTGAGAGTGAGTTACCATAACGATGGTAGTGCCTTCCTTATTCAATTCGCTCAATAGTCCCATAACCTCTTTACCATTTTTAGAGTCAAGATTACCGGTAGGTTCATCGGCAAGAATCAGTTTAGGGTTGGCTACTACGGCGCGGGCAATGGCAACACGTTGTTGCTGACCTCCGGAAAGCTGTTGTGGAAAATGCTTGCTTCTATGGGTAATGGCCATGCGCTCCATTGCTTTTTCCACTCGTTGTTTACGTTCAGAGGCCGGAATACCCATGTAGAGTAAGGGCAATTCAATATTTTCATATACATTCAGTTCATCAATCAGATTGAAACTTTGGAATACAAAGCCAATAACTCCTTTGCGGAGATTGGTGCGCTGCGATTCTGTATATTTGGATACTTCTTTTCCGTTCAGATAATACTCTCCTCCTGTAGGATTATCCAGTAAACCGAGAATATTGAGAAGAGTAGATTTTCCACAACCGGAAGGTCCCATGATGGCGACAAATTCGCCCTCTTTTACCTCTACGCTGACGTTATTTAATGCCCATGTTTCAACTTCTTCGGTCTTGAAGATTTTTTGCAAATTGATTGTCTTAATCATAATCGTAATTTTTTAAGAGTTTATATTATTATTCGTTTTTTATTATTTCTGCCGGATTGAGATGCATGATTCTGTAGATTTTATAGGCTGTTGTTACAAAGATAAGTAAACCTATCAGAATGAAGAGGTAAATCCCCCATGTAAATCCGGTAATACTGCTGATCGGGCTATCCTTGGTTATGTCTATCACAAGCAACCTTAATAATGGATAAGTGATGGTATAGGCCAGTATGAATTGGATTATATATGCTTTTCCGAACATCAAAGCAATTACTTTCGGAGTTGCACCGTTTATTTTGCGAATAGCAACTTCTTTCTGCCGGCTGACTGTGTCCATAGAGATAGCTGAGTATATGCTCAGTATAACCAGAAGAGCACTTATGATGCCTAATAGCAGTGAGGCATCGCCCATCAGGTCTCTGATACCTTGTGTTGTACTTCTTCTTATATCCAGTCGTTGTATATCGAGTGGCAATGACTCTGGGACGTAATTACGGCATACCCTTTCTATTTCTGATTTGGCTTTACCAAAACTGATATCGTCACGAAAACGGATATAAATTACGGATGCCTCTTCAGTCGGGAAGAAAACAGAAATATTGTATTGATTGTGTTCTGAAATGTTCTCCCCGTAACAAGCCTTGTATGTACCTGCTATCCGATAGTTCTCTTTACCTAATTTTACATTTCCGCTTACAGAATCATTTTCCAACTGCTTTTGAAAGGCTTCGCTGATGTAAACCACGTTACTTGTATGAGGTTCGACGATCTCTCCCCGGAAAGGAATCCGGAAGAACTGGAAGTAGCTGGGATCTCCTTGTCTGACTCTGACAGTGAGAGTACGGTGATCGGCAGACTCATAGTCACTGGTCAGAAACGAATTATAGTTGCCGCTCATTAAGGCTGAACTGATATTTTCCACTCCCGGCAACATCTTTATTTGTGATAAAATCGCATCTTTATTTTTGCCGAGAGTAACACTATTCATTTCAAGGCAAAGCGTGGAATTTGTTTCTTTGTCTGATAGAGGAAGGTACAAAATGCTTCCTACACTATTGAATAAATGTATAGCGATACTCATACCCAGAAAAAAGATACATACACATAGCTGTACGCACATCATGATGTTGCGAAAGAGGTGCCGGTGGCTGTTAGTTTTCATGTGCCCGGCAAGACCGGACCGTTGCAAACGCCGGATGGGATATAGCATTACAAGGGTGCAGATCAGTAACAGCCCTATATAAAGTTTAACTTGAATGCCATATAGAGTTTGGATATCTATTGGAATCATTTCTTTGGGCGGAATATAGGTTGTCAGTAGTAAACAGGTACATTCGGATAAGACCAGCGAGAGCAATAAAGAAAATGTCAGCATCCAGAAAGCTTCGGTGAATAGAAGGGCAAATAAACTTTTGGGGCTGGCACCCAGACTTTTCCGCAGGGCCAGTTCACGATTACGGTTGTAGAATGACTGTATGATGAACTTTAGAAAGTTTATCATACCCGATAACAGAATCAGAGAGGATAAGAAGGTAATGAATGCTATGCCTATCATTCGCTGCGGATCGTGATACGAGTCAGCTTCTTTGTTCGCAATGAAATATGCCATTTCATTATTATGAAGAGTTGTTATCCCCTTTAGGCCTTCATTGGCTTTATTCAATCCGTCTGCTGTTTCCAGTGTACCTTCTGTGATATATCCTTGTTGTCTGTTCCCCTCTCTCAAATGAGAGAAATAGATATCTGTTTCAACATTTAGTGTTTTGGGAAGATTCCTGATAACATTGACAACTTTATAGTATGTGCTTTTATCTTTTTCGCTTTCCTTCAACTTGACTATTTTCAGTAATGTGCCTACCGGGTTGCTCTTTCCGTATACTTTACGGGCACAACTTTCGGACAACACAACTTCTTCCGGAGTTGTGGGAAGAACATTGCCATATAAGAAGGATGCATTATAATGTGAAAAGAAATTAGGATCAGTATCCATATATGAGATGATGTAAGGCTTTTCTTCCTGCTCCCTATTGATGAATACAACTTCGTCTTCTCTTTGGAAAGAGTGGAAGCAGATTTGCTTAATACCCGGTATGGGATGTTCTGTCAGGGTTCGGATCTCAGAAGAATTGAGACTCCACCCCCATCCTCCTACTTCGTGGTTGGAATTGATCATCCGGATTGAAATCCTTTGTTCGAAATAGGGCATGTTACGTGATGCTCCATCTATTTCATTGATAAAAAAGTGGATGATGCTGAAACAAGTCATACCAACGGAAAGACAAATGGCAGAAATAATGCTGTGTGTCTTATACTTCAGCAGGTTGCGTATTGCTGTTTTGAGATAATGCTGTATCATATAGTTCATTTTCTCTGATTTATTCGTTTTTAATTACTTCTGCCGGATTAGTCCGTGCAATATAATATATTTGCCAGCTGATTGTAGCTGTTATTATGCCTATTAATAGCATGAGGGGACCCATCCAAAGCCATGGATCGGCATAATCAAACAATATGACTCGATGCTGGCTGCCGATGACCATGACGAAGAGGCTAATTAAACCTCCTACTACCGAAGCTATTAAAAATAAAATCAGGTAGTTTTTAGCAAACAACCAATAGATGTCCGGTAAACGTGCACCATTAATTTTACGGATGGCAACTTCTTTTTGTTTACGGATAGTGTCAATGCTGATAGCTCCATAAACGCCAAGTACCGTAATCACTAAGCAAATGGAAGAGCAGACAACGAACAGCCACATCACCGAGATAGTTCCTAATCCGGTTTGTTCCTCATATAAACTGATGAACTCGAAAGGTTCGTTCTGTGGTAGATATTGATTCATCTCCTTGCTCATTTCTGCTTTTACTTCCTTGCGAGGAGCATCAGGGACCAATCGTATATATATTTTCCCGATTTCGTCATTCATGGCAGAAAGTGGTAAAAGAGCCAATTGCTTTGCACTTGGAGAATCGGGACCTATATGGACTAAACCTTTAACCGGATATACTTGGTTTTGAAAACGAAAAGACTCGGAGGTAGAATCTGCTTGCAAAGTTTGGTATAATTGTTCGTTTACGTAACAAAAAGGTTCTCCCGGTTTGTGATGGCATTTGATGTTCATTAAATTAAAATAATCATCCGAAACGAAGCAGAGTTCGGTAAATCCATACTCTTGGCTGTAATCCCTGTTAGTGTAGGCTGTTTCGGCATTCCAACGGCGTGAGCGCAGGAAGTTTATCAGTTCCGGTTGATGCTCTCGAATACGATCGTATCTGCCTATATTTACTACCATAACTTCTTTTTTTACCTCTGTGCTCAGATTGGGATTGGCTGAGAGATCGTATTCTTTCATTTGCATACGGATGCCGACTGTACCTACAATGAATAGAAAAGAGAAGAGTAGCTGGACGCTCAGTAACGTGTTACGGATTATGTGACGTTGTCCGGTAGTTGTCCCCCCCCTCAATCCTTGCGCTATTGTCTTATGGGCAATGTGCCAGGAAGAGATGAATGAGATCAGTAAGCTGATAAGCAACAAGCCTCCTATATATTGACATTCATAAACCCACAATCGATGTATATCTATGTATAAGTTTCTTTGTATTTCATTAGAAAATGTACTTATAAACCAAGGTAGCAAGCTCTCAGTAATGGCCAGGGTAATTATTCCACAGATCAGGATGATGACAGCCTGTTCAAGGAATAGCAATATGAAAAGTCCCCAGTAAGTAGAACCCAGCGTATTACGTAGACTGATCTCTTTGTAACGGTTGGCAAATGCTCCTATACTGAATGAGAAATAGTTGATCATGCCTACCAATAAGACCAATAGCCCCAAAATAGCCACCCATAATTCAGCGCCTGCCTTATGTTCTGTCTGGCTATCCAGCACTATTTGTGGTATCCATTCCGGATGGTTGGGAAAAAGTCCCAATTTAGGCAGTAATTGTGAAATGTGTTCGGCATCTTCCGGGCGTTTGAGCAGTAGTTTGTGTATCCCAAATGAAGCATTTTCAGGTAGTGGAAGAAAAACATCGTAGCTGCTGTGATAATTATTCATCTCTGCCGGATAGGGCTTGATAACGGCAATAATGGTATGTATTTTGCCTCTCTGGTCAAGGATCGTTTTTCCCAGCGGCGGGACGCCTCCACAGAATTGTTTGACAAACTCAGTCGTTACTACAGCTTCGTTGCCCGAAATACCAAACTGTTTTAAGGAGCCGTCTATACATTCTGTAGGAAATACTTTGAAATAATCAGCATTACATTCTGTTTTGTCCACTTTACAATATACCGTTTCATCTAATGTGATTGTAGATGAAGAATTTACATAAAAAGCAACTGCTTCAAATTTGTCTTTACCTATTTTCTTTTCAAAATCCTCTATCGGAATATTTACTTGGTAAGATCTTTCTTTTATGCATATTTCTGCTTGATTTTCGTAAGTTGCCAAATCCTTGTTACCTGTACTGAAAATACGATTATAATAGTTGCATACACTGAAACAGAGCAAACCGGCAGTGATTCCCAATATAGATATAGCAGTTTGTGCTTTGCGTTTAGCCATCTGCCTGAAAACAATCTTTAAATAATGTAGTATCATAGATATATTGATTTCTTCGTTTTAATTATTGTTGTGTAAATACCGTGTGTTTTACCGTTAAACTTCTCTTTTATAGTTTCAATAAATATGCCAAACTGCTAAATGATTGTATCTTTGATTGTTAGGATCTCTCTGTTATCTCTGTTTCTGTGTGATATTGCACGATTGCAGTGCGTATTCGCACTGCAATCATTTATTCACTTTTCACCGACTCCGCCGGATTGATTTTGGCAGCTACTACCACTTGTCGCATGACCGAGAGAATAACGATGATGCAGGTGAAGAGGAATACACATACAAACAGCCATCCGTGAATATCAGTATGGTACGCATAGGTTTCCAACCATCTTTTGATAAATAAATATCCTAAAGGCAGAGCAATTGCGTTACTGACCAGTGTCAGCCATAAATATTCTTTCAGAAATAAGTATAGGATATCTGAAAATTGTGCTCCGTTTACCTTTCGGATGGCTATTTCTTTTTTACGCTGTTCGGTAGAGAGCGATACCAGGAAGAAAACACCGAAAGAAGAAATCAGGATACAGAGTACTGCCAACAACAGGAAGATACGGAACATCGTCTTTTCCGGACGATTGAACAGTTCCATTAAGGTGGAAAGTTGAATGATCTGCATATCCTCGGAGATTTCTTTTTTGCTGTATTGAGAATAGATTCTCCTGGCGTATTGCAGTGCTTGTTTTTCATTATCCGGATGTACCTTTATATAGAAATACCTGAATCCATGGTACCCCCTTGCTGCATCAGCATTGTTTTGATACATAAAGAAGACCTTCGACAGCGGGTACTGCATCGGACAGTAGTAGAAATCACGTAAAATACCGCTGATTCTGGTGGGTACTGCATGATTCTCCGAATCTTCGTCATCACTGAGTATAAGACGTCCTGTCAGTGAAGGAATGTTGAGTTCGCGGGCACCGGTTTCGTTGATAACTATATCTCTTGTCCCCTGATCCTGTATCCATTCTCCTTCTTTCATCTTCATTCCGAAAAAGGAAAGGAAATTCTTTTGCACAACGATGCAATTATCTTCTGTTGCTTCATCTACATTATTACGTCCCTCTATGGGAAATTGAGTGATAAAACTGCAATACCACTCTCCTCTTAAAACAAGGAGAGGCTGTGTCAGGGCCGTTACGTCATCGATGGCTGAGTTTTGTTTTAGTGCTTCTATAAAAGGGGTACAATCAGTATTGTAGGTTGCATCGAATCCGAGGTCGATCTGCCAGATGTGATCGGTGACCAGTCCTTTGTCTGTACGGCTCATGAATCGGTACTGACTGTAGAACATGCAAGAAGTCAGGAGGAATAAAGAGCCGATGAAGATTTGTCCGATTATCAATCCGTTTCTAAGTGCCAGCGAAGTTCCCCGACTGTTTCGTTTCAGCAGACCGACGATGGGAACCGTACTTAAAACCAGAAATATCAGGCAGCATAACGGATAAATCCAATAGGATGCTTTCAGTACTTCTTGCCGGGTGATACTCTGGATGACTCCATTATAATAGCTACTGCTCTCTGCTACCAAACTGGTGTAATCCTTATAAAACGGAAACAGGAATTCGATAAATGCCATTGAAAGCAAAAATGCTATGAACAGGGGGAGGGTCAATTCAAGTAAGTTTTTCCCTATCAAACTGTAGATGGAAGCACCAAGAGTGGAAAAAGTGGCATTATAGCGCGCTTTTCGTTGTTGCTGGCCAATGAATAGAACAAGCAGATTCATTAATGCACTGGCAAATGCCAATATTCCCGCCGTAGCCAAAATCCGGATATGTTGAAGCCTGCCTTTCAGCTCAGGAGAGCAGCGGGTATGAATTTCGGGTAACGGACGCAAATGAAAGCGCCATTCAGAATATTTACTCCATTTGGTATCGGGTTCTTTGACTCTGTAGGCTGCTATCTTTTTACTTAGATGTGCAGCATCGGCCGAAGGGTGTAACCATACATAAGTCGTATTTCTTTTGACTTGATTGGGGGATGGAGTGGCCAGAATCAGGTATTCAAATTTGAAATCACTGTTTTGGGGATAATTTTCCATTACTCCCGCAATGGTATATGATAATTTGTCGTTGATTTTCAACTCTTTCCCTACGCAACTACTGTCACCAAAGTAGAAGTTGGCCATTTTTTGAGTCAGAATCACATGATTTACGTTAAATGGAACTTTATAATAGCTCCCTTCGATCAGTTTACATTGAAAGATATCAAAGAAAGTGGAGTCTATTTTCATTCCGATCCAACTTTTTGTATCCTTCTCAAATTCGTATTTTACTTCGCTGACATGGCAAACTTTAGCTATTTCAGGGAAAGTAACCAGATCTTTTTCCACCATCTGATGTATCTGGTTTAATTCTCCGACAGATCCGTCGGCTGTTTTAAATATACCGGTGGTAGTCAAGGCATAAGTCCTTGAACTTTGAGGGTGGAAACTATCAAAATGATATTCCCAGTAATGCCAATACCCGCCTAACAAGAAAGCTGTAAAACCGATAGACAAGCCTACAATGCTTAAGATATTCTGTACCTTATGTTTTAAAAGGTTTCTACATGCAATTTTAAAATAATGTTGTATCATATTATTAGATTTTTTTATTCTGTTTTTACTACTTCCGCCGGGTTTTCACGGGCGGCTTTCCATACTCTCCAGCCGATACAGGCGGTTATGATGATACCGATTCCCGTAAAGATAGTGACATACATCGAAACGCCTATGCTGATTTGTTCGACATAATTCTCCAGCCATGCTTTCATGATCATGTAGCTGACCGGGAAAGCAAGGAACGAGGCGCAGAGTAACAATATCAGGTACTCTTTTATAAATATCGAAAGGATGTTGCCAAGTGTTGCACCATTTACTTTCCTGATAGCGATTTCTTTACGCCGTTGCTCGCATGCCAATGTCACTAAAGAGAACACTCCGAATACAGCAATCAGAATACAGACAACAGCTACACAACTCAGGAGTTTCAAAAGGGTCTGCTCCGATTTGAGATAGTTGTCATAGGTCTCCTCCATATTGGATAATCTGATTTTATTTTCCGGATATTCTTTCTGACATAGCTTTTCAATGTCTTTTTTAAGTTTGGGCCATTCGCCTTCTCTATACTTTATCAGTACATCACCTTTGCCCAGGTCGAATCCGGAAAAGCCTTTGGCTATAAATGCGATAGGTTTTATGGGAGTGGTAGGCGATGTCGTATGGAAGTCTTTTACCAAACCGATAACGGTTGTCCCCGTTCCGTTGGGTCTGATTAGTTTTTTCCCAATCGGATCATTCCATCCGAGTGCTTTGGCCGCTGCCTCATTGATTACAATAGTGCCGGCATCCCTCTCTCCTTCTTTCAGCATCTTTCCTTTTAAAAGGCGGATGCCGTAGAACTGTGCTAACTCTTCACTTTCCATCAGTACTTCCATATCGATCTCTGCATCTCCGGGTTGTTTTCCGTCCCAATCCTTGAAGTGCATAGCCATGGATGCAGTTTTGGGTAGCAGCGAAAAGTGTCCTTTCAGAACCTGAGTGACATAAGGAAACTGCTCTATTTTATCAGCGGCAGGCAATAGATTGTTTTGCGGATACATGCTTAGAGTCGCTATATTTTTGCGTTCTATACCAATATCTGTGGTGCTGAGATAATAGAGCTGCTTCATGATGACACTGATGCAGAAGATAAAGCAGATACTGATAGAAAGTTGAAAAACAATGCTTATCTTACGTCCCAGATACCCGTATCTGTTTACGGTCTTTTGCTGTATGTTACTTTGTAGCGTTTGTTTGTTGAAGTAGAAAGTTACAGGCAGGAATGTGGCAAGAGAACATCCGATGACGAGGGCGAAGTATAAAAAAGATTCCCAGTAAACATCTCCTTCTTTTACTCCCGACAATTCTTTGAACGGAGACAATACCAATTCTATCAGGGCCATTCCCATAAGTCCTGCGGCCAACAAGATCAGCAGATATTCTGTAACAAGCAGGATGAACAGATGGAGGTCTGATGAACCGCATACTTTGCGTAATGCCAATTCTCTGCTTCGCATCCGTAAACGGCTGACAAACAAAGACAGGTAGTTGATCAGCGAACAAAGAATAACTAATCCGCCTACAATCGAGAAGAATAGGATATAGCTGAACTGGATGGCATTTTGGTCGGCCAGTACAGTATAGTGGCACTTACTGATGGGCATAACCATCAGATTCTGTATGCCGCCCTTGCCGTCTGCTTCGAGTTTCGTTTGTTCCAGTTTTTTCTGAAAAGTTTCGGCATTTACTTCTTTGTGCAATTTTATAAATACATGGAATCCTCCGTGATACCATGCATTATGCCATTGACGTATTCCTCCCGTTAAAATAGAAAAAGGTAAATTGGTATGACGGTTCCATCCGTTGACGATCGCACATACGGTTTTAGGGGCACCATACAGTTTGATTTCCTTCCCGATCGGATTTTCCGTACCGAAAAGTTCCTTGGCCGCATGCTCTGTCAGTGCTATCCGCTCTTCCGATTCCAGGAAATCAAGGCTGCCGGAGAGTACTTGTATCCCGAACATATGCATGAAGCAAGAGTCTGCATTGATTTCATACAGTTGCCGGATAGCGCCATCGTCTACTGTCACTTCCTGTTCATAAAAAAGAAAACCGCAGGCATCTTCCACTTCCGGAAACTGCTTTTCTAAAGAAGTGGATACCGGATATGGAATTGTTGTTGTAACGCCTGTGTCACTTAATGCCGATTTCTGATACACCAAATGAATACGGTCAAAACCTTCATGGAAGGTGTCGTATGTCATTTCGTAACGTATCCATAAGACAGCAAGCGCAAAACAGGTAAATCCGATAGCTAATCCTAGGATGCTGATGATACTCTGAGTCTTGTATTTCAGCAAATTCCTACATGCAATTTTCAAATAATGTCGTATCATATTATTAGATCCTTTTTTATTCTGTTTTTACTACTTCCGCCGGATTTTGTTTGGCTGCATTCCACACTCTCCAGAAGATACTGATGACGATGATGATACCGATACCTGCAAGCAGGACGATATATATCCAAAATGGGGTGGAAGTTTGTCTGACGTAACTTTCTATCCACACTCTCATCATTCCATAGCTTGCCGGGAATGCTATAAGAGCCGCGACAAGCAAAAGGACGAAATATTCTTTGATGAACATCTGCAGGATACTTCCTATGGTGGCTCCATTCACTTTGCGGATAGCGATCTCTTTGCGTCTTTGTTCGCACGACAAAGTTACTTGCGAAAAGATGCCGAAAATAGAGATAATGACGCATACGATAGAAACGATCCCCAACAGGGTCATCAACGCACTTTCGGAACGCAGATATTTATTATACTCCTCTTCCTCGTTATAAAGTCTCAAGAACGAAGAGGGAAAATCTTCTTCTTTCATTTTCCGGATCGTATCTTTGCAGGCCTCCCAGCTCCCTTCCGTAAACTTAAAAAGAATACTGGCACGAGACCATAGATATTTCTGCTCTTCAGTGCGGACAAAGGCGAGAGGGCGTGGAGCGATAGTGGGTGGCAGGTAGCTGAAGTCCTTCACCACTCCTACTACTGTATAATATGTCCGATTGTGTTCATATTCTGAGTAGAACTGTTTTCCTACTGGATTTCTCCATCCGAACGTCAGTGCTGCCGTTTCATTAATGATGACATCTCCGGGAGAGTTCTTTTCGGATAGCCACTCCCCTTCTGTCAACTGCAATCCATAAAAGTCGAAGAACTCTTTGCCCGAAGGTATCAGGCCGACGGAATATGTTTCATCAGTGGTTTCATTGAGTCCGTCCCAGCCGTTAATATCTGTATACATCATAGGTCCTGTAGGGACTATCGGGAAGTAGTGAGGAGGCAGAGCTTCAGTCACCATAGGTAAATTGGCGATCTTAGAACTCCATTCATTAATATCTCCTTTCATCCAGACAGCAACATTGCCTATATTGTGGCGTTCTATTCCCAGATCTGTGTTTTTCAGATAATAGAGTTGTTTCATCATGATAGTGGTGCAGAAGATGAAGCCCAGACTGATGATCAATTGTGCTATCAGTCCGAGCCGGCGGAATATTCCGCGCTGGGGACTTCCTTTTTTATTGCGAATACTACTCTGTAACGTACGGCTTCTGAAGTAATATAGAGGAATTTGTGAAATACCGAAAGATAAAACGATGACTGCCAGTATGTAAATGATGACTTCTGTATACAGCGGGGTAGCTTCTGATATCTGAGCCAGTTCTATGAAATGGGGTAAGCAGGCCTCGATGAAAGCCATGCCCAGCAGAGAACCGGCTAGCAAGACAATCAGGTATTCGACAGATAGCAATGCGAACAACGAACGGTTGGTAGATCCACAAACCTTTCGGAGTCCCAGTTCACGACCGCGCATTCGAAGACGGCTGACAAACAGGGTCAGATAATTGAATAATGAACATACAATGACCAATACTCCTGCCATTGCAAAATAGCGAATGTAGTTGAATGAAATAACGATCTCGTCTTTTTGCAGATAATCAGAATAGCGGAGCGAAGTAATCGGGGTAAAATTCAATTTACCTAATGTACTCTCTTTCTCCTGTGAGGAAGCATCGAGGCTGCTTATCCTTTTTTGAAGAGCTGATTTGTCGGTATCCGGCAAGATGCGGACAAATATCTGTTCTGAATTGCTTTGCCAGCTTGGATGGTGGCGTGCCGGAAGCAAGGCCCCGTATGAAAGATTTGAATGTTGCGACCATCCGCTGACAACGGCACACACTTTACATGGCCGGCTTCCCAACTCAATCTCTTTTCCAAGAGGATTTTCGTTGCCGAACCATTTTTTAGCTACCGCTTCGGTTATGGCTATCTCGTTGCTCTTTTTCTTTAGAAAATTGACATTACCTTGCAGGATACGCACATCAAACATGCGTATAAACGCAGAGTCCACCTCAATGGCCAATAAATCCCCACCCTTGTCTTTGAATCGAAGATTGGTTTTGAACGGAGATATGCCACATATATCTTCAATCTCAGATATGTTCTTCCATAGATACTCTATAGCCGGATAAGGCATTGAGTTGCTGAGCGTTCCGTCTGTGATTGTGAGTTGTGCTCTTACCAGGTAGATGTCGTCGGCTCTCCGATGAAAGGTGTCGTATGTCATCTCGTAGCGTATCCATAGTGTAGCAAGGGCAAAGCAGGTGATTCCTACAGCTAGTCCGATAATGCTGATAATACTTTGGGTTTTATATTTCAGCAGATTGCGGAAAGCGATTTTAAAATAATGTCGTATCATTCGGGTTCTTGTTTTTACAAATAGTGTTTCAAGAAGTATGCCAAAAAGCCAACTTGTTGAAACACTATTATTTATGTGCTTGTGATGTTAAAACACACTGTGTGAATTAGCACGATCATAGTGCGCATGCGCACAAAAATACAAATTTACTACTCTCCTTTCAATACTTTGGCCGGATTGATATTGGCAGCTTTCCGTATTTGCCATATCAGAGTGGCCAGTGATATGAAAGCAGTCACTATGGCGGCAATTGCAAACAGCCACCAGGATATAGGAGCTTTGTTGGCGAATCCTTCCAGATATTTCGAAATGATATACCAGGACAGAGGTGCCGAAATGATGAATGCCATTCCCAGGATAATCGAGTATTTCTTTAATAGAAGCGGATAGATCTCTTTCAGGGTAGCGCCGTTTACCTTGCGTAGTGCTATTTCACGATATCGCTGACGGATGTCGAACATGGACAATCCGAACAGTCCCAGGCAAGATATAAGAATGGCAATGATACTGAACAGGGAGTATATCTCGGCAGTTCGTTTGTCTTCCTGATACATGGTCGCTATCTCGTCTTCTAAAAAGCTGTATTCAAACTCACCTTCGCCCAGTATTTCATCGCGCAGCTTTTTCAGGAAGGCAATGGCTTCTTGCTTTTTTCCGGGAACGATTTGTGCCATCAACCGGTCTCTGTAGCTGCCCCGCGGATCTTCGTAAACGATAAAGAGCGGAGGAGTGGTTTTCGATAAATGGCCGATTTTGAAGTCCTTGATCACTCCGATAACCTGATATGGAGGATTCTTCTTCATTTCTTCGGATTTTGACAAGGACCACCACAATCTCCTTTCAGGCTGAATCAGGGCTGTTTCTATATTATCTATTTCCAGAAGTGATTTGGCCGATTCGTTGATGATCATTTTATAATCAGTCCATTGGTCGACAGAATCATTCCATAGGCGGCCTTCTTTTAGCTGAAAGCCGAACAGTTCAATATATTTATTGCTCAGGCTGCTGTAAATAACTTGCTTGAACTCGTCCCGCTGTGCATTCCGCACATTGATATAATTGTCATCCAGCTGATTCGGGTTCTCTCCATATTCCCAACGGATAAAGAGCGGGGAATGATCCATCTCTTCTTTGATGTAGGCCAGATTACTTTTCTCTCTCTGCTTCCGTCTCTCCCACTCTTCGTCTGATATATTTATATCATACGAAGAGCGTTCGGCGTATAACTGACATTGAATGATGTCCTTGGTGGTATAGTTCAGATCGGCAGACAGCATGAAGCGGACTTGCTTCGTGAAAAAGAGGGAAACAATAATAAGTACAAAGGTGATGATGTATTGAACGAATAAAAACAGCACACGGGATACGATGGAATGTCCTCCCGCATTTACCGAACGGATAGATACGGAAGGTGAAACGTAGTTGTATCTGATGAATGGATAAATAGAAGTCAATAATGGCAACAGAATCAGGATTCCTACGGATAATGTGGCACTAAATTCCGTATTGGAGGTTTGCGGTATCCGGAGCACATGTTCCATCATGCCACCGGTTATTTCGATAATGCACCAGGATATGCATAGAGCCATGCCTGTCAGGATAAAGTTTTCAGTGAAAATCTGTGCGAATACATCCTTTGCGCCGGCACCATATACTTTTTTGACTCCAAACTCTCTGGCACGCTTGAGCATCATCACCGTATAGATGTTGATGAAATTGAACAAGCCGATTATCAACAAAGCAATGGTGACAACGGCAAGTACTAAGATATTATTGTACTTGCCTTTCCGGATATTGTTATTATAAACGCGGACAGTCTTATCGAAATAGAAATCTTTTAATGGAAAGAACTGCAGGCGGGTCGGTGCATCCATATGGCACCTTAACTTCATAAACTTCTCGTTCTTGACGTTCAGTTTCTTAAAGTCCGTTCCGGGTATCAGTTGTACCAGACTATTGCTTAAACGCGACCATGAATGTTGCAATCGTTCGGATATAATAAGGTCGAAATCTAAAAAGCTTTTCGTCGTCGGCTCTCCTATTACTCCCGTAACTGTGACGATGTCCCCCGTGCTGTAAGTCATTGTTTTCCCAATAGGATTCTCTTTTCCAAACAATCTTTCAGCCAATCGCCGGGTGATGATGGCGTCATTCGGAGACTTCAGAGATGAAATGCCGGACACGGACGGATAGGGTAATATCTGCAGAAACACACTGTCGGTCACTACGGTTTTTACATTATATATCTGTTTCCCGACTGTAATCCTGTCTTCCGGAAAGTTAATCCATCGGGTACTTTTCAGGACAGACGGGTCGTTCAGCGGATCGATAAAGTTGGGGTCGTTATTCCTATCTTCATTACTGCTTATTGTCCGCCTTCCATCTTCGTACTCGATATATAGCAGATAGGTGTTTTCAAGGTCTTTGCAGAAATGATTTACGGTAACCTCCTGATGGATATACCGGAGGATGATAAGTACACAAGCCAGACTCAAGGCCAAGCCCAGTATATTGATGAATGTATATGTTCTGAAACGTGCCAGAGCCTTCCAGGCCAGCCTTATGGTTTTCATGTTTGTATGATTTTGAGTTTGATTCACCACGGAGTAACACAGAGTCTGATAGAGTTTTAACCTCTTGCTTATTAATATATTAAGAGAGAACCATCTCTGTGTAACCCTGTGCCATTCTGTGGTGAGTTCGATTCATTTTTATATTACTTAAGTATTAATTCTTCTGCCTCGCCAAAGGTATCATATCCTGTTGTAACGACATAATCTCCGGGCTCTAATCCTCCGGTAATTTCATATTGTTGCGGATTCTGGCGTCCGATGGTGATAGGCGTACGTACGGCCTTGGTTTTAGATGCATTGGCTTTGTAAATCCACTGTCCGCCGGTGGCCTGATAGAAGTTGCCGCGTGGGATGACGATGGCTTGTTCAGGCTGTCCCAATTCAATCTGGACACGGAAACTCTTACCTACACGTACGTTATCGGGCATTTCGCCGGTGAAGACCAGATCGACGTCGAACATGCGGTCTTTTACCTCGGGCACAACTTTTGTGATGCGAAGCGGATACTTTTTACCCTGATAGTTGACAGTAGCAGGCAGTCCGGTGGTAATGCGGTCGATGTAGTATTCGCTCAATGAAGTATGGATCTTATATTGATCGAGTACTTTGATTTCGGCGATACTTTCACTGGAGCCCACCTGCTGTCCTGGAGTAACTTTCACAAAGCTCAGCTGTCCGCTGATAGGTGCTTTTACTACCAGATTGCCCAGACGCTCTGTGGCCCGTTCATACTTCTTACGCTCCCGCTCCATATCGGTTCGTATCAGATCTTTGCGGATGATGGTCACGGCCGAATCGTGGCGAAGACCTTCGCGTTGCAGTTCGGCATTCTTCACCTTGTAATTGTATTCGTCTTCCGACACTTCGAGTTGTGCTTTACTCTTGATGCCCATGCGGAATTCTTCTTTGTCCAACGTGAAACTTTTTTTCAGGCGTGCCAGTTCGTAATTGGTTTCCAGCGTCTGTTGTTTCAGGCTCAGGCTTTTCTGTTCCATTTCGATTTCTTTCTCCTGATAAGTGATGCGTTGCTTCTCCCAGTCGTCCCGCTGGTCTTCGATGCTACGCAGCAAGTCCGGATTCGAGAGGGTCAGAATCGTATCTCCTTTCTGGAGCAAACTGCCTTCCTCGGCTATGATACGCTCTACGCTTCCCGCTTCACGGGTGTTTACTTTAATGGTGAGAATAGGCTGTATCAATCCTTCCACATCGACGTATTCCATAAACTTGTCATCTTTGACTTCGGCTATCTGTATGTTTTCCGACTCGATGCGGAGCTTGCGTGGCCCGGCCGACAAAATGATGACGTAAACAAGGAAAGCGACAAATGCAATTCCTCCGGCTATGTAGAATTTATAGCGGATGTACCAGGGCTTCTTTTCAATTTTAATATCCATATTATTTTGTTTTTTCGATTTGCAGTTTATAATTCCGGTCAGTCTATCAGCAGGTCATAATTCTCGGTAAGCGGCGTTTTGCCTTCAAAGTCGAAAAGAGTAAGGCTGCGCAACGTGTAATACAGACTCCAGTAGTTGTAAAGAGCCGTTATGTAGTTGCGGCGTGCCTGGTCCTTCTCGGTGATGGAAGCGTTTAGATCGAGAATGGTAGACTTGCCCAGCAGATAAAGTTTGCGGGCCACGTCGCTGCGTCGTTGAGCTGTTTCATCGGTTCGCGCGGCTATTCTGACCCGCTGGGCCTGAAGATTAAATTGTTTCACCAGTTTGCGTATGTTTAGTTCGAAATCGGTCTTGTCTTGTTCCACCTGTGTGTACACAAGGTCGCGGTTGGAGCGTGCCACGCGCACTTTGCCCTTGCCCCGTCCCCAGTCGAGGATGGGTAGTGCTACACTCAGGCTGACGTACTGCTGGTCCAATGGCCTCTTGTAGGCGCTTCCCAGCTTGTCGGCAGTTTGTGTCAGGCCGAAACGCAGATAAATATCCGCTTTCAGTCCGGCATTGGCACGGGCGTATGACACGTTGCTTTCGCTCTCCAGTTTCCGGCGTATCATGTTTTGTATTTCCGGACTGTTTTCGTTGGCCAGTAATAAGGCTTCGTGCAGTTCTACACTGAAGTCGGGTACGTGGTCGTTGATTTTCACCTTGAGTTCCTCGTCACTCTGAATGCCCAGATACGAGCGTAGCTCCTGCATGCAGTTGTCCATCTCGATACGGGCATTCATTCGGTTGGTTTCTTCGGTCAGTTTGTTCAGTTCCAGTTGCAGCATTTCGTTTTCGGTGATGGTACCGATGTTGTAGCGTCCCTGGGCATATTGATAGAGTGTGTCTGCGTTAGCGTAATTGGTAGTGGCGGTTTCGTAATTGCTCTGTGCGGTGGCAAGGTTAAAGAATTTTTGAGTAGCACGCGTGGCTACCAGTTCCAGTGTTTCTACATACGATTTCTTTGCTTCCCGGTAGCGGACCGGTTCGATGCGGCGATCCCACTTCAGGCTGTTATATCCGAAGAGCGACTGACGATAGCCTATATTAATAGGTGAAGTCTGCCAGGCTGTCGTGTGGTCGCTGAAGATATCCATTCGTTGTGCTGCCGTTTCCACAAACAGTGAACCGCCGGTCCATGGAATGTTCTGTGTTAAATTCAGAGTAAGGTCGGTGCTGAGCATGTTTTGTTCTACAAACTTCACGGTTCCGTCTCCCAGTGTTACCTTATTGATAGCCCGGTTCAGGTTCGGGTCCGAGGTCAGGCTCAAGGCAGGCAGATAGTTCGCCCTGTAATATTTATAGTTCCAGTAGGCTGAGCGGAAACTGTGGCGTGCGGTTTGTGCGTCGGGTGACTGAAGCTTGGCAAGCTTTACGGTTTCGTCCAGCGAGAGCTCCATCGTGCGTTCCTGTGCAGTTGCCGGAAAGATATAACTGCATCCGGCAATGATAAGTATCGTTTTCAAGTTCATTGTGCATTTCTTTTTCTATAAACCATTCAAAAGCCGTGCCATACGTGTAATATTTTGTTTATTAGTAGTTTGCATCTTTATTCCCTATTGCTTTCGTGTGCATATACGCACAAAAATAGTGCGAATTAGCACACACAACACATGGATATAATATGTACCTTTGCCCTCAGGCTAAAGGTAAGTGAATATATCCGGCTTACTTTAGCATCATTACATGGTAAGATAAGATGTAGGAGATGTATAACCGGTACACGACGAGTTGTACAACTGGTGCATGACGAGATGTACAACTGGTACACGACGAGTTGTACAACTGGTATATCTTATCCTTTAAAGGAAAGTAAATTAGCTCGTAATATAACATGGAACAGCTTGGAAAAATATTAATTGTAGACGATAACGAGGATGTGTTGTTCGCCCTCAATCTATTGCTCGAACCTTATACTGAGAAGATTAAGGTGGCTACTACTCCCGATCGCATCGAATACTTCATGACTACGTTCGGTCCGGACATCATTTTGCTCGATATGAACTTCAGTCGTGATGCCATCAGTGGGCAGGAAGGATTTGAGAGTCTGGAACAGATTCTGAAGATCGATCCGCAGGCCATTGTGATTTTTATGACGGCTTATGCCGATACGGACAAGGCTGTGCGTGCCATCAAAGCAGGTGCAACGGACTTTATCCCCAAACCATGGGAAAAAGAGAAACTGCTGGCTACACTCTCTTCGGGCATGAAACTCCGGCAGTCACGTCATGAAGTGAATATGCTGAAGGAGCAGGTAGAAGTGCTGAGCGGACAGGGTGGACCCGAAAATGAGATTATCGGTGAATCGGAGGCTATGCAAGAGGTGTTTTCAACCATCAACAAGTTAAGCGAGACGGATGCCAATATCCTGATTCTGGGTGAAAACGGTACCGGAAAAGATGTGATTGCCCGCTTGCTGTACCGTTGTTCTCCCCGATACGGTAAACCGTTTGTAACGATCGACCTGGGCAGTATTCCCGAACAGTTGTTCGAAAGCGAATTATTCGGATACGAGAAAGGTGCTTTCACCGACGCACGCAAAGCAAAGGCGGGACGCATGGAAGTGGCGACAGGGGGTACTCTGTTTCTGGATGAAATAGGTAACCTTTCGCTCCCTATGCAATCGAAACTGCTCACTGCGATAGAGAAAAGGCAGATCAGCCGGTTAGGCTCTACTCAGTCGGTACCTATCGATGTCCGCCTGATCTGTGCGACGAATGCCGATATCAGGGCAATGGTGGATGAAGGTAACTTCCGTCAGGATCTGCTCTATCGCATCAATACGATAGAAATTCATATTCCTCCTCTACGGGAGCGTGGTAACGATGTCATTCTGCTGGCCGAGTTCTTTTTAGAGCGCTATGCCCGCAAATATAAGAAGGAGATGCACGGGCTGACGCGCGAGGCAAAGAATAAGTTACTGAAGTATAACTGGCCGGGCAATGTACGCGAGTTGCAACATACCATAGAGCGTGCCGTGATTTTGGGTGACGGCTCCCTGCTGAAGCCTGAAAACTTTCTTTTCCACTCTTCTGTCCGGCAAAAGAAAGAGGAAGAGGTACTCAATCTGGAATTGCTGGAACGGCAAGCGGTAGAGAAAGCCATGCGGCTGAGCGAGGGGAACATCACCCGGGCAGCCGAGTATCTTGGTATCACCCGTTTCGCTCTTTATCGCAAACTTGAAAAACTGGGCTTATGAAACGCTATTCCATCAGTGTGGTGCTGCACATTCTATTGTTGGTGGTGCTCTCCATCGGAGGATACTTGCTGTTCTGTTACGAATTATGGTTCAGCACTCTGATTGTGGGCATCCTGCTGATCGCTACAGGCGTTCATCTCTATTCCATCCAGATGAAATTGGCAGGCATGATGAGACGACTGACAGACTGCATCCGCTTCAATGACATGACGCAGAACTTTCAGCCGCCGTTTAAAAGCAAGATGATGGTTGAACTGGCGGACGAACTTTCTCAGACGCTTAGGTTGTTCCGTGGACGCCTGCTCGAGGAAGAGATCAAGCACCAGTATTACGAGAACCTTTTAAATAAGGTAGATACGGCTGTGGTGGTGACTGACCGTTCGGGCCGGGTGGAATGGATGAACCGTGCGGCCGTGGCACTGGTCGGACAAGAATCCCGGTTGCCTCAGGAGTGGCTGACCACCTCCTGGAACGAGACGCAGGTGGTACGTATCCGGCAGCAAGGAGCCTCGGTAGAGATGGCGGTATCATGTACTTTGTTTGCCGCACAAAATAAGGAAAGGCTGTTGGTCAGCCTGAAAAACATCCATTCGGTATTGGAACGTAACGAGATGGAAGCCTGGCAGAAGTTGATACGGGTATTGACCCATGAAATAATGAACTCTATCACTCCTATCATTTCATTATCCGAAACATTGAGTGAACGCGGAATACCCGAACGGCTCAGTGAGAAAGAATACGGAGTGATGTTGCAAGCCATGCAGACCATCCATCGGAGAAGTAAAGGGCTGCTCGGTTTTGTGGAAAACTACCGTCGGTTGACTCGTATCCCCACTCCTGCCTGCACATCGGTAGCGGTGGACGAACTCTTTTCCGACCTAAGGAAACTCTTCCCTGATTCGTTCATTCATTTTGCGGCAACACACAGGGGGGCCACTCTGTACATTGATCGTGCCCAGATAGAGCAGGTGCTGATCAATCTGATTAAAAATGCCAAAGAGTCCTGCGGACAAAATACTGCACCGCAGATAGAAGTAGAGTTGGAACAGGTCCCCGGAAAAGTTTGCAGTCTCACGGTGCGTGACAACGGCGAAGGCATTCTTCCGGAAGTGATAGACAAAGTATTTGTTCCGTTCTTTACGACCAAGCCATCGGGATCCGGCATCGGACTCAGTTTATGTAAGCAGATCATGAATCTGCATGGCGGCACCATTACAGTCTCCTCAGAGATAGGGAAAGGAAGCTGCTTTACACTGATGTTTCCGGGAAGATAGGGGCTGTTAACCCCTATCCAATCCGCTCATGTCCGGATTGAGTTCTTTTACTGCGTCGCGCACTTCTTTCTTGGTGGCTTCGCTGTAGGTTCCGGTTTGCTGTACGGGAACTTTGTCTTTAAGCACTTTTTCAGCCTTTTTTTGTTCTTCTGATGAAGTTTTCTCTTTTTCGGTATTCATAAGTCCGATCTCCTTTCTTTTATTAATAATGATATAAACGCCATTACAGATGGTTGGTTCACTATGTTTTAGTTATTTTCTGTTTCTAATTCTTTGATTTCTTTGTTGAGGAACACCGATAATATGGTTCTTACGACGACAATACCTCCCAGAATAATCAGTTCGTTCATTGTAGGTTCCAATACCGTTTTCAATATGTCCGAAGCGATAAGGAACTCCAGCCCCAATAGCAGGTAAGTGCCGAACACGGCTCTCAACTTTCGGATATTGGTCGGGGTGTAAGCTCCGGTTACTCTCTTCAGTTCATTGATAATGAAAGAAATAATGGCAATAAGCGCGCCATAAGTTACGATCAGCAAACTGATGACGCTGATGATAGTAGCAAGTAGATTTAAAAATTGTGTAAGCATAAGAGTTGTTATTTGGGTAGTGGATAAAGTGGGTTACCTGTTTCGTCTATTTCGGTCCAGTCCTTTACGCTGACAGAGGGAATGGAAACAGAACTGTCTATAAACAAGGCTATGCCGGCAAGGGCAATAAGCCGTATCGGTTTGGGAGTTTTCAATCTCATGACATTCGTTTTTAATGGTGATATTTCTGTATTATACATTTGAAACGGCATTTAGTTCACTGCTTTCGGAAATATAACTTGAAATACCGCTTTAAAATCTATCTAATAGTATCAAACTTCATTAACACGGAGAACTTTTTCTATTTTTTATTGTCTTTATAGCATAATAATAAAATGTAGAACATATGGCAAAAGTAATTAACAGAGATGTACCTATCGCAGAAGAGAATACCACTCTTACCGGCCAGCCGGCAACAAATATGTATGACGACTGGAGTGAAGAGATGGAAGACCGTGCAGACAATGTGTATGATGATACCAAAAAGAAATCTGCCGGCAACAAAAAGTCAAAGGAGAAGAAGCTCAAGGAGATAGATGAAGTAGTAAAAGAGGATCTTGAGTAACTGTTCTCTGTCGTTTGTTTGGTAAAAGAGTCCCGATTCCATCAGAACCGGGACTCTTTTAATGAGTAATCCTCTTTTTTTATTTCATATTCAAATATATGACGGACAGGGTGTTAAAAAATAAATATCAAAAAAACGTTCCTCCACTATTGTATATTAAAAAATAGTCCCTATCTTTGCACCGCTTTTGAAAGGAACTTCCCTATAAAACGGGGTGTAGCGCAGTCCGGTTAGCGCACCTGCTTTGGGAGCAGGGGGTCGTGGGTTCGAATCCCGCTACCCCGACAAAAAAAAGGAAGTTCTCTTTTTTTACAAGTGTTTCGGGGTGTAGCGCAGTCCGGTTAGCGCACCAGCTTTGGGAGCTGGGGGTCGTGGGTTCGAATCCCGCTACCCCGACAAAGAAAAATGCTGATATTTAAGTTTTAGAACTTGATTATTGGCATTTTTTTTTCTGCTAATAGTCATTAAAAAAAAAGAGTTTAATTGCATTATTTGGATGAATTTTGGGCATTTCGGATGCCGAATCATGCAAAAATCATGCAAATCTTGAGTATTTATTATGGCTTCTATTAAATTGTATTTCGACAAACGTGTGAATAGGAAAGATGGAAAGTTTCCTCTTAAAATTAATGTCACACACAAAAGGCAGCAGGCCTTAATCAATCTTGGTGTTTTATTATCTCCAGATCAGTGGGATTCCACAAAAGGAAAGGTGATCAATGGTCCTAACAAGTCATTCCTTAATGGCTATATCTCCCAGCGAGTGCATTGTGCTGAAACGGAATTATTGAATTTAAGGATTGCCGGAAAGTTGGACTTAATGACAGGAAAACAGTTCAAGGAGCATCTTCAACGAATATTATTGAGGGGAAAATTAGAGGAGAAACAGGAAGAAACTGGATGTTCTTTTGTGCAGTATTATACAAGGTTTGTGGAAGGAAAGAAAAATCCCCAAACGAAGGCAGTCTACCAATATACACTTGATCGCATATGTCGTTTTGTGGATGTACCAGATAAGTTTAGATTTGAAGATGTGACCTATGCTTGGCTAAAGAGTTTTGAGATTCATCTTTCAGAGACCTCTAAAGTTAACTCGATTAGTATTCACATGAGAAATATCCGAGCTGTATTTAATGATGCTCTTAATACTGAAACTATTTCATGTTATCCATTTAGGAGATTTAAAATAAAACAAGAGGCAACTGCAAAAAGGGCATTGACTCCAGAGGAACTTGTGACTCTAAGAGATTATCCTTGCGAAGAGCATCAGAAGCAATATGTTGATATTTTTATGTTAATTTTCTATCTTGTAGGCATAAATACTGTTGATTTATGTCGTTTGGAGAAAATTAGAAACGGCAGAATTGAATATCGAAGGGCTAAGACTAAGAAAATATACAATATAAAAGTAGAACCCGAAGCAGCCGAGATAATCGAACGATACAAAGGAAGTAAGTATTTGCTTAATATTCTTGAGCGTTACAAGAATTATAAAGATTACGCTCACAGACTTAATGAAAACCTCCAAGAGATCGGAAGTGTTGAACTAGTAGAAAAGGTGATTAATGGTAAAAGAAGACGAGTAAAAAAACGCTTTCCCTTATTTCCAGAGCTAACGGTTTATTGGGCGCGTCATACATGGGCGACAATAGCACATAAAATAGGAGTGTCAAAAGATGTTATTTCATTGGCCCTTGGTCATGAATTTGGGTGTAAAACTACAAGTATTTATATCGATTATGATATGGAGAAAGTGGACAAAGCCAACCGACAGGTGCTTGATTATTTAGAGAACTTGAAATGAAATACTGTTGAAGAAAAGAATAATATTGCCTACGTTTCCCAACGTAGGCAATATATACTGAATACTAAGCATAAGAGTTTTTTTAGTCCTTGCTCTAAGAAATAGATTTTTAACTAAACTTCGCTTCATGCGATGTAGTGGAGAGGGGATATATATATTTGAAGCAAACTCCCCTCTCTTTGGTTGATACACACTGGATTTATAATAGAGGGATAAGTCTTGTTTTACAACAATCTAATAAATTATTACTTGCGTGTTCCCGGCCATCTATTCACATTCAAACAGCCCAATGGTCATGTTGGTGTTATTAATTATATTGCCTGCGTTTCGCAACGTAGGCAATACACTGTACAATTTTGTTTAGCGTAAAAAACATCTTCGCTTCTTCATTTTGTAGAAGCAGTACCAACAATTATAAAATTATACTATGCAAAAGTGAAAAATGTAATATCATACATTTACTATATACAGAAATCTCTTTTTCTGTTTTCCTATCTTTTACACTAACTAAACATAATCGAGTGTTCCGTTTCCCAACGAAATATTAACCGTTGCAAATATAATATTATATAATTAAAACATAATATATACTTGGATAAAAATACACCTTTTTAGAAAAATTTATTTAGGATTTTCCTGTTTTAAAGATATGCACTTTTTCAAGGAAGGGGGAGTACCAAGAAATAGTGATTAGCACGCGCTCTTTAAGTTAGCAAAGGGAGATCTGAGACACGGGAAGGATAAATCTTTAGGTGAGGATATGAAAACAAAATCCCGCCTCTTATCACTAAGAAGCGGGATAGAATAAAAAGATTACTATTTATGAATAGCTTTCTCGAGAATGACCGATAGTGCAAGAGGGGTAATATTAAGCCATTCCCATATAAAACAAACTACCTTCCGCGTTTCTCAACGAGGATTTTGTGGCAAATAATTTAATGAAAGATTTTTTAGAAAAAAGTGTACATATAAATTATAATTCGCTTTAAACCTACTTTTTTAATTCCTGCTTCTTATCACTAAGAAGCAGGACACTATTAACACATTTACGCTTGGAGAAGGTACTAATCACTGTTTTGCCTTCAAGAGGTATTTATTCCCCTCTTTTTCGTACTTAAAGATTAAAAAAAGAAATTGATTTCGTCACATAGTGAATGAAATGCTTTCCTTAGCAATCTTTTTCATTCACAGGTTCCCCTTTTTCATTCAACAATACAGTTATCTCTTCAGTTGATTGGTCTTCTTTGATTGCTGTTACAATTATCTTGTAAACCTTTCCGTTTTCTTTTTCAGCAACGAAAGCCTCTTTAACTATAGTTCCTTCGTAATCCTTGGACAAAGTACTCTTGACTACTTGCGGAAGCTCTTTGACAGTAATCTTTGTGAATTTGTCTTGAGATGTTTGTTGATTCTGTTCCATAGCGGGGAGCTTAACCGGTTCTTGTGCAAACGCTACTGCGCTGCCCATCCCCATAACCATTGTCAATGCTACTAATACTTTCTTCATAATTACATTTTTAGTATGGATAATTAAAACTAACTTTATCTATCAAAGAGCAAGGTGTATGCCAAAGTTTTATAATAAGTATAATATGCTGATAAATAGATTATTATATAATATGACTAAAAAAGGATTGTAGAAAAAGTGTAGAATCGCTATACATATTGTGGCATAATTCCCCAAAATCACCTTGTGTATTTCAGTAGATGACCTTGTATATTCGATAAATAACGGGACTTTTATCTATAGGGAAACTACCATATCCATTGAAGTAAGTTATTAAATAGGGATAATGATTTTCCAAAACAAACCCCGCCTCTTATCACTAAGTGGCGGGGATACATATAAAAATTTAACTTAAACACTGAGTGGGGATCATTTATTAGTGAAGAGATATGTATCCCCTAGTGTAGATTGGAGATTTTTCTTCTCCTTTTCTATAAAATATAAGCAACTCCCGCGTTTCACAACGAAGTGTTTTTATGGCGAATAAATATATTTTTGCACAAAAGTATTTCATTAATACATTCCTGCATACTATTATTGGTTAAAAAAGTTAAACTATGGAGAACTCTACTTTAATTTACCTATAATTAGGTATTCTCCGTTGTATCTCATTTATATTTTGTCGTAATACCTCATAAATGCAAAGTGTTTTCTTCTTTCGAGATACCCTGCTTCTACCTCTTTTACCTTAGCCTCCATCTCCATGGCCGACGACATATATGCCCTATGGCCGGCTCTGCCCGGATCCGTCATTCCCTGACCCCAAAAATACCGTACGAAACTTATGAACCACTCTGCCAGATAAAGTATATAGAAACTCAAAGGGCATAAGGTCAGCATCCATGGAGTAAACAGGATAGCCGGTAAAACAGGGAGTATAAAACACTCAAAATACTGTTTTTGATGTATTTGCTCATGTCGGATCAATGCAGGCGGACATTCTTCTTTCCTTCTTTTAGTCAGGATAATGCCAAATAACATGATTGTCGAATACCCCGGAAACAGCATGCGTTTTGCAAGCCGGCTGTTATAAATAATAAGTTTCATGTCGATGTAATTTTAATGGTTGCCGCAAAGTTCGCATACTCTTTTCAGGGCGTAAAGGACATCCTAGTTCTTACGGAACTTGGAAAACACCTCGGACGGGGAGTGAAAGCAAAGCGAATTAAAAACAGTAGAAATCATTTAATAAATTACGATTAGTATGGCAAAAGCAAGTTGGTGCAATGTAAGCCCCATGTCAGGAAGTGAGAACGGGACTTTAACAATCAGTGCGGCAGCACATGCCGGACGGGAGGCCCGCAGTACGACAGTGACCGTCACGGCTAAAAACGGAACGAAACCCTCGGCCAGTATAGCGGTATCACAAGCCGGCGTAGGAGTGCAATTAACGATGGATACCTCTAAACCGGATTTACCCGGAGAAGGAGGGTCTGTCACTATTAACGGGAACTCTAACAGCCCGACATTGAAAATATCGGTTCCTCTGATTAACTTTCCGGGGGTTACCGCTTCCGCAAAATTCAATGCTCCGGGAATTACTAACAAAGTGCTTGCCGCCTCAGAGACGGTTACTATCCCAGGAGACCCCGGAGCGAACGGTTCTTATGCGTTTTCCATCAAACTGGAAATAGCCCGCAATCCGTTGCCCACACCGTTAGCTCCTAATGTTGACGTGACTGATAGTGCAGGAAAGACGGCAAGGTGCCAATTTAAATGGGCAGCGGGAGCGTCTACTCTTTCGGTGAACAAGTCCTCGCTATCGCTTGTGAATGCAGGGACAGGACAAACGGTAGGTGTTACCTCCAATGACGAATGGGCAGTATCATAAGAAAAAAGGATAGGTTGCGATTTAGACGTTTCCTATCCTTTCTCTTTATATCCGATTAAGAGACGTTCCAATCATCATTGGAAGTAACATTTACGGTTTGCCCGGTTCCACCGTTAACCAATGACAAAGAGGACTTGTTCACTGAAAGAGAAGACGCACCCGCTTTCCAAGTGAAAGTACATTGTTTAGCTGAATCGGTATCATCCGTCAGCCTAAAAGTCACTACAGCGTCAACCGGAAACATCGAAGCGGGAAAAGTTAATGTCGCCACAAAGTTAAAACGCCCCGATGCTCCGGGGTCCCCCGGAATAGCCACATTATTTCCTATATTACCACCGTTTACCGCCACTTTTACATAATTACCGTCTATAGGCATATCTACTCCCATAACTCTTGCGGTACAGGTCCACTTTAATTTTGAACTATTAGACGTTCCGTTTATGTTAACGACTCCTCCGGAAGAGGGAAGGTCAGGTTTGCTTGTATCCATGGTTGTGGATACCCCTGCACCTGCCTGAGATACCGCTATACTGGCTGAGGGTTTCGTTCCGTTTGCCGCTGTAACGGTAACTACTGTATTTCGTGCTACACGTCCTGTGTGAGCACCCGCACTGATTGTCAAAATGCCATCTCTCTTGCCTGACATGGGGCTTACATTGCACCAACTTGCTTTTGCCATAATCGTAATTTATTAAATGATTTCTACTGTTTTTGATTCGCTTTGTTTTTACTCCCCGTCCGGGGTATTTTCCAAGTTCCGTAAGAACTAGGAATCAAACCACCTCCCACATGATATTTGATTCGACCCGTACCCTGACCTGCCCTCCTTCTGAGGGTATTTCCACCTCCCTGGGCAGAAGTTCGATGAAAGGCGGGGCGTTCTCCCCGTCCATGTCCGGGGTGTAATTGGATTCCCGCTCGGCAACCTCGATATCGAGCACCAGGGATGTCGGCTCCTTCATGGGTTCTTCATAACCGTACTCTTCGCAAGTTACCAGTACACGCCTTCGGGCGGTTCCGTTAAGCAGCCGGATATCATCCGAGGAGAGCAGGTCCTGAATGAATTTCAGCTCTGTTTTCCTCTTGAATCCTGTATTCAGCTTCATTTTTTGCAGGAGGTCGGGCCTTGGACGTCCGGTTATATAATCACCGCCCTCTTCATCGAATGTCCGGTAGTTTTCATCATCCCCCCGGTCAAGGGAGTAAATCATTTTCCCCGGCATTTCTATCACTTCATAGCATCCCAAAGAGTTTCTGAAGAGAAATGACAGTCCGTTTTCTGACACTTCCCCGGGTGTGAAAGAGATGTCAAAGGCTTCTTCGGCCGGCACCAATACCCGGATGAATGACACGATCTGGTTATACCTGCGGAAAAACTCCCGCCGGATCTGCCCTATGTTTAAAGCATAAACTTCTCCGGCTGTCCCTTCAGGCAGTTTTATTCTGTTTCCATATTCGGATTCCACCTGTATCCTTTTGTCCGGATGAATGAAGATCAGGGGGGAGACTTCGGTTTCCCTTATCGCAATATGCTTCCCGCGGGTCCGCGTGGTAAAGAGGAATTGCGATGAATAATCCCTGAGCCGGTTCAGGATAAAGTCCGTTCCCCTGCCGGCCATTTCCCTTGCCGCCTGTTTGCTGATCCCCCCGCATATCACCTTGCCGGTGAGTGTCCGGGTCTCCCGCCCTTTTACCTCGAGCGTGTAACCGGCCATAAAACCGGATACGGGCAGGATCAGATCCTCCGAGTCCTCCAAGGGTCCGGAAGTAACGAAGGGCTGCAAGATTTCGGCAATGTCGAAATGGATCCTGTCACCAAAAGGTACGTAGGAGGCTGAAAACACCTCCTGTGCTCCAACCCTGAGACGGATTTCAATTTCGGCCTCCCCGGAGGTTTTTACCTCAAAGGCGATAGGGTTTGCCACAAAGGCGATCTCTCCGGTTTTTCTGATAATCTCGAAACTCATACGCACTTATGAATGATCGTGTTATTAATGGATAGCGGCCGCGTTCGGGTATTCTCAAGCAGAAAGGATCGCCTTTCCACGCCGGGGGTTGTCATAAACCGGTAAAAGTCCTCCGGGGTCTTGTCAGCCCCGTATCTTTGGCGGTAAATCCCGTAAAGCTCCCGTGTATTTTCCAGGGAGGGCGCCGTCACTATCTTATTTTGATTTTTTGTTTCCATGCTGCAAAAATGACCGTTTGGCACGGTAGTTTAAAGGACAGGATTTATATCTTTACGGCAATGACTCCCGCCCTGTAGTTTACAACCTCCTCCTGTGTAAGCCCCGGTGGATACGGTCTGTATTTGAGCTTCCCCTTATAGGTGTACATGATCTTCCTTCTGTCGGCAACATCCTGCAAGGATGGTGGCGGGTACATGTCGAAATCACCCTCTTCCGGCCTGGTCAGCACCTCTTTTGCCACGACATCGACCCTGATGATCCCCGGCTGCTCCCGCAACTCCTGCACCCTGAGTTCCATATCCCTGTCGAAATAGGTAAAGACCTTCCATGTCGCCTGCTGCGGAGTCATCGGCACCAATTCCTGCTCCTTGTCCAGGTCGTAGGGCTGCAAGAGTTTAAGGGAACGCAGTTTCACCTGGCAAGGGCGTCCTTTGCGCAGCGGAAGCGCGTACTTGAGGCTTTCGACCATCATTCTTTGTCCGTGCAGCATGACGGGCCGGGAAGTGTCCAGCTTCAGCAGTCCGGCCTTGTCCGGGTTCATCTGCACCGCATAGACATGATCGGCATGCCTCAGGACTGCGTCGTACTCCTTAAAGAACCGGTTAAACGCCCCGTCCTCTCCCCTGAAAACCAGTGAATACCTGTAAATATTCCCCCCGGGTTCCTGAAAGTATTCGCCTTTGGGCCCCCGGCAGAGTGAGCTGCCGAAATAATACTCCTCCACAAGGGCCCCGGCCCCTATAATCTGATTGGTTTTCCCCATGGCAAAGCAGAAAGCCAGGGGTGTCTGCTTCTTCTCCCCCTGCTCCTTGGCGGCCCCTCTGAGGGTTGTGTTGATGTTGACCGCCCCCGCCAGATATCCGGGAGTCAGCAGCCCCGTTTTAAATGCCATGGGGACACATTCGTCCTTTCCCGTTATCTCCAGGTATTCCACACCGGGGGTGCCCTTGTCCCATGGGAAAAAGTCGCTGGATATCCACTTCTTTTTCTTGTTCACGATGTCCCGCTTGTAATATCTTCCGGTGGAAGGCTGGTAGGTTATGTACAGTTCGTCGGGCACGTCCCGGTCCCCTGTAAATTCCGTAATGATCCCCCCATAAGGCTTAAGGAATTTCTCAAAGGAGTCCGCCGCCGGTTCGGCTTCCTTGAACGATGTGCCCGCCGAGAGCTTGAGCTGCTTTGCGGGCGTGTAGTTTATTTCCGGTTCCGAGGCCTTGAGCGGTGTCCAGTCGGCGGATGCCGTTGCGCCTATCGAATCCTTGAGCAGGCGTATGACGGCTTTCCGGCCGGCATTTACGTAAACCTTGGCTCCGGTACGGCAAAACAGCGCGTCCAGGAACTCGTTGACGGTACAGTCCGGCATCAAATTCCTGTAGTCGATCTCTCCGGTGACAATGGTGTCCGCCACATTGTTGAGCACGACCATCTTGCTGAGCTGGTAATCGGTGGCAAAGGGATTCTCCACCAATGTAAAGCCGTATGCCGAGAATATCATCTCCAATATGCGGGATACCTTCAGGAACGGCGATATCCCGTATCCTGCAGGCACCTTTACATCTACGGCCTGGCCCGATATGACAACCCTCTCGGTCCGTGCTTCCTTCAGCAGGGCGTATGTCTTCCCGTCCGACCCTATGGGGTTGATGAACTCCGGATACTCCGTCTCTTCCAGGGTTTCAGACGCCACCTGTATGCGGAACACGTGATAATCCGCCGGGGTTTGGTAGCGCATCACTTCCTCCAGGTGACGGGCAAGGGCTGCGACGCCTTCCGGGTATTTGATGACCGGCAGTCCCGGAAGTTCCTTGAGTGAAACGTTTTTCCAGGCTTCATACATCAGGCTTTCGTCAAACCCGATGTTGCATACGATGCCCGACTCCGTTGACACGGAGGTGATATTGAGTTTTCCTGTCCGCCGGTAAACCCCGTCGGTCACCACCGCCGCGGCGTCCCGCTTTGGAGCATTGCGGATATCCGGCCGGTGGATGTAATCCACCATCGAAAGATTGTGCCCGGTTGCCGGCAACGTCGATGCGATCGTCTGGCTGCCCTTGTCGGTGTATATGGGCGACGTGTTCTCTATCTCCACGCTGAAATCCCGGGGAAGGTCGAATATCCCTTTCTCTGTCTGAATGGTTAATGCCATACTGGTTGTATTATTGGTCTGTTCTTGTAAATGGTTTCTCTGAACTCTTCTGTAAATCCTGAGCCGCGTTGATGTCGCTCAGCAGGACGTAACTTTTTGCCGGCCGGGAGAGGTTCCTTGAGGCCCTTTCCAATTTCTCCGCCGCCCGGTTCAGACGGTCGATGTCCTGTCCGGGGCGCTCTCTCTCCGTGACCTTCCCTCCCTCGTAATACCCGGGCCATGGATTGGCCGATGTCCGGTTGCGGCGTATGCTTTCGATAACCTTTACCATGTTGACCACCCGCTTGTTCTTCATTTCCGGCACCGGAATGACGTACTCTCCCCTGTGGACGACGCCCGCCACCTCGTAGCGGTCTCCGTCCCCGGTGTAACCTCCCTGGTCATATCCCCCGGAGGCGTTCACCACCCTTTCGGCGCTTACGGGTGTGGAGCCGGACGCTCCGGAGAGCGTCATGCTCTTTACCTTTTGTCTTTCAGCATTGGCCGCTGCCAGCTGGGCGGCCCCGGTTACTCCCATCAGTGCTGCCGCCACCGGTCCTGCGATCGGTCCCAGTTGCGAGAGCGCTTTCATGATGGCCACGGCCGTGTCGGCAATGATCTGGCTGGCTTTTACGGCAAACTGCACGTCGGCGTATTTCTTCTCGATCTCCAGCTTCTTCTGCGCCTTCTCCGTTTCCAGGCGTTCGACCTCCTGCGCGTTTCCCTGTGCCGCGGCGATCTCGGCGTCATATTTGGCCTCCATGTTCGCGATCTCGGCGTTTTGCAGGGCAGAGACAGCCCCTGAAAACAGGTTGGAATAATAATCGAAAGCCTCTTTCCAGAACTGTATCTTGAGCATCTTTTCGGCCTTTGCATATGCTTCGGCACTTATCAACCCCTGTTCCTTCTCCCGCTTGAGGGCCGCCATCTGCATGGCATAGCGTTGCTGGAATCCGAGCAGCCCGTACTTCTCCAAAATCCCGTTTCTGCGCTCTTCGGCACCCCGGGTTATGTTCAGTTTTGCGGTGCTGTACGCTTCTTCCAGCTCCCTTTCCTGCCGGGCGGCCTGATCCTTTGTGACAAGCTCGTTTTTGAGCGCATTGCGGATCAGTTCCAGCCGGGCCTGGTATGACGCTTCCAGCACCTTGAGCTGAAGGTCCGTTTCATCCGGCAGATTGAAAAGGTTGAACTCTTTTTTGAAAGAGGAAAGCATGGTTTCGATCGCCTTTTGCTGCGCGGCCCTGTCTTTGGCGTTGGCCAGCTCCGCCTCCAATACCTTTTGCCCGGAGAGTTTGACGGCCTGTATTTTCACATCCCCCGTCTGTAGCTCCAGGGCTTCCACATCCTTCCGGTATTCCCCCAGGATACCGAGTCTTTCCCGGGAATTGGACTCCTCCAGGCTCAACAGCAACATGTCGCGCTGCTGCTGCGTAATATGCAGGTTTGCATAATTCAATTCTATCTGTGCCTTGGCGGCCTTGTACGTATCCTCCTGTATGGCCAGTTTTTTATCCCGCTGTTCCTGTAGCAGGGCAACCTCGTTTTCATCCAGTTTCCGCTGTAACTCCAGTATTTTGGCGGAGCTTTCCGTCATTTTTGCCCGGATGCCGGCCAGCTGCCTGAGTCTGGTCCGGGCGGTCTTTTTCTCCAGCCCTTCGAGGATACCTAGCCTTTGAGTGTGAAACCTTATGTCTTCCGCCAGCACGGCCTTATCGTATTGAGCCTGTGTCTGCTGCTGTCTCTCCTTGTTTTCCCGGATCTTGAGCAGCTCCTTTTCATGCCTCCCATTCAGGGCCGAGAGGACCTTGTCGGTCTGCGAGGCGAATCCATCCGGGGTTTCCCGGATAGTCCCCAGCTGCTGCAACGCTTTAAGCTCCTCGTTCAACTGTTGGAGTTTCCGGTTTTTGGCGGCCAGCAGGGCCGGCGTCGAGGCAACTTCCCGCTCAGCCTGGGCAATCTCTTCCTTTTTGGCCTGGATAAGGTCCTTGGTTTTTGCCTCGGATTGGGTATCGACCTTAATGATATCCTGCTGTGAGGCCGTGATCTCCTGCGTAAGTTTCTTTTCTTCCCGGTTCAAGGCTTGTATTTGATCGAATTCCCTTGCAAAATAGTCATGGATGACCCCCTCCGACCAGGTGTCGGAATACCCCTTTACCGCTACGGACAAAGAATTGAACCCTTTGGCGAGCCCCAGTTTGAAACTGTCCCAGAGATTCCGGTTTGCATGGATATCCTTACGTTGTTCCTCCAGTGCCCTTTTTTCTTTCTGGATCTCCTCCAGCCTTGAGTTTGCCGAGCGTATCCTGGCCATGGACAACAGGTTGTCCGTGTAGTCCTTCACTGCGGCCGTGGCTTCCCTGGTGTTGATTGTTTCCAGCCTGAGACCGCCAAGGTATTCCTCACTTAAGGCGTTGAGCCTTTTTATGGCCTCCATCCGCTGCTCCTTGCTTATTTTCTCGTTGCGTGCGATTCCCAGGAGGGTATTCAGTTCCCGGGTTTCGGTGGCTACGGTGTCGGCGGCCTGCGCCCGCACCCGGTGCAGGCTCCGCTCCGCTTTTTCCGTCGCCGTAAGTTCCCTGCGATAAGACACCAGCTTGTATGTCAGGGCGGCGACCACGGTAGCCACTATGGCCAGCGGGCTTATTTTGGTGATTGCATAAAAGGCCTGCATGGCAATCCGGGCCTTGTTGATATTCCCGGTAAGCACCGCCTTGGCGGCGGCAAACAGATAAGTGGATGCGGTGCATGCCTTTACCAGGATGTTGTTGGACGCCACCGAGGCATTATACATTTTCATGGCGGCAGCGCTTCTGAGGATGTTTCCTCTCTGCATGGCCACAACCGAGGCGTAGGCCAGGCTGACCGCCTTGCCCAGCATTAAAAGCCCGTTCCATGTTTTTTGCAGAAGAATAACCGTTTTATAAACCAGAATAAAACCGGTAACCACGGAGATAAGCGTAATGATGCTTTTTTTATGTTCCAATACCCAGAGCGCCACATCTGAAAAACCGAGCTTGAGAGACTGGAAGAGACCGCTCCATTTTTCTTGCAGGGGAAGCAGGAGCCTTCCGATTTCCATCTGCCTGTTTTGCAGCTCCGCGGCTTTTTGAGCGGCCTTGTCCGCAGCCGACACGTAATTCTCCCCCGCTTGTGCGAGTTGCCTGTCCACGATTGCAGCCACCGCTGCCATCAGATCCCCCGTTTTGGCCATCTCCTCGTTGACCTCCGCGGCCGACAGGCCTAAGTTGTCGAGTATCAGCAGTGATTTACGACCCAGTCCGGTTATGATCGAGTCAGTCAGATAATCCACGCTCTGTCCGGTCTGCTGTGCTTTTAACCGGGCAAACTGCAAGTATTTCCCCAGGTCCTCAAGCGGGATACGAAAGTCTTTGGCGCGTACCGCGGCCTGCATGAGCTCCAGGTCATTCACCGTATCTTTAGTGGCTTTCCTGAGCTCCGAAAGCATCCCCGGGCGGTCGAGTTTGTCAAAAGCGCGCCTGACACCGTCGGCGTTTGCCGCCAGTCTGATACCTTCGGACATCCAGGATCTGGCCTCCGAGATGCTGTTTGAAAAGAAGGAGCCGGCACTGGCACCTATACCGGCGAAAAAACCGACTACCGCGGATTTCATCCTGGTAAGGCTGAAAAATGACTCTTTCACCGCCTCGGCTTTGGGCCTTAGCTGCTCCATCGCCTCCTTGGTCTTTGCCAGTTCCGCCTCCAGGCGGGCGTACTCTTGGGGTTGTAACGATTTTACCGTATTGTCCAATTCCCTGCGAAGCTGTCTGGCCTGTTTTGAGAGCTGGGCATACGATTTGTCGGCGTTGTTCAGACGGCTTTCGAGCAGGCGGAGCTTCTCCCCGTTTTCCGAGATGGTACGGTTGTTGGCCTTGAGTTGCGCATTCAGTTCCTTATACTCCTTGCTCTGGAGTTTTCCCTGCATGGCAAGATTTTCCATGGAGGATTTCAGGCGCACGTTCTCCGCCTTGAGCTCTTTGGTGTTGTTGCGCACCTTCAGCATCTCCTTCTGCAACCCGTCCGCATTGACCGAAAGCGTCCAGGTGATATAATCCGGTTGTAATTTTCCCATAACGTTATTTTTAAGGACAAAAATAGGCGGGCCGTCTCCCGGACAAAAGGACAATGTGTCTTTAGGAATCCGTACGTATTTCCATTCTTTGGAAAGCTTCCTGTAATCCGGCATAAATAAGGTCGCGGACCTCCTTGCCATATCCGTATTTTATGGTCTGGAGCGAATTATTCCAGAGGATTCCCCATACCTGGCGGTTATAGATGCCATAGTTTCCATGTTTCTTCATATCCAGGAAGCGGATATAGAGGGGGATGTTGGAAGTGGCGACCACCCCCCGCCCGGAAAATCCGACGCTGTAAACGGGGTTGCGTAAGGCGCTGAGCAGCCGGCCGGTAGTACCCCGCATCAGGCGTCCGTGCCCCTGTTCCCGGACAAGGTTCCGCCCCTGTCCGACCTGAGTCGGATAGATGGCAGAGGTATACACCCTTTCGGTGGCGATCAGGTATTGCGCCTCGAAAATGGCCCGGATATCCCTTTCGATATTCTCCCGGACAAACTCTTGCTTTATCAGATACTCGTTCATGGCGTTTCGAATTCAAATCCCAGGCTCCATCCGGCAAAGACCGAATAAAATCCCGCTTCGGGAATGGTGGATAAGCTCGACAGGTCCAGACGGGAGAGCAGGTGGCATCCCGCAGCCTTGTCATCGATCATCTGCGCTTTCATCTTCTCCATGACGGGCTGCAACTCCTTTAACACCTGATAAGTCCCCTTACGCTGCGGATCGGTCTTGTCCATCAGGAACACTACGCAAAGGTTTAATTCCAACAGGTTGTCCACATCCGGGGATTTTCCTTTGGCGCTTGGGATGATGAGTAGCAGCGCCGGTAGTTCGTCCGCTTTAAGCCCTTGGACCAAAGCGCCCATGTCGGGGTCGAAGGTGACAGGCACCACCTTCTTTATTTGCGGAATCCTCTCCGTTATACCCGACCAATACTCTTCATATTGCTGTAAATCTACCATAACTAAACTGTTTTAGAGTTTTAATACCTGTTTTCTGTTTTTGCCTTTGCGGAATGACACATGCACCCAGGAGAAATCCTTCTCGTCGATCAGCTGGTCGAAAGGCAGTTCCTTGCGGATGATCTCGAAAAGCCGGCGGTTTCCCTCCTTGCTGCCTACGGTAATATCGGCGGCCTGACCCAGCCGGTGCTGGCTGGAGGTCGCCCCGTTCACGCTTCTGTTCAGCACAGCGCTCCGGTAACCGGAACTTACCCGGATGGGCTTCCCGTACTTTTCACGGAGCGGGTCGAGGACGTTTTCCACCAGCTCTGTCAGGTTGTGAACTACCTCCCCCGTAGGGGTATTGTCAATCGCGTGCGCCACGGCCGTATCGCTGTGGCTTAATTCCTTGATTGTAAAATACTTCATTGCTTCTTATTGTTATGTAACATTTCAAACCTGCATTTATAAATGTATAGCATCACATCCCAGAAAGGGGTGTCGTTTACCTGTCTGAAATCACCGAAAACACCCGATGCGGCCACGTCGTACGAGATTCCCACCCAGCCGGTATTGTCCCCTGCATTCCCCCGCCCGGATTTCTCGAACAGGATCGAGAAGTCGATGTCCTTCCCGTTGGTTGAAATGGGGACACTGTAAATCAGTTCCCAGACCGCGAGAAAGAAGATGTATGCGTGGAAGCAGACCGGGAAAGGAGGAGTGCCGGTTTCCTGAGGGCCCTGTTTCTTATAAAGCAGTCTGCCTATGGAAGATATCAGTTCCCCTATACCCTCTTCATTTCCCTGCTCCCGGGCGCGCTCCATTTCCGCCATCACACCCATGCACTCGATAAACTGTCCGAAAGTAATCCCCGAGAGCATATCCCCCGGGCCTTTCCACTCCTTATAGGCGGGCAGCAGGTTCCGGCCAGTTTTCAGGCGGGCGTCGTAAACCGTCATCCCGTCCTGCGAGGTGATATCGAAGAACCCGTCCAGGGCGGGGAGTTGCTCCAAAAGCTCTTTCTGTATTTCTCCCCGGCACAGAAGAAGGCTGTGCTTCATCCCCAGAAGGCAGGAAAGCAGCTTGCAGCGCATCTGGAAAGGAGAAATCTCCCCTGCATTCATCATTAATACCAACTCCAGGTAACGGTAATACTCCTTGGGGGATAACTCCTCCAGGGAGTCCGGAATCTCTTTCTTTTGATTGTTGTATGTAATTTCTTTCATAGTCAGAATGTTATGCCTTTTGATTGAAGGGTGATCGAGGGTACATACAGATCCGGTTCGTCCGGTGCGGCGTCGAGCGCCGCGACCAGGTCCTCCAGCGCGGCAAGATCCCGCATGGCATCCTGTTCCAGGCTTTTTGCCACTGTCTTGCGCGCTTCGGCTTCCGCCCTGAGCTTTTCACGGACGCTTCCTGCAAGCTGCACCTGCACCACACCGTCGGGCAGAACCTCCACGGGCAAACGTTCCACGGCCTTGCTCATGGACAGCAGGGCCAGCGGCCGGCAGACGGCGTCTCGGAACCCCTCTGCCACCTGCTGGCCCGCTACCAGCTTTTCATAACGGCCGTACGTGATTATCGGGATGATATGCCTCTGTTGCACCTCCCGGATGATGGGTGCTAGGGTCAGAAACAGCCGGTGGCTGCCGGTTACATAGTAAAAATCAAATGCCTCCTTGCTATTCAGGAGCAATTCCGATACAGCCTTCCTTTTGGGGCTTTGTATCCAGAAATCGAACTTTTCCTGCTCCAGATATGCTATCAGGGCATCTACCGACTCGTAGGCCTGACTCAGGATGTTGGCTTCATCCTTGTACTCCTGTAAGGCTGTCAGCCCTTTTTCGTGCTCCCCCAGGCGCTTCTGCCTGCCTGTGTTCCCATGCTGCGCATCCAGTGTGGGGATGATTTTCAGCCAGGTAAACAGCGCTACGGACTGCTGCACCATTCCCAGCAGGCGGGTGAGCTTGCCATCCGGATCGACGCTTGCCGATTGGTAGAAGTCGAGAACCTTGTCATAAACCTCCTGCCCTATGATGGCACTCAGGCGACGTACGCTTAAAGGGATGTACGGTTTCCATTTGGAGAAGTCCGTGCGGGCATCAATCAGACCCAGGGCGTCGACCAGCTCCTGCGTGCCGTTTGAATCTTTATCAAATATCAGTTTCATATTTATAATGTTATATTAAACAAAAAGTGCCTGAACTTATCCGCCCGGGCACAAAAAAGGCGGTAATTTATCGAATTTACCGCCTTGTCATGGAAATACTGTATTTTATCTGCTTTTACGGAAGCTTATAACATGGATTGCTTGTTTATTTAGTTATTATTTTATAATAATTCATCATTATATTTTGTTACTACCTCAAAAAAGCTTTCCTTTGTACCGAAAGATGGTCCCTTGCAAACTGAAAGGCTACGTGTTTGCGTAGCTCACCAGGTAGGTTTCAACGGGCCATCTTTCTTCTTTTTAGACTTGGAAAGATCCCTTACACAAGAATATGGTTTAAAACTCCAATGGGAGTAAGGATAGTTCCACTTGTCGTCCATTGCACTTATTCCCGTGCTCTCTCCGATATTAAATCCAGGTTTTAGCTCTCTTATTTTATACACAATATGCTTATACAGTTTTTCTTTTAAAACAGTGCGCTTACCTCTCTTATTGGTATTTGAGTCTTTGATTTTATGCCTATTGTTCAATCTGAAACAAATAGCGCCTAAAATCAAATCCATCATTTGAAGAGGAAGCTGCTCTTTAGAATCCACTTCTCCTATATCCCTCATTCTGATTCTTATTTTTGCCTTTTGGAATCCCTCATCGGAATTTAATCTGTATATAAAGTTGATAAATTCGGACTTATCTTCTCCCTTGAGAGGGATATTGTCCAGCATAATTTTTAAATAAATATCTTTTTGGGTTCTATTTGAGTATCTCAGCCCGAATGCATGTTTTATAAACTGATAGTAAAGCATCGAATACTCCTTTCGTTTATGTTCCTTTGTGAGATTGGTGGCAATATATTGATTATTCCGAAAGAATATCCTTATTTTTATCAAGTCACTTTTTAAAAGGTCAAAAATAAAATCAACCACCTTTTGATATTTATCAAAAGTAAACGCATTAACTTTTTGCCATTTGATTTCTTCGTTTATTTCATTTTCTGAAACAAACACATGCATCATGTATAACACATGCTCCACATGCTCCGATTTTATTAAAATTCCACCGTAGAAATTTGAATAAAACTCACCTTCTTTTTCGCTTTCGTCAAACCAGATATGATACATAAAATTATGTTTGGGGCAAATGTAATTAAAAACAAGTGAAATATAAATGAAAACGACACGAAAAACCTTTATACAACCCCATCGCTGTGCAATGAACAAGCGTTTTTATATAAAACGGGGATTTTAGATAATATTTTCACAGTTCTCGTCGACAAAAATGTCGGTGGAATATTTGCTTTTTTCCTTGCATCGGCATAAAAAACGGTAAATTCAACATGTCAAAGATCGATTATCAATGTAGGTTCAGCGTACCTTATATATTTTCTTTCATCCTGTTTGCGGGTGATACACTCTGCTCGGATTCCACTACGCTCCGGTAAAGCCCCACCTGTGTTCTGCTTCCCGGATAATTGGCCCGTATGTAGTGCATCAACGGTTTGCACAGGATCATGTCCGGTATGGCCGTCTCACTGGCATTGTACACCTTGATGGAGTACAGTTTTTCCGACCCTGAGGACAGCTTGTTATCCATGATCAGGTTTGAGAGCACCGGATCCAGTCCGAACCCGGATGTGGCCGCGGCATCGGCCTTGTTGGCGATCTTGATCTGGCTTTCGATATAATCCCTTATTTTCTTGTCGATGGGGGTTATCGTCCAGCCCTGGAAGTCATTGGCGTCCGCATCCCAGAACCTGGTCGTGTGCATGTATTTGCCCACATTCTCCCTGCCGGTCACTCCTGAAGCGAACTTCTCCATGGCTTCATCCTTGAATTCCTCGAGCATTCTGGCCGAATAAGGCACCCCCTTACGCTTGCATATTTCCCTGATCCTGTCCTCTGCCGCGTCCCAATAGGCCTGCGGGCTCTCTATATGCAGGCTCAGTGCCGACGCGTTGGCATTATAGGCTGCCAGCAAGGGGGCGATGGTGCCCGCCAGTTCCAGCCACGGGAAAGCCCCCAGGAAACGGGGCGTGCTGACAAAGTCCCTGCAAAAAGAGTATATGTTGAAATAGCCGACCGATACCGGATGCCGGAACGGGTCCGCCGGATTGAAAACGGGATATTTGGCCAGCCTGTCGGGATCGGGGAAGGGCCAGTCGCCCACATATACGTTCTGTGGCAAATCGTGTCTGTCATCGGGATATTCGAAGCGGCATTTCCTGTAAGGGATATGTTCCAGCCTGATTATCCTTCCCCCCTCTCCGATACGCGGTCCCCGGTTACGGATGAACTTTACCCAGAACCCTTGCATGTGCACCAGGTCCACCAGGCAGCGGAGCATATAGTCACGGTAATCCCAGCTCTCCAGATCCGCCTGTATGACGTCATCGAGTATCCATTTGCGGTAAAAGCGGTTGTTTTCGGAGTCGATGGCCTCCTCAAAGAAGCGGGGGCCCTCTCCCCACTGCAATCCCTGTATTTTACCCATGATACCCTCACCGCCGTAAAAGTTATCCAGCAGGCGTTGTACGTCGCCGGGAAGGTCGTTATTGGCACCCATGGGCACGATATCCACACCCGCGACCCGTATCTTGCGGGTCTGCCAGCTCTCCGGGCGGCTGAAGCTGATGGAAGAAGGAGACCATCCCTTTCCCATGGCGAAGGAGATAAGCTGCCCCTCCCCGGTATCTATAAATCCGGTATTTCCGGTTCTTCTGATTTCCATAATCTACACATAAGTTTTAATTCCGTTAAAACTGGTCACAAGAATCTGCCAGCAATTGATGGCCCTGCCCGTATCGGTATCCACCAGAAAGAGCTTATAAGAGGCATTCTCAATCTCTTCATCCGAAGCTTTCGGGCGAAGCCGGGCGTGGTTGAGCCTTACCGTATCCCCGCCGCTGTGTCGCTGGCGGTCATATTTGCGGAAAGAGAGGGAAAATGTTTCCCCTTCTTGGGAAAGGCGTTTCATCTGCTCGATGGCCGTATAAACGTTTATCCTTTGAATATCCTTTTCCATAGCGCTTTGATTTCAGGCAAACGTTTACATAGCATACGCAGCAGGAGGTAAGCACCCACGATCAGGCCGGCCGGTAAAGCGATGCTTCGGAGCAGTGATCCGGGTACTGTCTTCCGATCGCTCCGGAGCTCTTTCCTGTTTTCCTCTTCCCGGTGTGTGCGTAGCAGCAAGGAGGAATCCGCCCGCCTGCTTTTAAAGGAGTAGACCGCCGCGGTGGACCCCAATTCCTCATGAAGCGCGGTCCCGGTAAAAGAGATCTGTTTGACGGGGGGCAATCCGGTTTGTGAGGATACCGGTTTTCCGGTGTCGAACATAACCACGATCCGGTCCTGCCGGGCTTGCCGGATGTACCCTGCCGAATCGGTCCGTATTTCGCCTTCCCGCCGCTCGAAGTTACCCTTGATTTCCACCAGGCTGTCGGACATTATCCGTCTGTCCGTTTTCTCCCGGACCGACTTGGAGCTGCCACACCCCTGGAAAAGGGCGCACAGGAGCAGGGCGTATAAAACATGTTTCATATCACTCCTTTTTTGAGGTTCCGTTAAAATAGTCCGCAATCGCCTTGGCAGCTTCCGCGGGCGTGTCTTTGTATTTGGCGATTTCCACGGCAAGCAGGGCCACGTCGGTGAGCTCCTTCTTGACCTTATCCTCCGCCTTTTCCCGTATGCTCTTGATCTCGATGGCGGCTACAAAGAACGCCCCCGCCAGGGTAACGAACGGGAACGTAGGAATATGGTAATCGTAATAACTGTTGAGAAACCAGCTGCAACCCATGTGCATACAGTCCACAACCACCAATGCCAGCAGCAGATTATAATAACCGGCCACTTTCTTTACGCTTCTGCGATACCGGTCCGAGGTGATCCTTTCACCGCGCTGCCGGGCCTTGCGCACTCCGCTTATAAAATCCAGTATGGAGAAAACCAGCGGCGTAAGAAGCAGGCCGAATAAAATACAGCCCGCCACAATCAGTTCTGTCAATCCTTTCATCCTTTTGTTTTTTAAAGCAAATTTGCTCCTTTCAGGGTACAGGATAAAGGACAAAGCCGACATCATGCAGGTCGGTATCGGATATTAGCCGGACAGGAGCGAAAATACAGGTTTGAATAGATGTGGAAAAAATGCAACAGGTATTCTTTAAAATAATAAATTGACACATCCTAAGAGGCAACAACGGTTATATCACACAGTAAAAAAGAGGCTGGGAAAAGGCCATTTTTAAGAGGAAAAAGCTAAATTCCATCCACAAAATGAGTTTTTTTTCGTTTTGCCTTGATTTTTGCACGAAATTCATTTAAAACGTGTTAAAAACGTCGTTTTTGGACATAAAATTTTGGTCTTTCTTTCGTTAATTTACTTGTAATAAAACAATTAACTGTTTTTACACGCGCAAACACTCGTAAAGAACACCTGCCGAAGACCGCGCCGCTCAGAAGCCGAAAGGCAATTGCCTGAGGGACAAATGGTGAAATATGATTACATTAAGAGCAGGCAGGCAGAAGGGTTGGGAACGAAAAACCGCTTCCGGTATTTTCGGAAGCGGTCAGGCAAAACAAGGCAATTGCCTTTCTTATCCGGCCGTCAGGTCATCAAGTCCGGGCATGTAGGGACCGGACCTGCTGCGGCCGGACTTGCCCCTGATGGCACGCCTCCAGGCTCCCCGCATCATCAGGTACTTGAAGGCGTCGGAGAAGTTCGTGGAGAGCATGGGCAGTTTCTTGGGCTCCAGCTTCTCGGACTTCTTGACCTTGTAGATGATCTTCTGCTGTCCCTTGTAACGGATACCCGCCGGCGCCTTTTCGATACTGGAGATGGTCTCGCGACAGTTCACCGCATCAACAAGCAAAGTGGGGAGGGCGTCGTTGTCGCCTGTCATCAGCTCCTGCATGAAATCGTACTCTTCATCCTGGCGGATATTGGACTGTTTGCGGCTCATCAGGTTGACGGCCCATCCCGTGCGGTTACCGTCACCGTCTATCTCGATGGCCTGCTTGAGCTTGCGGGCATAGTCCTCTTTCTGCTTCTCGAAGTTATTGCCCGCCCGGTCGTAATACAGGTTTAGTTCCTTCTCCTCATGGTTAAGGAAGAATGCCAGGAACTGGTCGGCTAGCTGCCTGAACCATCCGGGAGGAAGCTCGTAAAAGTTCTTGTGAAGGCGGTACAGCGGTCCGTCCTGCTGTCCTACTATCAGGGACAGCTGGTTACCGAAGTCCACGCCGCCGTCGATGGGCTCGCCGCGCCTGAGGAAACGCAGGTCCAGGCAGATTTGCGCAGGTTCTCCGTACCGTGTCCCGTCGGTATACTTGTGCCTTTCCCCGAAAGCGATATAGAAGCGCGTGTCACGGCGAAGCCCCGGACGCATCCCCACTACAGACTTAAGGAAGTCGTGGAGTTCGAGCGCCCCGTCGAGAAGGCGACGGACGTACTCAGGCGTAAGGATGTCGATGTTGGTAAAACTCGAGGCGTTGATGAAGTATGTCTGCCCCTTGCGCATCTTCAGTAGCCCCGCCTCGTACCAGGCGATTTTCTTCTTAAGAGCCCCGCAGTCCGTCCGTGTCCTTCCCGCTTTTACCAAGCGGATGCGCAGGCTGTTCAGCTCCGCAGCCGCCTGGGCGATACGCAGGATGCGCTGGGGATCGACCAGACAGACGTAACGGAAGTACCAGTCATACTCACCCTCCAGCACGTCGGGCATGTCGGTGGTAATGGTCACCCCCAGAAAATAGTGGCTGCATCCGTAACGTATGGCATCCCCGCGCAATACGGGCATGGCCCGGTTGACTTTATTGTCGGGGGCGTATTTGGATTCGTCGAAGAACAAATGAACGACCGATTTGCCCGCCAGAAGGGAGGGGTGGTCCAGGGATCCCAGAAAGATAATGCATCCGTTGAAGAAAGAGACCGTGTTTTTGTAATCGTCGACGATCACGCTGCAACGCCTGCGCCAGGATTCCGGTGGCCGGCAGGACGATACATAGTGCACGCCTTCATAGAGTCCCATCAGTTCCCAGCCGGTCTTGACGGCCGGCATGATATTATCCCTTAAGTTGGTATATGTATTCCCCACGAAAGCCAACGGCGCACCGGGCATGTCATACACGCAATCGGCCGACCGGCGTGCCTGTATGACGGTACTCTTGGCCAGGCCGCGCCCGCCGACGACAACCAGGTTGGTGGTGTCTATCCAGTCGGTGATGACCTTGATGATATGGGAGTAACGAACCTCCACATCATCGGTGGGGTTATTGTGCATCCTGCCCTCCGAACTCTTCCGCATCTTCCAACATCCTTTTTTTCAGGTCAAACTTCTTTATGTGTGCATCCTCCTTTACCCTCTCACGTACCACGGAAGGCACCTCGGGAATGGAGTCGATGAACGCCTCCAGCTCCTTGCGGTCCGTATCCGGAACGCCCATATCGGACCGGTCACATGTATAGATCACCACGGGTTTCCTGTTTAAAAGTTCCTGGGGTATCTCCTGTTCGTCACATGCGAAGCGCAACCGGAGCCTGGCCGCCCGCTCGAGTATCCGGGAGGCTTCCTCCCCCTTGCCCGTCAGGAACATGGAATCGGCCCACTTCTCCAGTTTTTCGGCATAGAGGTTGGCAAAAGCCTGCGGGCGTATGTTTTCTTGGCTGTAGAAGAAATTGACGGAGTCGGCGTATACCTGCCGTGCCATCCAGTCGGAAAGCCCGTATACCTCAGACTTGAGCAGCCGGATGATCCCGGCTTTTGTAATCACCTTCCCGTTATACCTCATACGGGCACGCAGTCCGCGCACCATCTCCATCAGGTCGTAATACGCCCGCTGCTCCTCGGGAAGCGAGTCCAGATCACCGGTGGCGAGGATACGCCCTATCTGCCCGATATCCGCTTTTTCAAAATCCACCCTTGAGGGCTTAACCAAATTCGTCTTCATCGATTTGCTTCACTATTATTTCAAAACTCCTGCGGCCACGCACTTTCTCCAGCAGTTCCATGGCATCCAAATCCCCTGAAAGTGCCTGTTCTTGCAGTTTTAGCTCCACTCCGGCCCCGGCCTTCAATGCTCCCCGGCGCATAAGGGAATACACGGTGGTCCCTTCCCTTCCGGCGTCAAAGACAAAGCTCTCCGCATCCAGCCCCAGATAAGAGGCGATATCGTCCGGAGCATATCCCAGGGAGGCCATGCGCTCCACCTCCTGGCGGAGTTCAAGGTCCAGGAAAAAGGAGTCCGCCGGCAAACGCTCCATATTATTCATATAAATTCATTAAACGGTTATTACAAGAGAGGATCTCGTTATCCAGCTTTCGTGCCTGCATGCCCGCTTCACTGCGGTCGCAGGGATGAAGGTAACGGGTCCCCATTTTCAGCCAGGAGGCCCTTTTGATTTCCAGCCTCCGGCGATGAAAAATCAGTTTTTTTTTCTGGATTCCATTTCAGCCTCCAGCAGATTTTTGCGTTCCGTCCATTTGCGGGTCTTCTCCATGGCCTTGGCCCTCTTTTCTTCATCCGGTGCCTTTTCGAGTTCGTTTTTTCCCTTGGATATGTTAGACTTGGCATTACCCAGCTGCTTGGACAGTTCCAGGTCCGTCAGGGAGGAGATTTCCTGTTTCTCCCTGGCCTGCCGCATGACCTGCGCCTTTCCGAGGATTTCTCCGTTATTCTTATAATACTCCAACTCTTCCCACATTTGGCGGTTCTCCAGGAAGTTCTCCACGGCCGTTTTAGCCCAAAGGTAAGTCTCCCCGGTGGCCACGTCATCCGGTGTCTCGACCAGCATGCGGTGGCTTTCCCGATAGAGATCATAAGCGGAGAACATGTCCGCTACGAGCACCTTGAGTTCGTCCGGACAGTCAGGTTGTCTCAGGAATGGAAACTCCTCCCGGAAACGGATGGCCTTACGGACGGTTTCCGGTGCCTCCGAGTACTTGCTTTGTGCGTTTTCGAGTTCTTCCTTCAGACCCCGCACCTGCTCCGTATCCGGACTTTGGGAGAGCCGCTCTTTTACAAAATCGTCGCTTACCAGTTTTTCCACCGTTACCCCCAGGCGTGAGGCAAGGGCGATAAGCAGGTCGTCCGCATACATCCTGACAGGGACGGGGTTGACAGGCTGTTCCGCCTTCGACGGAATATGGTGCGCCTTCCTGTGCATGCCGGCAAATTCCGCCTCGCTCATGCCGGAAAGCTTGCGCAGCTCCTCGATAAGGGTTCCCCTTGTCATCTCACACTCCCCGAGCTGCCGGAACTTGGCCTTCAGCATGCGGTTGGGACCGAACTGCTCATACAGGGCTACCCCTTGGGAGTAATCACGCGGTCCTTCTAAATAGGAAATGATTTGCTCTTTCATTGAATTGAATTTTAAATGATACGCCGTAAAGATACCCGATACCGGCTGCGGTACAAAGGACTGAAAAAAGGCAATTGCCTTGCCCCGTAAAGGGAAAACAAGGCAATTGCCTGAAAGTGGAATGGTCTTGATATCAGACCATCATACAATCCTAAGGGCATTAAACCTCGAATCTCGACTGTTCCACACACTGGATGGCTCCCCCGCCGGTATCGAAGGCCTTGAAAGTAATCTGGCTGCCCGGTGAAGCGGTGAACGTCTTTCCGTTTTTCAGCATGAAGACCGTCTGTCCTGCCTTTTCGATTGTAGGAGCTACGCCGGACACCACCCCGAGCAGGGTGAACAGGTCGCCGTGTTTGGCCCCTGTGATGGTAGCGATCTTGGCCGCCCCGGCGCTTAGCTGGTACTGCCCGCGGCCTTTAAAGGGAATTTCCGTAGCCGATGCGGGAACAGTCGCCACCGGCTCTTCGTGTGGGATGGTGCCTTTATAGATACCGATATCGTCTCCTTTGCTTATCTGCGTGAAGGTGAACTCCGAGACGTTGCCATCTTTATTTCCGGTATAATTGACCGACATTTCCAAAGGGTTGCAAGGGGAACCCAAGATATCCGGATCCTGTCCGTTGCAGTATTGCAGGATAGCTATGCAGTGGCGTCCCAGCCAGTTGGTCTTGAACTCACGAACCTCCTGTTTGTTACCCGGATGTTTTCCCTTAACCGAAGGGGTGAAACCCTTGGCGTCGGTTTCCCCTTCACCGTTGGAGCTCAGCTCCACAGTACCGGGAGTTAAATACAAGTCCGTGGAGTAAGCCGACGGCTTTACCACGATGTCACCCTCCAGCACCACTCCGGCACCGTCACGGGGAGGGAAATAGACCAGATCGTCGATGTCGATCAGGGTGAGCACGTCTTTGGGGTTGATACCGTTTCCGGGATTGCCCACCGGTCTGGGAACGGAAGTCTTAACGTAATTATTCATATATCTCGATTTTTAAGTGATGAAAAACCAGGGGGGATCTCCCCCCCTGGTGATAAATTATCAGCCGCGGGCCACTTCATAGAATTTTCCGTCATCAGCTTTTACCAGCCTGATGAATTTTCCCGTACCAAGGGTCATCTCTGAGGTAAGCACAAAGTTGCCTCCCGCGGCAATCGTGCTGGCATTCTTATCCCCATTTCCATGAATGGTATAGGTCTTGCCGGGAACAGCGTCAGTAAAATTCGTTATTGCGGTAGGAGTTGTGTTGGCTCCCGTTACGAAGACGTCACCTCCCTGAAGCGATGGAGTTGCTTCATCATCCGGGAATTGCAGGGCTCCCGTAGCTCCCGTCTCACGGCCCAGTTCGATGAATTTCCCGTCCTGGCGTTTCATCAGGCGGATTATATCGCCTTTCTTGGGTTCCCAGGCCGCGGAGATCAGGTCGAATTTACCGCTCTTGTCAATCTTTACCCCCTTGTTCACGCTTCCGCATTTCAGGGTAATGACACTTCCGACCCCGGCATTCTCAATGTCGGTAATTGCCAAAAGGTTCGTATTAGCAACCGTCACGATCGAGGTATGAGAGCCGGCCGATGGCTGGGCGTCCTTGTCAGCTTCCACAAAATAGGAAGCCGGGCGGTCGTACTCGTTGCAGAAGATCATCTGACGGGTATAGTCCATATCTTCCTTTTTAGTGTATTTGAATCCGACGGCATAAGCCCACACGGACTCTTTCCAGTTACTCCATACCTTCAGCGTCCAGTCCTGCTGCTCGATGTTGAACCGGGTCATTTCGCCGCTCTGGTGCTCGAACAGGTGTATGTTACCCTCCATCGTCCAGAAGATGCGGTGGTGGTTGTCAGCGTTGGGAACCGGTATAAGCTTCACGGACGGATACTCCTTCACAAACATGATACCCGCCTTATAGTCCTGGTTCTGACCATAGTGCATCTCATTGTATTTATGGTACCACACGATCATGTGTGAGGGCATATACAGGGCCAGGGAACCCGAGTCGCGCAGGACCGCAGGAATCATGGAGGTGCCCAGGTAGATCTTCTCACCGATATTTTCAGGAGAAAGGGTACCCAGTTCAAAGGGTTTTACCTGGTAAACCAGTTTGCCGTTATTGATGTCAATGTGTCCGTTCACCTTCTTGTTGAGGAATTCGTACAGCCCGTCGGCAGCCTCCATCGCACGTCCGGGCTTGTTCAGGTCCGGTTCTTTACGGACGCCGTTAATACGTCGCTGTTCGCGTTCATTGTGCAGCTTTTTGGCAGTCTCGGCCAGAATGTACTCGATGAACGACCATTTGATGACCTGCGACCCTTCCTTGTTATAAGAACCGATCCATGATTTTTCAAGTGCCTTGAGGTCTTTGAACTTATGCGCGAACATGACGCTCGACATACGCAGCGTTTCATTGTCGAACTCGTAATTGCCTTTCGTTACATTGTCGAAATCACTGGCGGTATTGTCAGCCTGGGAGAACTCACCCAACCAGATGTTTGTCAGCACGGCCAGGTCCTGATATCCCGATTCCAGCGGGAAGATACTCTCGATGGAAGGAAGCAGGGTCAGGAAAGACTGTAAACGCTCCTGCCAGGGGATGCGGTAGAAGGCTCCCAGGTCCTCTTTCAGGCGGGAGTAATCGATCGAACTGGCAGTGGGCACTTGAACGGTCAACCCCTTGCGGTAAAGCATCTCTGCGCGCAGGCGCTGGTTATAAGGGCGGTCCATTGCGAACATCTCCCCCGAGAGGCCGCCCAGTTGTTTTTCGTCATCCCAATTCATAACAATGTCTTTAGCGTCCGGTTCCAGACGTGCATGCTGGGAACCTTTCCCCCCGTCCTGCTCCGCAAGGCCGGAAAGGGCCTGGATCTTGGTCTGCAAACCGGTGATTTCTGTTTGTTTGGCGGATACCTCCTGTGAAAGTTCCCCTTTCTCTTTGGTAAGCACGGCGATTTCCTCTTGGGCCGTAACCAGCTTGGCAGTCATATCAGCCAGTAATCCTTGTATTACTGCGTTGGAGGTATTGGGGTCAGGACCACTGCCCTTCGTGCCCGAATCCCCGTCCTTGCGGGAAGAATCCTCCGGGAATCCATCCTTCAGGGCCTCACAAAAGCCATTGATAAAGGTGTCATTGAAATTCAATGCCTTAAGTTTCTGCTTTTGCTCTTCCAGCAACGCGTCTTTCTTGTCGGCGTCCTTACTCCAGGCCTCGATACCCAGAATGGCCTTTACGGCCGGAATGAATGATGCGAAATAATTTTTCATAAACAAATTTACTTTTATAGTGAGTATTAAATCATCTTGTTAGCCCGCTTTACGGTTTTCTGGGCGGCTACCCACAGGATGGCATCCTCCAGGCTTCCGTAAGCATCCACATACCCCTTGGCCAGTGCCGTATCGGCAAAGAAAGTCTGCCCTCTGAACAGGGGATCCTGCGCTTCATACTTCACTCCCAGATTTCGGGCGATGGTCTGTGCAAAAAGATGGTGGTAAAACGACAGGTTCTCTTTAATTAAGGTGTCATCCTGCTTTTCTTCCTTGTCGCGATAGGCGCGGTTCTTCAGGTCCGCACTGTCGGGGTAAATGTCCTCGATCTCAATCCCCATTTGCGCGTAATACTCCTTGAAGCTCTGGAAAGTGTAGACCACCCCGCAGGAGCCGATTTCATCCATGGGCGAGGAGACGAATCTGCGTGCGCATGCGGAAACGAGCCAGAAATGCGCCGAAGCGCATACGCCCGTGATATAGGCCACTATGGGTTTGGGGGACTGCCGTATAAGCTTTTCCAGGACATCCACACGCGTAATCATACCTCCGGGCCCGTTCACAAACAGAACGACACCCGATATGCGGTCGTTGGCCATCGCGGCGGAAATATATCTCTCCAGCCGGTAGGTCTCCCAGCTATACAGCACGCCTTCACAGGTAAGCACCACTACCGCTCCTTGAGGGAGGGAGGCGTCATCCAGCTCCCATCGGTCGGCTACATAGGGGACGGCGGCATAGGCCTCTATACGCTTGGCCCCCAGATATTGTTCCACCGACGCCAGGTTGCCGTTTTTCAGACCGGGCAACAGAATGGAAAGGAGCTGGTGGTATCTCCTTTCCTCAATGGCCCACTTATCGAAAAAAAATTGCTGAATCTTATCCACGGTTTCTTTTTTAATGCAAAAGAAACCTTTTGCAAATCCTTTAGAAAGGACTGTGATAGGCCTCGATATAAACCTGCTTACCGGATAACTTGCACTGGTATTTGCCCGAAACAATGGAAAAAGTAAGTTTAAGTGGTGTTTGCGGGCTGCCTGAAACAATACGCTCTCCCGCTTCATTCGTATAAATGGCCACCAGATCCTGAAGGCTCAAGGCAGACAACAGTTCCTGGCTGTCCGGCCCTGTCAAGGCAACCTCGAACGTATGCCCTACATTATAATATATAGTTCCTGAATCCGCCTGCTCGGATTCGACTCCGGGAGTGAATGATCCCGGAATAACAGGAATGCGATAAGAACCATCCCGCACGGCAATAAAAGCGCGCGGCAGGATGACTGCAAAATCACTGATACACTCCACCGGAACCAACTCTAGATCACAAACGGGGGTATAGGGTCTTTTTATTGTTTTCATATTGTATAACTTATTGATTTTCAAATACTCCGCATTTTTCCGTCAAAAATACGTCAAAATTCCGTCATTTTTCCGTCAATTTTACCTCCTAAAAAGGACAATTAACTACGCTTGGTAGGTGAAATATATGCTACTTTTTCTTGTAGGGCCGCTTAAGGCTGGAACGTCTTACCCGGTCACGCCAACGTTGGTAGTCTTTCAGGAGCGCGTCCTCGCTTAAGCTGTCAATGCAGTACTTCTTCATAAAGCAGTGGACTGACTGAAGCTGGTCGATACCGAACCGGTGCTTGTTCTCGTCAATAAAGTCATGGAGCTCGGCGCGCATCATCAGCTTTAGCTTCTTATTGATGATACCCTGGCTGCGCTGGCCCAGGTAGTTGAAACGCTCCGGGGATTTGCCACCGGGGACGTCACCCTGCCTGCGGTCCGGCAAGACGATCTCAAGATTGCCATTATCCCGCGGACAGTTAACCGGGCGTTTTTCCAGCAGGTTATAAACCAGATGGTAAACATCCAGATGGTCCGCAAAGCGGACGGGCATGCTGCCTTCCGGATCGGAAGAATATTTGGCGTAGCAATATTGAGCCAGGTGCGGCTCTACTGTTATTTTCGTGGTTATCATAAGTTGATGTTTTTGTTTTTACTTGTTTCTTAATTTGATATAACCCATTTCTTCCAGGGTCTGTAGTTCCTTCATATCCTCCGGCCTCACATCGGCGGGAGTTTCACCGTTAATGGTCATACCCTCGGGAAGCCTGAATCTGTCACGGATCCGTCGGCGATGGTGGGCGGTGGATTTCTTCTGCCAATAGATGACGACTTGCATGGTTTACAAGGAGGCTTTGGCCTTTACACGGGCCTGATAGACATTGTAATCACACAGGTATCTGCCGACAGATTCCGCCGCCGCTTCCACTCCGGGAGGATTGTTGCCGAAGAGTAAGTTGATGGCATCCGGATCACCGCCCCAGGCCTTCCATAAAGCTATCGGGTCATATCCTGATGGCAGGCAGGGGAAAAACTCCAAAAAAGCATTAAAGTCGGCCTTGGCCCGTTCACGTTTCACGGCTATACCCTGTACGCCCAACACAATACCGGCGGCAAAATCCTCCGTTCTGGAAAAGCCTTTTTCCACAGCCCGGGCCATCCGCTCTGTCTCTTTGCGAATGATCACTTCACGGCGTTCCTTGCAGAAATCCGATAGGGCGACCATGACCGCCTGATTGTTTAGGATCTTTCCCCAGACAAACTGCCCGCAATTTCCGTTCTTAAGGCGGGTAAAGAAAATGCAGAGCTCGGCCAGGTTCAGGAACCAGTATCCTGAAAGTATCGCCAGCGCGGTTTCCGCCATCTGCTCGCGGCTCAATTCAACGCCGGCGTACTTCAGAACGGATTCCAGATGGCTTGTGATAATCCGAACGGATGTCGAATTACCGAAGACCACACCCACATCAGCCAATGTAGGGATTTCTCCGTTTGCGGCGACATCGTAAAGTGGGGCGCCCATGTTCAGTTGGGCAATTGTCCCGCCCCATTCATCCACCAATTGAGAGGCCGTCGATCCAGCTTTTAACGAGATCTGGAGAGGAGTCAGCTCCTTCTTTCGGACACAGGGTTTCTGCAACTGAGACGGGCTCAGAACCGCATGCAGGGTGGTTTTTACTAGTTCTACTTCCATCTTTTTTTAATTTTTCAAGTTCAATATTCAACCAATTTGCAAAATGCGACATGGCGTCCCTGGGGGACTTAGTTGTCTCTCCTCCGTTTTGGAGCTTACGGAAGAACCTGTCCAGAAATTCATAAAACAGCTCCGGGCTGAAATCCGGGTAATCCAGACGGATGTTCATGCAAAACTGCTCCATCCACGGGATATTTGTTCGCAGTTCCTGGTAACATTCCGTTAAAGACTTGTCCAAAAAAAGATCGATTCCGGATATTTTCCCCTCATGCGCGGGAGAGGGAGGGAAATCTGTTTTAGTTTTTGTTTTTGTTTTATTATAGTCTGGCGCATCGGCTGGTGTATCCCCTGGTTGGTCGGCTGGCGCATCCCCTGACTTTTGGGCTGGCGGAACTACTGGAATATCTCCGGTAGTCTTACCCTTTCCAGGCGGCTCGTCTTTAAATTTCCTGGAAAAAGAGTATGAACCGACCGAACGTTTGCTTTTTCCTGATTTATAATAAAGCAGTCCCGCATTAATCAGGGATAAACGCGCCCGGATAAGGGTCTTCTCGTCGATATTCAGGCTGAAGCATAGTTCGATGTTAGAGCAACTGAAAACGTCCTCCCAGCCCTCGCTATTACAAACGGCAACTAATTCGTAGAACAGTGCCTGCTCGGTAGCGGTTAGCCGATTACGTCTGCGTGCTTTACGCATCTTTTCTGTTAAGCTATATCCGTCCATGTGGTTATTTTTTTTATTCATTTGAAGTATAATTATCTTTTAGATACAGTGCTTTCCTGACCCAAAGAGTGTTATTTAGTCAATTCCGACGTATCCACCCTCTGTAAAGGAGTGAAGTGTATTTGAAGAAGATGATTCATTTTCATTACAATCTATCCTGTGCATTGGCATATTGGGGGCAAGATGGCGTTCCAATTCCGTGATCAATACTTCATTGCAAATATCTCTCTGTTCCTGCCATTCAAGAAATTTGACTTCCAAACTCTCGTTCCCTGAACATGATATTAATTCAAGCAGCTCAGATTCTATTTTACAAAGTTTTTTAGTCTCAATTTGAAAGTTACTTTTACTCATATTCTTTCCGGCTATTCGTTATCTAATCCTATGCAAAATTCCTCTCTTGTCTCGTTCCCATAATTGGTATGTAGAGCATTGAGCGCATTCATGATCTTCTCCGCTTCATCTGCGTAGACTTCACAATCCCACCTAATTGTAGTTTTAGATGGTGACTTTATTACAGCAAGAAGTGTATCCAAATTGTCAACTGCTTCTTGAATCTTATCCAGGCATTCCTTTCGTGTCATAATGTTATTAATTATGAATTTAAAAATTGAATGAATTCTCTCACTGAATCACAGTCGTCACAATGACTGCATCCTATGCACGTACAAGCTTTCTTGTATGCTTCAACAGCCTTTTTCTCCAACTCTATCTCAGCCATTTGAACGGCTTGATGAGCCACGGTAGAATTAATCATCTTATTGTAGGCATTATACTCAACCTCCATTGTCTTTACAAAATTTCTTGCCTCTTGTGATTTCATATTTACTTAGTTATTCGTTAATAACTTGGATTCAATACGCTTACATCGCATTCGTGGCATAAGTCACAAACCTTTGATTTATTTCTAAGGCACATCGTTTTCGGCTTTACCTTATTCTTTTCTGCCCATTCCACGCCAGCAATGAAAGCACGTTCCATATCACCAGTATCAATATCATGGACTATCATTCCTTTAACTTCCTGCTGTACGTAATACTTTGCAGCTCTTTCGATTTTACTCCTTTCTTATCAGTTATTAGTTAATCAAAACCGTAAAATTGGCCATACTTATTGAAGCCGGGAGCTTCTTTTATTGTAGGCTCTTCTTTATTCGGCCGAACTTGTTCTTTCAAATTAGTATCAGGATTTCTGCATTCAGTACAGCATACTCCTTCTCCTATATGGTAGTAATCAAACAGTTCAACACCATCGTCTTGCGATTTTCCACACTTAGAACATCTCCTAATCATTTTTCCACTTCCTGGAACTCCAAGAATAGAGATATGGAATGGATATTGAAGATCAAGTATTTCTTTTTGAAGATTGAAAATAAAGTGCCAGAAACCTGAAGAGTTTCGTATCTTCTCTTCAATTCTCCTCTTTTTTAGCAAATACTTTAAATCTTTTTCTGCTTGCCTTTCGAGCTTTTGGAGATATTTATTAAATTCCTTTTGATTCATATTTTATTTGATTTACGCTAAGTTATTATACTTGATCTTCTTCAAAATCATACTCGTCTTTGCGCTCATAGATAAGATCGTAAGACGTTTCTGAAAGTGCCATATCAACAGGGCAGACCATATCTTTAGCATTTTGAAATTCCGCAATATTTTCAAGAACATCACGGAGTTTTATTCTTGCATCTGCAAGTACTCTATCACAGTCAGACATTAATGTTTCAAACGATTCATTCTGCTCTTTGTGATTGCTATATGCAGCATCTTTATACACATCACTAACCATCGTTGCCGAACGCCTAATCTCATCAAGCGTTAGATTTATTAATTCTATTTTCCTCATTATTGTACTATTGCGAAGAAGTTAAGGCTTTGATTAAGGCTGCTCTTTAACCCACTTGTAGATCTCGTTGGCGGCATCGATAGCCTCTCCGCGAGATAATTCGTTTGCTGCCAGCGTTATGCACCATTTGCGCAATTTCATATCTTTGCGCTTTCTCAAATACCGGATAATTTTTTTTATCATAATCGTAATTTTAAACTTTAACAAGTTTATTTTCTGAAAAACATATCTCCGCTTATGGATCTGGCGGTATCATCACCCGTTAACCGTATGTACCGGAAGAAGTTATGCTCACTCCGGTGTCCGGTGAGTTTCATGATCTCCAATGTTTTCATGCGGCCGGTCAGATACATATTCGTGGCAGCCGATCTCCTGGCGGTATGACTGCTGATTAACTCCCATTTCTCTTTAGTTACCGTATGCAGTTTCCCGCCTTGGGTAAATGAATAGGAAACTTTGTCAGTCAAGCCTATTTCACGCATGATCACCTTAAGATATTTGTTGAAGTGCTGGATACATAGCCCTGTCGGAATATCCCCGTCGTACTTCTCAAATATCTCTTTGACATAATCATGTGCAGGAACCTTTACATCCACATTCGTTTTCCTGGTACGCTTGACTATGAAACATCCTTGCAGGTTGTCTTGGGTCAATGTCGAGTAATCCGAATACCTCAGGGCGGTCAGACAACCGATGACAAACAAGTCCCGGATTCGCTCCTTGGCTTTGCGCTTGTCCTGTTTGGCGAACTTGTAATAGTAGATACGGGTGATCTCGTTCATACTTAAAAAAATCGCATTCGTTGGCTCTTCTTTCATGTCAATTTCATCATAAGTGGTATCCACGGCGTAGTTATATTGCGATGCCCGCCGGATAAGCGACTGGAGCTTCTGGATATATCCTACAATCGTATTATGTCGTAGCCCGCAATTCTCAAGATAGATTATGAAGTCATCCAGAAACTCGGCTGTAACCGAATTGGTGAAAATATCACAGTTGTACTCTCTCGAGAAATTGTCTACGTGCTTTATGATGGCATCATAGACTGCGGCATAGTGTGCAGACTTTCGTCTGGAGCGCTTTTCAAGCATTTCCTGGGCAAACGCGGTAAAATAGATGCCTTCCAGTGGTTTGCTCTGGCGAAAATGGTTGATATAGTCCTTTCTGGGTTTAACCTCGCAAGCAGGACTGACAAGGGCAAGCATGACTCGAGGCGTTTTATGCTGTTGAACCGTATGGGTACACATCCACAATAGCCGTTTCCGTAACCGCTCCTATCTGATAATCGGCCATCGTGCCTTTCATTCCCTCGTCCAGCTTCCTCACGGCGTCACGCAGGTCGGCGGCCTGTACCAGCACAAAGGAGATGGCTTTCTTCTCGGCGCCGCTCTTTTCGTCCAGGGTGATAAAAAAGAGCCTGCATTTAAACCAGCGGTCCGCCGCTTCTTCATCACTGACAAAAAGTTCGCTGTAATTGGCGCGTTTAATGTCCGATACCGTAAACTCTCCTGTTATAAACGGGGTTACCTCTTCAATAATGCGTGCTTCCGCTTCCGTAAAACTCAAAGCGTCTACCAGATAGGACTCGGTAACTTTCTGAATCATTCCGTTTTCCATCGTCTTTTCGTAGCGGATCTTGCATTCAAACCAGGTATGCATTGCCATATCATTCGATTTTTAATTGCTGTTTATTTCTTTGGTATGCTGAAGCTTTCAGTGACTTGCATCTCCTGCACTCGGAACTGAAAGTAAAATATACCTTCTCTCCTCTCTTCAGGGTTCTGGGATAAAACCGGTGAACGCCATACCACTCACCGCAAACGGAGCACTGTTTTATCACACGACCGTCGGACAAGGTGCGATAATTGCCTCTTTCCCGCCGTCGGACCAACTCGCAGCCGGCGCACTCTTCATCCGTAAGCTTATACCTCCTGCAATGGGACAGGGATTTCTTTCCGCATTTGGCGAATGCCTTGCAATCGATACGGGGGATGGTCTGGATGATATTCATAAGCTGATCATTTTAAGCCTCCCGCTTCGGGGAATCCGAATCCCGGGGACTTCTCCCCGGGGAGTGGTTTGCAAAATATAAAACTTAACCGGGGCACACTCCCGACGGCATCCTTTAGTACCGGCATTGGTTATTGTTTAACATGTTTCCTGCATTTAAGCAGGACTCCTTTTATGATGATCGCCCGGTCCGTTGAGATCGTTCCCTCTTTGGACCGATGCAGTAGCGTACCTTTTTTGATTCCTATATCGTTTTCGCTCAGATGTTCAAAAATGGCGCTGAGCGAACCGAAATAGTAGTTCTTCTTTTTGAAGATCAAATGCACATGTATTACTTTCATGTTCTCAAAAGTTCCATATATGTCATATTTGGTCGTTTTTCGCAGATTCCATCCGCTCTATCTCTTCCAGGCAACGGAGCCATCCGGGAAACCCGCCGAGGTTCTTGTCATCGATGTAGATATTGGCGTATATCTTGCCGGATCCTTTCCCGTACCGCTTTATATTTTCCGGGCAGTGGTCGTTCACCCTGTCAAAGGGAATGTTGTGCTCCAGTAGCCAGTTGATTGCATCAAGCAGGTTCTTTCCGCTACGGCAGGTCCAGATAATGATATAGTGGCCTCTTTCGTGCAATTTGCGCAGCACTTCACCGGCATACGGTTGTTCCCCCAGGATATCGGGAAAGCTGCTTCGCGCAATCGTTCCGTCAAAGTCAACGGCCAGGATCATGACACCCTCCTCCTTTTCTTTTGGGACATGGCCGTGTCTTTTCTGCCAATATGACCGCCTCTTAGGCGCAGTATTTCTTTTATCTCCTTTATAGATTCCTCTTCGAGGATACTGTTCAGGGCACGGAATTTGCCGGATATTTTCCCGCTTTTCAGGCAACCCGGATCATCCGCTATCTTCTTTTTAAGATTAAGAGGCGCTTCTTTCAGTTTCTCAATGGTATATGCTATCCGGCCTTTGCCGTCGAGTTCGGGGCTCGGATGGCGGAATCTGATATTCAGCAAGAGGCTTTCTACCACGTCTGTTTTCCTGACGAGCCTTGCGCATTCGTCCAGACTCTTTTTTCCGGGTATGACCATCTCCCGGATTCTCTCGATATGCGGAGCCAGCATAAATTTGGCTTCCAAGGGTGTTATCTGTAGCACATAGGCCACTTGTATATGATTCACTAACATGGGTACTCCTTTCCCGTTTATGGTTAATAATCTTTTGAATCGTAAAATCCCTGATTGCGCAGGTACTCCTTCACCACATCGGAGGAGGAAGCCCGCCCGCCGATCCGGTCGTGGATATATTGGTACTTCTCCATGGACATGCCCGAGAGGACGGCATCGTTACGCTCTACGTTTCCGGCATAGATACAGCCGGCAATGGTCGTTATCGTAATGATTGCGATAATGATATGTTTGGAAAGCTTATTCATGTTTGTCATCTTGTTCTTCATTTAATGGGTTAAGCTCTTTTTTGAGAAGGAGCGTCAGGCTCTGTGCTTCCTCGTATCTCTCTTCTTCGATAAGGCTGTTTATCTTTTCCTCCAGAGTCAGGAGGTATATTTTTAAAAGACGGGAGTCTGTTTCGCCTATCTTGCCGCGAAGTCCGGTAAGATCCTGCCTGATCCGGGATTCCAAAGCCCGGAACAGGAATAGGATGGCCCAAAACAGGCCGATGCACAGACACATGGACAGGGCGAGGAAAGTTTCATTCATAATTGTGCCCTCCAGAATCTTATGATTTCCTTACCTTCGTAAAATTTTCGTGCTGACTCACGGCGAAATCCGCATTTTATGCGTCCGCTACTGGTATATTCCCTTAAAGTGTTGCGGTGTATTCCGAGTATTTCGCAAGTTTGGGTTACGGTATAGCGACCGGTGCTGCTTACTGTTGGTTCTTCGGATGTGATCATGACTTATTCCTCCTTGTCTTTAACAATTATATCACAATTTTTTCGGGCTGCAAAGCTTCCGCGTGCAGGAAGCCAAAGGCGGGTGTTGTCACGAAGGTCAATGTTGGGACAGTTCATATTTACGACAGTAGCATAGCCTGAAGCCTTTACAGAGGCATGATAGCCTGAAACTCCAACAACGGAATCTCCCTCGGCAAGGATAGTGGAGCTTCCTGCCGCAATGACCATCGAACGTTCACAGGTTATTGCAGAGACCTCTCCAAGAAGGAAAGCGCATGCGCGTCCTTTGATGAAGGCTCGTTCACTTTTCCAGATTACAGCCGTGGCAGTTCCGGAAATATCAACCGCAGTGCCGTCCCATATTAACATATACCCGGATGAGCCTCCGGAGTTACATTTTATGCCGGCAGATAGAAATACGTCTTTAAAATCTTCTGCTATGCCGGGGGAAAGGATACCTTCCTTTGCCAGATATCCGATATCCTTTTTGATAATAGACATAAGAGTTTCGCAGTTTTGAGCCAGCTGTATATCCATATAAAGCCTAGATTCGGACGTCTGGTCAATATTCTTCAGCAGCCTGCTTTTCAGTTCATGAAACTTTGATTCCATATTCTTATCTCCTTAAAAAGCAAAGCTCGAACCTTTCATAGGCCTAATGTGGAAGTTTGCCTATTACTCGGAACGAGCTTTTATCAATGTCTTTGTTAACCCTTAAATCTCGCGGAAACTTCCACGCAACCACGCCGCTTTCAAATTCTTATACGAATTATTGGATAAAAGAAAAAGGCTGGCTATATTTGCGAATGGATAAATGCGAAAATATAGGTGACGAGCGCTCTCGACCAGCCCTTTTTTGTATCCGTTTTCGTTTGAGTGATTTGAATACGGGGACAAATATAGTGGAATATAAACCACTATCAAAAATATTGGTGGTATATTTTCAACTATTATAATTTATTAACCTAATCATCTTATGGATATAATCGACAGAATTAAGCAATATCTTAATCATAAAGGAATTAGTGATTATAGATTTGAGAAAACATTATCCCTATCAAAAGGGTACATAAATAAAGCTAAAAATCCAACCGCGGATATATTAATGAAGATGTGTGGTATATATACCGACATATCTACTGAATGGCTGCTTAGAGGTGAAGGTGAGATGTTGAGGGAGAAAAGAGAAGACCTTGGCCTTCATCGGGCTGAGTCAGCATCTACAGATGAAAACTCTTTAATCTATAAGATGTATAAAGAGAAAGACGATGAAAATAAAACCCTAATCAAGCAGAATGCCGTTTTAGAGGAACGCATCCGCCAACTCGAAGCTGACAATGAATCATTAAGAAGTCAGTCAGGAGCTGATAGGATAACCGATACTTTTTCCGATCTACCATTAGTAGACTACGAAGAAGATTATCCGCCCGTAGAACGTCCTTCAAGTTCCAAACATCCGTTAGCAGGAAAAGCGTGACATTTCTTTGGGTGATTATTGAGAGGTTAAGCAAAGGAAACGATTAAGTTATTAAATGAAATATGGACCAATTGCAATTAATACAAAGCAAAATATACGAGATACGTGGACAGAAGGTTATGCTGGATTTTGATTTGGCGGAAATGTACGGTACTGAAACTAAATATTTAAAACGTTCAGTAAAAAATAATATTAAACGTTTTCCATCAGATTTTATGTTTGAGCTAACGAAGGAAGAATTCGACAGTTTGAGGTGCAGTTTTAGCACCTCAAAAAGAGGCGGGACCCGATATATGCCTTATGCTTTCACTGAACATGGAGTTGCTCAACTTTCTTCAGTTCTTAACAGCGATTTGGCAATTGAGATTAATATTCAAATTATAAGGGCATTTATAGCAGTTCGTCATTTAATCTCCAATCCTCCGATTGATAGAGTCGATAAACTGAAAGACGAAATCAAAGCATTAAAAGACTACATCGAAGAAGCATTTGCTGACTACAACGATATAAATGATGATACGCGCATGCAATTGGAATTAATTAATCAAACTTTGGCGGAATTGCAGGCGAAAAAGAAAGCGGAGGAAAAACCTCGTAACCCAATAGGGTTTATCAAACCTAAACACTAAATAATGGATATGCGCTGATACCCAATGAATGGTAAAAGTGCATAATTCTTAACTTTGAAAAGAGTTCTAGAAGAATATAAACCATGTATGATATTGTAGCGCAGAGGCTTAGACTGTTTTTAGCTAAGAAAGATATCACTTGTAAAAAATTGTCGGCTATGATTTTTATGTCAGAGGCGACGCTTAAAGGCAAATTGAATGGTACAAGAACGCTAGATCTTAATACAATAATATCCATTGCAATACGGCTTGAGGATCTTTCTGTTGAATGGCTTCTTCGCGGTGAGGGTGATATGTTGAAATCTAGTTCTGGTGTTTCTATTGTATCTTCATCAGTACCTATATTTACAGGGGAGACCTCGTTTATATACAGTATGTATAAAGAAGAAAGAGAAGAGGTTAAAACTTTATTAAAGCAAAATGGTATATTGGAAGAGCGTATTCGTCAGCTCGAGGATGACAATAGATTATTAAGAGATCAAGTTGTAACAGAATTAAATCTAAATACTAAACTGTAGATTATTATGAGTTTAAATGATCGTTTACGAATTGTTGTAAATGAATTTTTTCATGGGAATAAAGCGGCTTTTGCTCGAGCCGCAAAAATATCGGACCAAAGAGCTTATAGTTTTTTATCTGTTCGGAGTAATACAGAACCTCCGGCTAGAGTTTTGGAGAATTTAGCTAAGTATCTACCGAATTTAAACGCGACTTGGCTTTTAACCGGAGAGGGAGAAATGATTCAAGATAAATCCACTCCTGAGATGCCGATAACTCTTGTTTCGGTAAATGAATATAAAAGTCGATTGCAGCAAATGGAGGTAAGATTGGAAGCTCTAAGGGCTCAGGTGGTATTAAAAGATAAACTACTAGCCGGACTACTCCGAAAAGTAGAGAACAAGACTAAATAGCTTGAATGATATTTTATTTTGGATCTATCTAGCCCGTATTTTTATTTGCATTATGCTATAGTGTAATATAAGACGTTTTCATGACGACTTTATGTTAAATACTTTGAGTCAATTTATAACCTCAAACAAAAGGGATGGAACAAGGTATATGCCTTTTGCTTTTATTGAGTTGGGCGTAGCTATGCTTTCCTCTATTTTAAACAGTGAAGTTGTAATTGAGATTAACAAAAGATTATATCGAAGAAGTGTTTACTGACTACAATGATATAAATGATGATACGTGCATGCAATTGGAATTAATTAATCAAACTTTGGCAGAATTGCAAGCGAAAAGAAGGCGGAAGAAAAACCTTGTAATCCAATAGGGTTTTATTAAATCTAAATAATGAATAATAAGAGTGTATAATCCTTAACTTTGAAACAAATCTAATAGAATATAAAAGATGCATGATATTGTAACGCAAAGGCTTAATCAATTTTTAGTTGAAAAGAATATTACTTATAAAGAATTATCTGGTATGATTCTTATGTCGGAAACGTCACTTTGTAGAAAGTTGACTGGTTCAAGGAGTCTTGATTTGCATACATTAATATCTATAGTAGCATGCTTGCCAGATGTTTCTTCCGAGTGGCTTCTTAGAGGCAAAGGTAGGGTGTGTAATTCTTCTTCGAGCATTAGTTCCGATGTCTTAGTAGAAGAACTTAAAATGGAAAATAACCTATTAAAACGAAAAATTCAAGTTCTTCAAGAATTGTTGGAGTTTAAGATGGAAAAAATCAGGACTGAGAATGGTAACATAAAAAAATGATCTAAAAAATGTGCTTAATTGTTTAGTTGTGCTACAGTCAAATTAAATCTAAGTACTAAACTATTATGAGTTTAAATGATCGCTTGCGAGTTGTCGCAAATGGATTAAAAGATAATTTATTGACTAAGTTTATGTTAAAGGATAGATAATAAACCTAAATATGACGGCTAAATTTATTATTATGGTATTGGTGTTAGCTTATATCATGGTTATAATCGCTATATCAATTTATTTAATAAAGATAATATGTACTCGTTACAACCAAAACTCAGATCAGATACTCCCTCCTCCCAATATGCACTCTATTCAGGAGAGTGCATCCATGCATTTGGTAAGAATAGGACAGTTGCCTCACCCAGGACCTGGATATTGTTATTACGAATTAGGAGGAATGAGATATCAAGCGCTAACAGGATTTGACATTGGCGTACACGAAGGATATGCAAAAGCAGAGCTTAATAATCGGTATGATAAATATGCGGTTGGAGTCTACAGAGAAGGAGATCACAAATTAATGGGATACGTTCGAAGAGAACAAAATAGAGAGCTTTATGAATTTATGTTAAATAATAATTGTATAGCTAAAGCTAAATTTCGAATATGGATACACCAAGGAGAAATCTATGGAGTAGCTTACATAAAAGAAGAATGGAAATCTTCATTAGGCTTTAAGTCTGACATTAAAATTTAGAAATAAGTCCTTTTGCGTGCAAATTCCATGCAAAAGAATGATCTCTTATTTCTATATAATTGATATATAATATATTATCAGCGTTTTATTTTGCTTTGGGAGCAGGGGGTCGTGGGTTCGAATCCCGCTACCCCGACAGGAAATAAGAGTAATCGCACATGTCAATGTGGTTACTCTTATTTCATTTTGTGCTATGGTGGAATTCCGATAATACGGAATAATGCAACTGGAACAGAGCGACGCCTTTTACATTTTCAAATAAAACTCCCGGGTTAATTTAATGTATTCATCACTGTAGCGGTGGCGAGCAACTTCTGTTAATAATTTCTCTTCTTTGCAGTCTTGTTTTATAAATGTAAATGAGATCAAGGTACGTTTTGGGGGTGCTCCCGGTTTAGTGATGACCAAGAGCTGGCGGGATGGATACAGGCCTTGTGAAGATGCGATGTCTTTAAAAGAATCACTTGCATCCATCGGTATGACTACTGTAAAAGTACCATTTGGCGAAAGTAAATTCGATACTCCCTTCAGCAACTCTTCATAAGACAGGTTATCGTTATGTCGGGCTGTGTTGCGCTGGCTGTCCGGACACTTCAGGGAGTCTGTGAAATATGGAGGATTTGATACGATTGTATCATATTTCAGGCTATTATTCTTATTGCTGTATAACCTGAAATCCTGGCAAACGACTTCTATCCTGCTTCCCCAAGGTGAACGGGTGATATTCTCTGCAGCCTGTTGTGCGGCTGTTTCGTCTATTTCAAGAGCAATAACGGAAGCGGAACAGCGTTGGGCCAGCATAAGTGCCACCAATCCGGTACCGGTACCAATATCAAGAATACGTGCCGAGGACTCTACCGGGGTCCAAGCTCCGAGCAGGACACCGTCTGTGCCTACTTTCATGGCACATTTATCGTGCCAGACAGTAAACTGTTTAAACTGAAAAAAAGGTTGGCTCATTTAGCTAAGAAATAATTAAGTTCGCCAAAAATAGGTAAATATTGTGATATGACATTCCGTCCACATTATTATTTGGCATTGTTTTTGTGTTTTTATCGAATAGATGTTTTATTCTTAATGAAGAATCGATTAACTTTGCGAACGTTTTATGTTCGCTGATATGACATAAACTAATTTATACGAAATGAAGAAAGAAAGATATTTAAGAGAGATGGATGACCAGAATGATAACGCATTTTCATTAATTGCCGATTTTGACGGAAACGAAGATCAAGTGTTTGACATAAAGGTTGGTGAAACTCTTCCGGTACTCCCCCTCCGTAATATGGTATTGTTCCCCGGAGTATTTATGCCTGTTTCTGTTGGCAGAAAATCATCTTTGAGATTGGTGAGGGAAGCCGATAAGAAAAAATCTTATATTGCAGTAGTTTGCCAGAAAATGGCGGAAACGGACGAGCCGGCATTTGAGGACTTGCACCCGATCGGAACCATAGGTAAGATTGTGCGTGTACTCGAAATGCCCGACCAGACAACAACAGTCATTATCCAGGGAATGAAACGCCTGGAGCTGAAGAATATCACGGAGACACATCCGTACCTGAAGGGTGAAGTGAACATTGTTGAAGAAGAAATCCCTTCAAAAGATGATAAGGAGTTTCAGGCATTGGTGGAAACCTGCAAGGATTTGACAATACGATATATTAAATCATCGGACACTTTACATCAGGAATCAGCGTTTGCCATCAAAAACCTGACGAACCACATGTTTCTGGTGGACTTTATCTGTACGAACCTTCCGTTGAAGAAGGACGAGAAAATCGAACTGTTGCGCATTGATTCGTTGCGTGAACGTACCTATCGGTTGCTTGAAATCCTGAATCGTGAAGTGCAGTTGGCCGAAATAAAGGCATCTATCCAGATGCGTGCCCGTGAGGATATTGACCAACAGCAACGTGAGTATTTCCTGCAGCAGCAGATTAAAACGATCCAGGACGAACTGGGTGGTGGCGGCCAGGAACAGGAAATAGAAGAGATGCGCCAAAAGGCAGAACACATGAAGTGGAGTACCGAAGTGCGGGAAACTTTCCTGAAAGAGCTTGCCAAGCTGGAACGTACCCATCCTCAATCGCCGGATTACAGTGTGCAGTTGAATTATCTGCAGACAATGCTCAATCTGCCGTGGGGAGTTTATACTACCGACAATTTAAACCTAAAGAATGCCGAGAAAACGCTGAATAAGGATCATTATGGTCTGGAGAAAGTAAAGGAACGCATTCTGGAACATTTAGCCGTACTTAAATTGAAGGGTGACATGAAGTCTCCTATTATCTGTTTATACGGCCCTCCGGGAGTTGGTAAGACTTCACTGGGAAAATCGATTGCCGCAGCCTTGAAGCGGAAATATATCCGTATGTCATTGGGAGGTGTGCACGATGAAGCGGAAATTCGCGGACACCGTAAAACTTATATCGGTGCAATGCCGGGACGTATTATCAAAAACCTGATTAAAGCGGGTTCTTCGAATCCGGTATTTATTCTGGATGAAATAGATAAAGTGAGTGCCGACCGTCAGGGAGATCCTTCATCGGCTTTGCTTGAAGTGCTTGATCCGGAACAAAATACGGCTTTCCATGATAATTTCCTGGATGTGGATTACGACTTGTCCAAAGTGATGTTTATTGCTACGGCAAACAACTTGAATACCATTCCCGGACCATTGCTCGATCGAATGGAACTGATTGAAGTGAGTGGTTATATCACGGAAGAAAAAGTGGAAATAGCACGAAAGCATTTAGTGCCGAAGGAGTTGGAAGCAAACGGAATGAAGAAGACCGACATTAAAATTCCAAAAGATACGCTGGAAGCTATTATCGAATCGTACACACGTGAAAGCGGTGTGCGTGAGTTGGAAAAGAAAATCGGTAAGATTCTTCGTAAATCGGCCCGCCAATATGCAACAGATGGTTTCTTCTTAAAAACAGAAATCAAACCGACTGATTTGTATGATTTCCTGGGTGCTCCGGAATATACTCGTGATAAATATCAAGGCAATGATTATGCCGGTGTGGTGACAGGATTGGCATGGACAGCCGTTGGAGGTGAAATCTTATTTGTTGAGACCAGTCTGAGCCGCGGCAAGGGCGGACGTCTCACATTAACCGGAAATTTGGGTGAAGTGATGAAAGAGTCTGCTATGCTGGCACTTGAGTATATCAAAGCACATGCTTCACTCTTAAATCTGGATGAAGAGATCTTTGATAACTGGAACATCCATGTCCATGTCCCCGAAGGAGCTATTCCGAAAGACGGTCCGTCGGCGGGTATCACAATGGCTACTTCGTTGGCTTCTGCTTTGACACAACGTAAGGTGAAGGCTAATCTGGCTATGACCGGGGAAATCACGTTACGTGGCAAGGTACTTCCGGTAGGTGGTATTAAGGAGAAGATTCTGGCAGCTAAGCGTGCCGGCATCAAAGAAATTATTATGAGTGCCGAGAACAAAAAGAATATTGACGAAATACAGGATATATATCTGAAAGGACTGACTTTCCATTATGTGAATGATGTAAAAGAGGTCTTTGCCATTGCATTGACTCAAGAGAAGGTTGCCGATGCCATTGATTTATCCGTAAAGAAAGCCAACCAGGAATGACATTCGAATTACAATATACAGACGCAAAAAGTAATGCCCGTGCCGGTCTGATTACAACAGACCACGGGCAAATACAAACCCCTATATTTATGCCGGTAGGTACAATCGGCAGTGTGAAAGGAGTACATCAGACTGAATTGAAAGAGGATATTCAGGCACAGATTATTCTGGGAAATACATATCATCTTTATTTGCGGCCGGGACTGGATGTACTCGAAAAAGCCGGTGGATTGCATAAGTTCAATGGATTCGACCGTCCGATGCTGACCGATAGTGGTGGTTTTCAGGTGTTTTCTTTGTCCGGTATCCGTAAATTGCGTGAAGAAGGGGCTGAATTCCGTTCGCATATTGATGGCAGCAAGCATATCTTTACTCCTGAAAAGGTTATGGATATCGAACGTATCATAGGTGCCGACATCATGATGGCATTTGACGAATGCCCGCCGGGGGATTCGGATTATGCATATGCCAAAAAGTCATTGGGATTGACACACCGCTGGCTCGACAGATGCATTCAACGATTCAATGAGACGGAACCTAAATATGGTTATAGCCAGTCTCTTTTTCCTATCGTACAAGGATGTGTATACCCCGACCTGCGTAAACAATCTGCAGAATACATAGCTTCGAAAGATGCAGACGGTAATGCCATTGGCGGACTTGCCGTAGGCGAACCGGTAGATAAGATGTACGAGATGATTGAGTTGGTGAACGAGATACTTCCCAAGGACAAACCACGTTATCTGATGGGAGTCGGCACACCGGTTAATATTCTTGAGGGTATTGAACGTGGAGTAGATATGTTCGACTGTGTGATGCCTACCCGTAACGGACGAAACGGAATGTTGTTTACGAAAGACGGTATCATGAACATGCGTAATAAAAAATGGGAAGCAGACTTCTCTCCTATTGAAGCTGACGGTGCTTCGTATGTAGACACATTGTACAGCAAAGCATACTTGCGCCATTTATTCCATGCGCAGGAGTTGCTGGCCATGCAGATTGCGTCTATCCACAATCTGGCGTTTTATTTGTGGCTGGTAGGAGAAGCACGCAAGCACATTATCGCAGGAGACTTTTCAACCTGGAAACCTATGATGGTGAAAAGAGTGTCAACAAGACTATAAATTTATGAGAAGCAATCGGTTTATTAAACGCCTGGACTTATATATCATCAAGAAATTCTTGGGGACGTATGTATTTGCTATTGCATTGATTATCTCCATCGCAGTAGTATTCGACTTCAACGAGAAGATGGATAAGTTTATGGAACGGAGTGCGCCGTGGTCGGCAATCATCTTCGATTACTACATGAACTTTATTCCATATTTCGCGAATCTGTTCAGTCCGTTGTTTGTATTTATTGCTGTCATATTCTTCACCTCTAAACTGGCTGAGAACTCCGAGATTATTGCAATGTTTTCTACCGGTATGAGTTTTAAACGTATGTTGCGTCCTTACATGATATCGGCCGGTATCATTGCGATTTCTACCTTTATATTAGGATCGTATGTGATTCCAAGAGGCAGTGTGACTCGTCTGGACTTTGAAGATAAATACGTGAAAAAGAAAAAGACCACTTATGTACACAATATACAGTTGGAGATAGACACAGGCGTGATTGCTTATATTGATAACTATCAGGATTACAATAAGACAGGAAACCGTTTTTCGCTGGATAAATTCGTAGATAAGAAACTGGTATCCCATTTGACTGCCCGTAGCATTACTTATGATACTACTGCGGTTAATAAATGGACCATTAAGGATTATATGATTCGTAATCTCGACGGATTAAAGGAAACTATTGTCCGTGGAGATAAGATGGATTCCATTATACCGATGGAACCTGCCGATTTCATGATTATGCGTAATCAACAGGAAATGTTGACCAGCCCTCAGCTTAGTGCATATATAGATAAGCAGAAACAAAGGGGTATTGCCAATATCAAAGAGTTTGAAATAGAGTATCATAAACGAATCGCCATGTCATTTGCATCATTCATCCTGACTGTGATCGGAGTATCTCTTTCTTCAAGAAAAACAAAAGGGGGAATGGGATTGCATTTGGGAATAGGACTTGGACTGAGCTTTTCATATATCCTGTTCCAGACCGTGGCATCTACTTTTGCGGTAAATGGAAATATGCCTCCGATGATCGCCATGTGGATTCCTAATTTACTGTATGCGCTGATTGCATTTTACCTATATAGAAAGGCTCCCAAATAATGGATTGCATTTGAATTCAAAGGGTCTAAAAATAAGAATTTCCGCCTGCTCCTGTGAAATCCACAAGTGCGGGCGGAATTTTTTGTTGTATTCATTTCCTCTTTTGTCTCGTTCCCGGGATCGAAATCCTGTTGGGAACCCCCACTCTCTTCTTACGCTTTAAAATCAACCTTTGATTTTGTTTGCATAAGCAGAAAGTTCTGCAGCAGAGATGTTTTTGGCTATAATCACACCATTTCCATCCAATAAATAGTTAGTGAAACCCCGGTTTAAACGGTATTTCTTAAACAAGCCGGAGCTTTCGCCTTTAGTTTCCGCGAAACAGGTGGGCGTAACTATTTGGTCCTTACGAATGGTTTCCTGAAATACCGACTGGTATTCGTCAAATGAAACGGAAACCATTTCCACATCTTGAGAAGTTGATCGAAGCGCATTGCTCAAACTTGCGTTTTGCATCCGGGACTGTGCATCGTAACTTGCCCAAAAACTAAGCAGCACATATTTGCCTTTTAAGTCGGTCAAATCAAAATTGTGCTGTACATCTGACGTAGATTCGATTGTGAAATCAGGGGCTACGTCACCCACATTCAAACCTCCGGTGGGTTTGTCTTTTTCTACGAAAGAAGTCAAGGAACTAATTAGTAATACAACAAAAATCCATTTTACATGCCTCATGTAATTCGGTTTTAGTTAATACTATCCGGGACTGTCCTCTAAAACAGTGGTCTCTCCCCGAAACATCGTCTTTTTAGGCACAACAGAGAGGAATCTGTTGACTGTCAAGGCCTTTAATTCAGAAACCGGGTGCAAAGGTAAGTAAATATTATTCCAACTTCCAAATAAACAAGTAATTTTCTCTCTTTTTAAGTGCAGTTTTTTATGTTATTTAGCATAAATACTGGGAATTTTCCCCTACTTTTGCAGGATACTTAATGAACATTCAGCTATGCAACCATCAAAAACAGAATTAATTCTGATTCGTATTACCGGTGAAGATCGTCCGGGACTTACAGCCTCCGTAACAGAGATATTGGCAAAATACGATGCCACTATCCTGGATATTGGTCAGGCAGATATTCATAACACCCTTTCACTGGGCATTCTCTGTATGACTGAGGAACAACTCTCGGGATTTATGATGAAAGAGTTGCTTTTTAAGGCATCTTCCTTGGGAGTAACCATTCGTTTCTATCCGATTACCGAAGAAGAGTATGAAAGCTGGGTGAATATGCAAGGTAAGAACCGCTATATCCTTACATTGCTGGGACGTAAACTTACGGCTCGTCAGATTGCGGCGGTTACCCGTATTTTAGCTGAGCAGGACATGAATATTGATGCCATCAAACGTCTGACCGGACGTATTCCATTGGATGAGCGTAAAATGCATACCCGAGCCTGTATTGAATTCTCGGTTCGCGGTACTCCCCGGGATAAAGAAGCTATGCAGGGACAGTTGATGAAATTGGCCAGTGAACTTGAAATGGATTTCTCTTTCCAGTTGGATAATATGTATCGCCGTATGCGCCGCCTGATCTGTTTCGATATGGACTCTACATTAATAGAAACCGAAGTAATTGACGAACTTGCTATACGTGCCGGTGTAGGTGCTGAAGTAAAAGCAATTACGGAACGTGCCATGAGGGGAGAATTTGACTTTACGGAAAGTTTTCGTGAGCGGGTTGCACTGCTGAAAGGACTGGACGAATCTGTAATGCAGGAAATTGCCGAGAGTCTGCCAATAACTGAAGGGGTGGATCGCTTGATGTATGTTCTGAAGAAGTATGGTTATAAGATTGCTATCCTTTCGGGAGGTTTCACCTACTTTGGACAGTATTTGCAGAAGAAATACGGTGTTGATTATGTATATGCCAATGAACTTGAGATTGTAGGCGGCAAGCTGACGGGGCGTTATTTGGGAGATGTGGTAGATGGAAAGCGTAAAGCGGAACTGCTGCGATTGATCGCTCAGGTAGAAAAAGTAGATATCGCTCAAACCATTGCTGTTGGGGATGGAGCTAATGATCTTCCTATGTTGGGAGTTGCCGGTCTTGGCATTGCCTTTCATGCAAAACCCAAAGTTGTGGCCAATGCCAAACAATCTATTAATACGATTGGGCTTGATGGCGTACTTTACTTCCTGGGATTTAAGGACTCTTATTTGAATATGTAAGAGTGGAAAGAATAAAAGAACCCGAAAAATTTGTACTACGTAGTGAATTTTCTATCTTTGCGAGCAAATAAAATAAACGATGAAGTTTTCCGAATTACAATTAAATGACAATGTACTTGAAGCACTCGACGCTATGCGTTTTGAGGAATGTACTCCTATACAAGAACAAGCGATCCCGGTAATACTCGAAGGTAGAGACTTAATCGCTGTAGCGCAGACAGGAACCGGTAAGACGGCTGCCTTTTTGTTGCCTATATTGAATAAATTGTCGGAAGGTGGACATCCGGAAGATGCCATCAACTGTGTGATTATGTCACCTACCCGTGAACTGGCCCAACAAATAGATCAACAAATGGAGGGCTTCTCTTATTTTATGCCTGTTTCAAGTGTGGCTGTTTACGGAGGAAATGACGGAATACTTTTTGAGCAGCAGAAAAAAGGCTTGATGCTTGGTGCCGATGTGGTTATAGCTACACCGGGACGCCTGATTGCACATCTGAGTCTGGGATACGTTGATTTATCCCGGGTTTCTTATTTTATTCTTGATGAAGCAGACCGTATGCTTGATATGGGGTTCTACGAGGATATTATGCAGATCGTAAAATATTTGCCAAAAGAACGCCAGACGATTATGTTTTCCGCTACCATGCCAGCTAAGATTCAGCAATTGGCCAATACTATCCTGAATAACCCTGCTGAAGTCAAACTGGCCGTATCGAAACCTGCTGAAAAAATTGTTCAGGCTGCTTATGTCTGTTACGAAAATCAGAAATTGGGTATTGTAAGAAGCTTGTTTGCGGAAGAGGTGCCCGAAAGAGTTATCATTTTTGCATCTTCAAAGATAAAAGTAAAAGAAGTGGCAAAGGCGCTGAAAATGATGAAGTTGAATGTTGGAGAAATGCATTCTGATCTTGAGCAGGTACAGCGTGAATTTATTATGCATGAATTCAAATCGGGACGTATCAATATTTTGGTCGCTACAGACATTGTATCCAGAGGGATAGATATTGATGATATCCGGTTGGTGATTAATTTCGATGTTCCACATGACAGTGAAGATTATGTTCACCGCATCGGACGTACTGCACGTGCGAACAATGATGGAGTTGCCCTCACGTTTGTGAATGAGAAAGAACAAACTAATTTTAAGAATATCGAGAATTTCCTCGAAAAAGAAATTTATAAGATACCGGTACCGGCTGAATTGGGGGAAGCTCCTCAATATAATCCTCGTTCGTATACTAACGCAGGAAGAGGAGGAAGAAACTTCCGGAACGGAAATAGAAAAAATAATAACGGTGGACGTTCTACGGCACCCAGATCGGGCAGAAGATAAGCGTAAAGCTTTTCTGCCCTTTTTCTCTTAATACTCTTTTTGCTATTTGTAATTCTTCGGTCAGGTCGGTTTATTTATATTTTGCAGCCGTTATATTTAGTTTTCCATCGAAACTGATGGTAAGATTCACAAGATTGCATACCGGACTTTCCGGAATACAGACGAGTGCTTGATAATGATAGCCTTTGCGGTCAATTCCTGTAAAATTCATATCAGATAGAATGGCCTGTTGCAGAAAATCTGTTGGAATTACATCTACAAACATTTGCTTGGTAATGTCCTTGGCATATAAACTTTTTTTGCCTTCATACACACATATATGCATTACATTGTCATAGTAAATATTGTCCATACTGATACCATCTTCCGAATAAGTTGTTTTCACTACTTTCATTTGTGAGGGGTTGATGTATACATAGGCTCTGTAGCGGACGCCATCGAACATTACCACACTGTCCTTCTTAGTGACTTCTGTATAGGTCGGAATGATTTCAACCGACTTAAAAGAGAATGCCAATGTATCATTAGGATCTTCCGACTTATGGAGCTTGATAATATTATCAGCCAGAGAATGGAACCAAAAAGAATATTCACTCTGCTTGTCAATTTGATAGTGGGTTACGTCTTTGCCATAGGTATAGAGCGTATCTTTTAGGATTTTGAAATAAACCGGAGCACTTTGAGCATCGGAATAATAAATCGTATCTCCTATTATGCGCATCAAGGGAGTTTCAGTTTCATCATCAAGCCAAATGCCTTGGAGAATCTCTTTGGCCTTGGGGTCTTCATTTTCTTCAGAGGGCTGTTGTCCTTTGCCATTATTGCATGCTACGAATAAGACCGTCAGTAACAATGTTGCAATGTACTTTATCATCTGTTTAATTTTGTGCAAAATTACTCATTTATATCGATAAAGATATAAAAAAAGAGCTGAAAAGTAAATTGGGGGTTACAAAAAAACTCTTAACTTTTCAGCTCTGTTATCAGGTTTGTGAGGATGCGGTGGTATAAGGTATTATTTGCCGATACAATGGTAAATAAAACCCTGTTCTTCCATTTCTTTTTTATCATAAATGTTACGTCCGTCCATGACTACCTGTTGTGACATTGTTTTTTTCACAACGGCCCACGAAGGCAGACGAAATTCTTTCCATTCGGTTACCAGCATCAAAGCATCAGCATCCAAAACCGCATCATACATGTCGCGTGCATAGTATATGGTTTCGCCGATTCGTCTTTTACATTCATTTGCTGCTGCGGGATCATAGGCCCGTATTTTGCAGCCGGCTTTCAACAGTTTGTCAATTAGGACCAATGCAGGTGCTTCGCGCATATCATCTGTTTCCGGTTTGAATGCCAATCCCCACAATGCAACTGTTTTACCTTCCAGATTTCCATTATATTGTTTTACCAGTTTGTCGAATAACAGGCTTTTCTGATTTTCGTTCACTTCTTCTACTGCCTGTAACACACGCATCTGATATCCATTCTGTTCTGCTGTCTTTATCAAAGCTTTTACGTCTTTGGGGAAACATGACCCACCATAACCAATGCCTGGATAAAGGAACTTACGTCCGATACGGGTATCCGAACCGATACCGCTACGCACCATATTTACATCAGCTCCTACTAACTCACACAGATTAGCGATGTCGTTCATGAAACTGATACGAGTAGCCAACATTGAGTTTGCGGCATATTTGGTCATTTCGGCAGAGGGAATATCCATGAATATCACGCGGAAATTATTTAGCATGAATGGCTTATATAGCTTAGTCATTAATTTTTCTGCACGTTCCGATTCCACACCGATTACAACACGGTCAGGACTCATAAAGTCATTGACTGCATTACCCTCTTTCAGAAACTCAGGATTGGAAGCTACATCAAATTCTATTTTGGCACCCCGTTTGTCTAATTCTTCCTGAATGGCATTACGAACTTTGCATGCTGTACCTACAGGTACGGTACTTTTGGTGACTACAAGTTTGTATTTCTTCATGTTTTGTCCAATGGTACGTGCCACAGCGAGTACATAACTCAAATCAGCACTTCCATCTTCATCAGGTGGGGTTCCGACAGCAGAGAACACTACTTCTACATCATCCAGGCAACTTTCCAGTGAAGTCGTAAATTTTAGTCGACCGGCTTTGGTATTGCGGATGACCATTTCTTCCAATCCATTTTCATAAATGGGGATAATCCCCTTTTTAAGCGCCTCTATTTTTTCGCTGTTGGTGTCAACACAAGTAACATCCACGCCAATTTCCGCAAAACAGGTTCCTGTGACCAAACCTACGTATCCGGTTCCGACAATTGCAATTTTCATGTTCTTTTATTTATTGAGGGTTTCTATTCAAAATATTCTGCTTCCCGAAAGGCTCCTGCCTGCTTGTCTTTCTCTGACATGACAAGTTGAGAATCGGCAATAGGCCAGTCGATAGCCAATGCCGGATCATTGTATAGGATAGAAGCCTCAGATTGGGGGGCATATATATTATCTACCTTATAAGTAAAGATAGCTATTTCGCTTTTCACTAAAAATCCATGGGCAAACCCACGGGGAATAAAAAGCTGGCGTTTATTTTCGTCGCTTAACAATACGCTGATATGCTTTCCAAATGTAGGTGATGACTTTCTTAAATCGACAGCCACATCCAGCACTTCACCTTTGATGACACGCACTAGTTTGGCTTGGCTATAGGCTCCTTTTTGATAATGGAGTCCGCGTAACGTGCCGAATGAAGATTGAGATTCATTATCTTGTATAAAATTTATCTGTCCGATAGTAGCATCAAATTCCTGTTGCTTGAATGCTTCCATGAAATATCCGCGCGGATCGAAAAAAATCTTCGGTTCAATGATCCACACACCATCTATTTCTGTTTGTATATAATTCATTCGTTTCTGATGATATTATTAAGTAGCGCAAAAGTAGGCATTTTTTCTAATATGACAGTTATAGATGGCTAAGAAAGGAAGCCAGCGTTTAGCATTTGTTAATAATAAAATGTGCGGTTTTATGGCATATCTTGAATTAATCAGTTAATTTTGCACACATGATTGAATTGGCACAGCATATTGAAGTATTATTATTAGAGAATGATTGTGTGATCGTTCCCGGTTTTGGTGGATTTATAGCTCACTACGCTCCTGCTATGAGAGTGGCTGAAGAGAATTTATTCCTCCCGCCTACCCGTACTATTGGTTTCAATCCTCAATTGACGTTGAATGATGGTGTCTTAGTACAATCTTATATGGCTGTGTACGATACTAACTTCTCGGATGCTACGAAAATGGTAGAAAAAGAGGTGGCAGAACTTATCTCCGCTCTGCATGAGGATGGAAAAACTGATCTTCCTAATATTGGAGAAATCCGCTATACCATTCATAATACTTACGAGTTTGTTCCTTACGACAATAAAATTACCACTCCTTACCTCTATGGGCTCGACTCGTTTGAGATGAAGGAGTTGTCGGCTTTGCGACGTCCGGAGAAAGAACAAATTCTTCCGACTGTTCTTAAGAAAAAGACAAGTTATGAATTCAGAGCGAACTGGGCCTTTTTGAGAAATGCCGTAGCTATGATTGCAGCGGTTGCATTGTTTTTCTTTATGTCAACACCGGTAGAGAATACATATATTGAAAAAGGAAATTATGCCCGGCTACTTCCAACTGATTTGTTTGAAAAGATAGAGAAACAATCGGTGGCAATGACTCCGGTTATGCTAAAATCAGTTGATGCCATCCCACAAACCAAACCGGCAACTGCGAAGAAAAAGTCGTCCACTGTTCGTAAAGCATCTGTAGTAAAGCCGGTTGCGGTAAAAGAAGTGAAAGTTAACCAACCGGAAAAGACAATGAAAGCAACCGAAACCAAGGTTGTGGAAAAAACTTTTCCATATCATATAATTATTGCCAGCGTAGCTAATACGAAAGATGCGGAGGCGATGGCAGGTGAACTTAAAGCCAAGGGATATACAGGTGCCAAAGTATTGACGGGTGACGGTAAGATTCGCGTGAGTATTATGTCATGTGCCGATCGTGAAGATGCCAACCGTCAACTGTTGAAATTAAGAGAGAACGAGGCTTATAAGAACGCCTGGATGTTAGCTAAATAAATATTTTATAATGAAAAGAATTCTTTGTCCTAAATGTGAGAACTATCTTTCTTTTGATGAAACTAAATATAGCGAAGGCCAGTCATTGGTTTTTGTATGTGAACACTGTGGTAAGCAATTCAGTATTCGTCTGGGGAAGAGTAAGATGAAGGCTCCTCGTAAGGAAGAGAAATTGGATGAAGATGTATATAAAGAAGAGTTTGGCTGTATCGTTGTCATTGAAAATGTCTTCGGTTTCAAGCAAGTCTTACCTCTGCAAGAAGGTGATAATATCATTGGCCGCCGTTGTGTAGGTACAGATATTAATACTCCGATTGAAACCGGTGATATGAGTATGGACAGACGCCACTGCATTATTAATGTGAAGCGTAACAGACAAGGAAAATTGGTTTATACTCTTCGTGATGCCCCAAGCCTGACCGGAACTTTCTTGATGAACGAGATCTTGGGGGATAAAGACCGTATTCGCATTGATGACGGAGCCATTATTACTATTGGGGCCACTACTCTTATCCTTCGTGCTGCAAAAAAAGAAGAAATTTGACCTCCTATTAGAAGGTATAAGCAGTAGTATGCGGTGCACACCAAACATTTGGGATATCCGTATTTTAAGAAGTTAACATCTTAAGAATACGATATTAACATCCTATATGTAGGAAGTTAACTTCTTGGAAATAGGAAGTCAACTTCATTGGAGGTAGGAAGTTAACATCCTGTAACCTTCATTCTGATAAAACGTTTTTCCTTTCTTATTTTAAGACCAAAATCCTATAAATATCCGGTTTATTTTTGTATCTCTAAGTAATTTTTTTAATTTTGTGTTCGATAACGATTGATGAAATCAAAATATAAATAGAAGGTATTTTGCTTATAATCAATAGTGTAATCTTGGTTATATCTTAGATAATTATTCTATACAATAAAAGCACAAAAGAATGAAAAATTTTATGGATAAAAATTTCCTGCTTCAAACCGAAACGGCTCAGGAATTATATCATAATCATGCGGCTAAGATGCCAATTATTGATTATCATTGTCATTTAAATCCCCAAATGGTAGCGGATGATTATCGGTTTAAGTCCTTAACTGAAATATGGCTAGGCGGTGATCATTATAAATGGCGTGCCATGCGTTCCAATGGTGTGGATGAATGCTTTTGTACCGGTAAAGAAACGTCAGATTGGGAGAAATTTGAGAAATGGGCAGAAACGGTCCCATATACTTTCCGTAATCCACTGTACCACTGGACGCATTTGGAACTGAAAACTGCATTTGGTATTGATAAAGTACTAAATCCGAAAACAGCACGTGAAATTTATGATGAATGTAATGAGAAACTTTCTTCTCAGGAATATTCTGCCCGCGGAATGATGCGGCGTTATCATGTGGAAACCGTATGTACAACGGATGATCCTATCGATTCATTGGAATATCATATTAGAACTCGCGAAAGTGGATTTGAAATCAAGATGCTCCCCACATGGCGTCCGGATAAAGTTATGGCTGTGGAAGTTCCTTCAGATTTTCGCACTTATATAGAAAAATTGTCAGAAATAAGTGAGATTACTATTTCTGACTATAATGATATGATCTTAGCTTTACGTAAACGTCACGACTATTTTGCAGAGCAAGGGTGTAAGCTGTCTGATCACGGGATCGAAGAATTTTATGCTGAGGACTATACGGAAGGTGAGATTAAAACTATTTTCAATAAAATATACGGCGGTTCGGAACTGACAAAAGAAGAAGTTTTGAAGTTTAAATCGGCAATGTTAATTGTGCTCGGTGAAATGGACTGGGAAAAAGGATGGACACAACAATTTCATTACGGTGCTATTCGGAACAATAACAGCCGAATGTTCAAGCAGTTGGGTCCTGATACGGGATTTGATTCAATAGGTGAGTTTGCTACGGCTAAAGCCATGAGTAAATTCCTGGATCGGCTGAATTCAAAAGGTAAGTTGACTAAAACAATTCTGTATAATCTGAATCCTTGTGCAAACGAAGTAATTGCCACCATGATAGGTAATTTTCAAGATGGGAGTATACCTGGTAAGATTCAGTTCGGGTCGGGATGGTGGTTTCTTGATCAGAAGGATGGAATGGAAAGGCAATTAAATGCTCTTTCTCTTCTTGGATTATTGAGCCGCTTTGTGGGAATGTTGACGGATTCTCGTTCGTTCCTCTCCTATCCTCGTCATGAATATTTTCGTCGTACTTTATGTAATTTATTGGGGTGTGATGTGGAAAACGGTGAGATACCTTTATCGGAAATGGAGCGTGTCTGTCAGATGGTTGAAGATATCAGTTATTTTAATGCTAAAAACTTTTTTCATTTTTAATTAGTGTCATCTTATCTGTTACAATAAACTGAGTCGGGAATTCGCTTTGCAAGCCTTTTTCCGGCTTTTATTTTAGATGTGTGGGTGTCGCATTGGCAGAAAATCTTATCTTTGCGTCCTATTATCAATTTAAAAAAAGAAAAACATAAATGAACAATTCCCCTCAGCCTGCTGCCAAAGGGTTCACAAGAGCCTTTTATGTCAGCAACACAGTCGAACTGTTTGAACGCATGGCTTACTATGCTGTGTTTATCGTTCTCACTATTTACTTATCTACTATTTTAGGTTTTAATGATTTCGAAGCAAGTATGATTTCCGGTCTTTTTTCCGGTGGATTATACTTGCTTCCTATTTTTACCGGAGCATATGCCGATAAGATTGGTTTTCGTAAATCAATGCTTGTTGCCTTTTCGTTATTAACTGCCGGATACTTTGGTTTAGGAGTATTGCCTACATTGCTTGAAAGTACCGGGTTGGTGAGCTATGGGGCAAGTACCCATTTTAGTGGATTGACAGATAGCGTTTTCCGTTGGTTGATAGTGCCGGTTTTATTTATAATCATGATAGGCGGCTCATTTATTAAGTCTGTTATTTCGGCTTCTGTTGCCAAGGAAACAACCGAGGCTACCCGTGCACGTGGATATTCTATTTTTTACATGATGGTTAACATCGGTGCTTTTACCGGAAAAACAGTTATCGATCCTCTCCGAAATATGATTGGTGATCAGGCATATATTTACATAAACTATTTCTCCGGATTTATGACTCTCATTGCTTTGTTGGCTGTTTTCTTTTTGTATAAATCAACTCACACCGTAGGAGAAGGAAAAAGTATGCGTGAGATCGGACAAGGTTTCTTGCGTATTGTCACCAATTGGCGTTTATTGATTCTAATACTTATTATCACGGGATTTTGGATGGTGCAGCACCAACTTTATGCTACGATGCCAAAGTATGTAATTCGTATGGCAGGTGAAACAGCCAAACCGGGATGGATTGCTAATGTAAATCCTTTTGTTGTAGTATGTTGTGTTAGTTTTGTAACTCGTTGGATGGCAAAACGAAGTGCCATTACCTCAATGAATATTGGTATGTTTCTGATTCCGGTCTCTGCTCTATTGATGGCATGCGGCAATCTTTTGGATAATGAAGTTGTTTCTGGAATGAGCAACATTACATTGATGATGATTGCCGGTATTGTAGTTCAAGGTTTGGCAGAATGTTTTATATCTCCCCGTTATCTGGAATATTTTTCTCTCCAGGCTCCTAAAGGTGAGGAAGGTATGTATTTAGGGTTTAGTCATCTTCATTCTTTTTTATCTTCCATTTTCGGATTTGGTCTTGCCGGCGTTCTGCTGACCAAGTATTGTCCGGATCCAACTTTGTTTGAATCCAGAGAGGCCTGGGAAGTTGCCAGTGTGAATGCACATTACATCTGGTATTACTTTGCGGCAATCGGTTTGGTTGCAGCAATTGCTTTGCTTATTTTTGCAAAAATCACTGATTTCATCGATAAAAAGAAGAAAACTAACGTCTGATTGTTTCCTTTTTTATGTATATTTGCCGACAATTTGCCATAAAAGTTGCCGGCAATTTGCATTAAAAAGAAGAGAATAATGAAGATTAGATTTATAAGCCTGGCCAGTGGCAGTAGTGGAAACTGCTATTATCTAGGTACCGAAAAATACGGCATACTCATTGATGCGGGTATTGGAATTCGTACCATTAAAAAATCACTGAAGGACATAAATGTGACTATGGACTCAATACGTGCAGTATTTATTACTCACGATCATGCCGATCATATTAAAGCTGTAGGACATTTAGGTGAGAAATTGAATATTCCGGTATATACTACGGCACGTGTACATGCAGGAATCAATAAAAGCTATTGTATGACAGAAAAGTTGCATGGTTCTGTACGCTATTTGGAAAAAGAAGAACCGATGCAATTGGAAGATTTTCGTATCGAGTCTTTTGAAGTTCCGCATGATGGAACAGATAATGTAGGTTATTGTATAGAAATTGACGGAAAGGTTTTTTCATTCCTTACCGACTTGGGAGAGATTACTCCAACCGCTGCCCGATATATTTGCAAAGCCCACTATCTGATCATTGAGGCTAATTATGATGAAGAAATGCTTCGTATGGGACCTTATCCGACATATCTGAAAGAGCGTATCTCAAGTAAAACAGGTCATATGAGCAATATAGATACCGCCAACTTTCTTGCGGAAAACATAATGGAGCATCTTCGTTATATTTGGCTTTGCCATCTGAGTAAAGATAATAATCATCCGGAGTTAGCATATAAGACAGTTGAGTGGAAATTGAAGAGTAAAGGTATTATTGTCGGGAAAGATGTGCAACTACTTGCTTTAAAGAGAAATACGCCTTCGGAGCTCTATGAGTTTGAATAAATGTGAGAAAAAAAGAGTAAAAAACAGGTCTGTTTATTTGGTAGTATAAAATAAAAGCCATACTTTTGCAACCGCAAACGAGAAACAAGCACTCTTAGCTCAGCTGGTAGAGCAATTGACTCTTAATCAATGGGTCCAGGGTTCGAGTCCCTGAGGGTGTACAAAAGGAGATTATAAATAATCTCCTTTTTGTTTTTGGTGACATTTTGAAATATTGTTTTATCTTTGCCACCGCAAAAATTAATTTGATGAAAACAACTTATCAGTTTAACATACTCGTCAATCATTTGGAGCTGGCTTAGCTACAGTTCCATCCTATTTTAGATATACCTTAGGTTTTTCAGGGAGGTATCCTATTCTTTCTTCTTCTGTATAGATGCAATAGGGAAATAATTTCATTCTTTATCAAACTTATTATGAATAATTGGAAGAAAAAGTTTATCATTATATGGACAGGGCAACTATTCTCTATACTAAGTAGTTCTATTGCCCAGTTTTCTATTGTTTTGTGGATTAGTCTTAAAACGGGATCTGCGGAGGTATTGTCATTTGCAACTATCGCTGCTTTATTACCACAAGCTTTATTAGGTCCTTTTGCCGGCGTCTTTGTCGATCGTTGGAATCGTAAATGGACTATGATTGGTGCTGACAGTTTTGTCGCTCTTTGTTCCGGAGTGATCGCTTTACTGTTCTATTTGGATATAATCGAATTATGGCATATATATCTTTTACTTATGTTGCGTTCGGTTGGCGGTGCATTTCATACGCCTGCCATGAAATCCTCTGTACCATTGTTGGCACCGGAAAAAGAGCTTATGCGCATTGCGGGTATCAATCAAGCTATCCAGTCGATTTGTAACATTGGTGGTCCGGCTCTTGGAGCCATATTGCTTCTTGCGTTTGACATGAGTCTTGTCATGCTTCTAGATGTATTGGGAGCTATAATAGCTTGTACAGCTTTACTTTTTGTGTATATTCCCAATCCTAAACAAGAAAATACCTCAGCTAAAAATGTACTTTATGATATGCGAGATGGATTTAATGTAATTATGCGTAATAAAGGAGTCAGTTGGGTAATGGTAACTGAAGTTCTAGTTACATTTTTTGTTATGCCAATGGTGGCATTGATGCCGTTGATGACTTTGAAAAATTTCTCGGGAACAGCATATCAAGTAAGTTTGATAGAAACTCTTTTCGGTGCTGGCATGTTGGCCGGTGGTGCCTTATTGGGTGTATGGAATCCAAAGATACGTAAAACCTTGCTGATTGCTATTTCCTATTTTTTGCTTGGTGCGGCATTGGCATTTTGTGGAATACTTCCGGCTGATGGTTTTGTACTTTTTGCAGCATTAACAGTGGCACAAGGTATAGTTGTCCCATTTTTTTCCGGGCCTTTTACTTCATTACTGCAAACTCAGTTTAAACCGGCATATTTAGGACGTGTGTTTTCTCTTTTTGACAGCGTGAGCTTATTGCCTTCTATCATTGGGTTGTTCATTACCGGATTTATTGCTGATAGTTTAGGAATAGCCAATATTTTTATCTGTTGTGGGATAGCAATTGTATTTACCTCAATTTTGATGATGTGCATTCCGGCTGTCAGAGATATGGAAAAGCAAAGTAAATAGATATGGGATTGATTATCCTCTGATCATTTATTTGATAAAAAGCTGATCACCGTTCGTGCTTCTTTACTTATCATCGGTAAAGAATCGCAAATGGTGATCCAGCCTCTCTATAGGATTACAATAGGAAATATGATCAGACGATGGAAGCAATAGCCAATTAAAAAATGAATTGAAATCGTCCTTGAAAAACACTAAAGTTTTTACGGCTGATCTCTTTTATACTGGCTCCGGGCATCAGATAGCTATAGTTTAATTTTATACCTATATATTTATTAATATAATAGTTGAGTCCGATGGAGATATCTTTTTGTTCTCCTCCCCAAATGGCGGCATCCTCATCGTTGAGTGTCAAATAGTTAAATCGTGAACAAACCTCCAGACTTTTTCCTTCCGGACGACCGGCACATGCAACAGATTCATCGTACAGATAAGTTTCTCCGGATAAAAGCCAAGAGCACTGAAGGTAGGCTCCTTGTGCCACATAGTTCTTAAAAGCATTGTCTCGTTCCACATGAGTACGTATATATTCACTTTGCAGGCAGAAACGGTGATAATAAACCAGTAATTCTGTGCCAAATTTTATCTGATACGCTGCATGATCAATAGTAGCCATTGCAATATTTCGGTTATCAATCGTACTCACACCAGGAGATTTATAGATAAATATGTTTTTATCTTCTTCATTTAAGGATTCGTTAGGGGTACGGTAATTGGCCGCAAAACCTATATGAATAAGCTTCTTGCTATCTAAAACCGGACGATATACTACCCTGCCATCCAAAGCATATCCATGTGACGCTTTTTTTAGGTTGTTGACTTCATTATCCATGAATGCCCCTCCTGACATATAATAACGTTTGTTTCGGTAACTATAAGTGATTCCCATTCGCCTGCCGTTTGTTAATGCAAGAACAGCTCCTGGAGATTGATTAAAGCGAATGTCGAAAGTGCTGCACATCATTTCTAAACTAAACGGTTCGTAGAATTGTCCGACTTGTATAGAGTGGTTATTGTATGTGTACTTTGCAAAAGCATCTTTTATTGTCGCTTTATTGCCGGTATAGCCTATTTCAAGTTTCATATCCCAATTTTGATATGCGACTTTTGCACCTATCCGAAGATCACTGAATTCAACTCCATTACCAAAATTATTATCATTCTTGAGATAAACACCGCCATCCAGAAGCATGCGTCCTGTCACTTTACATTGTAGTTTATCCGGATTAGACTGTGCTGAAGATATCAAAGCGTAAGATATACCTAATAGATAAAATAAGGTGTGTTTTAAATATAAATTCATTCGTTATTAGATTTTTAGTTTTGCTGTTTATTTCGACTACAAAAATACATCAAAAGAAATATAGATGAAATGAATATTATAAATTATTGATATAATGGTATGCCCAACCGCTTGAAATATTATAATATTAATGTAATAAAATTGATGTGGAGAATTATCAGCATAGTGGATCTTATAAAATATTATATCCATATCTGTTGGATTATAATAGTTTACGTGAATTATTCGATAGAGAGTATTATAAAGCCTATCTAAAAAACTCCTTAGGATATTTTTCTTTATTCAAAGTATAATTTGTTTTTTACTAAATATTAATCTGAAAATTTTTTCTTTGCTATACATCATTGTGAATGAGATCATTTGTTTTGTGTGATTATTTGTAACTTGATACTTAAAAACAACAGTTTATTCTTTATACGGAATAAAAGACATTATTCCGTATTAAAAAAGTCTCTTAAATATTTGCCATTTAAAAATAAAGGTTTACCTTTGCACCCGAAATCAAGAATGCTTGATGGCAATGCACTCTTAGCTCAGCTGGTAGAGCAATTGACTCTTAATCAATGGGTCCAGGGTTCGAGTCCCTGAGGGTGTACGAGTTAAAAAGGAAAAGCTCTGAAAATCATTTTTTAGAGCTTTTCCTTTTTAATTATTTCAGGATATAATGTAAAATCTGAGGAGAATTTCTCTTTTCTGATAATACAAAAATCCAAATGAGTTCAATTAAATGCCCTATACAAGTACGTCCATTTGCTATCTAGAAGTTGTTTTATTTCTTCTTATATATCATTTCTCTAAGTCCAGCCATAAAGGAGTACACATACCAGTTCGCTAAATGGGAGTATCGTCTGATTGACAGGTGTAAAACCGAACAGAGGAGCAATAGAACGAATGAGGCAAAAATTGATTTTATACGTTTGTTATTGTTCTTATGAAATGTTAGCATTCTTGCGCTGACATCAGTTTCTTTTTAATGATAATACCCTTCAGATTGAAAACTTATATGTAAAATTGATGAGGATATTGAGTTTTATGTATTTGACAGTAAATAGATGGATAATTATAGCAAAAAGACTGGAAAAAAATGGTTTTAATTTTGTTTTTAACTCCAAAACTTACTATCTTTAGGAAATTGATTATTATTGGGGGCAATTAATAAGTCCTGGCCCACAGGCGAATGATATGAGAATACAATTTGAAATTAAAGAAAAATTACCTGATATTATCGGGGAAATTCTGAATTCCGAAAAATGGATGACCCTTATTAAGGAAGATATTTCGGGTAGGAAATTGGTTGTAATCCGTGATCAGGCATTCGATTCGGAGGCAACTGTGGAGATTTACTCTCGCGAAGTGACTATTAAGACAGCATGGTCCAGATACACTTATCGGCTGTTTGTTTTAGGAGACTGTGTATGGTGTGAGTATAATGGTGCTTATCGTGGATTATTAGAGCAAAAACTGTTGCCATCTATCACCCCTAAAGAGAGTCTGTTGGATTCGGAAGTTCTGGACAGCTCATTGTATGGGCATGAAAAGAAGAAACTTCGGGAATATGCTGAAGATAATCTTAAACTGAAGAAATTCAGACGTGAGAATTTTAATGAAAATCGTACGGGGGTAGCTCCTTTTGATCATCCAAAGAAAGTATATGATGAATTCATTAAGGAAGACTACATTGCTCCTTCCTCGAAGGAGAATAATAAATAGAAATAATGAAAGGAGGACATACGATTGTATAGATCCTCCTTTATTTTTTATAGATTCTACTCTATATCTTCCATTTCGGGTGCATCATGTATACTTTTTACGATAAATGTCCATATAATGAACAAAAAGAATAGATAGAAAAATAGATAGTCCATAGTTACTTTTTTTATATTGTTGATATAACAGATCAGATATTAAAAAGATGCTCACATTATATTTTTTTTGCAATACCGATAAAAAATGCATTGCCTTTTTGAAGCAATGCATTTTCTTTGAAGTCAATATTTAATAAAACAGTTATTAATCATCGGAATAGCCATACTCTTTGAGAATATTTCTGCCTATTTCTTCAAGACAACTTTTCAAGAACTTCCATATTTCTTTCATGATTATATTCGCTAATGTTTATTGATATAACAAAAGTGATAATTTATGGGTCGGATATTATTCTTGTTTTTTTCAGATTTTATCGTTATTTGATTTGTATCAAGTAAACAATACAAAACTGCCAGTTGTTTATATTATAAAATCTAAAAATATAAACTTATGATTTACAAATTTTTATTTCCTCTAAAACCAGACAGTGCCGGAGCATCTCTATTCTTGTTGATTCTAAGAATTTCGTTTGGCCTGTTGTTGATGAATCATGGTATACAAAAGTGGAGCAATTTTCAGGAACTTTCCACATCCTTTCCTGATCCATTAGGGCTGGGTTCTCCCCTCTCTTTAGGATTGGCTGTTTTTGCAGAGTTAGCATGTTCAATGGCCTTTATTATAGGCTTCTTATATAGATTGGCTATGATTCCGATGATTTTTACTATGGTAATTGCATTCTTTGTTATTCATGCCAATGATGTTTTTGCAATGAAAGAGCTGGCGTTAGTATATCTGATTATTTTTGTTTTGATGTATATTAGTGGTCCCGGGAAATATTCAGTTGATTATGTGATAGGACGACAACTCAAAAACAAACGAAAATTGTAAATGGAAAAGTAACCTAAATTTGTTCTCTTTGACTAAAAAGATTATATTTGCAGCATATAACTGGATCATTTTTATATAAATGATCTATAATATTAACGTAATAACAAATAATAAATTTAGTATGAAAAAGAACAGATTGACTTTGGTTGCTGCCATTTTTCTCAGTGGTACTATCCTATTTAGTTCATGTGTAGGATCATTCGGACTGTTTAATCGTATTTCTTCCTGGAACCAGTCTATTGGTACGAAATTTGTAAATGAACTTGTTTTTCTTGCTTTAAATATCGTTCCGGTATATGGCGTTGCTTATCTGGCAGACGCTTTGGTTATCAATTCTATTGAGTTCTGGAGTGGCACCAACCCGATGGCTAATGTAGGTGATGTTAAGAAAGTGAAAGGTGAGAATGGTGATTATTTAGTAAAGACTCTTGAAAATGGCTATTCTATTACTAAAGAAGGTGAAGATTCAGCTATGGAGTTGATTTATAATAAAGAAGCAAATACTTGGAATGTTGTTGCCGATGGAGTTAGCACAGAGCTATTGAAAATGAACAATGACGGTACTGCTGAAATGAACTTACCGAATGGAGATAAAATGAATGTAACTCTTGATGCACAAGGTATGATGGCTGCACGTCAGGCTACAATGGGCGGACTGCTCTTTGCTGCACGTTAATTATTGAAATAAATAAAATATAAAGATGAAACTTAAACTCTGAGAGTAAGTTTCATCTTTTTTGTATCTATCTCCCTGTAATGTATAACTAGAATGGATAGCCTACTGCAAAATGGAATGCGAAATCGCGGCTGAATCTAGGATGAATAATAGGATAGCGCTCTTTTGCTTTTTTATATTTAGGATTTATAGCTTTCATCCCCCCATCAAAGCGAAGTACAAAAAAGTCTAAGTCAAGTCTGAGCCCTAATCCATAAGCAACGGCAATCTGCTTATAAAACTTATCAAATTCAAAAACACCACCCGGCTGATTTTCATATTCGCGAATAGTCCATATATTTCCTGCATCGATAAATGCTGCTCCACGAAACTTCCAGAATAGACGAGTACGGTATTCGATACTTGCATCCAGTTTAATATCTCCGGATTGATTCATGAAATTCCCATCTCCGGCAAAGGAACCCGGTCCTAAATTGCGTACGGACCATCCTCTAACACTGTTTGCTCCTCCTGAAAAATATCTTTTTTCAAAAGGAACTACTTTGGCATTACCATAAGGAACAGCGATTCCTATTCCGGCATGAAATGCAAGAGAATTACGATGGTCAATAATAATATTTTTGGCAAAATCAAAATCTCCTTTTAAATATTGTGCATATGGTATACCTAAAATAGCATATTCGCCATCTTTATTTTTTCTCATATTAATCATTTTCGAAATTCCGTAAAGAATATTACCTGCTGATTCGAAGCCTGCCCGTATAGAATAAGAATTAGTTGTAATTGTATTATTGACAAGAGCTCCACCCGCACTATTATAGCTATAATTGTATCCCATACGTACAATCAAACGATTTTCATAATTATATTTGAGAATATAATTATCTTTATCCTTATTAATATAATCTTCCTGGAATTGAGACGAAATCCAAGGCAGATAGAGATAACTGATATCCAACAAATCGATGCGATGCTGTATTTTCTGTTTTTGCATCCATTTATAGCTCCAAGAAGCCGAGGCAATGGTACGTGAGAACTCCGGACGTAATTGATAATTATATTGCAAGCCGAATTCTGTAGTTGCTTTTATTCGTCGTTTAAAGTCAGACGTGAGAAAAGGAAACAAGAAATTGGGGAAATTAATGCTTGTTTCGACTCCGTATTCAGTATAGTTATGGTTCTTATAACCCGGTTGTAATCCCGAAATAGCCTCGTATGCTCCACGAAACTTTACCATGAAGGTTTCCGAGCCGCGGAATAAATTTCTATGTTGAAAAGAAACAGATGCGGCAGCTCCCAAATCTCCTGCAGAATTAGTGCCTTCCAGTTCAAAAGAGATAGATTTATGCTTGCTTTTAGTTAGCATGACATAACAATTTAATTGGGTGCTATCACCATTTTGAGTTTCGAAAAAACGAATATTAGTATATTTGAGCGCCGATAGTCGCCCAAAGTAAGTATAAGTCTTCTGTACATTACGTTCGTCATATAAATCTCCGGATGCAAATCTCAGGTTATCCACTAACACTTTGGGACGTAAATATAGCTTGTCTTTATAGTAGATCGGAAATCCGTTATAATGCAAGGAATCGTTGATCTCAATGCTACTCAAAGCTGACGATTGCAGAACATCATAATCGGTAATGAAATTGATTTTGTTAATCTTATATTGAAAATGCTCTTTAGGAGTATCTCCGACATAAGTTTTATAAGGTAATAAGTGTAAAGTGAGATCCACTTGATGGGTATTGCGGGCAGTGTCAGCTGTATAAGTAATGTAATCCTTATTAAATTTATAATAACCGTTACATAATAGATAGTCTGTAATGCGCTGTCGTTCCGCATCGAGTACATTTACATCGAAAAGCATTCCTTCTCTTAACATTGATTGGGTAGAATCATTCCGAAGATATTCTGCTATTTTCTTATCAGAAATATCATATTTCAGTGTACGTACAATATAAGGTTTGCCTGAAGTGATTTCATAAAATAATTTTAGCTTTTTCTTTTTCGTTTTTGTAGTTCTTTTTACGCTAGCTCCCATATATCCTAAATTTTGCACTGCTTTAGCAATTTCTTCTTGCGAGCGTATAGCGTCGGATTCATTGTATATTACCGGAGCATCTCCTATTTTACGCAGGAATCGATTGAACCATTTTGTAGAATCCCGTCCGGACCAATTATATACATATAGCTGGGTTTTGATGGTACTGAACCATTTAGAATTAGGATTCTGGCGAACATAAAGTCGCATGTCCGAAGGTTTTATTTCTTTGTTGTCAGTATGTATTTTTACCTCATCCAATAGATAAGAGCCATCCGGTACAAACTTAGTGGCAGAGCACGAAGCCAGTGACAAAGCAAGATAAAGAAGAATCGTGTAAAGAATCCCTTTCTTCATATACGGTTTTTAATAGATTATGCCAAACAAGATACAAATATAAACCATATTTTTCGTTTTGGGAAATAAAAATGCCGGAAGAGCTGAAAAGCATCTTCCGGCATTTTTATAGATGATTATATCATTTAAGTGTAAAACGGACTGGAAGTGTAAACCGTGAATTCACTTCCTGACCATTTTTTTGTTTTCCCGGAGTCCAGTCAGGCATTAAATTTATGATCCGTATGGCCTCTGCGTCAAGTGATGGAGATACACTTTTCACAACTTTCGGATCAATAATTTTACCATTTTTGGTAACAACAAACTGTATCACAACCTGACCTTCCTGCTTACTTTCAATAGCTTGTGCTGGATAAGTAATATTCTTGTAGAGAAACTCGAGACACGCTTTCATTCCTCCCGGAAATTCGGGAGCTGTGTTCACTATATCATATACCTGGTCTCCCAAGATAGATACACTATCCGGTACAGCTTCTTCTTTTGAAGTGACAGTGTCTTTCACTTCGGTAGTGGCCTGATCATTACTTGTTGTTTTGCTTCCACAATTGCTAAATAATAACAGCATGGCTACTGCCGACAAAAATATCAGGAATTTACTTTTCATAATTCTTTGAGTTCTTTTTTCGTTCAACATTTCAATTAGTTTTTAAAGGTAATACTTGAGTGAATATTTAAATTTGCTGCAGCCGTTCAATATATTCCAAGGATTCTGATATATACCTATTGTTTAAAGTTTTTCTATATTTAATAGAGGAGGAACTTTTTCTAAAAACAGTAAATTATAATTCTTTTCTTTTATTATATTTCATATATTATTCGTAAAAGGATTCTCTACTTTGTATATCAATATAATATCGTATAACAAATCTACTAAAATTAAGTAGATTATACGATTTTATCAATGTAAATATTGTTAATGGGAATGAAATTAATCCATAAAAGGAAGGTAAATATGATAGCTAATTAAGAATATCTTTATAGCTTTGCCATAAAATGAGATTTAGATGAGCATATTAAGTAAAAATAGAATAAAATATATTCGTTCGCTGGAATTAAAGAAAATCAGGAAAGAGGAAAAAGTTTTTTTAGCAGAAGGTCCGAAGCTTGTTGGTGATGTATTAGGATATTTCCCTTGTAAACTATTGATAGCAACATCTGATTGGCTTGAGGAACATCCTGCAGTTCAAGCAGCAGAAGTCATTGAAGTAACTTCAGAGGAGCTTTCCCGTACCAGTCTGTTGAAGACACCACAACAGGTATTAGCATTGTTTGAACAACCTGAATATGAAATCGATATGGAAGCTATCCGCAATTCTTTGTGTTTGGCTTTGGACGATATACAAGATCCTGGAAATCTTGGTACGATCATTCGTCTTGCCGATTGGTTCGGAATTGAGCACATTTTTTGTTCGCCCAACACAGTTGATGTGTTCAATCCCAAGACAATACAAGCCACTATGGGAGGAATTGCCAGAGTAAAAGTGTATTATACAGCTTTACCGGACTTGATGCATTCGTTAGGGAATGTACCTGTATATGGTACTCTTTTAGATGGAGAAAATATGTATGAACAACCTTTGTCGAAGAATGGAATTATAATAATGGGCAACGAAGGAAATGGTATCAGCCCTGAGATAGAGAAACTGGTAAACCGTAAGTTATATATCCCTAACTATCCTGCAGAACGAGAGACTTCAGAATCACTAAATGTTGCTATTGCTACTGCAATTGTCTGTGCAGAGTTTCGGCGACAGGCTGCATTGTAACAAAATTGAAAGGATATAATAAATAAGCCCGCCATTTCATATCTATGGTAACTTTCGGAATATAAATACTTTGTTTTTCTATATTAGTAAAGTTAAACAAAGTATTTATATCTGATTCTTCTTGTGGAGTCAGTAGTATGACACCCGGAAACCATTCTACAGACTCTATTTCTTCGCTGAAAGGAAAGATATGACAAATATATCCTCCTTCTATTTCTATCGCATATTGCTTTAAAAATCCACTTCCCGGAACAAATAAATAATGTGCAGCAAAACGCTTCATATTCTCTCTTAATTATTCTGACGACGTAATGGCCTCCTTGGATTGGTCCTTTGTTGTCTTTCCAATTGCTGTTTCTCTTTTTCTATCTGCATCTCTTTTTCACGTTGTTCCGGTTTAATAGGCCGGACATCATTATTAGGACGATTCAGATCGTTCGGATTCGTACGTTGATGGGGTGATGATGCTTGAATAGTGTCTTTGGGAGTTTTCTTCTGAATAGAATCGTCTTTACTTTTTTCTTTTATTGAATCAGTTTTTAGAGAATCTCTACCTATCTGTGTTATTGAATCATTTGCATGATAACGAGTCAATGAAATATCACTGACCAGAAGTGTTATTGATTCCTCAGATAGCGGACAAAAGATAAATCCTTTTATCTCCTTGATATTCATTGTATCCGATTGGAGACGAATATTTTGAATGCCAGATTTAAAAATGTGCTTCACACAACTATGGGTCACTGTGTCGTTTTCATAAACAATCTGCATAGCCATTATTGGAGCCATTGTTGAATCAGGAATTTCACTCAGGAAGTTATATTGCATTTTCCAAAGCAACACATCGCGTTTTTTGAAGTTCGTATCAGAAGGTAGAGTGAACGTAAATTTATTGTTTAATGGAGCCTCTGTTAATTGAGCAATTCGCTGCCATGCCCAAACATCGATGCTGTCACCCGGAGCAGACATCTTAGGTTTATTGTCACGTAATGCAATCAGATGGTTGATGGCATTTTGCTGCGCTTTCAGTCTTTTGTTCACTTTCTCATAGATTTCCGATAATATTTTTGTATTTCGGGTATACCATACCATTGATGAGTCGAAAACTTCTTCTGTCGTACCATACTTTTTGAATACTGCTTCGACGTACAATGCCTTTTTATAGTTCTCACCACCGGGCATGTTCTCTCCCATCGCTTTGGCAATGTGATAATCGTATAATAAATTTTCCATCTCCGATTCTGATATGACGCTGTCCGGCCTTTTCACCTTACAAGCAGATACAATCAGTACCAAAAGACAAATACAACATAATTGAAATCGGAAAAACTTTTTCATTACCTGCTTTTTACTTTTTAGTCACAGAATGATGATATGAATCATTCAGGTATTTGCTGTAGAATAGTAATAAGGCAATAATTCCGCAACTAATGGCGGCATCTGCAAAATTAAAGATCGGACTGAAGAAAATAAAATGTTCTCCTCCGACAAAAGGCATCCATGTCGGCCAGTTGGTATCAATGATCGGGAAATAGAACATATCGACAACTTTACCATAGAACCAAGTAGAATAACCGCCGCCATCAGGCATGAAACTGGCTATTTGTGAATGTGTACTTTCGTTGAAGATGACTCCATAGAATACACTGTCGATGATATTACCCAATGCACCGGTTAGAATTAATGATACACAGATAATATATCCGGTCTTTAATCCTCTTTTTACGATTTTGTATAGATACCATCCTATTAATCCTACTGCAACGATTCGGAATGTAGTTAAAAAGAGTTTCCCAAAAAGCTCCATTCCAAACGCCATACCATTATTTTCAGTGAAATAGATATAAAACCAGTCCGTAATGCGAATACTTTCATGCCAATACATATGAGTTTTGATCCAAATCTTTATGACCTGATCAATAATCAAGACAGAAAAAATGACGAGTATAGCGATTTGTCCTTTCGTGAGTAGTTTTTTCATCTTTGTTAAGCTATCAGTTATACAAGTTACGAGCTACCAATGACAATCAAAAAGAGGAACACAATATAGTTGTGTGAAACCCTTGTTTCTTGTAACAGGTAGCTCGTAGCCTACTATTTATTTCTTTCCACTGTTCTTTGCTTCGATGCTCAGTGTAGCATGAGGCACAGCACGCAGACGCTCTGCAGGAATTAACTTTCCAGTTTCGCGGCAGATGCCATACGTCTTATTCTCGATACGTACCAAAGCAGCTTGCAAGCCTTGAATAAACTTCAACTGGCGTTGTGCCAAACGTGTGGTTTCTTCTTTTGACAACGTATTCGCTCCTTCTTCCAAAACCTTATATGTAGGAGACGTGTCATCTGTATCGTTTCCGTCCAGTCCCATTAGACTTAGTTTTAACTGTTCATAGTCACGTTGTGCTAATTCCAGTTTTTCATTAATGATGGCGCGGAATTCTTCCAGTTCCGCATCCGAATATCTTGTCTTTTCTGCCATAACTTTTACTGTTTATAGATTATTAGTATTAGAATTATTCTTTCACTACATTCACAAACAAAGAGAAGTCGTCGAAATTCAATTCTGTTCCGTCTTTTACTTCATCTGCTAAAGTAAGGGATGTACCCAAAACTTGGTTACAAATATAACTATTATATTCATTTACCGCATCATCAGTCTGCGGATTTTTAGATAATGTTAATTTTATTTTGTCTGTAATCTCGAAACCGCTTGATTTACGGATATTTTGAATGCGATTTACCAATTCACGAGCAATTCCTTCACGACGGAGTTCGTCTGTCACGGTAACCTCAAGTGCAACAGTCAGTTTCCCTTCATTGGCAACCAACCATCCCGGAATATCTTCACTGAAGATTTCCACATCCGCCGATTCTATCACAGCTTCTGCTCCGCCCAAATCAAAGGTGTACTTACCATTCTTTTCAAGTTCTGCAATAGCTTCTTGTGACATTTCTGCTACAGCAGCTGCTACAGCTTTCATTTGTTTTCCAAATTTTGGTCCTAGTTTTTTGAAGTCACACTTCACTTTTTTCACCAGAACACCTGCCGCACCATCCACAAACTTGATCTCTTTTACGTTCACTTCGCTCATGATTAATGCTTTCACGGCTTCGATATGCGCTTTTTGAACTTCATCTACCACGGGAATCATAATACACTGCAATGGCTGGCGAACCTTAATGTTTACTTTACGGCGTAATGCCAGCACCATGGAAGTAACATCTTGTGCCATTTGCATTTGTGCTTCCAGTTCTTTATCAACCATTTTCTCATTGTATTCCGGGAATTTGGAAAGATGGACAGACACAACGTTATCACGACCTGTTACTCCGATCAAATCACTGTACAAGCGGTCTGCATAGAATGGAGCGATAGGTGCCATCAGTTTGGCTACAGTCTCCAAACATGTATACAGAGTCTGATATGCAGAGAGCTTATCTTGAGTGAATCCACCACCCCAGAAACGTTTACGGTTCAGGCGAACATACCAGTTAGACAGATTATCATTTACAAAATCTGAAATTAAACGTCCGGCTTTAGTCGGTTCATATTCATTGTAGCAAGTATCTACCTCTTTTACTAATGTATTCAAGACGGATAGAATCCATCGGTCAATTTCCGGACGCTCATTCATCGGAAGATCGGCTTCTTTGTATTCAAAACCGTCTACATTGGCATACAGGGCAAAGAAAGAATAAGTATTGTATAACGTTCCGAAGAATTTACGACGTACCTCTTCAATGCCATCAACATCAAACTTCAGGTTGTCCCATGGAGAAGAGTTAGTGATCATATACCAGCGTAACGGATCAGAGCCATATTGTTCAATAGTAGAGAATGGGTCAACAGCATTACCTAAACGTTTAGACATCTTGTTGCCATTTTTATCTAATACTAATCCATTGGAAATAACAGCCTTATAAGAGACGCTATCGAATACCATTGTTGCAATGGCATGTAAAGTAAAGAACCATCCGCGAGTCTGGTCTACTCCTTCCGCTATAAAATCGGCCGGGTATACCTGATGACTATCCAACAATTCTTTATTTTCAAATGGATAATGAATCTGGGCATACGGCATTGCGCCCGAATCAAACCATACGTCGATCAAGTCTGCTTCACGTTTCATCGGCTTCCCGTCCTTTGAGACAAGGATAATATCGTCTACATAAGGGCGATGAAGATCTATCTTATTATAATTCTCTTCATTATATTCACCCGGTACGAAACCTTTATCTTTATAAGGATTCGACTGCATATATCCTGCAGCGACTGATTTTTCTATTTCATTATATAGCTCTTCAACCGACTCGATACATTTTTCGTCACTGTTATCTTCTGTTCGCCAAATCGGTAATGGAGTACCCCAATAACGAGAACGGCTTAAGTTCCAGTCATTCAGGTTTTCCAGCCATTTTCCAAAACGACCGGTTCCGGTAGACTCCGGTTTCCAGTTAATAGTCTTATTCAATTCTATCATTCGTTCTTTGCAAGCTGTAGAACGAATAAACCAGCTGTCCAGCGGATAATATAGTACCGGTTTATCTGTACGCCAGCAATGGGGATAATTATGCACATGCTTCTCTATTTTGAAAGCTTGATTATTAACCTTCATCATCATACAGATACTTACATCCAATGACTCATCCTGATCGGACAGGTTTGGGTCATATGCATTCTTCACAAATCGGCCAGCATACTCTTTATATAAATCTACGTTAACGCGCTGTTTTATAAAGTCTTCATCCAATTCATCTAAAGTATAGAATTTACCGGTCAAATCTACCATCGGACGAAGTTCTCCCTTTTTATTAACCAACTGTAGCGGAGGTATGCCGGCAGCTTTTGCTACTTGGGCGTCATCGGCACCAAATGTAGGTGCAATATGTACGATACCTGTACCGTCTTCCGTCGTTACATAATCGCCCAAAATTACTCTGAAAGCACCTTCGCCCGGATTTACCCACGGAATTAATTGCTCGTATTCCATGCCTACTAAATCAGGACCTTTATATTCAGCTATCACTTTGAAAGGAACCAACTTATCACCTGCTTTATAATCTTCCAGCTTCAGTTCGGCTGCTTTCGGATTAAAATGTGCATTCAATAACGCCTTTGCCAATACCACCGTGATGGGTTGTCCTGTATATGCGTTATATGATTGAACTGCTACATAATCAATTTTAGGGCCGACACAGAGTGCGGTATTTGAAGGTAATGTCCATGGAGTAGTGGTCCATGCCAGGAAATAAGGAGTGCCCCATTGTGCCATTTCCGGTTTGGGGTTCTTCATTTTGAATTGTGCCACTACTGTTGTATCTTTCACGTCCCGATAACATCCCGGTTGATTCAGTTCGTGTGAACTTAATCCGGTTCCTGCTGCCGGAGAATAGGGTTGGATGGTGTATCCTTTATACAGTAATCCTTTTTTATACAATTGTTTTAGCAACCACCACAAGGTTTCGATGTAACGATTATCATATGTAATGTATGGATGCTTCATATCCACCCAATAGCCCATTTTGTGAGTCAGGTCTTCCCATTCCTTTGTAAACTTCATCACATCCTGACGACAGTGAGCATTGTATTCGGCTACTGAAATTGTTTTTCCAATATCCTCTTTTGTGATTCCCAAAGACTTTTCAACCCCCAACTCAACAGGAAGTCCGTGTGTGTCCCAACCGGCTTTACGTTTCACCTGATAGCCCTTCATCGTTTTGTAACGACAGAAAATATCTTTGATAGAACGAGCCATTACGTGGTGAATACCCGGCATACCGTTAGCTGATGGAGGTCCTTCAAAAAATACAAACGAAGGACAGCCTTCACGTTCTGTCATACTCTTGGCGAAAACTTGGTTTTCGTCCCATTTTTTCAACACGTCCTTATTCACCTTCGAAAGGTCGAACTGCGAATATTCGGCAAATTTCTTGCTCATGGCTATATTTACAATTTTACTATATTACAATTTAAGATTGGGATACCCTCCCTATTTTAAGGGTGCAAATGTACAAAAACATTCGTTTTCATACAAGAAAAGGCTTTTTAATTTCAGTATGATAGAAAAGGCTATCTTGTGAAAAGAGTGTAAAAAGTAGTAAGGGGGGGGGAACAAAAAACTACATGTCTTGTTTATCAGTGAAATTTTAAAACCTATATGTTATGAATTACGGTATAAGTGTATTGTTCAGAGCAATTCCCTTGGCAATGGCTCTGTTTTGTTTTGGCTACGGGGCGTTTATCAGTGCATATGGCGATGACTCTAACCGACTGGTAGCAGGTCCGGTAGTTTTTTCATTAGGTATGATTTGCATTGCATTATTTGCAACAGCCGCTACTATTATCCGGCAAATCATACATACTTACGGGCGAGGTTCTTTATATGCATTGCCTATTATCGGTTATCTGGCCGCTGTTGTCACAATTATTGGCGGAATTTGCATGTTTACCCGATCTACCTCTGCCTCCTCTTTCGTAGCTGGACATGTAGTTGCCGGAGTGGGACTGATAACTACTTGTGTAGCAACCGCAGCAACATCTTCTACCCGTTTTTCATTGATTCCTGCCAACTCAAAAATGATTGGTAACGGTATTCCTGAAGGAGCGTTTACCAAGGGCCAAGAGCGTATATTAAAAACAATAGCTATCACTATATCGTTGATTGCCTGGATATGGGCTTTCGTTTTATTAGCCAAGAGTGATGTACATCCTGCTTATTTCGTAGCAGGGCATGTGATGGTAGGTTTAGCTTGCATTTGCACAAGCCTGATTGCTTTGGTTGCTACTATTGCCCGTCAAATCAGAAATGTGTATACGGATAGAGAACGTAAAAGATGGCCAAAACTCGTATTGTTGATGGGAACCGTTTCGCTTCTTTGGGGACTGTTTGTTATTTTTTCCGATTCAAGCACCACTAACGGAGTAATCGGATACATCATGATTGGGCTTGGGCTGGTTTGTTACAGCATTTCAAGTAAAGTAATTCTGCTGGCGAAAATTTGGGGAAGAGAATTTGCTTTGGCCAACCGCATCCCTCTGATTCCGGTATTGACGGCGTTGGCCTGTTTGTTTCTGGCTTCTTTCGTTTTTGAATTGGGTACGACGCATGATGATTATTTTATCCCTGCACGCGTATTAGCCGGTTTGGGTGCCATTTGCTTCACTCTCTTTTCAATTGTCAGTATTCTTGAGAGTGGAACATCTTCAAAATAAATATAAGGGTGTCAAAACTCACCACAGAGGACACAGAGTAACACAGAATCGATTTTAAATTGTTGATTATTAATAAAAAAAAAGGTTCTGTGATACTCCTTGTTACTTCGTGGTGAAAAGAGTTTTGATACCCTCTTATTCATAAAATTTGTTGAGTGAGATATAATATTCTAATCGGGAATTGGGTAATGTGAATGACATGTAATTGCCAAAATATACAGTTGGGCAGCCGGTTTCACCAAGAACTTTTCCTGCATGAGATTTTTTAATGGCAGATGCAAATGTCGAGGCTCCGGAATAAGTGGATTCATTTACCAATACTGTAACTGATCCTTTATAAATGTCTGCTTTGTCCCGGTTTCCCTCTACGAAAGAATCCCGAATAGCAAATAAAGAACCGTCAGGTAAATTTTTGATCTCTTCATAGGTTTCCGGATGTTTTTGCTCATTGTACCGTTTTGAGTACGAACTGATTTTTAAATCAGTTTTGATATATAATGTATAAGCATCATGCGATAAGTATGACAGAAGCATGTCAACTCCGGCACTTGACCCTCCTTTGTTATTCCTGACATCTATAACCAAATTGGGTACATGTTCTCTGTTAATCACCGAAAAGACTGAGTCACAAAATTGTTTTAGTTGTGGTAATTGATATAAGTTCATTATTTGCAGAGTAGCAGTCTGTTTATCCGGACTTAGAGTATAAACAAATTGTGGCAGACTTTTGCCAAGTCGTGCTTTTAAAACAGGGAAGGCATCTATTTGACTGATACCATTCAATGATTCTTTCCAGATCTTTTTTCCTCTTTTAATTGTAAAATCATATTTTTCACCCCAATTATATTTATACCATAGCAAAGTAGAAAGATAACTGGTCAATTGATTTTCCTTAATAGCGTTTCCTTTTTCAGCTCCCAGTAAGAGATACAATTGGCTTAATATGGTTTGACTATTTATATTATTCATACATATTATTTCATCATTTTCCTGTATTGAACAGGATATTAGAGGAAAATCAACCAATATCTTATTCTCTACTATTTTTAAGCGTAAAGGCAGAGTCAGCCCTCCATTATTCAAATAGGTAATTCTGTCTTGAGTAGCAGGAATTGTGAAATTAGTATGACCATCTTTAACAGATGCAACAAATGGAGAGACTATAAAGTAAAAATCAGAAAGGTTTCGTTCTTTATTCAACGAACTATATATTGAATCATGTTTCTTTTCAAATTCTTTTTGTGTTTGATACACAAATAAGTCCGGATGTACCTGATGTAGTAAGCTATATAAGGTGTCAAAATCTTCCTTTTGCTGGCGGGAGGTTAGTATCTGAGCATTTATTGGGATACTGAGATTACATAAAATAATTGTCATCAGAATTAAAGATGGAGTTTTCATGTTTTGCCGTTTTAAAATTAGACATTGGTGATTAAAGCTATTTAGTGAATGCTAATATAGATAATCTTTTTGGAAAACTACTTTATTCTAAGTACTAGTTTATATTTTATATTCCAGTCATCCCCAGCCGATATTATGAATAGTAGTGTGCCTTTCTAATTTAAATCTACTTCAAAATTGTATTTAATACAAATTAATAGCTCTTTTATACGTTTATTGGCATATTTTTACTTACTTTGCACCATATAAAGGCACAACTATGCACAAAAAACTATTAGTGACTGCATATTTTGTAATAGCAGCATTGTTGCAAACTCTGGCAGGCAATTTCCCCTTATCTTTTTTTGCATTCCCTCTGAATGTGATTGTAGCAGTTATATGGATTTATTCGTTATGGCGTCTCTATAAAGAAGGGAATAAGTTGCCATTAACCCGTTTTCTGTTATCTTCCCGAACAAGTGTTCTATCGATCCTATTATTAATAGGTGGCAGTCTGGTTATCGGCTTGTTTCCTCAGTTATCGGAAGCAGAAGCAGATTCCATTCCAGGGGTTTTAGCTTCGTTGGGATGCTATAATTTCATGATTTCCTGGATATTCATTGCCATTCTTTTCCTTTTATTGAGTAATTTGGCAATGGTGATTATTCATGCTTTTTATCATTGTGTGCCGGCAAAGAAGCGTTTTATCCTGAACCATTTGGGATTATGGCTCGCTTTATTTGCCGGATTTTTCGGTAGCAGTGATGTTCAGACTTTACGCATCCCGCTTTATACCGGACAACCGGGACGCGAAGCTTATAGTATGGATGGGAAAGCCTATTATCTGGATTATGAACTGGAACTCTATTCTTTCAATACAGAATATTATCCTAACGGGATGCCTTCGCGTTTTGCTGCAGATATGCGTATTGGAAACCGGAGAACTACACTTGAAGTCAATCACCCCTACAGTTACCGTTTGGGAGAAGACATTTACCTGACCGGATATGATACACGCAACATGGGAAATACCCGGTATTGTATCCTTCAAATAGTTCGTCAACCTTGGAAATATGTTATGGTGGTTGGCATTTTGATGATGTTGACAGGAGCTGTTTTGTTATTTATTAATGGTCCTAAAAAGCTGAAACATGATAACCTGGGATAACTTCTATTTGTTCGCAGTCGCTTCAATCTGTCTTTGGTTGACAGGAGCTATATTTGCACTTCGTTCGTCAGTACGAAGTAGAATGGCTGTTGTGCTCACTATAGCAGGCATCACCTGCTTGGGAATATTCATTGCCGGGCTGTGGATATCTCTGCAACGTCCCCCACTCCGCACTATGGGCGAGACCCGTTTATGGTACTCTTTCTTTATGGGTATTGCCGGGTTATTGACTTATATTCGTTGGAAATATCGATGGATACTTTCTTTCTCCACCTTATTGTCCACTGTCTTTGTAATAATCAATCTGCTGAAACCGGAGATACATGACCAGTCGCTTATGCCGGCTTTGCAAAGTATTTGGTTTATTCCCCATGTCACCGTCTATATGTTCTCCTATTCCGTATTGGGATGTGCTTTCATCATAGCCCTCTGCGGTCTTGTCCATCACAAAGAAGAGTACCTGGTGACAGCAGACAATCTGGTCTATTCCGGAGTGGCGTTTTTGTCAATCGGAATGCTTCTCGGGTCTTTGTGGGCTAAGGAGGCATGGGGTAATTATTGGAGTTGGGACCCCAAAGAAACCTGGGCGGTAGTAACCTGGATGGGATACCTATTATATATACATCTGCGCTTGCGAAGGAAGTTTCGCAAAAAGATGCTGTACGTCATACTGATTTTCTCCTTTCTGGCATTGCAGATGTGCTGGTATGGAGTGAATTATTTGCCTTCGGCTCAACAAAGTGTACATTTATACAATCGTAATAATTAACTTAAAGAATGCACAATGAAGAAAAGTACAAAATTTATCATCGCATTGCTTGTGACAGTCGGGGCACTGGCTATCACTTACCGCGTTGTAAACCAAGCACCGTCGAAAGATCTTGCTGCTGATGCTCAGATGCAGGAAATCATTACTTCGGGGGGATGTTTACAATGTCATTCGGGCAGTCCGGACCTTCCTTTCTATGCCAACTGGCCCGTTGCAAGCGGAATGGTACAGAAAGACGTAACGCAAGGTTATCGTGCTTTCGACATGACCGAAATGGCTGAAGCTCTGAAAGCCGGTAAGCCTGTCGGAAAAGTAGCACTTGCTAAAGTCGAAAAAGTAATCATGGACGGAACGATGCCCAAACATGCTTATTACATGGTACATTGGGGATCGAGCGTAACAGATGCCAAGAAGGAAATGGCTATGGCATGGGTTAAACAACATCGCTTGGCACATTATGCTAACGGACTGGCTGCCGCCGAGTTTGCCAATGAACCGATACGTCCCATCGCAGATTCTATTCCTGTGGATATGCGTAAAGTCATCTTGGGAGATATGCTCTATCATGACACTCGCCTTTCGGCTGATAACACCGTTTCATGTGCTTCGTGTCACGGATTGAATACCGGTGGTGTGGACAATAAGCAATATTCGGAAGGTGTAGGCGGACAGTTCGGAGGCGTAAATGCTCCGACAGTGTATAACGCCGCTTACAATTTCGTCCAGTTCTGGGATGGACGTGCCGGAACACTTGCCGAGCAGGCTGCCGGACCTCCTTTGAATCCGGTCGAGATGGCCTGTCAGTCATTTGATGAAATCATTGCGAAACTGGAGCAGGATGCAAACTTTACCAAAGCCTTTTTGGCTGTATATCCCGATGGTTATTCCGAACAGAATATCACGAATGCGATCGAGGAGTTTGAAAAGACACTGCTTACTCCGAATTCCCGTTTCGACCTTTATCTGAAAGGTGAAAAGACTGCCATTAACGATATAGAGCTGGCCGGATACGAATTGTTTAAGAAATACGATTGTGCTACATGTCATGTCGGTGAGACACTGGGCGGCCAGTCTTACGAACTGATGGGCGTAAAGAGAGACTACTTCGCAGATCGCGGCATTGAATTGACAGAAGAAGATAACGGACGTTTCAAACAAACCCGGAACGAACGTGACAAACATCGCTTTAAAGTGCCCGGTTTGAGAAACATTGCCCTGACGGCTCCTTACTTCCATGACGGCAGTATGAAAACAATGAAAGAGGCTGTAGATTACATGGCCAAATATCAGATGGATCTGAATCTTCCGGAAGATGAACTGAATAAAATCGTTGCTTTTCTGGAGACACTGACCGGGGAGTACAAAGGTAAGCCCCTGACCAACGATAATCAGACCAAAGCATTATAACCTCTCTCAGGTAGATATAAGAAAAGGATACTCTTTACAGGGTATCCTTTTTTAATTTTATGTTATAAATGGATTAGTTACGAGGCAGAGCTTCTTTAACAACCATCTGACGGCCTTCGTATTCAGCTCCGTTCAACTCAGAGATCACATTTTTTGCTTCATCGTCGTTCGGCATTTCAACGAATGCGAATCCTTTTGATTTGCGAGTCTCGCGATCGATGATCAGTTTTACTGAATCAACTGTTCCGTACTCTTCCATTACTTGTCTCAAATCTGCTTCCTTAACACGATAGCTAAGGTTTCCAATGTACATGTTCATAAAATAAAAAAAATAAAAATTGATAAATAAATTTAGAAACAACAGAAGTTTGAGATTAGATCTGGATTCAACTGATTCAGTAGAAAATAGAGTAAAATAAAACAATCAATTGTTTTCGTCGGTAAAGTACGTCATAATATTTGGATTATCAACTATAAAAGGGCATTTATTTTTCAATAAACGCCCTTTTCTTTTACAGATGTATCTCTGTTAATGCTTACTCAGATAGTTGGCTACTCCGTCTTCGGTAGCTTTCATGGCGTCTTTGCCTTTCGACCAATTGGCCGGACAAACCTCACCATACTCTTCAAAATGTTGTAAAGCGTCTACCATGCGCAATACTTCATCCACGTTACGTCCCAGCGGCAAGTCGTTGATGACACAATGTCTTACTACGCCCTCCTTGTCGATCAGGAACAGACCACGGAAAGCTACCGGTGTCCCTTCGCATACCCAATTGCCATTTTCATCGGGGGCATAGCTTCCGGCCAGCACTCCATAACTCTCAGAGATTGACTTAGAAAAGTCGGATACAATAGGATACTTCACGCCCTGGATACCTCCTTCGTTCTTGGGCATCTGCAACCAAGAGAAGTGAGAATATTCAGAGTCGACCGAACAACCTACCACAGCGACATCACGTTTTTCAAACTCTTCGAGCTTTTCCTGAAATGCGTGCAGTTCGGTGGGACATACAAAAGTGAAGTCCATCGGGTAGAAGAAGAATACTACGTATTTTTTCCCTTTATACTGATCCAACGAAAAGTTCTGAACGATTTCATGCCCATTGATTACAGCCGTGGCATCGAATTTCGGCGCTTGTTTTCCAATTAATGATCTCATAATTCTCTTATTTTAGAAGTTATTAAATGATTCATTTCGGAAACAAAGCTATCAGAATCTTTGTTTACTGCCAAAGTTTAATGATATATAATATCTATCGGTCAATAGACAAAATCTATTAAGGCTTCTTGAAGCGCACTTCATATACATCATTTCGCCTGTCCTTCAGGTTGCGAACGCTGCCGTAAGTGTGTAGTTCGTTCAATAAGTCGAGATCTACATCCGAAACCAGGATCATTTCTGTATTCGGAGTTGCTTCGGCACGCTTTCCGTCTGTCGGAAAAGCGAAATCGCAAGGTGTGAATACTCCCGACTGAGCATATTGAATATCCATATTGTGCACACGGGGAAGATTGCCTACACTGCCGGCTATTACCACAAAGCATTCGTTCTCAATGGCACGTGCCTGTGCGCAGACCCGAACACGCGAATAAGCATTTTGTGTATCGGTGAGAAACGGTACAAACAGAATCTGCATTCCCTGGTCGGCCATCAGACGGGAGAGTTCCGGAAATTCCACATCATAACAGATCAGTATGCCTATCTTTGCACAGTCCGTATCGAATGTTTTAAGCTGTTTGCCGCCGCTCAGTCCCCAACTCTTTATCTCGTCCGGGGTGACATGGAGCTTTTCGTACATTTCGTAAGTTCCGTCGCGTCGGCAAAGAAATCCGGCATTGTACAGCAATCCGTCTTCTTTGATCAGCGGCATACTTCCTGTGATGATATTGATGTTGTAGCTGATTGCCAGATTAATGAAGCGATCGCGGATTTCTTCGGTATATTGGGCCAGCCCGCGGATGGCCTGTGATTCGCCTTTGTCATTGTACTTTGACATCAACGGTGCATTAAAGTATTCGGGGAAAAGCACAAAATCACTCTTATAGTCGGATACCGCATCTACAAAAAATTCTACCTGTTCGAAGAGATCGTCCAAGGTCTTATAACTACGCATCTGCCACTGCACCAATCCTACACGGACCGTTGTTTTGGGGGCCAGATATTCTTGCGTAGGCGGCTGATAGTAAATGTTGTCCCATTGCAAGAGACAGGCGTAGTGTTTTGATTCTTCATCGTTCGGCAAATAATTGGTCATCACCTTGCGTACGTGAAAATCATTGGAGAGTTGAAAAGTGAGCACCGGATCATAAATTTCGCGCTGACGAACACGGTCGATGTACTCTTTGGGACGCATCTTGTCAGCATACTTATGGTAATTCGGGATGCGACCGCCAAACATAATCGCTTTCAGATTCAGCGTTTCGCAAAGTTCTTTGCGATATTCGTACATGCGCCGAGCTAGTCGTAACCCGCGATATTCGGGATGGATAAAGACCTCGATGCCATATAAGATATTCCCTTGGGGAGAATGGGTATTGAAAGTCTCCTTCCCCGTGACCTGGGCATAGGTATGATCGTTTTTCACTTTATCATATTCTACAATGATAGAGAGTGCACAGCCGACTATCTTTTCGTCGACCACAGTAACAATTTGTCCTTCGGGGAAAATTTTAATTAGTTTCTCAATCTGCTCGTGTGTCCAGAACACATCGCTTCCGTCCGAATATACACGTGTAAACGATTGGGATAATTGAGCGTAATCTTCAATCTGGAGGTTACGGATCTGTACCTTATTGATTTTATGAGGATAATCCATAGTAACTTGTATTAAAAAAACATTGCAAAGGTAAGCTTTATCTTTATAACCGGACAGCTTTCATATAATTTTATACCTTTGCATTTCATAACAACTATCAAGAGTATGCGTAAATTTATTATTTCTTTCTGCTGCTATGTCTTCTTTATTTTTACTTTGGCAGCGCAGGACAAGGCTCCGCATTACACCGTAATTGTTTCATTGGATGCCTTCCGCTGGGATTATCCGGCAATGTATGATACCCCTAACCTGAACCAGATGGCCCGCGAGGGAGTAAAAGCGACCATGCTTCCCTCCTATCCGGCGTCTACTTTCCCCAACCACTATACATTGGCTACGGGATTGGTGCCTGACCACAACGGTATTATCAACAACACTTTCTGGGATGTAAAACGTCGTCGCCAATACTCTATGGGAGATCCCGCCACGCGAAACAATCCCGACTACTATCTGGGTGAACCGATCTGGATTACGGCACAAAAGCAGGGAGTGAAGACAGGAAACGTTTATTGGGTTGGTTCGGATATTGCCATCAAAGGCGGTTATCCTACTTATTACCGGGAATATGCCGAGAAGCCTCGTCTTACTTTTGAACAGCGGGTGGATTCGACCATCGCTCTTCTGGAAAAGCCGGAAGCGGAACGTCCCCGTCTCGTTATGCTTTACTTTGAAGAGCCGGATGGCGTGACCCATCATCACGGTCCCCGCAGTGTAGAAGCTGCTGCCATTATACACCGTATGGATAGTTTGGTCGGAATGTTGCGGCAGGGAATTGCATCGCTTCCTTTCGGTAAGGATGTCAACCTGATTGTCACCGCCGATCATGGAATGACCGAGATCAGTGACGACCGCGTGGTAGACATGAATAAGTATCTGCGTCCGGAATGGTGTGAGGCTGTGGATGGATGGACTCCGACTTCTATCTTCACAAAACCGGAATATCGCGACTCGGTATACAATGCCTTGAAAGATGTACCCCATATTCATGTGTGGAAAAAGGAGGAGATTCCTGCCGAATTAAACTATGGAAGCAGTGACCGTATCGGTGATATTGTAGTGGCTCCCGAGTTAGGATGGCAATTTACCGATGTACCACGTGCCTTGAAAGGTGCTCATGGATATTTTCCGCAAAGTCCGGATATGCAGGTAATGTTTCGTGCCTGTGGGCCCGACTTTAAGGCAGGGTATGAATCGAAGGGATTTGTCAATGTGGATATCTACCCGCTGTTGGCCCATTTATTGAAAATTACTCCGGAGAAGACAGATGGACAGTTCGAAAGAATAAAAGACATTCTGAAAGATGTGTCTTTTTGATAATTTATTGCGTGTAAAATCGCATCTTTCCGTCCATCGGGCAAGATGACTAAAAAAATCGTCTGCAATTTGAATCAGCGTTTTTAAAAAGGAAATCCATCTATATGTATTTACTGAAATATATATAGGTGGATTCTCTTTTTAATATCTCTATGATAAATAAATAGGGTAAACAGTTATCATTCTTCTATTTTGTTTATATCGTACAGATATAACCAAATAGAGAAATATCGTCCTCGTTTTTGCTCCCATTCGATATCATTAGACCATACGAAGCATATGTAGTAACCATCCGGACCGGATGGTTACGCCTTAATGAGTGGATGAAGTAAGCTTTTTGCCAGTTTGCTTACTTTAATTCATCTAAAAGTCGGTAGCTCCACCCCTTTCAGAAGCAAGCTGAAAGGGGTGAAACTACCGACTATGGTTTGCTACGCTTCCGGTTTACCGGATTCTCAAGAAGTGCATGTTAGCCAAAAGGATGTATATGCTGCATTCGGTCGGCATTTACTTCGATTTGCTTTCAATGTGGAATGACGTAAGATCTACTCCGGTTAACGCTTCTTCCAAAGTTTGCTCATATCCTCCAATGTTTTTCCTTTGGTTTCCGGCACCCAACGCCATACGAAGAGGGCGGCAATCACACAAATGATTCCGTAAAGACTGTAGGCAAACATCGGACTGAAATCATAGAGCGCGGGGAACGTAGATGAAACAATGTAGTTGAATATCCATTGAAATGCCACAGCAATGGCCACCGCTTTGCCACGGATGGTGTTGGGAAAGATTTCGGATATCAGTACCCAACAGATGGGTCCCCATGACATCATGAAGAAAGCTGCATATACAATGACCGACAGTACGGGAAGTAGCCCCTTGATGCCCATACAGTCACACAAGGTGACTGCAAAGGCTCCGACAGCCATACCGATGGAACCGATGATAAGCAACGGTTTTCGTCCGAAACGGTCGACGGTGAAAATAGCTATCAGTGTAAAGACGATATTGACAATGCCCATGATGACGGTTTGCATCATTCCTCCGCCTTCGGCACCGGCATTTTCGAATATTCGCGGCGCATAATAGAGCACGGCGTTGATGCCGATGGCTTGCTGGAAGACAGAAAGCAGAATACCGATAACAATCACCGCCGCACCGTAGGTGAACAGCTTCTCTGTCTTTTCCTGCGAAGTGGCTTTTATTTCGGCAAGAATCTCTTGTGCTTTTGTGGCTCCATTCACTTTTTTGAGAATGGAATAAGCCTTCTGATCCTGATCAATCATTACCAGATAACGGGGAGTTTTGGGTACGAAGAAGAGTAACATGCCGAAGAAAGCTGCCGGAAAGGCTTCGGAACCGAACATATAGCGCCACCCTTCGGTAACGGTCCACATATCCGACTCGCTACTTACAGAAAGTGTACCGGCAGCATCTTTCAGGATAACAGGATTCTGGTGGTCGCCCAAGATCAGGTAGTTTACAAAGTAAACCACAAGCATGCCGAAGATTATGGCAAACTGATTGCATGACACCAGTGTACCGCGAATGTTGGAGGGAGCTATCTCGGCAATATACATGGGACAAACAGCGGACGCCAGTCCCACTCCGATGCCTCCCAGAATGCGGTAGAGATTAAAGGTGATAAGCAGGTTCATATTAGCCTTCCCATATTCAAAGAACAGGAATTCAGGATAATAAGACCCCAGTGCCGAAAGGAAGAAAAGTACGGCGGCCAGCCGTAGTGAGTTGCGGCGTCCCAGCCGTGAAGCGAAGATGCCGGACAATGCACCACCCAAGACGCAACCGATCAGTGCACTCGAGGAGGTGATGCCGTGCATCACTTTGTCGTATTGAAAATCTGTGGCTGTGAGGAAGAAGGCTTCGAGCCCTTTCTCAGCTCCTGAAATTACAGCGGTATCATAGCCGAACAGCAATCCGCCCAGGATGGCTACCGATGTAATGGAATACAGGTAGAGCTTGCTACCCTCGTTGGTATGATTCATGGCATTAGCTTTTTTGAATTACGGTCTGCAGGCAACAAGAGCCTGCAGACCGTGAAATACGGACTTATAATGAGTAGATATTAACGAGTGCTTCATACAGTTCCTGTTGGCCGCTGGTCTGCTTCGGCTCTCCGTTGGCTTTGGCATAAGCAACCAGTTCCTCCAGGCTGAGTTTCCCTTCTTCGAACTCCTTGCCTTTGCCCGCATCGAACGAGGCATAACGGTCGGACAACATTTTCTGGTAAGGAGACTCATTGAGCAGATTGGCTGCGCTTTCCAAGGCACGTGCCATAGCATCCATTCCGGCAATATGTGCGATAAAGATATCTTCCGGGTCAGTAGAGTTCCGGCGAGTTTTGGCATCGAAGTTTGTACCGCCGTTACCCAATCCGTCGTTACGGATAATCTGCATCATGGCTTGTGTCAGTTCGAAGTTGTCAATCGGAAATTGATCCGTATCCCATCCGTTCTGATAATCGCCGCGGTTTGCGTCGATAGACCCCAACATTCCGTTGTCTACAGCCACCGCCAATTCATGTTCGAACGTATGTCCTGCAAGGGTGGCATGATTCACTTCGATATTCACTTTGAAGTCTTGATCCAGTCCGTGAGCCTTCAGGAAGCCGATAACTGTCTCTGTATCGACATCATACTGATGCTTTGTCGGTTCCATGGGTTTCGGTTCAATCAGGAAAGTGCCCTTGAAACCACGTGCACGTCCATAATCACGGGCAATGGTCAGCATCTGTGCCAGATGTTCTTTTTCGCGTTTCTGATCAGTATTCAGCAACGACATATACCCTTCGCGTCCACCCCAAAAGACATAATTCGTACCTTCCAGTTCAATGGTGGCATCAATCGCATTCTTTATCTGGACAGCGGCACGGGCCACAACATCAAAATCGGGATTGGTGGCTGCACCGTTCATGTAACGCGCGTGGCTGAATACATTGGCCGTTCCCCACAACAGTTTGATGCCTGTTTCGGCCTGTTTCTGCTTGGCATAAGCAACCAGCTCTTTCAGGTTGGCCTCATAGGCTTCGATGCTGTCGGCTTCCGTAACCAGATCGACATCATGGAAGCAATAATACCCGATGCCCATTTTCTGCATAAACTCGAAACCGGCATCCATTTTATTCTTGGCAGCCTGCACGGGATCAGGGTCACCGTTCCATGGGAACTGTTTGGTTCCGCCTCCAAACTGGTCACCGCCTTCGGCACAAAGTGTATGCCACCATGCCATTGCAAACTTTAACCAATCTTTCATACTACGCCCGTTAATCATTTTCTCGGCATCGTAATAGCGAAATGCCATCGGGTTCTTACTGTCTTTTCCTTCAAATTTAATTTTCCCTATACCCGGGAAGTACTCTTTTGTTGCCATCTTATTTAAAATTTTAGGGGCTTTGCCCTTTCTTCTTCCTTTGGGAAGAAGAAAGAAAGCCGGAATGATTAATATTCTATTCTTAATGATTACTTATTCTCTGTTTCTGTCTGCATGGACTGAGTCAGACATTGTTTCCACCGTGCGTAAGCATCAGTGTATTCCTGTTGTTTGCCGGCATCCGGTTCTACGACTGTCAGCTTATCGAGAGTTGCGAATGCTTCTTCATGGTTTTTATATATGCCCGCTCCCATTCCTGCTCCTTTGGCTGCACCAACGGAACCGTCTGTGTCATAGAGTTCGATGGTGGCTTCCGTCGTACCGGCCAGTGTCTCGCGAAAAACGGAACTCAGAAACATATTGGCGTGTCCGGCATGGATCTTTTTAACGGGGATGCCCATCTCTTCCATAATGTCGATGCCATATTTAAATGAAAAGACGATTCCTTCCTGTGCCGCCCGGATCAGATGTGATTTGTCATGCCTGTTGAAGTCTATGCCGTGTATACCGCAGCCGGTTGCCCGATTATTGAGCATTCGTTCTGCTCCGTTGCCGAAAGGAAGGATGCTGATACCTGCACTGCCGATGGGAACGGATGAAGCAAAACGGTTCATCTCGGCGTACGAAATACCTTCGGGGGCAACATTGCGCCTGATCCACGAGTTGAGAATCCCCGTTCCATTAATACAGAGCAATACGCCGAGGCGGGGATCGGTAGCAGTATGGTTGACATGGGCAAAGGTGTTGACACGTGACTGCAGATCATAATTGATTTCGCCGTTTACTCCGTATACGACTCCCGATGTTCCGGCTGTGGAAGCTATCTCACCCGGATTGAACACATTCAGGGAAAGAGCGTTGTTGGGCTGGTCTCCTGCACGGTAAGTGATCGGAGTGCCTTCTTGTAGCCCGAGTTCCCGGGCAGCCGTACCTGTCAGTCGCCCCTGTTCGGCGAAAGTAGGCCGGATGTCGGCTATCAGCGAAGGATCGATTCCGTAATATTGCATCAGGAAGTCGGCCGGGCGGTTGTTTCGGAAGTCCCAAAACATTCCTTCGGAGAGTCCCTCTATTGTCGTACATACTTCACCGCTCAGTTTCATGGCGATGTAATCTCCCGGCAACATGATTTTATCGATCTGTTCATAGATATCCGGTTCGTTTTCTTTCACCCATGCCAGTTTTGAAGCAGTAAAGTTTCCAGGAGAATTAAGCAAATGTGCCAGACAGAACTTCTCACCGATTGCCTCGAATGCCCTCTGCCCATAGGAGACCGCACGTGAATCGCACCAGATAATGGCCGGACGCAGTGTGCGTTGCCGTTTGTCCACACACACCAGACCGTGCATCTGATAAGAGATGCCGATGGCTTTGATGTCTTTGGCATCTACCCGTGATTCCGATAGAATGGATCGGGTGGAGAGTTTCAAGTTCTCCCACCAACTTTCCGGTTCTTGCTCTGCCCATCCGGGACGTATGGCAATGATGCCCGCCTCTGTTTTCGGAAAGAACGCAGAAGCGACACATTTACCTGTTTCTGCATCTACCAGGCTCGCTTTAACCGAAGAGCTGCCTATATCATAACCTAATAAAAACATGATACTGTTTATTAATTTTATTTGTAGTTTAATATTAAATCCCGATTGGGGGTTATCGTCTTGTCTTATTATATATCTTCCTGTCGAACTTATAATAACGGGCTGCCCGATGGGCTACTCCGGTTTGTTTCTCTTCCAGCGGTACAACGTAGTCCATCAGAGCTATCTTTTTATGGAAGTTACGCACATCCACTGCTTTGTCATATACCAGTTCGAACAGGATTCGTAACTGAGATGCAGTGAACTTACGCGGCAACAAGTCGAATAGCATCGAAGGATTAAACTCTACGAATTGCCGGATATAAGTCAGCGCCTCTCTGATTATCAAGTTATGGTCGAAAGCCAATGTCTTTATGTCTTTCAACGCTACCCAACAGGCTTGAAATTCATCCAGATTCTTGTCCAGTGCCCGGTCTATCTTTACCATCGACAGATAAGCTATGGTGACTATGCGTTCCACTTTCGATTGCATAGCCCGTTCCAACCAATGTACATCTTTGGGATTGCTCGTCCGGTTTTTGGAACCGAATGCCTTAAATTGCATCAGGTTGACGTTTCGGATACCGGTCAGTTCGAATAAGACCCGCTGGGCTGCTTCGTCCAGGTCCTCATCCATATAGATCAGACTTCCGGGAAGTTTCATGTCACGATAAACTTTTCCGTTTTCCTCTCCTATCCGATTAATCAGCAGAACCTTGAGCTGTTCTCCGTCAAAACCGATCACTACACAGTCCACTGAGATGTGATTGTTTGCCAATGGGATTTGTTTGGGTATGTCATGCATAATATTGAGTCTTTGATTGCTGCAAATATAGAGATATTATCATGCGGTAAACAAATAAATAATATGCTATAAAGCATTGTTTTTCATATATATACATATCGTAAATTTTACACTAAGAAGTATTCATCTTATTGTATCGATAACAATATGTATTTCTACCCTCGGTGAACGATAGTAATTGTAGAAAGTACAGAAAGCCGGGGAGTCTTTATAATCAGTTCTTTCGGTCGTCGCATACCCTCAAGCGATACGAGGGACTTATTGTATTTTATAGGGTATGTCATTTTGTATCTTCTTTGTTTTTATCCTATCTTTGCCACCAAATTATTAAAAAAACTAAAATGAAAACTTATCCGGTCGTTCTTTCCATTGCCGGCTCCGACTGTTCGGGCGGGGCAGGCATTCAGGCAGATATAAAAACGATTTCTGCTTTGGGAGCATATGCGGCATCGGTAATTACTGCTGTTACCGTGCAGAATACAAGAGGAGTAAAAGCTGTGCATACAGTTCCCGCTGAGATAGTGCAGGGACAGATTGAAGCGGTTATGGAAGATTTGCGTCCGGATGCCCTGAAAATAGGTATGGTGAGTGAACCGGCGCTTGTGAAGATTATTGCCGGGTGCCTGCTAAAGTATCCTCATTGTCCGATAGTTTATGATCCCGTCATGGTTTCAACCAGTGGACGGAAGTTGATGGCAAAAGATGCAATACAGTTGATCAAAGAAGAACTTTTTCCACTTACAAGCCTGATCACTCCCAATCTGGATGAAACGGAGGTACTGACCGGAAAGAAAATCACAACAGCAGAAGAGATGAAAGAAGCTGCCCGGCAACTTTCAGAAGAGTATCATACAGCGGTATTGGTGAAAGGAGGACATCTGGAGGGAAACGAAATGCAGGATGTGTTGTTTACCGATGGGAACGCCTATATATATAAGGAGAAAAAGATAGAGAGCCGGAATTTGCATGGGACGGGATGCACCCTTTCTTCTTCGATCGCCACTTATCTGGCATTAGGACTTCCTATGGACCAGGCAGTTGGCAAGGCAAAGAGTTATGTAAGCAAAGCTATTGATGCCGGCAAGGAAATAATTATCGGACATGGCAACGGACCGTTATGTCACTTCTGGGGCCCTGAGAAAGCCCGGATATGGGACGATAATAAGGTAGAATAGGCTGAAAAACATATTGTCCATTGCACAATTTCACCAAATCTGTGCTATGATATTGCAAAAATATATAACTTTGCACCCGCAAATTAAATTAAAAAACAAAAATATGAAAGCATTTGTATTCCCCGGTCAAGGTGCCCAGTTCGTAGGTATGGGTAAGGACCTGTATGAAACTTCAGCTTTAGCAAAAGAATTGTTTGAAAAAGCAAATGATATCCTGGGATATCGCATTACAGATATTATGTTCAACGGTACGGACGAAGATCTTCGTCAGACCAAGGTTACTCAGCCTGCTGTATTCCTCCACTCTGTTATTTCTGCACTTTGCATGGGTGACGACTTCAAACCTGAAATGACTGCCGGACACTCACTGGGTGAGTTTTCTGCATTGGTCGCTGCCGGCGCTCTGTCTTTTGAAGACGGCTTAAAATTGGTTTATGCACGTGCTATGGCTATGCAGAAAGCTTGTGAGGCAACTCCTTCTACAATGGCTGCTATTATAGCTTTACCGGATGAGAAAGTAGAAGAAATCTGTGCTTCTGTTACCGCTGAAGGAGAAGTTTGTGTACCTGCCAATTACAACTGTCCGGGACAGATTGTAATTTCCGGATCTGTACCGGGTATCGAAAAAGCTTGTGAACTGATGAAAGCAGCCGGAGCTAAGCGTGCGCTTCCGTTGAAAGTAGGCGGTGCATTCCATTCTCCTCTGATGGATCCTGCCAAAGTAGAATTGGAAGCTGCCATTAACGCGACTGAGTTCCACACACCGAAATGTCCGGTTTATCAGAATGTAGATGCCCTGCCCCATACAGACCCGCAGGAAATCAAGAAGAATCTGGTTGCTCAGTTGACTGCTTCTGTACGTTGGACACAGACCGTAAAAAATATGGTTGCCGATGGTGCTACCGACTTCACAGAATGTGGACCAGGTGCCGTATTGCAGGGATTGATCAAGAAGATCGACTCTACAGTTTCGGCTCACGGAATAGCATAAGTCTATTGATAGACCACTCTTAACACACAGCATCGGAATCTTTATGTAGGATTCCGGTGCTGTGTGTTTTTGTTTTAAGGTCATAAGTTACTCTCATCGTTCTATCTGTAAAGATCGCTCTGGACTGCAATGAAGGGACGCGGACAGTTTACAACTTTTTTGCCAACACTTTTGTTATAATTGGATAATAAACCTATTTTATCCAATGAAAGTACACGAATATCAGGCAAAGGAGATTTTCTCCACTTACGGAATACCTGTCGAGAGGCATGCTTTATGCCATACGGCAGATGGGGCTGTGGCTGCTTATCACCGAATGGGGGTAAACCGGGTAGCCATAAAAGCCCAAGTGCTGACCGGCGGGCGGGGAAAAGCCGGCGGAGTAAAGTTGGCCAATAATGATAGAGATGTCTACCAATACGCTCAAACTATTTTGGAGATGACTATAAAAGGTTATCCCGTCACCAAGATTCTTCTTAGTGAGGCTGTCAACATTGCAGCCGAATATTACATCAGTTTTACGATAGACCGTAATACGCGCTCTGTCACGCTGATTATGAGTGCGGCCGGTGGTATGGACATCGAGGAAGTAGCCCGCCAATCTCCGGAAAAGATAATACGTTGCAGCATTGATCCTCTAATCGGAGTTCCCGATTATCTGGCACATAAGTTTGCTTTCTCTCTCTTTGAACAAGCTGAGCAAGCTAACCGGATGGCAACTATTATTCAAGATCTTTACAAAGCATTTATTGAAAAAGATGCTTCACTTGCTGAAATTAATCCATTGGTACTTACCCCTGTTGGGACATTATTGGCTATTGATGCCAAAATGGTTTTTGATGATAATGCACTTTATCGTCATCCGGACTTACAGAAGTTATCAGAGCCCACAGAAGATGAGAAGTTGGAAGCGATTGCCAAAGAAAGAGGATTCAGCTATGTGCGCATGGACGGCGAGATAGGCTGTATGGTTAATGGAGCCGGTCTGGCTATGACAACTATGGATATGATCAAGCTTTATGGAGGAAATCCGGCTAATTTCCTTGATATTGGCGGTAGTTCAAATCCTGTCAAGGTGATAGAAGCTATGAGATTATTGCTGGATGACAAAAAAGTCAAAGTAGTCTTTATCAATATTTTCGGAGGTATCACCCGATGTGACGATGTAGCCATCGGACTCTTACAGGCGTTTGAGCAGATACAAACGGATATTCCTATTATTGTGCGGCTTACAGGCACTAATGGAAATATGGGACGTGAATTATTGCGTAAGAATAACCGTTTTCAAGTGGCCCAGACAATGGAAGAAGCTACTAAAATGGCTATAGAATCATTAAAGAAAGAATCGATATGAGCATACTTATTGATAAATCTACCCGACTTTTGGTGCAGGGTATCACAGGCAGGGATGGACTTTTTCATGCCAAAAAGATGGCTGAATACGGAACAAATGTGGTGGGCGGAACATCACCCGGCAAAGGAGGAACAATGATAGACGATACCTTTCCGGTATTCAACACCATGCATGAGGCTGTTCGCCGAACGCAAGCCAATACATCTGTTATTTTCGTACCGGCACGCTTTGCTGCCGATGCTATTATGGAGGCTGCCGATGCCGGTATCCGACTGATAATTTGTATCACAGAAGGAATTCCTACATTGGATGTAATAAAGGCCTACCGGTTTGTCGAACTGAAGGGAGCTAAACTCATTGGGCCGAATTGCCCCGGCCTGATCTCTCCCGGAGAAAGTCTGGTAGGTATTCTTCCGGGGCAAGTGTTCACTCCGGGCAATATAGGAGTAATCAGCCGTAGCGGTACGTTGACCTATGAAATCGTATCACATCTGACTGCTAAAGGTATGGGACAGTCCACTGCCATTGGTATGGGAGGTGATCCGGTTGTCGGACTTTATTTTCGTGATCTTTTGGGAATGTTACAAAATGATCCGCAAACTGATGCTATTGTGATGATTGGTGAGATTGGGGGTAACGCAGAAGAGTTGGCCGCAACATACATTCGTGAACATGTGACTAAACCTGTGGTGGCATTTATTGCAGGGAGATCTGCCCCGCCGGGTAAACAGATGGGACATGCCGGAGCTATTATATCCGGAAGTTCCGGTTCTGCAACCGAAAAGATTTCAGCATTGGAAGCTGCAGGAATCAGAGTTGCCGGTGAACCCTCGGAAATACCGGATTTACTGAAAGGCAGTTTCTAAACAATTCTTTTTTTAATTTATCAAACCACAAATTAAAAGTTATGAGTAGACGTAGACAATTAGAGCATGAAGTGTCTTTAGCTCAGGAAAGAATAAAAAAAGCTCCCAAAGATACTCCTAAAGAAATTTTGAAGACGTGGGAACAAGAGTTAGTCGACTTGGAATTAGAACTCAATAATCTGGTTGACGACGAAGAAGACAACAATGAATGAATCACTTCTCTTTAATCACAGAAAAGCCCGTACATAAAAACTGTACGGGCTTTTTCAAAGGAAATAGAATATTCTCCCGGCTACCTTCGGGAATGGCTACGCATAAAGGGTATACGGCTCCCTCAATTTATCAGTTGTGTAACATTTATAATAAGACGGAATTGGAGGTACTTTGTTCCGCTTCGGCTCATGTTTTAACTGTTTATTTTCATATTTACCTAATTATCCAATGATTTTCTTGTGAGATGTAATAGAATTACTCTATAATTTTTGATGTACATCAAAAACAAATAGCACAAAATGGCATTTTTATCCTATGTCAATTCAATCATCATATATCTCCCTTACATTTGTCATGTTTTCAAGGTATAACATAAAAAGTAGAGATTATGAAATGGGTAAAAAGATTGTTCGATAGAATCGGTAGTTCCGATTCTATGATTTGGGGCTATGTAATGCTCCATGAGTAAAGGATTATAAAACAGGATTTGATTGAAAAAAACGTTTGAAAAAGGAGGCTGGAATCATTCAGGCTCCTTTTTTAATACCGGAAAGATTTCAGCCAAAACGTATCCGGACTTTTAGAAATGCTATTTCTTTTAAATATCATTTTATATTTCATAGATTATCGTCTGAGACCTATTTTCTACGAAGGGGGCACGACTTCAGATTGAATGACATCTGGTTGATGAATCAAATAGTATTTTCTTCATTTTACTATTGCATTTCATTGGTTTGCTTCGACCTTTCTTTAAGTCTTTTCGGGATAAGGCTGTAGGATAAAAGCCCAAATTCGTACCTGAACTAAAAAATGTAAAACCATGATAAAAATACGTTTTAAAAACTTCGTAGTTAAATATTTTTTTGTATATTAGGGACATAACCAAATGATATAAAATGGAATTAGAGACAATTGGAGAAAACGCCGGCAAAGTATGGCGCACCCTGAATGAAATGAGGGGAGAAATATCTATTCAGGAACTTAGTCGGAAAATTAACCTCAGCGCCGAAGACGTTGCACTTGCGGTAGGTTGGTTAGCCAGAGAAAATAATATTTTTATTCAGAGACACAACTACCTGTTATACGTCAGTCATGATGCTTTCTGATTTTATCTCAAGAAGATTGACTGTCTGGGTCTAAAAAACATAATGGGGTGTATTGTCAAGCAATACGCCCCATTATGTTTTTATGATTTGGAACAAGTCTGTGCACCGGTTTTCATTAAGAGCCTATCGGTAAGAAAATAGGCTAACTCTACCATCATGATACCGATAATGGCACCTGCCAAAACGTCGCTCAGCCAATGGCGATTATTCAACTGCCTTGTGAATCCGGTGACAACTGCCGGCAAGAAGGTAGCAATACCCGCTAGGGGGGTCTTGAAACCATATTCTTTATACAGTAGTGTGGCAGCCGTAAAAGCCGTAGCTGTATGCCCCGAAGGGAATGAAAGGAAATCGGAACCGTCGGGACGAAGAACCCCCGCCAGTGATTTCATTGTAAGCACTATGGTCCCCATTAATATATAAGAAAATGCAGTAGAGACGAGCATTCGTTTCCAGTTACTACGGCTCTTTACTCCTGTAAGTTTTAACACGAACATAGCAACAATCGGAAGGTATGGCAAAAAATCATCATACCGATATGCAAAAGTAGAAGCATGCATATTACGTAAATGATAGATATATTGATCAGCACTTGTCAATAACCCGGCCCGCAGGGCACAAACTAAAAAGATACAGGCAAACAACCAAAACATTAATTTACGTGGACTCATATTGTTCTATTATAGGTGTATTGTTATGCCTACAAAGATAATTTTTTTGATGTAGAAGACATTAGGCAGAATTCATATGAAAATATTATTTGTCTTATTATAACATTCATATTAATATATGGGGATGAAACAACATAATGCACATCACATTTTACAATAAATCGAGGCGGGTATCATTCTCAGAAGTAATGCTACATATTTCCATCTCTTCGAAACATACGCAACTTTTCTTCTTCGAAGGATGGCGCGATAAATCTGTTGTACAGCTTTATCCAACGGAGTAATCCAAAACAACCCCTCTCCTTTTGCCATTGCCGTATCGACAAATCCGGGACGTACATCAGTGATATAAATAGGATAAGGTAGCTTGGCTGTTTTTTTTCTTAATCCTTCGGTATAGTTGATTTGATAGGCTTTCGAGGCATTGTATGCCGGGGCTATTCCTTCACCGCGCATTCCGCCTACAGATGAAATTACAATCAAATGCCCCCATTCTTGCTTCTGAAAAAAGTGAAAAGCCCAATCCACTACATTGGTAAATCCTATTACATTGGTTAAAAGAGTCGGTTTCTCTAGAAGATAATCAAGTTCAGGATTTAGCTCCCCTATTCCCGAACAGAATATAAGTATATCCATACCTCCCACTCTGTTCACAAGATTGCTCAGTTGTCGGACTGTATCGGTATCTTTGGTAACATCGGAAACACTATAAAAACAATTTTTATTTTGAGAACAGATCTCTTGTAGTTTATCTTCTCTACGCCCCGTAATACCAACTGTATTTCCTTCCCGGAGAAAGCGCTCTGCTAATCCTTTACCGATTCCGGAAGTAGCTCCTATAATAATAACTTTTTTCATTTTTATATTTTTTAAAGTTTGCACAAAGGTATCGGGTTCGGAACACATGGATCTTGACTGAAATCAAGATTTTACTTTTGTACTAATTTTCTTCGAAGACGACTCAGTGTTTCCGGACAGATCATCAGATAGGATGCCAATTCTTTTAGCGAGATCAAGTTCAACAATTCGGGACAGCGTTTTAAAATTTCCGTATAGCGTTCTTCAGGAGTCATACTATATAAAGAGATCATCCGCTCATATACTTCCCAAAGCAATATCTCTGCTATTTGCCTACCTAACTTTTGATTTGCTTCATTTCGACTGTAAAACTCCTCTAATTGCCTGTTATTGATTACATAAACCGAACAATTACAAATAGCTTGTATATCGACATTAGAATTGTCTCCCAGACGAAAAGCAGGATAATTTCCCACAAAAGAGTGATCAAACGTATAACCGACAATCTTACTTCCTCCACGGCTGTCGGTACAGCAATAACGAAAGGAGCCTTCCGTCACGTAGCCTACCATTTTGCAAGATTCATTTTGACGGCTAAAAAACTCTCCCTTTTTATAATCTGTCAACTGTCCATTTTGAAATATAAATTCTGTGACAGGTTGAAAGTCAACCTTTGACATATATCTATTAAAACCTTTCACTTCTTCATCCATGACATAATTTCATTTTGAAGTGCGAATATAAATAATGCGGATTGAAATATAACATTCAATCCGCATTAAAATGAGTTTCTTTAATTTATCCACAATGGAAGAATTTGCTCACCAGTGCCAGCATCTCTTCCGGTTTGTCCTGTATATCTTTGCGTAGAGTGGCATCATTATAGCTTCGTAATCGACTGATAATACCATCGATCATAGCAGGACTGAATACATTGTACTGTTCAAATACAGTACGCTGTTTCTGTAAACAATCTGCAGATGCTGCACAGCTATCGGGAAGTTGGGCTAAAGCTTTCAACTTGTCTGCATTTTCTTTCTGATGGATATTTACATTAACGTACGTTTGCTCTGCAATAGCCAAAGCGTTCTCTATCTCAAACCCATGCCGACAAGCTACTGCAAGACCTGCCAATAATTGATAAAGATCGGCTGAGCCATCCGGTGAACGCATCTCTACGGTCTGTTTCTGAGTAGTATCATAGTTACTGTCCGATTCCAAAGGATTGGCTAGTGCACACATATCCGTTTGTGCGGACCATCCTAACGGAACACGTACCAATACTGAACGGTTTCGGTCACCCCAACAAACATTGGTAGGTGCTTCCTGATGGGGTACAAGACGGAAATATGAAGTAGGATTGGTATTGCCGAAAGCCGTAATGGAAGGAGCAAGTTGCATCATACCGGCAATGGCTTTACGAGCGGTATCCGAGAGAACACCATCTTTCAGCATCTGGTTTTGTCCGTCTTTCATCATTCGCATATGAATGTGTAGCCCTGACCCGGCTTTACCTACTGTAATTTTGGGAGCAAAAGTAATATCATATCCATATTGGTAAGCTAAATTACGGATAACCCATTTGGCAATCATTAATTGATCGGCCGCATTTTCGGCATTGACGGGTAAAAATTCTATTTCGTTTTGCTCATAAACTTTGCCGTCAAGCATAAAATTGCCTACTTCCGAGTGTCCGTACTTTATTTGTCCACCTGTTTGGGCTATATAAGACATACATTGTGTACGGAAATCATTGAATTTTGCATAAGGTCCCGACTCGTGATATCCACGCTGATCGGTAGCCGGAAATAGACCGTCATCCTCGGAAATTACATAATATTCCAATTCTCCCATAGCCTGAAATTCCATACCTGTTACATCTGTAAATGCTTTGCAAGCCTTATGCAAAGTATATTCGGGAGAGCTTTCCAAAGGTTCCCCATCTTTATTAAAGAAGGAGCAAAGCATCACGAGTGTAGGTATTTCTGCAAACGGATCGACGAATGCAGTGCGAAAACGTGGTATTACATACAGATCGCTACTTCCGGCTTCTATGAAAGGAAACAGACTCGACCCATCTACCCGTTCACCACAAGTCAGGATGGCATCCAGATAGGAAGCATTGTTTATCACAAAATTCAGAGTTTTTAGGCGTCCGTCCGCAGCAGGATACATAAAATTGACCATGCGGATTTCATTCTGTTGGATATAGTTAATGATGTCTGCTTTTGTAAACTCAGCAGCAGGCTTTTGCAGAAAAGTCACCAAACGGTTGGGACTCATTAATAATTCTTGGTTCATCATACGTTGGTTGTTGTTTCATTATTGGGGTTAACATATTATTTTGAGAACCAAAGATACACAAAAAGTCAGCAAACCAAGATTTATTGCCGTAAAAAATAATAGTTCTCTCTTCGGTTAATAGTGATTCGGGTATTCCTTATTTAAAGTTGTTTCTATACTGCTAACTTCTTTCGTTTTTTTATACCTTTGCAGCCGGTTTTAAATAAGGTATAGATTATATGGTACAAAGTCAGACTCAGCCGGTTCGTAGAATTGCATTTCCTATATTAATTGCATTAAGTGTATCTCACTGTTTAAATGATCTTTTGCAATCTGTCATTTCGGCTGTATATCCTCTTTTTAAAGAAGATCTTTCGTTAAGTTTCGCTCAGATTGGATTGATAACCCTAGTTTACCAGATGTCTGCTTCTGTATTTCAACCACTGACCGGCCTTATTTTTGATAAACGTCCTATAGCTTGGTCGCTTCCTATCGGAATGAGTTTCACTTTGATAGGTATGCTGAATCTGGCTTTTGCATCCAATCTGAATTGGCTGCTTGCTTCTGTCTTTATCATTGGAATAGGTTCGTCTGTTCTCCATCCGGAAGCATCCCGTATCACCTTTTTGGCTTCGGGAGGGAAACGGGGATTGGCACAATCACTTTTTCAGGTAGGTGGAAATCTGGGGGGATCGTTAGGCCCTTTATTAGTCGCATTATTAGTGGCTCCTTATGGCAGGCATCATATTGCACTATTTGCTATCCTTGCTTTGGCGGCTATTTGTGTAATGTTTCCTATTTGCCGCTGGTACCGTTCTTATCTGAACCATCTTAAAAAACGTCCGATCCATGCAAAAGCATATATCGAGCGCCCGCTTCCTCCTCAAAAGACTGTATTTGCTATCACGATACTGATGATTCTTATATTCTCTAAATATATTTATATGGCAAGTCTGAACAGCTATTATACATTTTATCTGATCCATAAGTTTAATGTAAGCATTCAGCAGTCGCAACTCTTTTTATTTGTATTTCTGGTAGCCACTGCCATTGGTACATTGATGGGAGGCCCCATTGGAGACAAGATAGGCCGTAAATATGTTATTTGGGGGTCGATCCTGGGAACAGCTCCTTTTAGTTTATTGATGCCACATGCCGGACTCGTATGGACTATAATTCTTAGTTTCTGTGTCGGCTTAATGCTTTCGTCTGCTTTTCCAGCTATTCTGTTATATGCACAAGAGCTGCTTCCCAACAAGTTAGGACTGATTTCCGGACTTTTTTTCGGTTTTGCATTTGGAGTGGCAGGCATTGCATCTGCTGTTCTTGGCAATATGGCCGATAAGTTTGGGATTGATGCTGTATATAATGTTTGTGCATTTATGCCGTTGTTAGGATTGGTGACCTGGTTTTTACCGGATCTGAAGAAAGTGAGAAGTGAAAAACAAGAATAATCAGGAAAGAGACGAAGTTTGTTTTTTATTTTGGACTTTGTAAAATCCGGAATCACTTTTCCTTATTTTATCCTTATTTTATGCTATTTTCTACCAGTTTTTTCCTTATATCAATTCTCCCTTTCATTTATTTTACTAATTTCGTGGCGAACATATATGAATCAAGTAAATGAAAATGGAAAATAGTGTATTAACCGGAAAACCTTATAACATCGGATATGCCTTGAGCGGAGGCTTTATTAAAGGCTTTGCCCATTTGGGAGTTATTCAGGCTTTATTGGAACATGATATTAAACCGGATATTATCTCAGGAGTCAGTGCCGGGGCTTTGGCCGGAGTATTTTATGCCGATGGCAACGAACCCTATAGGGTTTTGGACTACTTTTCCGGACATAAATTTCAGGACTTGACAAAACTTGTAATTCCTAAAGTAGGCTTATTTGCTTTGGGAGAGTTTATTGACTTTTTGAAGTCAAATCTTAAAGCTCAGAAGCTAGAGGATTTAAAACTTCCTCTTATCATTACTGCCACTGATCTGGATCATGGTCGCAGCATGCATTTTCATAAAGGGAATATAGCTGAACGGGTAGCTGCTTCATGCTGTATGCCGGTGTTATTTACACCTGTAAAAATAGGAAATACACATTATGTGGACGGAGGACTTCTGATGAATTTACCTGTATCTACCATCCGAAACGAATGTGAAAAAGTGGTAGCAGTGAATGTCAGCCCGTTGATGGCAGAAAAATATAAAATGAACATCGTTAGCATTGCCATGCGTTCTTATCATTTTATGTTTCGTGCCAATACGTTTCCGGAGCGAGACAATTGCGATTTACTAATTGAACCCTACAACCTAGAGGGTTATAGCAATACTGAACTTGAAAAGGCCGAAGAGATTTTTGAACAAGGCTATAACACTGCTTCTGAGGTTCTGGACCAACTAATTGAAGAGAAAGGAAAGATATGGAAATAATAAAAACCGGATTGGCTGCTTTTGGTATGTCGGGACAGGTGTTTCACGCTCCATTTATTAGCACGAATCCTCATTTTGAACTTTACAAAATAGTAGAGCGTAGTAAGGAACTCTCTAAAGAACGATATCCGCAAGCATCAATAGTACGTAGTTTTAAGGAGTTGACAGAAGATCCTGAAATAGATCTTATAGTCGTTAACACTCCGGACAATACACATTATGAATATGCCGGAATGGCTCTTGAAGCCGGGAAAAATGTAGTAGTTGAGAAACCGTTTACTTCTACCACCAAACAGGGTGAAGAATTAATAGCTTTGGCTAAGAAAAAAGGTTTGATGCTAAGTGTATATCAGAATCGCAGATGGGATGCAGATTTCTTAACGGTACGTGATATTCTTGCCAAATCCTTATTAGGACGTTTGGTAGAATATGAATCTACATTTGCCCGTTATCGTAATTTTATAAAGCCTAATACTTGGAAAGAGACCGGAGAGTCCGGTGGTGGATTAACCTATAATTTGGGTTCACATCTGATCGATCAGGCTATTCAGCTTTTTGGGATGCCTGAAGCTGTTTTTGCAGATTTGGGTATCCTGCGTGAAGGAGGAAAAGTTGATGATTATTTTATAATTCATCTGTTACATCCTTCGTTGGCACCAAATGTGAAAATCACCTTGAAAGCAAGTTACCTGATGCGAGAAGCCGAACCACGTTTTGCCTTACATGGAACACTAGGTTCGTATGTTAAATATGGAGTCGATAAACAGGAAGCTGCTCTATTAGCTGGTGAAATACCTGAACGTCCGAATTGGGGAGAAGAATCAGAGCAGGAATGGGGATTATTACATACAGAAATAAATGGAAAAGAAATCTGCCGAAAATATCCGGGCATAGCCGGAAATTATGGTGGCTTTTATCAGAATATTTATGAACATTTATGTTTAGGACAACCATTGGAAACACATGCACAAGATATTTTGAATGTGATACGAATAATCGAAGCGGCTTATCAAAGCCATCGAGATAATATAATTGTCAATCTTAAATAGCATATATAAAATGAAGAACGAAAACAAAATGATTATTTATCAAGTGTTTACACGCTTGTTTGGTAATAATAATAATCACTGTATCTACAATGGAGATATTTCACAAAACGGTTGTGGAAAAATGGCTGATTTTACTGCCAAAGCTTTGGGAGAAATAAAAAAACTGGGAGCAACACATATTTGGTACACGGGTATTATCGAACATGCCAGCCAAACTGATTATAGAAGATATAACATCCGCCCGGATCATCCGGCTATTGTAAAAGGTAAAGCGGGATCTCCATACGCCATTAAAGATTATTATGATGTAGATCCGGATCTGGCTACTGATGTCCCTGGAAGAATGAAAGAATTCGAAAATCTAGTAAGCCGTACACACAGAGCAGGATTAAAAGTAATAATTGATTTTGTTCCGAACCATGTAGCGCGTCAATACCATTCGGATGCACAACCTGACGGCACCACTCAGCTGGGAGCCAATGATGATCCTAACTACTCTTTTAGTCCGTACAATAATTTCTACTATATTCCGCAATCGGAATTGCATGGACAGTTTGATATGACGGGAAATGCCTTGGAACCCTATCATGAATTTCCTGCCAAAGCAACCGGAAATAACCGTTTTGATGCTTACCCTAATATTAATGACTGGTATGAAACCGTAAAGTTAAATTATGGTGTGGATTATCAGAATGGTGGAACTTGCCATTTCTCTCCTACTCCGGATACTTGGACTAAAATGTTGGATATCCTCCTTTTTTGGTCCTCTAAAAATATTGATGGTTTCCGTTGTGACATGGCCGAAATGGTTCCGGTAGAATTTTGGGAATGGGCTATCCCTCAAGTGAAACAGGAGTATCCGAATATTATATTTATTGCTGAAGTATACAATCCGCACGAATATAAGAATTATTTATTTCGTGGTAAATTTGATTTTCTCTACGATAAAGTAGGACTGTATGATACATTGCGCAATGTAGCTTGTGGTTATGACTCTGCAACTGCTATTACTCGTAGTTGGCAGTCTTTAGGGGGTATTGAAAAGCGGATGCTTAACTTCCTTGAAAACCATGACGAACAACGTATTGCATCTGATTTTTTTGCCGGAGATCCACGCAAAGGTGTTCCTGCCTTAATTGTATCTGCTTGCATGAATACTAACCCCATGATGATCTACTTTGGTCAGGAATTCGGAGAAATGGGAATGGATAGTGAAGGCTTCAGTGGACGTGATGGACGTACTACTATTTTCGATTATTGGAGTGTAGATACAATTCGGCGCTGGCGAAATGAAGGAAAGTTTGACGGGAAGATGCTAACTGAAGAGCAAAAACATTTATATGCAATTTATCAGAGAGTTTTGACGTTGTGCAATGAAGAACAGGCAATATCAAACGGCGTATTCTTTGATTTGATGTATGCTAATGAAAATGGATGGAGATTTAATGAGCACAAGCAATATACATTTATGCGTAAATACAAGAATGAATTGCTATTTATTGTCGTAAACTTTGATAATCAGCCAGTAAATGTTGCGATTAATGTGCCTTCTCATGCCTTTGACTTTTTACAAATTCCTCAATTTGATTCTTATAAAGCGGTTGATTTACTAACAGATAAAGTAGAAGAAGTCAGTTTACTGCCATATAAGGCAACAGAAATCGCTTTAGGAGCTTATACGGGTAAAATATTGAAGATTAAATTTTGACCTTCTGAATATAAAATAGCCCTTGCAATCAGAATAATCGATGCAAGGGCTATTACTTTATTTACTTACTTTTTCTTATTTGGTTCTTCTCAATACCATTGCTGTACGTGCAGGAATATAGAGTTTCAACCATTCTTTCTTTTCTTTCTTATACAAGGGATCAGACAATGTGAAATGTTTCACACTATCATCTGACAAGCCATTTCCTCCATAAATTATGTTATCTGTATTCAGTACCACCTCATAAGTTCCCGGTGTTACTAAAAAGCCATAATCGGTGAATGATTGACTCGGATTAAAATTGAATACAAAAACAAGATCTTTACGTTGGTATGCTAACACTTGGTCGCCATCGTTGTGCCATATTTCTTGTACAGGGGTTTGCTGGATGTTTTTTACGCTCTTAATTACTTTCAACATATCTGCATCAAAATCACCCAGATAATGATAAGTCAAGTTTTTATTATCGACTAAATCCCATTGGCGGCGAGCATACTTACATGACCATCCATTACCTTCCCGTGGAAAATCGATCCATTCCGGATGTCCGAATTCATTTCCCATAAAGTTCAGATATCCACCGTTAATGGTGCTTACAGTTAGTAAACGAATCATTTTGTGGAGAGCAATGCCCCGATGAACCATATAATTTTCATCACCTTTCTGCATATGCCAATACATATCTGCATCAATCAGGCGGAAAATAATCGTTTTATCTCCTACCAATGCCTGATCATGACTTTCAGCGTACGAAATTGTTTTTTCGTCTTGCCGACGGTTAGTTACTTCCCAAAACATGCTGGATGGTTTCCAATCTTCATCTATCTTCTCTTTAATTGTCTTGATCCAATAATCGGGGATATTCATAGCCATACGATAATCAAATCCATATCCTCCATCTTCCACCTTGGCGGCAAGTCCCGGCATACCCGAAACCTCTTCTGCAATGGTAATAGCCTTAGGATTTACTTCATGAATCAATTCGTTTGCCAATGTCAGATAGCAGATGGCATTATCATCTTGATGTCCATTAAAGTAGTCGCCGTAATTGCAAAATGCTTCTCCCAATCCGTGACTATAATAAAGCATGGATGTCACCCCGTCAAAACGGAAGCCATCAAAATGATATTCTTCCAACCAATATTTACAATTGGAAAGTAAAAAATGCATCACTTCATTTTTACCATAGTCAAAACAAAGTGAATCCCATGCCGGATGTTCTCTTCGTCCGCCTGGATAGAAATATTGATTTGGATCACCTGCAAAGTTTCCTAACCCTTCTACTTCATTCTTCACTGCATGTGAGTGAACGATATCCATAATGACAGCAATACCCAATCCGTGTGCGGTATCAATCAAGTGCTTAAGTTCTTCTGGAGTTCCAAAACGAGACGATGCAGCAAAAAAACTCGATACATGATAGCCAAAACTACCATAATATGGGTGCTCCTGTATAGCCATAATCTGAATGCAATTGTATCCCTCTTTGGCAATACGCGGCAGAATTTTTTCACGAAACTCGTTATAAGTTCCGACTTTTTCTTCCTGCTGTGCCATACCGATATGACATTCATAGATTAGCAGTGGATCTGTACTAGGCTTGAAAGTTTTCTTTTTAAATTTAAATGGCTTTTCCGGTGCCCATACCTGAGCACTGAATATTTTTGTATTGTCATCTTGTACTACCCGATTGGCCCAAGCAGGGATTCGTTCTCCCTGTCCGCCTTCCCAGTAGACGTGTAATTTATATAAGTCACCATGTTGTATAGCGTCGATCGGTAATTTGATTTCCCAACTACCATTTTTCAGGCGTTTTAGTTTATAAGCAGGCTTTTCTTCCCAATTACTGAATGTACCCACCATATAAATATGTGATGCATTCGGTGCCCACTCACGGAATATCCATCCTTTATCAGTGCGATGCAAACCGAAATAAAGATATCCGGAAGCGAAGTCCGATAACGTAGATTTTCCCCCATTGGTCAATTCGGCCTTCTTATCCATGGCATGTTCAAAACGTCCAACGATAGCGTCTTTGTAAGGTTCCAGCCAAGGATCATTTTTAATAAGATTAAGAGTCTTTTCCATAAAAAGGATGTATTATTGTGTTTCAGAATTAATTTTTTATAGTCACTCAAGAAATATCTGCCCGATTATTACTCAAAATCATCGATAGTGAAATTCGTAAAGTCGGCAAAACGTTTAAATTGCCGGAACACTTCTTCTATTTTGTCCAGAATATCCGGAGTCAAAAAGAAACTGTCCGGGACGGAATAAGCACAAGTGAATTCTTTAGGTTTCAAATAATCAATGTATTTAAAATCTTTCGGGAATCCTTTGGGAGCTGTTTTTAGGAAATCTTCACCTACAATGGGGAAGAATTGCTGAAATTCAGGATCTTCCACTATCGAACGATATTCATCAATGTTATCATAGATAGACTGGCGAAGTGCTTTTAAAATATTAGAAGGCAAGCATAAACTTCCTCCGGCTAGCATGCAACCCTCAGGTTGTATATGTATATAGTACCCACTGTGATAGGATTTTTTCCCTTTTGCGTTAATATATCCCCCAAAATGATTCTTATAGGGAGTTTTATCGGAAGAAAAGCGGGTATCCCGGTAAATGCGATAAGTGCATTCTTTAGGTTGAATACCACGAATACTTTCATCAAAAAGTGAAATACGGGCAATTACTGTGGAAAGGAAATTTTCAAATTCTAAACGGGCTATTTCATACTCTTCCCGATGTTCATTAAACCACTCGCGATTGTTGTTCGCAGTAAGGTCCTTTAAAAAACGAAAGATAACAGGTATATTACTCATTGTGTCATTCTTTTCTGTTTATATCCTACAAATATATAAGAATTATTTGTAACTATCCATAAAACGAAAGAAAAACAGGTATAAAAAAAGCGTCGGCTGCAAAGAGCCGACACTTTAACACATTTATCAATAAAACAGACGCCTCTGTTTCTGACGTACTTACTTATCACAAGCTGGTACAATCTCTTTAATTAATCTTATATCTAATACTATGAAAAACACATCTATATAACATGCCTAAAATGGGTTTTGTTCAAACAGATCGAAAATAAACTTGTTAATAATCGTTATATCCGTATTAGCTCTCTATTGACATCAATCTTTATCTTACCAAAATCAATCATTGCATTGAATAAACAAATCTGGGAATAGTTAAACAATTGGTCTACGGTTATTTCTTTTTCTCTGATTAGATGTTTGTCAATCAATGCCGCTCTTTGGACACCTTTAAGGAGAGGGTGTTTGGGAGTGTGCCACTCTTTTCCGTTAAAGAGAGCAATATTAGCTATAGATGTATCTGTCAACAGGCCATTTCTAGTAATTAATATTTCATCTTGTTCCCGTTTATGCATATAAAGTTCATTTATTGCACTCCGATCTGTACTTTTGTAAGTGTAATCGATATTATCCGAATGAACAATCTGTAAAGAATGTACTGGGCGTATTTGATAAGGTGTGTATAGGATCTCTTCTATCCATCGACTATAGACTACTCTACACTTTATCATTTCTACATTCATTATTGGTTGCAGGCTTTCCGATAGATTTAATGGCGGTTCGTCTGGCCAAAAAACAGCACGCGTCTGGTTCATTCGCTCTGTGTGATAATCCAAATTATACACTACTCCTCTCTCTATACGTATCGTTTCAATAAATTGGCACATAAACTTTCTGCTTCATTTCGTTATATTCATTTTCCAAATCACTTTTGCAGGTGATTCCTCCCCCACTTTTAAAAAATATTTGCCCATTCTGCTCTTCAATAAAGCGGATCATAACGGCACTATCCAGTTTTCTCCCGTCAAAGTATCCGGTGATGCCTGTATAGAATCCTCTCTCATATTCTTCTGCTTGCTCTATTATTTCTATTGTCTTGTACTTAGGAGCTCCTGTAATAGAACCGGCTGGAAGAAGTCTGAAAAGAATTTCTCCCAGATGATCAACATAGTTTTTCGGTAAAACTCCACTTATTTCAGAGCTGGTCTGCAATATGGGACCATGATTGGTATAGAGTGTATCTACATATCGATAGCGGGTTACAGATACATTATCTGCCACTATACTTAAATCATTTCGTATCAGATCAACGATTGTGGCATGCTCTGCTGCTTCTTTTTCATCCTCCATCAGTAATCTTGTGGCAGAAGGTAAAGTTGCATCTATTGTTCCTTTCATTGGATAAGAACTGATTCTTCCATTTTCTATACGAATAAATATTTCTGGAGAAAAAACGACAAAAGTCTCTTTCAACCAAAGTTTGTATAAGGCCCGAGAATGATAAAATATATCTTTTAACCCTAGATTAGTGTTGACGGGGGTCATGCAAGTGAGATTCGTTAAGAAGCTATTTCCACTCAAGATATTTTTCCGTATAATATCAAACGATCTTTTATATTGGCTTAAAGAAATAGGTTGGGGCTGCCATATTATTGGGTATCTGAAAGGTGTAACAACAGACGTGCAGTTTGTAAAACCGTTCAGATTGTAGAGTAGCTCCGATGAATCAATATCATCCACTTTCTCTATAAAAGAACATTCTTGTTTATAATCTATAATAAACAGAAATGCTTTTCCTGCTCCAGCCAGTTTGTTTATACGGTTAATAGCTTCATTTCTACTATAGAATTGCATTATTCTTTGTTTTACTATTTATTCGGGTGGCAAACTTACAATAAAAACAGATGCATACAAAAAAATAGGGTTGCTGATTTGAGCAACCCTATTTTCTTCATCATCTGAATATTCTTCTTACTTAATCATCGCTTTTACCTGATCTTGCATCTGTTTGATTTCAGTTCTATTGGGTGATAAAGTAACTGCCTCTCCCAAATAGTCAACAGCTTTCTTGAAAGCCGCATCCGCCTTTGCTTTTTCAGAAGCATATTTTTCTTTGTTCGAACTAGCTAAAGGAGTTGCTTTCCGTAGAACATCGGCTCCATTATTGTAGAATAACACTCCAAGGCTATATAAAGCGTCAGTCTTCCACTTCTTACTAGTCACATCAGTGGCATGTTTATAGTTCTCTTCTGCTTTCTCGATATTGCCGGCTTGTTGGAATTTCTGTCCTTCTTTCAAATAATAAATAGCATATAATTTTTCAATAGTAGCATTGCCCGGAACAGCTTTGATACCCTCCGTCAATGTAGCAATATACTCTTGATTATTTTTCATATCGCGATAGGCAGCAGACTTACCTATATATGCATTTGCAAGATTATAATTTTTTTTAATCGCAATATCAAAGTAATCGGCGGCTTCTTTATATTTCTTTATGTTATCTGCACATACACCACAATTATAGGCTGTGACAGAATCCTGATTATTAGTCAATTTCAGATATTCGCTGTATTTTTCAAAAGCAACGGCATAATTTTTTGCATTCAAAGCATCATTACCTTCATTCTTCAACTGATTCGGATCTGTGGTTTGTGCAAAGAAATTATTTGCAGTAAAACATAAAGCAAGTAATAAAATAATTTTTTTCATGGTTATTGTGTTTTTAATTGTTTATCGTTCAAATGTAACACGAATCTGATGCAAACACAATATATTTTTCATCTTTTGACTTTTTTGAAAAGTCAGTAACGATAGTTATTTTTACGTTAAAGAATGCAAGAAAAAGCCAATTGATCGGTATTCTAATGGTTCACTGACATCTCCCTATGTTTGTTACAGAATACTTTTATCTGTTGATATTTTCTTTATAAAATCATTGCATATCTCGTATGCCTCCGTCTCATCTGCAGGATAAGGTTTAAAGAAATATTCTATTTCTTCCCGAGATAATTCAATATTTAACGATTGTTTTTCATCTTTGGATAACAAAAATAACCGGCATCCGATATTTAGTGTTATGTATATAATCTGTCAGTGGATCCGTAACAATTGTTATGATGGAAAACGTAGCATGCTGCTTGCCTGATTCCTTATCTACCCCAATATCATAAATACCAGCCATTGAAAAAGCAGTTTCATTTTTCATTATTTGCCATCGGTAGGCCATGCGTAGGTCTCACATCGCTTCGTACACCAGTGTGAATACATGAATCTTGTTCACTATCTGCAGGGTTCTAGGGAAACATTTCCGAACAATCTTTTGCATGCTGTTTGCCATGTCAGGTGTAAACTCTTTCACCATATTGCACAGTTTTATGTCAATGAGCAGTTCTCCTTTACTAGTGCCATCTCGTCCATACAGAATGGTATCCTATGTTTTTAGGATAAAGAAAATGCATCATTAAATTAATCCCAATCATTATAATCACACAGATGTTGTTTATACTGATTCTATAACTGCTTTCTATCTAAGCCATAATTGCTCTGTAACAATTTGACAGTAAACAGCATGATTGCCTAAGTAATACTTTTAACACACCTCTATTCTGAATGTTGCTGCCACAATATATGAATTTAGTTATGTTGAAACAATGTTGAAACAAAAGTAGCATCTTAAATCAAAACTAACAGGAATGATGATAGAAAAGAAATAGCTGTAAATTATGTCTTTTAAGGGATTTAGATCAACGCAAAATACTGATAATCAAACATGGTAAAATAAAAAAGACAGTCAATAGACTGTCTTTTTTGTGATTCCGAAGCGATTCGAACGCTTGACCCACGCCTTAGAAGGGCGTTGCTCTATCCAGCTGAGCTACGGAACCATCCTTCATTGCGAGTGCAAAGGTAGTGCTTTTTCTGAAATCTCCAAAAAAATCTGTGTCTTTTTTTACTTACATTTTCACATATATATTCTATAATCCTAAAGGTAAGCCAGTTAAGTACCAAATAAAAAGTAACATTGTCCAGCCTATCAGTATATATACCGAATATCGCCAAGTGTATTTTAAGAGTGAACCATAAGTGGCTTGCTTATCATACTGTTGCATGTAGGTCAACACTAAAGGCATATAGAACATGAATGGAGTGATAGCATTAGTTGCGCTGTCACCTATCCGGAAAGCACATTGTGTCATATCCGGTTCAATCCCCATTCGTGCAAATACCGGTACGAAGATAAATGCCATAAATGCCCACTTAGCAGTAGCAGAAACCATAATCAGATTAATGGTTGCGGTGAACAATATAAATAAAATCAAAGTCCATAAAGGACCTGCCTGCACAGAAGACAGTAAATTGGCACCTATGATAGCCACACATTTATCTAAATGTGAATATTCCAGGCAAGCAAACATCTGGGCTGCAAAAAAGGCAATAACGAGATAGCCACCTAATAATTTCATGGGTTGTGCCAATCCTTCTATCACATCGTTATCCGAACGGTAGCGTCCGGAACTAAACCCATAGACCATTCCCATAATAGCAGCTCCCAGAGACAATAAGAACAAAATCCCCATAATGAATGGTGAACGTATCAGCCCTCCATTTACTCCACGCAAGATACCCCAGGAAGAAAAAGTGGCCCATAAAATGATTGCAGCATAAAGCATTCCCATAACGATTGCCATTGTCATGGCCCGGCGTTCTTTGCGTGACAATTGTTTATAGCCTTCAAATATCTGTTTCCCCTCATATTGTCCCAGAGAAGGAATCAGTCGTTTGCAGGTTATCCTGTAAATTATGGCTCCGATGACGAATGTAGAGACAGACATAAAATAATAATTGCACAATGGTCCCGTATTTCCCTGATATACTCCGGAATCAATGGCTGCTTCCTGTGTCGTACGGGCAATTAATGGGTCCATGGTGCTCAGCACTACATTGGCACTGTAGCCACAGGAAACCGAAACATATGCGGTAATAATTCCCGCTACCGGATTTAATCCTACCGAATAAAACAAAGTGGCTGCTATCGGAAGCAATATTATATAACCTGCATCTCCTACTATATTCGATAGCAATCCAAGAATAATCACCCACAGGATGATCCTCTTGGTATTTTTTCGATTTTTCACCCCTTGCCGGACACAAGCATCAATAAAACCGGAATGTTGAGCTACCCCGATACCAAACATTGCTATTAGCACCATTCCCAATGGTGCAAATCCTGTGAAATTAGTAATTGCATTTCGCAACATCCAGCGAATACCCTCCGGACTCAGCAGACTTTGTACACGAATCTCTGCTCCTGTCTGTGGTAGTTGCACCCTTAATCCATAAATATCGAATATCCAGGATAGAAAGATGACTGCCAGCGTAAACAGGAAGAACATCGTTGCCGGATGTGGCATACGCCATTTACTCTTCATCTGCTTCCAGATTGTCCAAATCAATTATACGAAGTTCTAATGCACGGACCACCAGTCTGGTTGCATTTACTCCTACCCGTTCACCCTGTGGAAACAACCTTCCGATCAGATCATTCTGCCGCTTCTCTAACGATTTCACTCCGAAAGGCATACCCTTTAGGTTAGCTATCATTTCTTTGGTATACCCCAACGCCAGATGGCGGAGGAAACGTTCATCATATTCATCAATATCATAACTGATGACAGCCTCTTGACGCTTAGCGTCGTTAGCCACCGATTTTTTAAACCGCTCCACTATTTTCTCCAGAATCGGATAATTGAATACCAACTTCTTCCCATCCATTACGGCCTGTACATCCGTCTTGGTAAGTAATTCACCTGTTTTCAAGATAATTCCGTCTGCTCCGGCGTTCAGCACATCTACCCATAGCTTCTCATTTAAAATTTCTCCAGTGAATATCAAGACTCTCACTCCCGGATAACGTTTAAAGATATTCCGGCATATATCGACACCGATTGTTGTAGAGCCTCCCAATCCCAAATCCAGTAACACCATATCAGGTAATTGTGTTTCCATCAAAGGCCAGAATTCATTTTCAGTCATTGCCGTACCTATTACCTCAGCATTGGGTATTTCATGGCGAAATATTTCTTCTGTTCCTTTCAGTTCCAGTTTTACATCTTCTACAATAATTACTTTAAATTTCTTATCTTCCATACTATTTTATCTATGTATATTTAGTTTTTTATCTTTTGGGTACTGTAAAATAGACCGTGAATCCTCCTCCCTGTGCCGGCTCTGCATTAATGCGACAACCACGCCTTCCGGCAAATTCATCATGGTCACGAATAATTTGTTTGCAGATCAGATATTCAGTTCCTCGTAGTTCACCTTTCTCTCCTGAAGTCATACGTGCCAGATTCGGATAAAATAATTGATTCAGTTCCTCTACTTGCTTCTCACGTCTTCTGTCTGTGAACAAAAAACGAACATATTCTCCATCCATAATGGCTTTTAAAACCAATTCTCCATCCTGATGGAAAGAAAGGGCTTCATCAATGAGGTTCTCTATAAGAAAACGCAACTGATTGATATCTCCAATGACTTTGGCTTCAAGGGGCTCTATAGTCAATGTTATCTTATAGTCAACCCCTCTACTTATTCTTTTGAAGTATTTGCCGGCATATGCCATTATATCCGTAACCGGTATTGTAGCCCTTCGGAACGTTACTTCTTCCAGTTGTCGGGAAGCACAAGAACTCAATATCCTGAAGATTCCTTTATAATATTCTATCAATTCACTGATAGTCTCCACACACTCCTTTTCCTCTTCTCCTGATAGGGAGTGGGTATTCAGCCTGCCGATGATCTGTTTGATTTTGTTTGGATAATAGATTGTTTCATGCTTGATGGTCGAGAGACAGTTGTCTAACACCATATTCTGTACATGCAACATACTGTCTTCCCACGAAGCTCTCCTGGTCTCCTCGTGTGCCGCTTCGATGTCACGGTATTTTGTGGCAAGTCTGACAACCGCATTGAACACCACAATGCCTACATATCTGGAGATTAACTGAAACAACAAACGATCCGCTTCTTGCATACTGTCCTCCTGTCTTTCCAGATATAATACACCGACACACTGATGTTTCCCTCCTGCATCAACCAGCAAAGGTAATGCTTGCATATCTCCGTCCGAAAGATAAGTCTGATTATCAAAACACTGCTGTATGATTTCCGGAGGTGTATCCATACGGGGAGCGGAAGCAAATTCAAGCCGATGTCCCATTTCATTATAAACAGCAATCCCCAAACATTCTATAGTCAACAGCTCATTCATCGAGTCGAATGATTCGTTTACGATTCGTTGTGGTATCTCTTTCAATGTATCTTCTTCGCGTTGTAAAGCTTCCGCCGACTCCTGTGTGCGCACTAATGAAGAAGCGAATACCTTTTTATTGATTTCCAAGACCTGTTCCAGATTTAATCGGTTCAAGAGTCTTTTACGAACATACAAAAGATAGTAACCACAGAGAGATGCCACCAATAAGAGGATACATAAGATAATTCCTACCGTTTTATTGGTTGTTGAGCGTTCCAATTGCCGGCAATAGCCTTCTAATGACTGATCTTCCCCTGTCAATTTATACAATGCCGTATAGGCAACATTATTATAAGTATAAGCATCCAACTTTTTAAGTCCCAAAAAGGCAACAGATGCTTCATTACGCACATCAAGTATCACATGAAAATCCGTATTATAAGGTTCTACCCACCACTCCAGTTCGGCCGGAATCCCACTTCCCACCAATTTCATAAATCGTTGGGGATGGCGGGCATATTTTTTATAATGTGCATTGAGCCGGTTTAATGCTGAATCGGCATACTGCAACGCAAGTTCAAAGTTTTCTATAACATTGCAATAATAAACTGTATCAGCAAATCTGGATGCTTCGTCCAACAGACGTTCATATTCAGCTTCAGCTGCTAAGGTTACGGAATCTACCGGAATATCTTTCAGTTTTTCAGGCATCGGTTCGCCTTGACAGGAGAAGAAGCCGAATAATCCGACCAGACATAAACAAATCCCGATTATTTTACGGACCCCGGGAGGTAGTCGGAAGTAAAAACGGCTGCCTTTGCCCGGTGTACTTTCTATGTTAAATGTACATATTCGGAACAGATCATTGGTCTTTTTATATTTTTCAATGATTCCCTTGCAGTTCATCAATCCGAAGCCACTGCCCTTACTCCGTTTCAATTCTTCTTTATCCGGATTGTCTTTCATCCCTATCGATTGGGAATCATAAACCTTCTCATCGATAATCTTCGTTATATCTTCAGTCGAAAGTCCGCGTCCGTTATCCTCTACGGAAATCTCAACATATTCATCAGTCCGCTTAGCATATATCTTCACTATACCCCCTTCCGGAGTATATTTTCGGGCATTCTCGGCTAATGTATTAATCATAAACAAAGTCAACGCTTTATCAGCCTTCACCAATGCCTTTGTAGGTTCTATTTCAAGCCTTTGTTTCTTCATTTCAAAGGCTTTACGTCCTTTACTTATCAATTCAAAGAGTTCGTTCAATTCAAAATTCTCTATATTCAGACTAAGCGAACCTTGTTTCATCTTAATCCACAAAGCCAATATATCATTATATTCATTGATTGTAGTTACCAACTCGTCGATGTATTGATACTTTTCTTTCTTTATCCGATCGTTGTTTATAAAGCCCTTTTCCGTCAATTTATGAACTTCATTGATAATTCGGTCTATATACGGATTGATTCCATCCACAATGGCCAGACATGATTTTTTTATCAGGTTCTGCCGTTTGTTCCCGGCAATATGCTGTTCGTAGACGTACCTTTGTTTTTCCAACTTATTCCGTTCATCCCCCAATGAAATAAATGTCATTCCATTGTCCAATGCCCAGGCAATATAGGGAGTGATAACTTTCACCAATGCCTGCTCATCCTTATTCAGGCGATGACAGGTAAATAGTTTCAGAATCCCGATCGGTTCCGTTTTATCAGGTACATACAGATTAAATACTGACCCGATACCAACCTCTCCGATCGACTTGGGTTCATCAGTCTGTTCACTCTCACATTCTCCATTAAATTCGATGTCTCCCGTTTCTTCATTTCTTATCCCGATACGGATTTCTGTAGCACCGAACAATTGCTCCATATCCGGTTGAATAGATTCCGAGATAGCGTATACGATTTCACTTTCATCTGTTACATCCACCGGTATGGAAGCTGTGATTTTCTGGCAAACATCCAAAGTTTGCCGTAGACGTGCAATATGTATCCGGTTCCGTACTTTTGATCTCTTATTGAATAGCCAAAACATGGCAGTCACCAGTATAAGTCCTATAATCACGAAAAACAATACCACGTTCAATTGTCTGGACTCTTGTTCTAATGAAAGATAGCGGCTTTCCAATTCTTTATCCTGACGGGTATACCGCAAAATATCCAAATAAACATTTCTGTTATAATCCGACGCCGGTTTCATTCCCAGGCAAGCATACGATACACTCAACTGTTCTCGTATTCTGGAAATCCATTCCGGCACGGTTTTCACCTTTTCTTTTCCAAGCCAGGTTACTTCTGTATATGCCACATCTTTATTAGGAACAAACACCTGTAACTTGTCGAGCGTATCCGCCACAGAATGATAGTATGACATATGATGTTGGTTCACACAGTCCAAAGCTTTTGCCAATGTATCCAATGCTTCTGTATACCGTCCGTGAGCATTCAAATATTTACCGATCGACACATACGCACCCGCTATCTGATAAAGATCGTTATATTTGCGAAAACGTTCCAGTGCCATCTGCCCCAAACGCAACGGTAACAATGAATCCACTGGTATGCCGAACCTTGTCAGAGCGTGTGAACGCCTGTTCAGAAATAGTTCATAACTCTCCTGAGATGCCATTAAATTGGTGAGTCCTTGCAAACCATTTCCTTCAAAATACAAATATCCTTGCTCCGATGCCATTTTCCAGGTTGTATATAACTCATCGAATTCTTCAAGTTTTCGTTCATCCGGTGTTTTACCCTCACACAGTCCGGCCGAACCTTTTATATAATGGAAATAAAGAATTTGATTTGTATCAGTCGCCAAGTCTTCATTTAATTGTATTTCATTCAGCGAAGCCATAGCCTCGGTACGTTGTTGCAGATAATAGTAATAAACTGCCGAAACGATAAAAAACTCTGTAAAGGCATAATCCAACCGGGCACTCTCGTGACGGTCGACAAACAGATTATTTTCTTCATCAATCCGCTTCATCCTCCTGATTGCACTGTTCCGGTAGTCATAAAACTCCTTGTTCATGGCCGTCCGCTGATAAATTTTCATCAATCCGATGTCGGCAATCAAAAGTTCCAATTCATTTTTCGTCAGGTCATATACCCCTTTATGCAGGCGTTCAGCTGTATCAAAATCCATCCGCATAAAAGCGCAAAAAGCAAGATTATTGGATGCTTCCGCTTTCCCCTGACTGTACATGCTAACTTCTTTGTACGCTTGCGATGCAGCCTTGCAGGAAGAATCCAGATCTCTATACCGGTACATATAAGCCCATGAATTTAGCGAATCAATGTGCTGTACCTCCTTAGTCGGAGCTGTATCGACACAAGAGAAAAATGTCGTCAACAACAACATACAGAAGAGTGGTATAAGCAAACGCGGATTCATTTCTTTCAGATACAATTAGTGTTTAGGTAGCAAAACTACAATTTTTTCTACAATAAGTCTTTTAAAATGCCTAGATAATTCATACCTTTGCGCGCAAATTATAACCAATAGGTAACAACTATTACACACAATGAGCGAAAAAGCACCCTTTATGGTATTCTCGGGAACTAATTCGAGATACCTGGCAGAAAAAATCTGCGCAAGCCTCAATTGTCCTCTGGGAAACATGAACATCACCCACTTTGCTGATGGTGAGTTTGCCGTTTCTTACGAAGAGTCAATTCGTGGCGCACATGTATTCCTGGTTCAGTCCACTTTCCCTAATTCCGACAATCTGATGGAACTCCTTCTGATGATTGATGCAGCTAAGAGAGCTTCTGCAAAGAGCGTTGTTGCAGTTATCCCTTACTTCGGATGGGCACGTCAGGACAGAAAAGATAAACCACGTGTTTCTATCGGCGCCAAGCTGGTAGCAGACCTGCTTTCAGTAGCAGGCATCGACCGTCTGATCACAATGGATTTGCACGCAGACCAGATTCAGGGCTTCTTCAATATTCCGGTGGATCACTTATATGCTTCGGCTGTGTTCCTCCCCTATATTCAGTCATTGAAGCTGGATGAACTCGTGATTGCAACTCCTGACGTTGGTGGTTCAAAGAGAGCAAGTACATTCTCCAAATATTTGGGTGTACCTCTGGTACTCTGTAACAAATCACGTGAAAAAGCAAATGAAGTCGCTTCTATGCAGATCATTGGTGATGTAAAAGGTAAGAATGTAGTATTGATAGACGACATTGTCGATACAGCCGGAACCATTACCAAAGCTGCCAACATCATGCTCGAAGCCGGTGCCAACTCTGTACGTGCCATTGCCAGTCACTGTGTAATGTCCGATCCGGCTTCATTCCGTGTTCAGGAATCAGGACTGACCGAGATGGTATTCACCGACAGTATTCCTTACTCTAAGAAATGTGTCAAAGTAAAACAGTTGAGCATTGCCGATATGTTTGCCGAAACAATCAAACGTGTGATGAACAATGAATCCATCAGCTCACAATACATTATCTAAAAGATAGAAGAACAAAAACAATAAAAAAACGTAGAACTGGAAAGTTCTACGTTTTTTTTATTTATTAATTTTTATTTTAATTATTCCAGCCGTCCGAATTTATAGGTACCTTTACGAATCACTTTTCCGTTTTTATCTGTTTCTACAAACGGGCCATTCTTTTTACCTTGTTTGAAAAAGCCCTCATAGCGATTCCCGTTTTTATCCTCCTCCACACCATTACCTTCCTGCATTCCATTTACAAAACCACCTTTATATTTGGTTCCGTTCGTCAAAGTAAGAGTGCCTTTGCCGTTTGGCTGGTTATTCTTCCATTCTCCTTCGTACACGTCTCCATTACTCCATTTGTAAATCCCGTGTCCGTTACGTTTATTATCTTTCCATTCACCTTCATATACAGCACCGTTAGCCCAGGTAAATGTACCTTCACCGTCCTGCATACCGTCTTTAAAGTTTCCTACATATTTATCTCCATTGGCATGATAATAGATACCCGGACCGGTTCGTTCTCCTTGTAGATATGAACCTTCATAGCGGTCACCCCCTAAAAAGAAAATACCTTTTCCGTGTTGTAGATCATCTTTCCAGTCTCCTACGTATTTTTCACCGTTGGTATATTCAAAGGTCCCTTTGCCCTCACGAACGTCATTCTTCCAGTCGCCATCATATTTACACCCATCGTTCCATACCAATACGCCTTTGCCATCTTTCTTATCATTTTTCCAGTCACCGACGTATTTGGAACCGTCTCTCCAGGTATAGGTACCTTTACCTTCACGTTTATCGTTCACCCAATCCCCCACATAGATATCTCCATTGTGGTAATACATCGTACCCGGACCATGCTGATAATCTTGAAACCACATACCGTCGTAACGGTTATTATTCATAAAATAGTAGATTCCGTTACCATGCTGCTGGTCTTGATACCATTGTCCTTCATATCGTTCGCCATCCGGAAAGGTGTAAACTCCGAATCCTTCTCTTTTACCTTTCACGTATTCCCCTTCGTAAACGTCGCCATTCTTAAAAACGGTTTTTCCTTTACCATTTGGCTTACGCCCTTTCATTTCTCCGGTATATACGGAACCATCTTTAAACGTGTAATTTCCTATCTTGATTTCTGTTGAGAAGGTGTCCCGCACTTTGCCGAAGAATCCACCTTTATTTTGTGCGACAGCATTCCCTTGCGAAAGAGCCGCTAAAATGAGTGCTGTATAGATGTATCTTGTTGTTTTCATTTGGCAAATATACAATTTATACACTAAAGCTACTTTCTTTTGACAGATTTTTATGCTAACTTTTTACCTGCAATGACCTCTTTTAAACTCTCTTTACACAAATAGCGGCCTGCCAACTCCCGTATTTCTTCCGGGGTAACCTCTTTCACAGCTTGTAGCGAACGGGCAAAATAATCATCGTCCAGACCTGATGTCAGAATAAACATCCAGGCATCTGCCAGTGAGAAAGGCGACTCATAATTACGGCACATTTCTCCAAGCATATAGTTGCGCACCATGGCCAGTTCTTCCGGAGTTACTTTGTCATTCTGCAACTTATCAATCTCTTTGTAGACTTCCTGTATCAGAGGTTCTACATATTCATTAGTTGTTTCTGTACTGATACCCAGCAAACCGCTGCCCGGATAAAACATGATTCCGGCCGAAATCCCATACGTGTACCCTTTCTCTTCCCGGATATTAGACATCAGTCTGCTTCCAAAATATCCTCCGAACAGAGTGATCAGTACCCGGAGTTTCAGATAGTCCGGATGTGTCCTCATAATAGTAGTTGTACCCAGCTTTACTGCACTCTGCATCGCATCTTCTCTCTCTATGAAAAGGCGTTTCTCGGGTATGCTAACAAATGTAAAATCTTTCTTGACCGCCACTTGCTGATGATTTCCAAAATGTGTCGTACCGAAAGCGGCTTCTATACGGTGGGTAATCTCGTCCGTCACTTTACCGGAAAGGTAAACATAGCAATTTCCCGAATGATAATATGTATCATAAAACTCGCGTAATAAAGCCGGAGTGATATGATGATAGTCCGTTTCTTCCACATAGCGTCCACACGGATGCTCCTCTCCGTAAAGTGCTCTCAATAAACTTCTATGTGCCAGAAAATCTACTTTTGATGCATTTACCTGATATTGCTGAATATTGGCATCTATTACCGTACCCAGTTCTTTTTCCGGAAAGAGAGGTTCTTTTATGATCGATTCGAGTACATCGAGCGTTTCGGCAAAATACTTATTTAACGAATACAGTGTGATATATGCATATTCCGCCGAACTGGACAATTCAAGCCATGCTCCATAATAATCCAACTTTTCGGCTATCTCCGCCGCTGTATATTTTCGGGATCCTTCACGTAACATGCGATTGGCAAATAATGCCTGCAGTTTTTGTGATTGTTGCCATCGTCCGCCTCCAAACAAAATATCGACACGTACCACATCCTGTTCACCTGCGTTGATAATTGTCAACGGCACTCCATTCGGCATAACAGTACGCACCGGAGGAAGAATATTAAATTGAACTAGTTCCTGGATTTCGGGTTGTAGTGTCCGGTTCATAATAAACTATTTTTCTGTAAAAAATTCATATATTCTTATATTTAGTTGTGAGCCCGAGAGGGCTACTTCAATTCTTCAAGTCCTTTGCGAACATATTCTCTTTGCAGATCTTCCGGCCTCAAGATCCGGTCATCAAAAACAAGCAGATCAATATCCAGGCATACCTTTTCTTTCTTTTTATCTTCCTGCTCCCTGCCGGCCTCTCTTTCGATTGTTTTCAACTCCTTCACTACCCGTTCAGCATCTGCATCGGTATAGAAACGGGCCATTTGGTTAGAGAATAGTGCCGGGTTACGAAAGAATAACGGCCTTGTCTCCTGCTCACCCGTAAAACGGATAGAGGGGAACAGAGCCGTCAGTCTCCTGCGAGCCAGAAGGAGATTCTCCTTCCGGTTATAATTGCTTCCTATACAAATCAGACAGGAGTGCATCGCTCACATTACATTAATTAAACAAATCGTCCAACCCTGATTCCGGTTCATCTATAATGCTATCTCCTGAAATACTGAAGTCTTTGCACGGGTCAAATCCGTCAGGCAAATTAAAAGTCTCTTTCGGATCATATCCCAATGTCTGGTCGGCATACACCTTATGCATATATTTTGTCCAGATAGGCAATGCCAGAGAAGCCCCCTGACCATAAGTCATTGTATCGAAATGGATATCACGTTCTTCACCGCCTACCCAGCATCCGGATACCAGTGAAGGGGTGAATCCCATGAACCATCCGTCCGAGTTGCGGTTAGTCGTTCCGGTCTTACCACCCATATCGGCAGTTATTCCATACCTGCGGACACGTGCTCCTGTACCTTCATTGATTACGGCACGCAACATTACCAACATCTTATAAGCACTCGATGCACTGATCACCTCTTCCATCTGTGGCGAGAAGGTAGCCAATACATTGCCTTCGCTATCCTCTATTTTAGTCACAAACAATGGAGCCACCCGGATTCCCTTATTGGCAAATGCCGTATATGCACTTACCATCTCTCCCACCGAAATCTCACACGGACCGAGGCAGAGAGAGACTGTAGGTTGAATTTCTTTATTGCGTACGCCGAAAGAGTGAATCAAACGTGCCAAAGCATACGGATTCAGTTTACTCATCAAGTATGCCGAAATCCAGTTATTTGAGTTTGCAAGTCCCCATTTCAAAGTCACCATTTCACCATAATGTCCTTTTGAAGTGTTTTTGGGTGACCAAGGTTTTCCATTTTCATCAATTAGAGTGATTTCTACATTACGTGTCTCGTCACAAGGCGAGAATCCGTTTTCCATAGCCAATGCATACAGATACGGTTTAATGGTAGATCCCACTTGACGACGTCCCACCATTGCCATGTCATATTGAAAATAAGTGTAGTTCGGACCACCTACATATGCCTTTACTTGCCCGTTTATGGGGTCCATCGACATAAATCCTGCACGCAGGAAGTGCTTATAATATCGGATAGAGTCCATTGGGGACATTATAGTGTCTTTCACACCATGCCAAGTGAACACCGACATAGATTCCGGCTTATTGAATGCTTTTTTGATTTCCGCTTCCGAAATTCCGGCTTCCTTCATCGTTTGATAACGGGAAGTCTGTTTCACAGCCCTGTCCAGGATGCGGTCAATTTCCTCTTGAGTCAGCTGATTACTGTATGGTGCCTTTTTGCGTCCTTTCTTCTCTTTGAAAAACAAAGGTTGCAAGTACTCCCCAACATGTTCTTCCACTGCTTCCTCGGCATAGCGCTGCATGTGTGAGTTGATAGTTGTATAAATTTTCAGTCCATCCGTATAAATGTTATAGTTTGAACCGTCCTTTTTCTTATTCTTCTCACACCAACCATACAATGGATTCATTTCCCAGTCGATCGAATCTTCATAAAACTTCTGCATTTGCCAGCCACGATAATTGCTGCGGACCGGTTTAGGAGCAGTCATCACACCACGTAGATATTCGCGGAAATAAGTTGCCAATCCTTCTTTGTGATCCACCCGGTGATATACCAATTCCAACGGCAGATTCTGCAACGAATCACACTCTTCCGCTGTGATATATCCGGCCTTTCTCATTTGATCTAGCACTGTATTCCGTCGTCCGCGCGAACGCTCGTTGAAGCGCACCGGATTGTAAAGCGAAGGGTTTTTACACATACCGATCAGCGTAGCAGCCTGTTCTATTTTCAGATCTTTGGGTTCGCATCCGAAATAGGTATATGAAGCCGTTTTAATTCCTACTGCATTATTCAGGAAGTCAAATTTATTGAGATACATACTCAAAATTTCTTCCTTTGTATAATAACGTTCCAGTTTTACGGCAATCACCCACTCTATCGGCTTCTGAAACAGGCGCTGCAGCGTATTTCTGGCAACTTCGTCCGTAAATAATTGCTTGGCGAGCTGTTGTGAAAGCGTACTGCCTCCACCTGCATTTTTCTGCATCAGCAATCCACGCTTTACCACAGCACGTATCAGCGCTTTGGCATCGATACCCGAATGTTCGGTAAAGCGAACGTCCTCCGTGGCGATCAACGCATTGACAATGTTAGGTGAAAGTTCATTATAAGAGGTGTATACACGATTTTCCTTACTAAGCGACCACGTACCCAAAACCTTGCCATCCTCCGAAAGAATTTCGGTGGCAAATTTGTAATTCGGGTTTTCCAGTTCTTCTACAGGAGGCATATATCCAATCCATCCGTAAGCGATAGAGGCAAACACTGCAATTCCTGCCAGCACCATCAGTGCAAAGAAAACCCAAAGGCCTTTTACTATCTTTTTAATCATTTTATTCCGTAGTTTTATTCGAAGTTGCAAAGATAATCATTCCCGTCCATCTGACAAGCGTTCTTTTCCATGTTTGCACACAAAAAAGTCTAAGCGAAGCAAAAAAGGCTTCCGGTCGTTCCCGTTTATTGGGGAACCAACCGGAAGCCATACACTCATGCCCTTTATCCGTCCGTTGGCTGCGGCGCCACAGCCAGCCTATCGATTGATTTAGGCTGTGGGGTCATCCACGATATCTCCGTTTCCTCCATCGGCCGCCCCTTTCAGATAATCATCCAGACTGATCAGGTCCAGCTTCTCACCTGCACGGGTAGCTGTTTTAGTAATTTTCAGTTCTTTATTAGCCTGAAAATAGATACGCACACTATCCACGCTTTTAGCAGTGATGTCCTCTTGCTTTTCGGAGCCTTTCGATTTGGCAGCCAACATAAATACACCCAATCCCTCGATATTTACCGCTTTGCCTTCCAGCAACTGCTCTTTCAGTTTCTCTACAAAATTCTGAATCGTACTCTTAATATCACCTACCGAAAGTGACGAACGGTCCTGAATCTTTTGTGCAATAAACTTTAAGTCAACCGACCTTCCCAGTGTGATAAGTTGCGGATAATACCTTTTGGGAGAATTCTCAACGCGCGGATCTGACGGGCGCTTTACTGTTTTAAAAATTACACTCATACTACGTTTCTTTTTTTAAGATTTAAATTTCATTTTTTTACTCTCGTTTTGTTGATCAACAATGCAAATGTCCGCTTTTACGCAGAGACTGCCAAACAAAAAGGGCCTTCTGGAGCATGTTTTTCCAGAAAAATCATAAACGACTGACCATAAGACATATACAGAATGTGTATTTCGAAACACTCCTGTTTCCCACAAATTGATACAAACTAGACAAACATTTTGCTACGGGAAAGTTCTGTAAAGGGAGCACAAGATCTATTCCTATGATCTTAATATTTGTTATGGTATGTGAGCTTAACTATATATCTTGTATGGGTGTAGCTATCCGGAGCAAAGGGTGTAACCCTAATGACCGGATAGCTATACCTAAATAATGGTAGGGCTACACCCCTCTCGGATACAAGCTTTCGGAAGAGTCATTAAGAGTAGAACGTAGTATCCGGGAAGATACATTATTATATTAAAGAAATAAGTTCTTATCTGAAGTCATAGAGATTCTGCCGGGTCTGTTCAAAATCGTTTTGCCGGAATCGGTGCCACAAGGCCTGTCCTCTATTTCTAAAAGAATCCACAATTCAGCCTATCGATCCCCCATGCCGGAAATTTGGCTTCCAACCAACAGATGTGTTTAAATATAGAACGAAAAGAATGTTTTTGCTCACGTTCTTTGTCATCTGAAAGATTTTCCATAACTTGCAACTTTTATCGGTTAAGCTTGTACGATGTCCCATTATGTTAATCTTTCAATAGTATTGAGCTATCATACTTAATGCATAGAAAAAGAGGGAATATTGTCAACTGATAAACACTTTTGTTAAATCAAAATAGTTTTTAATATCATAAACAATTATAGTATGAAGAAAAATAAGATTTTAATTATTATACCTTCAAGGTTTGCGTCAACCCGTTTGCCGGAGAAGCCCTTAGTGAAAATAGCAGGAAAAGAAATGGTTTTGCGCGTTGCAGAGATTGCCAACTATGTTTGTAATAAGGTAGAAGGATGCAATTACATCGTCGCAACAGACCACGAAAAAATCGTTAATTTCTGCAAGGAGAATAATATAGCTGTAATGATGACTTCCGAGAACTGCAAAAGTGGAACAGAAAGATGCTGGGATGTCACAACCAAAATTGCTGAGAAACCGGATTTTATAGTCAATCTGCAAGGAGACAATCCGTTATGTCCACCCTGGTTTATAGAACAGTTGATTGAAGCTTGGAAAAATGATAAGGAAGGACAGGTTTTCACTCCCAGCCTCCATTTATCTTGGGAAGAGTATGACCGGATGAAAGAATCAAAGAAAATCACACCATATAGCGGGACAACGGTTGAAGTCGATAAATTTGGATACGCGCTTGCATTCAGTAAAGCTATGATTCCCGTGATAAGAAATGAAGAAAAGGTCAGAAAAATTCTTGATAAATCTCCTGTCAGACGTCATATCGGACTTTATTCGTATACTTACGACGCGCTCAAAAAATATTTTGAAGTAGAAGCTTCTCCTTATGAGCTTCCTGAAGGATTAGAGCAAATGAGATTTTTACATAACAGGATACCTGTAAAAATGATAGATGTAGACTATAGAAACCGTAAATCCATGTCCGGAGTTGATTCACCGGAAGATATCGAAAGAGCTGAAAAAATAATCGCCGAATTTGGAGAATTCAATCTTTCACCGGAATGAAAACGGAAGATATAGCGATCAGCATAACCGGTTATTCTTACAGTAATATAAAAGAGACGATACCTGACGGAGTTGATAAGGAGGAAATTGCTGCCGTGTACGAGGAAATCATTGATGAATATTTGCAAAAAGGAATTCCCCGGGAAATACCAGCTTTAATAAATGTCAGTGGAGTTCCGGGGGTAGGCAAATCGACTTTTTGCAAAAAACTGCTTGCTATGCCTGAAAATTCAAGTGCAATCTATATTGGATTTGATGCAATCATGGAAAACGAGCGTTTACCCTATATTAGAGAAGAGGTCAACCATGCGGAAGAAGCATTCAAAAGATGGGAGCTTTCTGCAAGGATCGCCGGTTATGAATTACTTAAGAGAGCTATAGAAAATAAGTATTTGATTATATTCGATCATTCGTCTGCGCTCTCCCAACACATTGATTTATTTAATCTGTTATTGTCTGAGGGATACGAAGTTCACTTTAATTTTATTTTTATCCCGGAAGAAGAAGCCAGGAGGCGAGCGAAAAACAGGAAACGTTATATACCTCCATATTATATTGAGGAAAGAAGCAAAACCCTTCAATATTTATTGCCTGAATATAAACGAATTTGTACCACTTTTAAACAAATAGAACCAATGAGAACCAGACTTATCATAGCCCGTCACGGGAATACGTTTCGCCCGGAAGAAACTCCGACAAGAGTCGGAGCAAAAACCGATCTACCATTAGTCGAAGAATTTAAGGGAAGAAGTATCGGAAGATATTTAAAAGAACATGATATAATCCCTGACGTAATCTATGCGGCTCCACTTTTGCGTACCATGCAGACAGCCCGGTTAGCTGTTCAGACCATCGGTCTGGATTCAGATATTTCTTCATTAAACGCTTTTGTCGAGATCGACTATGGTGTTGACGAAAATAAAACGGAAGAAGAAGTGAGGTTACGTTTAGGAAATGGAAATATCGAAAAAGGTAAAAAAATAATTGAAGATTGGGATAAAAATGCAGTTGTACCTGATGGATGGAAAGTAGATCCGGACCAAATCATTCATACTTGGCTGGATTTCGCAGAGAAGACTGTGATACCTCATCAGACAACTTTACTTGTCACTTCTAATGGAATTATACGCTTTGCTCCCTATTTGACGGGAGATTTTGAGAAGTTCGCCCAAGAGCATAAAATAAAAGTGGCTCCGGGAGGACTTTGTATTTTTGATAAAAACGATGGTGATTCATTCTGGACTTGCTCTGCCTGGAATGTCAAGCCTTATGAACTATATGCAGATAGTCGCTACTGAAAATACGATTTACACCTCTCCTGACGCATCAAAGATTTTTTGTTATACGCCTTCCATTCTTGTCACACCAACGGGACGTTTAATAGTTTCTTTCGATTTAGGAGGAGAAGGTGTAAAAAGTATAGAGGGCCATAAGTCATCCAGAGCTGGTGGAAGCAGATTTGGACAAGGGAAAATATTCATTTCTGATGATAATGGACAGAAATGGACTTTCGTTCAAAATTTCCCGTTTTGGCATGCACGTCTGTTCACAATAGGTAACAGCATCTACCTGATCGGTCATGCCGGGGATATTTGTATAATGAAATCGGAAGATAATGGTGAAAGCTGGTCTGACACTTATTTCCTCACCCACGGAGAAAAGTGGCATTCTTCAGCCTGCAATGTCCTTTTTTCCAATGGGAATGTATATTTAGCCATGGAGCAACGTTGCCGATTGAACGAAATGACAGGATGGGACGTAGCCGGATTATCCCCTACGCTGTTTCGGGCTTGTGTTGAGGACAATCTTTGCCTTGCATCTTCATGGAGCAGATCTGAAAAATTTATTTATAAGGAAGTGTTTGATGGAGCCAAATTGGATTTTTTCGGCATTCCGTTTTATGATTGTGAAACCAATAAGCCCAAGGAAATAGCGACAGGTATCAACAATGCTCCCCTAGGCTGGCTTGAAGCAAATGTAGTTAAATTTGTAGATAAAGACCATATTTGGCATACTGATTTGAAAGAAGTTTTTCATCTTTTTCTAAGAGCCCATACAGGAGGTGTCAATTATGCACACCTCTTTAAAATAGAAATACAAGACGACCAAAGTATGATTCCCTCATTGGAGCACACCCCTTCCGGACAAAAGATTTCATATATCCCATTTCCCGGCGGACATCTGAAATTCTTTATCATATATGATGAACTGACAAGATTTTATTGGTTAGTGTCCAATCAGGCCACAGACTCTATGAGATGTGTCAGCTCTTTATCAAATATAAAGAGATATGGATTACCTAATAATGAACGACACCGGTTACAACTTCATTTTTCAAGGAATTGCGTAGACTGGTGTTTTGCCGGAATGGTGGCTTGCTCTACAAATGAATTATATTCAAGAAATTATCCTTCAGCGGTAATCAAAGGAGATGATTTGCATATTGTCTGCCGATCAGCCGATGAACATGCACTCAACCCTCAATATAATAACATGATAACTCATCATATCGTGAGTAACTTTCGTCAGCTTATATATTGATTCATGACTGATTAACCGATATTGTTACAGATCATATCTGAAAATCGACAGAGGCATAATACCCGACATCATCTCCACAAACTTTGCCTAAAACAATCCCGGGTAAATCTCTCCTCCGGTATCGCTCACGTTAAGGGTCTGCAACAGTTTGCCGTCCGGAGCATAAAACAACTGAAACTCAGTGTCTGTATTATACTCTTCCACTTCTATCACAATTACCGCCGGCTGCTTAGGGAAAGTGATGATTCTTACATCTTCCAGCTGCATAGATGCCATCGTACTTTGCATAAAGGCCTTTGCCACAGCGGCAGGAACAGCCTCCAGAGTTTCGACATCTACCTCCGTCATCAACCATTTGCCCTTATCACTAAACCAGACGTTTAATTCCCGTCCGTCTACCCTGATATCGGCAATGTGATAGTCTCCCTTTCGTTGCCAATCAACTGTAGTAACTTTGGGATACATTTTCTGAAAGGTCTCCTGTACTTTATCGGGAGGTGGAAAGCCGGCTGCAAAAACAGAGACGGAAATCAGCAACAGCAATCCTGTCAACAAATTAAATTTAAGCTTTTTCATAATGAGGTTCTTTTTAATTTCAAGTTTGATAAGTAACAATAAGAGGAGTATTTTGTTTGTGGAATAATTCCACAAACATGTGGCAAATTCCACATGCTTATCCCCAAATTATACTTCATTAGCGGCTCATACGATTCTTTCACAGCTGGCATAATCTTTGTCTATTTCATCCATTAGTTTCTTTTCAGAGAAACCCAATAATTGTATCACCTAAAAGAAAAATTATGAAAAAGTAGAAGAAGTAAGAACTAACTAGACTCCGATTCGGAAGCAAGAATGGAGTAGTAAAAGAAGTAGAAAACTGAAAAACATGTTTAACTCAAACCTATTTTATTTATGACGAAAAAAAGTAACCTATCCTTAAGGTTTACAAGAGTATGGGAAAAACACTGCCTGAAAACAGCAGCCGCAACTTTATTACTGTGCTGCGTGCTGCCCGTACAAGCAAAAGCCGATACTTACAAAACACAAGAGACTGCAAGTATACAACAGCAAACAGTGAAGACCACCGGTGTTATCATCGACAACACGGGTGAGCCTCTTATTGGAGTTTCCGTAAAAGTGCAGGGCACCAATACCGGAACCATCACTGACCTGGATGGAAAATTCTCAATTGACACTCCCCCAAAAGCTCTCCTTGAGTTTTCATTTATCGGTTATAAAACCATTACCATGGAAGTGACCGGAAAGGAACTCCATATCACTATGCAGGAAGATTCAAAACAATTGGACGAAGTGGTAGTAGTGGGTTACGGCTCACAAAAGAAAGTAAACGTTACTGGTTCTGTAAGCATGGTCAATGCAGACGTCTTGGAATCACGTCCCGTACAAAATGTGTCACAAGCATTACAAGGGGTTATTCCCGGACTAAATATGTCTGTAGGAAGTAGCGGTGGCACGTTGGATGGCAAACTAAACGTGAATATCCGTGGAGCGGGTACGATAAGTGACGGATCGAGCAGCAGTCCGCTGGTATTGATCGACGGAATCGAAGGAGACATGAACACTGTTAACCCAAACGATATTGAATCGGTATCTGTACTGAAGGACGCAGCCTCTTCATCAATCTATGGTGCACGTGCGGCATTCGGAGTCATCCTGATTACTACGAAGAGTGGCAAGAGTGGTAAAACCCGTGTAAACTATTCGGGTAATGTGCGTTTCTCAGATGCTATTCAGTTGCCCGATATGGTGGATTCTTACACTTTTGCACAATACTTTAACCGGGCTTCGACCAATGGTGGAGAATCTCCTACCTTTGATGAAAAAGCATTGCAAAATATCCTGGACTTCCAAAACGGAAAATTTACTGACCCTTCTACTCCCGAATATTATGGAGTGGAGGCCGGACCGGACGGCAAATGGAAAAGCTATGCAGGATCTTTTGCCAATACAGACTGGTTCAAAGAGTTCTATAAGAGCTGGACGCCTTCTACGGAACACAATCTGAGTATCAGTGGAGGAACTGAGAAACTGACCTATATGATCAGTAGCAGCTTCCTGAATCAGAACGGCCTTATCAGGCATGGCGAAGATAACTTCAACCGCTATACGATGAACGCCAAAATTTCGGCAAAACCTGCGGAATGGGTCACATTGAACTATACAAGCAAATGGACCCGTGAGGATTATGACCGTCCCACCTACATGACAGGTGCGTTTTTTCATAACATTGCCCGTCGCTGGCCCACTTGCGCTCCAATGGATCCAAACGGCCATTATATGCCCAACATGGAAATCATCCAATTGGAAGAGGGAGGCGTACAAACCAGTCAAAGAAATTGGTATACCAATCAGCTGCAAGCCATCTTCGAGCCCATTAAAGACTGGCGAATCGTAGTAGAAGGAAGCATGCGTACGTATACGCGAAAACAACACTGGGCTGTATTACCGATCTATGGATATGACGTAAACAATAAACCTTATTTATTGTCATGGAACGGTGGAGCAGCAGGGTATTCGGAGGTTCAGGACGAACGTGAAGATGAAGATTATTTCTCCGGAAACATTTATAGTGACTATGCAAAAACAATCGGTAATCATTATTTTAAAGTGATGGGCGGTTTCAATGCCGAACTCTTCCGGCCAAGCGGAATGACCGGGTTTGGAACCGACCTGATCAGCTCGAATGTCCCTTCTTTAGGATTGACACAGGACAATCAGAAAGCAAGTGCATGGGCACGTGAAAGAGCAATTGCCGGTTTCTTCGGACGTGTGAACTATAACTATAAAGAACGGTATATGTTAGAAGCCAATCTGCGTTATGACGGTTCTTCACGGTTTGTTGGCGATAAGCGCTGGGGGTTGTTTCCGTCATTCTCCGCCGGATGGAATATTGCACGCGAAGACTTCTTCCGTCCATTGGCCGGTGTTATCGGCACTTTGAAGTTAAGAGGTTCTTGGGGGCAGCTTGGTAACAACAACACGGATAAGGCCAATGCCTGGTATCCGTTTTACCAGAATATGATTACGGGATCTGCCAATTCGGGATGGTTGATCGACAGTAAAAAGCAAAACACTGCCCAACTTCCGGGTATCGTCAATTCACTGATGACCTGGGAAACCATTGAATCATGGGACATTGGTTTGGATTTCGGTTTACTCGATAACCGCCTGACAGGATCGGTCGGCTATTATAACCGTTATACATACGATATGATCGGTCCGGCTCCTATATTACCTCCCGTGTTAGGGGCTCTACCTCCCCAAGTGAACAACTGTGATATGAAGTCATATGGTTGGGAGTTGGAACTTTCATGGAGAGATCGCATCAGTGAATTTGATTATAGTGCACGATTTGTTTTATCTGACGGGAAGCGTAAAATATTGAGATATCCGAATCCTACGAACTCACTCTCTTCGGATGTATACTATAATGGACAAATATTGGGTGACATCTGGGGATACAAAACGGTCGGTATTGCACAAACCCAGGAAGAAATGAATGCACACTTGGCCAATGGAGGTACCCCAAACTGGGGGACGAACTGGGGAGCCGGTGACGTTATGTATGCCAATCTTGATGGAAAAGAAGGTGTCAACAATGGTTCGAATACTTTGGAAGATCATGGTGACCTGACAATAATCGGTAACAACACCCCAAGATATAATTTCGGTTTGACGTTGACCGGGGCATGGAAAGGATTCGACTTTTCGGTGTTCCTGCAAGGGGTAATGAAAAGGGATTATTGGTTGGACGGGCCATACTTCTGGGGGGCCAATGGAGGATTGTGGCAATCGACTGCATTCAAAGAACATATGGATTATTGGCGTCCTGAAGGCGATCCACTCGGTGCAAACACCAATGCTTATTATCCCAAACCCTATTTTAATACGGATAAAAACCAGAAAGTACAAAGCGGATATCTTCAGAATGCTGCATATTGCCGCTTGAAGAATGCTCAGATAGGTTATACTCTGCCCAAAATATGGACTCGAAAAGCGGCAATGGAATCAGTGCGTGTTTATGTGTCCGGAGACAATCTGGTTACCTTTTCGGGAATCAGCGGAGTATTTGATCCGGAATTATTGGGTAGCGACTGGGGAGACGGTAAGCTCTATCCCTTGCAAAGAACGATTTCTATCGGCTTAAATGTTAACTTCTAATTTTACCAGACAAATTATGAAAATAAAACTGAAACATATTTATTTCTGCTCATTAATCGGAATGGGCGGATTGGCACTGACTTCGTGTAATGATTTTCTGGATCGTTCGCCCATCAGTGACATCACTCCGGAAGATTACTTCAACACTGTAGATCAAGTGGGAAGCTATGTTATCAATTATTACGATGACTACCTTGAAAACTCAAATACGACTAAAATGTATCACCAAAGAGCATGGAACTCCGGAGTGGTACGAAATGATGCGAACACTGACAATTTATTGAGTGATGACGGAAACCTGGATTATTTTGCGGGAAATAAGCAAGTACCCGAAGGGAAGAATATTCAGGAACCTCTGAATCGTATTCGGGTATGGAATTATCTTTTTGAGAAAGTATTACCTAAAGAAAAAGAAGGTACAATCCCCGGAGATGCAGAACTGTTAAAGCAATACATCGGAGAAGCCTATTTTTTCCGTGCGTTGGCATATTATAACGCATTGGTACGTTTCGGTGATTATCCCATCATTACCGAAGTATTGCCGGATGATTCGGAAACACTGATCAAAAAAAGTCAGCGTGCCCCGCGCAATGAAGTGGCACGTTTCATCCTAAAAGATCTTGACGAAGCTGTCAGTCGACTGAAGGAACGTGGTTTTCAGAATAACCAACGCATCAACAAACAGGCTGCATTAGTGCTGAAATCAAGAGTTGCACTGTTTGAAGCAACTTTTGAAAAATATCATCAGGGAACGGGACGCGTACCCGGCGATCCCACATGGCCCGGAGCCGCCATGAGTTATAACAGTGGAAAAACATTCGATATTGCTGGCGAAATAAACTTCTTCCTGACCGAGGCAATGCAGGCAGCGGTAGCTGTTGCAGACCATGTTCAATTGGCAGAGAACTCGCATGTAATGAATCCTCCATACAATACACTTTATGGATGGAATCCTTATTTTGAAATGTTCAGTCAACCGGATCTTTCGAACGTGGAAGAAGTACTGTTGTGGAAACAGTATAACCTGTCACTTACCGTGTCGCATTGTGTGGGCGCCCGCCTTAAAAACGGAGACCGTACCGGACTGACACGTTCGTTGATCAAAACATTCCTGATGAAAGACGGTCTGCCTATTTATGCAAGTAATAGTACTATTGATGACAGAACGGTGTCTGACGAAAAGAAAGACCGCGACGAGCGCTTGCAATTGTTTGTATGGGGAGAAAAAGATGCCTGGATGACAGATGAAAGAGCGGATACAGTGAAGAATTACAATAAGGATCAGGCGGGAAACTCAGTGACAAATCCGGTACCGGTACCTTGGGTAAAATCTACTGTAATCAGTGATCAGGAACAGACACGTGATATCACCGGTTATCGTTCCCGTAAGTTCTATCCGTATGATGATGAACAAAGTAAGTCGGACGAACTGCTGGGGACCAATGCCTGTCCTATTTTCCGTGCTTCCGAAGCATATCTTAACTACATAGAGGCTTGTTATGAGAAGAATGGTACGCTGGACAGCAAGGCACAGGAATATTGGAAAGCCATACGCAGACGTGCCGGTGTCGATGAAGACTATCAGAAGACAATCGCCCGCACGGATCTGGGGCGCGAAGACGATCTGGGAGTTTACTCAGGAGACCGGATGGTGGACGCTACACTTTACAACATACGTCGCGAACGTCGCTGCGAATTTATTGCCGAAGGCATGCGCTGGGATGACCTGAAAAGATGGCGCTCTTGGGACCGGCTATTTACGGAGCCATATATTGTGGAGGGCATTAACTTCTGGGATGAAGCCTATAAACTTTACACAACCGTAGATAAAGACGGCAATGAAAAATCCGCGGTGGTAGCTGATGGCAGCACGTCTGCCAACATGTCGCCAAAATCGGATGGGAAATACGTACGGCCATTGCGTAGGACACAAACCAATAATCAGCTTTATGACGGATATACCTGGAAAAAAGCTTATTATCTGGAACCACTCGGCTTACAGGACTTGCAATTGTCGGCCACCAATCCGGAGGATATCAATACATCTATGATGTATCAAAATCCATATTGGCCTGCCGGCACAGGCAAAGCGCTTGAATGATACCGCTAAACGTATAAAAAACGTAATATGATAAGTTCACCACAGAGTTTACACAAAGCAAATTTGCCAGTGTATCCTGTGGTGAACAAAAACAAATCTCCGAGTGAACTTATCTTATGTTTTTTAAGTTATATAATGTATAAAGAAGACAATAAACGGAATGATAAAATCAAATCTGACCGACTACCATAAACAACAACTTAAAAAAATATAAGAAATTATGAATTCACATCAAGAATTATTCGGTGGAAATATTCCACAAGATGTAACTGGAAAACAAGGCGAAAACGCTATCTTCATTGTCTACGGGCTGAAACAATCGGATAACACTATAAAACAAGTAAAAGATCTATGTGCTAACTTTTCCGCACTGATACGCAGTATGCGTAACCGATTTCCCGAAATGCAATTCAGTTGTACGATCGGATTCGGAGCTGATGCCTGGAAACAACTTTTTCCGGAGCAGGGCAATCCTAAGGAGTTAAAGACTTTTGAAACAATTAAAGGAGCTAAATATACTGCGGTTTCAACCCCCGGTGATATTCTTCTACACATCCGGGCAAAACAGATGGGACTCTGCTTTGAGTTTGCCTCCATTATCGACGAAAAGCTGAAAGGGGTTGTAGATTCAATCGATGAAACTCATGGATTCAGGTATATGGATGGAAAGGCAATCATCGGTTTTGTGGACGGTACCGAAAATCCGGCAGTAGATGAGAATCCCTATCATTTTGCGGTGATAGGTGACGAGGACCCGGACTTTATCGGTGGCAGTTACATCTTCGTACAAAAATACATTCACGACATGACTACATGGAATTCACTTCCGGTCGAAGCCCAGGAAAAGGTAATCGGCCGTCATAAATACAATGATGTGGAATTGTCGGACGAGGAAAAGCCGCAAAATGCACACAACGCTGTCACTAATATTGGAGACGACTTGAAAATAGTACGTGCCAATATGCCGTTTGCCAATACTTCGAAAGGAGAATACGGAACATATTTTATCGGCTATGCAAGTACCTTCAGCACCACCCACAAAATGTTGGAGAATATGTTTATTGGTGACCCTGTGGGAAACACCGACCGTTTACTGGACTTCAGCACTCCGATAACAGGAACCCTGTTTTTCGCACCTTCATACGATCTGCTTGCTAAACTCGGAGAGTAATAGTTACTCTCCATATAGTACAGTTTCTGCTATCCAGGCAAAAACATTAGCTATGAGTTTGGACGCATTATTATTAATGGTCCCGGAATTATTGTTTATACGGTTATCGGTAGTTGACGTCGAACTGGACGCCGAACTACCTATATCCGTATCACCCCAATAAACGATTCTCCTTGAATAATCAATGCCTAAAACAATACCTCCCGCAGGTCCCATCAATATAGGAGTAATGCCTTTGGATGCTTCCGTGTTGAGCTGTATTTCGCCATGATAAGCATCATAATTGCGTAAAGAGAAGTCGGTATTGATAGGAGTATATGGGGCACTGGTAAAAGGACCGGTAGTGGTAAAGTAACTGTTACCATTCTCTGGAGTTGCCAAAGGATAGGGACCGGTATTACTCGTTAAAAAAGAAATGCCGTTATTCCCGCCCAATATCTCTTTTAATAAATTCTGGCTGACATCCAGAGCATCATAAGAAACAATCAATACACGATTCTTTTTCGATTTCACCCAGTTATGAGCTTTTTGTGCATCCGAGGTACCGAACAACAGATTGCCCATATAATGGACATAGACAACATCAAAAGAGGCAAAAAGAGCATCGGTTAAATTATTATAGTTGGCATTTACACCTATCAGATTATAACCTCCACATTCAACAGTTCCAGTCGGACCGAAATTATTTTGATTATTCAATATACCTCGAAGACCGGTTGCACGCGCTTCGGCACTGCCGGAACCAATAATGTTCGTTCCCAGATATCCCAATCCGGCATTGAACGTTAGAAGATGAATTGTCTGATAAGCGGCCACATCATATTTTTGCTGAATATTCACCAGAATACGCCAACGGTGGGCTGTGATGACAAAATTTTGAATTCGGCTAGTATCATTCGTCGAATTACTCTGCAGAGCCGTAATCACTAACTGACTTCCATTTTGAGCTTTTGTTACAGTAAAGTATTCATTTGCCAATGACTGACTTCCGGTTCCTGTGGGAGCTCCTGCCGCATCGGCCCATTGTAAGGTATAGTCCGGAAGATCGGTACTTACGTTGATAATGCCTGCGGAACCTGCTTTGTTCTTGAGAACAATTTCCCGGGTCGACACTCCAAAATGATGTTCTCCATCAAAATTCATATCAATGGTGTAATCATCCCAAGCCTGTACTTCGGCTACGATATGGGCGGAACGATTATTCGCCGCTTCGTCCGGGCTACCCCACCCCGGACCTGAGACCTTCTTTATATTGAAAATATACTTATGATTACGAAGTACTTGCCCGAAAGCATTTTCAACATTATCGGGATCAAAATCCATACGGTAGTAACCCGGTTGATCACTCCCTTCATAATAACCCTCTACAACAATACAGGTTGCCTGACTTACCCGGTTGTCCGGAGTTGGTGAATCGGCTTCAGGCAAGTAAAGTTGGGCTGAAAATTCATTCAGGTTCTCAGCAGGTACAGGATACAGGATACTGTTTACATTTCCGGAACTTCCGGCAGGTACGCTCGGAAGCGTAACCCTGACGACTCCAGTTTCATCGGGTATTATCTGTAAGTGGTCATTGGCACGATATGCTTTCACCCCTGACAGCTTAAAGTTTGCCACTTCCGTTGCTTTCACGTCTACCCGGGCAATGGAACGTAACATCTTTATTCCGGTAATATTATTTATAACCGTTGCTTCTAATCCTCCGGGCAATTCATACTCCCCATACATTGGAAAATCGGAAGTGATATTGTTGAACCGGAGATTGATGTTCTTTTTCACCAAATCTTCGCTATCATCCACCGAAGGCTCATTGGCTATTACCGCATCGGTAGCATTGGCCAATATGAGTAATTTTAAAGGCGAACTGCTTGATTTTAATAAAGCTGTAAAAGAAGCAGCGGATGAAGTGTTGTTGATGGATATGCCGGGTACACGGTACTTATATTTACCTTCTTCAAACACTAACACTTGAATCTCACTGATTTTAGACTCATGATCGGTCGTCGCAAATGTTCCTCGCGTCCGGGCATATGTAGTGGAGGCCGGTATGGTTATCACTAACCTTACCGATATATCCTCTGTATTATTTCTATCTGCATCTCCGGACACCTCCATACTGTCGGTACACGACATATATAAAAGGCCGGTTATCAGAATTACCATTAATTTTTTCATTAGGGTTTAGGTTTATTTTCTCAGATACAAAGATGGACTTTTTCAGGAAAGAATCCGTGGCGTTTAATGAATGGTGTAAACAAAGATTTTTCTATTATCACATCTCACATGAATTTATTGTCCAATTATGCAACAATCGGAAATGTGTGTAAAGACGTGTATCTATTTTCGAAACTTCGTCATAAACTTTTCACCAGTTCTTGTTGCCGGTTAAAGAAATGGATTCGCTGAACCTCACCACTCTGCGAAATCAAAGTTGAATACTTCTTTAATGACTGTATCCATAGCTTCAAGTGCTGAAATAGAAAATCATCTTTCGAAGTTATGGAATTAATGGAAAAGACCCCTATCAGGCATTGATGGTAAATATCTGTTTCTACATAACTATATGTAGACTCAAAATTGATATCGGATATATATATTTTCACATCTTTTCCGGATGAATATTTTCCCTGAGCTGAAATTTTTTCCAATTCATTCAGCAATATCAATAATTCCTTCTTTATTCTTTTTACACTGTCTTCTGATATCAGATTGATATTTAAGAAAAACTTGACCTCATTGACCAATCTGATAAATATCTCTTTATCCCATATATAATTGGTTGACTGGAATAGCTGAGACAGATTTACAAATTCTTTTTGCTTGTCAATCAATTTTTCTGGAATCTCCAAATCTTCATAATGTCTGCCTGCATATGTACTTTCATGCTGGTAAATCCATTTGAAAAGTTGGAATTTGGATAAGGCTTCATACTTTAAATACAGGGTTTGTGGAACGGTATTTGAAGAGGTGCTTCTTTCCGAACTTTCCCGTTCAATCAATTGACCGAACAACTTTATATACGAATCGATAATAGAATAATAGGTCTCCGTAGGGCGTTGGCATTGCAACATATTCAGATTAACAATAGCGTTGTCATTCAAATCGGCCCCTACTATTTTATCAAGAGAGATGCCCATGTGTTGAGATATGGTGGCAACTTCGGCAAAAGTGAACGGTACTTCACCCCGCAACCGCCTGTAAGTAGCTTCTTTGCCAAGGTAAAGAATATCCATCAGCGCATTTGCAAGATTATTCCCCTTGGGTAAGTATATTTTCATTGCATCTATTAAATCTGTATTTATATTACGCATAATCATTGTTTTTATATTTTTATCTGTAAACAAGTAATCTGTAACTTTTGTTTCGCCTATCGAAACGAACAATCCCTTTGATGACGGTGCGTTGCATTATCAGAGCTTTCTTTTTCAGGGATTGCTTCAATAGACACTTTTTGTTTATAAATACATTTTTAAAGTCACAAATCGTTGCTGTCTGGAAGGTATATTTGTTATCTGAAAAAAATGTAGTATATCCACCTAAATAAAAAGATAATGAAAACAAGTAAAATCTTTATGACTACACTGGTTGCATTGACTATGGTTGCATGCAGCAATGACAATGATTGGGTTGACCAGTCCAGCAATCCGGACGTAATTGCCCCGGATGCATATGCCTCTTTTTCCATCAACATTCCCCACGCATCGAAGACACGTGCAGTATCTACAGATCCGGGAATTGCAGCGGAAAACGCCGTGAAATCCTTACATGTGTTTATTTATGACGCAGAATCTCCCAATACACCTACTGTAGCTGAATTTACGGTCGCAGGAGGTACGCTCACACAGAAACCAGCCGGGAGTTCTACCTGGATGACCAGCCAACCGATCAGCACTAAAAAGACGGATAAATATATTTTTGCGGGAGTAAACCTTAATACAGAAATAGTGAACTATATTACTTCTAACGGATTGGGTGCATTCAGCTATAAAGATTTCACACAAGAAATAACAAAATTGGCGGATCAAACAAATGGATTTGTCATGTTCAATAGTGCTTATCCGACCCTTACGCCCGCTGCTGATTTATATGAGAAGAAAAGTGAAGCCGAAAACAATCACATAACCATTTCTGTGAATCGCGTCACTGCAAAAGCGGCGGTGTTCCAATCACAGAGCTTTGTGGTGAACGGAGGCGGAACGATGACAGATCTGAAGTTCGGCTGGAGAAACCTGAATAAAAAATTCTACTTTATTCAGGATAACAGAGACACTCTCATCAAAGACTATAATTGGGCTAATTATACCGCAGAAGATTTTACGAGGGGAACAGATGCCATCAACGTTTATGCTTCGGCTGATGTGCCTACCTCTTTTTCTTATGCTACGGAAAATGCATTCCAGTATATTTCGGGTACATCCAATGTGGATGCAGCAACTTTTATCAGTGTCAGCGGGGTATTTACACCCACTAACATCATATCTGCCAAAAAAAATCCCCCTACAGTTGCGGCTGATTTTGAAATCATCGTCAATCCGAAACCGGCGGATAAAACATTCTTTGTCGTGCGGACTGCCGATGGTGTTGCCAATTACTTTATAGATGGACCCACGGCAGAAAAGTTTGCGGAGCTATGTGCCGCGAATACTCCGCAAATGCCATCTATCAATGGGATCTACCTATTATCGGAGAATACGTATAGCAACGGATTGTGTTACTATCATATTTTTGTTAACGGTGACGCAGTCACACCACAGGCTCCTTATAATATCTACAGAAACCAATATTTCAAGATCAACATCAATTCTATACAAGCACCGGGAAATCCTTCGGACAACTTTGACAGAGGGGAACCAATCAAGCCTAATTCATGGATTGGGGTCGACATCCAGATTATCCCTTGGGAGGTGATTGAAGAAGATCACGATTTATAACCAGCTAATTAATGCCCCACAGAATGTTTACCTGCAAGATAGAAGCCGGATTCAGAGTATTCATATTCATTATATTGCATTTCGTACTCACGAATTGTATCCGGGAAGATATGTCCGGATGTCCCCGAGATGATGGAGGGCTGGCTCTCAAATTCAGCTATGATACAAATGCAGACTCAAGACTGAGCACTGCGCAAGATGTTGATCGATTGGCTGTTTTCATATTCGATGAAAAAGGACTTTTTATCTCTCAGGTAAACGATTCTATGACTTCAATCAACGACGATTATGTCATGGAGCTGCCTTACAAACAGGGCAGTTACCAATTTGTAGCATGGGGGGGCTATGATAAAAGTACTTATCAGACTTCTGAATGTGTGCTGGGGAAAACTTATATCGATGATTTCTTTCTATCTGTAAAACGTCAGGAGGACAACCGGGTAACCAATCAGCCCAAACTGCTCTATCATGGTATGCACGATATAGTGGAGCTTAACAGTAAAGAAAAAACAATCGTATTGATAAACTTGAAACAAATGACGAATCATATCCGGGTTATTGCTCATAATTTGAATCAAGATAGAAGTGACAACATTTATATAGAGGATAATAACGGTAAGTATGGATATGATTCACAATTCTCCGATGATGACCGGATAACCTATATTCCCATTTATGAAGCATCATCGGAACAATCAAATCCGTTGATTGCCGACTTCAATGTAATGAGGCTGGAAAAGGATAGAGAACCTCGGCTGCGAATTGCCGACAAAACTGGTACAATCCGCTATGATGAGAATCTTATTGGTAAACTTATAGGCGGAAATCCCAATATTGATTTTGAGCATAATCATGATTTCACCATTGAAATATCCTTCGATAACTACATCCCGGTCATTATCAAGATTAATGGCTGGGAGATAGTTAATGAAGAAATATGACTATAAACTGCAGAACAATGAAACAAAGAAAGGTACACTCATATCAATGAGGATTCCGTGAAAGATGGCAACAGGTATCATGTCCTTCCCCGAATAGTGAGTAATGGACGGCAACAATACATCCATTGAATTTACACCGGCGGCAGAAATAGGGGCCAGTTTCCCAAAATATTTCCTAATCAGTGGTGTGCCCAGCAATGCCATCATTTCGCGAAAAATATTGGCCAGCAAAGCAATCGTACCAAGTTCCGTTGCCAACTGTAATCCTACAGAAGCCTCCTTGAATTGAGTAATCAAGATGGATGAAAGGGAATAATATGCAAATCCGCTTCCCACTGCCATACAATCGAATACACTCCACTGACTCAGCAATAAACTGGCAAAAGCTGAAAAAAGAAGAGTTCCGACAATGGTAGCTATCGGCACTAAAAGCATATTGGGACGTAGGCTTTTGATCAGAAATTTCAGATTCTTATTGCTTCCGATACTGATGCCAACCTGCAACATCAACGCATAAAGTATGTACATAGAAAGATTGTGCATGTCAAACTGGAAATCATTGAAGATTCCGACCAGACAACCTATACAGAAAAATGCAACCACAATTAGACTGCTTTTCATGACTTTCCTCCTTTCTTGAAAAACAGGCGTAATACGAGAAAAGAAGCCAACATGCTGCCCAAGATACTTGAAGTAGCCAACACAATAGCTTGCCATCCGAATTTACCCAGATTATTTACGATTAAACTATTGGAGCCTATCGAAAGGCCCAGCACGAAAAGTAGCAGGAATATCGTAAGCGAAGTACTCTTTTCTACTTTCTCCAGAAATTTCAGGTTACGCAGCAAATAACCGATGCCAATACCTAAAAACATGATAGATATAATGGAAAACATACTCGTATATTTTAAAAAGTTACACAATGCACTCCCTGGCAACTTTTATGTATAAGCTGCCGGACAGATCCTCTCTTTCACCTTATATTAATAAGTGAACGAAAAGAGATAAATCAAACTACAAAACAGGGAGTAATTCAGATAAATCCGCTAAACCAATGTACATGCACAATGCAGTGTCCGTACAGAATCTTATTTTCTTGCACGGCATTATGTATGCTATATGTAGTAAACAATCGGTTCATATTATTCATTAATTACAGTGCAAAGGTAATACTATTGCGCATATTTTCCAAATAATTATGCAAAATATAAATAATCATAGTAGTGGAATTACTCATAAAAAGACGATGAAAATCTTGCAGAACCTATTTTTTTCTTCGTATCTTTACAAACCGAAATAAAGGATATATCAATAAACATATAACGATATGGAAAACAGAAGTTTAGTAACCATAGCGGAGCATTCGAGGGAGAAAATTCTCTATATGCTCGAAATGGCGAAACAATTTGAAAAGAATCCCAACCGCCGGTTATTGGAAGGCAAAGTAGTCGCTACCCTGTTCTTTGAACCTTCTACGCGTACCCGACTAAGTTTCGAAACTGCTGCCAATCGACTAGGCGCACGGGTAATCGGATTTTCGGATCCCAAAGCCACCAGTTCATCCAAGGGGGAGACTCTGAAAGATACCATTATGATGGTGAGTAATTACGCTGATGTGATTGTTATGAGACATTATCTGGAAGGAGCAGCACGCTATGCAAGTGAAGTGGCTCCGGTACCTATCGTAAATGCCGGAGACGGAGCCAACCAGCATCCTTCGCAAACGATGCTCGATCTCTATTCTATATATAAAACACAAGGTACACTGGAGAATCTGAATATCTATTTGGTAGGTGATTTGAAATACGGACGTACCGTACACTCTTTACTGATGGCTATGCGCCACTTTAACCCGACTTTCCATTTTATCGCCCCCGAGGAACTGAAAATGCCGGAAGAATATAAAATATATTGCAAAGAGCACAATATAAAATATGTAGAGCATACGGACTTCAACGAAGAGGTAATTAAGGATGCTGATATCCTTTACATGACCCGCGTACAACGTGAACGTTTCACTGATCTAATGGAATATGAACGGGTAAAAAACGTATATATCCTTAAAGCAAAAATGCTTGAAAATACTCGTTCTAACCTTCGTATTCTTCATCCGTTACCACGTGTCAATGAAATTGCTTATGATGTGGATGACAGTCCGAAAGCTTATTATTTTCAACAAGCACAAAATGGACTCTATGCCCGTCAAGCTATACTTTGCGATGTATTAGGAATCACTTTACAAGATATTTTATAAAATCATGAGCGAGAATAAACAAGCATTACAGGTGGCCGCACTGAAAAATGGCACTGTTATCGATCATATACCTTCAGAGAAACTTTTTACGGTAGTTTCATTGCTCGGATTGGAACACATGACGACTAATATTACTATCGGATTCAATTTGGACAGTAAAAAACTAGGTAAGAAAGGAATCATCAAGATTGCCGATAAATTTTTCTGTGACGAAGAAATCAATCGAATTTCCGTAGTAGCCCCTCATGTGAAACTGAACATCATCCGTGATTACGAAGTAGTAGAAAAAAAAGAAGTGCGAATGCCTGACGAGTTAAAAGCTATCGTAAAATGTGCTAATCCCAAATGTATCACGAATAATGAACCGATGGCTACTTTATTTCATGTGATCGACAAAGACAATTGTGTTATAAAATGTCATTACTGCGAGAAAGAACAAAAAAGAGAAGATATTACAATCATTTAGTTATGCACTGCAAGCTACGAGTTCTAGACCGCTAAACGATGTCGGACGTAACTCGTAGCTCGTAACATATAAAGTGAATAAAAAGATGAAGCAAGACTGGAAGCCCGGAACTCTGATTTATCCGTTGCCTGCCGTATTGGTAAGTTGCGGAAGCGATGAAAGCGAATACAATATACTTACGGTGGCATGGACCGGAACCATTTGTACCAATCCGCCGATGTGTTACATTTCTGTTCGTCCCGAACGTCATTCTTATCCTATTATAAAAAAGAATATGGAATTTGTGATCAATTTAACAACCCGGGATATGGCATTCGCAACAGATTGGTGTGGGGTACGTTCAGGGAAGGATTATCATAAGTTTGAAGAAATGAAACTAACCCCGGGCAAATGTTCTGTAGTGAATGCACCTCTCATTGAAGAATCTCCCCTTTGTATTGAATGCCGTGTGAAAGAAATCGTATCTCTGGGATCACATGACATGTTTATTTCTGACGTAGTAAACATCCGTGCAGATGATCGTCATCTAAACCGGGAAACCGGAAAGTTGGAACTGGCAGAAGCAAATCCGCTTGTATATGTACACGGAGGATATTATAATTTAGGAGAAAAGATAGGAAAATTCGGTTGGTCAGTAGAAAAGAAAACAAAGTGAAACGAATAGTTCTCCTTTTTATATCGATATGGATTGCTTTTGCCGCTTATGGGGAAGACAATCATAAAAAGGAAAGACACCCGGATGACCGCAAAATAAATGTAGGAATCAGGGGTGGATTCAACTCTTCTATGTTTCTGGTTTCTGATCTGAAAATTAAAGATGTAACCATTGACGAAATTCAGAACAACTACAAAATAGGATATTTCGGTGCTCTCTTTATGCGCTTGAACATGAAAAGGCATTTTATACAACCGGAAATCTCGTACAATATCAGCAGGTGCGAGATTTCTTTCGATAAACTCGGCTCACAGCATCCCGACATTGAACCTGACTATGCATCGGTCAGTTCCACTATCCACAGCATTGATTTTCCATTACTATATGGTTATCATGTAGTAAAACAAGGTCCTTACACAATGTCTCTCTTTGCAGGACCGAAACTAAGATACTTGTGGAATAAGAAGAATAAAATCACTTTTGAGAACTTTGATCAACAGGGTATCCACGAAAAGCTGTATCCCTTCAATGTCAGTGCAGTAATTGGCGTTAGTGTCAACATCTCCCGCATTTTTTTCGATTTTCGATACGAGCAAGGGCTTCACAATTTATCAAAATCAGTAACATACGATAATATAGATATGGAAGGTAGACCGGAAGTAAGCAATATCACCTTTCGACGTCGTGACAATGTGCTTAGTTTTTCACTCGGAGTTATATTTTAAATAACTTTTTCTTCAAAAAGGTTGCACACTCTTTAAATAATATCTAAATTTGTGCGATTATAATAATAAAGGTTTCAAGATACACTTTAATCTTATTATAACAAATAATGAAAAGAGACGATTTAATTTTCGATATTATCGAAAAAGAACATCAACGTCAGTTGAAAGGCATTGAGCTGATCGCATCAGAAAATTTCGTAAGTGATCAGGTGATGGAGGCAATGGGATCTTGTCTTACCAATAAATATGCGGAAGGATATCCGGGTAAACGCTACTATGGTGGCTGTGAAGTGGTAGACCAAAGCGAACAAATTGCCATTGACCGCCTGAAAGAGATTTTTGGTGCAGAATGGGCCAATGTGCAACCCCACTCAGGAGCACAGGCTAATGCAGCCGTATTTCTGGCTGTACTGAATCCGGGAGATAAATTCATGGGGCTGAATCTGGCACATGGAGGACACCTTTCACATGGTTCATTAGTAAACACTTCGGGAATCATTTATACTCCCTGCGAATATAATCTGAAACAGGAAACCGGTCGCGTAGATTACGATCAAATGGAGGAAGTAGCATTGCGTGAAAAGCCCAAAATGATCATTGGAGGCGGTTCGGCCTACTCTCGTGAATGGGATTATAAACGTATGCGCGAAATTGCTGACAAGGTAGGAGCAATTCTCATGATCGACATGGCACATCCTGCCGGGTTAATTGCAGCCGGTCTATTGGATAATCCTGTGAAATATGCACATATTGTGACTTCAACCACTCATAAGACTCTCCGAGGACCTCGTGGTGGCGTAATCATGATGGGAAAAGACTTTCCTAATCCTTGGGGAAAGAAAACTCCGAAAGGAGAAATTAAGATGATGTCTCAACTACTTGACTCAGCTGTATTCCCAGGAATACAAGGAGGGCCGTTGGAACATGTGATTGCAGCCAAAGCTGTAGCTTTCGGTGAATGTTTGCAACCCGAATATAAAGAATATCAAAAACAGGTACAAAAGAATGCCGCTGTATTAGCACAAGCCTTGATTGACCGTGGTTTCACTATTGTTTCAGGTGGCACAGATAATCATTCCATGCTGGTTGACTTGCGTAGTAAATACCCTACTCTAACAGGTAAGGTTGCAGAAAAAGCACTCGTATCTGCTGATATAACAGTTAATAAAAATATGGTTCCGTTTGATAGTCGTTCCGCATTCCAGACTTCAGGTATCCGTTTGGGTACTCCTGCCATCACAACACGTGGTGCAAAAGAAGATCTGATGTTGGAAATCGCGGAAATGATCGAAACCGTATTATCTAACGTAGAAAATGAAGAAGTGATAGCACAAGTACGTGCACGTGTCAACAAGACAATGGAAAAATATCCGATCTTCGCATATTAAATAGCACATTTTAGTATTAAACAATAACATACGTGGGCTCGCAATTCTCTGTGAAGAAAGTTGCGGGCATTTTTTTGCTCTTTTAACATCGCATTAACACCTCCCTCAAAACCTTTCATTCCTGTTAACCGTTGATAAGTAACTAAAAAAAGAAGATGATATTTACTTAATACCTAAACTGATATGAAAATAAGAAATCTAATGGTCGCAGCAACCTTATTGGTTACTGCCGGAGCTATGGCTCAAAATCAAGATTGTGCCTTCTTTTTTCCCAACCAAGAAGGTGAACAAATCACCCGTAATTGCTACACTGCTGATGGTAAACTTACTAATATCCTAGTCTACAGAGTAGATCAGGCGTATGAATATCCGTCAGGTATGGAGGTAGTAGCAAATTATACATTTGCTGATGCCGCAGGCAAAACACTCAATTCCGGACAAATGGTAGCTCGTTGTAGCGATGGAAATTTTTCTATGAGTATGGGAGATGTGGCAACATTCCCCACAGCACTCAACATGATGAACGCTGATGTATATATGATGGGAGATTTAATGAATTATCCGGATGCCTTTTCTAATCCGATGAATCCGGGAGACGATGACGAATTTGATGACGGAACTCTGCGTCTTTACCAAAAAGGAAATAAAAACAACCGGGCTGAAATCTCCGTTTTCGACAGAGAATTTGTTACTACAGAAACTGTAAATACTCCTGCTGGAGCATTTTATTGTACGAAAGTAAAGTATGAAATGAATATCTGGACACCGAAAGAAACAATTAAGGGTTACGGATATGAATGGTATGCACCCAATATTGGTATTGTCCGTTCCGAACAATATAATAATAAAAAGGAGCTACAATCGTACAGTGTGTTAGAAAGAATTAAAAAATAGCACACTGGACTCTATATATCCGTCATCCCCGCCATTCGTTCAGAAAGAATAGCGGGGATTTATTTGACTAATCTCCAAGAATCACAATAAATTTATGGGCCTCCAAGAAACTATCTCAGAATAGAAAAAAGAGGCAATATTACTGGTTCGGATATAATGATCCCCTCGTTCTAGCTTTAATCTATTACAATACAAGGCTAGAACAAGGGGATTCTTATATTTGAAGTTTTAACCTATAAAATCCTCAATTTCCAGTTTTTTTTGAAACTACCTCTTCCTGTATATGGAAAAGTTTAGCTCAATCCTTCAATATTACCATCCACAATATCGATATGGAGTGCTTGCGGCTCTTTTGGCAAACCAGGCATACGCATAATCTCACCTGCAATCGCTACAATCATTTCGGCTCCATTGTTAATAACGATATCTTTAATATGGAGTTCAAAGTTATCTACTGCCCCATATACTTTTGGATCGGCTGAAAAAGAATATTGCGTTTTGGCAATGCATACAGGATAATGACCGATTCCCATTTCTTCAATTAATTTAATCTTGTTACGGGTCAATGTGCTATAGGTCACAACGCTTGCACCGTATAAATTGGTTGCGACTTTCTCAATCTTCTGCTGTACACTATCTTCATCATTATAGGTAAACTGTAATGGTTCGGATGGTTTGTTTTCAATTGTCTCAACCACCAGATTCGCCAGATCGACGGCGCCTTCACCACCTTCTGAAAAAGCATTATTGATAGCATAGCCTACTCCCAACTGCTCACAGTGCTCACGAAGCAACTCCATCTCTTCATCCGTATCACTGGCAAACTTATTGAAAGCAACAATAACAGTCTGACCAAACGAGTGCAGATTGCGGACATGCTTATCTAAATTACGCAAACCTTCTCTCAATCCTTCGAGGTTTGGCTCCTTAATGCGATCGAGGCTAACTCCCCCATGCATTTTAAGTCCTTGCGCAGTAGCCACAATCACTGTCAAACGCGGCTGCAACCCACTCTTGCGACATTTAATATTGTAGAATTTCTCTGCTCCCAAATCAGCACCGAAACCGGCCTCTGTAATTACATAATCACCAAAAGTCATTGCCATCTTCGTTGCTAATATAGAATTACATCCATGAGCAATATTAGCAAATGGACCTCCATGCACAAAGGCGGCAGTACCTTCGGTAGTCTGTACCAGGTTCGGATGTATAGCATCTTTCAATAGAACTGTTATAGCTCCTGCCACACCCAGATCTTTAACTGTAAACGGTTTATTATCATAGGTATATCCTAAAAGAATATTTTCAATTCGACGGCGAAGATCATCCACGTCTTTTGAAAGACAAAGAATTGCCATGATTTCTGATGCTGGAGTAATATCAAATCCGGATTCCTGCGTAATACCGTTGGTCTTCGGTCCTAGACCAACTACGATATTCCGTAAAGAACGGTCGTTCACATCAAGTACCCGACGCCAAAGAATCTCTTTTAGACCGAAACCCTTAGATTGATTTTGGTATAAATAATTATCCAGCAATGCGGAAATCATATTGTGAGCAGAAGTGATAGCATGAAAATCACCGGTAAAATGCAAATTAATCTTCTCCATCGGAAGTACCTGGGCATAACCGCCTCCTGCCGCTCCTCCTTTCATTCCGAAGCACGGTCCCAAGGAAGGTTCGCGCAAAGCGACAATTGCTTTTTTGCCAATCTTATTCAGTCCTAACGCAAGACCGATAGAAACAGTCGTTTTACCAATGCCCGCCTTGGTTGCAGTAATGGCAGTAACCAAAATCAGGTTACTCTTTTTTACTTTCTCTTCATCAATCAGATACTCGGGAATTTTGGCAATATAACGACCATAATTTTCTACTTCATCGCGGGGAATACCGATGCTTTCTGCTACTTGTTTTATTTTCTTCAACTCAACACTACGTGCTATTTCTATGTCTGATTTCATATCGGGAGTTTTTAGGTTTTTAAAATGGAGTTGCAAAATTAACAATTAACTCCATATCAAAGTTGACTTTATTACCTTTTTTTAGTAGGGAGCAAAAAGATACCGGAGGATTGACGGATTTCCCATTGAAAAAAGGCGTATATTTGTTACCTACAAACAACAAACAATATGATGCGATATATAATCCTCTTAGTCTTGTGCGCCTGGACCGGAATAGTATTGGCCATAGATAACCATGCAAAAGACAGTCTTTTATTACAATTAAAACAGACGACAATAGCTGCAGAACGAATCAATATTTACCGAAACCTGGCGGACATTTGTTTTGAAACCCCTGATGAAAAGACATATTTGCTCAACATGTATAGAGAAGCCCAAAAGGCTGGCGATACATCGGGTATGCTCAATGCCTTAAATGATCTTGTATGCGGAGAGGCAAAAGAATATCGTATGGATTCAGCATATCATTATATGGAACTGATAAAAGCAATCCGGGAGCCCCAAGAAACAGCCCCTGTATTGGCTTACCTTCAAATGCGATTTTTCGATACACTATGCAGCCACAATGAAACAGAAGAAGCTATCACAAAAGAATTGCAATTTATAGAAGAAAAGAAATCTGATGAAGCATCACTTTACAGCAAAATCGCCCAAGCTTACATCACCGGTGGTAGCCTTCATTACAATGACATGATAAAGGAGGCACTCCCCTATCTGGAAACAGCAATGAACTTATCTAAGCAATTGCCTCTGGAAAAGCAAATCTTATTTGCATCGATCATTGTTTGGAAATTATCCAATACATACAGTATGCTGAATAAATGTGATTCAGCCATCCGGATTTTAGATGAGAATCTGCAAACCCAACAACAATATTACAAAGATCACTATCAAACACAACGTCCTTTTTATAATATGGCGATACACGAATTACGCTTTTATACATCTCTATTGACTAATGCCATTTCGGAAGCTCCCGAAAAAATGGATTATTACTGGCAACAAATAGTTAAATTGAACAAAAAGCTAACCAATCCGTACGATCGATATAACTATTTTCTATCGATGGATAACTATTATCTGAATCAAAAGCCCCAACCCCATTATGAAAAAGCATTGGTGGCTAATGATAGTCTGATACAAATTGCACAAGAAATAATCCCAAACAATCTACCGGGATTATACGACATTCAATCACAAACCTACGAAGCCATGGGTAACTTCAAAGAGGCATTGGCATACCTCAGAATAGCGACTCAATATAAAGATTCGCTGACTACTGAAAATATGCAAAAGCAATTGGGTGAACTCCAGATAAAATATGAAGTGAATAAGTTGAACAATGAAAAGTCACAACTTGAAATTAAAAACAAACGTATTCTGGTGATATGCCTGTCTATCATTCTGATCATTGTAATCTTTGTCTGTCTGTATTTATATCACGACCTGAAAAAAGAGAAAAAGATGAAGTTTCATCTCCGGAACCTCAAGCAAAAAGCCGAAGAAAGTGAAAAGATGAAGACAGCTTTCATAAACTCTATTTGCCACGAGATACGTACGCCACTCAATTCGATTGTAGGTTTCTCCGACTTGATATTCAATGATGAGATAGATAAAGAAACCCGTGAAGGTTTTTCACAAGAGATCCAGAAAAGTACAATTCTACTTACTTCATTAATCGATAATATGCTTGAAATATCCAGTCTGGATGTATCACAAGAGAAGTTACCTTGCAAAGAAGCGAATCTTAATTCTATCTGTATACAAGAGATGACATTATTAAATCGGTCTCATAAACCCGATATAGACTATCGGACCGACTTGCCGGAACACCCCATCATACTGACCACACACGAGAAATATTTATCATTAGTCATAGAGCATCTATTGAACAATGCAAATAAGTTCACTGAAAAAGGCATTATCACCCTCCATTGTCACATCGACGAAGCACGCCAACAAGTTCATATAAGCGTAACAGATACCGGATGTGGTATACCGGCAGACAAACATAAGGAGGTTTTCGAACGATTCTCCAAGCTCAATGCATTCACTCCGGGTAACGGATTGGGACTTTATTTGTGCCAACTGATCATCCGCAGATTGTCCGGAAAGATAAGCATTGACCCAACATATACAGGAGGTACCAGAATAACAGTGATTTTACCTGTTCAATGACACCTCCTTAATTCTCGAACACAGAACTATTTGAAACGTGAGGTATCCACTCCCTCTCGTTTCTTCTCTTTATAGCCTCCAAATTTATAGGTAAACGAAACACCAAATTCACGGAAAGCAGAGTAATGGTTGGTCACGTTCTGCATAGCATAATAAATTCGCGGTGAAATCTGACCTGTTTCAAACAAGTCATTACATCGAAGAGTCAGCAATGCCTTTCCATTGGCAAAACCATACCTGAGCGCTATGTCCAAGTTGCCGGATGCCGGTAAATCATAGATGCCTTGTATCGCCTTACTGCGTATCATTCCACTCACAATCAGCTTAATATCCGGATGTGAGAACAGAGTCACTGTATGATTCATATTCAACATCGCATAATATGCTTTCCGATCAAAAGGAATATCCCAAAAGTCACTGTCTTTTTGACGATCGTAAACGCCGGTCAATGTGAAACGCGATTTCAGCCAGCGTCCGATCGCAAATGGGACAACAGCCTGTACACCGGCTTGCTGTTCAAAATCAAAATTGAAATACTTATAAATTTCAACCAATCGCTCCGGTGATTGATAAAGGGTTTGTGTTGCATTATCCTTAGTATGACTATACCATGCATTAAACATATATTTACTGTTTAAAACATAAGTCAACTGTAGCTGGTAGTTAATCTCAGGTTTCAAGTAAGGATTGCCGTGAATCTCGGAATACCCTCCACCCATATAAGAAACTGCATCCTGAGTAGCCCAGTAATCGGGATAACTTTTATCACTGCTGAGGGATAATTGCCATACATTTCCCGGTGCAGGAGCATAGTTAATGTTAAAAGTCGGATACAGGCTCCATTCATTCCATACAGTCGTGTGGAATTGTTCGGCAGCCAATGAGGCATCTAAAGACAATTTATCACCAAAAGCCTTGTTAAATCCGGCGTAAAAATTAAGTGTTTGTTCCCGACGACGAGACTTCATATTGCTATTTCCCGATATTATTTCATCAGTTTCAGGGTCATGATAATATTGATGGCTGTTGTCCAAACTTGTCGTATAGACTGCCCCATAATTCATTCCCCACCCATTGCCCAGATCATGTTCTCCGGAGAGGAAAAGTTTCCAACGATTGATACGCTGAGAGTCTTTAACACGAAAATCCAGTTCATCACTCCCCATCCGACTGTGAAGTAATTGTGAAGAAGGTGAATGATAATAAGTATATTCCACTCCGGCTTTCCATCCGAATGGCATATGATAATCGAGGCGTGCATTATGGAGCTGGTCGGTCATACGGGTACGGGCATTCGAAATTTGAGTGCCGTCTACAGTGCTCAGATTAAAACCATTCACAAATTGGGCATTGTATGTCACACTAAGTTGATGGTTTGCGGCAAATACATAATCGCCGGCTAAACGCAGGTTGTGTCTATTCGAACGGCTTCGTTGAGATTCATTCGTACTTATGGGATGTATCGTACCATCTGACAAAGCGTGCAAAGCCTCTTTATCCGTCAGGAAATAGTTTCGCCCATGACTGTAAGAGTAAAGAAAGTCTGCAGAGAATTTATGTCCCGAATACAGAAGGCTCGCACGCTCAGTCAAATATTCATAATGCCTTTGCCGATAATCACTGAAAAACTCACCCTGCAAGGTGGATTTCCCGGAGTCTCCCTGTTTCAGGCAGATATTTATCATAGCCCCCCGCACCTGATAACGTGCAGGAGCCGAATACATCACTTCGGCCTTTTCAATACGCCCGGCAGGAATGCTTTTTAAAAGAGTGTTCAGTTGTTCCTGAGTCATTGTGGTTACTTTGCCATCCAATACAACCGTGACACTTTTTCCTCCTAAAGTCAGATTATCATTCATTTCGCTCACTCCGGGGAGTTCCTTTATCGCATCATATGCATTGTCTACTGCAAAATTCTGAATAAGTCGAGGCAAATCATATACAAGTTTTCCCTGCATTGCTTTCACCACCGGACGTTCACCTACCACCATCACTTCGGGCAAGGATCTGTACAAACTGTCTAAACGTCCATCCATCGTAATCAGACTATCCGCAGAAAGTATCCGATCTTCATCCACATTCTGTGCCGCTACCTGAAAGCAGACAGCACCTGCAAACACAAAAGTCAAGTAAATTCGTTTCATTTTTTATTCCTTGTTTGGGTTACAGTTGCAAAGTACGGCAGAAAAGGCAAGACAATACGTTATCATCGACTTATGTAGTGTTATCTACTGTTATCGGTAGTGTTATTTAGTCTTATCAGATGTAACAACAACAAAGGTTAACCATTATCTTTGCCTGCATGAAACTCCCAATCAAACATATCGCCATACTTGTAATTGCTTCTCTGATGGCCATCTTTGCCTACCAGGCATACTGGTTGGTTAGTATGTACCATACCATGAAAAGTGATATGGAACATTCGATTATCGAGGCTATGCGCACAAGTGATTACAATGAGATGATGTTACGCATAGAACGCATGCGTCGGGATGACCAAGATCATGGTGAAATCTCTGTTTCCGCCGGATACAATGATGAAGGTGGAACACTGGTTCGCAGCAGCACTATGGTCCATAAAGAAAAGATTCCGGGAAGTACAGGAATACAACAAGATTCCATTCTCAAAACCGAACGGAAACTGGACACCCTGATCGTCGTTCGTAATGATCAGAAAGAAATAAAAGTAGTTCCGCAAGATTCCACTTCGCAGGAGGTAAAAGCTGCCATGCTGCAAACAAAAGGCGGGCTGGACATACTATTGAAAGATCAGAATACCATGCTCGAACTGGCCACTTACTTTCAAAGAGGATTGCACTCCGGCCTTGACGTTATCATGGATCCTGATTTTCAATCATACGATAGCCTGCTGACACTCTGTTTACAGGAAAGAGGAATCTCACTGCCGTATCGGATAGAATATCTGCATTTCGGCAATACGCCTGACTCCAGTTTACTTTTCACCGATACATTAGGAATGGGCGGTACGGTGAACTACATCCCCGGACCGGATGCCCATACGTACGACTACACTTTCGACATCCATTCCCATTCTCTCTACCGCCTTCGGATGGATTCAGTTGCAGGAGTGATCGTCCATCAGATGGCAGGAATACTTATTACTTCATTCGTCATTCTGTTGATTTTGGGATTCTCTTTCTGGTTCCTGATCCGCACATTGCTGAAACAAAAAACACTGGAAGAGATGAAAAGTGACTTCACCAACAATATCACCCATGAACTAAAGACTCCCATTGCCGTGGCATATGCAGCCAACGATGCTTTACTCAACTTCGGACAAGCTGACGAAAAAGCCAAACGGGACAAATATTTAAGTATCAGCCAGGAACAACTGCAAAGGCTTAGCGGACTGGTTGAACAGATACTGACGATGAGTATGGAACAACGCAAAACCTTCCGACTCCGTCCGGAAGAAATAACTCTTGCTACTTTGCTTGAATCATTGACAGAACAGCATAAACTCAAAGCACAAAATCCGATTGACATCGACTATAGAGTAGAACCGGCAAACCTTACAGTATTTGCCGACCGGACCCACTTCAGCAATATATTGAGCAACCTGATAGACAATGCAGTGAAATATTCACCGGGAAAGGCCGTCATCCGCATTCATTGCCGCGAAACAGCAGATAACGGAAAAGTGGAAATTTCTGTCAGCGACGAAGGAACAGGCATCGCACAAGAGAAACAAAAACATATATTCGATAAATTCTATCGCGTACCGACCGGTAACCTGCACAACGTAAAGGGATACGGACTGGGACTCTATTATGTAAAAACAATGATAGAAAAACATGGCGGAACAGTTTGTGTAAAAAGCGAACCCGGACACGGTAGCACATTCACCATCACGTTATGAAAGAGAAAATCAAAGTATTGTTGGCAGAGGACGAACTGACCCTCGCCATGATTATCAAAGACACACTCGAAGAGGACGACTTCATTCTCACTATTGCAGCCAACGGTGAAGAAGGATTACGCATGTTTTTCGATATTCGTCCGGACGTGCTGGTGGCCGATGTAATGATGCCCCGCATGGATGGCTTTGAAATGGTAAGACGTATCCGCCAGACCGATAAACAAACACCGGTACTTTTCCTGACAGCACGTTCGGCTATTAACGATGTGGTAGAAGGCTTCGAACTAGGCGCCAACGACTACCTGAAGAAGCCATTCGGCATGCAGGAGCTGATCATACGCATCAAAGCATTGGTTGGCAAAGCATTCAGTTTCAATGAAGAAAAGAAAACAACCACCCGGTTTGAGATAGGCAACTATTTGTTCGACTCTCTTGCACAAACACTGACACATGCCGGATTGAAGCAGGAGCTTTCTCATCGGGAATCGGAAATCCTGAAGCGACTTTGCGAAAATCAGAATCAAGTGGTCAACACACAGAATGTATTACTCGACCTATGGGGAGACGATAACTTTTTTAACTCAAGAAGTTTACACGTTTTCATCACAAAGCTCCGCCATAAACTGTCAGCCGACGAGCGAATTCGCATTGTCAATGTCAGAGGGATAGGATATAAACTGATCTTAAATTAAATACACAGAATGATGAAGAATAGAATATACTGCACATTTATACTGGCAATCATTACAGTGATGGTATGTGCACAAACAGAACAACCGAAAGACAGTATCAAAGGGCATCGCGAAACTGTACCTGAAATTCGTCAGGGACTGCATATCAACGATAGAAACATACAAACAGACGGTACTCTTCCGGACAACACCCGACAAGCTGCAGCCGGTGACAGTATGACTTTCCGTATACCGTACCCGGAAAGTATTCCGTCCGGTTGGATCGTCCCTCAATTGGGGACCTATTCCAACCCCTTCATTTGGGATTACGACCGTTATTACAATTTCAACCTTTCTCCCAACAGTAATCTCAGTACTTTCAGCAATTATAACACTTATCTCAGCATAGGCACCATCGTAAAGGCGGGTGCTGCCTACTCGTTCTCTCCCAATGATCGCTGGATCTTTTCGGGAGGAGTGTTTGTTGCTAAATATACATTGCCAAGCCTTCGCATCCCCACGGCTCCGATGGCCGGTTCACGCTTTGATGCCGGTATCCACGGAAAAATTACCTACAGGCTTACAGACCATTTATACCTGAACGTGTTCGGCCAATATTCGCTCAACGGGCAACGAAACTCTAAGAAGGGCTATATGGTCCCCGACTTATATATGCAGAATCATTTCGGAGGAACAGTCGACTACATGTTCAATGGTAAATTCGGCATTACCGGCGGAGCCATCCACGAATTCAATCCCGTAAAAGGACGTTGGGAAACGAACCCTGTTTTCGGCCCTGTAATTCATCTAAAAAAGAAATAAAGGATTCACGGCAAGCAGATTATTTTCATATCTTTGCGTTTTGAAAGATAACATAGAACGGATATGAAGAAGCTGATATTCTTTTTGCTGCTGTTACTGAGTACGGCCTCACTTTCTGCCCAGTCGGAACAACCTTCCGACAGCATCCGGCATTTGCCTTCTACCGTCAAGCAATACGGAGATTTCCTGATCGATATGGGATTGTTTATAGCAGCTCCTCCCAAACTGCCGAAATATAAATTCGAATTACCCGATGCAAGCAAAGACTATAACCGGATCTTCAGTTTGAATCCGGACGTCATAATGACACAAGGACTATCCAATGTGTTCACTCCCTCCCTTTCATACGGATTCGGTTGGGGCGGACACGATTTCTTCTCGTCTCCGCAACAGCTCCAGATGGGATCGTTTAAACTGAAAAACGGCATGCGTCTGAACACGTATGGGGAATATAATGCCGATGGCAAAAAAGTCCCTAACCCTGCCGCCATGCCATGGGAAAAGAACAACTTCAAAGGGGCTTTCGAGATGAAATCTTCCGATGGGAATTTCGGTATCCGCATTGAAGTCCAGCAGGGGCGCAACTATCCATATTAAAAAAAGAAAGAAATGAAAAACATATTGATTATCGGTGCCAATGGATTTACGGGGCGCCGGATACTGAATGACTTATCGGTTAACCCTATATACCACGTCACAGGATGCTCGCTGAGAGATGACATTTGTCCCGGCAAAGATTATCGCTTCGTACGTACCGATATCCGGGACGAAAATGAAGTACGGAAATTATTTAAAGAATGCCGGCCGGATATCGTAATCAACACCTCTGCCCTTTCGGTACCGGACTATTGCGAAACCCATCATGCAGAAGCTGAAGCTACAAATGTTACAGCAGTCGAAACGATAGCACATGTTTGCGAACAGTATGGCAGCCGTTTCATCCATCTTTCCACGGACTTTGTATTTGACGGTAAAAGCACCCGGCTCTACAAGGAAGAAGATGAAGCGATTCCGGTGAATTATTACGGTGTTACGAAACTGAAAGCCGAAAAGATTATAGCCAGCATTTGTAGTAATTATGCCATAGTACGTGTAGTCGTCGTTTATGGAAAAGCCCTTCCGGGACAGCATGGCAACATCCTTCAGCTAGTAGCCAACCGGTTGAGAAACGGAGAAACGATCCGTGTCGTATCCGATCAATGGCGTACACCGACCTTTGTTGGAGATATTTCAGTAGGAGTAGAAAAGCTGATGTTTCATACAGCCAACGGCATCTATCATATTTGCGGCAGCGAATGCCTCACAATTGCCGAAATCGCCTACCGGGTGGCTGATTTTCTGAAACTGGATCGTTCATTGATCGAACCTGTCACTACCGAAGAAATGAAAGAGGTTACTCCCCGCCCGCGTTTCAGCGGATTAAGTATCGAAAAGGCTAAAGCCGAAATCGGGTACACCCCGCGCACATTGGAAGAAGGTATGGAGGCTTCTTTGTTCTAACTTCACAGCAGAGGAGAGCAGAAAAGTAATTTCCCATTTATCAGGAGCAGGCAACAGCCATCATGGTGCAGTCGTTTCGGAGCTGTTGTGCCAGATTCTGAACGATAAGGGTTCTTGGGATGCCCCTCAGCGGTTAAACGGCTCTTTCGGCACTCCCGGCCTGCAATCTCTCCAACAGTTCTTCAATGCTGTTCAGCGTTACGGCTTCCCCTTCCTGCGGATGTAGGATGAATCCGTTACCGTCTTTCAGATCACCGGTTTCGATGTAGGTATCCGACTCGACAGTACGATTAGCCAAAATCCCGTTACGTTGCAGGGCTTTACGCACCATGGCATATTTCTGTCCATGCCCCACCAGGCGTATCTGCGATGTATATTCGTTGTCTACCCGGAACAAGCCCGTCTCCAAATCGAACACAATGCCTTTACGGGCAAAGAAACTACTCAGTTTGCCACTCAGTGACAGATCTTCCGGAGTACCGATAGTCACCCCGTTCATCTTGTCCATCAACCAGATTTTATCGGCAATCTGTAAAGCCAGCTCCAGATCATGTGTGGAAAGAAAAATCGTTTTATTGGTCTGGCGGCTCAACCGGTGAAGCAACTGCATCATCTCCACTTTACTGGGGAAATCGAGAAATGCCGTCGGTTCGTCCAGAAAGATCACCGGAGTCTCTTGTGCCAGCGCTTTGGCAATCATCACTTTCTGTCGCTCACCATCACTCAGGGTATGCACCATGCGGTGTGCCAGGTTCTGAATCTTCACCAAAGCAATGGAACGTTCGACCACCTCCTTATCTTCTCCGCGAAGTGTTCCCCAAAAACCGGTATACGGACTGCGCCCCAAACCTACAAGCTCGTGCACCGTCATATTGCGAATATCACATTTCTCAGTGAGCACTACGCTAATGACGGTTGACAGTTCCTTGTCGGTATATGCATCGATCTCCTTGCCCACAATCTCTATCTTACCCCCCAATTTAGGTTGAAATGCCGAAAGTGTACGCAACAGGGTGGACTTCCCCACTCCATTAGCTCCCAACAGGCAAGTCAGTTCGCCACAGTTAATGCCGGCATTGATACGATCGGCCACAACTTTAACATCGGTCTTACCCAGGTAGCCTATCGAAAGATTCTCTATATGAATGGTTTTTTGCTTCATGATTCTTTATTCACTTAATTCACTTTTACGCTTACGGAACAACACTGATGCCACGACCGGCGCGCCTACCAGCGCAGTCACGGAGTTGACCGGAAGAGCTCCCTCAAAGCCCGGCATGCGGGCAACCAGATTGCATACCAAAGCCAACGAAGCACCTGCCAGCAAAGTGGCCGGCATCAGGATGCGGTGATCCGAGGTATGAAAGATGGCACGGCAAAGATGAGGAACCGCCAAACCAATGAACATAATCGGTCCGCAATAAGCGGTCACGATGGCTACAAGCACTCCCGAACATGAAATGACCAACAGGCGGGCACGCTTGATGTTCAATCCCAAGTTACGTGCATACCCATCGCCAAGCAGCATCAGATTCATGGTTTTAATCAACAGGAAAGAGAGCGGAATCAGCACAACCATGATACAGACGAACAAGGTCATCTGATCACCGGAGACGCGGGCAAAGCTACCCAACCCCCAAATGACGTAAGCGCGGATGTCTTCTTCCACACTAAAATATTTGAGTACACCGATAACGGCACTCGCCACATAGCCAATCATCACACCGATAATCAACAAAGTTACATTTCCTTTCACTTTTTGGGATACATACACAATAAGCGCCATCACCGACAGGGCACCGATAACGGCTGCCAACGAAAGAGCCACCTCGCCCATATATCCCAATTTGCTAAGTGCCACGCCTCCAAATGCTCCGGACAACAATACCACGAAAGCCACTCCCAGGCTGGCACCGGAACTGATACCAAGTACAGAAGGTCCTGCCAGCGGATTACGAAATACGGTCTGCATCTGCAAGCCACTGATAGAAAGTCCGGCACCCGCCACCAAAGCGGTCAAAGCCTGCGGTACCCGTGACTTCCAGATGATATTTTGCCAGATAACGGATTCATCCGTTCCGCCCCAAAGTATGTTCCATACCGAACCGATGGGAATGGAAACCGAGCCCAGAAGCAGATTCAGCAGAAAAAAGACAAAAATAGATGCGGCTATAAGCAGCATAAGAGGTATTGTCGGTCGTTTCATCGGACAGATTAATTGAGTCGTTCGTAATAGACAGGCGTATAATCGGGCAACAAGTCCGGATGAAAAGCCTTAATCAAATCTTCCAGTACCACTTCCGGCTGGGTAGGCATACTTTCATAAAACGGCTTTTCACGCATGTTGCAATATATCACCCCTTTCTCACGGAAAGCACGAAAATCGGCATATCTCGGATCTTCACTCTTCAATACATCATAAGAGAAAGTCCCGTCGAAACTATTGACAATACGCCAATAGTCGGCACTTTCCGCCTGGCTGTACACTGTTTCGAAGTCGAGCGTGACACCTCCCGACCGGGGATCGTCTTTCAGAAAATAATCGGCACCTGCATCACGAAAGAGCTGTGCCAGAAAACTTTTACCGCCCACGGCATACCAGTTGCCCCCGCGGATCTCTCCACTGAACACCACCGGACGCTTCTTTACATGGGCAACCCTTTCTTTCAATTCATTATAATGCTTTTCTATGGCTGCAAATTTCCGGTTGGCAGTCTCTTCCTCTCCGATGAAAAGTCCGATAAACTTAATCCATTCGGCCTGTCCCAACGGAGTCATCTCTTTGTATCCCAAATGCGGCACCAGCGGAATGCCCACTTCACGCATGGCATCGTATCCGCCGCGCTTGAAAGGAGAAATGAAGATGACATCGGGATTCACACTCATGATCACTTCATTATCAAAGTTCCCCTCGATACCTATCTTAGCCGTTTTACCCTGCTTCAAGCGTTCGTTCATTTCTTTGTTGAAGAGATGACGGGTGCTCGTGATACCCACTACATGATTTAAAGCATCCAGTTTAATAAAGTTGGATAACTGCAAGGAAGTCATACAGATAACACTCTTCACGGGAGTCTCTATCACTGTATAGCCGGCAGGAATATTTTCAGGTTTCGTCCCTCCGGGCACAAGAGCGTAATGAAAAGATTCACCTCCTTCTTTCTGCGGATCGCTGATATCGACCAAGCGGCATGTAGGAGTATAGGTCACTTTAAAACCTTTGGCATAAACTGGTGTGATACGGACAGAAGATGTATCGGACACCTCACCGGTTACTATCGTTACATTCTGGTTGTTCTTCGGACGACAACCGGCTAAAGAGATACAGGCCAGCAGTGCGCATCCGATCAGGAATTGTTTCATCGTTATTTGTCTTTTAATTCAGATTACAGCGGTCAAAGATACTTAATAATTCTTGTTCCATAGGGATATTTTCCTCACTTTTGCAGAACATTAAGATGATAAACCGATAACAAATGATAACTACACATCCCATACGTTTCGTATCTTTAGGCCCCGGAGAACCGGATCTGATTACATTGAAAGGACTCAAAGCACTGCAAGGAGCCGATTGCATCTTCTGTCCGGCCACCATGACTCAAGACGGCAAGTCCTCTTCACGGGCACTCTCCATCCTGAACACTCTCGGATTCTCGGACACCGTACAGTGTTTCCGGCTTCCTATGGACAAGGACAGGACACTGGCATTAAGATCTTATGAAGCTGTATATGAAAGCAGCAAAATACTCCGTGCAGAGGGACAAAACGTCGTAATTGTGGCCGAAGGAGATGCGGGTCTTTACTCTTCCATCCACTACATCTACGACAAGCTGCAACAAGACGACATCCCCGTTGAACAGATTGCCGGTATTCCCGCTTTTATTGCTTCCGGAGCGATGGCGGGCCTGCATATTGTCAGTCAGGAAGAGCGGCTGATCGTGATACCGGGTCACGTCACCGCCAAAGAACTGGACGACTACCTGAAACATCAGACGGTAGTGGTCATAATGAAGCTATCGCAATGTATAGACGAGGTACACCAATGTATAATTAACCATCCGGAATACCAATACCACTACTTTGAAAATGTAGGGACCGAGAAGGAATACTACTCTTGCTCCACCGAAGAACTTCGGGAAAAAAGATACCCTTATTTCTCGGTAATGATTATCAGATTCGGATAAGGTTACACCTCGTTAAAGTCCCCGACCAATCACGTACCAGCTATACATCCCGGCACATACGAGTTGTACAACTCGTACATCACCAGTTGCACAACTCGTCGTGTACCAGTTGTACAACTCGTCTACGATTACATCGGATGATCGCATATTCAAGATAGAATGATTACATTTATATCCCCTAATACTCAATGATCATGAAAACTACCAGACTCCAACTTTCCCTTTTAGCCCTTTTTCTGGGGTGCGCTTCTCTACAGGCACAATACAAATGGGCAGATCCACTCAAACAAGACTTTCATACAGTACGCGGACAAGCATGGCAGGACGAACTGAAAGATTCTTATGCCCGCCTTCCGCAAAGGGCAGAAGATAAAGTACGCAAGCCTTTATGGGATTTGTCTCGGCAAAGCGCAGGGCTGTCTGTCGCCTTCCGTTCCAACGCATCCGAAATAAAGGTTCGCTACGTAGTAAAAGGCGGACTCTCTATGCCCCATATGCCGGCTACGGGAGTTTCGGGCATCGATCTGTATGCTACAGACAATAACGGGCAAGAACGCTGGTGTGCCGGAAATTATTCCATGGGAGACACCATTGTCTACAATTTCAGGGGACTTTCATACGCAGCTAAATCCGGCAACGGATTTGAATACCAACTATTCCTGCCGCTATACAACAGTGTATCATGGATGGAGATAGGTGTTCCTGCCGACGCTTCTTTCCGTTTCCTTCCGGTTTCACAAGAAAAGCCTCTGGTCATATACGGCACTTCCATTGCGCAAGGAGCCTGTGCTTCGCGTCCCGGCATGGCATGGGGCAATATACTGAACCGGAAGTTGGGACATCCGGTCATCAATCTGGGGTTCTCCGGCAACGGAAAACTGGAAGAAGCACTCTTTGATCTTCTGTCAGAGATCGATGCACGGCTATATATCATTGACTGTATGCCCAATCTGGCAGGAAAAGAAGCATCGGCCGTAGTGTACCAACGCACTTTGGAGGGAGTGAAAAAACTTCGTGAAAAGAGCCGGGCCCCCATCCTGTTGGTAGAACACGACGGATATAGCAATGAATTCAGTTCCGAAAGCGCGGAGGAATCCTATCGTGTGGCCAATGCAGAGCTACGCAAGGCATACGAGACGCTGCAAAAAGAGCAGGTTCCTACTGTCTATTATCTGACCAAGGAAGAAATCGGTATGCCGATGGATGCCATGGTAGACGGTGTTCATTCCACCGACTTGGGTATGCAGCAATATGCGGACAGTTACCGGAAGAAGATAGGTGAGATCTTACACGAAGAGAGTGAAGGGCCTACTTCATGTATCCCCTGCAAGCAGCAAAGAGATCCATACGACTGGTACGGACGCCACGAAGAGATCTTGAAACTAAATAAGCAAAGTGCTCCCGAAGTGGTGATGATCGGCAACTCGATCACGCATTTCTGGGGGAGGCGAACCTATTGCACACAATCAGTTTGGAACAGAATCCTGGGATAAACTTTTCAAAGGAAAGCGGGTCCGTAATCTCGGATTTGGCTGGGACAAAACAGAAAATGTACTGTGGCGTATCTACCATGGTGAGCTGGACGGTTTTCAGGCACAGAACATTTTCCTGCTGATAGGCACCAACAATCTCTTGTTCAATACCGACGACGAAGTCATAGAGGGAATCTGCCGGGTCGTAAAAGCGATTTGCGAGCGTCAGCCCCGTGCAAAACTCTGCGTGATGGGCATCCTGCCGAGAAAAGAGATGGAAACCCGCATTGCCCAAATAGATGCGGCATTGCAAGAGCGACTGAACGGCAAAGATTGTACTTTCATTAATCTTGCTCCGCAACTGACGCATAAAGACGGAACAATAGACCATTCACTGTTCCGTGACGGGCTTCACCCGAATGCCGAAGGATACAAACGCATCGCAAAAGTGCTGAAAGGCTACTTATAAACAAAGGACTCAATCCTTAATAATTATGCCTCCTCCCCCTTAAAGTGCCACTGCATTTTTCCAGAGTCTGACAATGGTATATATTCGTTTTCATCATGAACCGTATGTTGCTCATACTGATCCGGACAAACGGATAGAAACGGGTAAATATCATTGCCGGCTGCCGCAGCCGCTCTGTAACGGCTGTAATCATAAGATACTCAAATGAAATATCTGAGATATACCTGTCACGGAAATCTGTATGCCGATGCAGAATGTAAAAAAGGCAACGAGCTTGTTAATGATCTGATTCCCTACCGGCCCGAGTTTCTGAATAATTCTTTGCCCTTGGGAAAGAAAGATATAAAGTATGGCTGCCATACAAACTATAACAAGTACGATCACAAAATAATTGATTCCGGTTTGCAACAATTTACCTTTGACGCTGGCAGAAGCCATCAGAGTAAATATAACGGATATACTGCCCGGACCGATGCTGATGGGAAACGTGATGGGATAAAATATCTTCTGTTCTATATTCTTCCATTTGAGGCTATCCATGTTCCGGCTCGATTCTTCCTGATCCGGGGAGTTAGAATCGCCGAGCAACTCCATGGCCGTTTTACAGATAAGTATCCCACCGCCCAACTGAATGACAGGGATGGCCAGTCCGAACATTAACAAAAACAGGTGGCCTATGACCAAAGTACCCACACCGATTATTATAAAGTTAAGAATCAGTTTCCGGATGGCGGTTTTCCGCTGCTTGGGATCCAGGTCGGTAAAAAAGCCATTCACCACAAAACCGTTTCCCAAAGGATTCACCACGGGAAACAAAGCCATAAAAGAGGAAGAGAATATAATTAGCAGATTACTCAGTGACATAGTTCTTGCATTTTTTAAAATACTCCATTAAGAATACAATACCTATGTAAAAACACAGATGGACTCTTATTGATGCTGCAATTGCAAGAAACATTTTCTTATTGTGATATTTTAACGGACTAACACTAATGGGAAACATACATACGTGTGTATCCGCACTTCCCCGGAAAAGTAAATCGTATATTATGCGAAGACAACTCTCACTTCCGTCCCCTTCCCTTCTTCGGAACGAATGCTGACCTTACCCCTGTAGACAGAAAAGATTTTCATGGAAAGACTTAACCCGATCCCTTGACCGGCGTATTCTCTCGTATTACTTCCCCGGTAGAATGACTGGAAGATAAGTTCCATTTCATCCGCCGGGATGCCGATTCCGGAATCTTTGACAGCTATCCCCCATCGCTCATCTTCCTTGTAAAGCCTGATAAGCACCTCGCCTTGCGAATACTTGCAGGCATTGTCTATCACGTTTTGCAAGGCTATTTTAAACAAGTAAGGGCTGGCACTGACCACAGCGTACCTTGCGGCATCTTCCGGATATTGCAGCCGGATGCGCGGGTTAGCAGCTCCAGCCTCTTCCAACAGGTCTGCCAGACGAATCTCTTCTACGTTATTCTTCCGGATGTCCTCTTCCTGTCTCGACAGAAACAGCAGATGCCTGATCAGATTGGACAGGCGTTTACTTTCCCCGGCTATCCGCCGGAGTGCTTCGATGTACTCATCGGTACTCCGTTCTTTCAGGAGACTTATTTCACATTCACCCTGAATGGCGGTAATAGGATTATTCAGTTCGTGAGAAGCATGGCTGACAAATGATTTTTCTGCTCTAAATGCCGTATCGATACGGTCGAGCATACTGTTTAAGGTTTCTATCAGATGGTCCAGTTCATCTTTATTGCCGGTGGTCTTCAATCTGCGGTTCAGACTGTTGCCGCGGATCTGTTTCAACTGTAACAGGACGTGCTGCAAGGGAATCAATATTCTCGTAGAATAGAGTTGTCCGATGAAAAAGATCAATACCGAACTGCATAATACCAGAAAGGCGGATAAGAGCAGCAAGTGTTCTTGTATCTTGACCCCATAACTGTTATGCGACATGATAATTACGATAAAATTGCCTTCATTATCGGGATAGTATAGTGCGGCTCCCAGCATATCCTGATATACGAAAGAGACCGATGACATCTCTTTTGACTCGAGAAGCTGCTTCTGCTGGCTGGCGGAAAGATATTTATTCAGCGTATCACGCACCACGGCATCACTATCCATATCCAACAAAATCTCTTTGGCCTCCGGCAGCAGCTCATCATACTTCCGTTGAATGGTCTGATAGCTTTGCTCATCCACTTCATCTCGCTCCCAGTGTTTCTGAGCGGTCAGAAAAGCTTTTTCCCGAAGGTATGACCTGTACAACCCATCGATATACCTTGAACTGAACAGGTAGAACACTCCGATAACTGCCATGGTGGTCAGTACCGTTACCAACGTATAAAAGAGTGCGATTTTACGTCCTATTTTCATAGCCTGGCTTGTTAAAGTTAAGCATACATGATATATCCCGAACCTACCACCGTATGAATCAATTTCTTGTCATGCTCCTTATCTATTTTACCACGAAGATAGTTCACATAAACATCTACCACATTGGTATTCGTATCGAAATTCTTATCCCATACATCTTTCAATAATGTCAGGCGCGAAAGCACCATGCCTTGATGGGTCATGAAATACTCCAGCAAGCGGTACTCCTTAACAGTGAGTTCGATCTCCACCTCCTTGCGTCTGGCACGGCGGGTGTTGCAGTTAAGCACCAGATCATCACATACCAGCTGCTGGACAGAGTCTTCCCGCCCTCTGCGCAGGATGGCCTTGATGCGCGCCTCCAGTTCCTGAAAGCTGAATGGTTTCACCAAATAGTCATCCGCCCCCGAATCGAGCCCTTTCACGATATCCTCCGTGGTGCCCAATGCAGTCAACATTATAACCGGGGTGAGATAACCGTATTGCTGACGATAAAGCCGGCATAGCTCCAGACCGTTCATCTTAGGCATGATAATATCCAGGATCAACAGGTCGAATGCTTCTTGCCGGATGAATTCCCATCCGGCATCACCGTCATTAGCCACCGACACAGAATGTCCAAACTCCTTCAAACCCCGTTCTATAAACGAAGCTATATTCACTTCATCTTCTACCAATAATATCTTAGCCATCCTTCTTTAGTTTTTAAAGTGGCAAATATACTGTTTACACTCGTCTTTGCCGCAATTTACCCTCTTTATCATACAACGTTTTACCATAAATAACTTCTACAATCAACGGAAAAATGAATAGAGTAAAGAAAGTATCGCACAATACGCCCCCGATAATGACAATGGCAAGCGGGCGTTGCGACTCAGAACCGATGCCATGACTCAAGGCGGCCGGCATTAATCCGATGGCAGCCATAGCAGCCGTCATCACGACCGGACGAACACGCGAACGGACGGTATTCTTTACAGCTTCCGATAAAGGTATGTGTGAACGTACGTTCGATTTAATGCCCGAGATCATAATCACTCCATTCTGGATGCAGATACCGAACAGGGCAATGAAACCGATCCCCGCAGAAATCGAAAAGTTGAAATGGGTAATCAACAAAGCAATAATTCCCCCGGCAGCTGCAAACGGCACATTCAGTAGCACCAGGCCTGCATCTCTCGCATTCGAAAAAAGGATGAAGAGAATGACAAAAATAATGGCAATGCTGACAGGAACCACCTGGGCAAGCCGCTTACTGGCACGTTGCTGATTTTCAAAATCTCCGGTCCATTTCAGCGTATATCCGTCCGGCAGATGTACCGAAGCCGCCACTTTCTTTTGTGCTTCGGCGACAGCAGACCCCATAGCACGTCCGCGTACGGAGAACTTAACGGCACAAAAACGGGCATGACTGTCACGGAATATAAGTAGAGGTCCCGTAATAGTCCGGATATCCGCCAGCTCTTTGATCGGTATCATCGTACCATCCATCGCGGGCACCAGAATCTTACCTATTTGCTCTTCGTTCCGGCGAAACTCTTCATTGTAACGCACCATGATATTGAATTTACGCTCGTCTTCATAAAGCAGGGAAGCCGATTTACCTCCTATAGCCATCTCGATAATAGACTGCACGTTCTCTTTAGACACACCGTAACGCGCCAGTTGCTTTTCATTCAACTCGATGCGAAGTTCCGGCTGGCCAATGTTGCGGATCACTCCCAAATCCTCGATACCTTGTACGGTTCCCAATACTTTGTCGATCTGCACAGCCAGTTTCTCCGCTTCATATAAGTCTTTGCCGAAAACTTTAACGGCAATAGATCCTTTTACACCCGAAGCCGCTTCCTCTACATTGTCAGTGATCGGCTGCGAGAAATTAAAATCGGTGCCGGGATAAAGAGCAAGGGCAGATTGCATTTTCTCAATCAGTTGTCCTTTGCTAAGTCCGCTTTCCCACTCCTTCTCCGGGAAAATATCGACATGAAACTCCACATTATAAAAACCGGTGGCATCGGTTCCGTCATTCGGACGCCCGGTTTGCGAAAGCACCTGTCTTACCTCGGGAAATGCCAGTAATTCTCTGCGCATTCTATTGGCAAGGGATACTGACTCATCCAAAGAAATGCTCTGCGGAAGGGTAGCGCGAATATAAATAGCCCCTTCATTCAACTGCGGCAAAAATTCCATTCCCAGAAACGAATAGAGAAACAGACCGACTCCTCCTGCCAAAGAAGCCAATCCGATAGACAATTTACGATGGGCATGAAAGATCGCAAACAAAGCCGCACTCTTCTCTCTGATAAAGTGCACCAGAAAATTACTTCTCTCACGCACATTCTTCTTCAAAAGAATAGACGACATGACCGGAACCAGTGTCAATGTGAAAATCAATGCTCCCAGTAAAGCAAATCCCAGAGTATAGGCCAAAGGAGAAAACATTTTTCCTTCTACTTTTTGAAACGAAAAGATGGGAATCAGCGCTGTAATGATAATCAGCTTAGAAAAAAAGACAGCTTTGGCCTTTTCTTTGGCTGTACTTCGGATCAGGCCCATTTTTGACATCCTGTTGAATACGGGCATTCCCACCTCTTTCGCTTTTCGGTCGAGGGCAACGAATATTCCCTCCACCATCACTACCGCTCCGTCTATAATGATCCCAAAATCAATAGCTCCCATTGAAAGCAGGTTGGCAGACATCCCCATTATGTGCAAGCAGATAAAAGCAAATAACAGGGCTAACGGTATAATGACCGCAACTACTGCCGTCGTCCGCCAGTCTGCCATAAAAATAAATACAATGAAAGTTACCAGCAATATGCCCTCTACCAAATTGTGTGTCACCGTATGAACTGCAAGATCCACCAGATCTTCCCGGTCATAGAAAGGTACGATCTCCACATCCGACGGCAGGATATTCTCATTCAGTTCGTCTATTTTCGCTTTCAACCCGGATATGACTTCTCCCGGATTCTCTCCTTTGCGCATCACCACAATGCCTTCCACTACATCATCTTCATCCATACGCCCCACCTGGCCCAAACGGGGTAAACATGATTCGCGTACATCGGCCAGATTTTTCACCAGTATGGGAGTCCCATTAATGTTTTTTACTACAATGTTCCGCAGTTCTTCCAAGTCATTAATCAATCCGATACCTCTCACAACATAGGCCTGCGAACTTTTGGTAATCACATCTCCCCCGACATTGATATTGCTTTTCGCTATGGCATCATAAAGTTCAAGCGAAGTGATGCCATAATTGATTAACTGATTCGGATTGACACTGACTTCAAAAGTTTTCACTTCCCCGCCGAAACTGACAATATCCGCCACTCCCGATACGGCACGCAAGTTACGGTCGATCACCCAATCCTGAATCGTTTTCAGTTCGCGTACACTCCGTTTGTCACTTCGCAAAGTATAACGGTAAATCTCACCCGTAGGTCCGTAAAGAGGTTGTACTTCCGGAGTCACCCCATCCGGAAGATCTGCGTCATTCAATAAATTGTATACCTGCTGACGGGCAACAAAATCATCCACATGATCTTCAAACAACACATTGATGACCGACAGTCCGAATAGGGTTGTCGAACGGATATCCGTCTTCTTCTGTACCGAGTTCATGGCTATCTCCACCGGAATCGTAATGAACTTCTCCACCTCTTCCGCACTGCGTCCCGCCCATTGGGTAATGATGGTCACTTTCGTATTCGTCACATCGGGAAATGCATCTATCGGTGTATGCTTGAACGAAACCACACCGGCAATGACGGCAATCGTCGTACAAAAAAAGATGAAGAACTTATTTTTCAACGAAAATGCCACAATATTGTCTATAAACTTATGCATAGTATTCTTCCGTTTTTAGTCTGCATTTAAACTATTGTAGACCAATAATACATTCTGATTCAGCACTCTGTCACCCCCGGAAAGTCCGGAACGGACATAGCATTCCTGATTCTGCCGTTTGTATACATCGACTTCTTTCACTTTCAGGCGGTTGTCGGGGGTGACGGTTACGACGTAATTCTTACCTCCTTCAAATATCAAGGCATGTGCATTGATCCGAGGCATCTGTTTCCCGGAAGATTTGCACTCAACATTGACCGTGGTGAACATACCCGGCTTCAGCAGATAGTCTTCGTTACACAGCTTTACCCGTACGTTCATTGTCTTACTTTCAGTATTCAACATGTGGTATACTTTATCTATATTTCCGGAGAACACCTTACCCGGATATGCCAGCGTAGTGATATGTACCGATGCTCCTTCTGCTACTTTACTGATGTCGCTTTCATAAACATCTGCCATCACCCATACATGCTCCAGACCGGAGACAGTAAATATCTCCTCACCCTGATCGGGACGAAGCTGCATATTTCTGCTCACACTCTTTTCCACAATAAAACCGCTAACGGGAGATTTGACTTCATAGAATGACCGGCCGCTGAAGTTATTTATGGAAAAAATTTCTTTGATGCGATCCTCTTCCGCTTCTGCATTGATCAATTCCTGACGTGCCTGCAATACATCTTTATCGGATGCCAACCCGGAATCGAACATATCCCGGGTAGCATTTACATTTCTGCGGGCAATAATCACCTGTTGCTCCGCCTCTTTCATCTGTCTTTCGTAATCGGCCACTTCACCGCTACGCAATATGGCAAGTATGTCTCCTTTTCGCACATAATCCCCAACTTCAGCGCGAAGTTCCGTCACTGTTCCGCCAAACATCGGATAGACGTGTGCCACCTGTTCCTGATTAAAAGTAACACGTCCGTTCAAAGTCAATTCATCTGCCACATCATGCAGATGTACCGTATCGACGGAAACTATTTTAAGTAAACTGTCTGTCAGACACAGATCTTGATTTTCTCCGGGGTGCTCCACTTCTGATGAGCAACCACTCCCCATACCCAAAATCAATAGGCATGGAAGGTATTTTGTCCAATTCATAAATTATATGGATTTAGTAGTTAAAAATAGGTTGTCCGGCCACCGCATTCAGGTTCTCTATACCGAGCAGTACGTTTTTCTTGATTTCGTAAAGCCGGATGCAAGTCTCTTTGTAGCTATCATAAAAGTCGATGAATTCTAAAAGACTGATGTTACGTTTGATAAAGTTCTCGTTGGCTCCGGCTATCAGTTTCTCAAAATTCTGTTCCAGTCCCATATCAGTCGACTGATACAACTGACATGCTTTCTCTAAAGCAGTATAAGCTGCGTATAGTTCGGCCTCGGCTTTATTTCGGGAATACTCTTGCTCCCGATCCGCCTTCAGAAGATTGAAACGGGCCATTTTAATATTCCCCTGGTTACGGTTAAAGATAGGTACCGACATACTGAATCCGATTGCAAAGTAGTTATTAATAAAATTACCTTGCCGATCATAACTACCTTTTACTGCGAATTCCGGAAAAGCCAACGCCTTCTGCAATTTCAGATCGGCTTGCGAAGCAGTGACACAGCTGCGTGCCAACTTCTGGTCAGGTCTCCCGTGTACCCTCTCTTGTAAATCGGCATAAGACAACCGGTCCATGTTTAATTGTCGAAGATCTCCTTCATCTATTACAGGCTCTGTCCGAAAGTCGGCAGGCAGATTCAGTAACAGATTCAATTCTCCTCTCCGGGACAAATAGTTGCTTTCGCATTCGTTCTTGTCTTTCTTCAGAGAAAACAGCATAGACTCGAGTCTCGCCATCTCCATTAAAGAGATATTTCCCTTTGCGTGCTGCTCTTTTATACCTGTCAGCAAATGCTCCAGCGAATTGATTTCTTTATCATAAACGGACAATAACTTTGAGAGATAGAAAACTTCTGTAAATGCCTCGCCAAGTTCCTGGCGTAAAGTCCTCATCACTTCTTCGAACTGATAACCGGCAATTTCCTTGTTTATCTTTTCCAACCGTATCTGCTTATTCCGTTGTCCGGCAAGGCGTATCACCTGCTCTATTTCGACTACCGACTCGCCTTTTTTGCCGAAGTCAAAGTACTTTCCATTCAATCGGTTATACACATTTTGTTCGAATGAAATTACCGGATTATCGAACAGTCCGGCCTGAAGCAACCTGGCTTGTGCGATGTCTACATTGTAGCGCTCGGCCAATAGGGATAAATTACATTTCAGGAAACGTTGCTCTGCCTCCTTCAGAGTCAAGCCGACGGACGGCTGTTGGGCTTCGGCAAATCCGAAAATGCCAAGAAAAAAGAGAATAAAAAACTTTCTGATCATAGTCCTTGTTATTTTGGAAGCAAAAGTACAACTCCCCCATGAAGCAAACCGTTTGAAAGCAATTATAAGATACTCAGATAAGATTAGAAAGTTATTAGAAAGCAGAAAAAACGGGACAAGGAAGAATTGCTAATATAATAGGAGAAATAGCTATCTGACAATAAGATCTATCTTCCTATCTTTGCAACATCAAAGAAATAAATAAGTAATCACTAAAAAAGTAAAAATATGAAAGTCATTGATTTAACAAAAGAAAGCTTCGTAGAGAAAGTGGCCGAATTTCAAGAATACCCGAATAAATGGGATTTTAAAGGTGATAAACCTTGCCTGGTAGATTTTCATGCTCCCTGGTGTGTATATTGCAAAGCCCTGTCACCTATACTCGACCAACTGGCTGTAGAATATGATGGGAAAATAGATATTTATAAAGTGGATGTAGATCAGGAACCGGAACTGGAGGCTGCTTTTGCCATTCGTACAATCCCTAACCTGTTGCTTTGTCCGATGGGAGGAAAACCAAGTATGAAATTAGGAACTATGAATAAAACCCAGTTAAAAGCATTGATAGAAGAAGTTTTGTTATAATTTACCGGATCAATCATTTAATGAAGGGGTATCGAAACCCGTATTCACCACAGATTACACGGATTCACACAGATAAATAGAATAGATTAAGCTTACTCTGTGTGACTCTGTGTACCTCTGTGGTGAGTTATGAAACACTCTCTTGAAATTAATATGACTATTTTATTCCGGCAGCAAGTACCAACCTTATATCTGCATATGAGACATCATCCCCCAAAGCTGCTTTAATAACCGTCAGTCCTTTATCACTTCCATGGGCCTGTACGTAACGGATGATTTTCGTGATTTTCTCTCTTGCCACCAACTGCTCTATTTTAACTTCACCAGAGCGTACATAGTGTTCCAGATGTCCCGCTATGGTTCCGGAAACCAGCTCGCGTTCCCTGGCTATTTCTTCAATACTCTTCCCCTGCCTGAAAAGACGATACGTTACCTCTTTGGTATCTGGCTTCGGTTCTTTCACCGATTTAGCCTCTTTTAAAGGTTTGGGCTCTTTCGACGTTTTAATCCCATTATTGACAGTCAACGTCGCTGTTGACATTTGCGGACGTTCTATGCCATGCTCCTCTACGTATCGGTTCACCATTTCAAGCAAGGCATCACCGTATTTTTCGGCACCGCGTTTTCCGAAATACGGAATACGTATCAGTGAAGCCGCATCATTCGGCAAGAGATTTACAATACCCAGAATTGCTTTCTGCTGTATGATGGTATATACAGGCAAACCAGCTTTTGCAGCTTCAGAATTTCTCCAGGCAATCAATTGCTTATATAATTCCGGATGAAGAATATCAGTCGGTACTTCTATTTTCTCGGCTGTCCGGGATTTACGCTCCGATCTTCCGGAAGAAGACGCAGCTTCTCCTCCCGAAACAGATAACGTAAGAACAGCCTTCTGTTTTAGAAATGCGGAAACAGAAAAACCTTCTTTCTCAGTATAGCACAAGGTCCCCAGCTTTACGTGCAATGCTGTCTTCATTGCATCTGCCGCTTCGGAGAATTTCTTTTTCAGTTCTTTATTATCCGTTTCTACTTTTGTAGAAGTAATCAGCGGAGTTAATAAATCTTCCAGATGTTGACGGAAATAGTGGGCACCGGCCATAACCCGTTCATTCAATTTCGGGTTGGCGGTATAATCTTCAGCCCCCATCAATAGGGCAGAATATTGCAGTTTAAATGTATCGGCGACTTTCATTATCTGCGTTTTATACAGATCGGCAGTTGTCTTATATCGTTCCAACAACTTTGGATAGAGACGATATAAATGCTCGTCAAGCAAGCGAAGCAAACGTAAAAAATGCTGTTCAATCGGATGAAAATCAAACTGTTCGCACAACAATTCATAGAAGTAATGTTGACGCAATAGAGCCAATTTATGCTTGTCGGGAGTCATCTCTCCGGCATTACGGGTAAATTCATCAATCGTATCGTCACTGATAATGGACTCTCGCCTTAAAGGAGAACTAAGCACCAATCCCTGAAGCGACTTACAACGACTCAGAGCGACATAAACCTGTCCATGGGCAAAAGAGGCATTTGCATCAATGATTGCACGTTCGAAAGTTAACCCCTGGCTTTTATGGATGGTTATTGCCCATGCCAGACGAATGGGATATTGCCGGAAAGTACCTTCCACCTCTTCGGTAATCTCTTTCGTCTGCGGATTCAGGCTGTATTTACTATTTGTCCATTCTTCGGTTTCAAGCAGAAAGTCCTGTGATTCTCCGTTCCCTTTCACCCGGATGCCATCTTTACTGACAGCCGTAACCAAACCGATCATTCCATTATAATATCGATGTTCACCGGAAGAATCGTTTTTAATAAACATTATCTGAGCCCCTTCCTTAACGGTAAGCATTTCATCAGCCGGGTATGCCGATTCCGGAAAAGTGCCTTCCACCTTCGCCTGGAAACTGAAAGCTCTTCCTGAAAGAGAAAGCAGTTGTCGGTCGTTATATTGCTGAGCCTGATAGTTATGTGTAGTCAGTCGGATATATCCTTCTTCCTCTCTCGGACGGAATCCCGGAAGATAACGTTTGTTCAATTCTTCCAGAACAGCGTCGTCTGCCTCTTTCTCTCTGATTTTATTCAATAATCCGACAAATTCCGTATCACTTTGCCGATAGACTTTCTTTAACTCTATCGTGATATATTCCGTCTCTTTCAGTGAATGACTGCCAAAGAAAAATGCTGTATCATAGTAAGAGCTCAACAGGCTCCAGTCCTCTTCTTTCACCACGGGAGCCAATTGCTGCAAGTCGCCTATCATCAGGAGCTGAACACCGCCGAAAGGTTTCGAGCGATCACGATACCGACGCAGTACAGCATCAATTGCATCCAGTTGATCGGCACGTACCATACTGATTTCATCGATCACCAACAAGTCCATACTACGGATAATATTGATTTTTTCTTTTCCGAATTTATGAAAACCTTGCTGAGCAGAATTAAATGTGCTTTCCGGAATGTAAGGTGCGAAGTTCAACTGAAAAAAGGAGTGTATAGTGACACCTCCGGCATTAATGGCAGCAATCCCCGTAGGTGCAACCACTACCATACGCTTTGGGGTAAGTTCTTTTAACCGACGGAGAAAAGTTGTTTTTCCGGTTCCGGCCTTTCCTGTCAGAAAAAGATGCGTACCGGTATTTTCAATGACTTGCCAGGCTAATTCTATTTCGTGGTTCTCTTCCATGCAATAATACTTTGCGACAAAGTTAAAGCAAAAGAAAGAAGAAAGCAATATAATAATAAGTTATTTCACGGTAGAAACCACAAAGGTCACGGAATGAAGGTTATCAACTTTTCATTAATAACCATTCCGTGACCTTTGTATACTTTGGTGTGGAAATCTATGCCATACTGCCACCTACAATATCGAGTAATTCATTTGTAATGGCCTGCTGGCGGGTTTTATTATACTGCTTTGTCAACTCCTGAATCAGTTCGTTGGCATTGTCCGTCGCTATCTGCATAGCCAAAGTACGTGCAGCATGTTCGGATGCATTAGAATCGAGAGCAGCTGTAAATATCTTCTGACTCAACACCTGCGGAATCAAGTCTGCTATCAATTGAGCTGCAGAAGGTTCTATGATATAGTCATTCACTACTCCACCTCTCTCTTCGTCATTTTGAACGGCAGACAAGTCAATCGGTAAATATCTTTCGCGCAACAGTTCTTGTACCCCCATTGACTTGAAATGGTGATAAATCAACTCCACACGGTCGATATTTTTTTCCAGAAAAAGTTCCATCAACAATTTGGCCAATGCAGCGGCTTCATCATACGACGGTTTATCTGCCAACTTCTGATAACTGCCTTGAGGAAAGAATCCTAACTTCTTGACAGCCTCCTCTATTTTTTTGCCCACCGGATAGATCAGGATATTATCTTGTCCCAACTCGCGATATTCTCCCACCGTCTGCAAAAACATTTTCAGTACATTCGCATTGAAAGCACCGCATAAAGAACTGTTGGAAGAAAAAGCCACAATAGCGACCCGCTTGACGGGACGTTCCACACAGAACGGAGACTCTACCGGAAGATCAGCACTCAGAAAGTTAGTCAGAATCTTATTCAACTTCCTCTGATAAGGCAACATATTCTCAATGGCTCCCTGCGCCTTGTGTAACTTGGCAGAAGCCACCATCTTCATTGCTGAAGTGATTTTTCGGGTACTTTGTACCGAATTTATTCTGGTTTTTACTTCTTTTAGTGAAGCCATAATCTTCTAAATGATTTATAATTAACTATACTGTTTGGCAACCATTGCCGCCGTTTCTTCAATGGCCTTCGTTACCTCGTCATTGATCACTCCGGTTTTCAATACATCCAGCACATCTGCCTGATGATCGAGAGCGAGTGTATTGAGGAATGCTGCTTCAAAATCTTCTACCTTATCCAACGGAACATTTCGCAATAATCCGTGGATACCGCAATAGAGAATGGCAATCTGCTTCTCTACCGGCATTGGAGAGTATTGGGGCTGAACCAGCAAACGGGCGTTTTTCTGCCCCTTGTCAATGGTCAGTGCGGTAACCGGATCCATATCTCCACTAAATTTGGAGAATGCTTCCAATTCGCGATATTGTGCCTGATCGATTTTCAATGTACCGGCCACTTTCTTCATAGCCTTAATTTGCGCATTACCTCCCACACGGGAAACCGATATACCTACATTAATAGCCGGACGATTACCTTGATTGAATAAATCCGTATCAAGGAATATCTGACCGTCTGTAATAGAGATCACATTAGTCGGAATATAGGCAGAAACATCTCCGGCCTGAGTTTCAATAATAGGCAATGCTGTCAGCGAACCTCCACCTTTCACTTTACCTTTCAGGCTTTCGGGCAAATCGTTCATCTCACGGGCCACTTCTTCCTGATTAATAATCTTGGCTGCACGCTCCAGCAAACGGGAGTGTAAATAGAAAATATCGCCCGGATAGGCTTCACGTCCCGAGGGGCGACGGAGAATCAAAGACACTTCACGGTAAGATACTGCTTGTTTCGACAAATCATCATAAACAACCAGTGCATGTCGGCCGGTATCACGAAAATACTCACCGATGGCAGCCCCCGCAAACGGAGCAAAATATTGCAATGCAGCCGGGTCTCCAGCTGTAGCCGCCACCACAATAGTATAATCCATCGCACCATATTGGCGTAAGGTGTTTACGATAGAAGCTACCGTGGAACCTTTTTGTCCGATAGCTACATAAATGCAATATACAGGATCGCCAGCTTCATAATTACTTCGCTGATTGATGATCGTATCAATGGCTATCGATGTCTTACCCGTCTGTCGGTCACCGATTATCAGCTCACGCTGTCCACGGCCGATAGGGATCATTGCATCAACAGCCTTCAGACCCGTTTGCAAAGGTTGATTCACCGGCTGACGATAGATGACCCCGGGAGCTTTACGCTCTAGCGGCATTTCATAAAGTTCACCTCCTATCAGCCCTTTTCCGTCCAATGGTTCACCCAACGGGTCGATAACGCGTCCCAACATACTTTCTCCCACACGGATAGAAGCAATTCGCTTGGTACGTTTCACCGTAAATCCCTCCTTGATTTTATCCGTCGGTCCCAATAACACGGCACCTACATTATCTTCTTCCAAGTTCATCACAATGGCCTTGATACCATTGTCAAATTCAAGTAGTTCGTTGGCCTCGGCATTGCGTAGACCATAAATACGCACTACACCATCGCTTACCTGTAGCACCGTACCTATTTCGTCAAGCTGCACTTTGGTCTCGATCCCTTCAAGCTGCTGCCGCAGAATGTCGGATACTTCGCTTACTCTTATATTTTCAGACATAATTTTTCACTAATTATACAATTCTTCGATTCTTATCAATGAATTGTTGTTTGACTTTCTTCAACTGTGTAGCGATACTGGCATCCAGTCGGTAATCGTTAATATCGAAAACGAAGCCGCCTTCTATAGAAGGGTCAACCACTGTTTCCAACTCCATATATGCATGCAAAATATGTGCAGCAGTTTGTCGGATACGCTCTTCTGTAGCTTTGTCTACCGGAACAGCAGTGATCAGTTTCCCTACACCGATGTGTTTCTTCTTCCGGTAAAGATCCAGATACATCAGACTCATAAATTGCAGATAGGTCTCCCTTCTCTCCTTGAGTACCAACCGAATGAAACGAATAAATTCTTCACTCGGTTTATGGTCTCCATCGGCTGCCGTACAGATCAGATTAAACTTTTCGTTAACAGAAACAATAGGATTGTCAAGCACGGCACAAAATCCCTTCACAGTACGGAAACTGTGCGCCAGTGTGACAAGCTCATGATAAAGCCTCTCCTCCGCTCCTCTCTCTTCAGCATAAGCCATCAGAGCTTTCGCATACCGCATTGAAATTATTCCGACTTCCATCTTCTTCTGTTAGTTCTTCGTTAATACTTCATCAAGCATACGGTCAATCATTCCCATCTGCTCTTGTTTATCATCCAGATTTTTGCGAATGACCTTCTCGGCTATATCCACAGAAAGCAGAGCTACCTGCCGACGGATATCACGTATGGCTTCGTCTTTTTCAATCTGAATCTGTCGTTTCACTTCATCCAGTTCCTTCTGAGCAGCTATTTCAGCTTGTTTGCGGGCCTCGTAAATAATCTTTTCACGTTCCTGCATAGCCTCTTTCATGATACGTCCCTGTTCCTTGTTAGCGGCAGCCACAATAGCTTCGCCCTCCTCTTTCAGTCGTGACAACTGGGCGTTTGCTTCTCTGGCTACCTCCAATGATTCGTCAATGTAGGTTTTACGGCCTTCCACCATCTTAATAATGACGGGGAAGCCGTATTTTGCCAATACTGCGAATACAATTCCAAAAGAAAGGAGCATCCAGAATATCAGGCCACTATCGGGTAGTAACAATGACATAATCTTCTTTGTTTATTATAAGAAAAGTACCAATAGACAAACAACTAATGCCAACAACGCTACACCTTCAACCAAGGCAGCGGCAATAATCATATTCATACGGATATCTCCCGATGCCTCCGGTTGACGCGCAATACCTTCCATGGCCGAGCCACCGATCTTACCAATACCGATACCTGCTCCGATAACAGCTAAACCAGCTCCGAGAGCTGCTCCCAATTTACTTAATCCTACTCCTGCAGCAGCAGCTTGCAATAATACTGATAGTAACATAATTTTCAGTTTTAAAATGGTTTATATTATTCTTTTACTTCTTCTTTTTTACCGCCTTCCTGGGCCAGTCCGATGAATACAGCAGATAACATCGTGAACACATAAGCCTGAATAAAGGCAACCAACACTTCCAGCAAATTCATAAAGATGTTGAATAATACGGAAGCCACCGTAAGCGAACCATTGATAGCCGGTCCCATGCTTGCCGATATAAATATCAGGCAGGTAAGCACTAACATGGCCATGTGTCCGGACAACATGTTGGCAAACAGACGGATCATCAAGGCAAACGGTTTGGTAAATACACCGAAAAATTCGATAAACGGCATCATGGGTATAGGTACCTTCAGCCACCAGGGAACATCAGGCCAGAAAATATCTTTCCAATAGTGTTTTGTTCCGAATATATTAACAATAACGAATGTGAATAAAGCTAATACCAATGTTATGGCAATATTTCCGGTTACATTCGCTCCTCCGGGAAAGATGGGGATCAGTCCCATAATATTGTTAATGAAAATGAAGAAAAAGGCTGTGAGCAGATAGGGAGCAAACTTTTTATAGTTGGGTCCCACACAACTCTTAATCACATCATCATGAACCATCATAATAAACATCTCCATAAATCCGATAAATCCTCCCGGAGCATATGCACCCTGTTCACGTTTGCGATACCAATGCGCTACACTCAGAATGATCGCCAGCAAAATAGCGCTATTGATAAAGAGAGACAAAGTTACCTTTGTAATGGAAATATCCCACGGACGTACTTCCTCTCCCGTCGCATTACGTTCTACTACTTTCCCCTCATACTTGCTCCCGGCAGGAGCTATATAAAATCCCTCGTATTTGCCGCCATTCTCTTCTAGGCGCGAAGACAGAAAAGCATGCCAACCAGAAGTTTCGCTATACACGATAATCGGCAACGGAATGCAAATCGAAGTTTTTCCTATATTCGTGATATGCCACTCGTAAGAATCTCCAATATGGCCGAACACAATGCCTTTTACATCTACCTGATTAGCTTCCTGATTGATTGTGTCTTTACCTACAATAATCTCCTGCTGCAAAGTAGCGGTGGTATCACCCGGTACAGGCTCCTGTGCAAAGGTTGTAGCAGGCAACATTCCTCCTATCAAGACAAGCATTCCGGCAACTATGTTACGCAACTGTTTCATATTTTTTTGATTTCTTTTTAAGTTTCTGATTCCACTCGAAAACGAAGAAAAACCAGCTTTCATATATAAGATAGCCCAGATAGAACGCCAGGAATGTCAATAGAAATTCAATAGCGGAATCGGGCACAGCCACACAATAAATGATTAGTAAGAAAACTGATACAATCATTTTCAATACTTTTGCCACTAAAAAGAGCATCACCATCTTCTCCGGTGCATGACGCCTGCAGGCATCAAACATATAAATATAAAATACACCGAATATATAAAAGTACACCGGTATCAACGGATAACCTCCGAAATAATGTCCGGGTTCCAGATAATGCAAGACCAAGGCTCCCAATCCTCCCCCTACAAGAGTAAGGATGCTGAGATAACCCAGAAAATTGCGTTTTGTGATGCTCATATTCATAGTAAAAACAGATTATTGTGCGGAGATCAAGGCTCAGGATACGCAAACGGAAGCTTCACCATTGCTTAGCTCCACAAAACCGCTGTGAATATCCAGCGTATGCTCTTCGCCATCCGTTGTCGTGTAACTGACTGTCCCTTCTTGCAGGGAAGAAACAATCGGTGCATGCTGCGGCAGAATAGAAAAGACTCCACTGGTGCCCGGAAGGGTAACACTCTTCACTTCACCATTAAAGACCTCTTTTTCCGGCGATACAATATTCAAATGCAGTTCTTTCATGATTCCTTATTTTATTTGTTAGCCTGTTCAAGCAGTTTCTTACCTTTTTCGATAGCTTCTTCAATGGTTCCCACATTCAGAAACGCCGGTTCAGGCAGATAATCTACTTCACCATCCAAAATCATTTTGAATCCTTTTATTGTATCTTCAATGGCCACCATTGCTCCCGGTACTCCGGTAAACTGTTCGGCCACTGTAAATGGTTGAGACAGGAAACGCTGTACCCTGCGCGCACGGTTTACCACCAGACGGTCGGCGTCGGATAATTCCTCCATACCTAAAATAGAGATGATATCCTGTAATTCTTTATTGCGTTGAAGAATCTGCTTCACACGTTGTGCGACATCATAATGCTCTTGACCCACAATGTGCGGATCGAGAATACGAGAAGTAGACTCCAACGGATCCACTGCCGGATAAATACCAAGCTCAGTAATTTTACGACTCAACACAGTCGTTGCATCCAAGTGGGTAAAAGTTGTTGCCGGAGCAGGGTCGGTCAAGTCATCAGCCGGTACGTAAACAGCCTGCACCGAAGTGATAGAACCCGTTTTTGTCGAAGTGATACGTTCTTGCATAGCACCCATTTCGGTAGCCAACGTAGGTTGATAACCTACCGCAGAAGGCATACGCCCCAACAAAGCCGAAACCTCGGAACCCGCCTGAGTGAAACGGAAAATATTATCGATAAAAAACAATATATCTCTCGCTCCCGACTTTGCCCCCATATCCCGGAAAGATTCAGCGACAGTCAATCCTGACAAAGCAACTGAAGCACGTGCTCCGGGAGGTTCGTTCATCTGTCCGAACACCAATGTAGCCTGTGACTTTTCTACCTCATTATAATCCACTTTCGAGAGGTCCCAATGTCCTTTTTCCATGCTTTCTTTGAATGCTTCTCCATAACGGATTACACCCGATTCAATCATCTCACGAAGCAAATCATTACCTTCACGGGTACGCTCTCCCACTCCGGCAAATACGGAAAAACCATTATGCTTCTTGGCAATGTTATTAATGAGCTCCATAATAAGTACAGTTTTACCCACTCCGGCCCCGCCAAACAAACCGATCTTACCTCCTTTTGAATAAGGCTCAAGCAGGTCTATCACCTTAATTCCGGTAAACAGAACTTCCTGTACAGTGGTTAAATCTTCAAATTTGGGAGGATCACGGTGAATAGAATATGCACCGTCGCGATTGAGTTCTTTCATTCCATCGATGGAGTCGCCGACTACGTTCATCAAACGTCCTTTGATCTGTTCGCCTACCGGCATTGTGATAGGACCTCCCGTCGGAAATACCTTCATCCCGCGCTGCAAGCCGTCGGTACTATCCATGGCAACCGTACGTACGGTATTTTCACCAATGTGTTGTTGAACTTCTACAATCAGCTTTTTGCCGTTGTGCCTTTTTATCTCTAATGCGTCGTGGATACTTGGCAATATCAAGTCCGATTCTGTACCTTCAAAATACACATCGACCACAGGGCCAATTACCTGAGAGATATGTCCGATAATCTGTGACATAAGCAATCTTTTTATATATTATTCTTCTAATACTCTAAAACGTTATAGCATGGTAAGTCGCGTTTTTACCAGTTTCACTATTAACATAACGTTCGATATCCGGTTTTGTTCACATAGATAGTTAAACAAACAACTTCGCAAAAGTAGAAACTTTTTTTTCCCGTTGTACCATTTTTCTGTTTTTTCTCTTTAGATAACATTCATTAAACTTACAAAGGTGTGAAAATGAACAACATTAGCACCCTTTTTACTACTATACAAAGCATATTAGAGCCAATACGCTCTATCCTCTGCCCAATCAGAGAATTGATTAAGTTTTCAAGTAGCTGTAGCGTTTTCAGTCAATTAGTCAAATGTTAGATAGTACAACATGCAACGAGTTTTATACAAACAAAGGGAAGTTGCGTTTTAAAGGCATTTTTCGCTCTTTACGCCATGAATAGGATAGAGTATTAACAATTGCAAAAGCGGAGAGAACAAAGGTATAATCAGATAAAAAACAGGGGTGTACCAAGACTCGTATTCACCACAGATTCATACAGATAAAAGTAATCAATAGATTAAGTTCATCCTGTGGTACTTTGTGGTAAACAGGAGTTTCGGCACACCCCACTATGGTTTTTCAACCAATAATCCCGGTATTTAATATACTTCTACTTTATCGGCTATCCGCTTTGCCTTATCACGCAAAGCATCCAGATCCGAACCGTTTGGAGCATAGCAAAGCACTACTCCCATACGCCGATTCACACGTGTATACGGCTTACCAAATATACGCAGATAAGTATCCTCTTCTCCGGTAACTTCCTCCATACCTCTATACTGCGGACGTTCCTGACTGGCAATCGGCGACAGAATAACGGCACTCGCTCCTATTCTTTCTTGTTTTATTCCCGGAATGGGCAACCCCAATACGGCACGTAGGTGAAGTTCAAATTCATTCAGATTTTGTGTTCCGGCCAATGTCACCATTCCCGTATCATGTGGACGTGGAGACAGTTCCGAAAAGTAAACCCCGTTTTCATGGCTCAGGAAAAATTCTACTCCCCACAGTCCTGCACCGGTCAATGCACGAGTTACTTTTTCAGCCATATCTTCTGCTTCCTTCAAGTGTGCAGGATCAATGTGTGCAGGTTGGAAACTTTCCCGATAATCCCCACCCTTTTGTACATGCCCGATAGGCGGACAAAACAGAGTCGGACCATTCTTCTGTGTCACTGTAAGCAAAGTTATCTCACTATCGAATTTGATAAATTCCTCAATGATTAGCTCACGAATATCTCCACGGCTGCCATTACACCCATATTCCCAAGCATGTTCCAACTCGGCAGTGCTCTTGACCAATGACTGCCCTTTACCCGATGATGACATTAAAGGCTTCACGACACAAGGGAAACCGATTTTCTCAGCGGCTTCCTTCAGTTCTTCCAATGACTTGGCATAATAGTATTTCGCAGTTTTCAGTCCCAGTTCCTTAGCGGCCAAATCACGGATAGCCTTTCGGTTCATTGTGTAATTAACGGCACGTGCACTCGGCACTACCTGAATCCCTTCTTTTTCGAAATCGTATAAACGTTCCGTACGAATGGCTTCAATCTCGGGGACGATAATGTCCGGCCGATGCTTTTTTACAATACGCTCCAGTTCTTCACCGTTCAGCATATCGAATACTTCGCATTCATCAGCAACCTGCATGGCAGGTGCCCCGGCATATGAATCACAAGCAATGATGTGTTGACCTTTACGTTGAGCAGAAATTACAAATTCCTTGCCCAATTCGCCCGATCCGAGTAAAAGTATTTTCTTCATGATTGAATATTTTAAGATATAATGACGCAAAAATACTACTTTTCTTCCAATAAATCCCGAACGAGCTACTAAATGATTACGATAAAAGAGAGAAAAAGACAATTACATAGAAAAAGATTAACAGGTCACAGAACAACAAGCTGTTCTTCAAGAACAAAGTCCTCCTTTAAAAGAGAACGGGAACATTACTTAACAGCATATTAATCATGATTATCAAGCACTTACACCGATAGTAAAAAGGAGATTTTACGAAGTTAATATCGTAGTTCCAAGAAGTTAACTTCCTGCAGATACGATGTTAACTTCGTATAAATACGTTGTTAACATCGTATCTGCAGGATGTTAACTTCGTAAATGTCATAATATAATTTCCAATATTATAACAAATAAGACACATATAGCCAAAGAGAAATGTTAATTTTTGGTCTAATTACACAATAAAGAATATTTAAAAGGATAAAAAGAAGCGGATATGGTGTATTATCCGGAATTAATGCCTTACTTTGCAACATCAAACAATAAGAGGTTTTTATTGGTTTAACTCTCACATGTATTTCCTCAATGTTCGCATTGAGAACTTTCATCTCTGATTTACACTTCCTAAAGCTTTATTGTTATTTTATTAATTTTTTATTTTTGTATATTTATGAATATGTACGTTGGAAATCTTAGCTATAATGTTAAGGAGTCAGATTTGAGACAAGTTATGGAAGAGTATGGAGTAGTAGAATCAGTAAAACTGATCACAGACCGCGAAACAAGAAGATCTAAAGGGTTTGCGTTTGTCGAAATGCCGGAATCTTCAGAAGCAAGCAATGCCATTAAAGAATTGAACGGAGCAGAATATGCCGGTCGTCCGATGGTAGTAAAAGAAGCTTTGCCAAGAAATTGATCTGAAAAGCAATAAATAATAAAAAGGGGATATTCGCCGTGAATATCCCCTTTTTTATTTTCCTTTGATTACTGATGCTGTTCACGCAACAGGTCGTTCACAGTCTTTACCGGATTGAAAGTGGAAAGTGGAACCTCCACAAATACCGTACTCCAATCGCTCATAGCACCATTCCACAAACCGGGAAGTTCAAGAGCTTTCAGATCCTTACCACTCTTCGACTTATAAGAGATGAAGCCGGTAGCTTTATCCACATATTTCGCCAAATCAAATTTATGACCCTTATAATCACGTACGGCGCAAACCAGATCGACCGGGTTGAAGTGCGTACCCTTTTCAAACATTTCCTTTGCTTCCGGATTATTCATATCGATTTGTGAGCTTTCAAGGATTTGCAGGGAGATAGTTCCATCACTATTATATGCCAGGAACGGACCACCGCCCGGCTCGCCCACGTTTTTCACCATACCACAAACACGCATCGGACGGTTCAATTTATTCTTCAGGTAAATGACCAACTCGGCATCTTCCAGATCTTTTGTTTCAGGATTCTTACAGAAAAGTTTCTTTTGTACAAATTGCAGGATATCCATCACCTGCTCATGTGTATAACGACCACTATCCAATAATTCCAGATATTGAAAAGCTTGCTTCTGGAGAGATACCAGTACACCGGCAATCAGTTTCTTATAAAGCACTGTATCGCTTTTCAATTTATCAGGAACCACATTGTCAATGTTCTTAATAAAAATAACATCCGCATCCAGATCATTCAGATTCTCAATCAGCGCACCATGCCCGCCGGGACGGAACAAAAGCTTACCGTTATCGCGGAATGGCTGGTTTTCCATATCAGCGGCAATTGTATCAGTGCTTGGTTTCTGTTCGGAGAAAGTGATATTATAATCCACGCCATAACGTTTGGCAAAAGCATCGACTTTTTCGGTAACCAATGATTTAAACAGTTCACGGTGCTCGGTAGAGACGGTAAAATGCACATTGACTTTTCCGCTTTTTCCGGCAGCATACATAGCACCTTCTGCCAAATGTTCCTCAAGCGGGGTACGCGAACCTTCTTCATACTTATGAAACTTAAGTACCCCCTTAGGAAGCGCACCGTAATTCAGTCCCGCTACATTAAGCAATCCTGAAACGACCGCTTTATAATTGCCTTCTGCAATCAGGGTAGGAATATCTTTGCCTTCTGTCCGCACACAAGCCGTATTCAAGTCATCATAAAAAGCAAATTTTTCAATCGATTCAAAAAAAGTTTGTTCGAACTTTGTAGTGGGTTCAGTATAGTCAGCATCCAAAAATTCAAATAGATTCTTGAACATACGGCTGGCAGCACCCGAAGCGGGTACAAACTTCACAATCGTTTTGTCTGAATTGGTATAAGCATCCCATGCTGCAAGATAAGCTTTCTGCTCCTCGGCATCAGGAGCCAAAATGCCTTTTTCTACAGATGCGGCAGCATCTAACTTCAAATAAGGAAAGCCTTTTTGGAAGCAAGCCAACTGCTCAGCGATTTGTACTTCCGAAATGCCCTTTTTGGCAAGCAATTCTTTGTCTTCAGGTGTTATCATACTATCTAATTTTATTAATTCATGCCCAAAAATACAAAAAAAGGAAGAGGACACCCTACAAAACCCGGAAAAAAACTATCTTTACCGACGATAAATTTGAGCTGCTTATGGAAAGAGATGAATTCTTTACGAAAGAAGAGAGAGAATTATTGTTCTCACTATACAAAAAACTACTGCGTCTCACCGGAGAAACCTTACAAAAAGGAGATTGCAGAAAGCTGAAAAAGCATCTTATCGACTCCACTCAAAACAATACGATGCAGAGGGACAGTTTTGGGCTGAATCCTGTTATCAAAGATATGCAGACTGCTGTAATCGTGGCTGAAGAAATCGGCATGAAACGGGCATCTATTTTAGGCATTATGCTACACACGCCTGTACGTTGCCACTCTTATACAATAGAATACATTCAACAGGAGTATGGTGAAGATGTGGCCGGAATTATCCGGGGATTAATCAAGATCAATGACCTTTATGATAAGAGTCCGACCATAGAATCGGAGAATTTCCGCAATCTGCTACTGTCTTTTGCCGAAGATATGCGGGTAATCCTGATCATGATTGCCGACCGTGTAAACGTGATGCGACAAATAAAAGATGCCGAAAATGACGAGGCCCGCAGACGGGTGGCCAATGAAGCAGCCTATCTGTATGCTCCGCTAGCCCACAAACTGGGATTGTATAAGCTGAAATCGGAACTGGAAGATTTGTCACTAAAATATACCGAACATGACATCTATTACCATATCAAGGAAAAGCTGAACGAGACGAAAAAGTCACGTGACCGTTATATTGCCAACTTCATTGCTCCGATACAACAGAAATTGGAGGAAGCAGGACTGCATTTCCACATGAAAGGACGTACCAAGTCCATTCATTCCATCTATCAGAAAATGAAGAAACAGAAATGCCAGTTCGAAAACGTATATGACTTGTTTGCTATCCGTATCATCCTGGAATCTCAGTTTGAAAAAGAGAAGCAGGAATGTTGGCAGGCATATTCCATAGTGACGGATATGTATCAACCTAACCCCAAACGTCTGCGTGACTGGCTGTCGGTTCCCAAAAGTAACGGTTACGAGTCATTACACATCACTGTTATGGGGCCCGAAGGCAAATGGGTTGAAGTACAGATTCGTACGGAGCGTATGGACGATATTGCCGAGCGCGGATTGGCAGCTCATTGGAGATATAAAGGCGTGAAGGGTGAAAGCGGACTGGACGAATGGCTGACTTCAATACGTGAAGCACTGGAAAATACGGAGAACGACCTGGAAATGATGGACCAGTTCAAACTGGATCTGTATGAAGACGAAGTATTCGTATTTACACCGAAGGGAGACCTTTTTAAACTGGGCAAAGGGGCTACCGTACTTGATTTTGCTTTCCACATCCACAGCAAATTGGGATGTAAATGTATCGGAGCAAAAGTAAACGGTAAAAATGTACAGTTAAGACAAAAGCTGAACAGCGGGGATCAGGTAGAGATTATGACATCGAACACACAGACTCCGAAACAAGACTGGCTGAACATTGTCACTACTTCAAAAGCCCGTACTAAGATTCGTCAGGCCCTCAAGGAGATGGTGGCGCGTCAGCATGATTTTGCCAAAGAGACCCTGGAACGCAAGTTCAAGAACCGGAAGATGGAATACGACGAAGCTGTGATGATGCGCTTAATCAAACGCTTGGGATTCAAGAACGTGACAGAGTTTTATCAGAAGATTGCCGATGAGGTACTCGACGTAAACGATATTCTGGATAAATACATCGAACAACAAAAGCGGGACAGCGAACGTGATGAGGTGACCTATCGCAGTGCAGAAGAATACAACCTGCAAAACCAGATAGACGAAACAACAGTCACTAAAGAAGATGTACTCGTTATTGACCAAAACCTGAAAGGATTGGATTTCAAACTCGCCAAATGTTGTAATCCCATATACGGAGACGATGTATTCGGGTTTGTCACAGTATCCGGAGGTATCAAGATACACCGAAATGACTGCCCCAATGCAGGACAGATGCGCGAACGCTTCGGCTATCGGATTGTAAAAGCACGCTGGGCCGGTAAATCGGAAGGTACTCAATACCCAATAACACTCCGCGTTGTGGGTCATGATGATATCGGTATTGTAACAAATATCACTTCGATCATCTCAAAAGAAAATGGTATCTCGCTACGTTCTATCGGTATCGATTCGAACGACGGACTTTTCTCGGGTACATTGACCATTATGGTAAGTGATACCGGACGTCTGGAAGCGCTGATCAAGAAGTTGCGCACAGTAAAAGGAGTAAAACAGGTTAGCAGAAATTAAGAATGGAAAAATTCAGCACCAGAAAAAGAATACGGAGCTTCGGATATGCCTGGAAAGGTATCCGAAGTTTTGTAAGCAAAGAACATAATGCCTGGATACATTGCACGGCAATTATTATAGTAACAGTGGCCGGATTCTGTTTCGGCATCACCCGGAACGAATGGATAGCTATCATACTTTGTTTTGGAGTAGTACTGGCAGCAGAGGGATTCAACACGGCTATAGAAAGATTGGTCAATCTTGTATCTCCGGAACGTAATCCGATAGCAGGTGATGTGAAAGATATCGCAGCGGGTTCCGTTCTGATATGTGCTATAGTTGCTGCCATTGTAGGAATTATCATCTTCATGCCTTATGTACTTGCTGTTTTACTGTGTAATATGGGATAAATGATACATTAAAAAAGCGGACTCCGTATATTATGCTACAATTCGTTGCAAATATACGGAGTCCGCTTTTTATAATGTATATCACATTTATCTTACCTTCTTCCTTTTAAAATAAGGATATGTAAGTAAAACGAAGAATGCCAAAGACACGATTGCCGATAACAATCCGACCCGATAAACGGCCTGTTCATTAGCCGTAAGATGTAAATGACACGCAGATGCAATACCCAATCCGACTCCAAGTTCCCATGCAAGTAAATGAGTGGTATTAGCCGTGCCGCGCTGGCAGTGTTGCGACAATTTGACAAACATCATAAGAAACTCCGGAGTGACCAAGCCGAGTCCTAAACCCATCAATACAGCTGCCGGAGCATTCCAGCTTGTTTCAGGAGAAAACAGCATAGCCATCGATCCGATTACTGTCACCAGCCCGACAACTATCTGCAACCACATTTTATTATCATAGCGGAAAAACAATTTCACAATTAATACTGATAAGAGAAATCCGCATCCGACCAAAGCAAAAAAAGGTACTGTCTCGCCTCCTACCGCCACATCACTCGGCGCACCGGTAAGCACAGGAAGCATCAATCCCGGTATAAAAGCAATCAATATTAAATTGAATGCCGGAATAAGTCCCCGGGGAAGCAGGAATCGGTCCATGGAACAAACTTTCATCCCGATAGGTGCACGAAAGGGAACATATACCCTTGACACAAATAATATTCCCAACGCTCCCAACGCCACAGCAACATATAGCAAAGTCTCAAAGCCATGTGTCCGAAACAGATACACTCCCAAAGCCGCTCCGATAATCATCCCCAAGCGTGCAGCCCAGGAAAAGACCACATTACCTGAGCTGCGAAAAGTGGAATTGGTGATATCGATGGCCAATGTGATGCTTGCCGTGGCAGCCATTCCAAAGGATAATCCCTGCACAATGCAAAGCATCAACAGATGTGTTGCGTTCTGCACCAACGTATAACCGGCTGTTGCTGCAACCATTACCCCAAACGAAAGCATACATATATATTTCCGCTTGTAAACATCGACCAAATAGGCATGGAACGGGCCGATAAAAAACATTGCAAGCGTAAAAAGTATAAATATGACTCCCGTCTGACTGACAGGCACGCCTAAACGTGAAGCCATCATTACCGGGAGTACAGGGTACAACAAATACAGGGATATGAACAACAATAAATTAGCAAGGCATATCCGCATAAAATGCAATGTCCATAATTTAGTCGCCATACGACAATTAATATTGTTCTTTCTCGTTCGGGAAGTCGCAGTTCTTTACATCTGAAACATAGTGACTGATAGCATCGGTCATTACCGTATAAAGATCGGCATAACGACGGAGGAAGCGCGGGCGGAAACCGTTATTCATACCCAACATATCCTGAATTACCAATACCTGTCCGTCTACATCTCCACCGGCACCGATACCGATCACCGGAATGGTCAGTTCGCTTGCGACACGTGATGCCAATGCTGCAGGAATCTTCTCAAGAACAAGTCCGAAACATCCGGCCTCCTCTAGTAAATGTGCATCACGAATCAATTTCTCTGCTTCGGCATCATCCTTGGCACGAACCGTGTATGTACCATATTTATTGATAGATTGTGGCATCAATCCAAGATGTCCCATCACGGGGATACCGGCACTCAGAATACGTTTCACAGTATCTATAATCTCTTCACCACCTTCCAGTTTCAATGCATCGGCATGACTCTCCTTCATTATGCGGATAGCTGAAGCAAGCCCTTCCATTTCATTACCCTGATAAGAGCCAAAAGGCATATCCACTACTACCATTGCACGCTTTACACCACGTACAACCGATTTTCCATGATAGATCATCTGATCCAGGGTAATAGGAAGTGTAGTCACATTACCTGCCATCACATTCGATGCGGAATCGCCTACAAGAATTACATCGATACCGGCACCGTCGACAATCTGTGCCATTGTGTAGTCATACGATGTAAGCATAGATATTTTTTCGCCTCTTTGCTTCATTTCGATTAGGCGATGAGTCGTCACTTTTCTTGTGTCATCTGATATATAACCAGCCATATCCAATCTTTTTAAATTAAAAATCGGGCGCAAAGGTATAACTTTTAATTCATACCATACAAGTAAAAGTGAATAAATTAGCGGATCCACATTAAAAGGTCAGCAACCATTTTTGTAGTTCATCAGTCCATAACTCCTTATATATGAAACTGTCACGAAATCCGAAGCTATGTCCGCCTTCCGGATAAATATGCAGTCCGGCAGAGACTCCATGTTTCAATAATGCTGTATAATAGACAATACTGTTGAGAGGAGATACGGCCTGATCATCCTCGGCCAAAACGATGAATGTAGGAGGAGTATCGGCTGTGACGTGAAGTTCAAGGGATAGTGTTTCTTTCAAACCTTCAGAGATAGTTTCTCCCAACATACGTTCGCGTGAAGGCCAATGAGTCAGCCTGTCGGTCATGCTGATAACGGGATAAAGCAATACTTGAAAGTCGGGCCGGTCTGTTCCGGTATAAAGAGTTGCGGCAGTAGCAGCGATATAGCCTCCGATAGAAGCTCCCATAACACCCAGTTGATGAATTCCCCACTCTGCCGACTGACGGCGGATCAGGCGAATCGCTTCACGAATATCCTCACGAATCACTTCAACATCACCGTGAGGCATGCGATAATTCAGTACGGCATATGTGATGCCCTGATTATTAAACCACGCAGCAAAATCACGTCCTTCATGATCTGAAGCTATCTGATTGAACCCACCACCGGGACACATAATAATGGCTTTACCTCTTGGCTTGCGAACCGGATAAACCCAAAGGACAGCCGAAGAAGCATCTTTTCCTAATGAATATTCGATAAAACTCTGTTCCATAACTTTATTCCTTATCATTTAATTTCCTGAATCATTTTTTTCACTATACCCGGCCCTTCATAAATAAACGAAGAATAGATTTGTATCAGATTGGCCCCCGCATCCAACATCCTACGGGCATCAGCGGGAGTAATGATTCCGCCTGCCCCTACTATCAGAAGGCTTTTTCCGGCATGGGCACGCAAATAGCTGACGGCTTTTAATGACCTCTCCCCTATCCCGCGTCCACTGATTCCACCGGAGCCGATCTTCTGTAATTGTGCAGGTGAATAACCTTTTAAGCAACTCCGCTCCATGGTAGGTCCGGTAGCTATCACTCCATCTACCCAGTACAGACGAGTACAGTCGATCACATCATCCATTCCTTCTTCTGTGATATCGGCAGGAAGTTTGAGTAGCAACGGAACATGTATGTTTTGCTCCACACGAAAAGCTGCCAACCCCTGTAGCACCTGTTTCATCAGAGCAACATCCACAGATCCCCAATTAAGTGTGAAATAACCGACATGAGGATGTAACTCCTTATACAGACGCAAAAAGTCAGCCACCGCCTGCTCTCCTTCCGAAGAGGGATTCTTATTTATATTTACACCTAAAACATACGAACCGCTTTTCTGTTCAAGACGGCGTTTAATAACATCCAATCCGGGATTATTGAAGCCCGTACGGGAAATTAAAGATTCACACTGAGGCAAGCGAAAAATACGCGGACGGGGATTTCCATCCTGAGAATCGGGAGTTACAGTACCTACTTCGATAAATCCGAAACCACAATCGGCCAATTCATCAAAAATTTCGGCTCCTTTATCGAAACCGGCCGACAGACCGATACGGTTTCGAAAAGTAAGATGATTCCATATCAACTGTTTGTCGGAACAAGTATAAAGGTGACGTATCCAGCATCTGCACCATGGCAAATGCCGGTAACATTTGAGGCAGGAAACCAACAAGGCATGTACCTTTTCGGGTTCCATCAGAAATAAAACAGGACGAATCGTTTGCTTATACATGGCTTTCTCTCTTTTTAAATACCATGCAAAGCTAAGGGATTCTTCCCTGAGATGCTATTCAATCTTTCTTATCAGATATAACGTGAAGTTATAGTCAGCAGTTTTTCGTAAGTCATCCCTCTGAAATCGTCTATTACATAGTCTGCCTTGTCGGCAATGGCTTCGCGTGAATTCGTAGTTGCCAATCCGACAACAATGGCTCCGGATAATCTACCGGCCTGCAAACCATGAAATGAATCTTCGAACACATACGAATCTTTTGAATCGGAACCGAAAATTGTCATTCCCAACAAGAAACATTCAGGATCAGGCTTAGAACGCTTAAAACGCTCTGCAGTCAATATTTCATCAAAAAGGGATTTAAACTCGGGATGGGCATGATAAACATTCTCCATTTTTGCCGTATTGGAACTGGTAACCAAAGCTATTTTCACACCATGCCGACGCAGATCTGCTATAAACTCAACTATTCCGGGAACATAGTCATAATTCATTTTTATTTCAAAGCGGTTCAATGCCTCGGTGATATCCCGCTGTTTTTCCGGTTCTCCCGCAAAGTATTTATCATAAATCTGTATCAGTGTCTGGCCCTTAACCTTGGAACCAAAGTTTGCATCATTTACATACTTTTGGCCCATTTCATTCCAGAAAACGGTATACTGCCCTTCTGTATCGACAATTACACCATCACAATCGAATAATGCCGTTATTTTCTTTGTTGCATCCATAAACATTCTTTTACGTGTTTGTTAAACTCTGTGGGCAAAGTTCAGAATAATCATCGAATCAGGCAAATTATTTGTACCTTTGCTGCACTTAAAAATATGTAACGCTTCACTATATGGCACAACAAACCGATCCCCGCATACTGGGTACAGAACCTATTGGCAAACTTCTGTTACAATATTCCATCCCGGCCATTATCGGAATGACTATTACGTCACTTTATAATATCATCGACAGTATTTTTATCGGGCACGGTGTCGGTCCCATGGCTATCTCCGGACTGGCGATCACCTTCCCGCTAATGAATCTGGTCGTAGCGTTCTGTGTACTGATTTCGGCAGGTGGAGCTACCATCTCATCCATACGCTTGGGACAAAAAGACATTAAGGGTGCGACCGATGTTCTGGGAAATACATTGATGCTTTGCCTGACGAATGCAGTACTGTTCGGCGGACTGGCTCATCTGTTTCTGGACCCGATATTGTTTTTCTTCGGTGCCAGTACCGGTACACTTCCCTATGCCCGTGATTTTATGCAAGTGATTCTCTTGGGAACCCCCATCACTTATACCATGATAGGGTTGAACAACGTGATGCGTGCTACGGGATATCCGAAAAAGGCCATGTTGACATCCCTGGTGACAGTTATTGCCAATGTCATCATCGCTCCTGTCTTCATTTTCCATTTCGGCTGGGGGATTCGGGGAGCTGCTATGGCTACAGTCCTGTCACAGTTTATCGGAATGATATGGGTAGTAAACCACTTCCGTAACAAAGAGAGTTTTGTCCATTTCATGCCGGGTTTCTGGAAAATGAAGAAACGCATCATCGGCAGTATCTTCTCCATAGGAATGTCTCCTTTTGCCATGAATGTCACGGCATGTATCATTGTCATACTCATTAATAATAGTTTGCAAAAATACGGTGGTGATATGGCTATCGGTGCCTATGGTATCATTAATCGCCTGCTGATGCTGTATGTAATGGTGGTAATGGGGTTGACTATGGGAATGCAACCCATCGTCGGATACAATTACGGTGCACAGAAGATCGACCGTGTAAAGCATACACTCCGTCTCGGTATCATTGTCGGTGTATTGATAACGAGTAGCGGTTTCATTATCTGTGAACTTTTTCCGCACACAGTTTCGGCCATCTTTACCGATAGCGATGAATTGATTGACATGGCATCGTCCGGGCTGCGCATTTGCACGTTGATGTTCCCGTTTGTAGGTGCACAAATCGTTATATCAAATTTCTTCCAGAGTATAGGAATGGCTAAGATCAGTATTTTTCTGTCACTTTCGCGCCAGTTAGTATACCTGCTCCCGGGATTACTTCTGCTTCCACCCTTATATGGTGTAAAGGGGGTATGGATCAGCATGCCTGTCTCTGACGGATTGGCTTTTGTAACAGCGGTAGTGATTTTGATGGTGTATATCAAGAAAGTAAAAGAGAAAACATCCGGACAGAAGCTATAAACCGGTGAAACAGAGACTTGATAAAGACAAAAGAAAGGCCCGGTTTCAGCGAAACCGAGCTTTTCTTTCATGGAATTGAAACATTACTCAGACTTGATGCTGTTCACCGGATTTTCATTAGCGATATGCCAGGATCTCCCTATAATGAAAACAAAGATAAAGACCAATAAACAAATAGCTGTCACTACATACCAACCTGCATAAACACAGATTGTATCTTCAAATTGACTTATCCACAACAGACTCATGTAGTAAGCTCCGTATGTACCGATGGCAACCGAGAGAATTGCAACCCAGAAGATATCTTTAGATAATAAAAAGAGAATAGATCTGGCTTCGGCACCATTTATTTTACGAATAGCTATCTCTTTGCTACGCCGACGGACTTCATCATTTATATAACCAATCAATCCCATCAGAGTGATAAACAGTATCGTTATAAAAGCCAAAAAAGTGGCGTCACGAAAAATTATTGTGGGGCGATAGTATCGTTCTAAATCCTGTTCTAAAGACCTAAACTCTATATCCTCTTGCGGATATATCTTTTTCATTTCATTATTCAGTCTATGCAAGTTCTCTGTAAAAGGTTCCTTGAGACGAACATGGACATTCCTCAAATTAGTACCATATTCAATTTCCAAAGGTTCATTATCAGCCGGAAGCACACCACAACAAAAAGGAGCAAGCACGCCAACCACCGTACCTCGATTAGGAACTATCTCGCCAACCCCACTACCCTTCCAGCCCATCTTCTCTACATATGGCTGATTAACCAGAAACTGCCTTTCACCTGTAAAATTACGCCCGGTCTTGATATGAAGTCCCAATAATGGAACAAAGTCTTTGTCGAATGCCGCACAACGAGGAGTGAAAAGAACTTTTCCACCTTCATCAGTTACCTCCCGATTCCCAAACCAGGTCATACTTCCACGAATAGAAGCTACCCCCTCCACATAAGGTAAAGATTTCAGGTTATTACGTGCGTTGTCAGGTTCAGCAAAATCATGCTTACAAGATGCAACACCCTTCGGCTGATATCCCATATCCCTATTTATAATGTAGTGACACTGAAGATATGCCACACACATCAATCCAAAGATAAAAGCCACCCCTGCAAATTCAATAAACAACAATATCCTTTTCCATCCCCTATTCTTTTTAATATAGGGATGGAAGACCTGAGTAACGGGAATCAAAGAAAATACTTTTCCGGGCAATATGCCTCCAATAACAAACAGAAAGGTAACTACCGATAATGGAGCCCATAAATTATGCCAGGTAAAAAGAGATGATAAGGATACCTCTGCCAATTCTTCGATCTTTTCCTGAAATTGGAATAGAAATATGATCATAAGCACCAGGGAAACACCGATAATCAAAGCCGTTTCATATATAAACATAGAAAATATAGCCTTATCGGATGCACCGTTACACTTATGAATTCCAATTCCTTTAGCACGCTGAGAAAGTGAGGAAACAAAAATAAGCACATAGTTCATGGTGGCCGCAAAAAGAATGGCGAATCCTAACAAAGATAATATGAGAATCGTCCTTTTCACATCTGAATGTTCCAGGTGAATAGTCCGCAAAGGAACCACAAACATATGTAAGTGCATATTCATGTCTGAGGGAATATGTTTTGCAATTACTTTATCAATGTTAGTATTAATAACATCAGCACTCCTTTCTCCATCCTTTAAACGAATAAAGGCATTGTAATTACCACCACTCGTCCAGCCAGGACGTCCCCAACCATATTTACTATGACTGGCAAAAGACAGGACGGCTTCGTGACGTTCCAACGATACATTATACGGAAGATCGGCAAATACTCCTTTTACCAAAGCTTCTACGGGAGTGCCCCAAACCATCATATGCAAAGTCTTTCCAATAGGATTTTCTTCACCGAATGCTTCTCGTGCAACCGACTGTGATAAAAAGAGCACATCAGGATTGGTCAAATCATTCGGATTACCACTAATGACCTCAATTCCCATAGTACGGAAATAAAGGGAGTCTGATAAAATAAAAGATTTATTCATCTTCCGATTACCTATTTTGAAAATAGCTTCAAAAGATATACTTGAGCAAACCGCACTTTCCACCTCCTTCGGAAACTCCTCAGCAACTGTCGATGCTATCGGTATTAATGTATATGATCCTGCATTTCCTTTGATCACTCCATCCTTAATCCATTCCGTCTTTACAATGTAAAGGTTGTCCACATCCTGAAAACAGTTATCATAGCTCAGTTCGAAAGCTACCCGAGAAAATAAAATGATAGATACCAATAATCCCAACGACAATGAGATCACCTTAATGACACAACTTCTACGATCGCGAATTAATGTCTGAATGGTATAATGGAATTGTTTCATTGTTTTGTCTTTTTACATATTAAATCATCACTATTCGTTCTTGATACTGTTCACCGGATTCTCATTAGCCACATTCCAGGACCTCCCGATGACACTTCCTATGATCAACAACAAGATAATTATGATCACGACAAGAAAATGTCCCCCATTGACTGATACCCGGTCAGAAAACTGTTCCAGCCATTTATTACTTACAATATATGCAAATACTATTCCGACCAGAACAGCACTTAGTGCCGTCCAGAAAATAATCCCGGAAACCAAACGAAGAATATCCGGCACTTCGGCACCGTTCACTTTACGAATGGCAATTTCTTTGCTACGACGTTGAATTTCATCATTTACAAAGCCGAACAGTCCCATCAAAGCAATCAACAGGATAGCAATAGAAGCTATAATCACGACATTACGGAAACGGCGGACCTCTTGATATTGCTTATCAATCTCCTTACGGGCAGAACGGAATACAATATCTACTGTCGGAAAAGCCTCTTTCATCAATGTGTTAATCTTAGCCAGGTTCTCACCAAAAGGTTCTTTCAAAATAATATTCCGTTTATTAAGCACATTCATCCATTCCAAATTACTCATCAGTGCTACAGGAGCCTGTGGCATATATGCACTTTGTACAACATAGTCTTTCACAACTCCGACAATCGTACCAAAGTTATTTTTGCCATCTTCCAGATTCTTACCGATGGGACTATCCGTCCAACCAATTTGACGAACCATCTCTTCATTAATCAAGATCTCTTTATCTTGCTGGATATTCCTGCCTTTTATAATCTGAAGTCCCATAACCGGAACATAATATTCATCAACAAATTCGATACGTCCCATAAATTCCTTCCCATGTGCATCTGTGTAAGGTTGCCCCATGTAGCCACCATAAATAATCGTACTTGCATTACAAAACTCCTCAACTATGGGCAGTCCTCGGAGAATACCGTCCATTTTATCAATTTCTCTATATGGCGACCACCCAACTGCCAAATTATCAACCTTATATCCCATGTCACGAGTCATCACCTGATGATACTGTAAAAGAATAACCATCAACAGGCCTAAAATAAACGCAATTCCCGTAAACTGTATAAAAAGCAATGATCGCTTCCAGACAAAACGATGTGCAGTAAAACGATGGAAAACTTGTGTCACAGGAATAGCGGCAAACAACTTGCCCGGAAATAGTCCGATGACCAGAAATAAAACCAAAGAAACCAAAATCGGTACCCACAGAGTTTGCCATGTAAATAAAGCCTTTAATGAAGCTCCGGAAAGATCTTCTATCTCCAACTTAAAAGTGAATAACAGGACTGTCACGAACAATAAAGAAAGCAATATCAATAGTGCTGATTCATACAGAAACATACGATAGATATGCCCATCAGAAGCACCATTACACTTATGTATGCCTACAGACTTAGCTCGTTGAGCCAATGATGAAACAGAAATCAAGACATTATTCATGCCGGCAACCAACAAGATGGCAAATCCGAGTATTGAAAGAATCATAACTATTTTACGAGATTCCGGTTTTTGCAAATGATACTGTGAAGGAGTCATAAACGAATACTCCTCTGATTGGCCCTTATAGTTGTGTATATACTTTTTCAGCATTTCAGGCATACGTACCTCCACTTTCTCTCTTTCATCGGGATGGCGGAAACGAACCATACAATGATAACTGGAATCATATCCCCAGCCACCACGTTCAGAACCATATTGCTTAGATCGGGTATCGAAGGAATAAACTCCGTCAAAATGAAATTCGGTATTTTCCGGAATATCCTCAAAAACTCCTTGCACAGTCAACGGATAATCAATTTCAATATTGATTGTTTTTCCGATCGGATTTGCGTCTGCAAACAAACGCCGGGCAAGTGAACGGGAGATAAAAATAACATCCACTCTGTCGAGTTGGGAAACATCTCCGAGTAAGACTTTAATACCTAAAGTAGAAAAAACGTGACTTTTAGAGGTTGCTAAGATTACATGTTCCATCTTCTTACCCTCATGATAGAGAGGACTCTGGCTAAAGAGATCAAGCACGGTCGCATCTTCTACTTCATCTGGGAAATTTTCGCGAATGGCCTCTGCTAACTTACCATAGTTATCGATATTCGGCTCTTTTTTTATCCCATCCGAAATACCCGTACGTAAAGTTATACACAAATTCTCCGGTTCCGAATAATAACTATCATAATTCAGCTCGAATGCAACGCGAGCAAACAGCAGAATTCCTACCAGCAATCCCAGTGTCAGTGAAATTACTTTAATTACATTACTTCCACGTCCCCGTAGTAATGTTTGAATGGTATAGTAGAGTTGTTTCATTATGTTTTTTTATTGGTTAAGCTTTCACACTGGCCACTATGCTACCATCGAACAGATGTATCGTACGATGTGCAAACGAAGCATCGTGCTGAGAGTGCGTAACCATAATTATCGTTGTACCTTCACGATTCAGCTCTGTCAACAGATTCATCACTTCTGCACCATTTTTAGAATCAAGATTTCCTGTAGGCTCATCGGCAAGAATCAGTTTTGGATTGGTAACCACAGCGCGGGCTATGGCCACACGTTGTTGCTGTCCACCCGAAAGCTGTTGGGGAAAGTGTTTGGCACGATGGCTAATATTCATCCGATGAAGAATATTGTCTACCATTCGGCGGCGTTCCGAAGCCTTGATATTTAAATAAGTAAGTGGAAGTTCCACATTTTCATAAACATTCAATTCATCTATCAGATTGAAACTTTGGAATACGAACCCCAACTTCCCTTTACGCACACGGGTACGTTCCTTTTCATGAAGATCGGCTACCTCCTGTCCTATGAGTTTATAAGAACCCTCCGTAGGATTATCGAGAAGTCCCAGGATATTGAGTAAAGTAGACTTTCCACAACCGGAAGGCCCCATAATGGCCACAAATTCACCTTCTTCTACATTCAGGCTTACATGATTTAACGCTACAGTTTCTACTTCTGAAGTACAAAACACTTTACTAATGTCATTAATTTCTATCATAATCATTATTTTTAATTACTCGTTCTTAATACTGTTTACCGGATTTTCGTTAGCAATGCGCCAAGATTTTCCGGTGACACTTCCTAAAATCAATAATAATATTAATAAGAGAAGCAAAAGAAAATGCCCTGCGTTGAGATTGATCTGATCGGTAAATTGTTCCACCCATTTATGTCCGACGACATAGGCTAAAGCGATTCCAACAAAGATAGCCGGTAAAGCAATCCAGAAAATATTATGATTCAAAAGATTAATAATATTTCCCGACTCAGCCCCATTCACCTTACGAATGGCAATTTCTTTACTGCGCCGTTGTACTTCATCATTCACAAATCCGAATAACCCCATCAATACGATTACTACAATCGAAACGGAAGCTACAATCACAATATTGCGGAAACGGCGTACTACCTGATACAGATTATCGACCTCCTGACGAGCAGAACGGAACTGAATATCCTCCGTAGGAAATGTTTCTTTCATCAAAGCCCTGATTCTAGAAAGATTCTCTTTAAATGGTTCTTTCAAAATCAGATTCCGTTTATTGGCTTCCCATCTCCTTTCCAAGCTATTCACCAATGCCACAGAGGCTTGTGGCTGATACGCACTTTGTGCTACATAATCTTTGACTACCCCAACCACAGTCCCCCATTCATAGCTATCTTCCATCAGTTTCCGTCCTATAGGCGAATCAGTCCAACCTACTTGCCGTAGCAATTCTTCATTTACCAATACTTCACCATCCTGATGAACGTTACGACCCTGCAAAATCTGCAAACCTAAAATCGGGACGTAATGCTCATCTATAAAATCGATACACCCCATAAAACGTTTTCCGTTAATATCAGTAAAAGATTGTCTTGTATGACCATTATAGATAAATGAAGCACTATTACAAGATGCTTCAATAAAAGGCAATCCCCGGAGAATGCCATCTATTTTATCCATTGAATCAAATGGCCCCCACCCTATAACTAAATTATCTATTTTATAGCCCATACTTCGATTCATGACTTGATTGTACTGTAAAAGAATGATCATTAGCAATCCCAATATGAAAGCAACCCCTGTAAATTGTACAAACAACAACGGATATTTCCAGGAAGCACGATACCCGGTAAAACGATGGAAAACTTGTGTCACAGGGATGGAAGAGAAAAGCTTTCCCGGAAGCAAGCCAATCAGTAAAAATAAAAAAATGGTTACTAATGCAGGAACCCATAGGGTATGCCATGTAAACAGGGTTGCTAATGAGGCACCAGACAAGTCTTCTATTTCCGGTTTAAAATAGAGCAGAAGGACTATAACCCCCAAAAGAGAAACGAGAATCAATAATGCCGATTCCCATAAGAACATACGATATATATGTCCGGTTGAAGCTCCGCTGCATTTATGCACTCCTACTGATTTGGCCCGCTGTGGCAAAGAAGAAATAGAAATAAGTACATTATTCATCCCGGCAATCAGCAAAATAGCAAATCCGAGAATCGATAGAATACTGATAATTTTACGTGATTCCTTTTTCTGCAAATGAAACTGTGAAGGAGTTATAAACGAAAATTCTTCAAACCAGTCTTTATTATACTGTATATACTTCTTCATCATATCAGGCATACGTGCCGCCACTTTCTCTACATCTTCCGGATGGCGAAAACGAACCATACATGTATAGCTGATATCACCCCGCCATCCACCACGTTCATCTCTGAATCTATTAGCACGAGTCACAAATGAATAGACCCCATCAAACCGAAACTCGGCATTTTCCGGAATATCTTCGAAAACACCTCGAACAGTCAATGGATAATCAATATTAATCATTACTGTCTTTCCAATAGGATCGGCATCTGCAAAAAGACTTTGAGCAAGAGAACGGGATATAAACAGTGCATCCATATTATCCAATTCAGACACATTTCCGGAAAGTACTTTAACGCCCAAAGTGGAAAAAATATGGCTTCGGGAAGTAGCCAGTATTGCATCTTTCTTTTCCTGGCCTTCATGGTAAAGCGAACTGCGACTAAATAAGTCAATCAAAGTTGCATCTTCCACTTCATCAGGAAAATTTTCACGAATTGCTGCTGGAAGTTTTCCGTAATTACTACAAACAGGCTCTTTCTTTTCACCTTGCGAAACAACTGTACGTAAAGTTAGAAAAAGATTTTCCGGTTCTTGATAATAGCTATCATAGTTTAATTCAAATGCTACGCGGGAAAAAAGTAATATTCCGACGAATAATCCCAAAGTCAGTGAAACTATCTTGATCATATTGTTTCCCTGCCCTCGTAGCAATGTCTGAATAGTATAATAAAATTGTTTCATCATATCTGCCGTTAAGTTAAGCTTTCACACTGGCGACAATACTTCCATCAAAAAGATGCACTGTGCGATGAGCGAATGAAGCGTCATGCTGTGAGTGAGTCACCATAATTATAGTTGTTCCTTCATGGTTGAGTTCCGTCAGCAGATTCATTACTTCAGCACCGTTTTTAGAGTCGAGATTGCCCGTAGGTTCGTCGGCCAAGATCAGCTTCGGGTTAGTAACCACCGCCCGCGCAATAGCTACACGCTGTTGCTGACCACCCGAAAGCTGTTGGGGAAAATGTTTGGCACGATGACTGATATTCATCCGATGAAGTATATTATTTACCATCTGACGACGTTCTGAAGCTTTTATACCCAGATAAGTAAGCGGAAGCTCTACATTCTCATACACATTCAGTTCGTCTATCAGATTAAAACTTTGGAACACAAATCCTAATTTACCCTTACGAACACGGGTACGTTCCTTTTCATGAAGAATAGCTACTTCCTGTCCCATAAGTTTATAAGAACCTTCTGTAGGATTATCAAGAAGACCCAAAATATTGAGAAGTGTAGATTTACCACAACCGGAAGGTCCCATAATGGCTACAAATTCACCTTCTTCTACATTCAGACTAACATGATTCAACGCTACTGTTTCTACTTCTGAAGTGCGGAACACTTTACTAATGTCACTAATCTGTATCATAATCATTTCTATTTAATTCATTTGTTTATTCACTTTTAATACTCTTTACCGGATTCTCGTTGGCAATATGCCAAACCTTAATCACTGCACTCAAAAAAATCATAGCCAATACAACTATAGCTATCAGTACAAACCAATATACCTGCAAACTGATTCGTTCAGCGAACTGTCCGAGCCATTGTATGCCCACAAAGTATGCACCGGCAGTTCCAAACAACACCGCAGGCGAGGCAGTCCAAATAATATCTTTGGAAAGCAAGTTCAAAATATGAGATACTTCCGCCCCATTGACTTTACGTATAGCGATTTCTTTACTACGACGTTGTATTTCGTCAGAAATATACCCAATCAACCCCATCAGAGATATCAGCAAAATAACGACGAAAGCCAACATTACGGCATCACGAAAACGACGTACATTCTGATATTGATCCTCAATGCTATAAGACAGGGACTTAAAAACAATATCCTCTGTAGGATACATCTCTTCCATTGATTTATTAAGTGATCGCAAATTTTCCTCGTATGGTTGTTTGAGCCGGACATGATAGCAATTATTAATCTGCTGTTGACCGATGAATGCCACGGGATCTTGCTCTTCATAATAGCTGTTTACCGGGAAATTCTCCATGACTCCCACTATGGTGAAATTTTCATATTTCTTTCCGACAACTCCATCAGTCCAACGCATTTGTCGTACAAACTCTTCGTTTACCAATGCCTGATCGGGACCATTGAGATTCCTTCCTTCTTTGATACGGATACCCATAAACGGAACATAGTTATATAAGCACGCATTCAAACGTGTAGTAAATAAAATAATCCCATTCTCATCGGTAACAGCCAAACCTCCATATCCCGAGATGATACTCGATTCACTATCTGAAACATCGCTGACCATAGGAAGTCGGCGAAGATTGTCTAATGCAGACTCCGAATCGGCAAAATTATGATATGTAAATGCGACTCCTTCCGGATTATAGCCTATCGGTTTCGTAGTGATCCGGTTATATTGAAGCAACACCACACATAAGATACCCAGCACAAAAGTAACTCCAGTAAACTGAAGAAAAAGTAAAGTACGCTTCCATCCCCCCTTTCTTTCGGTATAGTTCCGGAAGACATGGGTGACAGGAATAGAAGAAAACAAATGTCCCGGAATAATGCCGGCAACTATAAACAGAATCACGATAACACAAATAGGTACCCATAAAGTCTCCCAAGTGAAAAGAGCACCGATTGAAGCAGAAGCAAGATATTCAATATCCTCTCTGAAATTCAAAACCAATACACCCACCAGTATCAGCGATATCATTATAATGATACCCGTCTCCCAGAGAAACATCGAGAAAATATTCCTTTCACTGGCACCATTACATTTATGTACGCCTATTGCTTTGGCACGTCGGGCAAGTGAAGAGATAGAGATTAGCACATAATTCATGGCAGCGATAAAAAGAATCACCAATCCTAACAGTGACATAATCATCACCATCTTTTGTATGACAGGAGCGCTGGCATGAACTCCACGAATAGGTTGTAATGAATAGCGTATGGCAAATCCCTCTTCAGGTCTGAAAGGAAGATGTTTTTCGATTATAGGATCGATACGCGAGTTGACTTTATCCAGATCAGAGGCATTTTTCAATCGGATGTATCCTTGAAAACTATCTCCACATTCCCAACCCATACATTCCCAATGATGCTTTTCAATAGTAGAGAAAGAGATTACAACTTCGTGATATAAAGAACTGTTCTCCGGAATGTCTTCATAAACTCCTTTTATCGTCATGGGCAAAGTGCGATTATAAAGTAGCGTTTTCCCTATCGGACTCTCATCACCAAATATTCTACGAGCAAAACTCCGTGAAACAAACATGGTTTCAGGATTGACCAATTCACGTGGATCGCCGCTAATAATATCGATACCCATTGTCTTGAAGAAAAGTGAATCAGAAAGAATCATTTTCGGACACTGACGGACATTATTATAAAAAAGAGTGTTATCACCATACCGGATACGAACAACTGTAGATGATTCGATCTCGTCAGGAAAACCTTCGGCTATGGCACCCGGAACCGGAGCAAGAACGACCTGATGTGCCTCTCCTTTCTCTCCGCCAACGTAATAAACAGCATTAATCACACACAATCTATCAACTTCTTTATAATGACCATCAAAGCTCAACTCAAATGCAACCCTGGCAAATAACAGGATGCCGACCAAAAGCCCTAAAGTTAACGAAATTATTTTGGTCAGATTTACACCTCTTCCACGGAGAAGAGTTCGGAAAGTGTAGTACAATTGTCTCATATCAGCCCTGTTTGTATTTTAGAATTTTAATAAATATAAGGTGTCTCTTTCATGCAGATCACCTGAAATTCTTAATTGCACAAAGCGTACCAAAAGAGGTAACAAACAATATAACAACGGATTACATAATTCATAGTGCGAGAATATTGTCTAATTATTAGACACAGTCGTCTATTAATTAGACAGCAACATTTTGTTTTTCATAAAGAAAACTTTATCTTTGCATCGAGTTTTCATGCACTAAAATAAAAATTATGAGACAAATAAAAGGAATTACCGCAATCTTTCTTTGTTGTCTGCTAGTTTCCGGATGTGACTTAATAGATTATCATCCATATGACGTCGACATAAAAGGAGAAAGAGACATTAATGCGAAAAATATTCAAAAGATCGAGGCCAAATGCCTGGGAAAGTCTACTATACGCTTTATCGCCATGGGTGACTCGCAACGCTGGTATGACGAAACCGTTGACTTTGTAAACGCTGTCAACAAAAGAGACGACATCGACTTTGTAGTTCATGGAGGCGACTTCAGTGACTTCGGACTTACCGATGAATTTCTTTGGCAAAGGGATATAATGAATAAACTAAAGGTTCCTTATGTAGGACTTATCGGAAACCATGATTGTTTGGGAACCGGAGAAGATGCATTCCGGCAAATATTCGGCGATACAAACTTTTCGTTCATAGCCGGAGGTGTGAAATTTGTATGCCTCAATACCAACGCAATGGAATATGATTATTCGGAACCGATCCCTGATTTTGACTATATTGAAAGACAACTCACAGAACGTGCCGACGAATTTAATAAAACCGTATTCTGTATGCATGCCCGTCCCCTTTGTGATCAGTTCAATAACAATGTGGCCAAAGTGTTTCAAATGTATGTTCGCCAATTTCCCGGTTTGCAATTTTGCACTGTAGCTCACGAACATCGGATCAGTGCGTCAGATGTGTTTGACGATGGCGTGATGTATTATGGAAGCAATTGTATGAAAAATCGCAGTTATTTAGTATTCACGATAAAACCTGATGGTTATGATTATGAAGTGGTTGAATTTTAATTCCATTATTGGCATGGCAGTACTATCGCTGCTGTTTTACACAGAAAACGTCGCTGCACAAACCGACAAAAACGATACCAAACAAAAGATAGATACCATCCAGACAACACAGCCGGAATACAGCAAATATGACAAACGTATTCACCGTTTTCGTAAAGGATGGAATTCACTTATACCTACACACAACAAAATACAATATGCGGGTAACATGGGAATGTTCTCGTTCGGAACCGGTTGGGATTACGGAAAAAGAGATCAGTGGGAAACGGATCTGTTCTTCGGCTTCATACCCAAACATGACTCCCATCGGGCTAAGATGACCATGACCTTAAAACAAAATTACATGCCTTGGAGCCTGGAGCTTGGGAAAGGATTTTCAACCGAACCTTTGGCATGTGGTATCTATTTTAATACTGTTTTCGGACACGAATTCTGGGTACACGAGCCTAGCCGTTATCCGGAAGGATACTACGGATTCTCGTCCAAGATACGCACACACATCTTTCTGGGACAACGGCTGACATACGATATAGATAGAGAACGCCGGTTCTTTGCAAAATCTGTGACTCTCTTTTATGAGCTGAGTACCTGTGACCTGTTATTGATCAGCCGCGTAACCAACAGTTACCTGCGGGCTCGGGATTATCTGAGTTTATCCTTCGGACTTAAATTCCAATGGCTTTAGTTGATACGGAAGTAAAATAGGTGCATAAAGACAAAGACACCTTATTTAAACTCTTTCGAAATTCATAAGAATAAGGAAATGTTGCTAACTTTGTTGCCGACAAATTATTATTCGTATTTAATATTCTATTGACCAAAATGGGAACTATCATCATTGTTGACGATAACAAAGGAGTGCTGACAGCCGTACAATTACTATTGAAAAATCATTTTTCGAAAGTCATTACCTTATCCTCTCCTGTCAGTCTGTCCACAGTGCTTAGAGAAGAAAATCCGGAAGTTGTCTTATTGGACATGAATTTCACTTCCGGAATCAATAATGGTAACGAAGGTCTGTTTTGGTTACATGAAATCAAACGGCAATACAGAGACCTTCCGGTAGTACTATTCACAGCTTATGCTGATATTGATCTTGCCGTACGGGGGATAAAAGAAGGAGCATCTGATTTTGTAGTGAAACCATGGGATAATCAAAAGCTGTTGGAAACTCTTTTAAATGCCGCTTCACAAGCAAAAGACGGAAAGAAAAAGAATCGCAAAAAGGAATCATCTCCGGTTTCTGCCATGTATTGGGGTGAAAGCAGTGCTATGCAGCAGCTCCGCACGTTGATTGAGAAAGTAGCAACGACCAATGCGAATATACTGATAACAGGTGAAAACGGAACGGGAAAGGAAATGCTCGCGCGTGAGATCCATGCTTTATCACCACGCTCTGCCGAGAGCATGATATCCGTTGATATGGGTGCTATCACCGAATCCTTGTTTGAGAGTGAATTGTTCGGGCATGTGAAGGGTTCTTTTACCGATGCCCATGCCGACCGTACAGGTAAGTTTGAAGCAGCAGACCGAAGTTCCCTGTTTCTTGACGAAATAGGAAACCTTCCCTTTCATTTGCAGGCTAAGCTACTGACAGCCATTCAGCAGAGAAGCATAGTTCGTGTAGGTAGCAACCAATCTATCCCCGTAGACATTCGCCTAATCTGCGCAACTAACCGAAACTTGCAGGAGATGGTAGACAAAGGCTTATTCCGTGAAGATTTATTATACCGTATCAACACCATTCATGTAGAAATTCCTCCACTTCGCAAACGTAAAGAAGATATTGTTCCGCTAGCTGAGCGTTTTATAGCCCGCTTTTGCAAACAGTATGACAAAGCCTCTATCAGCCTGAGTCCGGCCGCTTGCGAGAAACTGACCGCACATGCCTGGTATGGCAATATCCGCGAATTGGAACATGCCATTGAGAAAGCAGTCATTATTAGCGATGGTGAAACCATCCCCGCTGAAATGTTCCAATTAGTGCAGAAAACGGAGAACCCGGAAACAGAGACCTCTACTCTTGAAGATATGGAAAAGGCCATGATTCGCAAGGCTCTCGACAAATGTGGAGGAAACCTTTCGGCTGTAGCCGCCCAATTAGGCATTACCCGCCAAACATTATATAATAAGATGAAAAAGTTTGGTTTATGAAAATCCATTTAAAGTTACTCACAGAGCGCTATTGGTTTCGTCTCGGACTAAGCCTCTGTTTCGCCATAACTGCAGCTCTGTCTTATGCCGACAGAGACTTCATTTGGATGGGATTGAGCCTCTGTTTGCTACTATTCAGCATTTGGTGGCAACTTTCACTTTACCGTATTCATACCAAACGAGTTCTTTTCATGATTGACGCCCTCGAGAACAATGACAGCGCCATTCACTTCCCGGAAGAGCAGATAATGCCTGAGACCCGAGAGGTCAACCGTGCACTCAACCGGGTCGGACGCATATTATATAATGTAAAGTCGGAAACGGTACAACAAGAAAAGTATTACGAACTGATAATGGACTGTGTAAACACCGGTGTACTCGTTCTCAATGAAAATGGAGCGGTTTATCAAAAAAATAATGAAGCGCTTCGCCTGCTCGGATTAAATGTGTTTACCCATATCCGCCAACTGAACAAAGTGGATATACAGCTGATGAAGAAAATAGAATTCTGCCGTCCGGGAGATAAAATACAAACTATTTTCAACAATGAACGGGGTACAATCAATTTATCCATTCGTGTATCAGGCATCACTGTTCGTGAAGAACAATTGCGCATTCTCGCTTTTAACGACATCAACAGTGAATTGGATGAAAAAGAAATCGATTCGTGGATACGACTGACACGTGTATTGACTCATGAAATCATGAATTCGGTTACTCCCATCACCTCTCTTAGCGAAACACTACTATCGTTGGCCGATACCCGGGATGAAGAAATACGCCGGGGCTTACAAACAATCAGTACTACGGGAAAAGGCCTGCTCTCCTTCGTGGAATCCTACCGCCGTTTTACCCGTATCCCGACCCCGGAACCATCCTTATTTTATGTAAAAGCTTTTATTGACCGAATGGTAGAACTGGCACGCCATCAAAACAAATGTGACAACATAACGTTCCATATAGATATTGCTCCTGCTGATCTGATTGTGTATGCCGACGAAAATCTGATTTCGCAAGTAGTAATTAATCTATTGAAGAATGCCATACAAGCTATCGATACACAGGCCGATGGAAAGATTGAAATACAAGGACGATGTAATGCTGCTGAAGAAATATTGATTGAAATAAAAAATAATGGCCCTGCCATTCCTTCAGATATAGCAGATCATATATTCATTCCTTTTTTTACCACCAAAGAAGGAGGTAGTGGTATCGGATTGAGCATTTCACGTCAGATCATGCGCCTGTCAGGTGGAAGCATCACTCTGCTGCAAGGCAAAGAAACTAAATTTATTCTGAAATTTAAATAAGTACATAGATTCATAGTGTAATTACTTGCATCATTAACAATGTAATAGCAAGGATATCCGGCAAACAATAAGAAAAGATTTCTGTTATTAATAATATCATTTCAATCTTAAAATTATGACCTACCTCGCTACCAACCCCCTATTCCATGGAATCTCTCCAGAAACGCTTTCCCGTGATTTTGACGGAATCATATCTCACCTCCGCATGTTCCGTAAAGGAGACATTCTTGCCAGGCAAGGTGATGTATGCAATCGGCTGATGATATTACTGAAAGGCAGTGTCCGGGGAGAAATGATCGATTACTCGGGCAGATTGATTAAAGTGGAAGATATTATTGCTCCTCGTGCAATTGCCCCTCTTTTCTTATTTGGTGCAGACAATCGCTACCCGGTAGAAGTTACAGCAAACGAAGCTACCGAAGTTTTCGAAATTCCGAAAGAAAGCGTACTGAAATTATTTCGACGGAATGAGAAATTCTTAGAGAACTACATGAATCTTTCTGCCAATTATGCCCGAACACTTGCTGACAAACTGTTTTTTATGTCCTTTAAGACGATTCGGCAGAAACTTGCTTCCTATCTGCTACGGATGTTGAAACAACAAGGAGACAGTCCGATACAACTTGACCGCTCACAACAGGAACTGGCTGATTATTTCGGAGTATCTCGTCCCTCTCTGGCACGCGAGCTGGCTCATATGCAGGATGACGGTCTGATCAAAACGGACAGGAAATTAGTGCATATCTTGAGAAAAGAAGATATGATGCAACTGATACAATAAGTTTGAGCAAAATTTAAAGCCTGTTTAAGTATCAGACAGATGGAACGGTAACAGAGTGAGAATCGGACCTTTTTCGCTAAAGACATGGAGGAAAACAAAATGCTTTTATAGGCATAAACAGATAGAATAATAGATACATCACACTATATATCAAACCATTGCGCTTGATTTCTCTACCAAAATAGAAGGTGGAAGATGGAAGATCGAAATGCATTTTTGTAGGAAGAGTGTACAAAAGCTCCTCTTTGTATCAGTCACTCAAGCGTCCGGATCTTTGATACCTGTCTGTATCACCCGGACAGAAGGTCCGCTTATGGAGCAACGTTCGGTTGCCACATCCTCGTTATCGAAATAACGGTCTGAAATGATTCCGAAGGAAAATTAAAACAGTCTCTTAAACAAACTCTAAAATTTCCAATCTTTTTTCTCTTGTTTGTAACATTGGTTACAGAATTACCCCAAATCCTCCTCCTATCTTTGCATCCAGAAAAGAAACCTATTAATACGTAAAAATTATGAGTATGTTCTGTTTTCAGTGTCAGGAAACCGCAAAAGGTACAGGTTGTATCTTAAGCGGAGTATGCGGGAAAACTCCCGAAGTAGCCAATATGCAAGACTTGCTGCTTTTTGTAGTACGCGGAATCGCAGTCTACAATCAGGCGTTACGCAAAGATGGACGTTCTTCTGCCCGGGCAGATAAGTTTATCTTTGACGCATTGTTCACTACCATTACAAATGCCAACTTTGATAAACACGCCATTATCAAGAAAATAAAGAAAGGACTGGAGCTAAAGAAAGATCTAAGTAACCAAGTCACAATAGAACATGCGCCCGACGAATGTACTTGGTATGGTGACGAAACAGAGTTTGAAGAGAAAGCCCAAACGGTGGGGGTGCTGCGAACTTCTGACGAAGACATTCGATCATTGAAGGAGTTGGTTCACTATGGTATCAAAGGAATGGCTGCTTATGTGGAGCATGCCTATAATTTAGGATATGAGAATCCGGAGATATTTGCATTCATGCAATATGCTTTGGCTGAATTGACCCGCGAAGATATTACTGTGGACGAACTGATAACCCTCACACTCGCTACGGGTAACCATGGTGTGCAGGCTATGGCCCAACTCGATACTGCCAATACCAGCCATTACGGAAATCCGGAAATCTCCGAAGTAAACATTGGTGTTCGAAACAATCCGGGTATCCTTGTCAGTGGACATGACTTGAAAGATATTGAAGAACTGTTGCAACAGACTGAAGGCACCGGTATCGACATATACACACACAGTGAAATGCTACCGGCTCATTATTATCCTCAGTTGAAGAAATATAAACACCTGGCAGGAAACTACGGTAATGCCTGGTGGAAACAGAAAGAGGAATTTGAAAGTTTCAACGGTCCTATCCTCTTCACTACTAATTGCATTGTTCCACCACGCCCGAATGCGACTTATAAAGATCGCATCTATACGACAGGCGCAACCGGCTTGGAAGGTGCTACCTACATACCCGAACGAAAAGACGGAAAGCAGAAAGATTTCTCCGTTATTATTGAGCATGCACGGCGTTGCCAGCCACCAGTGGCAATAGAAAGTGGTAAGATTGTAGGTGGATTTGCCCATGCGCAAGTAATCGCACTGGCCGATAAGGTGGTTGAAGCAGTAAAAAGCGGTGCTATCCGTAAATTTTTTGTTATGGCCGGATGTGACGGGCGAATGAAAAGTCGCAGTTACTACACAGAGTTTGCAGAAAAGCTACCGGCAGATACGGTAATCCTGACAGCAGGGTGCGCCAAATACCGATATAATAAATTACCTCTGGGGGATATTAATGGCATTCCTCGTGTACTGGATGCAGGACAGTGTAATGACAGTTACTCATTGGCTATAATTGCTATGAAGTTGCAGGAAGTCTTCGGACTAAAAGACATCAATGATCTTCCGATTGTATATAACATTGCGTGGTACGAACAAAAAGCCGTTATTGTTCTGCTGGCTCTGTTGGCACTTGGAGTGAAAAAGATTCATTTAGGGCCGACGCTTCCTGCATTCTTATCTCCTAACGTGAAGCAGGTACTGATCGATAATTTTGGAATTGGCGGTATCAGTACAGCAGACGAAGATATTGCAAAATTTTTGGCATGATAATGTACAAGTAAGTAAGAGGAGCGTTATAATTCACCACAGAGTAACACAGAGTGAACTTAATCTATTTATCTGTGTAATCCTGTGGTGAATATGAGCACTGACACCTCTTCTTACTTTTTTCATTCATCTCTCTTCTCTTGGCAGTACCAGATTCAAGCCTACTCCTACCAATGCAGCAAGACCGATTCCCGACAGTGAGAATTCGCCCCATGCCAATACGGCACCACCGATGCCAATAGTCAGAGTCAGCGAGACAATAATGATATTACGTGTCCGGCTCAAGTCAATACAATTATTGACAAGGTTAGCAATTCCCGCGCAAGCGATCGTACCGAATAAGAGTAACATGATTCCTCCCAATACAGCCGAAGGAATAGACTTCAATAAAGCGCTGACTTTACCGATTACGGAAAACAGAATGGCCGTAATCGCCGCTATTCTTATTACTTGAGGATTCGTCACTTTAGTAAGCGACATGGCTCCTGTAACTTCCGAATAGGTAGTTACAGGAGGTCCTCCCAATAAACCGGCACAAAGACATGCCAAGCCATCACCTAATAGTGTGCGATGCAACCCGGGATCTTTTACATAGTCTTTTCCCGTCACAGTGTTTACCACATACACATCCCCAATGTGTTCTATCACCGGAGCAATAGCCACCGGCATCATAAACAAAATAGGTTCCCACGAAAACTGTGGAAACACAAACTGTGGAAAACCCAACCACGCAGCGTTTCTGACTCCCGACATATCAACATCATAAAAGATCAGCGCAGCAATATATCCCACAATAATTCCACAAAAAATAGGTATTAACTTCAATAGTCCCTTCGCCCGAATAGATACAATCACGGCAGTAAACAACGAAAGCAACGCCAATGTCCAGTTTTCCTTTGCCATATTCACTCCAGTCCCGGCAAGTGAAAGCCCTATCAATATAATTACCGGACCAATAACTACCGGTGGAAACAGGCGCTCGATCAACCTGATACCCTGCCATTTAACTAAAGCACTCATAACAAAGTAGACCATTGCAACGCCTACCATTCCCGAAAGTGTGCCGGCAAGTCCATACAGTTCGGTTGCTTTAATAATAGGAGCAATAAATGCAAAACTACTACCTAAAAAAATAGGGACCTTCCCTTTTGTTACCAGATGAAAAAGAAGTGTTCCGATACCGGCAGTAAACAAAGCTGTAGAAGGATCGAGCCCGACCAATAAGGGGACAAGTACAGTAGCTCCAAAAGCCACAAAAAGGAACTGTACTCCTACTACTCCTTTGCGTAAAGGAGAAAGATGATTTGAATCCATATAGAATAGAATGATATTATTTAAGCTGCAAAAATAACATTTTTAAACTATTTTACAGCTATTTGGAACATAAATACATCCAAAGAGCGTTTCTATTTGTTACATAATTTAAGTAACTTCGCACAGTGAAATGTAAAATAACAAATTAACAACCCTTAGTACTCATTGCTTATGATTTTTACCGCTGAAAACATTCTACTCATTGGTTCTATTTTACTATTTGTCAGCATTGTTGTCGGAAAAACCGGATATCGCTTCGGAGTGCCGGCCTTATTATTATTCCTTCTTGTAGGTATGCTTTTCGGAAGCGACGGATTGGGATTACAATTTCATAATGCCAAGATAGCCCAATTTATAGGTATGGTTGCCCTTAGCGTCATTCTGTTCTCCGGAGGTATGGATACTAAATTCAAAGAAATTCGTCCTATTCTTTCTCCGGGAATCGTACTTTCAACAGTGGGAGTATTTCTCACGGCACTTTTTACCGGATTATTCATTTGGTATCTTTCGGGAATGAGTTGGACCAATATCCACTTTCCATTGATCACTTCCCTATTACTTGCATCTACCATGTCGTCAACGGATTCTGCTTCAGTATTCGCCATCCTCCGTTCGCAAAAGATGAATCTGAAACATAACCTACGTCCTATGCTTGAACTGGAGAGCGGAAGCAACGATCCAATGGCCTATATGCTTACCATAGTCCTGATACAATTCATTCAATCAGATGGCATGGGTACAGGCAACATAATCGGTTCATTCATCATCCAATTCTTGGTAGGTGCTGCTGCCGGATATATCTTGGGAAAACTGGCGATATTGATACTCAACAAAATAAATATCGATAACCAATCACTTTATCCCATTCTGTTATTGTCTTTTGTATTCTTCACTTTTGCCATCACCGATCTGCTTCGCGGTAATGGGTATTTGGCTGTATACATTGCCGGCATGATGGTAGGTAACCATAAAATAACTTTCCGAAAGGAAATTGCAACATTCATGGATGGTCTGACCTGGCTGTTCCAAATCATTATGTTCCTTATGTTAGGACTGCTTGTCAATCCTCACGAAATGATTGAAGTTGCCGTTGTAGCATTGCTTATCGGAGTATTCATGATCGTTATCGGACGACCATTAAGCGTATTCCTTTGTCTTTTACCATTTAGGAAGATTACTTTAAAATCCCGTCTGTTTGTCTCGTGGGTAGGGCTACGAGGAGCTGTACCCATCATTTTCGCAACTTATCCGGTAGTGGCAAACGTGGAAGGATCGAATATGATTTTCAATATCGTGTTTTTTATTACGATTGTTTCATTGATTGTACAAGGAACAAGTGTTTCGTTTGTGGCACGCTTGTTACACTTGTCCACTCCACTCGAAAAGACCGGAAATGACTTCGGTGTAGAACTTCCGGAAGAGATAGATACTGATCTTTCGGATATGACCATTACTATGGAAATGCTGAATGAGGCAGACACCCTGAAAGATATGAATTTGCCAAAAGGTACTTTAGTAATGATCGTCAAACGTGGTGATGAATTTCTTATCCCCAACGGCACACTAAAATTACATGTAGGAGACAAACTGCTGCTGATCTCAGAGAAAAATAAGCAGGAAACGGTTAAGAATGAATAGAAAATCATGATAAAAACACAGAGAACGTGAAATCCACATATCATTTTCGATATTGGCAGAACGTGTCTCTGTGTTCATTCTATCTTAGATAATCGATAAATAGAATGACCTACCCTCCGTTAATTTAACGTAAAACTTTACGAGAGAATTCGGTTTCCGTTAATAGAATATTAATTTTGCGCAGTTTTTAACTGAATGTGCAGAAATTACAAAATGGAACAAGAACAACGGTTCATTGGTTATATTGAACAAAGCATCATAAACAACTGGGATGCAAACGCCCTGACAGACTACAAAGGAATCACCCTTCAATATAAGGATGTAGCCCGCAAAATAGCCAAATTTCACATTATATTAGAAATGGCCGGTATTCAACCGGGTGATAAGATCGCTGTCTGTGGCCGCAATAGCGCCCATTGGGCTGTAACCTTTTTGGCCACCGTGACTTATGGTGCTGTAATTGTTCCCATTTTACATGAATTTAAGGCTGACAATATCCATAATATCGTCAATCACTCTGAGGCAAAACTCCTCTTTGTTGGTGATCAGGTATGGGAAAACCTTAATGAAGATCGGATGCCTTTACTTGAAGGTATATCTTCTTTGACAGACTTTACTCCACTTGTGTCTCGCAATGACAAACTGACATATGCACATGAACACCGTAATGAGATATATGGACAGCGATATCCTAAAAATTTTCGTCCGGAACATATCTCCTACCGTAAAGATATGCCGGAAGAGCTGGCTGTTATAAATTACACATCAGGAACAACAGGTTATTCCAAAGGAGTTATGTTACCCTATCGTAGTCTTTGGTCAAACATTGCTTATTGTCACGAGATGCTTCCGGTAAAACCTGGTGATCACATCGTTTCGATGCTTCCCATGGGGCACGTATTCGGCATGGTCTACGATTTTCTTTACGGATTTTCTGCGGGTGCACACCTCTACTTCTTGACACGTATGCCGTCTCCCAAAATCATTGCACAATCATTTGCCGAAATCAAACCGAAAGTAATTGCTTGTGTACCGTTGATTGTAGAAAAGATTATTAAAAAAGATATTCTCCCCAAACTGGATAATAAAATAGGTAAGTTGTTGCTGAGAGTACCCATTGTTAACGATAAAATTAAAGCAGCTGCCCGGCAGGCAGCAATGGAAATTTTTGGTGGAAATTTTGATGAAATTATTATCGGAGGAGCTCCGTTCAATGCAGAAGTGGAAGCTTTTCTTAAACAAATAGGATTTCCATACACCATTGCCTATGGTATGACAGAATGTGGTCCCATTATTTGTTCCAGCCGCTGGGAAACTCTCAAACAGGCTTCATGCGGTAAAGCTACTAGCCGAATGGAAGTGAAAATAGATTCTCCTGATCCGGAAAATATTGCAGGAGAAATTATTTGTAAAGGTACAAACTTAATGTTGGGATACTACAAAAATACGGAGGCCACTTCACAAATCATCGATGTAAACGGATGGCTCCACACCGGAGATTTGGCTACCATGGATTCGGAAGGATATGTAACAGTACGCGGTCGAAGCAAGAATATGTTACTTACTTCAAGCGGGCAGAATATTTATCCGGAAGAAATAGAAAGTAAGTTGAATAACATGCCTTATGTGTCCGAATCGTTGGTTCTACTCCAGAAAGATAAACTTGTAGCACTAATCTACCCGGATTTTGACGATGCTTTCGCACACGGACTGTTGCAAAGCGATATTGAGAAGATAATGGAAACCAACCGAATAGAACTCAATCAACAACTTCCGGCCTACTGTCAGATTACTAAAATCAAAATCCACTTCGAGGAGTTTGAGAAAACAGCGAAGAAGAGCATTAAACGATTCATGTATCAGGAAGCAAAAGGATAAAAGGATCAAAGAACCAATTCCTCGAACAACCGCTCCAATGTTTCCTCTAAATTGTCAGAATAGCCAACATGAGGTCTTGAGGTCTGAATGCAGGAACTACGATGGGCTGTCAACCAACGAAAACGTTCCGGAACTTCCAGTTTAGCAATGACTCCTCCCGTCGGACAGCCTGCACACACTTTACTGAAAGCCCCCAAATATTTCCGGAAAGAATCGATATCAGGTTCCGGTGATAAGGCCTCCAACCTCTTCTTATTAATTTCATAACGCATCCGGATAAAGGCAGCCTGTTTAGAAAACAAGATAACCCCAACGTTGATAAATTCCTCACGCTCCACTTTCGGAACTATCCGAACAACGGCGTATTCATAAATATGCTTTTCTGGCATGTTGTGCTTCTTTTACAAATATTTCAGAATGTTCAATCCTTTCTTTCAAAAATCGATAATAGATATCACGAATATCTTGAGGAGTTTCATCTTTATCACGCCACTCTATCCAGCTATCAGGAATCAGATCCACTATTTCACGTATTTTTTCCGAAGTCAGTAATTTCCGAAATTCGGCATCCACTTCGTCCAACTTACTGGCAAGCGGCAATAAGGCATGGTCTTTAACTTGGGTAAAAGAACTAAGTGCATGTTTATGCCAATTGACCCATGAATGATGAAAAAATAGAGATGCACCATGATCTATCAACCACAACTCTTTATGCCACATAAGCATATTGGTATTCTTCACTGTACGATCTACATTAGTCAATAAAGCATCTAACCATACCACCTGTGATGCCAGTTTTTCATCAACCTCAGTGACAACCGGATCGAATGGTAGAGCCCCTGAGAGAAAATGTAATCCCATATTTAATCCGCGGCTTCCTTGCAATAAATCCTGTATCTCTTCGTCACCCTCCGAACGTCCGAAAGCTTCATCTAAATTCAAAAACACTAACTCCGGTACACGAAAGCCTAATACTCGTGCAACCTCACCGCCAATCAGTTCTGCAATTAATGCCTTGGTTCCATGTCCCGCTCCCCGAAACTTGACAACATACTTAAAACTGTCATCAGCTTCTGCCAATGCAGGCAGTGAACCACCTTCACGCAGAGGCATAATATAACGAGTGACATTGACAGTACGCAACTCCATAGATAAAGCTCCTTTCTATATGCTATTACAGGTGATAAAGATACGATATTGTTTCTATTTCACCAATTTCAATCAATAACACTTTCTTATGAATATATGTTTATAGAACCTATTGATAGACAAAAATACAACTATGCCTGATTTTAGCAGAAAAATCTCTTAAATTTGCACAAAATTCAGAGATTACATGAAAACTGTCAAAACACATATCACCCAATTGTTGCATGCCATGAACAAGGGAATTTTCGAAAAAGAACATCCCATCGCATTATCACTACTCTCCGCAATTTCAGGAGAAAGTATTTTCTTCCTCGGGCCTCCGGGAGTTGCCAAGAGCCTTATTGCAAGGCGCTTGAAACTGGCTTTCGACCAAAGTACTGCTTTTGAATATCTGATGTCTCGTTTTAGCACCCCTGATGAAATATTCGGTCCGGTATCTATCTCTAAATTGAAAGATGAAGACAAATACGAACGCATTATCGAAGGTTATCTCCCCTCGGCAACAATAGTTTTTTTAGATGAAATATGGAAAGCAGGACCAAGCATACAAAACTCACTGCTAACAGTTATCAACGAAAAGGTATACCGCAATGGACAATATACCATACAGTTACCATTAAAAGGATTAATTGCAGCTTCCAATGAATTGCCGGCTCAGGGAGAAGGGTTAGAAGCCCTGTGGGATCGTTTCTTAATACGCTATTTTATAGGGAATATCGAACAGGAATTCGCTTTCGATCAGATGATAGCCTCTGTTAATGACATGGAAGCAGAAATTCCCACCGGACTTTCTATTACAGAAGAACAATATACAGATTGGAGAACTCAAATCAGCCAAATCAAGATACATTATACTGTTTTTGAATTAATTCATTCCATCAAGCGGCAAATTGAAAAATATAACATACAGAAAGAAGAGGTTCCACACTCAATGCTCTATATTTCCGACCGTCGATGGAAGAAAATCGTATCGCTGCTCAGAACTTCTGCTTTTCTGAATGAAACAGATACCATCCGCTTTTCAGATTGTACTTTATTACTTCATTGCTTATGGAATGAAATAGAACAAATACCAATTATCGAACAAATGGTGTCATCGGCACTTGACGAATGTATCAGCCATTATCTTTGTGGCGAACGGACTTTAGAACAAAAGCTGAGCAGTATTCGGGAAGACATGAAGTCAGAACACAGTTTGCGTGAAACAAAAGATCCGGCCCTGCAAATTGTAGACACTTTCTATCATCAAATTGAAAGATATCCTGTAGCAGGCAATCTGTTGATTTTTGCTTCCGACTACCAAAGTTTACAAAAAGATACTCAAAAATTATTTTACGTTCAAAGAGATAAATATCGTCCTGTTAACTGGATATTAAAAGTATATGACCATGTCCGCAACCGGAACATATCCCAATCAGCCATAGTTTCACTCAAGAAAGGCACACGTTCTGTATTCATCAACAATCAAGAGTATCCACTAGCTTGCAACGCAGGATACGACATAGCTTACCCTCAAGAAGCCTCTTTACCCTTTGAATTTCGTTTTCAGGAAGTGATCGATTTATATCACAACAGGGAGAGCGAATTAAAGCGCATGACCGACATTGAACTGACCTATTGTAAAGAACATCTATTCATGGATGACAAACAACGTAATATGGTCAAACAAATATTAAACAGACAAAAAGAAATGTTGGAAATTTACCAAAATGAAATCAGAGAAATAGCTTATACGCATGGATTGGAAAATAAGGAATATTAGGCTACAAGAACTCAGGGAGATTTATCAAGAGAAGCTGAAAAACATTGCTTATAGAGTATACGAGTCACATTTTCAAAATGGTATCGTGAAACAAGAGGAACTTGAGGGAGAAATTATGTCTTATTATCAACATACACAACCTTCTCTACAAGAGTTTTATTCACACTACGCTACACAGTGGGAACATTTTTACGAGGGACATGAGCTTACAGACAGTGCATTTTTACGCTTTCTTGAAAATTCGGCTTACCCTCTACAAATGAAATATAACCGTGGTGATTTAAATCTTCAATATTATATTGACCGATTTCATACACTCAAAAAACGATCAAAAGAGTGGAAACACCTTCGTAATCTTTTTTTTGATAAATGGTATCACCTGTTGGCAAATAATGAATATAATTACCAAATAGAACGTATCAACAATCTTTGTGAGAGATTCTATCGCTTACAGAAAAATATTGCAGATCAACTTCCCCAACGAGGCAATGCCCGTTTAATGTGGCTGTTGAGAACACACCAAGAACTTGCCAAACAACTGTTTCATTATGATGAAATAGCCAAAAATCACCCGGCTATCAGAGAACTGACAAAGATACTGGGAAAGCAGCATTATGGTAAAGAAAAGAAATTCCGTATGGTTGCAGGTATCCACCGGGAACAAATCATCACTCATGCCACTAAAAGTGATATTACCGGAGTATGTGAAGGTAATGATTTAAACAGCCTCCTACCCATAGAGTATTGTTATCTGTCAGATCCTGCTTTGCAACCACTTTTCTTTGAGCGATTCAACAAGAAGAAGCTGCAAATGATGGATTATGAATCAAAAGATCAACATCGCATTAAAGATATAAAAATACAAGGGAATGAAATTGTAGAAGAACAATCAGGTCCATTTATCATTTGCGTGGATACTTCAGGATCCATGAGTGGAGAAAGAGAAGAGTTCGTGAAATCGGCCATTCTTGCCATTGCAGAACTTACAGAACAACAAGATCGAAAATGTTATCTTATAAATTTCTCCAACGACATAGCTTGTATCGAAATCGAACGTCTGGGACAAAATATACAGGAACTGGCAAACTTTCTTTGTCAAAGTTTTCATGGGGGTACAGATTTAACTCCCGCACTTCTACACGCAATACACATTCTAAAAACAAAGTCCTATCGAAATGCCGATTTAGTAATGATGTCAGATTTTGAAATGCCTCCTTTAAACGAAGAACTTTCAGAGGAAATAAAAAAAATAAAGCAAAATAAGACTCATTTATACGCCCTCTCTGTACATAAACAAAGTGAAAATACCTATTTAAACGTCTGCAATAAGTTCTGGTTTGTTTAAAGTATGTTATAAAACACATTTTCCATTCTGAATAATTTGCTATTTAAACCAAAGTACGTACATTTGCAATGTGTTTTTCATAGTATTAGATTTTAAGGTTAACAAAGGTTGGAGTACGGCGGTACTCCTTTTTTATTTCTATCCTTAACAGGATTATATTTCCATCATAAATTTCATTTGTCCTCTTGCTTCTTTATTACCCATTGATAAATGCAATAAAGGTTATTTGCCAGATCCTTTTCTTCGTCTGTCTATCGATAATACCATATATACCATCTACAAAAAGTCCGATTGATTTTTCTAAAGTTTTGATTTTATACTTTTAGACCGTCAAGAGTTTCTTTACATAATTTTATAGAGTCCATCTCCACATCCTCTATAAAACAGCTAAAGACTATATCCCAACTTGGTAACACAGAATAATATATTAATTAAAAAGCCGTAGGGTCCTTTTATAAACTCTACGGCTTGGGGTTGTGTGTGTTCAGATTTTCATGTGTATTAGTTAGCTAATCCCGGATTGGCAGCAATAGCATCTCTCGGAATAGGAATTGTATAACGAGGATCGTCCTGTTCCAATATATAAGTTTTACCTTGAAGTACTTTCACCATCCGAGGACGTGTAGTACGACGAAGATCAAACCAACGATGTCCCTCAAAAGCTAATTCACGAGCACGCTCGTTCAGTATTTCACTAATCAAGGCATTTTTATCCATCACATTCACTGCATTCTCTTTCTTGTCATATGCTTCGGGAGTATAACGCTTCCGCATTAATTCTAAAAGACGCATACGTGCATGTGGCAGTTTATCCATGTTTGCTGCAGCTTCGGCTGCGTTAAGATAAAGTTCACCTACACGAAAAGTACAAGAAAACTCTCTTTTTCCTCCTTTAGAACTTTTTCGGTTCCCATTTTCATCCGGAGCAGCAAAATAAGCGGCCAATCTCTTATCTCCTTCCTGATAAAGAGCCAGAAAAGTAGCAGGTACCCACACAGCATTGTTGACAGAAGAACCCATAACCTGTTCCAAAGCAGTTATCGATTCAACCGACTCAAAATGATTGGGAAGAGCCAAAGGAGTTTCATTCATATCGACAAGAACAGATTTCTTTGCCAATACTGCTTCAGCCGATTCCAAACACTTCGGCCATGCTCCCATATATAAGCTGACACGAGACTGTAACGCATCTACAGACAAAACATTGAACCTATATGAAAAGACAGTTTCCCACTTTTCCTTATTTATTAATTCACGGGCATGCTCTATATCCGATAAAATAGAAGTATAAACTTCTTCTACCGTATTGCGTCCCAACGTTTTTTCAAGATCCGTGTCCAATTTTAAAGGTATTGATTTTGAATTTAAAGCACCGGACTTCGTATATGGCTGTCCATGCAGGTTCACTAATACAAAATGCAGATAAGCCCGAAGCAAATGAGCTTCACCCACCAACTGATTCACGACCTCCGGAGTTCCTTCTGTAATCTCCTTTTGACTCTCAATTACTTGATTAGCAATAAAAAGTACATTATAGAAATTAGACCAGGTAAACTGGCTGGTTCCCGGAAATGGTGACACATCGTTCCAACGTTCAATGTCTCCATACGAATTTCGGTCATATTCATTATCATTAACCAACATTTCATCAGAACGAAGACAAGCCAGCCCTCTGTCATTGGGCACATTCAGATAAGCACGTGCCAGCAAAGCACGATACTCCTCAGCGGTTTGAGGAATCACGCTCCCCACGGGTCTGATATCAAGATAACTGTCACAAGCTGATAACATCAACAGACAGCTCAACAAAGCCAAAACATATATTTTCTTCATCTTCTTTTTTTCGACTTAATGATTAAAAATTTAAATTCAAGCTAAACGTAATTGATTTAGGGATAGGCGGTGCATACGGATTATACATCGACTCCGGATCAAGAAAATTCTTATAACTTGAACCAAAAACAAGTAAATTGCGTCCTTCAATAGCCACAGAAGCCGATCCCATTCCTAAAGATTTAGTCATTTTCTCAGGTAGACGGTAACCTAAACGCAAATTTTGTAACCGGAAATAATTTAATTTCTTTACCCAAATATCTAAATTTTTGTAAATTTCGCTCTTCTGATCATACCAATAATACTCGTCAGCCCGTTTCTCACTGGTGATTAATGCCGGCAGACGCCCATCGGTATTCTCCGGAGTCCAACGATCTAAAATATCACTATTTACGTTCTGCCCTCTATCAAAATTAATGAAATTATAGGAAGGCGTTGTACGCACATATCCTCCCAGATTAAATGATAAATTGGCTGTTAATTCCCAATTTTTATAACTGAATGTATTGATCAGGCCACCCGTATAAGGAGTATCTTGTGAACCAATATACGAATAAAAGCTACGCTCTTCTGCCGGAGTTACATCCGAATTAACCGTAAAACCTAATCCAAAAGGATCCTGCAAGCGATACAGTTCTTTCAAAGTTACTTTTTTCCCTTCTTTATCATAAAACAAAGGATAACCTTCTTCATCCAGACCGGCAGTTTTTATCGCGAAGATAGCATCTACCGGATACCCCTCACGTCCCGGAATAGTTTGCGCTTCAGGAATAGCTTCTCTCAATACCTTGTTATTGTTATAAGCAAAATTTAAATTAGTATACCACGAGAAATTTTTTGTTGCAACGTTTCGCGTAGAAAGAGATACCTCAACACCTTTATTGACCATACTTGCCCAGTTTATATTGGTCGAAACAAAGCCGGTTTCAAGTGGAAGCATTTGTTTTCCGATTAGGTCTGTACCTTTACGATAATAGTAATCTACACTCAGATTAATCGCCTGATTGAGTACCGAAAAATCAAGTCCAACATTTACTGATTGAGTTTTCTCCCAACGAAGTTTCTTGTTTGGAGCAGAATTTATATCAATCATATGTTCCGAACCACCCGGCAAAATATTATCTACAATATATTTACCCAACAGAAAGGGAGATGTATTTTTATCAATATTTCCCTGAATACCATACGAAACACGGAATGCAAGGTTATCCATCCATTTTCTAGTTCCCTGCATAAAAGGTTCATTTGACAATCTCCATAATCCACTTACAGAGTACAGAGGCAAATAACGGTATTTCTTGTCTACGCCAAATAAGTCAGAACCATCAAAACGGATACTTCCTCCGAATGTATAACGGTTCATCAACGAATAGGAAGCTGTAGAGAAGAAAGAGACATAGGCATTTTCTTTATACGTTTTCTGATGAAGAGGAAACTGTCTGGCACGGTCTTCATCCGGAAAGACAACCGGTTTTGTAGTCAACGTCTGGCGATCAAAACCATATCCTGCAGAGAAAAGTGTTTCATACCAAGTCTTACGCAACTCGGTACCTACCATTACTTCCAGTTCGTGGATATCATTGAAACTGTCCCGGTACTCTCCCATTGCTTTCCAGGTAATCTGGGAGTTCGTATTCTCATACGCTTTATGCACTCCTCCGTCCGGAATAAAGTATTTATTGCTTTGAGAGGCAGAATCCCAATATTTACTGTTTTTGCGAATTATACGCATTGAAAAACTCTCCTTATCGGCAATCTGTTCTTTCGATGCTTTATCCAATTGCAAACCAAGTTGAGTTGTAAACTTCAGTTTATCATTAAAACGCAACTCTGCATCAAAAATAGACGAAAGCGCATTAATCGTTTCCTCATTCGAAGTATTTTTACGCTCTTCAAAAATATTAAACCCTAAATCCGTATCAGAATTGTTCTGAACATCGAAATCATATACATAATTTCCGTTTGCATCGAAAGGTTGATAGTATGGATTAGCCTTACGCGAATAGTATACCGGATTCACCAATCCATAAGTATCGGTCAGGTAGGTTTTATTGTTACGGCGATTAACAAATAAAGAAACTCCGAATTTCAACATCCGGTTGACTTTATATGAAGTCTTCGCTACAATATTCAGACGATCCAGCCCGACGCCTTTAACATTACCATTTTCTTGATAATATCCGATAGAAGTATAATAAGTCACCCGTTCGTTACCTCCCGAAAGACTTAAACTATACTCCTGATTGAATGCATCGCGGAAAAGAATATCGCCCCAATCAGTTTCTGTATTCCGCAACCGACTTATATCCGTTTGAGCTTCGGGAGTCAGCGCACCCCACCCCCCTTTTTTATAGGCATCAGTCAATCCGTAACCGGAAATTATTTTAGAAACTCCCCCCTTATTGTCACCGTACGCAAAATTAGAACGAAGCAATTCAAGTTCCAAATCTACTTTCTCTTGTGAATTCAACATATTGAGTCGGTTTGTACTCAATGTAGGCATATAAGTAAACTTCGAGGAGAAATTAATCACCGGTTTTCCCACTTTTCCTTTTTTAGTCGTTATCACAATTACACCATTTGCAGCACGTGCTCCATAAATGGCTGTAGCTGCCGCATCCTTTAGCACGGTAATATTTTCAATATCTGCAGGATTCAGTCCGGCAATAGACGATTGCTGTATATTAGAAACATCATTCAATACATTCGACTGAGGTACATCCGTACCTTCCAACGGAATACCATCCAATACCCACAATGGATCCTGAGTTCCGTTCAATGACGAAGTTCCACGAATACGTATTTTTGCAGGTGCACCCGGCGCTCCGGAAGTAGAGGTTACGGAAAGACCGGCAATTTGCCCGGCCAGTGCCTGGTCAATACTTTTCACAGCACCGATGGTTTCATCCGAAATGTTCAGTTTCCCGACAGCTGCTGTCAACTTACGGCGTTCCACTGTCTGATAACCAGTCACTACCACAGCATCAAGCATCTGAGCTGATGGAAAAAGCGTGATTTCATATTGATCTTTTCCGGGAACGAGCTTGAGTTCCTGTACTTCATGTCCTACATAACTGCAGAATAAACGTGTCACCCCCTCCGGTACTGAAATATTGAATTTTCCATCTATATCGGTAATTACTCCTGTTATTGTCGGAGAATTACCATCTTTCGACAGGTCTTCTGCTTTTATATAGACAGAAGCACCGATCAACGGCATATTATCTTCTGAAGAGATCACCACTCCTTGTACTTGCCTACTGGCAGCAAAAGCAGAAGTCAAAACTCCGGCAAAAGACAATAAAAGAATAAAAACGTGTCTTTTCATTTGTTACATCCTATAAAATTAATACTCATTTTGAAAACTGTCTGTTTTGGTATAAATACACAAAGTCCCTCGCTCAGCAAATAAATTCGTTGAGTGTTTGTCAGAGAGAACTTTGTGTTTTGGTGTTTTTATTTCGAAATGCCCAACGCAGTATTTATGCGTAAAATCAAATCTTTATAGTGATATTTGGTAGCTACATCCGATGTGCCCAAACGGCTTTGAAGCAAATCTTTAATGCGAAGCAATTCACCACGTTTTACTGAAATGGCATCGGAAATACGGTTTATCTGAGACCCATAAAAATTCAGTTCACGGCGAGCCCCCATGCGATCAGTATGTGCCGAACGATGTGCATGGTCATCACAACTACAAATCGGTGTCTGAAGGTCGAACAAGAAGTGATTATCAATCAATTTCTTGTTAACTTTCACTCCCTCGCTTTCGGCAGCAGCAGTAATCAATGCATCTACAAAACCTTTCTGTAAGTTACGTGTCATAACATCGGGCAGTCCACCACGCTCTGTTACAGCAAAAATACTTTTATGCAAACCATCCATCAATTCAACAGCTGTGAAGGCTTTTTTCCCGTTTACCGATTCATTCTCAAGCATACGCATCAGGCGATTATTCGACAGTAAATCCCAGAAAACATAAGCCTGTGCATTTTTCAGCACTTGTGTTGGGGCATTCTCTACTACTCCCAAAGGAGTATTTTTAAGCAGATAAGTATATTGAGCTATTTCAGGGTCGAACAACCATTTCGGATAGCATAGCACCTCATCAAGCAAAAACCTCAAAGCAGCCTGCTGCTTCTCCTTTTCCACAAACGTATAAGTTTTCTCACCATCACCTACCGTTGTATTTTCAATATAAATACCTCCAATGTTCGCCATTACATGATAAAGATAATTATTCCATTGATTAATAACGGCATAATACAAACGAGAAGCCTCTTCGTACGTCTGTCCTTTCTCTCCGGTAGTTGTCCATTGAATGATTTTGGAAACAATACATTTCAAATTGGCAATGCCATACTGTGAAGAACGGATCGGATCATCGCCAAGATCTTCGTTCTGTGCACGAGGGTCAACGGCATCCCGCGGATCCTGTGCCTCACTATATTTATAAAGCCGATCAGTGTGTTTCGCTAAAAAATCCTGCAACAATTCTTTTTCTTCTTCCGGTGTTTGCTTGCCATACCAACGATAACCATATTCTATAGCAAACATATCATACGGCCCGATGTGAGGAGAAAGTGCCTTTATACCATCACCCGGCTGTGCCACATAATTAAAGCGGGCATAATCCATGATAGACGATGAAGTCGAATTCATTCGGTCGGTAAATGTTTTCGAACGGAGAGAATCTGTAGGAAAAGCCCATGACCCCATCATGTTATGGCGCAGTCCGAGTGAATGTCCCACTTCATGACAGGCAACAAAGCGCATGGCATCTCCCATCAGACTATCCGGTAAAGCAACACCACGAGCCTCAGGACGCACTACACCTGTTTGTACCGTAATCCACTCCTGAAGCATTGAAAGTACATTATGCCACCACATGATATCAGCCTCAAGGATTTCTCCCGAACGCGGATCAAGAATAGAAGGTCCCATTGCATTTGCTTTGGTAGATGCGGCATAAGTCAGCACAGAATAATTCACATCATCCATATCTACCTCCATGTCCTCAGTAATATCTTTAGCGATAATGGCATTTTTAAATCCGGCACGTTCAAAGGCTACTTGCCAGTCTTCAATTCCTTGTTTAATATACTTCCTCCAACGATAAGGTGTCGAATTTTCTATATAAAAGACAATAGGTTTTCGGGGTTCTACCAATTCTCCACGTAAATACGCTGCCCGATCTTCAGGCCTGGGCTCCAGACGCCATCGAGTTATAAATTGTTTTTTATTTACCCGTTGTTGTCCATCACTGAAATTAGTCAGAGGATTAGTGAAATATCCCACACGCGGATTATCCAAACGTCCGGTCATCGGCACTTCAGGAAGCAACAAAATAGAGGAACTAACCTCTACCGTCACATAGATAGTAGTAGTACCTTCGGTCACACGAGTAGTCAGTTCGGAGGTTGCTACCACATTATTATCAAAGGACTTGATGGATAGAATTCTTGATAAATTCTTGATGGCCGATGTGCCAAGATTAATATTGGTAAATACGTTATTTATGCTTGTCTCTGTACCATCATATATATCGTTCACTTTAATCAGTATGCTGGTAGAATCATTATTATATGCTTCTACCTTAAACCCGGCTATCAGCGGAGAAATATAATTATCCTTCACCGATTGGCTAATGGCATCTTCAGATGGTGAAATAGGTAACGGACGACTTTGACGGATCAATAATTTATTAGCCGATTTATCCAACTCAAAGCGGATCATTTGATTCTCATAATTAGTTCCACGATTCACTCCGGCTTCATTCAGTTCTGCAGGTACCCGTTGCAGTTTATTCACCACCAGCATATCACGCCCCAACAGGGTGGAAGGAATCTCAAAGTAATAATCGTTCTTCTTTTGGTATACATTGAACATACCACGACGAACGACACTATCGCTTCCTGTTAATTTCTCATACTCATTCTTAACCTTAATACTGTCTTGGGGATTACTCTTTTTTTTCTTTTTCAAAAACCATCCCATATCAGGAGTTGCGGGAGGTTCAATACACATAGCAGCAACAGGCTCGCACAAAAATGAACCGGTGGCCATAGTGGTCAGTAGGATTGTTTTTAGTCTCATGTTAAATCTAATTAGCACTTAACCTTATTCTACGCTATGGAATAAGGGGGCGCAAAGGTAACAAAATAGCTCATATTACCTAATAAGAATGATCTATTTTTATCTTTTTTCTCTATTTCACGAATGAATCTCACATTTTTATGCAAAATTCTAATCGAAAAGAAAGTATCGGCATACTCTCTTTCTGTGCTGAAGTGTCCGTTTTCTCGTACAAAAACTGTATATTTGCCACGAAACTAATTAATAAATTAACCCCATGAAAAACTATTTAGGACTGATTTTCCTCTTGTTTGCTTTTACAGCAACCGCACAAAACAATCGTTCAGCCCTGTTGCCTATGCCCAATCACATAGAGCAAGTGCAAGGTAAACCTTTTAGCTTAACAGGTAAGAACATCACGATTCACCCCGGACAACCGGAATTAAAGTTTGCGGCTACTACTCTGCAAAGTATACTGAAAGACCGCATGCAAGTAGACATTCCCCTTTCCGGCTCTCGCCAATCCCCCATCCGGTTAATTATTGATCCACAATTGGAAGGAAAAGAACATTATCAACTCAAAGTTGACCAGAAAGGGATGACCATTAGCGGAGCCAGTGCAGCAGCCGTTTTCTATGGTGTAATGACTGTCGATCAAGTTCTCTTGGGAGATGTATGCGCCAGCAATCGGAAAGAAATGACTCCTATCAGTATCGATGATGCGCCTCGCTTTAGCTACCGGGCTTTAATGCTAGACCCTGCCCGGCATTTTTTACCAATAGAAGATGTAAAGTTCTACATCGATCAGATGGTACGCTACAAATATAATGTGCTTCAACTTCACCTGACAGATGATCAAGGATGGAGAATCGAAATTAGAAAGCATCCGAAACTTACCGCAGGACAATCTTTTTATACTCAAGAAGAGTTGGCCGACCTGATTCGTTATGCAGCCGAACGCCATGTTGAAATAGTGCCGGAATTGGATATTCCGGGACACACTGTCGCTGTATTAGCCGCTTATCCTGAACTGGGATGTACACACACCGATACCATTGCAAAGAATGTAGGCGAGACTGTAAACTTAATGCTTTGTGCCAATAATGAAAAAGTGTATGAAGTGTACAAAGATATTATTGATGAAGTAAGTGCTCTCTTTCCTTCACGTTATATTCACCTGGGTGGTGACGAAGCAGTTATAGAAAAGAACTGGACCAAATGTGAACGTTGCCAAAAGATGATGAAGGAACTGAAATACGAAAAGGCTTCCCAATTAATGATTCCTTTTTTCAGCCGTATGCTCAGTTTCGTAGAGGCTGATGGAAAATACCCTATTCTCTGGTGTGAATTAGATAACATTCGCATGCCGGCCAACGATTATCTGTTCCCTTACCCTAAAAATGTAACACTTGTGAGCTGGAGATACGGATTGACGCCAACTTGCCAGAAACTGACCCAACAGCATGGTAACCCTCTGATTATGGCTCCGGGAGAATTTGCATATCTGGATTATCCGCAGTTCAAAGGAGATCTTCCGGAATTTAATAACTGGGGAATGCCGGTAACTACACTCGAAACATGCTATCAGTTTGATCCGGGATACGGAAAACCCGCAGCAGAACAGGCACACATTTTGGGAGTAATGGGAACACTTTGGGGAGAAGCAATAAAGGACATTAACCGAGTGACATATATGACCTATCCCCGCGGTCTGGCACTGGCAGAAGCAGGATGGACCCAAATGGAACATCGCAATTGGGATTCTTTCAAAGAACGTTTATATCCCAATCTGAATAACTTAATGAAAAAAGGCGTTTCAATACGTGTACCATTCGAAATAGTAAAAAGAAAATAATCATTATCCAATACAAACTGTGAATGAGCGAACTCATTGTCTATAAAGCCTCCGCCGGGTCCGGAAAAACCTTCACCCTGGCTGTTGAATATATCAAGTTACTAATCCGGAATCCGCGCGCCTATCGCCAGATTTTAGCAGTAACCTTTACTAATAAAGCTACTGCTGAAATGAAGGAGCGTATTCTTAGTCAATTATATGGAATACAGATAGGCGATCCGGATTCGGATGCCTATCTAAAACGCATAATTGCCGAGACAGGGCATTCAGAAGACGAGATACGAACAACGGCAGGCATAGCTTTGGGTTATATGCTTCATGACTACAGTCGGTTCCGCGTCGAAACCATTGATTCTTTTTTTCAATCGGTCATGCGTAATCTGGCTCGTGAACTTGAATTGAGTCCCAATCTGAATATCGAACTGAACAACGTAGAAGTATTGAGCGATGCTGTGGACAGTATGATTGAAAAGTTGGGACCCAATTCACCTGTACTGGTATGGCTGCTCGATTATATAGATGAACGTATCGCTGACGATAAACGCTGGAATGTTTCGGATGAGATCAAAAGTTTCGGACGGAATATTTTTGATGAAGGATACATCGAGAAAGGTGATGGTCTCCGCCGACGCCTCCGTGACCCGAATGTAATCCATAATTATCGTAAGACATTAAAAGAGATGGAAACAGCCGCTCTTGAACAGATGAAAGAGTTCTCTCAACAGTTTGAAAATGTACTTTCCAGTCAATCACTGAAACCAACTGATTTAAAGAACGGAACCAAAGGAATAGGAAGCTATTTCAATAAACTAAAAAACGGTATACTGGGAGACGAGATAGTCAATGCTACTGTAATCAAATGCCTCGATGACGAGACTAATTGGGCTGCAAAAACATCAAAACAATATACGGATATTATATTGTTGGCTTCTTCCATCTTAATGCCACTTCTACAAAATGCCGAACAATATCGCTCACGCAACAATCGAATAGTGAACAGCTGCCGACTGTCGACACAGCACCTGAACAAAGTCCGGCTTTTAACCAATATTGATGAAGAAGTACGTCAACTGAATCGTGAAAACAATCGTTTCCTCCTTTCGGATACCAACGCTTTGCTCCACCAATTAGTGAAAGACGGTGATTCCTCTTTTGTTTTCGAAAAAATCGGAACTAACATCCGCAATGTGATGATAGACGAATTTCAAGACACCAGTCGAATGCAATGGGATAATTTTAAACTCCTGCTACTTGAAGGATTGTCTCAAGGAGCCGACAGCTTGATTGTAGGTGATGTCAAGCAATCTATTTATCGTTGGCGAAACGGCGATTGGGGAATTCTGAACGGATTGAATAAGCAACTTGGATATTTTTCTATCCGTACAGAAACGTTAAAAACCAACCGTCGAAGTGAAACCAATATCATACGATTCAACAATAGTATATTCTCCGCGGCTGTGGACTATCTCAACGAAATGTATAATAAGCAGTTGGGAAGTATTTGTGAGCCTCTGATCAATGCATATGCCGACGTGGAACAGGAATCCCCCCGAAACAAACAACAAGGATACGTTAAGGTAGAGTTTCTCGAACCGGACGAAGAACACGATTATACAGAACAAACCCTTATCAGCCTGGGAATGGAAGTAGAACATCTGTTACAATCCGGCGTTAAACTGAACGATATAGCTATTCTCGTAAGAAAGAATAAAAGTATTCCGCGTATTGCCGATTACTTCGATAAACAACTAAATTATAAGATTGTGTCTGACGAAGCCTTCCGTCTGGATGCCTCGCTCGCCATCTGTATGATGTTGGATGCCTTGCGCTATCTTTCCGATCCGGAGAATCGGATCGTGAAAGCACAGTTGGCCACTAATTACCAATTACAAATACTTCATTCGGAGTATGATCTCAATTCGCTGCTCCTCCATAAAGCCGAAGAATTATTTCCACCGGCTTTTCTGGAACGAATGGCAGAACTACGGTTGATGCCTCTGTATGAACTGTTAGAGGAACTTTTCAGTTTATTTGAACTGCACCGTATTGAACAACAGGACGCTTACCTGTTTGCTTTCTTTGATGCAGTAACCGATTATCTGCAAAGCCACTCTTCTGATCCGGACAGCTTTATACGATATTGGAACGAGACGTTATCCGGGAAAACAATTCCGAGTGGCGAAGTGGAGGGTATACGTATCTTTTCAATACATAAATCCAAAGGACTGGAATTTCATACGGTACTCCTACCCTTCTGCGACTGGAAACTGGAAAATGAAACAAACAACCAACTCGTCTGGTGCGTACCTCAAGAAGCCCCTTTCAACGAGTTGGATATTGTGCCGGTAAATTACTCTTCCGCCATGGCAGAATCAATATACCGCACAGATTATTTACACGAACGCCTGCAACTATGGGTAGACAATCTGAATCTGCTTTACGTAGCATTTACACGTGCCGGCAAAAATTTGATTATCTGGAGTCGGAAAGGACAAAGAAATACAATGGCCGAATTGCTAACCGGAGCACTACCACAGGCTGCCAACAAATTAGATCAGGAATGGGATGAAGAACAGGTATATGAATTAGGTGACCTTTGCCCATCCGAAAATGAGAAAAAAATCGATTCAGGTAACAAGCTGACTCGCAAACCGGAAAAACTTCCGGTCAATATGGAATCTATGCATCCGGATATAGAATTCCGACAGTCCAACCGATCTGCTGATTTTATCAAGGGGCTTTCTGAAGAAGAATCCGATGACCGCTTCATAAATCACGGACAATTGTTACATACTTTATTTTCTGCCATTGAGACCAAGGATGACATAGAACCGGCCATTCATCACTTGATATTCGAGGGAATCATTGGCAGCAAAGAAGCGGAAGAACGAATACGTTCTCTGACCGTAAAGGCCTTCTCCCTGCCTGAAGTACAAGAGTGGTACTCCGGTGAATGGAGATTGTTCAACGAGTGCGCAATCATTTACAAAGACAAAGGTGTATTACAAACCCGTCGCCCTGATCGTGTAATGATGAAAAACGAGCAAGTAGTTGTGGTAGACTTCAAATTTGGTAAAGCAAACAAAAAATACAACAAACAGGTAAAAGGATACATGCAGCTCCTCTCCCGAATGGGATACAAAAACATCACAGGTTATCTGTGGTATGTAGAAGAAGAAATAATCGAAAAAGTATGAAAACATTTCTCCAATTGGTCGCGCAGGACCTTTACTGTAAAATAGGAAATGATCTGTCACGCACAGCTATCATATTCCCTAACAAACGTGCCAGTCTGTTCTTTAATGAACATTTGGCAAATCAGTCCGATCAACCTCTTTGGTCACCGGCATATTTAAGTATCAGCGAATTATTTCAGCATTTATCGGTGTTAAAACTAGGAGATCCGATTCGGTTAGTATGCGAGCTTTATAAAATATTCCGTGAAGAAACAAATAGTGACGAATCACTGGACGACTTCTACTTCTGGGGTGAGTTATTAATCAGTGATTTTGATGATGTAGACAAAAATCTGGTTCATGCAGATAAGTTATTTACTAATCTGCAGGACTTAAAGAATGTCATGGATGATTATGAATTTCTCGACCAAGAGCAAGAACAGGCTATCCAGCAGTTTTTCCAAAATTTTTCTATCGAAAAGAGAACACTGTTAAAAGAAAAGTTTATTTCTCTTTGGGATAAATTGGGTGATATTTATCGCCGATATCATAAAAAGCTGGAAGAATTAGGATTTGCCTACGAAGGTATGCTCTACCGAAACGTTATTGAACAACTTGAACCGGATTCATTGAAATATGACTGCTATGTATTTGTCGGCTTCAACGTACTGAACAAGGTGGAAACTCACTTCTTCCAACAATTGCAGAATGCGGGTAAGGCTCTTTTCTATTGGGATTATGACGTGTTTTACACTCAGCTTCCTTCCCGGCAAAAACAACGCCATGAGGCCGGAGAATTTATCAACCGCAATCTCAAACTCTTCCCCAATGAGCTTCCTGCCGAATTGTTCAATGAATTGATAAAACCCAAAAAAGTTCGTTTTATCTCTTCCCCAACCGAGAACGCACAAGCCCGTTATCTGCCTCAATGGGTACATGAGAACCTGAGTAACGAAGAAAAAGAAAATGCCGTTGTGCTGTGCAATGAAGCTTTACTTCTCCCTGTTTTGCACTCTATACCGGAGGTAGTAAGGAATGTCAATATCACCATGGGATTTCCGTTAGCACAGACTCCGGTATATAGTTTTATCAACGCCATACTCGAACTGCAAACCAGCGGATACCGGACAGACTCGGGACGATATATCTATGATGCCGTACAGACGGTATTGAAACATCCCTATACCCGCCGCCTCTCAGATAAAGCTGAGCCGCTGCAACGGGAACTTACAAAGACCAACCGTTTTTATCCTTTTCCATCCGAATTAAAGAAAGACAAATTTCTGGACATATTGTTTACGCCCCGCAATGGTATCCGTGAACTCTGTGTCTACATCACGGAACTGCTGAAAGAAGTATCTGTTTTATATCGTCAGGAACAGGAAAGCGATGACATTTTCAATCAGCTGTACCGTGAATCTCTCTTCAAAAGTTTCACATTAGTCAACAGGTTGCTCAATCTGATAGACAACAACGAATTGCAGGTACGCATAGAAACTCTGAAACGTTTATTAAATAAAATACTGAATGCAGCCAACATTCCTTTTCATGGTGAACCGGCTATAGGAATGCAGATCATGGGAGTATTGGAAACACGTAACCTCGACTTCCGTAACTTGCTCCTTCTATCGCTTAATGAAGGCCAATTGCCCAAATCGGGAGGTGAGTCATCATTCATCCCTTATAATTTACGCAAAGCTTTCGGCATGACTACTATTGAACATAAGAATGCTGTTTATGCCTATTATTTCTATCGCCTGATTCAGCGTGCAGAAAATATAACCTTAATGTATAACACCTCATCAGATGGGTTAAACAGAGGAGAATGGTCACGTTTCATGCTACAGTTTCTGATTGAATGGCCACATGAAATCAGCCGTGAATATCTTGAAGCCGGACAATCGCCACAAAACAGCAAGGAAATCCGCATTACAAAAACCCCGGAAATTATTGACCGTTTATACCGGACTTATGACTTCTCACGCAACTCGGATGCCCTAATACTTTCGCCTTCAGCATTAAACACCTATCTTGATTGTCGGCTGAAGTTTTATTTCCGTTATGTGGCACGCCTTAAAGCTCCCGATGAAGTCAGTGCTGAAATTGACTCCGCCCTGTTCGGAACCATCTTCCACCGTTCTGCCCAATTGGTTTATTTAGATCTGACAGCCAACAAACGAGATGTCCATAAAGAAGATCTTGAACGCCTATTGCGCGATAATATCCGTCTTCAAAACTACGTGGATATAGCTTTTAAAGAAATATTTTTTCATGTTCCTATCGACGAGAAGCCCGAGTATAACGGAATCCAGCTAATAAACTCAAAGGTTATCACTTCGTATCTCCGCCAACTGCTGCGTAATGACCTGCAATATGCCCCTTTCCGAATGATGGGTATGGAACAGGAAGTAGTGGAGGATATCCGGATAGAAGGGCCTGTGGGAAAGTTATCACTAAGAATCGGAGGCACCATCGACCGTATGGATAGCAAAGAAAGTACACTCCGAATTGTGGATTATAAGACCGGAGGCAGCCCCAAAGTACCGGCAAATATAGAACAATTATTCACACCTGCCGAAGGACGCCCCAACTACATCTTCCAAACTTTCCTATACGCCGCCATTATGGCACGGCAACAGGCACTAAAAGTAGCTCCCTCGCTACTCTATATTCATCGGGCAGCTTCCGAGAGTTACTCTCCTGTAATTGAAATAGGAGAAGCTCGCAAGCCTAAACTGCCGGTCGATGATTTTTCGGTTTATGAAGATGAATTCCGTGAGCGTCTCCTGAAATTGCTTGAAGAGATATACGATGACAAAGAGGAATTCACTCAAACAGAGGATACAAAGAAATGTGAATATTGCGATTTTAAAGCAATGTGCAAACGATAATAAAAACCTCCTATCCATATATAATCCCAGAAACAACACCGGAATCCGGCAATAGAAAAAATGGATCTGTGTCGAAATGAAGTAAACCCCGAAAGTTGGACAAAAAACTTTCGGGGTTTACTTATTATGTTAAGACATCACAGATAACACAGATAAAGTTCACCCTGTGATGAATGGGAGTACATCTCCATTTTTATTAGAATAATCTATACTCGGAACGATTCTTCCATCGCTATCGGAATCCTTATTTTTTCAGTGGAATCGAGAAATAGAAAGTTGAACCTTCATCTTTAACAGAAGTAAACCACAACTTTCCTCCATTTTTCACAACAAAATCCTGGCACAAAAGTAACCCGAGTCCCGAACCTTCTTCATTATTAGTACCGAATGTACTGAAATGTGTATCGGTATGCAACAGTTTTTTCTGGCTTTCTTCGTCAATACCGCATCCGCTATCTTTAACACTAACTACCGACATTCCATCCGACTCTTCAACTTTTATAAGAACTTCGGAACCTTCATTACTGAATTTAATGGCATTGCTTATTAAATTGCGTATCACCGTCTTTATCATATCGATATCGGCATGTACCGCCTGACATTCCGGCGATTCAATTCGCAAACGAATATTCTTCAGGCCGGCAACCATTGCGAAGATTTCTCCTACTCCTTCTACAACTTCCACCATGTCGATATCCTGATATACGACTTTAAGCTTACCTATCTGGCTTTTTGTCCATTTCAGTAAGTTATCCAACAACGAAAACACATCTTCAGTAGTCTGATTGGCCATAGTCAGCAGCTCATACATATCTTCGCCGATTTTTTCTTTGGGCAAACTAAGAATCAGCATATTAAGCACCATCTTAATAGATCCCATAGGCGAACGGAGGTCATGGGCAATCACAGAATAAAGCTTATCACGCCCGATAATCGTCTTTTTAAGTTCCTCCGTTTTGGCTTCAATAATACGTTTGGCCGCTACTAAAGAAATCTGATGACTGACCCGAATAATCAGTTCTTTTTTATTAAAAGGTTTAGAGATAAAATCGTTGCCGCCTACCTGAAATCCTTTGACTATATCGGCAGTACTATTCAATGCGGTCAAAAAGATGATCGGAATATGGGCCGCTTCGGGATCCGCCTTCAACTTTTGAGAAACTTCAAAACCACTCATATCCGGCATCATCACATCCAGCAATATCAGGTCGGGATTCTCTTTCTTTACTTGGTCCAATGCCTGATTCCCATTGCTAGCTGTCACTATGTTAAACTTCTCATTGGTCAGCAATACCTTCAATAAAAGGACATTGGACATAACATCGTCTACAATGAGAATTTTATATTCCGAGGGATTTATTTCCATATTCATCTTTATGTAGCTTTAATCTTGAGTTCTTATTTTATTATAACTTATACTTCATTTTGAAATAGTCAATCATACGATCCAAACCTTCATCCAGCAAAATAGTCGGTTGCCAACCCAATTTTTCCTGTGCCAGTCTGATATCAGGCTTACGCTGTTGGGGATCGTCGTGCGGCAGGGGCTTAAAAGTAATCTTCGACTTCGATCCGGTCTTCCGGATGATCTTCTCCGCTAACTGAAGCATGGAAAATTCATTCGGATTGCCAAGATTTATCGGTCCGATAAAATCATCACCCGTATTCATCATCCGGATCATACCCTCAACCAAATCATCAATATACTGGAAGCTACGGGTTTGCTCACCTGTCCCATAGATAGTAATATCGTCGTTCTTCAGTGCCTGGATAAGAAAATTAGAAACCACTCTCCCGTCATTCGGCAACATCCGAGGACCGTATGTATTGAAAATACGAACAATTTTAATGCGTACGTTATTCTGCCGATGATAATCCATAAAGAGAGTTTCAGAACAACGTTTCCCTTCATCATAACAAGAACGGATGCCGATCGGATTGACATTTCCCCAATAAGATTCAGGTTGCGGATGAACCTCTGGATCTCCATAAACCTCACTGGTTGAAGCTTGCAATATTTTGGCATTGAGCCTACGGGCTAACCCCAACATATTGATAGCTCCCATTACGGATGTTTTAATGGTTTGAATGGCATCGTACTGATAATGTATGGGAGACGCCGGGCAGGCAAGGTTGTATATTTCGTCTACTTCAGCACTATATGGAAATGTTATATCATGACGTACCACTTCGAAATGGTGGTTATCCATCAAATGGATAATATTTTCTTTTGATCCGGTAAAAAAATTATCCAGACAAATAACGTCGTGCCCCTCGTTGATTAGCCGGGTACAAAGATGCGAACCAATAAAACCCGCACCTCCGCTAACTAAGATTCTTTTCATGTAATTATTTTATAATGACAAAGGGCAAATACATGCTCTCTTCTCATCTATATCTGGACAAATGTATAAGATTTGATTAAAATATGCAAGTTTTTCGAACATATATTTTTAATAAAAAGAAACTGATTCTAAAAATTCTTTTATACCCCGGACGTACTACGCCAGCTTTCAAATTCTGCTCTTTTTTCTTTTGGAATGCAGATTTCAATTTCATCTTCATGAACCGTACTCACCAATGTATGTTCGATAAACTTCTCAATCATTGCATTACTCAGCATAACGCACTTTAATACAATCTCATACGCCTGATAAATGCGATCATACGCATTGAACTGCGAATATAAAAAGCAAAGATGCCGTGCGGAATTATCGTGCGCACTCCAGCAATCTCCTTCTTTATACAGAAAAATACGACTATCATTGTTTATCTCTCTAATTAATACCTTTTCTAAATCCATCGTAATCGCTTTAGGGGTTTGACATAAAAGAACAAGCTTTCCGGCTTATGTCACAAAACTACATCGGGATTGAAGGATATTTGTGACCGGCAGAATGTTTCTATCCCTCCGGCCCTTTCTCTATATGTAGATTGATCGTGACAGACTTCCTCTTTTTGCAAGTAAGGGCACCAAATAAAAAATAGTTGCGAATTGCGAAACAAGCCGGGGGATAAAAGTGTTAAACAGAGAAACAGTACAAACTGAAAATTATGATAACAAACGAATTAAATATAGGCTTAATAGAAGCCGCAAAAGAAAAGATGCCGACCGGAACCAACCTGGCAAACACTCTAATGGACATTTTATATATAGGTAAAGAGGCCATCTATCGCCGACTGCGGGGAGAAGTACCGTTTACTTTGGCAGAAGCTGCCGTCATCTCGAGAAAAATGGGAATATCGCTCGACAAGATGATCGGTGTGAGTTTCAGCAACAATGCGGTATTCGACCTGAACGTCGTACACCATACCAATACATTCGAAACCTATCACGATATTCTCACGAAATATGTCGATGCATTCGATAACATCCGGGAAGATCCCACTACAGAAATGGCAACCTCTTCAAACATATTGCCTCAAGCATTATATCTCAAACATGATGTACTTTCAAAGTTTCGTCTGTTTAAATGGATGTACCAGAATGAAAATATCAAATGCAAGCATTTTGATGAACTGGAAATTCCCCACAAAATATATAACATCCAGAAAGACTTTGTCAATATGACACAGCAGATGAAGACGACTGATTATATCTGGGACAATACCGTATTCGAACATGTAGTGAGAGATATACAGTTCTTTTCGGAAATCCACCTGGTTTCGGAAGAAGACAAAGAGTTGATAAAAGACGATTTATTGCTTCTGACGGATGAATTGGAAGAGTTGGCCGGAAAAGGTAAGTATGAAACCGGTAACGATGTACGTATCTATATCTCAAATATCAAGTTCGATGCCACCTATAGCTATGTGGCAACCAGCAACAGCCATATCAGTATGATACGCATATACTCCATCAATGCCATTACAACGCAGGATGACGGCATGTTCCGCAGCCTGAAAGAGTGGGTACAATCACTCAAAAAATTCTCAACTCAAATATCCGAAAGCGGAGAGATGCAACGTATACGTTTCTTTAATGAACAGCGTGAAATAATAAATACCTTATAACTTTATTAAAAACGAAAAACGAAACAAGGTAGGAGAACAGTGACAATTATCGGAAACAGGTGGCAATGCCATCTGTTTTTTTTCATTCTCCAGCCATCCCTCCGACAAGAATTCTCCAATCAGAAAATTCCTCTTTTTTCTACACATGATATACCATACAAAAGTTCGGTCTACTTACTCTATATTTGCATATGTCACAAGCCATTGTGATTCTCGCAATATTATTAATCAATAACCCAAACGGCAGTTATGAAAAATTATATCGTTAACGAACTTATTGCAGCAATGAAAGAACGGATTCCCCGTGGAATAAATCTGGCCAACTACCTGACAGATGCCCTATGTATGGGAAAAGAGGCTGTATACCGAAGATTACGAGGCGAAGTGGCTTTCACCTTTGACGAAATTGCCATGATTTCATGCAAACTGGGAATATCAATTGATCAGATTATTGGAAATCACCAGTCGAACCGTGTGACTTTCGATTTAAACCTGCTTCACTCACCCGATCCTCTGGAAAGTTATTATGAGATTATAGAACGCTATCTGCGCATATTCAACTACGTAAAAGATGATATCAGCACGAAGATATATACCGCTTCGAACGTAATTCCTTTCACCCTCTATTCTTCGTACGAATACTTATCAAAGTTTCGCCTGTGCAGATGGATTTATCAAAATGGAAAAATACGTACCCCAAACAGCTTATCGGGAATGCACATACCGGACAAAGCGGTCCATGCCCATAAACTGTTGAGTGAGGCTGTCAAAGCGTGCAGAAAGACCTGTTTTATATGGGACAGCAATGTCTTCTACTCGTTTGTAAAAGAGATGAAGTATTTTGCCGGCCTCAATCTGATTTCGGAAACAGACCTGATACATTTAAAAAACGAACTGGAGCTGTTGCTGCATGAACTGGAACAGATATCCGCAAAAGGTGAATTCAGTAACGGAAACAAAGTAGCCATTTACTTATCCAATATCGATTTTGAAGCAACCTACAGCTATATAGAAAAGAAAGATTTCCAAATCAGTCTCCTCCGGGTATATTCTATTAACTCAATGGACTCTCAAAGCCCACGAATTTGCGGCATACAAAAAGACTGGATACAATCATTGAAAAGACACTCCACACTGATTTCAGAAAGCGGAGAGTCCCAAAGAATTACTTTCCTGGAACAGCAGAAGAGTTTCATCGACACCCTGTAACCCCCGACCGACCAATACCTGTATAAAAATATGGCTACACCCTACAGAAGAAAGGGTGTAGCCATATCGGCATTAGGGTGTAGCCATCCGGAACGGATAGCTACACCCTGATACTTAAACTCCATCGACCTCTTGCTTCCGGATCAACCAACCGTTGATCTGTACATCCACACTTATATAATTTCCGTTGCCATCCATACCTTTAAAGAATAGAATAATACCGTGTTTATCGGCACGGTCCAGATATTCCTGCAAGGGTATATCAGCATATTGCTGAAGCCTCAGCGCATTAAGATATTTATTCAAGGGGATGTCAAGAATCACATTACCCGATGACTTATGCGTGATAACCAATCTGTTTTCGGTATCAGTCATCAGACGCAACGTATTCAGTTCGGCTATAGCTCCGGTCTCAGGATCGTCTTCGGTATGATAAGCAGTATATTCCACTTTCTCGTCCGTTTCGTCTCCCAAAAGCCCATTTTCATGGTTGTACCTCCCATTGGGCGAAATAATTCGAAAATCATAATCATCCACGTGAATACTGCTGTCGTCGAGCATCTGCATGATGATACGGAATTTCTTCGTATTCTTCAGCAAAGAGACAGTGGTGATATCATTATTATACTGTGGAGATACCTCCGTCTGTTTGCCATGCCACAGTAAATGGAGTTCTCTGTCGACCACCCCTCCTCCAATCCGGGTTTTCAGATTGTTGACACTGACTTCCAGATCTTCCAACGTAGATACCCCGGGAGTCAGGGTAACTTTGTCATACGACTCGCCATACAACCCCGACCAAGCCACAAAAATATATCTTCTGCCTGCCATGGCTCCGGGTAAAGTCATCAGGTAATCCGGTGCAAAAGCACCGGATTCTTCTTTCAATTCTGTCACAAATACACCTTTTTCATCGAATACATACAGGTTCATCTTGGTTGCCTGCTTATGAAACAAGTCTATGTATTCCAGGTTGTAGTCGTATACAAAGCGGACATAAGAGTTGCAATCTTCATCCATCCCGTCTCTGACGCAGGAAGCACATAGCAGAAGGCAGCAACATGCAACCTGTATGTATCCGATAAATCTGTTCATAGTTACTTCAGTTTAGTTTATAAGAAAGAATTTATAAAAGTTCCTCTACATTCTGATTACGGATATACCACCGCATAATGTTGACGTCAGCCGAGATCCAGGAAGTGTCTTCGTCATCCGGATCTGTTCCGGGAGGATTGATCACCGGCTGTCCCGGACCGATAATCTTATTGATACTAAGCTGATATACATTATTCCGTACCACGCCATAGCGTCCGTATCCCATCAATACAGGTACCATGTTATTGGAGAAATGACGAATCAGAACCGTATAATAGCACACTCCTTGATAGTAGAAATGAATGCCACCCTCCGAAAAAGAAACCGTAGGTGAATTAAATGCATTCGGGTTCCAGGCCAGTACATTCTCTATAGCCTGTTCCAAACCTGCATCACGTAATTCCTGAGGAATCTGCCCCCTGTCATTTACCATATCCCGCATAGCTTCCACTCTGATAGCATTGCCTTTGAAATAGTAGAAACTGATGCCCCCTCCGTTACGAGTCGCAACCGATCCGAAGCCATTCGGCGTGTAAGTTCCGCTAATCACTACACGGGTAGTTACGTCATGCCGCTGGTCGGCAGCGTCCATCGTATTTTCCAGCGTATAATCATAGTCATCAAAATTCTTGCTCAACTCCGGAGTCCCTGACAAATACTCAAACTGTCCGACAGGGTTTCCTCCATTCCAGGAACTGAATCTTGTAAAGTTAGGATCTTCGGCATAGCGTTCCTCGCGGTATCCGGCATTGAGTTGTTCCATTTCATTCGGAACACCACCCGAGTTAGCTATAAAAGTCATCTTACGCATCCAGTAGGTATACATATTGGTCACATCCAGTCCCCATTTCAGATTGTCAATCCGATCACCGTGCGGTACTACCTCAGGCACTCCGCTGACAACGACTTTAGCTACCGCACGTTCCACCTCGACCCTTACCGGATTTTCTTCGGCCATCCGTTGATTATCCCTCAACTCCACCTCAGGAACAAAAATAAGGTCCTGATGATTAGTCATATAAAAAGTTATTATCGGCAGCAATACCATAAGGCTGTATCAGCGACTCTTTTGTCATATTGGCTGCACGCGATAAATAACTTCTGGGATTTCCCTGTTCGGTAATCTCCAGCAATTCACCGGGAGGATTGATCAATATCAATAACTCATAATCCTGTTTCACCACTTCACGACCTACTGTAACAAAACGACTCACAGTCGGCGTAGCCGATGGCACATCTTCTCCTCTCACTACATCTCCTCCGGTAAATTCATTCATTCCGTCAGTAGATACATTCAGGTCCCAAGAGTAACGCACGGTATTATTCTTGGTTTCATACAGCACCATGCGTACATGATTCACGACTTGCTCTTCAGTACGTCCCGAAGTTGTCGGGTCGACGGCCACCCGGGTACCGGCCAACGAACCGGTAGACAGGCGCATGGAGAGAAATGCTTTCTCGGTCGGTTCCGGAGTTTCCTTACCGGTACTTCCACCAGGGTCAAAATTCTCTTCATCACTACAAGATGCCATCATCATCATTCCGGCTCCGATTGCGAGGCCGAACATTAGTTTTTTCCATTCTACTTTCATAGTTCTACAATTGTTTAATTAAAAAAAAATACATTTATAAGTCACTCCTGGGTCTTTAGCCAAGCTGCTAATTGCCCCATATTATATGCTGCCGCTTGAATGCCGGCATCAATCGCTTTTTCCAGATACTCTCCTCCTTTCTTATAATCTTGTTTCAAGATGTATGCGATTCCTAAATTATTCCATGCTTCAGGCATATCCGACTTCTGAAGTCGGACTATGGCAGCATCTATAGCGCCATTCTCCAGTTCAAGTGCCGCAGTGTTGAGCCGCGCTACCGGGTCATCGGGATAAATGCGGGCAGCAATGTCAAACACCTCTTTAAATTCACCGCTGTCCTTGGGGTAAGTATTCGCCACGAGAAACATTTCATTCAGACTGAGGTACTGAGGTTTGGTTTTAATAAGTTGCTTCGCCTCGTCTACATTGAAAGCACGCGCCACATAAGAAATGGTATATTCATTACGACGTAAAGGCGGATAATAGTCCCTCAGTAACATCCGGTAGGTAGTTCCTCCATTCAGCGCCTGCAACCGATTTTTTCGTGTGGCGAAATCCGTATGTCCGTCGATAACGGCAAGTATAGCTCCCTTATCAATCAGACTCGAAGCCGCAACTTCACGACGCAGGCCGGACCAGTCTTCTCCTTTCCAATCGACTGTCAGCAGAGATTCGTCAACTCCTCCGTGATTCTGCAGATAACCGACAAATGCCAATGCACGGTTTTCGGACAATTTCATGTTGCGGCTATAGTTACCTTCAGGAGATGCATAGCCTGTCACCCGAAATTCCGTTACGGTCAGGTTGGAATCGTTTTGTATCTCATTGACAATCCGGTCGACATCAGCAAGCACGTTGGCATTATTCTTATAATTGCGCAGCAATACATATTTGTCCACCTCAAAATTCAGATAGGCTGTATGTGTCTCGCTACGCTGCTTCAACGGTTCTACCGGCGGAGTCACATAACTCAGCTCATAACGAGGTGTAAATTGTTCGTCGAATACCGATGTTATAACGGTATGGTCACCCTGACTGACAGGACAATCGGCACAACCGGTCACCTCTTCACGTAAAATCAGCTCTGCCCGGCGCATCCATTCATGATAGGGTAATCCGAAGTGAAGATTCACAGTCTGGGGAGTACCGCTCTTTCGTTTCTCGACAAGCATAGGAAACATTTCAAAATTGTCAGTACCGAAAGCTAAAGATCGTTTCAGCACCCGATAGCGACGGGGTCCGGCTATCACTACCGGAGCTAATTGCTGTTGTTCTTCTCCTTCTGTAGATCGCAAGACCGGTGTAAGCACAATCATTTGCTGTGCAGCCAGCTTTACAGCCCCTAAATCAAGGGATACCTCCACGTTCAACTCCCCTCCTTTCCGGACCACATGGTGTTGTCCGAAGCCGATATGACCTTCGTATGAATTTTGCGCCTGCGCAACCATGCCGCAGAGGACGATGCCCAATATCAGAAAATAAAACTTTTTCATATCTTTCATTTTTTATCAAATTCAACTTAGCGAATAAAGTAGACCAATGAAACAGCCGCTTTGGTAGGACCGACATAGTTTTTATGCCCACTCTTTATTTTAGGACTGCAATTCACACAACGATACTTATCGTATACCCAATAAGCATATCCCACTCCGACCGAGGCCTCCAGGCTCCAATGTTTACTCAACAGCCATTGATGTCCCACACTGACACCTCCTCCATAGAAGTATCCTTCATAGCGATGGTCTTTAAGAGAAGGGAATATTTTGAAAGGTAAACTGATACCGGCCACGCTAAACTCACCTCCATGCAGATGTACCCCCCAGAAGGTTCCATTGAAACGCTCACAGGTCCAGTAACGGAATTCCGGCTGTGCCAGCCAGTGCTTGAAACGCTTGTGATTTCCGAACGTAAACGGATTATAGCCGCCATACAGGTCAAGCGTGGTCTTCTTCCCCAACCCTACCTCTAATGCCAGATTGGGTGTGGTGGTAGCATCGTACAGGAGATTATTTTTCAGAGCGACATGCTGTGCACTTACAGCTACTGAAATCGATATTGCGGCTCCAAACAGAATTAGCTTTTTCATACTCGTTTCTTCTATTATATATACTGACTAAAACTTGCTCAAAATGAATATGACAAATATCGCGGAATTGTATCATTCCGGAAATTGTATTCATTTCTCTTATAGAGGAAGAAAGAGTAATAAAACTTCTAATAATGGGGCTTTAATGAAGTGAAGTTGCTAAATATAAAAAAGGGAGGAGAAAGTTCTGTGCAGTTTCATTTTCCGCAAATAAGGTAACCGAACGTTGCGATTCGGACAAACAGAGAGGCAAAAAAACAGGCATAGATTCTATACGGCATATATCTGCTGACGACAGTATATGCATCTATAAAATCCACGCCTGCAAGGCAAACTTTAACGAGTAGGTTTCTTATCTACATTTCCCGGCTGGTCATCTTCGGGAACACTGAAGTCACGATTGGCAAACAGATCGGCCAAACCCGATATTTGCTTTAAGCGCAACAACTCGTCCCGATCCATACCGATATTCTTCATAATCCATTGATCGGACATGCCTGCCTTATCAAGTTCGGCAACAATATGGCACATCAGTTCTATATTGTGCGTACCCCGGGCACGATTATGGCGGATAGTGGAACTCATACGATTGGAAAGATCCTTTTCGATTACCACAATAGGCAACATCCCGTTTTCTCTCTGAAAGATACGTTTCGAAGTCTTCAGCACAGAATAACGGTGGAAACCGTCGACAAGGATATAAACATCCTTTTCCTTATCATAATAGCAGACGCAGGGCATAGTGAAGCCGTCTTCCCAGATAGAAAGTTCAAGAAGCCTCATCTCCGGAGGAGCCACCACATTCGGATTGTAATCGTTGGCCTGTACTTTTTCTACGGGAACTGCTATTACATTATATACCGGACTTTTCTTTATACTCATTGCAATATGTTTTTATATTGTTCGATTACTTGATTTCGTTTACTCATTTCCTCTTTTGTCGGAGAGAATCCCATATACTTGCAAGCATGATCATTTTTCAGAATACAGATGCACATGCGCTTGTAGGTGGGGATTTCCCTGAACTCCGGAATATCAATATCATCCTGATATTCCATGCGGACCGGCTTCTTGGTCGTTTTATAATTGGAGTTGTCCATTACAATAATAGGTACCTTGGCTTCATTCAGCCTACGAATAGTTTCGTCACTCAGACACCCTCCCTTATTACGCCAGAATTGTACACTGACCTGTAACTTCCGGAGATATCCGTTTCGGGCACGGTCGGGCAAAGTGGAAAGCAGAAAATACATGAATTCCCGCCAGGTATATCCTTCCGGAAGCTTAATGGACTGCCATCCCATCGCATGGGTTCCTCCATACATACTCGTGAAGTTCACTCCATTGACACGGCCTATCATTTTCCCCCACGTATTCGGATCGATGGCTCGGTAAAGTGCCAGACTCTCTTGTGCCTCACCTATGAACGGGCTGGCAACGCGCTGACGTTCCAGATTGACTCCCGCCCAATAGTAATAGTCGTATAGTTTATTGTAATCCCACTTAAACTTTCCGTTAGCAGTCCATACATCCGTAGTTTTCCAGTCGTATATAGGATATGCATTAAAGATATCGTTTCCTACCTTCGAAGTCCACCGATAACGATGATACATCTGGTACTTGCGATTGAGGTAAATACAGCGCCAACGATTGAAACTTTCCTGCGTACGAATACCGATCAGACAGCAGGTGCGCACGGCATCCTTTTTCTCATGAAGCCAACTGGCAAAACGCATTTGGAACTCATAATCCCACATTTGTGTATTATAAAAAGGAAAGTCTTCTTTAGTCATGGCATTCTCAGGTAACGGACGTACCCAGAGGTCTTTTTTACTATCTTCCCACGGACGCCAGAAAGACTGGTACATGGAAGTACAGGTAGCTACCCTGAAAGGTACACAAACCCGGTATACTTCAAGAATATCCTTATTGTCTTCCAACATACGGGCTATATAGTCAATCGTCATCTTATATTGTATCTCATAATCCATATGGAAAACCCCGAGTTTTATCTTCAGGTTATTCCGGCGAATATAATCAATACATAAGCTCAACAGCACTCCGCTATCTTTTCCTCCCGAAAAGGAAAGATAGACATTATCGAACTCATTGAAGACGATACGCAAACGTTCTTGCGCCAGTTCATACACATTTTTAGGTACAGTTGTAGTTTTAGTCATCATTCATCTTTTTGCATTTTTACATAACGTTTCCATGCCTTCTCCATTATAAACCCGTGTTCCTCAAATACAGCCTGATGGTTGACCATAACAACGGCAAACAAACGTACTTCTTTTCCGATTGCTTCCAAAACACTGGAGATTAATAATGAGAGTGTTTCACGGTTATCACCGCTGACATAATAGTTGTTGATTACGCATCCGCTCCTTCTATGCTCCACCGGCATAAAACCAACAACCGATTTTTTATCAATAGCAATGAACCACACGTATTGTTCTGTCGTTTTAAAAGGATAATTATTATTTGCACTTAAAACATCCGGATTCATCACCAATGGAGCAATAAGTTGGTATAAGCGTTTTTCTGTTCCTTGTACTTGTATTGTCTGTATCATGATATTAATTCCCTTTGGGTATATAATCTATGAAAAAGACAAAAATAGATAAAAAAATGAAAGCGAAAGGCAGATATAACTATAAAAAAACAAAAAGAAAAAAGATGGCACGATTATAGAACATTGTGTCTTTTTAATATAAAACTTCCCGCTCTGTTTTTTTGTTTTCGTATAATTATTAAATTATTAAACAAGAAATAGTTTAACTATGAAATTATTACATATAGAACGACACACCACTTGCCTCAATTATGTATCAGATTACAATATATGCTTTATTCATCAAAGACTCTTCTCCGGGGGCGATTTTAAGATAGATAACCATCACCACTCGTGTATCTTATTTCTTTTAAAAGGGGAAATACTGACATCCTGCAGCGAGTTTCACGATCAGCACATCGTTGAAGGGCACATGGTTCTCTTTCCCCAAAACGATCCTAATCAAAGCAAAAGCATGACAGAAACAGAATTTATACTACTGTTCTTCGACAATCAAGTCAATCTTCACAATAAAATGTCGATTGAATTGTCTGCCATTCATCTTGAGTCTGAAAAGAGTTGTTTTTATTCCTTATCTATCTGTCCTCCGCTACGACATGTGTTGGACAGTATTTGCTTTTATCTCAAACAGAAAGTTCAGTGTAGTCATATGCATGAACTGAAACAGAAAGAGATATTCATGGTATTCGGTACATTCTACAATCGAACAGATATGGCCCACTTCCTGATGCCCATCACAGGGCGAGATCCGAATTTCAAAAGTTTCGTATTGGAAAACTACCTGCAGATACGAAACATCAAACAGTTTGCACAATTATATCATTGTTCCGAACGTTCTTTCAATCGTAAATTCAAAAGCTGCTTTCACGATACTCCCTACAATTGGATTCTTAATCAAAAAACACGCCATATTAAAGGGCAATTAGCCAATCGTAATATACCGATCAGTGAAATAGCCAGAACCTTTCATTTTGCTTCACCTTCACATTTCACTACTTACTGTAAAAAAAGACTTGGAATCACTCCGAGCGAATTCAGAGAAAAAATTGCAAAATAAGAAGTTCCGACCCTAAAACATGGAAAAAATAGAGATTGTATTACGCCGGGAACAAAATAACAGAAATGGCATTTATTTAAATTACATCAACGGATATTGGTATACTTACGAATGGTCAGCCTTTTTGCTATGTATGCTTCATCCGGAAGTCGAAGTCAGAAAATGTATTGGAGTGCAACCCGATGAAAACTATGCTATAGCCCGCGTCAATAAAAAAATTATAAAAAAATTAGAAAGGAAGTATCAGACATCCATGATGGATGACTCCATAAAAATACTACTTCCGCCGTTCAACGAAGATGAAAATATCTTCCTGAATTGGAAAGCGCTACTCCCTCCATAATTTCTTTATCGCAGCTATTCATCACCCATCTGCGCATAAGGTCATCGGTCTATATTCAAAACTGTCGTATGTTTAATCTCACTAAGAACAAACGAACTCTGCATCTTAACTATACCGTGAACTTTAGTCAGTTTCTCAAAAACGAATCGGTTATAGGCATCCAGATCTTTCAAGACCACCTTAATGAAAAAATCATAAATACCGCCGGTAGAATAGCACTCCATAATTTCATCGATCTCCTTGATCTCCTCTTGAAAGCGCTTTATATGTTCGTCGTCGTGAACTGCCAGAGAGACATTACAGAAAACAATCAAAGGCAATCCGACTTTTTTATTATCCACCAAAGCGACATATCCTTTTATATACCCATCATTTTCGAGTCGTTTGATGCGTTCATATATCGGCGTTTTTGATATATGGAGCTTCTCAGAAAGCTCTTTAGTGTTCACTTTCGCATCTTTCTGTAATACCTGAAGTATTTCAACATCCGTTTTGTCTAATTGCCCCATAGTCTTTTTTCCTATTTTTAATGTTTTCGATTCGCCTTTTCAGGAAAATCGGATAAAGATACGGGCAAATATAGGAATTATATCGTATTTTTAGTTGAGACATAGGAAAATAATCCATTATAGATACCTTTGCAGGTACAAAAGTATATAGAATATATGGAAACAAAGATTCTTTCAAATGCCACACACAAATGTGTTTTAGTGATCGATAACGCTCAACCTACGGGCATAGTAGCCAATATTGCCAGTGTCTTATCCATGACGCTAGGGTGCAGAGTCAGCAACATTGTGAGTCATGATGTATATGATAAACAAGGTGAAAGGCATTTGGGCATAACACAACTGCCGATTCCTATACTTGGAGCTTCACAGGAGAAGATAAAAGAGCTCCGGAACTATTTCCACTCTTTAGAAATTGAAGATCTGGTACTGGTTGACTTTTCCACTATTGCCCAACAATCCAGAACTTATGATGAATATGAACGTGAAATGTATAGTGCCAATGAAGATGATCTGCACTATGTAGGTATCGGTATTTGTGCAGAGAAGAAAGCTATAAATAAAGCAACCGGCAGCCTGAGTCTGATCAGATAAAACCCAAAGACCAATTAACAAAATTTCCCGAATCTGATTCAGATCAAAAATAAATATTTTTTCTGTATTGGGATGGCGTTACTCCGGTATAATGACGAAAATACCTACTCAATGTCGTTTGATCGGGAAAATTAACCCTGGCGGCAATCGACTTAATGTCCAGGGATGACTCCCGTAACAATGACTTGATCTCAAGAATGGTATAATAAACAATCCATTCACGCGCTGATTGACCACTGATACTCCGGATAAGATTTGTGAGCCTTTTGGGAGAAATACCCAGTTTCTGTGCAAAATAGGCCACATCTTTATCCGGAGAATGATCTTCTATAATCAGACGTACAAATTGATAGACATATTCGTCTTTACGTGTAAACTTCAGACTCTTCTCAGCCTGAGGATCATTGATATACACAGTATAGACATCCCAGAAGTAAACCCTTAACAGTTGCATGATTGATTCCTGACGACAATTTTGCGGTGTATGCTTCATCCTGTATACCAGAAGATTACAATACGCCAAAAAACGACCGATCAACTCCCCGTCCGGGATTGATACAATATGCTTGCGCATGTACAGCAAAAACCCGGAAGCGGGTCTCCATAATGTACTCAGAGTTTCTGAAAACATATCTTTGGAAATTTTGAAAAAAGTGATCCTGAAATCCTCACTAATCTCTTTGATAAAAACGAGTTGCCACGGCATCAGGGTAATGACCACATTCGGTACGATTTGGAATGGAACATCAAAAACTACGATAGTTGCCGTACCCGATTCGCATACACCGCCGATCCCCTCTTCAATATAAGACGGACAACCGGTCATAGGAAGATCTGCAATATCCGTATAGATCCCAAATCCAATGTCATCGTCGGCCTGAGAGTTCATTTTGTTTGCTTTTACATTATCTGCCATTTTGCGTTCATTCCAAAGTTTTATGTGACGGAGGTACTGCAAAGGACAGAAAAAGTTCCTTTTTATCAAACAACCACCATTCTATTTCATCTTTTTTAACCCGGTCAGTTCTCTCACTTATCTAAACGGAAAACATAGCCAACTAAAGAAATGATGTGTTTTTCACTATTAATAGGCAATAATTGCCCAAATAACAATAGATACAGTTTTATAAATACCTTTGTCTATAAATGCATTGTTTGGAAAACATGTTTTTACTCTAATAAAAATATAAATGTCGAATTCTTCTATTAAATCAAAAACGGCGCTACTCCGAAACGGGGAAACTCAAAAAGGAAATGGCTATCCGGAAGCCAATGATTATTCCGCCAGGATTCTTGAAACCATGCAGACCGGTGTGGTCTTTTTCAATACCGAACAAATCATTTCCGGCATCAACAACTTGGCATGCGAGGATTTACAGATCCCCCGGGATCCTTCCGGACATAAAATAACAGACATCATTTCAATCATCCACCAAGAAAAAGATATCTTCCCGGAACTGATCGCCCGATTGAAGTCTTCGGAAACGGATATGGAGAAGTTGCCAATAGACACTTTGATACGTTCTCTGGAAACGAAGGTGCAATTCTTTGCCAGTGGGTGTATCATGCAGTTGGAGACCGGACGTTATTTATTAGCATTCCGTAATACGATGGATGAAGTAACGCATGAACACCTTCTGAGCATGATTCTGGCAAGGACAAAGATCTTTCCATGGTTTTTCGACTTGAAACGTAATAAAATGTTAATCGATGCCCACTGGTTTTCTTATCTGGGTATCCCGGCAGGAGACTGTGAGATAACAATCGAGAAGTTCTTCTCCAGAGTACATCCCAACGAACGGGATATGCTTGCAGATGCTTTGCAAAAACAGTTATCAGAAAAAGAAATACCCGATTCATTCTCCTATCGGCTGCAACGGGGCGATGGAAGTTGGGAGTGGTTTTCTGAACAGTCGATGTATCTCAGCAAAACCAATGACGGTTCACCTTATCGTATTGTAGGCGTATGCCATAGCATTCAGGAGCATAAAAATACTGAAGATAAATTGCGCGCTGCACGCAATAAAGCCCAAGAAAGCGACAGACTCAAAAGTGCATTTCTGGCTAACATGAGTCATGAAATACGAACTCCCCTGAATGCTATTGTCGGTTTCTCCAATCTTATTGCAGGCGGGATTGTCGACTTGGATACGGAGGAAGCCAGAGATTACTCGGCATTAATCAGTAAAAACTGTAATTATCTGCTCACACTGGTCTCGGATGTCCTTGATCTTTCATGTATAGAGTCCGACACGATGACTTTTAAGTTTACAATATATCCACTTACCCGACTTCTGACAGAAATCTATCAGAAATATGAAAACAGAATACCTCAGGAGGTACAGTTTAATTTGCTGCTACCCACAGATAATGTTGAAATAGAAACAGATGCTGTGCGCCTACGGCAAGTGATAGAGCACTTGTTGGATAATGCGGCAAAATTTACAGTAAAAGGGCATATAGATATCGGATATGCCCTGTCGGATCATGGTGAGAAAATATATGTATTCGTTGCCGATACCGGTTGCGGTATTCCAAGCGATCAATATAAAAAAGTATTCGAGCGCTTTTATAAAATCAATTCATTCGTACAGGGTGCCGGTTTAGGACTTTCAGTCTGCAAAACCATTGTAGAAGGTCTGGGAGGTACGATTAATGTATATTCGCAACTGAAAGAAGGTTCTCGTTTTTCCGTGATCCTACCGCTAAACAGACTCCATAAATAAAAGTTTTGCAACCATGCATAACCGATGGACCGAATGCATTTCAATCTTCCATCTCCCACCCAAAGTCTCTGCTACCCAGTCCCATCCCCCCCCCGCAGCCCGGGCTGAAGAACGCAGATATCCGGACTGATGGGCCCGGGTAGCAAGACTGACATAAAGCAACCCATAGCGGAACCTATAAAATGCAGCTTCTTTGAAGAAGTGCGTTGCTCCGGACAAAAGCACCTCTTTTCATCCATCCGGCACAGTCCGGATGTGAAGTCTGCATTTCACTTCATTCATATAAGTTACAATAACCCACTATAATGTCCATCCCAATGTACTTTCTTGAATGTTCCAGAGCTTCCGATATAAACCATCCCGGCACATCAATTCCGAATGCGTACCTTGTTCTTCCACTTTTCCATCGGATAAGACAACGATGTGGTCGGCCCCCATTATTGTCTTGAGACGATGGGCGATAACGATAACCGTTCGTCCTTTAATCAACGTATCGATAGCCTTCTGTATCTCTACTTCGTTCTCGGGATCAAGCGAAGCAGTTGCCTCGTCCAGCAGAACGATCTGTACGTCTTTCAGCATGGCACGCGCAATGGAAAGCCGTTGTTTTTCACCACCTGATAACGTACAGCCTCCCTCTCCCACCATTGTATCGTAACCATGTGGCAGATGCATGATAAAGTCGTGACAACAGGCCTTTTTGGCCGCTGCTACAATCTCTTCATCTGTGGCATCACTTTTACCAAACCGAATATTGTTGCGTATGCTATCCTGAAATAAATAAACATCCTGAAAAACCATCGAAATACGACTCATCAATTTTTCAGGTTCAATCTCTCGTACCGGTACTCCACCAAACAGTATACGCCCTTTTGTCGGATCATAAAAACGGGCACAAAGTTTCATTACCGTACTCTTTCCACTTCCTGACGGGCCAACAAGAGCTGTCAGTGAATTTCGCGATAAAATGACAGAAATGCCATGTAGGACCTCTTTCTCCTGATAGCCGAATGACACATTTTCAAAGATGATATTACCGTCTTCGGGAGCTTCTTTTGTCCCTTTCATTTCGGGTTCGTTCATAAGAGAAAGAATACGTCCTCCCGAAATAGAAAAATGACGGAACTCTGTAAAATTGGTAAGAGCGGAAGTCAGTGGGTCGAATACACGGGAACCGACAACAAGGAACATGACAAACGTGAGAATCGACAACTGGCCACCTAAAAGCAGGTATGTTCCACACAGTACCATCAATGTCAATCCTGCACGCACGAGTGTAATAGCCAATAGAACAAAAGGTCCCAATAGAGCCTCCAACCGAATGCAGGCACGACGTAATTCGGCAAAAGCATCACGCAACCGAACAAAACGATCACCCAGCAGATTGTAGGCTTTCATCACCCGGATGCCTTGCAGGTACTCTTCCAGGCGGTTTCCGGCATTGACTTTTGCTTTGATCTGCCTGCCACTCAGCCTCTCCTGTACGCTCGTGCTCAACCACAAAATGCCCATTGCAAACGGAAGAGCCACGAACATGGCGACCGCCATGCGCCAATCGATCCAAAGAAGCGAAACAAAAGCCAGTACAGGCATCACCAATGCTCCCATCAGTTGAGGCAAATAATGCGAGATACCTGTTTCCGCCATTGTAAAATCGGTAATAAGCATGGATGATAAATCACCCGGATCCCGTTTACCCAGAAAACCTAACGAAAGTTTGCGTAAATGTTCTGCCAAAGAGATGCGTCCCGATGCACTCATTTCGTAAGCACCACGGAAATTGGCACGATAGGCAGCCCTTTCCGCCAGTACCATAACAGCTATATAACCTGTCATACAGCCAAATATACACCACAACCGGGTGGTATCAAGCGATTGCCCGCCTCCGTTGAAAGCACGGAATATAATACGAATCGCCTCGATAGAAAGGCAAAAAGGAACAATGTTCACCAAATTGGCAAGCATAGTGTAGCCTACAGGTTTATAAAGCCTTTCCGTACGGCCTATTGTAATATTTCTTATTGCACTCATTCTCTATTCTTTTTCTTGTTTCACATTCAATTGCCAGCGGAACGCACTCGTATAAGCATTCCACATCTTTTTATATACCCCTTCTTGAGAGGAAAGTTCTTCATGCCGTCCGCATTGTACTGCCCTTCCATCTTTCAGTACGATGATCCGGTCGGACGATACAATGGAAGAAAGGCGGTGGGCTATGATGATGACCGTCTTATCCTTAATAAGTGATTTCAAAGCCTGCTGCATCTTGTACTCGTTCTCGGGATCGGCAAAAGCCGTTGCTTCATCCAGTACAAGTATAGGAGCATTCTTCAAAATAGCCCGTGCCACACAGACTCGTTGTGCTTCACCACCGGAAAGGAAAACACCTTTATCTCCAATACGTGTTTCGTATCCGTTCGGTAACTTCTCGATAAACTCATGGCATTGCGCAGCACGAGCGGCAGCAATGACCGTATCTCTCGTTGCCTTGGACGAACCTACGGCAATATTTTCATAGAGTGTATCGTAAAAAAGGAACGTATCCTGAAAGACGAACGAAACGAGATCCATTAACTGCTCCGTTGCAATATCCTTCACATTCACATTGCCGATAAGGATTTCTCCCTGCTCCACATCCCAAAACCGGGGAATCAGATTGGCGACGGTAGATTTACCACTTCCCGACGGACCGACAAAAGCGGTAATTTTACCTTGAGGGGCCGTGAAACAGAGATCGTGCAACGCTTCGGTACGAGTAGCCTGCTCCTTGTTTTCATAGGAAAACGAGACATGACGAAACTCTATATCATACGTCGCGGGAATTTTCGGACAAGCAGGTTCCGAGACCGGCTGATTTTCAAGAATACGATCGATACGCGATACACCTTCATTGATTTCCCGCGTACTGCTGCCCAGATACATCAACTTATAGACGGGTGAAGCCACGCCCGGACCGAGTATGATAAAGAAAAGCCATACAGCTGCCAGCGTAAGACTCCGGGAGTCATTTTGCATTAGTAAAATGCCGACAGGGAGAATGAAGGTAACAATCGAATTGAGCAGTACGGTAAAATATGTCATACCCGATTCGTAAGTGTCGCAAACTTTCAATGCATAGGTCTTGTAAGCTTCGATTTCGGCATTGAACTGACGGAATGAGCGGACACTCTGTCCAAAGATTTTCACCACAGGCATTCCGCGCACATATTGCACGGCAGAAGCACTCATCTGCTCTTGCGCGTTGTAATAGATGCGTGTAAATTCCCGTGCCTTTTTTCCCATGAAATTGGAAAATTGCAAGAATATACTTAGTACGATCACTGCCAAACAGACACCTGCCAGCCATCCATCGAGCGAAAAGAAAATGAGGAACATCACCACTACTGTTGCCATAACGTTCACCAAATCGGGAATCGTGTGGGCTATGAAGTTCTCTATCTTTTCTACATTCTGCTCCATCGTCTTCTTGATGGCTCCCGTTGATGTCCCGTTCAGATAACCCAGCGGCAATCTCCCGATATGTTCCGTCAACCGGATACGCAGTCCGTAGAGAATACGGTATGCTGCCACATGAGATGCCATCAGGGAAGCATACAGCAACAATAATCCGCCGATCAGCCCGCCAAAGGCTATCCAACCCCAACGGATCATATTGGTCTCATCGATGGACGACAGCTCCCGGCCATGGTTCAACAATTCATAGAGTATCCGGTAGATCGCCCAATAAGGTATGAGCATACACACCGCGCTCCCAGCCGATAACAAGCCTGCCAACAGAAGCAGACTTTTTTTCTGTCCTGCAATCTCAAACAGACGGGACAGCCCTTCTTTCTTCTTATTTACCATGATCAACCGATTTATTTATCCTATTTTATACCCGAGCATGGAACTGAACTTGTAGCACAACTTCGTCATCCTGCCCAATATCTGCCCGAAAAAAAAGCCCCAACGGGAACGGAAAAATTTCATATAATTGGCCTGTTCCAACAAATGCAATCCGGGTTCCCACAACTCCACCATATGCCCGTCATCTATCCCCGAACGTATCTGCGCCTTATGTTCCCTCAAGGAGTCGGGCTTCACACCACGTCGGCTCATCATCGTTCCGCATACATCGAACCACAACTCGCCGCCTTCGAAGCGCATGGTTATGTTATGTAGAAATGTCCGTACCTGTTCCTCACGAAAATACATCAATACTCCTTCCACAACAAAGATGAAATCTCCATTGGGATGAAGGAGTCGGATCCGATCCATCCAATCGGTTTCCAACAACGATGCAGACAGGTAACAATCATTCTCCGGTTCGGGTATCAACCGACGACGTATAGCAATAACCTCCGGTAGATCCAACTCATAAAATACGGCCTTTCCATCATTTCCGACACGCTGATAACGGGTATCGAGTCCGCAACCCACATTTACCACTACCGGGCGGGTGTGAGTGTCAATGAACCGCCGGATAGCATGATCAAAATACCAACCGCGTATCACACAACCTACTTCACTCAACTTGGCCCCATCGAACCTGGAATAATCATATTCGATGTTCTCAACCAGTTGCTCAGCCAATTTGTCACATAGAATCGGATTTTTCCGACGGTTCTCCTTGGCTCTCATGTAAAGCGGAATCAATAATGTTTCCGCCACGATGTTTTCAAATTCATGTTTTTGTTTCATTCTATACTTTTATGATGTTAGTGTCAGAGTAGCGCTGAAAAATGAACGGTATTCAAAATCGTTCACAAAAAAAGAAGAGAACCTTCGTAAAGATTCTCTTCTCAATTTTAATCCGGTAAACGGCGATTTATATTTTTGTCTTCTATTGCTCATACTCTCAGCAAAGCCCTCCAACCTTGAATTTCAAACAATATATACTCATGCACGATATACTCCATTTCCTTGCTATCGATAGCATGCTTCAACATTTCTTCAAAAAGGGTGAACATCCAGACTGCTTGCAGATGGATCATAAAATCCGATACCACCACATTGATTTCCGGATGCTTCTCTTTCATTTCGGCAAACCATGTTTTAACCATCTCCGTCGAACGGCTTGTATAGTCTTCCCTGAATGTTTCCAATGAAGAGCCTTGTGAATGGAACAATAGAATCTTCATCAGCTCACCATGCTTGTTTATCAAGGATATATATTCATCGACAGCAGACTTGAGATACTCTTCGGAACATATAAGCATAATATCTGCTCCTTTGGCTCCATGATGTTCCTGCAGCATTCGCTCCAAAGCATCCGATACAGGACGAAGTATCACACAAAACAACTCATCTTTATTCTCAAAATAGTTATAGAGATTTCCTACGCCTACATCTACAGCATCGGCTATTTCGCGCATAGAGGTCTTCAAATATCCTCTCTGCACAAATTGCTCTTTTGCGGCCGACAGAATCCGGTTGCGTATATCCGATTTGAGTGTTTGCATATGACGAACAGCGTTTTGTTTCCGGACGTAAAATTACGGTATTTCACTTTGACACACAATACCTATAAATAGTGGTTTTGGAATGACACCTTCAAACATTCGGACGACAGCAATACTCACCCTTTATATTATTTTCCCCAATACTGTGTTCCCCAATTCTACACTATTCCACATAATTTATTTCACACCACCATTATTCCAAACAACCAACACATTAATTTTCAATGATTTATATTTCAAGTGTTTTTTTGGCATCCCGTTTGCAATACTATTTGTACAAGAGATAACAGGTTAGAATTTTAATAATCATTTAAAAAATTACGATCATGAAAAAGGTATTAGTAGCAGTAGCATTGGTAATGGGATTAGGTAGTTCTGTAGCATTTGCACAGGAAGTTGAAAACTCTACGGCAGTAGAAACGCAGGCACAAGCTCCACAAGATGAGTTTACGAAAATTGATGCCAAAAAACTTCCGGATGCAGTTATGAATGCCTTGGCTAAATCTTATGAAGGTGCCTCAATCAAAGAAGTTTATTCGGCTGACAAAGAGACCGGTAAGATTTATAAGGTGATTCTTACAACCAAAGATTCTCAGGAAGTTACCGTACTTCTGGACAAAAAGGGCGAAGAGATAAAAGAGGCATAACGAAAACTTTGAATGCAAAGAATCAATGAAAAAATCCGGTTCGTTATGAACCGGATTTTTTCATTGGTATATGAATATAAAAGCATAACCTTGAATATAAAAGGTTTCATTTATTCTTTAAAACGAATAGGTTATTATATACAAGACAACACCCTGTAAAAATGATAGAAGCCGCTATAAGAAGCAATTCCTGCTTATATCCACCCGGATTTTCCCACAGACCGGGGAACAAATGAATACGATCAAACACCTCTACCGCTATCCAAAAAATAATGACGGTGGCAAAGCCGAACCGTAAACTCATATCCCACGAGGCATGACGCAGCAATTTGGCAAACATAAAAATCGAACCGATAAGTCCCAACATTCCCACCAATAGTGTCACCGGATGGTGATCGCCAAAGAACCGTTCATCATAACAAAACATCAGTACCAGGTAACACGTCCATAGCATAGTGATCACTTCCATAAAAGCTACAATACTTGTGTGGCGCGTCATGGCCCGGACAACAATCTCCTTTTTGTGCTTGCCGAAAAATAATTTCTGCCACCAGTTCAAGAAGTTGCATCCGTTCCGGGTACAGAACAGATAGAGTATCATCACCATAACCCAAAAACCGAAGGTAGCAGGCAGTAACAGATACTCCGGCCGACTGACGACCTCTCCTGTCACCGGATCAAGTTGTGCCTGCGTACCGAAACGGTTGGCAAAATACATAAACAGAAAGTCGACAGCTCCCATCCAATAGAACATTCCTCCGAACAATCCCAATAAAGTCTGCCGGATATGCCCTTTCACAAACACTCCCGCAATCACCATGAATAATCCGAAAGCCCCCATTCCCATTCCGGCATAAAACTGCTCCACTCCTGTGGTTCCCTCTTTCAGGACACGTGCCAGGCTATGAGTCAACGGCATAGCAGCCAGTGTCACTACTATGGACACAACCGCTTTACCCCAGTGAAGTTTCCGTATACCTGCCGTTTTTAATTTACTATCTTTCATTTTACCGTTTTTTTTTCTTTGCACTCATGTACCAGAGATAAACAGCAAGGATAATGAACACAGCAAGAATAATACCCATCTCCATCACGTGGTTCATCGGATCAATCCATATCTCACTGAACAGATTCATGCGTCCCAGTATCTCCACCGGTGTCCAGAACACCACCACTGTAGCAATAGCCATACGTATATTCGCTCCCCACGAGGCAATGCGTAATTGCTTGACAAAGATAAAGAACGCTCCTACCAGACATCCTAATCCCACTAACAGTGTCACCGGATGATGCTCGCCGAGAAATACATCGTCATAACAAAACATCAGCACAAGATAAGAAGTCCACAGGATCATCATCAGTTCCATAAAGGTGATGATCGACACATGGCGTGTCATGGGACGTGCCGCTATATCGGCTTTTCGTCCGCGCAATAACAAACGCTGCCACCAGTTGATGAAATTGCAGCCATTCTTCGTACTGAACAAATACATTACCATCACCATCATCCAAAAGCCAAAAGAAGCGGGCAGTATCAGATATTCAGGACGGGTCACGATTTCTCCCGTCACCGGATCCAGTTCAGGTTGTGTACCGAAACGATTGGCAAAATACATAAATAAAAATTCCACCCAACCCGTCCAAAAAAGCAGTCCTCCAAAAAAGCCCCATAGCGTCTGGCGGGTATCTCCTTGGGCAAACACGCCTATAATTACCATGACCATCCCCACCGCTCCCATAGCAAAAGCAGAATAATGCAACACGGTCTCATTCATGACATGTTCCATGATAATCATCAGTGCATGCCCCAAAGGCATAGTAAACAGTACCATCAGGAAAGAAGCTATTGCTTTCCACCAATAGCGTTTAGAACCGGCAGATGGCATCAGGTTCATTTCTGTCGTCTTTACATCGGTTATTTGTTCCATATTTCATTAGTTTACTTTAATATACTTAATTATACAACATGGCGCCACTGACAGGACGGCATGCAACTATTTCTATCACATTACTTCTTCTCATGGTTGCAGTTCGTCACAGTAATAACTTAGACGTCCGCCTTCATCACCTATCTCCACATTCGCATCATACCAACTGATGATCTGAATCTTGAAGTAATGTTTGCCATCAGCAGTACGTACCACATAAGTATGATATGAGGGAGTATATACAGGAGGCGGGCCGGCAAAACTCATGGCTTGAGCCAGTACGGGATTAGCGTTGGTTGTAGTCTTCTGCGGTCCGTTATTCGGATCAAACCATGGATTACTGTTGAAGTCCAGACCATTTTCTATCAGATAGTGATTCCAGTCATTCTGAGACATAGTGACATACACCTCTTGATTGTCTTCCACCCATTTCAGATCGGAGGGTAATTGAGCCACACTTGTCCAATTTTCGTAGTTCCCATAGCCCAAATCGGCAGCTCCTCCCCGACCGATCCCACTCGTACCGGAATTGGTACGCATCACGTAACCGCAAAAAGCCAGATCCCAGTCTGTGCGATTCATCTGCCCACCTTCCTTGATATCCCGGTTTACCCCCAGTGCATTGAAAATCTCTCCCGTACGCAGGTTGAAGTAAATCCAGTCATTTGTCACTCCGGTGGTATAGCCCGACTTGCGGGGTAAAGTTTTCCCATCGAAGGGTTGTATATCACTGTAGTCCACGCAGGCAGACAGTAGAAGACAGCCTGCACAAAAGCAGAGGGTTTTGAATAATCCTGTATGTTTCATTTCTTTTTCTTTAAAGAGTTTATCACATCATCCAGCATGAACTCTACCTGTACCCATCCACGTGCTCCGGCTGTGGCAGGCACATTGAACATGGTGATCCCTGAGCCAAGTGTTTTAGGTACATAGTTGAAGAGATTGTCCATTCCCAACGTCAATTTCACCTTATTCCAAAAAGTTTGCGAAACGGATAAATTACAAAGTACATATTGTGGCAGGTCGCACCGAAAATAGGCATCATAGCTTTTATTCTCCTCCTTTACAAACACCCGGTCCTGTACATCAAACTTTTTCCCTCCCATATAAGAGGCACTGAACACAGCGTTCAATCGATAATTTTTCTTCATGTATTTGTAATCCATGCTTGCCGTAGCCGCATGGGGCGAGGTGGTATTCACCTGTATGCCTTTATTCTTACTTACATCTACAAAACTGTAAGTTCCATTCAGCGTCAGACAGTCCAGCACACTCCATCGTGCCAGCACTTCCAGTCCCAGCAGGCGTTGTTGGCTCAGGTTGGTATACTCAAAATTGTATTGCATATCGTAAATACGCCATACACCTTCAATCTTATCACGAAAATAGTTACCGTATGCTGTTCCGGAAACAAACAAACGGTCGTTACTGTACTCCGCTCCGAGCGAGAAATAATTGTTTTTCTCCGGTCGCATATTTTCATTACCGCGGATCATGAACATTCCCAGATGATCCCAGTTGAAGAACAACTCCTTGATACTCGGTGAGCGATAACCCATCGAATAGTTGGCACGAAGGCTCCAATGCTTATCAGGCGAATATTTGGCTGCCACTTTGGGCATTCCCATAAAACCAAATGCTTTCGAGAAGTTAGTACGGATACCAACAGATATCATCCACCGAGGATTGATGGTCCATTCATCTTGCAGAAAGTATTCTGTTTCTTTCAATGCACGCGTTTTCAGGTCATGGTTAGCATTGCCGGAGAAACGATCGGAAGTCAATTCATCCGACGTATGCTCCATACCCAATATTAAGCTGTGTCCGTTAAAGTAATTGCTCGTAACGGTCAAACGTGGCTGATAAATGCTACTTTCATAATCCTTCTGCCGCTTGTCGATACGTTCATGGCGTTTGAAGCGATCGTAAAAATCAGCGTGCAGACTTCCTGTCACACTAAACCAGTCCTTCACATGATAAGTCACTTTAGTCCCGGCTGTCCAATCTCGTGCCTGACTGAACGTCATATCCTGTATCAAGTCATACGTGTTCATGAAAAAAGAACTGCCATAAACCAGCACCGACAGATTCGGATTCGGATTATAGTACAGTTTCTGCGATACCGTAATGTGCTCTTTGCCTTCGATACCCATGGGTGGACGGACAGCATTGCTGACCACAATTATGTCATGTGGCAAGAAGGGATTCGCTTCCTTTGTGTAAACTTTCTTGTCATTTTCCGCCTGATACATATAAAAGGCATCACTCTCGCTATACCATACGTCGGTCTGCGACGTGAATTTTCCGGCCTTGAATCCGGCAGATACCCAGCTTTGTAAGTTAGGGCGATCTGCATTTTGCTCAAACATGTAAAGGAAGTCCTTCGGTTGCGGATGCTTGTAATTGCGTTCATTCATCTGCCCATAACGTATTCCGGCATCTATCGAGAGAGGTTTGTCTGTCTTCTTGGTAATCAAATTAATGACTGCACCGGCCGCACGTGATCCGTAGAGGGTACTGCTCGCACCTTTCACTATCTCGACGCGATCTATGGCATGCAGGTTAAAACGTTCGTAATCCAAATTACCCGCCATGTCGCCTGTCATGCGCTCTCCGTCCATCAAAAACAACACGTGGCGTGCGTCCAACCCTTGCATGGAGATTTCATTACCGAACCCCACCTTCTGTATGTTAAGTCCAGGCGTTTCCTGCTGCAGTGCCTGTTGAAGATTACTATATCCGGCATCTACCAGTGCTTTGCCGCCAAGTACCTGTGTCGTAACCGGAGACATCTTGATGGGACGGGCTGTACGTGAACCTGTCACGACAACTTCATTTATTCCCAGGTCATCTTCTTTCATATAAATGACTTTTTCATCTTGTGTCCCTCCAATCTTCCCCGTCACAGGTACATAGCCGATATAAGTCACCTTATAATAGCAGATTCCCTTAGAAGGAAGCTTTAATTCAGCCTGTCCGGATGTATTCGTAATGGCATATTGGGGATTTCGCAAAGCTTCATTATCGGCATAGATCACATTGGCTGCGATAATGGGTTGTTCCGTGCCCTTCTCCAACACCTCTAACTTGACTTTTTGTTGTGCTGCCGTATGAACACATATCAGCAACATTAAGAATAGAATTGTAGTTACTCTTTTCATTCGTCGTTAAAAACATATTATGCAACGGAAGAAAGATTAGGCCTTTCCTTGGTCTTTCTTAGCCTCTTCCAAATCTTTCTCGTATTGTGCAAACTCTTCCTTAAAGCGATCGATACGGGTTTTATCGATTGTTTGCAAAAATGTTTCAGTGCGGACATTCATCATATTGTAATCTACAATAAACTCTATTTGGTTGGTATTCACGTTCAAATAACCATCTACTCTCGCTCCGCTCCCTTCTTGATTATCTTCGGCATCATCACCGGAAGTCGTAACATTACCATCTGTACCAACAAACTTAATCCATCCATCTCCGGGATATTCATCCTGTTCCCAACTGTTGAGCTGCATGATTTTCGTAGCACATTTGAAGCTAATGGCAAATGGCATAGCACCTACGCTGAAATCACTCAGGTTCAGTATCATCATACCGTCCTCACGCCAGGAAAAGTTAAATTTGGTTGGGCAACCACTCTTCAACAATGTCTTGTCCACACCATTCATTGTTGCTCTGGTAGAGAGTACAATATCTCCTGCAAGAATCTCTTTCGCCTTTTTAACATATGTCTGGGAAGGTGGCTCCTGTGTTATCTTTTCATCGCTATCACACGCACTTAATCCGAGAATTGTTATCATAAAGAAGCACATCAACATAAAAGTATCAAATCTTATTTTATTATACATTTCAGTTTTCTTTTTATATAGTTTATAAATGATTTTCTTTTATTGGTTTCTTCTACAGATACCTGTAGAAAGAAATAAAACATACTGCAAACCACTATCGAACTAAAGGAAGTTAGCAAAAGCAGGGCAGCAGGATTAAAGCAAGTCCCCCATACCTCTCCGATTGGATTACAATAAATAAATTATATAGGATAAGGAGTTAAGGGGTATTCACTAAAAACTCCTCCTTAACTCCTTTAGAACTTTAAATTAGTGTCAGGCAAAATATAATAATCTTACTATGATACACTTGCTGCTATTTTGTACCTACAAAATGCACAGATGCAGGGAAATTAGCTCCCAAGAATGTACCGGAAACGTCCAGTGTAAATTCTATTTGTTTAGAGCTACCATTATCCGTAATCTTTGCATCTCTCAAGTCGTCCAAATACAATTTGACCTTTATTCCCAACGGAAGCGACAAAGTGCCTGCTTCGTCCCCGTTGTAAGCTGTAATCTCGCCGGTTTCCTCATCTACTTCCACAGCCAAAGAAATAGTAATTGTACCCGGCATACTACCTATCTGCGGAAAATCACATTTCAAACGGCCACCCTCTATTTTATAAGTTGCAGCCCGTGATTCATAAGGCTTACCTCTCATTATGATATTATCCATCGTACCGCTATAAGTGCCTTCATAGTCACTTATAGCCAACACGTTGGTTATAGAGTTAGCACTCATCGACGGTGCAGCGAAAGAAGACTGCATAAATCCGAAACTTGCTGCAAAAAGAGCAATAAACAAAATACCTTTTTTCATAAAATTAAAGCATTAAATTAAACAAAAATTATAAACGTCTCCTAAGACTTCTTCTTAAGAGCTTTTCTCCAATTGTACCCATCATTCTTATTACAACTCATAGAGATACTAAATCCTAACTTTTCAACTCCCGTACCTTTAGTATAATATCTATCAAGAAACGTCTTTGTCGATTCTCTATTGAATGTACTTTCTGAACAACAAAAAGAAGTTGCAGACCTCCCTTCCGGAGAATAAAAAACAGTCAGCTCTGGATAAACGAGATTGAAATTTTCCGGTAAATTTCCAAAAATAAGATTCTTTACCATCTTCAGATTAGATATATCAAATGTTTCCAATGCATCCAAACATTCAAGATCTAAGAAGCACGTTTTCAGCTCATCTTTCTTTGGCAGTTTAATTTCTTTCAGCGAAGGACAATCATAAACGATCAAATAACTGCCTTTGGATTCCTCTGCTTCTATCTCCTTTTCACGCTGCCCCCAAATAGTGTGGGTTAAATCTAATGTGCTCAAACCGGCAACAGTTCCGATATTAAGTACAAAAAGACTTCCGGCATTCGACAAGTCCAAACTTCTCACATTCAGATTATTCAATACAAGATTGGTGACATATTTACCCAATTTGACAGAAGGCATGTTAGCACCACTTTGCGCAGCAGAATAAAGAGCGACTGCTGCACCTTCCCAATAAGGATTCTGTATAATGTATTGTATTCCCTCAAAGTTAGTCACTCCGGCATTAGCTTGAATAAGCAGAATCGTAGTCTTTTGAGCATATCCCAAATGCTTGCTAAGATCTATTTGGTCACCATTGAATAAATCAGAAAAATTGGCCTGTAAATAAGTACGCAAATTTTCATCTGGCACCTCCCTCAATGTGGTATACGTTTGTAAGGTTCCGCTCTCATCTTTTATCTTCATATCTATTTTCCCATTTGTTATAGCGTCCTTATTTTTAATATAGAAACGTACCAGATCCTTAATATTGTCTTTAGCTGTCCGGGGAAGGTAAAGTTTGGTAATATCATGCAAATTTGTTACTGTTTCATTACCATTTTCTTCTACTACAACGTTAACAAGATTATCATAATCATAAATATCATTACCAGTCAGATCAATTCCTGTAATCTGTTTGGGCAGTTTTGAAAAGTCGAATACAGGACCATAATCGTTATCTGACAATTTTACTTCTGTCAGATTGGGAAGAATATCAAGTTCCGACAAGTTAGAAAGTTTTGTTCCCGATAAATCTAAAGTAGTAGTATTATTAGCTAAATCATCCAACAGTAAGTTACCCTGTTCATTAAATTGGTATCCTTTCTGTTGCAAAATTGTCTTCAACTCACTATTCTTCATAGTCGTTTGGCTATATGACGGTGTATTGTCGTCATTGCACGACATTAAACACAGGCCCATTGTAAGAGCACTCAAACCGAGATAGTTTCTCAAATTGTTCATTTCATTACACTATTTATAATATATATTTTAATAGTTGCAAATTTACTGTAGGCAATTATACCTGGCAATACCTATTAATCGGTAAATTAAATAGAAATGAAGAGGTGATTCCCCTATAACTGTCTATTAAAACGATACTTAAAAGATACAATGAAACAACTGCCGATCTGCTGAGTATATCGTTCGGACAATCCATGGGATGTAACGTTACGGCTATAGCTCTTTTTCTGACTGAGAATATCCGCCCAATACACAGAAAATTCAGCTTTCTTATATTTGAGAAAACTCCATGACAAGTGGAGGTTCCAAACTACTTCGTTATCCTCACTTCTATTGATATTGGTACCGTTGCGAAACGTATGGGTTGTCTCACTTTTCAAACGTATATTACCCGGAAAAACGGCGTAAGCGGTCAATCCGAAAGAATAATCACGAATATAATTGTTTGTTTCTCTTAAAAGATTCGTAGAATGGCGGAATCGCCAGTCACCGCTCAAATCAAAACCTCCCCATTTAGGTTGGTAGCCTACACGTAGACCGGCATTATACAGTCGATTATGGGTAACGCTACGTTCGGGCTGTTCTCGTTGTCCATCGTTTACAAGACTCACACTTTGGATAAATGAAGTACCGGTACGTGCAGACAAATTGAAGTAATGATTAATACGCTTTTGATAACGCATGGCAGCTTTTATATTCCAATTCCCGTTGACATTCACAGGACGGCTCTCAATACCTCCTGTCTGACTGTCATATATCACAGCCCTCGTCACATTGTTCAATATGCTCGTCCAATTCACGTCACCGCTTAGCCCGGTTTTCGTATCCCGAACTTCAAGCCTTACCTTTTGGGTGTATGAAGATTTTAGATCGGGATTCCCACGAATGATATTCAAAGGGTCACTGTTGTCTGTTAGCGTAAGCAATTCTGCCAGTCCTGGTTGTTGAGTATTCCCTTCATAACTTAGTTGCACCCATGTCTTTCTTTTGCGCCATAAGATGGTAAGAGTGGGATGATAGTTTACAGAATATCTCAATGTATCAGCCTGTGTCCACCTTGTCTTTTGGTCAAGAGTTTGTCGTTTGGGTGTAACGGACAAACCGGTAGTAATCTCCCACGTTTTATCAGTATAATTAAGATTAAGGGAAACTCCATGTGCCATCGTATGACTACGACTTTTGTTACTCAAACTATCGGTATATTCCACTTCGTAACCTTTCGGAAAATTACCGGTAGGTGTATGTTCTTCACCGTCTATCACAGGAGAAAGAACGTAAGTGTTACGGTCACGACTTTGGTTATCCAATTTAAATATGTATGACAACTGCGCCCTCAAGTTCTTGCGAAGTATTTGTGTCAGTATTAGTCCCAACTTAATAGTACGGTTTCTGTTCGGACTTTCTTGATATTGGTTACGGTAGAGTATAGAGTCATTGCCCTTTACATTCTGTAACTGATAATAGGTAGTGGATGATAAAGAGAAAGCTTTATTGTTGCCTCGTTCCTCCGAATATTGAACGGTCAGTCCCAAACTTGTACCTTTTGCATTCAGTCGTCGGGTAATGTCAGCACCGATAGAATATAGTCGGTTAATGCTTGATGACCTCGAAGTCATACAGATGTCATTCACCCGTATACTATCCTCAATTTGCTCACTCGCGTCTCTATTAAAGGGACTTGTTACATCTAACTTTGGATCTGCATTATAAGTAGCTTGCCTGTTACTATCATCATTAATACCTTTTAGAGCATTAAAACTTCCCGAAATATTAAGCAAGGTCTTTTTGTCAATGTTCCATCTCGCACTTAACATGGCACTTATCATACGATTCGTATGATAACCATTATCGGTCGCATACCGATAACGGTTTCCTGTCATCAGGTATTGCTCATAATAGGAAGTCCCGTTAATACCATTAATCGCATTGTTGTACATGATATTCCCATTGATATGTACTGTTTCTCCAAACTTCTTCAAGAAATTGACCGCTATGTTGTCTTGACGATTCTTTTTATTCTCAGTGGTTATATCACGATTACCACTCTTGGCAATAACGGACAGGTTTTCTCCATCAGCTTTGAAAAAGTTGCTTATTAACTCTGCCTCTTTCTTTTTCTTATTTCCCTTTCCCACAGCAACCGAAGTTATCAGCGTACCATTAAGCTCTTTTTTGGTTTGCAAATCGAGCACATAGTTTTCATCAACAGTCCTGACTCCGGTAAACTTTTCCATCTCACTACGCTTATCATAGACCTTTATCCTACTTATTAAATCGGCCGGCAAGTTTTCTAATGCCAATACATGATTCCCTGAAAAAAAAGCCTCACCATTCACATTGATTTCGCTAATGACAAGACCGTTGTATGATAAGGATTTACTTCGGTCGTCGTATTCCAGTCCCGGAATCTTTCTCACTAACTCCTCCAGATTTGAGCCTTCTGGAGTCCGGTAGGCATCAGCATTAATTACGGTCGTATCCCCTGCCATATCTATCTCTTTGACGGGAGCAGTCACCAGCACTTCGGCCAGTTTGATACCACTTTCCATCAGAATATGTCCACAATCAATATCCATCATATGCGGATCTAACTTCCGAAAGATAGTTGACATACCGATATAAGATATCCGCAACAAGTATTCCATTCGCTTTTGTGGTATAAACTCCAACTTGAAGCTCCCATTTGCATCACTCGCCATCCCCTTTACAAAAGCGGAATCCTTTCCTTCCAAAACGACCACGCTTGCATAAGGCAAACTTCTCTCTATCGAATCTTCGGAAAGAACGCAAACATGTCCTTTGACTATTTTCACCTGCTGAGCGGACAGGGTAGCTGAAAATAGCCATAAAAAGCATAAAAGTATGTTCATTCGTATATTCATTCCGAAGAAAACTAAACAGACGCAAAATTAGACAGTTTTCATTGGCTGCTCAATACCTTAAAATAGGTAATATGCCGATAATGCTTTACTATCCTTTTCAAAAGGACTAATAATTCACGCTAGGAATGGAAATTCTTATCATGGCACTAAATCTGTAGCTTATTTCATTTAAAAAATTCAAATCAAAAAGAATCGGTCTGCATGCGGCACGTGATAAAGGAAAACAGAAACGATATCTGGGTATAAACATCATGGGTATAAATACACATTCTATCGAAATGAAGAATAGGAAATCCACTTAAAAGCATCAACATATGAGGCAATATTATCAATATCATCTAACATATTTATGGTATTTTTTATATAAATCCTAAAAAAAAGCAATGAAATGTGTTTGTTATGTGTCTTAGAATAATAGTTTTGCGAAATGTAGAAGTTCTTATTTTAATCAAAACCTATATTATTATGAAGAAATTTAAAATTTATAGAGATAATCAGCATATGGACGAATTCTTTCTAAAAAAGGGATTTGTCAAGTGATATTGCCAGCATAAGATATTTACTATTGCTGAGCATGCTATGGATATGAATAGCATACAACTCCATAGATGATTAAATTGTTGTGCATTTCTCGTGACAACCATTCATATACACTCAATACCTGTTCCTACTATACCTAATATTTTATCCATTATAAATTATTTATTCCGAACCATAACAAACAATTGGTTCTATGTTTAATTTAAACATTAATTTTATGAAAAAACAATTAGTAATTTTCATTCTGCTAGGAATTATTGCAATTCCTTCGTCAGTAAAAGCACAGAAACTAAAAGTTAGTTTAAGTGCCGGTCTATCCAAAAGCATTTTGAATAGCGATGTTTCTAATTTGGTCAATACACGTTATGATACCAAAACAGGTGTTGCAACAAGGGTAAATCTTGAATATAATTTTTTTAAAGATTTTATAGTAGGAACAGGGCTGGGATTCATACAAAAGAATTATGAATACAAAAAGACGGATAATATTACAGGAACACATACACTGTATAAAAACAACTTTATGGATATACCGTTAAATGTAGGCTTGTATCTTTTTAATAACCCTCATAAAGAAAATGGTATATGGCTAAAAGTTCAAGGTGGCGTCTTCTATGAGTACTTCACAAGAATGCATCGGAAAGGCGAATATCCAATCTTTGCACAATTACAAGAAGATGGTTCCTACATCAAAGCTCAGGTAAATGAAACATACGATTTTAAAAGAAATGAAAACAACTTGAAAAGAAACCTATTCGGGATAGAGGGGACAGGAGAAGTTGGCTATTCTTTCAATAGGATCGACGTTTTTGCTTCATATACCTATCAGTATGGTCTTACCGATATATACAAAGCAAAAACTTCTTCTAATCGTAAATCAAAAAGAATCTCAAACATCATATCGTTAGGCGTTGCCTATAAATTTTAAAATTATAGATTATGAAAGCTAAAAAATATAATTGGACATTACGTCATTCCTTTCTTTTATTTCTTGTGATCTTTATCTCCAGCAGCTGCGTTGAAGATGTTACAGAATCAACCAAAGAACCAACACGGTATACAGCAAACGATATAAAATCATATTCTGACCTGTTTGATGTGTTTTGGAATACAATGAATCAAAAATATAATTATTTTTACGAGCAGAGCAGTTTTAATTGGGAAACGGTATATAATGAATATGCTCCGAAATTCAAAAAATTGAAAACGTTCAACAGAGATAAGCAGTATAGCAAAGCGGAAATCTCAGAAGATTGTAATAAAGCGATAGAATATTTTACAGAAATCATAGATCCCATCATAGACAGGCACTTCTATGTAAAGATTTCACTTCCTGTATCGCATAGTTTTATCAGAAATGTCTACTTTCATGGTGGTATGAAGAGTAAAGAAAAGATATATACCTACCCTTTTGAACTCAAGTATGAATACATGAGATCTAAAATACAATCTGAAACAGGAGTATTCGGACAGGCCAACGATATGTTAGGTGGTTTCTTATCAGACAATCCTGACATATATTACTTCAGCTTTAAATCATTTACAATAAGTAATCATTATATATTGTCATTTGGCAGCGAATACTTGGTTATAGACGATAAAAGTCCGTACTATTTAACAGAAAAAGAGATCAGAGATACTGTCGAAGCGAATAAAATTAAAGACCCCGCAGTAAAAAGTGCTCTAATTGAGAAATCGATAGAATACATGAATAAGTTTAACTCCTTCATGAGGTCTGAAATCGCACAAGATGCAATAAAAAAAATAGCGGATTTTAATCAATCAGAAAATCCAGACAATAGTTTTATTGAGGCATTATCCAAAGCAAAAGAAAATGCGCCTGATATAAATATTGAATTATCACAGTTAAGTGGTTTGAAAGAATTTAGATTAAATCCTAATTATACTACATGGTTTAAACAGCGCTCAACCGAACATTTACAATTAGCATGTGAATATACCGTCTTTCTATCAAACATAGATAATGTCATCAACAATCAATATAAAATAGATTTCTATAGAAACTTTTTGGTACCCCTCAAAGTTGGAAAAATAAAAAAGATAATACTGGATCTTAGAGGAAATGGTGGCGGTATGGTACTTGATGCAAGAACATTTACAGATCGTTTTATCACTAAAGATGCTATATTTGGCTACCAAAGATTTAAGGAAGATAACAATCCATTCAGTTATACCCCATGGACACCTTGCATGACAAAAACAACAGGCATTGGGATAAAAAAGGAAATACCGATAGTTATTCTTTTAGATAACAATAGTGCTAGTATGTCCGAAATCAGCACTTTAATGTTAAAAAGCCAAGGAAAACATGTCACAGTCGTAGGAGGCTATAGCGCTGGTGCAACTGCTGGATTGGGAGATTCGGATCAATTCAACGGAGGAATAAGAGGAAAGGTTAGTGACTATTTAGAGTTTTATATGCCTTTACTTGCAATGCAGGATGCAACCCATACTGTAATAGAAGGAATAGGTATCAAACCGGACCTACTAGTAGACCCACTAACAGAAGATGAAGTTCGTGAAATGGCTCTTTCACCTTTTACTCATATTGATCGTACATTAAAACAGGCAATAGAAGTCTTGAGCAATAATTAACACTTCTTTTTACAACTAAAACCGATGAGGTTCGAAAACCTACTAGATATTGGTTACCGCATTGATATTCCAATCACGATGTACTCTATTCAGTATACATCTATTGATAGAATATCAAGCGGTAATTTATCAAAAAGTGTGATTTTTTGTAGTCCTGCAGAAACTTATCGTTCATGCAGGACTTCCTAAACCATATCACATATCAGACGTCATACCCCATATAATAACATATAAAAACGCTCCTATTACGCCACCAATAAACATTTCCGGCAATGGATCATAATTTAAAAAACACTCCTCATTTCCACAGCGAGAAATAAAAATCCAAAAACAAGTCCCTGCTATAATCCCTAAAACAGTAGACAAAATAAACAGCCATTTGGCAGACAGACCTCTCCAATTTTGAGAATATGGCTTTTTTAGTTTTCTCATAGGTCGTTTTTTTAGAGTTCAACAGCAGACAAATCTGCCAAAGCCTTTTCAAAATCACGCTCGGCGGCCAACGTCTGATTAACTGTGTCATAATACAGGCCTATCTCAACGATATAGTTTAACAAGGATATCTCACCCACATCCAGTGCTTTCATCAGTAACGCGGTATTATTGAGTGCCTTGAGGGACTCACGATAGGCAATGGCTGTCTGCTGGAGACCACTGGCACGCATATATAAATTCCGGAGCCTGTCATAGAACTGCTGTTTGCTATCCTGCTCTCTGGCCTGTGCCGCCACAACACCAGCTTTAGCCTGCTTCACCCGATTCTTATTCTCCCATAAAGGGATGGAAATCCCCACACTTATTCCCTGATATTTTTGTCCAAGGGTCCTTTCCAGCGAATAACCGGCTGAAAATTTCGGAAGTGTCATGGCCTTACCGAGCTTAACCTGCTCCTTACTGACCTCTATCTGTTGCTTTACATATTGCAGTAGCGGATTCTTTTGTTGAGCCGACAGATACCAGTCTTCAAAATTGACAGGCAGCGAAGCCGGAGAATAGTTGCTCGCCTCAAAAATCACATCCATACCACCATTCAATCGTTTGAGTTCGGAAAGAAGAGCGTTCCTCTCCACTTCTATTCTTGACATCTCCCCTTGCACGGTGGAAAGATTCAACTGAACCTTATTGTACTCCAGAATACTGGCGTCTCCACGATCCAGTCGTTGTCGATAGGCATCGGCTATGGCTTGTGCATGTCGTAACCGGACTTTAAGTTCTTTTTTCAAACCGTTATAATAAATCAGATCGATGCAATATTGCTTCGCCTCCAAAAGCAGGTTAATTCTTTCAGAAGCATACTGAAGTTCTACCAGCTTATTCTGGTTGCCGGCCAAGCGACTTCGCATCCCGGTAAGGGTCGGAATGTCAAAAGTCTGTTTGATACTGAAATCCTGGCGATTACCGATCTTTCCGGGATTTCCCCAAAGATAACCAAACTCTACATCAGGGTCGGACAAGTATATACCTGTCTTATTCCCCAATTTCTGAGCGTTTGTTTCTTCTCTCAATGCTTTCAGGGTTGAATTATTCTCCTCAATGGAGAAAAGTATGCTGTCTATGTTTTCTTGGGCGACAAGTGACACACTTGCCAGCAACGCCATTATTAATATAATTGTTCTCATTTTAGTCTTCAGTTAGTTCAATTGTTTCAATTTTCTTTTCTTGTTTACAACTGATATACAGGTATATAATAGGAATAATAAATCCATTGAGGATAGTTGAACTCAAAAGTCCTCCCAAGATAACTTTGGCCATAGGACTTTGAATTTCATTACCGGGCAGTTCACCTCCCAATGCCAGCGGTATCAATGCCAATCCGGAAGACAAAGCTGTCATCAGAATCGGATTCAGACGGTCCAGAGAACCGTGCAGGATACTGTCATTCACAGACATTCCGGAAGCTCTCAGGCTGTTATACCTGTCTATCAACAGCATACCGTTACGGGTTGCAATACCAAAAAGAGAAATAAACCCGATAATGGCCGGGATACTCAATATACCGGATGTGAAATAGATACTGAACACACCTCCAATCAGTGCAAGTGGCAGATTCAGCAGGATTACCAATGACTGAATCGCACTCTTGAACTCTTTGAACAAGAGCAGGAAAATAACCAGGATAGAGAAAATGGAAGTGATAGTGATAATACGCGAAGCAGCCTGCTCACTTTCAAACTGTCCGCCATATTCAATATGATATCCTTCGGGTAATTGTATCTCACTGTCAACTTTCGACTGAATATCATTTACTACTCCCCGTAAATCACGACCGGCAACATTGGCTGAAATAACAATCTTACGAGCCACATTCTCACGGCTAATCGTATTAGGCCCCATCGATGATGTCACATTGGCAATATTTTCCAACGGCACTTTACGACCATTGGCGTCCACGATCAGCTTGCGTATTCTCTCGGCACTAGCACGACTGGCATCATTCACCTTCAGCGTCAAATCAAAAGACCTATTTTCCTCGTATACCTGAGACACTGCCTCACCTCCCAGCATGACATTTACAATATCACCAAACTGAGGAAGTGTAACGCCATATTTAGCCAACATCTCCCGTTTGGGCTCGATCTTTAACTGTGGACGTTCTACCTGCTGCTCCACATTCAGGTCGGCTACACCTTCAATATCCTGAATCGAATTTTTTATCTGGTTTCCGATTTCATACATCCTGTTCAAGTCCGTACCAAACAACTTTATGGCGATATTAGCTCTCGATCCGGATAACATAGCATTGATACGGTGTGTAATAGGTGCACCAATTTCAATATTCACACCCGGAATAACCTTTATTTTCTCCCGGATTTCTGTCAGAACTTCATCCTTTGAACGCTTGTCGAGTATAAACGGCGCCTCTATTTCGGAAGTGTTCACACCCAAGGCATGCTCATCCAGTTCAGCACGTCCGGTCTTTCGTCCTACAGTCTGTACCTCCGGTACCGAGAGAAGTATATCTTCGGCCATCCGGCCTATCTTATCAGACTCTTCCAGAGAAATACCGGGCAAAGTACTGATGCTCACGGTGAACGAGCCTTCATTGAAAGGTGGAAGAAAACTACGTCCAAAGGAAGCCATCATCACCAACGAAACAATCAAAATGGCTCCGATAGCTCCCAAAACCACTTTCTTATGGCATAACGTCCACCGCAAAGCCATCCCATAACCGGATTTCAACTTACGAACCAAATAAGGGTCATGTTCCTCACCATTGTTCTTTGGTTTATTCAGCAGGTAACTGCATAAAACCGGTGTAAGGGTCAGAGCAACCACAGTGGAAGCAAAAAGTGAAATAACGAAAGTAATGCCCAATGGTGCCAACATCCTGCCTTCCATTCCGGAAAGGAAGAAAAGAGGAACAAAACTGGCTACAATAATCAGAGTGGAATTTAAGATAGGCATACGTACTTCCTTGGAGGCCTCAAAGACAACTGTCAGAACATTTTTTTGTTCCTCTTTAGGTTTTTGCCTGTTCTCCCGCAAGCGTTTGAATACATTCTCCACATCCACAATTGCATCATCCACCAAAGAACCGATAGCAATGGCAATACCACCCAGACTCATCGTATTGATGGTAAGCCCCAAAGCCTTCAGGGTAAGAATAGCTACAATAACCGAAAGCGGTATGGTAATCAATGAAATAACGGTAGTACGTATATTCATCAGGAATAAGAGCAGTACAATAATTACAAAGATACCGCCTTCATATAAAGACTTCTGAACATTATCAATCGAATTATTAATAAAACGGGATTGACGGAAAATATCGGTAGTAACCTTCACATCTTTAGGCAATACCTTTTGCAAATCCTCCAAAGACTTATCCAACTTACCGGTCAGATCAAGGGTACTTGTGTTGGGTTGCTTGGTGACAGTCAACAATATACCGGCTTTACCGCGTTCGGAAGCCAGTCCCATCTTGGGAGCCTTAGCACCGGTTTTAACCTCAGCAATATTCTCCAGTGTAATGGGTACTTCATCAACATTCTTAATTACAGCCTTACGAAGGGCCTCCACCTTATTAGTGGATAATACGCCACGAACAATAAATTCATTTCCAAATTCATACAAAACACCACCGGCGGCATTCTGATTCATATCTTTCACTACGTCTATGACCTCGTTCAAGCCGATTCCATAATGTTTCATCTTACCCGGATCAAGTAATATCTGGTACTCTTTAATATCACCCCCTAAAACTGTTACCTGGGCTACACCGCCAGTAGACAACAAACGGGGACGGATAGTCCAGTCTGCCATCGTTCGCAAATCCTGTAGGGATACACTATCGGAGGTCAAACCGATAATAAGCAACTCTCCCAGAATGGAGGACTGTGGACCTAAGGTTGGCTTACCCACATTGGAAGGCAAGGCGTCACCCAACACAGCCAACTTCTCGGAGACTATCTGACGGGCACGATAAATATCCGTACCCCAATTAAATTCGACCCATACAATAGAAAAACCTGTAGTAGAAGAAGAACGCACACGACGTACGTCAGTGGCACCATTTACAGCGGTTTCTACCGGAAAAGTCACCAGACGCTCCACCTCTTCAGGAGCCATCCCTTTAGCCTCCGTCATCACAACAACAGTAGGGGCATTCAGATCCGGGAAAACATCCACTTCCATATTCACAGCAGTATAAGTTCCCGCAATAATCAACAATAGAGCCCCTATCAGAACAACAATACGGTTGTTCAGAGAGAATTTTATAATTTTATTCAACATGATTTCTTCCTTTTATAATTAATGACTATGCCCTTCGGGCAACACCGATGAACTAGAAGCCAGCTTTACCTGATAAGCACCTTTAACGACCACTCTCTCACCCTCTTTCAAGCCAGAAAGTATTCTCACGTTTTTACCGTCACTCTCTCCGATACCGACTTCACGCTTCACGAACTCCTCCTCTGCTATTTGCAGGTAGACAAAATAGATACCCTGTTCTTCCGTCAATGCAGTAACAGGAATGGAAAATACGTTATTTTGGGGAGTGGTGAGCAGGTATACCTCTACATAAGAACCGGGAATGAAATCACCGATATTATCGAATTCAAAAGTAATCGGGATATAGAAAGAAGATTCAGCAGCGGCTTTGCCAAAGGATAATAAACGCCCGTGAAGATCTTCCAACCTATAAACCTTGTTATTGTAGGATACCATGAGGTTGGCTCCCCTGATTTTTTTAAGTTCATTGAAATAGTTTTCTGAAACATCGGCTCGCAGTTGCAATCTCCGGTTCTTGGAAATTGTAGCAACAGGCTGTCCGACAGTCACGTATTCCCCCTGACTCACCAGCCTGTTTTTGACATATCCACTGATGGGAGAAGTAACTTTTACCCCGGAAACAGTTACATTGGCAGCTTGGGCTTCATAAGCAGTTCTGGCATTTTCATATTTCATACGAGTCTGTTCGAACTCTTTAGCGGAAATAATCTTATCCTTTACCAGACCTTCTGCACGCTGATACTCTTTCAAGGCAGTTTCATAGGCAATCTTGGCTTTTGCCACCGGATCTCCTTCATAAAGATTTTTAGCTGAAATGGTTACAATAGTACTTCCCACACCAACAGTTGCTCCTTCGATGATGTTTTGTCCGGGAAAAGATACGACACCATTGGTCGTGGCGACAATAGTTTCTTCATCTCCTTGGGCTGCCTGTATCTGTCCGCTGGTTCTGATTACCTGTGCAAAAGATCCGGGTACCACATTATATATCTCCAACCCGATAGCTTCCGCCTGTTGCCGAGTGAAAATGATTTCGTCCTCATGTCCCTTGCCGGAGTTCTCTATTTCACTATGGTTGTCTCCATCACTTTCCCGATGATCATGACCGTCGTCATTCCGGTGAACCTCTGTGGAAGAGGCCGAGCGGGTGTCACTCTGTTTCGAATCGCAAGATATCAGGGAGATTGAAGTGGCCGCAGCCAGTATAATAAATATATATATTTTCATTTTTGTTATATTTTAAAATTGAATTGAAAAGGAAGGACAACCTTGCCAACCATTGTAAAACAACGCAAAGACAAGGCTACTCCCCATTTTTTTTGTTTGAGAGTTTCCTCTGTAATACAGAATAGTGCCAATAAACAACACGAATACTCAGAATACCCATTCCGGCATCTGTAAGCATATCACCGAACTAATAATCGTTGCCCCCAAGAAGCCCTGTTCAGGCAGCAATGGTCTATCTGAAAGGGAAAATATCGTCTATCCAAAATTTCGATTTCACATTGATTGACAACCTCATATTTTGTTCCGTAATTGATTAGCCAAGAAAGTTTTAACCGTGCCATAAACAGTCAGAGCACATATCCCTGTCATTACCGATTCTGGTTCGTTTGGGCTTTCTCCCAAAGTGGTGAAATCTAATTATCAAAAGATAAATATTGGAGGTAACTGATTACAGTTACCGGAAAGAATAGCAGATATTACAGTATTATAAACCCTGCAATAAATACTTAAGAGAAAAAACAGGGAGGAGCACGCAATCCGCTGCTCTCACCCAGCACTACGGATGTATAAGAGACAACATACCTATCGTATGTGTTTTCAGGGATTGGTATATCGAAATGAATAGTCAGAATGTCAGCAAACAGATATAGAACCGGCAAGTGAATATTCATCAGGCTTCCATCATGCAGATTACTTTTATCAACGCTGGAAGGAAAAATATAACCAGCTTGTGATACACAGGTATTTTCATTATGTGCATCTTGCTCCGCCTCATGATCCGTATGCCCATCATTGTAGATATCGTCTTGTTCACATAATTCCATCACCGTACACATCATCTCTTTATGATGGTGATGCGGAATAGCGAAAAGCACTATTAAGAATAGTGTCGCTATGGCAAGTGGATATACGAAAAAGATACGCTTCATCTGTTTGGTTTTTACTTTCGGGACAAAAATAGAGTATATTTCTTGCAACCAAGTTGCAAACATGTTACAATGTTATTTTTCTCTTTTTTTTGTTCTAAACCCCGTTTGTTATAGAACCTATTATTTTAACTTCACAAACAGATTCATATTAATATATCAAGTTACTCAAAGGCCATTTGGTGGTAAGTTTTCTTTTACTCATGGAATCTAATTCAGTTTTCGGAAGTGTAAACCCTCGTTTATAGTTGACAAAAAAGCAGGTATCCCAGCTTTCGCCTGAAGAATCCATCCGTGAAGTGAAGAAGCGTATTTTATACTAAACCATCTGAAAATCAATATCTTTAAAAAGTAAGATTTCTGTCTTCAAAAGCTTTGTTTTAACACAGAGTTAAAGCTTGTTCTTTGGATGTGAATAAGAAGTTCTTTAAATGCAAAAGACTTGTTATTTGCGCACAAGAACCTGACAACCTGCAAAAGGCGTTAACAATGTTAATTGAAAAAAGGTATAAGGATGAAGATACCGGTTCAGACGGCGTAAACTCACTTCCGAAACTTAAGTTATCTTATTCAGCCTGTGTCTATTTTTTCTTATAAAAGCAAACAAAAAGAACAATTATCAACTTGAAAATAAAGAAATAAAGAATTTACCACCAAATTTAAAGAAGAACCGAAAAATAGACAATCAACACTTTTTTATCCCCGGAAGGTTCGACAGGTTCTTCCGGTTTTTCAACCGGAGGTGTACTTGGCAAATCCGTTTAGGGTTCACCCGCGGAACAGCCCGTAACGGGCAACACAAGCCATACAAAGAAAAAAAGAGTTTCGTTTTCATGTCTGCTATTTTTAAGTTATTCCTTTGATACAAAGGCAAAAGCAAAGCCCCACAACGTCTTTGCTGCGAGGCTCAATTTGTTTTGTCAGGAAGTTCACTACCTTTTTTCTTGATTATTCAGTATCGGACTGAATGTGACTTGATTCACTTATCTGTTTCTTCACTCCATTGTTTACCGAAACTCGTCTGTTCCGTTTCCACACACCCACGATGTCCGTGTACCTTACATTCATCCAACGCTGATTGTAGCTGCCGGAATTCATCATCGTAAAGCGTGACATTCCAAGCTCCCAGATTCTCCAGAATCCTTTCCTGATTCTTGGAACCGGGAATAGGTACGACATTGGGATATTTATGGAGCATCCACGCAAGCGATATCTGGGCGTTGGTAGCATGTTTCTCCACAGCGAACCGATGCAGCAAATTGAGTATGGGCTGGTTGGCCTCGATATTCTCTTTCGATAATTGGGGGACGAATTTCCGCACGTCATCGAAGCCGAACTGATCCTGTGGCGTTACCTTGCCCGAAAGGAATCCGCTTGCAATCGGCGAGAACGGTACGACTCCGATTCCTTTTTCAAGGCATACCGGAAAAATCTCCGTTTCGCAATCGCGTTCCACCATCGAATAGATGTTCTGGACGGCGGATAATGGAGTAATCTTATGTGCCGCCCGTATCTGGTCGGCCGATACTTGCGACAATCCCCAACCACGTATCAGTCCTTCCTGAATAAGCCGTCCCATGACGGTTGCCACATCCTCAAGCCGGACTGCCTCACTGATACGGTGCAGGTAATACAGGTCGATATAATCCGTACGAAGTCTGCTCATGGAATCTTCAAGATGCCGGCGTACCTCCCGGTAGAGATTCGTCTCGTCCGGTTTCGAGAGTTCACCAATATGAAATTTGGTGGCGAGCACCACCTTCTTACGGAACGGTTCAATCGCCTTACCCACCAATTCCTCGTTATGTCCGGCGTAGAATTGTTCTTTGCCATAGGCTTCCGCCGTATCGAAATGCGTGCAGCCGTAGTCGTATGCCCCGCGGATGGCTTCTATGGCATACGCTTCGGGTGGCACTTGCCCGTAACCGTGGCTGAATCCCATACATCCCATTCCTATCGGAGATACTTCCAGCTGTCCTAATTTCCTTTTATCCATACTATTATCTTTTTAGAGTGAGATTATTATTGAATTACTTTATTTCCTTATTTTTAACCACTTCCCATAAGTCAGCATCCGCCAGCCCCATTCCAGAGGCCCAAAGCGGAAATAGGAGAGCCATAGGACACTGAATGCCATCTGGACAAGAAAGACGTAGAAAGCTATGGATTCTGTTCCTGTCAATCCAATGCCGGCCCCCAGTCCGAAGCCGATACCGTAGAAGAGAACCATGCCCCATACCGACTGTCCCACGTAATTAGTCAGTGCCATTCTCCCCGGAGCGGCAAGACAGCGCCACAAGCACCACTCTCTACCATGCAGATACAGGAGACAGATAGCAGAAACGTATGCAAAACCTAAAGGATAGACACTTGCCGTATAGATGGCGGTGTGTGCAGTCGTTCCGAAAGGATGCCCGTTTACCGCACTCCAGGCATAGAGAACGGATAGGGGAAGTCCCAGCAGAAAACCGTATGTCACCGTTTTTTTCAGTAGTACCCGATTGGCCTCAAGATCGGCGTATATTTGCTTTCGTCCGATGTAGAAGCCCAATAAGAACAATCCCAATACCTTAAAATAGCGATTGCCGTCGATAAATTCCTGCAAGCGCACCCATGCACCTTGTACCAGGAATTGAAAGACCCCTCCGTAGTTTTCCGCGTCGCGTAGCCAGATTCCGAAGTTATATTCCGTTATACCATATAAATTGCAATAGTGCTGTTGCATTCGCACTGCGGGAGCCGACCGGGACACTCCGAATGTACCGGCCAACCAATCAATCAGAATAGGAAGTAGCAATAAGACAGCGGAAGTCCCCAGCAACACTCTGTCCGAAACATGCCGGAAAAGAGGGAGCAACATGCCCAATAAGGCATACAACAACAAGATGTCCCCACTCCAGATAAACATCAGATGCAGAAAACCAATGGCGGCCAGAACAATCATCCGCCGGTAAAAAATACGGAATCCGTCCGTTCCCTTTTTAACCGCGTTGCTGATTATGATTGAGAATCCGATACCGAACAGCAGCGAGAATATGGTGTAGAACTTACCGTCCACGAAAAGGTATTGAAGAAAGCGGACTATCTTGTCTATTTCCGCCGTAGGCATAGCCTCCGTAATTTCCGGTTTTTGAAAAGTGTAAAGCGAGAATTCCGGAAAGTTGGCAAAGCAGATTCCCAGCAATGCAAATCCTCTTAGAGCATCGAGGATGACATGGCGTTCCGAGGCCTTCACGGGTGCCATGTCTTTTATGTCTATTTCCTTATTCATTGATTCTTTCTTTTACCGGATTCTCACAAGCATGAGTGGAGAAAATTCCTACCAAATTTTACTAAAAATTTAAAGCCTATTTCTCCTTTAAGGCATTCTTAAAGAAAGCATCTATCTTGTCGAACGGAATCACGTTGAGATTATCGTATAAATCGACATGGTTGGCTCCGGGTATAATCAACAGTTCCTTGTTACTACCCGTCAGCCGTTTGTAGGCATCCTCGCTGAAATAGCGGGAATGAGCTTTTTCTCCATGAATCATCAACACGGCACTGCGGATTTCGCTGATATAGGTGAGCAGTGGCATATTGATGAATGACAATACGCTGGTTTTCGTGATTCCCTCGTTGGAGTTCGGTGAACGGCGATGGTAGCCTCGTTCCGTCTTGTAGTAGTCGTGATACTCCTTGACGAATTGCGGAGTATCGTCCGTTACGGGGTCAAGTACGCCACCATCGCGTACATAGCTGTCATCACGATAATCCTCAGTACGCTGTGCGTTGAGTTGTTCGCGCAATTTGTAACGGTCATCGGAGCTCATGGCGTCGAAATACCCGTTGGCATTTACCCGGCTCATATCATACATAGTGGATGTTACCGTCGCTTTGATACGAGGGTCATTGGCCGCAGCATTAAGTGCAAACCCGCCCCAACCGCAGATGCCTAAGATTCCGATACGTTCCGGATCGACGTCCGCACGGGATGTCAGATAATCGACTGCCGCGCTGAAATCCTCCGTACTGATTTCGGGTGACGTAAGATAGCGAGGTGTACCACCACTTTCGCCGTAATAGGAGGGATCGAAAGCAATGGTCAGAAAGCCTCGTTCGGCAAGTGTCTGGGCATAACGGCCTGACACTTGTTCTTTCACCGCACCGTAAGGGCCACTGACGGCAATGGCTGCCAGACGTCCTTGCGTATTTTTCGGCTTGTAAAGGTCTGCGGCAAGCGTGATGCCGTAACGGTTGTGAAACGTGATTTTCGTATGTTCCACCTTATCGCTCTGCGGAAAGGTCTTATCCCATTCCTGCGTCAATTTCAATGCTTCCATATCGGTTGAATTTATATATTTTGCTGTTGTCGTTTCTTGTGCCATGACATTCTCAAAGATCAGGAACGTCAATATGGCGATTGCTTGTAACTTCATAGCCGTATTATTTTATTTTATAGCGGAGCCAGACAATATCTGCTTCCCATTGTTCCACACTCTCTAATTTCAGCTTGTACGGGTTACATTCCATACGGGAAATTCCATCGAAAACCGCCGTCTGTCCCTTGCGACCGTCGATACCCGGGGCTACCATAATACTCACTTCGTCAATCAGTCCGGCCTCCAGGAAACCGCCACAGATATGCCCTCCCCCGACAATCGCCAAGCGTTCGACACCGAAATGTTCGTGAAGCAACTCCATCGCTTCCGGCAAGTCAATGCGTTCCGTACCGGCCGCAATCCATGAAATACCCAATGTGCGCAGCGTTTCCAGATATTCCTCGGACACCTGTTCACTGACAATACAAAGTAGAGGATGCCCGTCAGCTTCACCCTCCTGCCAACGCAGTTTCCCATAGGTATCGACAATGATCGTATATTCGTCCGATTTACTGGCGACATATACGGATTTATGACCTATCGGAGTTCCCTCCATGGGGGTACTTTCCTCTTTGACGGCGGAACATTCGAGTGCGGTAGTTATTCGTCCTGACAGTTTCGAGCAAGGCCCCAGTTTTTCCAAGGCTATGTAATATTCATCCGTACTCAGTTGCCCGACCATCGGGCAGTCGATGCGGCCATCGACCGAAGTCATCATGTGACTGATTATATATGGTCTCATATTCTTGGTTTTTATTTATAATGCAAAAGTAAGGCAGCTTCTCCACTCTGCCGGTAGACAAATTACGGATTATACTACCTTATTTACTGATTCTTTATCGGCCTACCTGACGTTGCTGTTCCGCATTGTACCGGTCTCCCACAACGGGAATAGCAGCCACGGCATCCTCTAACTCTTTCCACTCCCCGGAGCTGATGTTGAAGTCGAGTGTACGCAGGTTTTCCTCCAGATGAGACAGTTTTGTTGTTCCCGGAATCGGTACGATCCACGGTGCTTTCTGAAGCAACCAGCCAAGAGCCACCTGTGCCGAGGTCATGCCCCGTGTGCGACCGAAAGCTTGCAGCGCATTTACAATGCGGGTATTCGCACGCATCGCTTCCGGCTGGAAACGCGGCAGGGTCTGACGGTTGTCGTTGTTCACATCGAATACCGTGTATTCGTTGATGCAGCCTCCCAGAAAGCCACGGTTAATCGGACTGTACGGTACAAAGCCGATACCCAGCTCCCGGCATACATCGAGAACGCCGTTCTCTTCCACCAGGCGGTGCATCAGATGGTACTCGCTTTGGATAGCCGTCAGCGGACAAATGGCGTGGGCCTTACGGATTGTTTCGGCACTGACCTCGCACATGCCCCAGCGTTGCACTTTACCTTCCTTGATTAAGTCGGCAATGGTAGCCGCTACCTCCTCGGCCGGAGTATTCGGGTCTGCACGGTGCTGGTAGAACATCGGCAGTGAATCGAGTCTCAATCGGCGAAGTGACTCCTCGCAATAGCGACGGATGGTGGCCGGACGGCTGTCCTGACGGCCGGTTCCTTTACCGTCGATGACTTCATGCCCAAATTTAGTCGTTACGTTAATCCGTCCCTTGAATTCGGACAGCGCTTCTTCTGCCAGGTTCTCATTGGTCAACGGTCCATAAATGATAGCTGTGTCGAAAAGCGTTACACCGCGATCCACCGCTTCATGCAACAATCGGATACACTCTTTCTTGTCCGGGTGCTGGCTGCGGTTGTAGGTCATGCCCATCACGCCGAAGCCGAGTGCCGACACCTCGAATGCCGCCTTGCCCGTACCCAATACACGATGTCCCTTGATACGGGCTGCATCGGTATCCACATCGGATGTTTCCGCTTGTTTCGCTTCTGAAGCGAATACCTTGCCCAATCCAGAAGGCATGGCCATTGCGGCTCCTGCCAATGCAGCCGTCTTGAGAAATCCACGACGGCTGATATCCATTTTATTGTTTTCTTCCATGATTTTATGTTTTATGAATTATAACTTAATGGATGGAAAATGCCCCGTCCACTAAAAGGGCGTGTCCGTCTACGAAACTTGCCTGCGGTGAGCAAAGCCACAATACGGCGTTGGCTATTTCTTCCGGTTTACCGAGACGTCCGGCAGGAATATCGCGGACCAGTTCCTTTTCCAGATCGGGGTTACGCCGTATCAGTTCTTCGGCCATAGGTGTTCGGATCACACCCGGACAGATGGCATTGATACGAATCCCTTTTGCCGAGTAGTCGATGGCAGCCGTGCGGGTCAGACCGATCACCGCATGTTTGCAGGCGATATAGGCCGCTTGTCCGGGGAACCCCGTAACGCCGCCTTGCGACGAAGTATTGACAATAGCGCCACCGCCTTGTTTCAGCATCTGGATAATCTCATAACGCATACAGTTCCAGACACCTTTCAGATCGACAGCCATCGTACGGTCGAACTCCTCGTCGGTAATCTCGGCCATCGGTCGTTGCGGGGTCTGTATCCCGGCATTGTTCAATGCAGCGTCCAACCTGCCGTAAGTCGCAACGATCCAATCGATCATCTCCTTTACAGCCCGCGTGTCGGACACGTCGCAGCGATATGCCACGGCTTTATACCCTTCTGAAACCAACTTCTCGACTTGTTCTTTCGGTTCATTGATGTCCACCAATACTACGGTTGCACCCGCTTTTGCAAATGCTTCTGCCGAGGCCAGCCCGATACCTGCCGCTGCACCCGTTACCATTGCTACCTTTTCATTCATTGTTTCCATGATTCTTTTGTTTTAATGTTCTGATGCAAAGTTACGAAGAGAGTCCCGCAACAATTTTGCTGCAAAGCTCATTCTGCTTTGTTATAAAGTTCAATTTGTTAAAATAATACCATTGGATATTTTACAATATAAATTTCCTTCCAGATCCATATATTATTCCCTCTGTTTGAATACGATTCTGTTTTTGCACCACAGTAGAAGTCTTTCATATTCCCACGCAAACAATATGTTTAGAAATGTATACCCCAAAATAGATAGACAAGGGAAGTCTTGGTTTATTCCGAGCATGCATGATCCGGTAACAGAAGCAGCCAAAGTTTGTCGGCATGCCTCTTCATAAACTTCCGAAATTTTAAGGAGACCTCTTTTTTCTCATATTTCATGACCAGACCATATCCACTTTGAAAAACGAATACCGGTACTCCATAATGCCCATAGTGGGAAATCAAATCCAGGAATAAACCGGAATCAAATTCAAGGAAACTATCTATAAGCTCCTTATTTCTTTCAGGATAATATACATGCTGATTTTCAAGTACGACATTTGAAAACCGGTGAATATAATTATGCAAAATAATAATCAATATGGATATACTTCTTAGCACGAGGGTATCATCCAAGGTCATTTGGTATTTCTCATTAATCATAAATTCCCTTTTTTCATGTTTGAGATAAATAAGCATCACGCCACGTCAGGGCTGTAACATAATAATGGCAGTATTGTAACCAGGGATATACCGGATAGTAAAGAGTCGATGGCTGGTAAAAAGACCGCAATCGAAAATCTGACTTTCCGGTCATGACCGCACGCTACAATCAGTGTAAAGAGATGAAATGGCAGCCAGGTCTTCCGTTTTCAGGTGAGATGAAAACACTGGAGTAAAAGTAAATTGCCTGAAACGGATAACGAGACTGCCATATAAATTCGGTGGCTACTATGGCTATTTAAACCTGGGAACGATATAAATTCGTACGGTATAATCTCATCGATACTGCCGGTCAGAATAGCCCTCCTCACCGGAATTCTTGATACTCGCTATATGTCCAATTTAGACCTGCAAAATTGGAATATTCAAATGCAAGAACTGCATTTTCCAATTGGAGGTTGCGAAATCCGGACCAACGGCTATTCTCCTCCATAGTCCGTGTTGCTGATTGTTCCCATATTTTTTGAATCCATAACGATTTGCTTTAATGTTCTGGTGCAAAATTACGAATTGAGCCCCGCAACAACTTTGCTGCGAGGCTCAACGTTCTTTGTCAAGAAGTTCATTTTGTTAAAAAAGGAACAGGATGTATCTTATGGACTATTTCAATAGGTTATGGGACTACCGATGATACCATGTATTACATGCAGGCTGCTGTCCTTTGTTGCTGCTTGTTCGATGCGGTGGATCGGTTCGTCCCATGCGTGACGGGACAGTGAAAATTTGCTGTTGTGCACCGGAAGGACTTTAGCCGCATCCAGTTCGTGAACCTCTACCGGAAGCTGTTCGGGCATCGTATGTATATACCGCCAGTCTTCATTGTATTGCCCGTTTTCGAGGATGGCAAGGTCGATATGCGGAAACCGTTTGCCGATTTCCGAGAAATGAGCACCGTAGCCGCTATCACCGCCAATATAGACCGTAGAGTGCCCTTCGAGCATGAATGAAGCCCACAACGAGGGATTCTGCCGAAGGAACCGGCCTGAAAAATGGCGGGCAGGCAAACACGTAATCCGAAAGCCGGGTTCGGAGGTATATACTTCATTCCAGTCCATTTCGACAATCTTCTCTGCGGAATATCCCCAGTATTCGAGATGTTCCCCCACACCGAGCGGACAGATGACTTTGTTCACTTTGTCGCGTATCGCTTTCACAGTCCCATAATCGAGGTGGTCGTAATGGTCGTGCGTGATGATAAGGTAATCCACCTCCGGGATGTCTTCCGGCGAGTAAATGTCTGTCCCTTTGAAAGGCTTCATCATAAGAGAGGCCGGGAAACCTGTCGTCAGCACCGGATCGACCAATATTTTCTTACCGCCGTTAATCAGCAGGTAAGACGAGTGCCCGAACCATACGACGGCATCTTTCGACAAGTCCAACTGTTTCAGGTCGGTCTTGACCGCACGGATGCTTTCAGACGGAACAAGATTGTCCGGTTTCTTTTCCGTCAGGTTATCCCACATGATCCGCCACCGGCTTTTATCGGTGGTCATAAACGGAGTAGGTTCCTGATTTACGAATTGCCCCTCCTTGTAGTTCGGAGAACGTTCGATCCGTACCAGTCGTTCTCCACGAGGAGTACGACCGAAAGCCGGATGGTTCAGAACGATAATAACGGTAAGAACCAATACTATAAAAATGGATACACATATAATCATTTTCTGTTTCATCCAATCATGATTTTATCTTGCGAATAAATTTGGCGGGATTGCCTGCGACAAGGGTATCCGGCTCCACATCGTGCGTGACAACACTGCCGGCTCCGACCACAGCATTCTCACCGATGGTAATGCCTCCCGCCGACATCATCAGACAGCCCGGCATGACAATCACATTGCGTCCGAACTTCACGTTAGCGGTACGGACACCCGAAAACGGTGTTTCGATACGGCAATTCTCTCCGAGATGCGGAAAAACCTTGTGCAATAATTCACGATATTCCTCCGTATCCGGCATCGTATGATTCAACCGGAAGATATTTTGCCGTAACTCTTTTGTTACTACCAGTTCTTCTTCCGTCTGGTACAGGCAGTCTATTCTGAATTCTTCCATATCATTTATAATAAATAATAAACAGACAGACTCCTTGTCCGAAAATCCGTCCGCGATTATATTCCTCGTATATTCTACAATGATGCTTCAAGTATTTCGTAAATGTCCTTTTCCGTAAGCGGAGCAAACCGTAAATATCCACACTGAACTTCACAAAACGTTCCAGCGTGTGGTCGTTGAGGATATGTCGCATCCATCTCGGTGTGATGATGGCGAGCCCTTTCCCGAAAATCAAACGGGTCGGAGTATAATATGCGAAATTTTCCATATCTGTCGTTTTTAGAGTTTTTCAATAATCTGCTTCGACCATCCGGCGACGTTTGCCGTACCACTGTTGAACAGTCGGCCTTCTTCCCATTCGATTTTGGGATAGAGTTTCTTGAGTTGTTTCACGCTACCCGTGATTGAACTGCCACCCGAAGTGGCAAAAGGAATAACGGTTTTACCCGCGAAATCATATTTCTCAAGAAAGGTATTGACCGGACGCGGACACAAGTCCCACCATAGCGGATAACCGAGGAACACCACATCGTAATCTTTCAGATCAATCGTTTCTCCACCCAATGCAGGACGTGATTTTTCGTCTGTCATCTCCACCGAACTGCGGCTCGCTTTGTCGTTCCAGTCAAGATCCGACGAAGTGTAGGCCGTAGCCGGAGTAATCCGGTAAAGTTTACCGCCAGTCTCTTTTGCGATAGCGGTTGCCACTTTCTCTGTCGTCCCCGTGCAGGAGAAATAGGCTACAAGGATTTTCTTGTCGGACGGCCTGTCGGTATCCGCTGTCTGTTTTTGTGCTTTCGACGGGCAACTGAAAGTAAGCAGGCTCATAAATATCAATACTAACTGTTTCATGTCATTTTAATTTAGAATATTCTTCATCACCGACAGGTTCCAGCCATTCGGTACTGTTGTTCTCACCGGGCACTTCGATGGCTAAATGCGAAAACCAGCTGTCGGGAGCCGCCCCGTGCCAATGTTTCACGCCTGCCGGAATATTGATAGCATCCCCGGGACGCAGTTCCACCGGCTCTTTGCCCCATTCCTGATAGTAGCCGCGACCGCCCACGCATACGAGTGTCTGACCGCCGCCTTTTGTTGCCTTGTGCACATGCCAGTTGTTGCGGCAGCCCGGTTCGAAGGTCACATTTACCACGGGGACTCCGTCCGTTACTACGGGAGCCGTGTAACTTTGACCGATGAAATACTTGGCGTAGGCATCGTTGGGGTTCCCCACAGGGAAAATGATGGTTTGCGCATACGCTTCGAGCGAACTTGCCGCTACGCTGTCGGCATTACCGTCGGTCCAAACTTCTTTTGCCATACGGAAAGCCGCCCACGCTTTCGGCCAGCCCGCGTAGAATGCGGCATGGGTGAGTATTTCGGCTATCTCGGTTCGGGTCACTCCGTTCTTCTTCGCCGATTCGAGATGGTACTTGAACGAGGAATCGGTCAGTCCCTGCGACATCAGGGCCACTACGGTTACGATGGAACGATCGCGGAGCGAAAGCAGATCGTTCCGGCTCCACACTTCCCCGAAAAGAATATCATCGTTCAAACGTGCAAATTCGGGGGCAAATTCTCCGAGCGCATCGCGTCCGGCAGTCTGTTGAATTTTTACTTGTGATTTTGCCATGATCGGAAAAATTAAAGTCAATAATAAAGCTAATGATGCTACTTTTGTTTTCATACGATATGATTTTTAGTTCGACATTTCCAAGACAACCGACATGTCTTTCCTGTTTCCGATACAAAAGTACAGGTATTATTCCACAACAGCTTTGCTGTAAGGCTCAAACTGTTTTGTTCTGAAGTTCATCTTACCAGGAAGGAGCGACACCATAAGCCTCCTTGTATATCTTGGAGAAATGCGACAGGTTCTTGAAACCCACATCGAAGCAAGCTTCCGTCACTTTCTTTTTACCTGATTTTATCAGGCCGTGTGCGGCCTCCAAACGGCGTTTGACAATCCACTTCTGCGGTGTCAGGTTACTTACTTTGGCAAAATCCCGCTTGAAGGTAGCCAGGCTGCGTCCTGTGTAACTGGCGATTTCCTCCAGAGAGAGATCGCACATGTAGTTCTCGTTCAGGTAGTCGAGAATGTCGATTTTCCACGGCTCCACAAAGTCGAACAGCGAAGCATAAAGATTCCGGTCAGTATTAAGCAGTACATATATCCCTTCTACCATTTTCAGCTTCAGTACGTCTTCGGACGGTTTTTCGCCTGCATCGAAATAGGGAATGACGGATTCGAACAGCGAACGGATATCAAGCCTGTTACTGGGCAACACACGCAGGCTTGCCTTCTCACGTTCGGAATCGTTCGGAATCTGTTGCCGGTTAAGCGTCTGGTAAAATTCTCTTAGAAACGGTCTTGAGAACTTCAATACGACAGAACGGTAGGGTTTGCCATCCTCTACCTTTTTCTGCAACCACATCCGGTTATCGCGCCGCATGAAAGCACAATCCCCCGGATGCAACACGGTTTTCTTGCCACGCTCCTCTATCTCCAGCTCACCGGAGCATAGATAAATAAGCGTATGCTCCCTGTTTTCGTGGGCGCATCCCCGGTCATCGGTGAAATAACTCGCTATAAGCACGTTCGAGCAATCGAATACATCTAATCGTTCCATATTGTCAGTCTTTAATTTTCGCAAATATAACGCATTCCAACCATAAAGTTTTTGTTGTAAGGCTCAAATTTGCAAAACGGATAAAATATTTTTGTACTCTTGACCTCGTATGGCAGCTGTTACCTTACAGATTACAGTACAACACATTACGGTTTCAACGGGCCATAAAAATACGATGCCGTAGCACCACCATCGATCAGAAAGTCCGCCCCCGTGATAAATGCCCCTCTGTCGCTCATAAGTAGTTCGGCAACATTGGCAACCTCGTCCGCGGTTCCGGGGCGTCCTGCCGGACATTTGGCGAACATGTTTTTGTAAAAATCACCTCGCGGCCCATTGAACTCGTCGATAGCCAAGGGGGTTACGATGATACCCGGTGAAATGGAGTTGATTCTTGCCCCGCGCTCGCCCCATTTCACAGCTTCGCCCATTACACGTTTCACGTTACAACGCTTGGCCATCTGATAGGCATGTAACGTATCCTCGATACTATCCGGTTGCAGCATGTCGAGCGAGAGCAATTCTTCGGTAGGAGTCGTAGCCAGTAGCATATCCTCCTCGATGGTCAGTGCGGGCATCCGATGCCCTGACTGGCTGGAAATCGTTACCCCGACACCGTCCTCTTTAATAACCTTCCCAACTTCTTCGAGCAGGACAGCCGTTCCGTACAGATCGACTTTCAGAATCGTTTCGATGGAAGCCTGACTCGGTGATACGCCCGCCGCATTGACGAGCATTGAAATTTCACCATGTTTTCGTGCAACCGCAATCAAGTCCAAAATGGACTCTCTTGAGGAGAGATTCATTTCGACGGGTACTGCATCAAATCCCGCCTCATTCAATATACGGCAAACAGCCTCGGTACTCTCCGGGTTCAGATCTCCGACAACGATCTTTTTCCCATATCCGATACGGCGGGCTATCGCCATTCCTATCTGACCGGCTCCGGTCAATATCATTACATCTTTCTTCATATTACTCATTTTTATTTGCTAAACAGTTTAAGGGCGTTGTCATGCAGGATTTTTTCCGCAAAAGGTGTGAGCTCGGCATCATCGGTTATCCACGTTCGCAATTGTTTCAAATTTCCTGTCAGAACTGTTGCCGGCTGATATGGATAATCCGAGCCATAAAGCAACCGGTCGGGGGTGGTTATGGTCAGCAGAGCCTTAACAACTTCAGGTGTTGCACCTCCTGCAAGGTCATAATAGAACGCCTTCAGATTGGCATCCCAGTCAATCGGTTCCATAAGCCCTTTCGCCGCCATGACCGGATATACCGCCTTCATGCGCGGAAGGGCCAGCGGCAGAAATGAACCGCAATGCGGTACGACGAACTTCAGATTCGGATACCGGGCCGGAACATTTCTCGCAATCAGATTGACGACGGTACGGGTCGTCTCGGCCGGATATTCGTAAACGGCTAGCGGTGCTGTTGCAATGATTCCATCGTTTACGGGCGAAGGTTTGTGCGGATGCAGCATCACGACGGCATGGTGCTCGTTCAGAACTTGCATCAGCGTATCGAGTGCCGCATCGCCCACATACTGTCCCCGGCTGTTGGTAGCCAGCTTGATGCCGTCCGCGCCGAGCGTGTCGAGTACATAGACCGCTTCCTTGATAGCCGCGTCCACATCGGGCAGGGGCAATGAAGCACAGAAGAGGAATTTGCCGGGATAATCCGCTTTCAGCCGGGAGCACGTCTCGTTGTATTGCCTGACCGCACGACGACTCTCTTCCACATCGCCGAACCACAGTTGGGGAGCAGGCATCGAAAGGACGGATGTTTCGATACCCGCCTCTTTCATGAATTTCAGATGAGAAGCCACATCCCAATCCGGAAGCGGGAAAGTCTCTTCCAAAGTTGCCCCATGCCTGTCCAACAGTTCCTTGAATGTGGGAAGTATATTATGACAATGCACGTCTATCGCCTGTTGCCCCATAGCGGCATGTACGGACAGCATACTCAATAAACCGATCAAATAACACTTCATACCCATTCCTCCTTTCTTAAACCATCGGCATTTCCCACGAACCTCTCGTATCGACACCGGTACTTTCGGCAGCTTCTTCCAATGCCTTCATTTCGTCGGCAGTCAAGAAAACTTTTGTCGCTTGCAAGGCATCCTGCACTTGCGAGGGTTTCGTCACGCCGATAATCGGTGTCGTGCCTTTCGCTATCGCCCACGCCAGAGCGACTTGTGCCGGTGTGATACCATATTTATTGCCGACTGTGCGCATCACGGCAACAAGTTTCTCAATTTGCGGCAACAACGGATTGTAGTTTTCCCCACGCTGGCTACCGGCGGGTAACGGCTGCGCGGTATCGTATTTCCCGCTCAACGCTCCTTGCTCCAATACCATGTAAGCCCAGAAGTCGATACCGTTCTCCTTGCAATAGTCCAGAATACCGGCTTTCTCCGAAGAACGATACAGCAGGCTGTAATGGTTCTGTACAGCAAAGATATGTACCCCTTCTTTCGAGAGAATCTCCTCCGCACGCTTGATTTGCGCAAGGTTGTGATTAGATACACCAATCCGTTTTACCTTGCCGCTTTTTACCAACGGGATAAGATAAGGCGTCCATTTCTCCACGTCGGCCGGATTGTGTATCCAGTAAATGTCGATGTAATCGGTGGCGAAACGATCGAGGCTTCCTGCCAGCATATCCGCTACCGGGTTCTCCGAATCGCCAGCAATCTGCGGTGTGAACTTGGTCGAGATAAACACATCCTCCCGCTTGCAGTTCTTCGTAAATGTCGAAAGCACCGTTTCCGAAACTCCCATGCCATATACCACGGCGGAATCCCACAGGTTCAGCCCGTTGGCCATCGCCTCGTCGAATACGGGTTTCAGTTCTTCCACTCCGAGATTGTTCCCGAATACCCGGTCGCCTCCGGCGAATCCCGTACCCCACGACCATGTTCCTAATGCTATTGATGGTAATTTTTCCATATCCAATTTCTTTTTTCGTTATTCAATTTCTAATTCACATTGCAAAATTACACGGTTCAAAATGATCCGCTTGTAGACGATTTACGGATATTTATACCCAAATACTCGATTCCAATCTTTTAACTGTATTCCAATACACGCGCCATCCTTTCCAGTCCGTCGGCAAGCAACGCACGGGGGCAGGCGATATTCAGGCGAATGAACCCTTCGCCGCCGGGGCCGTACATCGTGCCGGAATTGACCATCAGTTTCTGCTGCTCTTGCAGGCGCAGGGTCGTGGCGTCCGAACCGATACCGAGTGCCCGGCAGTCTATCCAGACCAAATAAGTTCCTTCGAGCGGCAATATGGGATATTGCAGCAGCCTTTCGGCGAAAAAATGGCATAGATATTCATAATTCCCTCGCAGGTATTTTCGCAAAGCATCGAGCCACTCGCCACCCTCGTTGTAAGCGGCTATCGTAGCGATCACGCCGAACGGGTTGACGTCGCACACCTCATTGATATTGATGGCACGGTCGATACGACGACGTACATCATCATCGGCCGCAATGATGTTGGCGATTTGCAGTCCGGCAAGGTTGAACGCCTTGCTCGGTGAAACGCAAGTGATGGAGTTTTGCTGGAAGCGTTCGGAGAGGGAGGCAAAAGGCGTATAGTCGTGTCCCTCGTAGGTCAGTTCGCAATGAATTTCATCTGCCACAACAAACACTCCGTTGCGCAAACAGATGTCGCCGATATGCCGCAGTTCTTCCGGTGTCCAGACCCGCCCGACCGGATTGTGAGGATTACATAGTAACAGGATTTTCGCCTTCGGATCAGCCGCTTTCGCTGCGAGGTCGTCGAAGTCTATCATATAGCGACCGTCCCGATAAATTAGATTATTGGCCGATAGCTCGCATCCGTCGTTGCGAATCGACGAATAGAAGCAGTTGTATGCCGGAGTTTGGACAATTACTTTATCGCCCGGTGCGGTCAGGGCTTTGATAATGGCCGACAGAGCCGGTACGACACCGCTTGTATAGATAATCCACCGGGGATCTATCTGCCAGCGATGACGGCTCTCGAACCACCGGACGACCGCATCGTAATAGGTTTCGGGTACTTTGGTATAACCGAAAATACCGTGTGCAACCCGCCTTTGTAAGGCTTCTACAATGGCGGGTGCCGTACGGAAATCCATATCCGCTACCCACATAGGTAGCACATTTTTCTCTTTGGGAGTATCCCATTTGTAGGAGTTCGTCCCGCGACGCGGGACAATCGTATCGAAATCGTATTTCATAACTTATCTATTTATTCGTAATTTATAAATCCAGTTACTGCCCCAAAGTCTCGCGAGGAAGATTACTCCCCGGAAACAAAGCTCGATGCACATGGCAAGCCACACGCCGCGTAGTCCCATCGTGGGAGCGAGCCATACCGCCAGTGTCAGTCGCACGCCCCAAATGCTGCCGAAGTTCATCAGACTGGGTACGAATGTATTACCCACACCCACGAATATACCGTAGGCTACGATAGACGCCGCGAACATCGGCTCCGCAAAGGCTTCTATCCGCAGAATCTCGATTCCCAACGTGCGGATTTCCTCCACGGGAGTCATCACTCCGATGATTTGTGGAGCTGCCATATACATCAATGCTCCCATGACACCCATAATCAACATTCCCGACCAGACGGTAATATTGGCGAAACGACGGAGCAACCGGATACGGTTCGCTCCGAGGCTCTGACCGACCAACGTCGTGGCAGCCTCCGAGATACCGTAGCCGGGCATATAGCAGAGACTTTCGGCAGTGATGGCGAACGAGTTGGCGGCAATGGCGATGATACCGAGTGGAGCGACGATCACCGTCGTTGCAATCTGCGCCCCGCAAATGGCCATGTGCTCGAATCCCATCGGCAGGGAGATGCGGAAAGCTTTACGCAGCGTCTTTTTTCGAGGTAGGAAACTTCCCCATTCTCCGGATAGTCTCAACATGGGCGAGCGATGGCAAAGATACCACATCATTCCTCCGGCAGTGATGAGTTCGGCCAGCACCGTTCCCAATATCGCGCCTTCCACGCCTAAGCCTGCACCTGGAGCGGTAAATTCCACCCCTAACCATTCCACCTGCCTCGAAGGGAAAATCAGGAAGAAGTTGAACACGATATCCAGAAGACACATCAGCACGTTCAGCATACTGGGCACATGCATATTTCCACTGCATCGCAACATGCCACCCGCAAGGAAATTCAACTGCAAGGCAGGAAGGAAAAGTGCGAATATCCAAAAGTAGAGGGATGAATCGCTCCGTATTGCTTCATCACCGTCCAACCAGCCGGGAAGCATACCACTGATGGAAATGCCGACAGCCGCCAACAATGAGCTGAAAACCAATGTGACAGCAATCGACTGGCGGAGTATCTTTCGTGCTCCCACGAAATCCCTGGCTCCGATTTTATGCGCTACTTGAACGGAGAAGCCCATTGCGGCGGCTGCACACAGCTCCCAAAACAGCCATGTCGTGGTCGAGACCAATCCGATGGAAGCAGCGGCATTCGCGCCCAGGCTGCCCACCATCGAGGCATCAATATACTGCATGGCGATGGAAGATATCTGTGCCATAATGGCAGGGACACTGAGGTATGCAGTCAGGCGCAACTGTTGCCCCAGTGTCATCTGCTTCCCTTCGCGGATAAGCGATAGCAGGTAATCTGTCTTTCCCTTTCCTGTTCCCATCAGGTTATGTACAAGGGCATTAGTCTGTGAAACAAGTTTTCTCGTCCCAGAGTTTCAGCTTGCAATCGGCGGGAGCCTTGATATTCTCGTCAAGGATAATCTCCCCGTAGCTCTCGGCGGTGATACAGCCCGTTCGCGGATTCTTCACCCCACCTATTGCGCCTTTGATGGTCGCCTGCACCGAACTGTACTCGAAAGCCCGGTCGCAGTCGGGGCCGAACGTACAATTTTCCAATACGAGGTCGTGGGCGTAGCAGAGCGGCTGCTCGCCGGTAATGTGACAGTTTACCAACCGAAGGTTGTGCGAATGCCAGCCCAAGTATTCACCGTTGAGTTCTGAATCGTAGATTGTCACATTCTCTACTTCCCAAAAGGCATCTTTCGTGGTGATTTTGGCATTGTGCAGTTCCACATTCTTCACGTACTGGAATACGTACTTACTGTCACTCTCCAATCCGTCTATACGGATATTGCTGCTGAACATGAACGGATAAGTGCCGCCATGCAGTTTCAGATTTTTGATGTCCAAATTCTTGCAACGCCAGAACACTTCGTCGGCATCTTTTATCTCTACGTTCTCAATTTCGATGTCGTGCATCTCGCGGAACATCTTGGGGGCGTCGATGCGTGTGTTCGTCATTTTCAGATTATCGGAGTACCACAGAGCCGAACGCCCGCCGACATCGAAGAAACAACGGTCGATAACGAAACCGTGCACGTGCCAGAAGGGATAATTTCCCTCGAACCGACAATCAACGGCTTCGATGTTGCTGCATTCCTTGATGGCTGATTCTCCGGCACGGATAATTACATTCTCCAAACGTAAGTCATGTGATTCGAACAAAGGTCTTTCACCTCCGAATTCTGCATTTGATATTACTTTCATACTTTCCTTATTTTTAATTATTATTCATATTCAACCTGTAACAACGCAAAAGTACGAAGCTCCCTCCATAACAACTTTGCTTCAAGGCTCAAACTGCTTTGTTCTGAAGTTCACCTTGTAATGGAGAGGTAATATTTTATCTCTCTGATGCAAAAATAGATGGTATCTGCCACATGCTTTGTAGACGAATTCCCGGTATTCATACCCAAATTACGGATTATGCTTATGCCTATTCCTACACAAATTGCCTAAAGCCTAATCTAACTCTGTTTTAACGTGTAGTAGTGGATTATATTATTCCGATACCGGCTCTTTGGTCCAAACGATTGAATGAAGTTATCAATTGACCGAAGAAGAAACAAAATCTGGATTTTGGGGATTCCTGATAAGGGGCTGTCCTTTGTCAAGGGCCCGCAGTATCTCCATTTCGTTATCGAACATTTCGAGATTTTCCTTCATACGTTCGATGTGTGTCGTTTTTGGGATAACAACCATACCCGACTGGATCTGAAAGCGCAATACCACTTGGCGTACCGTCTTGTGATAGCGGTCGACGATATACTGCAATACTTCGTCATCGTAGATTTCATTAATCTTACTCTGTCCCAACGGGACCATCACTGAACTTGAATACCTTTGGCAAAAGTGTTGCCCACGACCTCCTGATGTTCCATGTAGGGATGAATCTTGATCTGGTTGACGACAGGCTTGATACGAGCGTATGCCAGCAATTCGTCCACATGATGCGGATTGAAGTTGCTCACCCCGATGGCACGAATCTTCCCCACATCGACATACTTTTCCATGATTCTCCATCTCTCCTTGACCTTTCTGGCTACCGACCAATGAATCAGCATCAGGTCAACATACGTTCCCCCGAATGCTTCAATAGTCCGGTCGAGCGACTCGCGTACCTTTCCGCTACGTACGGCATCGGGAGAGACTTTCGAAATAATGAACACTTCACTCCGGCCGATACCGCTTTCCTTGATTCCGTACCACACTTCGGCCTCGTTGTCGTAGCCTTGCGCCGCATCGACCAAACGGTATCCCAGTCCGATGGCGTGTTTCACACACTCTGCGGCAGTCTCCTTGAGAGTAGACGTGCCGACCCCAACTGCGGCATCTCTATCCCGTTGTTCAGCACGACACGGAGAATGGCAGGCAGTGTATCGGCCGTTTGAGCCGTTTGTCCGTTGTTGGAAGTTCTGCCCCACAACCTGTCAGTATGGTTCCTGTCAGGAAACACTTTTGTAGGATATGCCGACCAGCATCCTTTGGTCAGCGTGATAGATTACGATACCGTCACGCCCATCTTGCATACGCACAGCCAATTTTCAGTCTATGCACTTTATAAAGGGATGGGCGTTACTCTTCTCTCCGGACTTGTTGCATGGAACTCCGTTGGGTAATCACATCAAAGACTTCTCTTTCTTTTCTTATCAGTCCAATGAAGCCGGAGAGCACATCCGTTGTCATATCATCGATATGGCCAAAAGTAAACTTATCAACGGAGAACAAATCATGTAGACCGCTTATGACTTGGGGTTCGAATACCCGCAACATTTAAGTCGTATATTCAAAAAACAGACCGGACAGACTCTCTCGGAATACAGTAGAGATATAAGGGAACGAAAGTTCCGATAACCTTATCGATTACCGGAACTTCAGAAAAATCGAGAAAATGTCTGTCATGCAGGACACTCAATACCATAGAGTCGCTGTACTTCTTCCGGAGCGTGTAGGTCGAGAATCATATTGTATCCCATATTCATGGAAGCAATTGCGGCCATATCCTCCGGTGTCAGCATGAAATCCCCGATATTGAAATTCTCTTGCATCCGCTGCCGATGTACCGATTTGGGAATGGAGACAACTCCGCGCTGTAAGTGCCAGCGCAGTACGACCTGTGCTGCCGATTTATCATATTTGCGAGCGATACCGGTCAGAATATCGTCCGTGAACAATCCGTTCCGTCCTTCGGCCAAAGGTCCCCATGCCTCTGCTTGTATGCCGAGTTCCTGCATGGTCCGTATCGCATCGGTTTGCGGAGTATAAGGATGCACCTCTATCTGATTGACCGCCGGAATAACATTAGCATTATGGCATAAATCCAGCAATCTGTCCGGCTCGAAATTGCATACCCCGATAGCCCGCACACGTCCTTTCGCATAAAGTTTTTCCATAGCCCGCCATGCGCCGTAATAGTCGCCGAAAGGCATGTGGATCAGATAGAGGTCGAGGTAATCCAATCCCAAACGGGCGAGCGAAGTGTCTAATGCTCGCAATGTCCGTTCATAACCCATTTCTGAAATCCATGCTTTGGTCGTGATGAACAGTTCCTCACGCGGAATACCACTTTTCCGAATAGCCATACCGACCGCCCGTTCATTTCCATAGACCGAAGCGGTGTCGATGAGCCGATAGCCGACGGCAAGCGCATCGGTAACAACTCTTTCGCACTCGGTGGCATCGGGTATCTGAAAGACACCAAAGCCTTGTATCGGCATCTTTACTCCGTTATTCAATTCTTTGAAATCCATACCATAATATCGTTATAATTAGTTTTTCAAGATATTCAATCATGATTGTAGATACACTCCGAATCCATTCCAATAACCTGAATAAAAAACATTATCTATTGCATGAAGTTATTGAGTTTGTTGGCCGGATTGAGCGGTGTTTGGTCGGACAATACCAACGATTTGACCATATGCAACGTTCCCTGCTTGTACTTCTGAAAGTGTTCCGAAGCGATATGCTGCTCGTATGCTTCACGGCTCGCATAGGTTTCGAGAATCGTTACTTTACAGGGATTCTCCTTTTCGCCGACAGCATACATCGTCAGTACGCCCGGTTCGGTACGCAGGGAGATTTCACCTACCTCGGTTGCATAGTTCATATACTCGTCAAGATACTGCGGATAAACCTCTATTTTCGACAGCCGTACGATACCATCGGTCGTCATCGGCTCTTTAACGCACATACCCGGATTATCCGGATTCAGACATTTGCCGATGATCTCTCCTGTCGCAAGGTAGGAGTAGGTCGGGAACTCGAATAATACGGGTTTTAGTTTCGTATAGTCGAGTTTGCCATCGCTGTCAAGCACATCGGAAGCAGCGTATGTATTGACTATCGCGCAAATGAAATTGTCGAAACCGTCGGTTTCATAAATGTCCACCACTTCACACTCCATCGTGAGTGGTGATGCGTCTATAACGGGCGTATCGTTCTCTCCGATATGGTAAGCAAACACCTCCGACTTATCGACCGTCGCACCACTTACACTTCCTACATAGTCAGCTTTCGGTAACATCTCACGACTCACAAGATTGACGGAAAGTCGTTTTGATTTTTTAATACCTTGATTGGTATAATGACTTTTACTCATGCTGACCAGTATCCGGTCATGGCCGATGACTCCCGTGTGTCCTACCACAAGCCAGTTTACTTTCCCTTCGACCTCCGTCCCGACAACCGTCATTGGTTTGGGATAGAGTGCCAACAGATTTCCGAGATTTTTCTTGTTTGTCTCCATTATATCGGGTTGTGTAGTGTTCTCTTTCACAGCAGTGCTGCACGACAACATGACAAGCAGTGACAGAACACCTGAGATTATTTTTACCATGATTGATTTATTTATCTATTTGACTTTCGGTGAACGGATCGGCACGATGCCCCATCAAATCGATTTTGGCATACTCCTTATCAAACTCCTCCATCTCCCAAGCTGAGAGACGGACCGTTCCCGCACCGAGCAGGTCATCCAAGTGTGCCGGATTGGTCGTTCCGGGTATCGGAGCAATCCACGATTTGCGAGATAACATCCATAGCAAAGCGAATTGCGCGAGTGTCACTCCCTTGCGCTCGGCCCATTTGCGAACCAAGGCGATAAGCGACATATTGTGCTTCAAAGCTTCGGGCGTGAATTGCGGCAAGTTCCAACGCCGGTCTCCCTCGTAGAAACGGCTGTTTTCATTGATTATCCCGGTGAGAAACGCACGCCCCAGCGGAAAATAAAGCACGAAGCCGATACCGAGTTTTTCCAATGTCGGGAAGATTTTGGTTTCAGGCTCCCGCCACCAAATGGCATACTCGCTCTGCACGGCGGAAAGCGGGCAGACGGCATGCGCCCGACGGATGGAACGGGCACTCGCTTCCGACAGCCCCCAATGCAGCACTTTGCCCTCCTGCATCAAATCCTTGACAGTTCCGGCCACCTCTTCCATCGGCACTTTCGGATCGACACGGTGTTGATACAAGAGGTCGATATGGTCAGTATGCAGGCGTTTCAAAGAGCCCTCCACCGCCCGACGAATATGATCGGGACGGCTATTGATAGCAGTCGGTTGTTTCTCCTCGACACCGAAGCCGAACTTCGTTCCGATTTTCACTTTGTCGCGAAACGGAGCGGCAGACAACCCAGACCAATAGCCGATACGTCCAGCTCTCCGAGCTTGCGATACTCCATCGTATCGTCCGCATTTGGCGTATTTTTATCAGATAAATTTCCTGATAAAGAAGAGATAGGGGGTTCGGTAAACACACGGGAAACACCCGTTGTAGCTCCGGCCGCGAGTAGTGCAAAACTTGATGCCGTCCTTAAGAAATTTCTGCGATCCATAATCTTCTATTTTTTCATTGTTCATTTTCTGATTGCAAATTTACCGCGATTGAATAAGTCGGCTTGTATACGATTTACGGATATTTATACCCGAATCCTCGAAATAGTGCATGAGCTCAGATTTCCTTCAATACAATATTTCAGTTTTCTTTTTAAGAAGATAATGGGGTTTGCTCCTAATGAATATCGGTTAATAAATTAACAAAAAGGGAGGGACAGTACATGATGACATATCCCCTAGGTATGGGTAGCAGTCCGGACGCTCTTTAGCAGGGATTCAAGAAAATACCGTTCTTTCCTTGTATCCTGTCATACAAAACAACAAACAACCGATATTCTTATTGTTCGGATACAGAATTTTCATCAGATGCTATCAGAAATACAGACTTTCCCAGCTACGCAATCTGAACACGATATTTATTACCATTTCAATGGAACGAGCAGCCTTACGGACAACTAATATATAACATTCATCAAATCAAATAGTTATAACACATGAATGTTACGTATGGATTGGTCGCACGGGTTACTAATAGTTGGTCGCACATTATGCACATTATTTTTAAAAGTGTAGTAAAGGTAAGAACATAAAAAAAGCACTAATATATTGAATATCAGTGCTAAATATTTGTTCTTAATTTGCTTTCGCGGTGCGTACGGGACTCGAACCCGTGACCCCATGCGTGACAGGCATGTATTCTAACCAACTGAACTAACGCACCAGAATTTCATTTCTTTATTGCTGTCTCTCTCGATTGCGGTTGCAAAGGTAGCTGTTTTTTTTATATCTGCAATAGCTGAGAAAGATTTTTTTCATCTTTCTCATTCATTTGTTGATTATAAGTAGATTATATCTATCTTTGTGACACAATTTATAAAGCAACAAAAAGAAACATGAAAGATACACCTATCAAACGGCATCTAATTGATGAAACTATCGAAGAATTTCAAATTACAGATTTCTCAAAAGCAACCATTCGTGAAGTAAAAGCCATAGCAGCTAAAGCAGAAACAGCATCCGGAGTCGAATTTATAAAAATGGAAATGGGCGTACCGGGTCTCCCCCCTTCTACTGTAGGAGTAAAAGCCGAGATAGAAGCATTGCAAAATGGAATAGCCAGTTTGTATCCCGATATTAATGGACTACCAGAACTAAAATCGGAAGCCTCCAAATTTATAAAAGCATTTATCGATATAGATCTCAAACCGGAAGGTTGCGTACCTGTCACGGGATCCATGCAAGGTACTTTCGCATCTTTCCTTACCTGCAGTCAATGCGATGAAAAAAAAGATACTATTCTGTTCATAGATCCTGGCTTTCCGGTCCAAAAGCAGCAATTGGTGGTCATGGGACAGAAGTACGAGACATTTGATGTATACGATTATCGAGGAGACAAATTAAAAGAAAAACTCGAGAGCTACCTGAAAAAAGGAAATATTTCAGCTGTTATATACTCAAATCCGAATAACCCCAGCTGGATCTGTTTAAAAGATGAAGAACTGAAGATCATCGGTGAACTAGCCACCCAATATGATGTAATCGTCCTTGAAGATTTAGCTTATTTTGCCATGGACTTCCGCCAAGATCTGAGTACTCCGTATCATGCACCTTATCAGCCTTCGGTGGCACACTATACAGATAATTATATTTTGCTTATATCCGGTTCTAAAGCCTTCAGTTATGCAGGCCAACGTATTGGTGTCAGCTGTATTTCTGATAAATTATACCATCGCCATTATCCCGGATTCGATAAACGCTACGGAGGCGGTACTTTTGGCACTGTATTTATCCATCGTGTGCTTTATGCCCTCTCTTCGGGGACGAGCCATTCGGCACAATTCGCCATGGCAGCTATGCTGAAAGCAGCGAACGAAGGTAAATACAATTTCCTGAACGAAGTGAGGATATATGGTGAACGCGCCCGTAAATTGAAAGAAATATTCTTGCGTTACGGATTCCATCTGGTATACGACAAAGATCTTGAAGATCCTGTTGCCGACGGTTTCTATTTCACCATAGGCTATCCGGGAATGACAAGTGGAGAGCTGGCAAAAGAGTTGATGTATTATGGGGTCAGTGCAATTTCCTTGGTTACTACAGGTAGCCAACAACAGGGACTACGTGCATGCACTTCCTTTATCAAAGAGCACCAATATGCTCAACTGGATGAAAGAATAAAGTTATTTGCCGAAAATCATCCTATATCTTAAAAAGAGCACACTAAATCGAAAAAAAGAGGAATATTGTTTGTTCGTGTAAAATAAATCTTTAAATTAGGGGCATGAACATCAATACTGACATATTTAAGATACAATCGAATAATGTAATGCCGTCGAGAGGAAAGATTCTGATATCAGAGCCTTTCCTCCACGATGTAACTTTCGGAAGGTCAGTAGTATTGCTTGTTGATCATACTGAAGAAGGAAGTATGGGATTGATTATAAATAAACCACTCCCATTGATGCTCAATGATATCATTAAAGAATTTAAATATATAGAAGATATTCCGTTACACAAAGGAGGTCCTATCGGAACTGACACTTTGTTTTATCTGCATACTTTACACGAAATACCCGGAACCCTTCCGATCAACAATGGATTATATCTCAACGGAGATTTCGATGCTATCAAGAAATACATTTTACAAGGAAACCCTATAAAAGGAAAGATACGCTTTTTCCTCGGATATTCCGGCTGGGAATGCGAACAACTGATTCAGGAAATAAAGGAGAATACCTGGATTATTTCAAAAGAAGAAAATACCTATTTAATGAATGAAGATATAAAAGGTATGTGGAAGGAAGCCTTAGGGAAATTGGGCAGCAAGTATGAAACCTGGTCCCGCTTCCCGCAAGTTCCTTCTTTAAACTAAAATCATCGTTTGGGATTCATACATTGCACAAGCACGGCATCTTTATAACCTTCGTGTGTTAACAGCCATTCTTTCAATACTCCACATTGGGTAAATCCACAAGAATTGAACAATCGCAAACTGGGTTCATTATCCACAGCTATATGGGCATACAATTGTTTTATAAATAAAAAGTTGAAAGCATATTCACAAAGCAGTTTCAATGCATCGGAAGCATACCCCTCCTGTCTATAATTGCTGTGAACGGCAATTCCGACTGCCCCTCTTGAATGTAAAGGTACAAAATCAGTTATATCGACCGTACCCAAAGTACAATTATCTTTCCGACGCATAATCATCAGCCGCAACTGTTTATCGGCAAACATGTCACTTTGCGATCCTTCAATATACTGTTTGAGTACAAAACGCGAATAGGGAACTGTAAAACTACTGATATCCCACATAGAAGGATCATTTTCCATTTCGTACATAAGATCCAAATCCTCCGGTTCCACTGCACGGAGATATATTCGCTCGTTGGCTAAGAAAGATTGCTTCATCATTTATTCTTTATCAATATGCAGTTCGGCACGCAATCTTTTTTCTCCCGGAAGACAGAAAAAAGAGGCTGTCAGTCCTATAAGTGCACATAACGCACCTGTACTACTAAGTGTAAAGTAGTAACCGGCCAGATTAAACACCACTACAAATTCCAGTAAAGCCAGCCGAACAGCCCCCCAAAGCATATAACGGCTCAGGGCCACCGGAAACGTCAGCTGATCTATTTTCTTTGTCAGAACAAAACTAAATAGTTTAAGAGAAAGAGGTATACAGACGGCAGTCATCAAAATACCTACTGTTTCGAAAACATAAACAGCCCGTACATTGTCTGCTTTTATTCCTACAGGCAACACGCCGGCTTCTCCCAATAGCACCAACAATAACGGAATAATCCAAAAAGAAATATACTGTACCTTCTGGCTTTTCACAATGCGTTTTATTTGCTCTTCCATTTATATATAATGATTATCAGTTAATGGTAAGTTTCCTTTTAAACGGTACCGGTAAAAGTCGTACGGTTCACAATACTTCTACCCAACGTTATCTCGTCTGTGTATTCCAGCTCGTCACCAATGGATACCCCACGGGCAAGTACGCTCAATTTGACACCCATTTTCTCAAGTTTACGGTAAATATAAAAATTCGTGGTATCCCCTTCCATGGTTGTGCTTAGAGCAAGAATCACTTCATTTATTCCCCCTTCGGCTACCCGGCGCACCAGACTTTCTATCTGCAGATCGCCCGGTCCTACCCCATCCATCGGTGAAATCACCCCCCCCAAAACATGGTACAACCCACGATATTGTTGAGTGGCCTCTACGGCCATCACATCCCGTATATTCTCCACTACGCAGACCATAGACGCGTCCCGCTGCGGATTTGCACAAATCTGACAAGTTTCCGTATCAGATATATTATGACACACCTTGCAATATTTCACCTCATGCTTTAAAGTTATAATAGAACTTCCGAAAGCTTCCACCACAGAGGTATCCTGACGCAACAGGTGAAGCACCAGTCTCATAGCTGTTTTCCGTCCGATACCCGGCAATTTAGAAAACTCTCCGACGGCCTTTTCAAGTAACGTCGATGGATATTGTTGATTCATGTACAAACAAGTATATCTATTTAATTATCAATAAAGTATATACCAGTAAAAAAGTTGCAAACCTATTATAGAAAGGACTCCAACCCCATAAAGCCACTGTATACTTTATGGAGTACAAAGATACGCATATTTTATAAATGGCAAATCAGGTGTTAATAAAATAGGCTATTTATCGGTCATCTTGTTCATTGTTCCTGCTACAAACAATACAGTCGTCTCCTGATTGTTGAACAATCAAGTCTACATTTTTGTTATTATAGCTAAAAAACTAAATTTATGGACTTAAAAAAGACAACTTTCTACTTATTTACGCTCTTTAGTTTGATGTTAATTTCCTGTAGCAACGATGATGAAAACAAAAATGATGCGCAGGTAACAGTTACTGTAGTCAGTGCTGATGGCAAACCTCTGCCCAACGAAATTGTGCAAATGTTCGATGAAAAGACTTATGAAGAGTTCAAAAAAGACAATCGAACAACTCCTACGGCATATGCATTAACTAACTCCACCGGAGTTGCCACTTTCATTTTTACTTATGATAAGTGGTTCGAATCAAACAAAGACCGATTTTTCACTTTCGCTGTCCAATATGGCAGTGGTACAGAAAATTATGAAATATGGTCTGCAGGACGTACCGTACGCCCGGGTTCAGTTACACAAATCGAGTTGAAACTTAAGCCTTTATAAACGAAAAACGGTTTTATAAGCAAATCGCGGGTCATGCCCCACAGAGTGACTTATAAAACCGCCTTTTGATTTTATCTTCAGTAGATTCCCTTTTCTACAGGTATCGCACAACTCAGGATAGAAACCATATTTCTTAACCAGTTCTTGAAACTTATTATGCTCCTCCGATTTATAACTATTCCGAAATGAACTGAATTCCAGTTCAATCGCCCTCTTGGGTATTCCTTCATAAGTTCTAAGAAAGAAAATAAAATATATCTTATCCCTAAAAAATAAAACGATGCAAAATATCATTATTACATTTATTGCCTTTTTTGTACTCAGATTACTTTCCTTATCCTACTCCATTCGTAACGAGAAACGTCTTCTGAAAAGTGGAGCGGTACAATATGGTAAAGTTAATTCGCTATTACTGACATTAGCACATATCGTCTACTATTTTTCGGCCCTCTATGAAGCATACACTTCGGGAACTACCTTCAACTACTTCTCTGTTTGTGGTGTTTTTATAATGGGCTTTGCTTATGCTATGCTATTCTATGTGATCTATAAACTCCATGATGTATGGACAGTAAAACTTTATATCATTCCCGATCATCGCATTGAAAAAAGCTTCCTTTTCAGAACAGTAAGACACCCCAATTACTATCTGAATATCATACCTGAACTAATTGGAGTTGCTTTACTCTGCAATGCCTGGTATACATTACTCATTGGACTCCCTATCTACGCTTGTTTGCTCGCTATACGTATCCGACAAGAGGAAAGGGCCATGAAAGAACTATTGGAGAATTAAGTTTCTACATTTGTATTTGGAGGAAACATTTTCATCATATAATAGAACTGGATAGGTCTCACCACAGATTACACGTAACACAGACAAATAATTTATTTCATTGAGAATTAGATTAAAGAATCCGTGTTAATCCATGTAATCCGTGGTGAATTCAAAACCACTCCGGAAAAAACATTCTGTCCCAAGCCGGTATTTGAGCTATCCTTTATCCACTATTATTGTTTAATTTTGCCGTACTAATTATCAAGCGCTTAACTATCATGAAAACAATATCAAAAATTTGTCACAATTCTTGTACTATTAGCCGGCATTGTCCCTGTCTATGCCATCATGAACATCGTATTCGATCCTAATGACGATGGAAATCTGTTAATAACACTCGGCACTCTGACACCTATACCGGGTGACCTTTTGATGGTATATGCCTTCAAAGACAAATATCAAATTTTAATTAGCAATCATCGTTTGCAAAATAAGTGTTACCTTTGCACTCGTTATGATGATACTTGCCACTATTGTATGCTACTTTGCCATTCTCTTGCTGATAGCCCGTATCACCGGACGGAAAGGAGGTTCGAATGCAGCGTTTTTTAAAGGAGAAAACCAGTCTCCATGGTACGTCGTTGCTTTCGGAATGATTGGCGCATCTATTTCGGGAGTAACCTTTGTATCCGTACCGGGCATGGTAAAGGCGATGGATATGACGTATATGCAAACCGTATTCGGCTTTTTCTTCGGTTATCTGGCTGTCGCCCATATACTCCTCCCACTCTACTATAAACTCAACCTGACCAGTATATACACTTATCTGGATACCCGTATCGGAAAGCGTGCCTACCGTACAGGAGCCTCTTTTTTCCTTCTTTCGCGTATGCTGGGCACAGCTGCAAAACTATACCTTGTCTGTCTGATTCTATATACCTACGTATTTCGTGATATGGGTATCCCATTCTGGAGTATTGCTGCCGGATCGGTAGCTTTAGTATGGATATACACTCACAAAAGTGGCATTAAAACAATTGTCTGGACGGATACTTTACAGACTTTCTGCCTGATCGCAGCACTGATCAGCATCCTTGTTTTTGTCACTGCAAAGTTAAATCTTGACTTCAGCGGAGTTATACAAACAATCAGCAGCAATGAACACAGTCGCATCTTTGTATTTGATGACTGGATGTCGCGCCAGAATTTCTTCAAACAGTTTCTAAGTGGGATTTTTATTGTTATTGTCATGACCGGACTCGATCAGGATATGATGCAGAAAAACCTTTCCTGCCGTAGTCTGCGTGACGCGCAGAAGAACATGTATTGTTATGGCTTTGCATTCGCTCCGCTCAACCTGCTGTTTCTGGGGCTTGGCATTTTATTACTGGTCCTTGCTCAAGAGATGCAGTTGGAACTTCCGGCTGCCGGTGACGACATCCTGCCGCTGTTTGCTACCCAGGGTTATCTGGGCGAAGGAGTACTTATCCTATTTACAATCGGTATCATTGCCGCCGCTTTCAGCAATTCGGATTCAGCCTTAACCGCCATGACAACGAGCTTTTGCATCGACTTGCTCGACACAGGCAAAGACACAGAGGAAGAAGCCCGTAGAAAACGAAACCGGGTACATATAGGACTATCCGTCCTACTTATTTTCTTTATCTGCCTTGTCGATGCATTGAATAACCAAAGCGTCATCGATGCTATTTACATCATAGCCTCCTATACATACGGACCTCTTCTGGGAATGTTTGCTTTCGGATTATTCACCCAACGAAAAACAAACGACCGATGGGTGCCGTTTATTGCGATAGCTTCACCACTGATTTGTTACGCAGCCGATAGATTTGCCCGGCAGGAAACCGGCTATCAGTTCGGATACGAATTATTGATGCTGAACGGCATCCTTACTTTTGCAGGAATGTGGATCGTATCAAAAAAACAACTAAAAAATGAATTTTAAAACCAACAAGAAATATGGAAATAACCAATGCTGAATTTGTAATTAGTAATACGGACGTGAAAAAATGTCCGGCAGGCACTTTCCCCGAATATGCCTTTATCGGCCGATCCAATGTAGGAAAATCCAGCCTCATCAATATGCTGACCGGACGAAAGGGGCTGGCCATGACTTCCGCTACTCCCGGTAAGACCATGCTTATCAATCATTTTCTGATCAACAACAGCTGGTACCTGGTTGACTTACCCGGATACGGATATGCCAGACGAGGTCAGAAAGGCCAGGAACAGATACGCACCATCATCGAAGATTACATCCTCGAACGCGAACAGATGACCAATCTATTCGTATTGATAGACAGCCGTCTGGAACCCCAGAAAATAGATCTTGAATTCATGGAATGGCTGGGTGAGAACGGCATTCCTTTTGCCATTATCTTCACCAAAGCAGACAAACTGAAAGGGGGACGACTCAAAATAAATATCAGCGCTTACTTGGGAGAATTACGGAAACAATGGGAAGAACTCCCTCCCTATTTCATCACTTCATCAGAAGAGCGCCTTGGCAGGACAGAGGTATTAAACTACATCGAGTCAATCAATAAAGAACTTAATTCAAAATAAAAACAAGGATATCAAATGAAAAGAAAACTATTATCATTTGCAGTTCTTATCACACTACTGCTTGTACCGACCGTAAACCGTGCACAATCTATCAAGGACTTATTCAATAAAGACAATATCTCCAAAGTTGTCAACGCTGTCACAGGACATACCGAAACAGTGGATATGACCGGGACCTGGCGTTATACCGGCTCAGCCATTGAGTTCGAGTCTGAAAACCTGCTGAAGAAAGCCGGAGGAACCGTCGCTGCTTCCGCTGCCGAACAAAAGCTGGACGAACAGCTGGCCAAAGTCGGCATTAAAGAGGGGCAACTGAGTTTTACATTCAATGCGGACAGTACTTTCGTAAGCACTTTAGGCAAACGCAAGCTGAACGGAACATACTCTTACGATGCCGGCACCCAGATGCTCCACCTGAGGTATATGAAATTAATCCCCATGAATGCAAAAGTCAATTATACCACTCAGCAGATGGATCTTCTGTTCGAAGCAGACAAATTGCTGAAGCTAATCACTTTCTTATCCAGTAAGAGCAGCAGTGCCACCCTCAAAGCCATCAGTTCATTGGCAGATAGCTATGACGGCATGATGCTGGGATATGAATTGAAACGATGAAAGGTTCTGAACGATGAATGATCGGCGGTGATCATTCATCGTTCAAAACTTTTCATCGTCTGTTCTCCGTCAGGATACAACCATCCATCATCCGCACAATACGGCCTGCCTCCTGGGCATTTTCTTCAGAGTGAGTTACCATCACGACTGTAGCTCCATCTTTATTTAACTCCTTCAATAAAAGCATCACCTCGTTGCCATTGGTAGAATCGAGGTTACCCGTCGGTTCGTCAGCCAATATAATTTTCGGGTTCGTCACAATAGCCCGGGCAATAGCCACACGCTGTTGTTGACCTCCGGAAAGTTGTTGAGGATAATGCTCCGTACGATGGCTTATCTGCATCCTTTCCAACGCTTTATTCACTCGATCTACACGCTCACGAACCGGCACACCGGCATATAGCAACGGTAATTCTACATTCTCAAATACAGTCAGTTCATCTATCAGGTTAAAGCTCTGAAATACAAAGCCGATATTGCCGTTCCGCATGTCTGTACGATCATTTTCCGAGTAGCGGGAAACTTCTTTACCGATGAACCACAACTCACCGGAAGTCGGATTGTCCAATAGTCCCAGTATATTCAGCAAGGTCGATTTGCCACATCCTGAGGGTCCCATTATAGCTACAAATTCGCCTTCCAATATATCGATACTGATTTCATTCAATGCAATAGTCTGTACACTCTCTGTACGGAATATCTTAGTCAATCCAATTGCTTTTATCATAATCTCCAACTATTTATTATTCATATCTCAATGATCTCACCGGATTCTGTGAAGCCGTCCGCCAGGTTTGTCCGATAACGGTCAATAGCGTAATCCCCGCAATAATCAGTCCGCCCCCCAAAAACAGCCACCAGCTCATAGTAGTCCGGTAAGCAAACTCATCCAGCCAGTGATACATAAAAAGATAACCCAACGGACAAGCCGGCACGAAAGCAATGCCCACCCATTTCAGATATTCCAGACAGAACATTTTTACGATCCCACCGGAATGTGCTCCATTCACTTTTCGAATCCCTATTTCCTTCGTTCGCTGCCGGGTGGACAGCGTTACCAATCCGAAGACTCCCATCATGGCAATCACAACGGCAAGGATCGTAAACGCAAGTAACATCCGGCTCTGTTGTCTCTCTTGTTCATAGTTCCGGTTTAAAGCATCTGAGAAAAACTTATATTTAAACTCCTTTATGAAAAAGGGGGCCATCTCCTCAAACTTCTTTTGTATGAAGTTCAAGGTTTCCTGTTTATGTTCTGGAGCTATTTTGATATGTATATTCCCCAAACATTCGGGACTATACATCAAATATGCCGGCTTTATCTTCTGTCGCAACGACTGGAAATTGAAATCCTGTACCACTCCTACAATCCGTTTTTTATTTGTGCCTACTCCAAACCCTCCGCTTATCTCCATACCTATCGGATCTGCTACCTTCATAGCCTTCCGGGCCGCTTCATTAATAATCACCGGAAAATCGTACGTGCCACTGAAGTAGGCTCCTCCATCCGCCTTCAAACCCTCTCCTTTCAGAAGCTTTAATCCGAATGTATTCACAAAATCACCATCCGCCCAAATACACATCATTCGTAAAGAGTCAGTCTCTCCTCTTTCGTCAGTCCACCTCAATACATCCCCCTGACTTTTGTCCCCTTCCAGATAATCAGTAATTTCAGCTCCCATCGAGACACTGCGTACATTCGGATTCTTTAATATTTCCTGCTTGAACCCGTCCACATTATACCACAGACCTGTATAAATGGAAATAACATTTTCTTTTTCCAATCCCAGGTCCTTGTTTTGCAAATAGTTCAGTTGTTTAAACACAATACCGGTACACAGCAACAACGTGATTGCTATGACAAACTGCACACAGAGCAGCCCCCGTATCAAGCCCCCCTTTTTCCCGTTCTTCTGTCCTCCTTTAAAAGCAATCAAAGGGTTAACCGCCGAAAGATAGAATGCCGGATAGCTGCCCGAAAGGCATCCCACACCGATAATGCCCAAAACAACGTAGACTAACACACTCCAACTTGCCTGCAACGTGATGTCCTTATCCATTATCCGATTAAAGACCGGCAACAGCAGTTCGGTCAAGGCCAGCGCCAATATCAACGAAATGAATGCTTGCACCAAACTTTCAGAAAGAAACTGAACGATCAGCGTCTTCCGCTTGGCCCCCGTCACCTTACGCACTCCGATCTCTTTATATCGTAATGCGGCACGTGCAGTCGACAAAGTGGTGAAATTGAACGCTCCATAAATATAATCAATACGGCCAAAATTATAAACAGATAGATGGAGGCCATACTACCATGATTCTTAACGGAAATATCAGCAAAATCGGTCTTTAAATGAATGTCCCTGAGCGGTTGGAAACGGAGCAGACGTTCCGTATGTGTGTGTTTACTCAGTATACGACTCATCCGCACCCGGTCGGAGTCGGACACAGATGTCCCGGGACGCATTTTCACATACACCATCGCATCCCGAACATCCCAAGGAGAAGACATCCGCACGATATTGACATCTATCTTATCAAAAAAAGACTGCCCTACAATCGCATCAAACTGAATATGGCTTTTACGGGGTACTTTCACCACCCCTACGATCCTCAATACCGACTCGCCATCCATTCCTCTGTTATACATTACTTCTTTCCCCACCGCCGGTTCATTCCCAAAAAACTTTTTAGCCAGCGTCTCAGACAAAACGATGTGATTGAATCCCGATTTCAGCCTGCCGGGATCTCCCTCTACCACAGGAAAATGGAAAACATCAAAAAAGGCCGTATCCACACGCATCCAATTGAGTGACAAAAATTTATCACCCGACCTCAAAGAAGTCATATCGACATTCCCAAGATAAGTGGCTTCTTCCACCTGCGGAAACTCTTTACGGAAAGCATCTGCCAGAAGTTTCGAAGTATAAGGATTTTCAGTCACCTCTCCGCTTTCGGAGCAATTCGCTTCAATCACCCTGAAAATTCTACCTGCATCCGGATTGTGATCTTCAAAAGTAAATTCATCTATCACCCACAAGTAGATAAGGAAAGCCGCTGCCATCCCCCATACAAATCCAAGTATATGAATGCTTGAAAACAGAAAGCTCCGTTTGATCAGACGAAGAGCAACTTTAAAATAATGGTTTATCATCATAGCGGTCAACTTATTTAACGGTCATCAAAATCAGATCGGTTTCATTAAACTCTCCAAGCTTGTCATTTCCCCGCAGCTGTATCGGATAGTATTTTTCCAAAACAGCTTTTCCGACAACAAAAGCAGGATCCCCATTCAGATTCAAGTTGGGCCAGAAGGATAAATCTCCTTGTAGACCGGCAGCTATCAGCGGTGATTCCGGATGTCCCCCACCGGTAACTTCCGGCAAAGAAAAAAACTCTCCGTTCCGCTTGTCATAGACCAAAGAATAAAGTTGCACTTCCCCCTTCCTACGGGCATTTTCACTATCGTACCCTTTATCGACATTCAAAAAGAGGAAATGATCCGTCTCCATACACGAAGTTACAAAATATGAACTCCGCACATTGCCCCCTCTAGCCACGTCGGCCCCTGTAATGCGAGATAATGAACCGAAATCAAGTTTATAAACGACCTCCAGTGTCGAGGCATCCTTCACCCTGTAGATCTTATTGCCGTATGCATGATAAAACAGTGTTCTTCCTCCCACATGATACACAATGTCCCGTTCAGCCTCAAAAAGACGAGGTTTATAACGTTCGGAATTTCCCAAAACAAAGTGACAGAGAGTATCCCCCTTCATCCCGAGTGTATAGAGTTCATCCGAATGTCTTACCGCCATTCCGTATCCTCCGGGCATTGAAAACAGATAGCTGTTTCCTATAGGCAGTCTGTTTCGGAATGTCTTAAGCTCCGCCGGCTGAGAAGAAGCCATCAGTCCGGTCAAAGAGGCGACTACCAGATAAGACCTCCGTTTATCTGTATTATAGCACGTAAAGCGTAATTGTTTCCTTTCAGAATCATAATAAAAGTTCTGCATCAAGTGTCCCCCTCCTATTCCGACGCCACCGCCCGGCGTGTGTATCACCTGTAAATCCGATCGAATAAGCAGTCGTTTCTTCCTCAGGTCCTTATCCAACAGCCACACACCCTCTTCATCAGGTATCAGAAAATCATCACCGGCAGCAATCAGGGATGTCCAATCATCATTGGCTTCCATGATCCTGTATTGCACCTGCTGCCCGAGATCAGTCAGTTTCATCGGGCGAACGTTTCGCAATGCAGACTCCACGTTCAAAACAATCATTCCATGATCTGTGATGTGAGAATCATATTTAATTCCAGAAGGGGCCTGATAGTCTTCCGGAAATACCTGTAGAGAATCGTTATCTCCCCATCCGGCAAGCGAGTCTTCCACGCCGGCCGCCGGAGTTGCACTTTTAGCAAACTCCCTCCGCAGCTCCTCCTTACTCACCCCCGGATTTTTATTACCACAAGCCGACAGGCACAATCCTCCCATCAAAAGTAAACTCCCCCAATAATAATATCTTTTAATCATTACCTTTCACTCCCCTTTTTAAAAAGCCTGTTTAAATTTTCCTTGAATAAATTTTATACGAGTTTTATCGAGAACAGATCTCAAAACAATCCCGGGCCGGATTTAACCGAGCCCTGAGACTATCCATATTCCATTTTATAAGCCGAGTTGGCGGAAGTAGTGTTTCAGCATCGTGTATCGTTCATTTTAGAGTGATTATAAGTGACGTAGTCTCTTTCTCGGTACCCTGTAAAGCAGGTATCCGCTTGAATACTTCAGGAGAAGATTTACTTAATTTCCACCCGGTTGTAAATGTAGCAAGCTGCTCCTCAGAAAAACCTTTCCGGGGCCAAAACGGAATGCCGTCAGGAAGATCAGGCTCCGGACAGGGATGAACCGTTTCTTCAGCCTGCGGTAAGGAGAAAAACGCTTTAGACCGTTTGTCATATATCAGCGAGTAAAGCGTTACTTGCTTCTTGTCGCGTGCATAGGGACAGTCATATCCTTTTTCTACATGCATGAATACGTAGCTGTCGGTCTCCACCCAATCCGACAGGAAATAGGCATTGTCCACATCGGCACCGCCAACCACCTCTTCTCCCGTAGCCCGATGCAACGTGCCGAAATCAAGTTCATAAACCGGTTCCAGGGTAAAGGCGTCTTTCATACGATAAACCGTATTCCCATAAGGCATAATGATCATGGGACAGCCCTTATAATGATAAACAGTCGCTTGTTCTCCCGAACGATATGAACCGTTACCGCGGGGAGGATAGTTTACTTTCTCTCCGATAGTAAAATGACAAAGTGTATCACCCCGCAAATTGAAGGTATAAACGTCGTTCGTAAATCGGGTCCAGGTAGCATACCCGTCTGCCATTCCTAACAGATAATTTCCGGAAATGCCTGCACGTTTATGGATATCGTCCGGTGTCAGAGGCCGGGATGCGCTTAACAAATCTTTCAGAGAAAGCCTGACAAAGGATTTGGGATTCTTTTTATCCCTCTGATCATACAGCACGCCGATCAACGTCCGGGAAGACTTTTCATAATAATCCGGATTGATGTAACGCTTCGTCTGAAAGTTGGTAAATCCATTTTCTTCCGTAATATCCACATCATTGCGAAACAACATCCGAATCATTTTCAGGTTCCCATCCAGCAGCCAGATGCCACCAATCCCCACTCCCAAGTAGCCCTCTTCAATCGGTATCAGGCGGAAGATGCCTCCTTTCACATCTTTAAATACCATGAAATCAAGCTGACTGCCCAATTGACTCAACTTCAGCGGACGGACATTCCGCAATGCGGCCTTCACGTCAAGACGCTCCGGATTTCCAGTAAGATAGTTCGCCTGATACCGAATGCCCGGAACAGGAACATACCCTTCCGGATATTCATCCGAAACCGACAATGCATTCTCTTGCCCATGCCGGACACTCAAACTATCCGACTCTCCTTTCATCTCCACCCGGCCACTTGCCGGCCCTTTCTGCTGACAGCTTCCCAGGAGGAGCAGCAGTCCCAACATCCAAGTGCTTTTCATTTTACTTCCGATCATCTTTGCAAATTCTATTTATTAAATAAAAGCAAGAAGTATACCAAACAGACATCCTATTATTTATCAACCTGTTACCGAAAACGGACGATCTGTAATTCGTACGAAAGCGTGCAGTTTTTGTACGATATCGTACACAGATTACCCAAACTTTTTCTCTATCTTTGTCCTGCCAATCAACATACTATACTATGACACTGAAACGAGGCAAAATACTGATAGCCGATGATAATGAAGACATCCTTTTCACACTGAAAATGCTGTTACGCCCCATTGCAGAATCAATCAGCATCACGACCGATCCGAGAGAACTGCTCCCCATCCTGTCACGCACACACTATGATGTCATCTTGCTGGACATGAATTTCAGGAACGATGCTGTCAGCGGACGGGAAGGATTCCACTGGTTGGAAGAGATCCTGAAACTGGATTCGGGAGCAGTGGTAATCTTCATCACGGCTTATGCCGATACCGAAAAGGCTGTACGGGCCATCAAGCTCGGCGCTACCGACTTCATCGCCAAGCCCTGGCAAAACGATAAGATGATTGCAACCGTATCTGCGGCATTGCAACTCAGCTTCAGCCGTACGGAAGTAGAATCACTGAAGGAGCAGAAAGAAGCTCTGACCGCCCCCTCGCCGGAACCGGCCCGAATCATCGGCGAATCGGCCGCCATGCAGGCTATTTTCCAGACCATCCGGAAATTTGCCGATACGGACGCCAATCTGTTGCTTTTAGGTGAAAACGGTACAGGAAAAGATCTGATAGCACGCTATGTATACGAACAGTCGCCCCGGAAAGGCGAAATATACGTCCCGATCGATTTGGGAAGCATCCCCGAAACACTGTTTGAGAGCGAACTCTTCGGATTCGAAAAAGGTGCTTTTACAGATGCGCAGAAAAAGAAACCCGGAAGGCTGGAGGTAGCCTCGGGAGGTACTCTGTTCCTAAATGAAATTGGCAACCTGAGCCTGCCTTTACAGGCCAAGCTGCTTTCGGTCATCGAACAACGCAAAAGTTCGCGACTGGGTTCCACCACTTCTTATCCGGTAGACGTGAGACTGATATGCGCAACGAATACCGACCTGTATACAGCCATCGATAACGGGCTGTTCCGGCAAGATCTTCTCTACCGCATCAATACGATCGAAATACGTATCCCTCCCTTACACGAACGGGGCAACGACCTTTTCCTGCTTGCCGATCACTTTTTACAACGCTATCGGAAAAAATATAAAAAAGAAGTCCGGGGCATTTCGAAAGAAGCGCGCAGATTGATGCAACTCTATCGTTGGCCGGGGAATGTACGCGAGCTGGAACATGCCATCGAACGGGCGGTCATCCTCTCAGGCAATCCAATGTTGATGCCGGACGACTTCATGCTTCGCACATCGCCTCAGGGACAGGTTTCGGAGAAAGAGAAATACAACCTTGAACGCCAGGAGCGCGAAACCATCAGCGAAGTACTCCGGCTTTGTGCCGGCAACATTACGTTAGCCTCAGAAATGCTGGGAATCACCCGGACATCGCTATACAGGCGGATCGAGAAACACGGATTATAACCTCAAACAGTTACACGACATGAAACAAAAATGGGCGAGGAAACCCCTTATATTGACAGCAGCCCTTTTGATCTGCTGTTACACCACCGTGTGGTTAGGCATGCACGGTTTCTATATCAGCCTGCCGGTATCCGTATGCCTCTTGCTATACACAGCCTACAGAATCTATCGCTACATCCTCCGCTCCACACGTGCCATGGCACAGTTCATCTGGTCTGTCCGCTATTCCGAGTTCCTCTCCTCCCCCGTGCAAAGCGAAGAAAGCCTCCGTTCACTGCCGGCAGAGCTTCTGAACGAAATGAACCAAGCCTTGGATTTCTACAAACAGAACCTTCAGAAGAAAGAAAGCAAACTACAATATTTTCAGGCTCTGGCCAACCACATCGATATGTCCGTATTGGTATATACCCCTTCCGGACGGATCGAGTGGATGAATGAAGCCGCCAAAAGACTGCTCGACAACCACAATCTGAAAAGTATCAATGAACTGAAATACTTTCACAGCGAGCTGCCTGCCCGCCTTTACTCCTTAAAAGCGGGTGACATCTCCGTTCTGCAGGCGAAAAAAGAGGAAGAGACCATCCAACTGGCACTTTCCGGAATGGAGTTTGTGATACAGGGACGACCGCTCACAGTGGCCAGCATGAAAAACATCCATTCGGTATTAGACAGCCAGGAAACCGAAGCCTGGCAGAAACTGATCCGTGTACTGACACACGAAATCATGAATTCCATCACTCCGGTCACGTCTTTGTCCGAATTGCTGGAACATCAGATCGAAGACTTTGACGGCAATGAAGAAGAGCGGGCCGAAATACGCCGGATGTTACAAACCATCCGCCGGCGGGGCGACGGGTTAATTCGGTTTGTCAACAGTTACCGGGAAGTGTCTCACCTGCCACAACCCCTGCTGAAGATATATACATCACAAGAATTACTGACAGGTGTGGTACGGTTGATGTACAGAGAACCGAATGACCTGCACTTGATACTTCCGCCCAAGGGCCAACGCCTGATGGCGGACAAAGATCTGATTGAACAAGTGCTGATCAACCTGATTAAAAACGCCCGCGAGAACGATGCGACCGACATCCGGATCTCAGCCGGATTAAGTTCCGGAGAACGCCCCTATATAAGGATAGAAGACAACGGGACAGGAATCGAGCAAGAGGTGCTCGACCGCATCTTTATCCCGTTCTTCACGACTAAACCCACCGGATCGGGCATCGGCCTGACCATCTCACGACAGATCATGCATCTGCACCGCGGCACCATCACCGTTTCATCCGAACCGGGGAAAGGCAGTATCTTCACCCTCTTGTTTCCGGGCGTATTCTAAAGAGGTGTAGCCATACGGTGCACAGGGTGTAGCCCTAAGCCTCGCATGGCTACACCCTATATACCGGACAGCTACACCCTCTCTGTCAGATGCCTTTTTAATACAATTTCACCGTCATACGACATCATTTATCAAAAAAAACCTTACCTTTGCCACTCACAAAACCATAAAAAGAAATAGAAAATGAAGAAAATACTATTTTTTATCACTATGATGGTGCTGAGCATCGGACTTGCCCAAGCTCAAGGAAAAGCAGAAATAAAGTTTGATAAGACAACCCACGACTTCGGAACGTTCTCGGAAAACAATCCTGTTGTGAGTTGCACTTTCAAGTTCACAAATATCGGCGATGCCCCGTTAGTCATTCATCAGGCTGTAGCATCCTGCGGATGTACCGTACCCGAATATACCCAGGAACCTATCATGCCGGGAAAAACAGGTACAATCAAGGTGACTTACAACGGAACGGATAAATATCCGGGACACTTCAAAAAGTCCATAACCCTGCGTACAAACGCCAAGACGGAGATGATACGTCTTTTCGTGGAAGGCGACATGACAGCCAAAGACGCGAAATAAGCAAAAATTAATAACAACAATGAGGAGAATCTTTCGGGATTCTCCTTTTTTTTTGCTTACTTTGAAGCTGTTTTGAGAAACCGACCGTTTGGAAATCTGATAAACTATACATAAACTACAAAAAACAATTATGAAACAAGAAGAAGACAAGTTTACGGGCTTACCCGAGAACGCATTCCGGGAACTGAAACCGGGAGAAGTGTACAACCCGCTGATGAGTCCAAAGAAAACGTATCCGGAGGTAAACCTCTGGTCTGTAGCATGGGGTATCGCCATGGCCATCCTTTTCTCGGCTGCCGCAGCCTATCTGGGACTAAAAGTAGGACAAGTATTCGAAGCTGCCATCCCCATCGCCATCATAGCAGTCGGAGTATCCGGCGCAGCCAAACGCAAAAACGCACTCGGCGAAAACGTCATTATCCAATCCATCGGCGCCTGCTCAGGCGTCATCGTGGCAGGAGCCATCTTCACACTGCCTGCCCTCTATATCCTGCAAGCCAAATATCCGGATATGTCGGTCACCTTTATGCAAGTGTTCATCAGTTCACTGCTGGGCGGTGTGCTGGGCATCTTGTTCCTGATTCCTTTCCGCAAATACTTTGTAAGCGACATGCATGGCAAGTATCCTTTTCCCGAAGCGACAGCCACCACACAGGTGCTGGTGTCGGGTGAAAAAGGAGGCAGCCAGGCCAAGCCATTGCTGATGGCAGGATTGATCGGCGGTCTGTACGATTTCATCGTGGCTACCTTCGGCTGGTGGAACGAAAACTTCACCACCCGCGTATGCGGAGTAGGCGAAATGCTGGCCGACAAAGCCAAACTGGTTTTCAAGGTAAACACCGGCGCAGCCGTACTCGGCCTGGGATATATCGTCGGACTGAAATATGCTTCCATTATCTGCTTCGGCTCCCTGGCCGTATGGTGGATCATCGTACCGGGCATGTCACTCTTCTTCGGTGATTCGGTACTGAATCAGTGGAATCCGGACATAACCGCCACGGTAGGCTCTATGAGTCCCGAACAGATATTCAGCTACTATGCCAAAAGCATCGGTATCGGCGGCATTGCCATGGCAGGTGTCATCGGCATCATCAAATCATGGAGCATCATCCGCAGTGCGGTGGGACTGGCGGCTAAGGAAATGGGCGGAAAGAGTGATGCCGAAAAGAACATTATCCGCACCCAACGCGACCTCTCAATGAAAATCATTGCCATCGGTTCCATTATCACGCTGATTCTGGTAGTGCTTTTCTTCTATTTCGATGTGATGCAAGGCAACCTGGTGCATACACTGGTAGCTATCCTGCTGGTGGCCGGAATTTCATTCCTGTTCACAACGGTAGCCGCCAATGCAATCGCTATCGTGGGCACTAATCCCGTATCGGGCATGACTCTGATGACATTGATTCTGGCATCGGTCGTTATGGTGGCTGTCGGGTTGAAAGGCCCTTCAGGCATGGTGGCTTCATTGGTAATGGGTGGTGTGGTCTGTACCGCACTTTCCATGGCAGGAGGTTTTATCACAGACTTGAAAATCGGATACTGGCTCGGCAGCACACCGGCCAAGCAGGAAGCATGGAAGTTCCTCGGAACCATCGTTTCGGCTGCTACCGTAGGCGGTGTAATGATTATCCTGAACAAAACTTACGGATTCACAAGCGGTCAGCTGGCTGCCCCGCAGGCTAACGCAATGGCTGCCGTCATCGAGCCGTTAATGAGTGGTGTGGGCGCTCCGTGGATGCTCTATGGCATCGGTGCTGTACTGGCCATCGTATTGACGCTCCTGAAAGTTCCCGCACTGGCATTTGCACTCGGTATGTTTATTCCTCTCGAACTGAATATACCGCTGGTGGTGGGCGGTGCGATCAACTGGTATGTGACTACCCGCAGTAAAGACGCTTCACTCAACACGGAACGGGGAGAGAAAGGTACATTACTGGCATCCGGATTCATCGCCGGAGGTGCCCTGATGGGTGTAGTCAGTGCGGCAATGCGCTTCGGAGGCATCAATCTGGTAAATGACGCGTGGCTGAACAACACTCTGTCTCAACTTGCGGCCCTGATAGCTTATGCCCTGTTGATTCTCTATTTCATCAAAGCATCCATGAAAGTAAAATGAAAACATTAATCACATCCATTCTTCTGTTCATGGCTACCGGCTTGTCAGCACAAAAGCCCGTTGAGCTGCCTTTATGGCCCAACGGCGCTCCCAATGATAACGGGCTGAAAGGCGAAGAAGTGATGTCGGCTCCATACCGGCTCACTAACGTCACACAGCCCACCATCACCGTCTATCGTCCGGCGACACCTAACGGCATGACCATCATCATGTGTCCCGGCGGTGCTTACGCTCTCTTGGCCATGGATCATGAAGGACACGACATGGCACCATGGTTCAATTCATTGGGCATCACCTATGTGGTACTAAAATACCGGATGCCTAACGGACACTGCGAGGTGCCTTTGTCGGATGCTGAACAAGCGATACGAATAGTGCGGAAACATGCCAAAGACTGGAATATTCGTACAGACCGGGTGGGCATTATGGGAGCTTCGGCCGGCGGTCATCTCGCCTCTACCCTTGCTACGCATTACAGCAGTGAGGACACACGACCCGACTTTCAGATATTGCTCTATCCGGTGATCACGATGGAATCCGGCGACACCCACGGAGGATCACGCCACAATCTGCTCGGGCCGGACGCAACGCCGGAATTAACCAGAAAGTTCTCCAACGAACAGCAAGTGACGGATCACACTCCGCAGGCTTTCATCACCCTCTCTTCGGACGACGAAGGAGTGCCTCCCGCCAATGGCGTGAATTACTATCTGGCGTTGCAAAAGCATAAGGTGCCTGCCACCCTCCACATTTATCCCACGGGCGGACACGGATGGGGGTTCTATGACAGTTTTACCTATAAACGCCAATGGACGGAAGAATTAGAGAAATGGTTGCGGGACGGAGTCAGGTTCCAATAGATACAACGAAGGTATTACAAAAACAATCTTTATAAAAATGAAAACAATTCGCACACTTTTATTATGTACCAGCCTATTGGCCGGAACAGTTGCAGCACAGGAGAGCAGCCTGGTGCTGAGTAACGGACTCGGGTTTGTCGACACCCCCTATAAGGCAGGCACCCTGGAAGTAGATGACACAGAAGACCTTATTATCAATTGTGACGAAGTGGATTGTACCACTTTCGTTGAATATGCACTGGCAATGGCCCTCTGCCCGCAGCAAGGAGACGAAATGCAGGAAGGCGATTTCGCCCGCAATTTGCAACGCATCCGCTATCGTGACGGAAAAATAGACGGATACACCTCCCGCCTGCACTATATATCCGACTGGATCAACAATGCAGTCCGCCAAGGCCTGCTCGAAGATGTAACGGCTACCTACAGCCCCTTCAAACAAAAACTGTCGCTCTCGTACATGAGTACGCATCCGGAACTCTACAAATCGTTGAAAAATTCTCCGGAGAACGTAGCCCAAATGGCAAAGTATGAAAAAGCCTTGAGCGGCAAAGAGGTACACTATCTGCCCAAAGACAAACTGGAACCGGACGGACTGCCTTGGATCAAGAACGGAGACATCATCGCCCTGACCACCAATACTCCGGGGCTGGACGTAAGCCACATGGGCATTGCCATTTACATCAAGGGGCAGTTGCACCTGCTGCATGCTTCATCCAAAGAGGGTAAAGTAGTAGTGGGCAAAACCGCACTGAGCCAAATGTTGAAAGACAGAAAATCACTGACCGGCATCAGAGTGCTGAGAATGAAAAAATAATCTGCATAATCTACCTATGGTGAACACGAGTTTTGATATATCCTCTTTTTCTTGTCAATATGAAAGGAAATTAGCGGATTTCATGACAGCACCTTCTGCTTTTAGACAGCAACCGGAAGTGCGGAAGGCGGAAAGCAGGACTTTTCTTCCCGGAAAACCGGACTTTTGTAGCCGGAGCGCCGGGGTCTGACCCGAAAAGTAACCGGATTTCAGCAAAAAGAAGTAAGCATTCGGTCCGAAAGACGTAAGCATTTACAGAATATGCTTACGTCTTTTCAAATTATCTCTATATGTTTTCCTACTTTACATCTATTGTTAGGGTTTCGGAGGTTAAAAGAAAAAGATTATTCTCTGGTTGTACTCCCGAAGCAGATAAGTCCGAACTAACAGAAAGAGAGCCACATGCTCTTATTACGCACCTTTTCATTCCGATAGCTTCACGACATCGCCATTATGACAGCCTGCAAAGACATCTGATATCAAAAACAAAATCGCTAACCCGCAAGGAAGGCAATTTTATCCGTTCAGTGCATCATTGGGCGGAAATAGAGCAATCCAGAGAGGTTTGATTATCATTTTGACAAAAGGGCAGCAAGCAACTCCCGGCCCAACCGTTCTTTCACCTCCGCCATATCGATGCTACGGCCAAGTTCTTGCTGAAGCGAGGTCACACCCTTATCAATGAAACCACAAGGATGGATGTAGCTGAAATAACGTAAATCGGTATTGACATTCAATGCCAATCCGTGCATTGTCACATAATGGCTGCTCCTGACCCCTATCGCACATATCTTGCGGGCACGGGACGTATCTCCCTCCAGCCAGACACCGGTCGCCTTCTCCAACCGCCCCGCCACAACACCGTAAGACGCACAGACACGGATGACGGCTTCTTCCAATAAATGCACATACTCCTTCAATCCCAATCCGAACTCTTCAAGATTGAGAATCGGATAGCACACCAACTGCCCGGGACCGTGATAAGTGATGTCTCCCCCACGATCGATATGATAGAGAGTGGCACCGATAGTCTTCAGTTGCTCCTCTCCCAGCAACATATTATTTTCTTTCCCGCTACGCCCCAGCGTGTAAACGTGCGGATGTTCACAAAAAATTATACGGTTCTCGTAACTCTCCCCGTTCTGCTTCGCATGGACAAGGGCATCGAACCATTCCGTCTGGCGGCTCCATGCCTCAGAATATGGAATAAGTTCCCAATCGGTTGTAATTGTTTTCATAAGGACAAAGATAAAAAAATAAAAGAAAATGTGTATATTTGCGTGATTCAAAAAAAGAAAGTAATATGAAGTTTGACTTTCCACAAGTAGATATTCCGTGCGAGATTTTGGCATGGAATGATGTAACCGAAGATATATTAAATATCTACAAACAATCATGCAGGCTGAAAGCCGGCATCTTTGCTATTTGTACGGAAGGCAAGATGACCGCAACCATTAATCTGATTGACTACGAGATAAAACCGAACGACTTGATCACACTGTTACCGGGTACCATTATCCAATTCCGCGAACGCACGGAAAAAGTACGTTTATGCTTTGCGGGATTCTCATCGGAATGCGTAGAACGCATCAATCTGATAAAATCAATGGTCAGTTCCTTCTCCAAAATAACCGAATGTCCGATTGTAGAGTTGCAGGAGGATATAGCCAGCTATCTGATAGATTATTTTTCTTTGCTGGCACGCGTGACGTGTGACGAAAAATTATCTCTCCCCTCCGAAATGACAGAGGTGTCTTTAAGATCGATCCTGACTGCCGTCGGACTAATCTATCAGAGATACTCCTCGAAAAACCACAATACGAACCGTAAGGAAGAAATCTGCCGTGAACTGGTAGGACTGGTCACGGAACATTACACCGAGGAGCGTCGTGCCCAGTTCTATGCGGACAAGTTGGGAATATCGCTGCAACACCTCAGTACTACGGTCAAGCAGGTGACCGGACGTAACGTACTGGACGTCATAGCCTACGTGGTTATCATCGACGCGAAAGCCAAACTCAAATCGAGCAACATGACTATCCAGGAAATCGCTTATTCACTGAACTTCCCCAGTGCTTCGTTCTTTGGAAAATATTTCAGGAGATATGTAGGCATGAGTCCGCTGGAATTCAGAAACAGCTGACGACTTTCTCCGGGAAAGACATTCAAAACCCTTTTTTACCACAGAGGGCAGAGAGTAACACAGAGCAAACTTCAAATTATGGATGACCAACATGAACGCTCTGTGTACTCTCTGCCCTCTGTATCCTCTGTGTTACTCTGTGCCCTCTGTGGTGAGTTCGTTTTGAAAGGAATTGTTATTTTCTGGCCAGACTCAGTGAATTCAGCACGACACTTACACTTGAAAATGCCATCGCTGCACTGGCAAGCATCGGATTGAGCAGCAACCCGTTGACAGGGAACAAGATTCCGGCTGCAATGGGAATGCCTATCAGATTATAGATAAACGCCCAAAACAGATTCTGGTGAATCAGTTTTACTGTTTGCTTGGAGAGTTCGAATGCACGGGGCAGCAACAGCAGATCCGATGTCATCAACGTAACCATCGCCACATCCATGGCTATATCGGTGCCTTTCCCCATCGCTATGCTGACATCAGCCAAAGCCAACGCCTGTGAGTCATTGATTCCGTCACCCACCATAGCAACCGTTTTGCCCTGCATCTGGAGCTCACGCACAAACTCTTCTTTATCATCCGGCAAGGCATCTGCCACAAAGCGGTCGATGCCCAATTTGCCCGATACGGCAAGTGCCGTCCGCTGTCCGTCACCGGTCAGCATGCAAATGTCGATGCCCTGACGTTTCAGTTCCTTCACCGCCTCGGCAGAAGTCGGCTTTATCTGGTCGGCAATGGCGACAACGGCAAGTACCTCTGTTCCACGGCCAAAGTAAACGATACTGTTCCCGTCCGATTCGTATTGCACCATCATCTCGGCAAGTACGTCAGAAAGAGAAGCACTGAAATCTTTCAGCAATTTGTGGCTGCCCACCCAATAAGTGTCACCCTGATATACCACCTTGATACCTTTTCCGGTGATACTCTCAAAACTCTCCAACTGGGCAGGAACTATCTTCTCCACCTCTTGCAGAGAAGAGACAATGGCTCCGGCAAGCGGATGTTCGGATTTAAGCTCGGCTGCCAGCAGAACATTCTTGAAATGCTCTTCCTGTACTTGGGCCCAAAGCCATCCGGAGACAGTGGGATGTCCCTCGGTCAATGTCCCGGTTTTGTCGAGCACCACTACATCGACTTTACGCATCTGCTCGAGGGCAACAGCATCCTTTATCAGAATATGGTTGCTGGCTGCTTTGCCGATGCCCACCATCAGAGCGGTAGGAGTAGCAAGTCCCAAAGCACACGGACAGGCAATGACCAGTACGGATACAGCCGAAAGCAAGGCATGTGAGAAATAATCGGTTCCTCCCACCAACAGCCAGATGACAAATGTCAGCACGGCAATGCACAGCACCACCGGAACGAAGATACCCGTCACCCGGTCTACGATACGCTGTACGGGAGCTTTACTTCCCTGCGCTTCCTGAACCATGCGGATGATGCGCGCCAGCACCGTCTCACTTCCCACACCGGACGCCTTGATTACAAAAGCTCCCTTCTGGTTGATGGTTCCCGCCAGTACCCGGTCACCGACCTTCTTCTCTACAGGAATAGGCTCTCCGCTAATCATGCTTTCGTCTACATAAGACTCTCCTTCAGACAGACGTCCGTCCACGGGAATCTGTTCGCCCGGACGTACGACCACCAGATCGCCGGTTTGCAACTGGTCTATCAGGATGTCTTCTTCGATCCCTTCGCGAAGCACTCGGGCCACACGGGGCTGAAGTCCCATCAATTTACGAATGGCGGTAGAGGTGTTTCCCTTAGCACGCTCTTCCATTAACTTTCCGGTCAGTACAAAGGCAATGATGACTACTGCGGCTTCGTAATAGACGTGCGGCTCAAGTCCGCGGCTATACCAGAACTCAGGGAAAAATGTATTGAAGACACTGAACAGGAATGCGATGGAGGTACTCAGTGCCACCAGCGTATCCATGTTACTCCTCCCCAGACGTGCCTGCCGCCAGGCGTTGACGTAGAAAGATCCACCAAAAAAGATCATTACAGGGAGGGCCAGTATCAACTGGATCTCGTTAGAGAAAGGTACATGCATCAGAACCATAGAAAACAGCAACATGGGAACAACGAAGATCCATGCACCGATAACCTGCCGCTTCAGCAGCCGGTAGTGTTTCTCCTGTGCCTCCTCCTGACGTTCCTCTTTCAGGGCCTCTTCCACTATCAGGTCATAACCTGCGGCAAGTACAGCCGCACGGATCTCTCCGGGGGTCAGCTTGTCGGCCTCGTACGAAACGGACAGTGTGTTTGTGGCGAAGTTGACCGATGCGTCTACCACACCGGCCAGTTTCTTCACTGTTTTTTCCACATTATTAGCGCACCCTGCACAGTGCATATTCAGTACAGGAAACGCTTTCTTTGTTATATTACTCATAATCTATTATTATATATACTATCTAATAAACAATGAGGTAAAGAACAATGTTCACTTCTTGTCCGTTTCCTTTGCCTCCTTTATGACTACAGCTTCGTATTTAAATTTCCGAAAGCCTTCTTTCAGTTTTTCAACATTTGTCTTCTCGGCATCATAGGTAATGGTAACAGTTCGTTCCTTAAGATCGGTTGTAAAGTTTTTAAGCCCTTTCTCGAACTTGATATTGTTCTTCACCTTTCGTTCGCAGTTGGCACATTCCATCTGTGCCACTTTGAAAACGACAGTACGGAAGTCTTTTGCCATAACGGCCGTCACCGAGAGCAAAGCCACCACCAGGGTAGCAATCATTTTTTTAGTCTTCATAAATGTAAGTATTAGTATTGATAAATTCTGTGATCTGTCACTTTTTATTCTTAATCTCTCGCCAGATTGAACCTGACTCCGATATAACCTTTCGCTCCATGAACCGGCCCCCATATCATGGTCGAGTCAAAACGGTCGCCCCAAGGATCGGCAGCATCGATAATCGGATTCTTCTGTTTAAAATTAGTCAGGTTTTCGCCCCCGATGTATATCGACCAGCGGCGGAAGTAGCGTGTCACTTGGGCGCTGAGTTGGCTGAAGCCTTTGTAGCGTGCATCCCACGAAGAGGTTCCGTCGGCAAGTGTGTACGGATTGGGCATACGTCCTCCCCCGTTCATCTGCCATGTGGCATCAAACTGCCACAAACCCAGCGGAGTCTGATAAGAGGCAGTGACGAGGCCTTTATATTTTCCCGTCAGGGGCTTCTCCATCAATTGATGATTATAGGTAGTCTTGGCGTCTGTCCAGCGATATGCGGCAGTCAGCGAGAATCCCTGAAAGAAGGGATAAGTGGCCTCCACCTGAAATACCTGTGAGTACGAGCGTCCGTCGAGATTGTAAAAGGCCACCTCGTGCGGATTCGTATCCATATCGACAACGACCTGTTTCAGGAAGTCGGTGTAATAGTATTCCAGGTTCAGGTTCAGCGTCTTCCCGAAAAGCGGGATATATCCCGATATGCTTGCTCCATAATTCCAAGCCTCTTCCTGATTGAGATGATCGGCGATGCTCACCTTGCGGCTGCTTGCCATCAGATAATTATTCTCGGCAAGCACATGGTTGGTGCGATATCCCTTTCCGGCGGAAAGACGGAAATGAACAAAGTCATTGGGGTTGTACTTAATGTGCGCACGCGGAGTCACAAAGAATCCGTACTCACTGCTATGGTCGCCACGAAGTCCGGCCATCAACACGAACTTATTATCCAGGTTGAAGGTATACTGTGCGTAGGCCCCGCCCACCGATTCACGTGCAAAAGCTTTCGTCAACGGTGTTTCAGCGTTATTGGTCAGTCGGTAATGCTGGTCGTATCCGTCATAATTATAGCTGAAGCCTGCAGATAGATTGTGCTCTTTCGTAAATTCGGTTTCGAACATAAGTGAAGCATAGGCGTTGGATTGGTCGACGTTATAGATCTTCCGTCCATAAAGTGCATCTTGATTGTGCAACGTACCGGACAGAATCAGTGCAAGATTGGTATTCTTCTCCTTATTAAATATATAGGCATTCTTGGTAAAGGCCTCGTAGCGCCGGGTGTCGATGTCTATTTCATACCGATCGGCTGCCGGCACGCCGCTATGACTCACCTGACCGCCTTTTCTGCTTTCGTCCAATGCCTTGATGCCTGCCTGAAACACATAATGATCCCCCATATATGCCCAGCGATTCCAGAAGTTATACTGCTCTATCCGGGGAATATCGGCAAAGCCGTCATCATTGCCGTCGTGTGCCTTTGTTTCATTCTCGTAATGCGCCAGCAATGAAGTACTCCACCGCTTGGACAGTTTCACGGTGGCGTCTGCATTCGCTTCATAACGATTGGTAGTACTGGCAAAGAGGTTGGCCGAAACCCAATCGGCCTCAGGCAACTGTGGCTTCTTAAACTCAACATTGATCTGCCCCGTAAGGGCCTCGTAACCGTTTTTTACTGACGAGATTCCCTTTGAAACCTGTATGCTATGCATCCAGGGACCGGGCACATAACCCAACCCATAAGGAGAAGCAGCACCACGATAGTTCGGGATATTCTCGGTCAGCATCTGCACATAGGTTCCGGAAAGCCCGAGCAACTTGATCTGTTTCGCTCCCGTTGCAGCATCCGAATAGCTGACGTCTACCGACGGATTGGTAACAAAACTTTCACCGAGATTGCAACATGCCGCACGGCAGAGCTCGTCGCTGGTAATGATCTCTTCGTTCATCACACTGCTGCGCAACTTCAGCGTACTCAACTTACGGCTGACAATCTGCACTTCACTCAGTTCCATTCCTTCGCGCAGCACCACGTCCAGAACGGCTTTCTTATCGTTCACTTGTATGGTGTCGTTTTCGTAACCTATAAAACTTACGATCAGATGATTGGACTTGTCGGGTTTAGATATGGAAAAAGTACCGTCCTCACGAGTGGCTACCCCACCGGAAATGTTTTTCCAGAAAACGTTGGCGCCTATAATCGGTTCGCCTGCCTGATCTTTCACCGTACCGCTCACTTGCGCCTGTACGGTCAGACTGCCGAGAAGCAGTCCGGTCAATAACATGTATTTCATTAAATTTCTTCGTTTGTCTTTTTTATTCGGTTTATATTCAATAAGAAACAGATAGGATTCACCGCAGACTGCACAGGGTGACACAAGTTACCCGGCTCCAACAATCTACGGAATCAATCCTTAAACGGTGAAAGCCAGTGCAATCTGCGATGCAATCCAAACAATAAAAATCGAAGAAACTAAATAAGCAAAGTAGAATAAAGAGCCAGATAATGCCGGGAACTTGTCTTGGGTGGCGGTATCACATAAGGAGGATCCAACACCTCATCGCGGAAAAGAGCGCATAGCAAGTCCGATACCTGGTCACAAAGCAACAAGCTGACAGGAGCAGGAACAGAGGATTCGAATGCCTGCTTTACCAGATCAAGCTTATAGATGGTCGCCGTACATCCCTCGCCCCGGCATGATTTATGGAACTCAAAGTCAAACTTACCACAGAAGCCGCATTTGTCGGCACAGCAACAATTGGCCGTTTCACAACCACTGCAACAATATTGGGCAACAGAGACTCCCGCTCCTACATATACTATAAGGAGAGAAAGAATAACGGCAAGTATATAGCGGAATCTCTTCATAACGGTTGCAAAGATAAGCAGATTTAACCAGCCTGCCACATTCTTTTTTCTTTTTTTATGCTGTCGATTCACTAATATGAACTATATTTGTCGATAGTGAACGATTATATAAATGTTGAATTTAAAGAAGAACCCCTTATGAAAAAACAATATGTCAGCCTGCTTGCGATAATACTTGCTACAAGTGGCTTTTTATTTTCTTGCGGTGACAAGATGAACAAGAATACCGGTGCACTGGAATTCGACAGTATACAGGTAAACGAAACAGCACATCTCTTCGGAGATACCGCAAAACCGGCATGTAATCTGACCATCAATTTCGCCTATCCGGTGAAGTCGACGGACAATAAACTGAAAGACAGCCTGAACAGCTACTTTATAGCCGCCTGCTTCGGTGAAGGATATATCGGAGAGAAACCGGCGCAGGTGGTCAAGGAGTACACCGAACATTACGTAAAAGAATATCGCACAGACCTCGAACCGATGTATGCCGAAGACGAAAAGAACAAAGAGAGTGAAGGCTCCATCGGTGCATGGTACTCATACTATAAAGGGATAGAAAGCCACGTGCAACTTTATTATAAGAATCTGTTGGTCTATCGCATTAACTACAATGAATATACCGGAGGCGCACACGGCATTTACATGACAACTTTCCTGAATATGGACCTGATAAACCTGCGTCCGCTGAAGCTGGATGATATTTTCACTGGTGATTATAAGGAAGCACTGACCGACTTGCTGTGGAATCAGTTGATGGCGGACAAGAAAGTGACAACGCATGAAGCACTCGAAGATATGGGTTACGGCTCTACCGGAGATATTGCCCCGACGGAAAACTTCTATCTGGACAAAGACGGCATCACCTTTTATTATAATGTATATGATATCACCCCGTATGCCATGGGACCGGTAGAAATTAAGATTCCATACGAAATGATGGAACACATGCTGGGCAGCAACCCGATCATCGGAGAGATGAAATCAAAATAATCTAACTTTATTATTAAAATACAGATATATTACAACCTTATGAATACAACAGAACAAACTTCCTCCCTCCCCTCTGCCGGAGGGGAAAACGGAGTGAAGCTTCTTCTTAAATACTTTCCCGACTTGACGGAAGAGCAACGCAAACAATTCGCTGCGCTTTACGAACTTTACATTGACTGGAATTCTAAAATCAACGTAATCTCACGCAAGGATATCGAGAATCTGTACGAACACCATGTGCTTCATTCGCTGGGTATCGCCCGCATCATCCGTTTCCGGGCCGGCAGCAGTGTCATGGATCTCGGTACCGGAGGAGGATTCCCCGGAATACCGTTGGCCATTCTTTTTCCGGACACGAAATTCCATCTGGTGGACAGCATCGGCAAGAAAGTACGTGTGGCAACCGAGGTAGCCAATGCCATCGGACTTAAAAATGTCACTTTCCGCCATGCACGGGCCGAAGAAGAGAAACAAACATTCGACTTCGTTGTCAGCCGTGCCGTGATGCCCCTGGCCGACCTGATAAAGATTATCCGGAAAAACATCTCGCCCAAACAGCAAAATGCTCTCCCCAACGGACTTATCTGCCTGAAAGGAGGCGAACTGGAACACGAGGCGATGCCGTTTAAGCATAAGACAAGTATGCATAACCTGAATGAAGATTTCGATGAGGAGTTCTTTCAAACCAAGAAAGTGGTATATGTAACGATTTAAACGATCAAACAACATAGTCATGAAAATTAAGAGATTTGAGTTCAATATGTTTCCCGTAAACTGCTACGTTTTATGGGACGAAACGAACGAGGCAGTCGTGATAGATCCGGGCTGCTTTTATGACGAAGAGAAACAAGCTTTAAAGAACTTCATCGTCACCAACAATCTGAACATAAAACATCTGCTGAACACTCACCTGCATCTGGATCACATTTTCGGAAATCCATTCATGCTTCGCGAGTTCGGGCTGTCTGCCGAAGCCAATCAGGCCGACGAGTACTGGATAGACGAAGCCCCCAAACAGAGTCGCATGTTCGGTTTTCAACTGAATGAAGCACCCGTCCCACTGGGAAAATATCTCCATGACGGAGACATCATCACCTTCGGAAACACAACACTGGAAGCAATCCATGTACCGGGACACTCTCCCGGAAGCCTTGTCTATTACTGCCGGGCTGACAACTGTATGTTTTCGGGCGATGTGCTGTTTCAGGGAAGCATCGGACGGGCCGACCTGGCCGGAGGCAACTTTGATGAACTGAAAGAGCATATCTGCAGCCGCCTGTTCGTCCTCCCCAACGAAACAATCGTATATCCGGGGCACGGAGCACCGACTACCATCGGAATAGAGAAGGCGGAAAATCCGTTCTTCAGGTAAGAGATTATCAACAAACCTTATTATAAATAAATCATTAATAACATGAAAACCGATTTATTAGCCTGCCGCCACATCGGCGTCAACAAAGCGGATGCCGAAGTAATGCTCCGGAAAATTGGAGTTGCTTCGCTCGACGAACTGATCGATAAAACCATTCCGGCCAACATCCGGCTCAAAGCACCTCTGGCACTACCCGCACCGATGACCGAATACGAGTTTGCCCGCCACATCGCTGAACTGGCAGGCAAAAACAAACTGTTCACCACTTATATCGGTATGGGATGGTACAACACGATCACCCCGGCAGTCATCCAGCGAAATGTATTCGAGAATCCGGTCTGGTATACTTCTTATACTCCTTACCAGACAGAAGTTTCGCAAGGAAGACTGGAAGCCCTGATGAACTTCCAAACTGCCGTATGTGACCTGACCGCCATGCCCTTGGCCAACTGTTCACTGCTGGACGAAGCCACCGCTGCCGCCGAAGCTGTGACGATGATGTATGGCTTGCGTTCACGCAACCAGCAGAAGGCGGGAGCCAACGTGGTGTTTATCGACGAAAATATCTTCCCGCAGACCTTGGCGGTCATCACCACTCGCGCCATCCCGCAAGGCATTGAAATCCGTACCGGAAAGTTCCGGGATCTTGAATTTACAGATGACCTCTTTGCCTGCGTCCTGCAATATCCCAATGCAAACGGTAATGCGGAAGACTACCGCGAATTTACCGAAAAAGCACATACAGCCAACTGCAAGGTAGCTGTGGCTGCCGATATCCTGAGTCTTGCACTACTTACCCCTCCGGGCGAATGGGGAGCGGACATTGTATTCGGTACCACACAACGTTTGGGTACTCCCATGTTCTACGGTGGTCCTTCGGCCGGTTATTTCGCTACCCGCGACGAATACAAACGCAACATGCCGGGACGTATCATCGGATGGTCGAAAGATAAATATGGCAAACTCTGTTACCGCATGGCACTCCAGACACGCGAACAGCATATCAAACGGGAAAAAGCGACTTCCAATATCTGTACCGCTCAGGCACTGCTCGCTACCATGGCAGGATTCTATACCGTCTATCACGGACAGGAAGGTATCCGTAACATCGCTTCACGCATCCATAGCATTACCGTTTTCCTGGAAAAGAGTATCGGTAAACTGGGATTCAAGCAAGTGAACAAACAGTATTTCGATACTCTCCGGTTCATTTTGCCCGACAGCGTATCGGCACAGCAGATTCGCACCATCGCTCTGAGCAAAGAGGTGAACCTGCGCTATTTTGATAATGGAGACGTGGGACTGAGTATTGACGAAACAACCGACGTAGCAGCTGCCAACATTCTACTGTCTATCTTTGCCATCGCTGCCGGAAAAGACTTCCAGAAAGTGGATGACATCCCCGAAGCAACTATCATCAGCGAGGAATTGAAACGCCAGACCCCTTACCTCACACACGAAGTATTCTCTAAATATCATACCGAAACGGAAATGATGCGCTACATCAAGCGTCTCGACCGGAAGGATATTTCATTGGCACAATCGATGATTTCACTCGGTTCCTGCACCATGAAACTGAATGCGGCAGCCGAAATGTTACCTCTGAGCTGTGCTGAGTTTATGTGCATGCACCCGCTTGTTCCGGAGGATCAGGCGGCCGGATACCGCGAACTGATTCACAACCTGAGTGAAGAGCTGAAAGTCATCACCGGATTTGCCGGAGTAAGCCTGCAACCCAATTCCGGTGCTGCCGGTGAGTATGCCGGTCTGCGCACCATCCGTGCCTATCTTGAAAGCATTGGACAAGGACACCGCAACAAAGTATTGATCCCCGCATCTGCACACGGCACCAATCCCGCATCAGCCATCCAGGCCGGATTCACCACTGTAACTTGTGCATGTGACGAACATGGAAACGTAGATATGGATGACCTCCGTGCCAAAGCTGAAGAAAATAAGGATGACCTGGCCGCACTGATGATCACCTATCCCTCGACACACGGTATCTTTGAAACGGAAATCGTAGAGATCTGCCAAATCATTCACGCCTGTGGAGCTCAGGTATATATGGATGGAGCCAACATGAATGCACAGGTAGGACTGACGAATCCGGGATTTATCGGAGCGGACGTCTGTCACCTGAATCTGCATAAAACCTTTGCATCTCCCCACGGAGGAGGCGGCCCCGGCGTAGGTCCGATCTGTGTAGCGGAACATCTGGTACCGTTCCTTCCGGGACACGGACTGTTTGGCAACTCACAGAACGAAGTATCCGCCGCACCGTTTGGCAGTGCCGGTATTCTGCCTATCACCTACGGCTATATCCGTATGATGGGTGCCGAAGGACTGACAATGGCAACCAAGACAGCCATTCTCAATGCAAACTATCTGGCTGCTTGCCTGAAAGATACGTATGGCATTGTATACCGGGGAGCCAACGGCTTTGTGGGACACGAGATGATTCTGGAATGTCGCAAGGTATACGAAGAAACCGGTATCAGCGAAAATGATATTGCCAAACGCCTGATGGACTACGGCTATCATGCTCCTACCCTCTCCTTCCCCGTGCACGGCACACTGATGATCGAGCCCACTGAAAGCGAAAGCCTCTCCGAACTGGATAACTTCGTCCTTACGATGTTGACCATCTGGAACGAAATTCAGGAAGTGAAAAACGGTGAAGCCGATAAGGAAGACAATGTACTGATAAATGCTCCGCACCCTGAATATGAAGTAGTAAGCGATCAGTGGGAACACTGCTATACGCGTGAAAAAGCCGCATATCCGATAGAGAGTGTGCGTGAGAATAAGTTCTGGGTAAATGTAGCCCGTGTAGATAATACGCTGGGCGACCGCAAACTGCTGCCCACATGCTACGGCTGCTTCGACTGAAGTAAGCTAAGCAACAACTGATTCACGATTCACCACAGAATAGCACGGAGTATCACAGAGTAGAAATCATAAAAGATAAACTCTGTGAGACTCTGTGGTCAATTTAAACTCTGTGAAACTCTCTGTGGTGAATCTTAATATCCTATTCCACGATGGTTATCGTACCGGCTTTAACTGTCTTTTCTTTCAACAATGCGCCTTCCGCTTTATATCCCAAAGCTACGCAACCATAAACTTTGTGATTTTCGGGCACTCCGAGAGAAGTCAGATAGGCCCGTACCTCCGGATCATCACAGGTCGTACCGAGCTGATTGATCCAACAGGAAGCGATGCCCAGTGAAGTGGCTGCCAGAAACATATTCTCGATAGCACAGGCACAATCCATCCCGGCCCACCATTGCTTGGGTTCATTGGACACGATGACCAAGGTTGGGGCATGATAGTAACAGCAATACGTCTCACTGTGCCCCCGTTCCCGAAGATGCTTGTCATCACTTTTGGCAAATGCCCCTTTGATCCGTTCATTCAGTTCTTCCAGTTTCACTGTATTACAGACGGCAGTAAAATGCCACGTTTCATAATGCATGCCGCTCGGCGCGTAAGCACCCGCTTCAAGGATGGCGTTCAAATCATCCGCCGGAATCTGCTTTCGATCATACTCACGTACACTACGCCGTGCCTTAATGGTCTCTAAAACTTCATTTGTTTTCATTATCTATTCTCCTGCCAATCGGATTTATCTTTTAATCAACCCAATCTTTACATTCAGTTTGAAATAATACACTCCGTTCTCTCTCTCGAGGAAGCCATACTTGTCTTTATCAACCGATCCCTTTTCGAGACGCGAATTCAGATAAAGAAAGTCCTCAAATGTTTTCTTTTCCGATTTATGATAGCACAGTACCTCACCTTTGCCATCGACCAGCAATATACCTTCAACTGCCGAATCGGTCCCATTGTATATTTTGGCCGGACGCATACCCAAGGCAAGTGCCAGCAGAAACTGCTTCATTTTAAACTCGTAAAAGCCATGCTTGCTGATCAGTTCCTCTTTTATCTTGAGAGGATTTATGATCTTCATCTGTTCGGTCAGTTCACTGACGCGTGTGATGCCGTCCAGGTGCATCATACGCACCATCTCTGCCAGCACACGAGGGAAGTGCAGATCGATCATCAGCAGATTGCAACGGAACACACGGTCCGCTACGTCCGAATACTTCAGCACACCTCCCAGACGCTCGATCATCATCATACGCTCGGCCACCTCCGTGGGTGATTCAGGGAGGGCATTAATCTTATTGACGGTCGGAGTGGCAAACTTGATACCGGACTGCTCCAACTTCAGGTTCGCCGCACGTCCACCATCCAGTAGCGGATTCATCGCACTGAGACGCGAACGGACATTGAAACCCGCCAACGGAGCCTCAGGATGCCAGAAAGCAATCGAGAAGTCGGTACGGTCCTCCGTCCGGGCTTCCAGATCAAAGATACCTGCCTCGTCCAGGAACTCCTCCACCCCGTCGGGTGACGTAACTTCATCCGCCGAAGAATTTTTAATCGCGTCCAGAATCAGGTCCGCCACTGTTGCAAAGTCCTCACGGGGAATACTTTTCTCCACCTTCTCACCTTCCATCCGGATGACCTCTTCTTCAATATAGTAACGCCGGGTGCCATCATGCTCTTCACGCTGGATCATTGCAATGGGCCGGTACTTTTCATCTTCTTTCTTTGCCTGCGGAGTTCCAAGCGATACTTTTCCATCCGCCAGCAGACGGAAAAAGACGTACAACTCGCTCCACTCTCTTTTTGTTGCTTCAAATGCCATTCTATCTATCTTTTTTTATTATTTCGGAGAGGTGTGTCATCATTCATCACAGAGTTCCGACGCCCCCCTATCTCTACTATCCATTTCCTTCCTGTTCATCTGTAATGCGGGCAGTCTCCACTTTCTCCAGCCGGGACCTTAAACGGGGCATTGCCGACTGCCGGATACGAAGCGTCATGCTGCAATCCATATCATACGACTGAGACAGAATCTCCGGTTCCTCCTCCTTTACAATCCGCATGACATCGTTCATAAAAGGATACTCGAAAAGTACGGTTACTTCCTCGTCCACAGTTTTCTCTACAATGGTGCAGGCAGCGATGGCCTCGGCGGCGGCGGCCTTATAGGCCACAATCAGTCCACTAGTGCCCAACTTGATCCCTCCGAAATAACGGACCACAATAATCAGTATATCCGTCAGTTCGTTCGAGTTGATCTGTCCCAGAATCGGTTTGCCGGCAGTACCCGACGGCTCTCCGTTATCGTTGGCACGAAAATTCTTCCGCTCGTGTCCCAGCATATAGGCATAGCAGACGTGGCGGGCATCATAGTATTTCTTCTGGTACGCCTCCAGATGCACTTTAATCTCTTCCAAGGTACGAACCGGGAGAGCAATGGCAATAAATTTGCTTCGTTTCTCGGTATATGTTCCCTCCGAGACTTCAGTGATGGTCTTATAGGTGTCTTCTGTCATGATATCCGGAATCTTTTTTTTGATGGTTCAAGCTATACCCAGTAATTGTACCTCGAAAATCAAAGTTGAAAAAGCCGGAATCGGGCCACTGGTACGTGTGCCATAGCCCATATTATAAGGGATGTAGACGATCCAGTGATCTCCCACCCGCATCTTTTGCAGAGCAATCTGCCATCCTTCGATAACCTCGTTCAGACGAAAAGCTTCGGGACAGTTCCGCTTCCAGGAATTATCAAATTCACGTCCATTGATAAGAGTGCCCTTGTAATGAACCGACACCACACTGTTGGAACGGGGCGTGGCTGCGCCGGTACCTTCCTCCAAAACCTTATATAATATGCCGCATGGCAATTCGTGTACATCCGCTTCGGTGCGTAATGTCTGCATGAATTGTTCGTTCTGCAATTTGTATTCTTCTTTTCGTCCCATATCTGTTTCCTGATAATAATTACTTCGGCGGCAAAGATACGGAAAAACGTACATATTTGAATAGTCCGAAACACAAAACGAATTCACCACAAATTACACGGATTAACACAGAACGGCATCAATTTACTGACGACCAACAATTTATCTGTATAATTCCATGCAATTTGTGGTGAATAACGAGTTTGGGTACATCCCCTCCTCTGTTTTCCATACCCAAACACTCCTCAATCCGATATCGGATCTCTTTTTATTCGAGCTCGTGTATCACCAGCCCGGAACGCAGTTTCGGTTCGAACCAGGTAGTCTTCGGAGGCATAATGTTTCCTGTATCGGCAATATCCATCAATTGCTTCATCGAAACAGGATAAAGTGCCAAAGCCACTTTCATTTCGCCGCTGTCAACCCGTCTGCTCAATTCGCCCAAGCCGCGGATTCCCCCTACAAAGTCAATCCGGCGATCCGAACGCAGATCCTTGATTCCCAAAATTTCGTCCAGAATCAGGTTGGAAGAGATGGTCACATCCAATACACCTATAGGATCATTGTCGTCATAAGTACCCGGTTTGGCTGTCAGGCTATACCATTTGCCATCCAGATAGAGCGCAAAGTTATGCAACGCATTGGGTTTATAAATCTCTTTACCTTTCTCTTCGATCTCAAAATTCTTTTCAAGGGCGGTCAGAAATTCGGCAGGCGTCAAGCCATTGAGATCTTTCACCACCCGGTTGTAGTCGATAATAGTCAACTGGTTGGCGGGGAAACATACGGCCATGAAATAGTTGTATTCTTCGTCTCCGCGATGATTAGGATTCTGCTTTGCCTTTTCGGCCCCTACCAGGGCAGCGGCAGCCGAACGATGATGCCCGTCGGCAATATAAAGCGCCGGCATGGCAGCAAACTCCTTGGTGATGACAGCAATGTCTTCGCTGTTGTCGATCACCCAGAAAGTGTGTCCGAATCCGTCACCGGGAGCAATAAAATCGTATACCGGCTTTTGAGCCGTATACTTGCGGATAATGGCATCGAGCACCGCATTGTCGGGATAAGCAAAGAACACCGGTTCGATGTTGGCATTGTTCACACGGACATGCTTCATGCGGTCTTCTTCCTTGTCACGCCGGGTGAGTTCGTGCTTTTTGATGACACCGTTCATATAATCGGGCACGTAAGCACCCACCACCAGCCCATACTGTGTCTTGCCATTCATGGTCTGGGCATAGATATAATAATTCTCTTTGTCATCCTGCACCAGCCATCCTTTGTCACGGAACAGACGGAAATTCTCCGCCGCTTTCGCATACACCTTCTCATCATGTTCATCTGTCCCGACGGGAAAGTCTATTTCCGGTTTAATGATGTGGTACAATGATTTATCGTTCCCGGCAGCTTCTGCACGAGCCTCTTCTGAATTCAGCACGTCATACGGACGTGAAGCGACCTGTTCTACCAAGTCCTGCGGAGGACGGATGCCTTTAAATGGTTTTATTGTTGCCATAAGAACTGCAGATTACTTATTCACTCTAAACTTTTCACAACCCTCTTTCAGGAAACCCACAATCTGCCGTGCAGCTGCAATACCGGCATTGATATTCGCCTCGGCCGTCTGTGCTCCCATCTTCTTCGGAGTCGAGAAATAACGTCCGGCAAAGAGTTCGGCGAACTTCGTATTGGCCGCAGGCATGATGTCTGTGATGTATTTAAAGTCCGGCCGTTCCTCCATCAACTGGATCAATTCGTCTTCATTGATCACTTCTTTGCGGGCCGTATTAACCAGGATAGCCCCTTTCGGCATATTGGCCAGCAGATCATGATTGATGGAGTTTTTCGTTTCGGCTGTAGCGGGAATGTGCAGTGAGACGATGTTACAGGTCTTATAAAGCTCTTCGGCAGAGTCAACGGCTTTCACCCCATCTTTCTCTATCACATCTTTCGGGCAGAAAGCGTCATAAGCATAGAGTTCCATACCGAACCCCTTGGCAATACGCGCCACATTGCGTCCTACATTACCGTATGCGTGGATACCCAGTTTCTTTCCCATCAACTCCGTACCCGATGTTCCGTTATAGAAGTTACGGACAGCATAAACAAGCAGGCCAAACACCAACTCGGCTACAGCATTCGAGTTCTGTCCCGGAGTATTCATCACACATACACCGTGTGCAGTGGCTGCATTCAGGTCTACATTATCGTATCCGGCACCGGCACGAACTACTATTTTCAACTCTTTCGCTGCATCGAGCACCTCGGCGTCGATGATGTCACTACGGATAATAATGGCATTCGCATCTTTCACTGCGTCAAGCAGTTGGGCTTTATCTGTATATTTCTCAAGCAGAACCAATTCAAATCCGGCTCCTTCTATTTCTTTCTTGATGCCATCCACCGCAATCTTGGCAAATGGCTTTTCGGTTGCAACAAGTACTTTCATTTCTCTTATTCTATTTTGGGAGAATTCACCACAGAGGATACCGCAGACACCAAATGCCGTCATTCAAGAGAGCCCTGTATCCTTTCCGTATGCTCTGTGGTAAAATCACATTATTAATGAAGTTTCTCAAATTCCTGCATGCAGTCAATCAATGCCTGTACGCTCTCTTTCGGCATTGCATTGTAGCAAGATGCACGGAAGCCACCCACCGAGCGGTGCCCTTTGATGCCGGACATTCCTTTATCCGTAGCGAACTTCAGGAAATCGGCTTCCAGATCCTTATATTCCGGTGCCATCACAAAGCAGATATTCATGCGCGAACGGTCCTCCTTAGCAGCTGTCCCTACAAACATCTTGTTGCGGTCTATCTCGGCATACAGCATGTCTGCCTTCTCCGTAGCCCGGCGATCCATCTCTTTGACGCCACCCTGAGCCTTGATCCAGCGCAAAGTCTGCATGGCGGAATAGATAGGCAATACGGGAGGTGTGTTGAACATGGAACCGCCGTCGATATGGGTCTTATAATTCAGCATGCTCGGGATGTAACGTGACACCTTGCCTACCGCATCGTCTTTTACTATGACGAATGTAACGCCGGAGGGAGCCAGATTCTTCTGAGCACCGCCGTAGATACAAATATACTTCGAAACGTCCACCGGACGGGAGAAGATATCAGAAGACATGTCGGCTACCATCGGAACCGGTGAATCAAGATCTCCCTTCAATTCCGTACCATAAATCGTATTGTTGGTGGTCACATGGAAATAATCAGCATCAGCAGGTATGGTAAAGTCTTTAGGGATAAACGTATAGTTCGCATCAGCCGAAGAAGCTACCTCAACCACTTCGCCAAAGCCTTTCGCCTCTTTCATCGCTTTTTTAGCCCAAACACCGGTGTTCAGGTAAGCTGCCTTCTTCTCAAGGAAGTTGTAAGGCACCATGCAGAACTGCATACTGGCACCACCGCCCAGGAAAAGTACCGAATACCCTTCGGGGATGTTAAGTATTTCCTTAAACAAAGCAACGGCTTCATCCATAACTGCCTGAAAATCCTTGCCACGATGGCTGACTTCCAACACAGAAAGACCTGAACCGTTGAAATCGAGAATGGCTTTCGCTGTTTCTTCTATTACTTCGCGAGGGAGAATGGAAGGGCCTGCACTGAAATTATGCTTTTTCATTTGATGAGTGTTTTTGGTTATACAATTTCGTTATTTTATGTCTACTGACATGGCGAATTTACGAATTTATTTCCTCTCAACAAACGTTTCCCTGTAAAATTACAATCTTAGAGGGCATTTATCTTACTTTTTAATGGTTTATGCAGGATTTATACACCATTTTGTTATCTATACATGCCAAGATGGTAGAAAAAGTTCAAACTGATATTATTACACGATGTTCTATTCTGAAATGAAAGAGAGAATGACTAAAAAGTGAATATTTATAAGAAAGAAGGACTAAAGCCGGGAAGAGCCGGAAACCGGAAAGCTGTTTCACCACAGATTTCACAGATTAACACAGATTGATGATTGATCTTATCAGCAAAAGTTGAAAGTGCCGTGCCAATCGGTGTAATCTGTGGTGAATCCGTTCCGTGTCAATCTGTGCAACCCATGGTGAACTCGTCATGTGTCAATCGGTATAATCTGTGGTGTCAGTGCCCTGCCTCCTCTATCCGATAAATCCGGTTTAATCCGCCTCCTCGATCACCGTTTTCATCCCTTTGATCTTCTCGCCACGGATCAGCGTCAGCAATTGCTTCATTTTGGGGCGCCGCACGGCAACAAAGGCATAATGATCTTTCACGTCGATTGCTCCGACGTCCTCACGTGCCAGATTTCCTTTTTTATAAAGGAAACCGGCTATGTCAATCTTGCTCAATTTGTCCTTCTTCCCTTTACCTATATAAATAGTCACCCACTGAGGTTTAGCCGGACGGGGTGCATTCTCCGGCAAGTCGAAGATCTCAAGCTCCGAAGGTATATAATCCGGCACGCGTTCCTCCGGATTCAGTATCAGATAAGAAGTACCCGTCGCATCCCAACGGGCAGTACGGCCATTGCGGTGGGTAAAGGCTTCTTCGTTCACCGGCAAATGATAGTGGATGATATGCTCCACCTCCGGAATATCGAGTCCACGGGCGGCCAGGTCCGTAGACACCAGCACCGGACAGCTGCCATTACGAAACTTATACAGTGCCCGTTCCCGATCCGGTTGCTCCATACCTCCATGAAAGCGTTCATTGGAAACTCCTTTTTCCGTTAGTAAGGCACTCACACGGTCCACCGCATCCCTGTGGTTACAGAAAACAATGCTCGAACTGCTTCCCAGTGTGCAAAGCAGCTTATACAGGGTCTCTATCTTATCTTTAGCAGGCGAAACCACCTTCATCAACCGCAAACGTGATTCCTCCACATCGTTTGTCAGGAAATCAAGCTTTATTGTACGGTTCAGTCCTGTAAATTGCGGAATCTCTTCCGCATCTGTTGCCGAAGTCAGAAAACGCCGTTTCAAGTCGGGCAACTGTCCGATAACCGTTGCCATCTCTTCCTGAAAACCAAACTCCAGGCATTTATCAAATTCATCGATCACCAACAGACTCACTGTGCTTGCATCGAAGTTCTGCTTGGAGAGATGGTCGTTCATACGGCCGGGCGTACCGATGATAACCGCCGGCTGCATTCCTTTCATCGTACGGTGCTCTTCCATCGCCGGACGTCCGCCATAGCAACTCATCGCCTTGAATTCCGTCCCCATCGCCTTGAACACCTGCTCTATCTGCAATGCCAACTCACGTGATGGCACCAGCACCACGGCCTGCACTCCTTTCACGTCGGCCTTCAAACTGCCGACCAGCGGCAACAGAAAGGCCAGGGTCTTGCCCGAACCTGTGGGCGAAAGTAATATCAAATCTTCGCCACCTTTATTAAATGCCTCAACAGACGCTTCCTGCATCGGATTGAGTTGTTCTATTTTCAACCTTTCGAGTATATCCTTCAAACCATTCATTGTTTTTTCCACATTTTTGAATAATGACACAAAGATAAAAAAAAACTGCTTCCGGACAACCCGAAAGCAGTTTCTTTTGTGATGATCTCCGAAGGATTATCCACCGAAGTTATCGAACATCAAGTTCTTAGACGGAACACCGAGATCGTCGAGCATCTTCTCGACAGCTTTACTCATCGGGCCGGGACCACACATGTAGTATTCGATGTCTTCCGGAGCTTCATGGTTCTTCAGATAAGTTTCGTAAATCACGTTGTGTACGAAACCTGCCGTATACTTCACACCGGCTGCGTCTGCAGCAGGGTCCGGACGGTCGAGTGCCAGGTGGAACTTGAAGTTCGGGAAGTCTTTCTCAATCTGCAGGAAGTCTTCCAGATAGAACACCTCGTTCAGTGCACGGGCACCGTAGAAGTAGTTCATCGTACGGTCAGTGATATGCAGCGTCTTGGTCAAGTGCATAATCTGGGCACGCAACGGAGCCATACCTGCACCACCACCGATCCACATCATTTCGTTCTTCGAATCCAGAATCGGGTGGAAGTCACCGTAAGGTCCACTCATGGTCACCTTGTCACCTGGCTTCAGCGTAAAGATGTAAGAAGAAGCGATACCCGGCATCACATCCATAAAGCCCGGTCCCTGATCCTTCGGTTTGAAAGGAGGAGTAGCGATACGTACAGTCAGCATGATGCGGTCACCCTCAGCCGGATAGTTGGCCATAGAATAAGCACGGATGGTCGGTTCGTCGTTGCGGCACTTCAGGCCGAGCAGACCGAATTTCTCCCATGCCGGAAGATATTCGTCACCGATCAGGCTCTTGTCGATGTCCTTATCATAATCCATCGAGAAGGTAGGAATCTTGATCTGGGCATACGAACCCGGCACAAAGTCCATGTGTTCGCCCGGAGGCAGAGCCACGATAAACTCTTTGATAAACGTAGCCACGTTCTTGTTCGAGATCACCTCGCACTCCCACTCTTTCACACCCAGGATAGACTCGTCGATCTTGATAGACATATCCTGTTTCACCTTCACCTGGCATCCGAGGCGCCAGTGATCGGCCTGTTCTTTACGAGAGAAGAAACCGGTTTCGGTAGGCAAAATCTCGCCACCGCCTTCGAGCACCTGGCAACGGCACTGTCCGCATGAACCCTTACCACCACAAGCCGATGAAAGGAACACATTGTTGGCAGACAACGTACCCAGCAGAGTACCACCCTGAGATGTTTTCAGTTGTTGCTCTCCATTCATCGTAATCGTAACCTCGCCCGAAGGAGAAAGATAGCTCTTCGCAACGAGCAGTATAATGACAAGCAGGATGATCACCACAAGGAAGACTCCGATACTTGCTAATATTAAAGACGTCATTGTTTTATTCTTTTTACTTTAGTTATAATTTCAATCCAGAGAAACACATAAAGGCCATAGCCATCAGTCCTACTGTGATAAACGTAATGCCCAGACCTTTCAGCGGAGCGGGAACATCAGAGTAAGCCATCTTTTCGCGGATAGCGGCCAGACCGACGATAGCCAGCAACCAGCCAATACCGGAACCGAGTGCGTATACTACAGCACTGCCCACGCCGGTAATAGCCTGCGGGTTCGACGGATCCATCGTGATTCTCTGCTGCATGAACAGTGAAGCACCCATGATGGCACAGTTAACGGCGATCAGCGGAAGGAAGATACCCAGTGAAGCGTAGAGCGAAGGGCTGAAGCGTTCCACCACCATTTCTACCAACTGCACGATACCGGCAATAACGGCAATAAAGAGAATAAAACTCAGGAAGCTGAGGTCAACACCTTCAATGATCGCATTGGCAGCCAGCACCTTAGTTTGAAGCAAGTAGTTGACCGGCAACGTAACCACCAATACGAAAGTTACGGCGATACCCAGTCCTACAGCAGTTTTCACATTCTTCGACACAGCCAGATATGAACACATACCCAGGAAGAAGGCGAATATCATGTTGTCCACAAAGATGGAGCGGACGAATAAACTTAATAATTGTTCCATAATTTTTTCTTTTACTTTCTTAGGTTGTATTACTTTTCCTGGAGTTCTTTGCAGCGGCTGCGCTGATACCAGATGATACATGCACAGATGATCAGTGCCATCGGCGGCATCAACATCAAACCATTGTTGATGTAACCCATCTTATAGAATGACTCAGGGATAATACGGAAGTTGAGCAATGTGCCCGATCCGAGCAACTCGCGGAAGAAAGCCACGATGATCAGGATCTTGGCATATCCCAGACCATTACCTACACCGTCGAGGAATGACTCCCACGGACCGTTTGCCATGGCAAACGCTTCGAGGCGTCCCATCAGGATACAGTTTGTAATGATCAGACCTACGTATACCGAAAGCTGTACGCTTACATCGTATGCAAACGCTTTCAGCACCTCACTTACTATAGTTACCAATGCGGCTACTACCACCAACTGTACGATGATACGGATACGGTTAGGAATCGTCTTACGCAGCAAAGAGATAACGACGTTTGAGAAAGCCGTAATCACAGTTACCGAAAGACCCATCACGATAGCCGGTTCCAGTTTGGCCGTTACAGCCAGTGCCGAACAGATACCGAGCACCTGCACGGTTACCGGGTTATTCAATCCCAGCGGAGTAGCGAATACTTCTTTATTCTTTTTAGAAAATAATTGGCTCATATTCTATCGTTCCTCCTTAATTATTAGTTAAAAATTTATCGTACTGGCTCAGACATGCTTTGATCATGGCGTCCACACCTTTCGAAGTGATTGTACCACCCGAAATACCGTCAACCTGATAAGCAGGGTCTGTCACCTTACCGTTTTTCTCTACAGCCAGTGCAACCTGTCCGTCTTTCAATACCTTCTTGCCAGAGAATTCATTCTGGAAAGCAGCACCCGCGATCTCAGCACCCAAGCCCGGAGTTTCGCTGGCATGCGAGAAGTAAACACCGTAAACAGTGTCTTTATCGGCATTCAAAGCCACATATCCCCAGATAGCGCCCCAAAGACCGGCACCGTAAACCGGTACCACGTATTTGGTTTCTCCGTCTACCTCACATACGAAAACGTGCAAACGATTGTTTTCCTTCGCTTCTTTTTCGTAGCTGATAGAGAAACCATCCGTATTTTCTGTCAGAGTGCCATCCACATTCATCAGCATGTCACCCTTTACATATTTATTATATTCAGCATCGGCATCTTTCACATCTCTGATGTTCAGTGCAGACAAAATTTGCTTCTTGGTGTCCAACTCCTGGTTTTTATTCTGAATGTCTTTCAGAGAAGAGCTGACAAATGCAAGCAGGAATGCCACGATAACAACCATTACCGAAGCATAAATGATAGTATAAGAGTTACTATTTGTATTCATCTTTCTTGTTCGGTTTAATTGTTAGACTTAATGGCGCGTTTTTCACGCAGTTTGATGTTGCTCTGAACCACACAATAGTCGATCAGCGGAGCGAAGATGTTCATCAGCAGGATAGCGAGCATCATACCTTCGGGATAACCCGGGTTCAACACGCGGATGATGATGGCCATCGCACCGATCAGGAATCCGAAGATGTACTTACCGGTTTCCGTACGTGCGGATGTCACAGGGTCGGTAGCCATAAACACAGCACCGAAGCAGAAACCACCCAACACCAGGTGTTCGTACCAAGGCATGTGAGCCATGGCAGTGTCGGGACCCACAGTATTGAAGATCCATCCCATGAATGCACCGCCGACGAATACCGAAAGCATTGTTCTCCAGCTTGCGATACCTGTCCACAGCAGAATAACGGCACCAATCAGAATAGCAATCACACTGGTTTCACCGATAGAGCCCGGAATCAGACCGGTCACCATATCCCACGAGAAAGCCGGGAAGCCATTGGGATCGGTAGCAGTAGACGCCACACCCAGCGAAGTGGCCGCTGTCAGTCCGTCTACCGTGTTACCCAATCCGAAGATGCTGTCTTGTGCCACCCAAACGGCGTCACCCGACATCTTGGTAGGATAAGCGAAGAACAGGAATGCACGGGTCACAAGGGCAACGTTGAACACGTTCATACCTGTACCTCCGAACACTTCTTTCGCAAAAATAACAGCGAATGCAGTGGCTATGGCCAGAATCCACAACGGGCAGTCTACCGGTACAATCATCGGGATCAGGATACCCGAAACGAGGAATCCTTCCTGAATCTCTTCCTTCTTCCATTGTGCCACCACGAACTCAATGCCCAGACCCACTACATAAGATACGATAATCTTAGGCAGAATGGCCAGGAAACCGTAAATGAACATTTCGATGAAGCCACCCTGAGCTCCGGTGTGAGTGAAATGCTGGTAACCTACGTTGTACATACCGAACAGCAAAGCCGGTATCAACGAAATAACCACAATCGACATGATACGTTTGCTATCAATCGAGTCGTGGATGTGCGCTCCCGATTTCGAAGTGGTGTTGGGCACGAACAGGAAAGTTTCGAAGCCATCGAACACCGAACGAAACGCGTGGAGTTTGCCGCCCTCTTCAAAGTTCGGCTTTATCTTATCGAGATAATTTCTTAACGCTTTCATTAATTATGAATTATAAATTATGTGTTATGAATTACATCATTTCAGCACGAAGCATATCGAGTCCGGCACGAACGATGCGTTGCAATTCCAGTTTCGAAGAGTCGACAAATTCGCACAAAGCAAAGTCTTCGGGCGCCACTTCGTAGATACCCAGAGCTTCCATGCGGTCGATGTCCCCGGCAATGATTGCTTTGATCAGGAATTCAGGCAGAATGTCCATCGGGAATACTTTGTCGTATTCGCCGGACATAATCATGTGGCGTTCGCCTCCCTTGATACGGGCATCGAGCACATACTCCTTCTTATTCCCCATCAACCAGCTGAAATACGAGCGGTTGACGCTGAACTGATTGAAACGGGGCATGATCCATCCCAGCATTTCGTGGATGTCGTCACCTTCGGGAATCACTGTGAGCTGGCTGTCGAAAGCGCCCAGGAATCCGTTCGGCTTCACTTGTTTGCCTGTCAGCACATTGCCGCTGATGTAACGCAACTCTTTGTCCTTCGTCACGTTTCCGGCAAACACATGGGTCAGCAGTGCGCCGACTTTCAGTTTGCAATAAGCAGGTTTCACCACTTCAGATCCTGTAACGGCTACGGTACGGGTCAGGTCCACCCGTCCGGTATTGAACAGACGTCCGATGAAGATTACGGCTTCCGCACCGATAGTCCACACCGTCTCACCTTTCACTACGGGAGCTACGTGATTGATTTGTACCCCTACATTTCCGGCAGGGTTCGGTCCGTCAAATACGGTTACTGTGACATTTTTAGCCTGTGTCAGGGCTGTCGATTTTTGTTTGATGCTGATACCCAGATACGTTTTGGCTATTTTAGCCAGGGCATCCAGTCCTGTCTGGAAATTAGCTTCTTCCCCTTTCAGAACGTATTCGAAATCGGGTGCCAGCGGGTTGCTGTCGAAAGCAGAGATGAAGATAGCCCGCGGAGCGACTGTCGGATCGGCAATCACGTCATACGGACGCTGTTTCATAAATGCAAACATACCAGCTTCCAAGAGTGCAGCTTTCACAGCCTCGCCATCGAGTTTGGATACGTCCTTCTTGCCGAATTCTTCGTAATCCTGCTCTGCGGCAGCCTCCACCACGATGTTCAGCACCTTACGGCGTGCACCGCGCTCCACGCTTGTTATAACGCCGCTAACGGGCGAAACAAATTTCACTTCAGGATGATTCTTGTCGATAAACAAGGGTCCCCCGGCCATCACATATTCCTGCTCTTTCACCACCACCTTCGGAGTCACTCCTGGGAAATCATCGGGTACGAGTGCGTAGAATCCCGGTTCTTTCACCGTTGAGAGCTCTTCAGCAGCTTTTCCTTTCAGGTTGATGTCAAGGCCTTTACGTAACTTTATTACATTTGCCATGTGATTATATAAAATAATGGTTTCATAATTTGCCCGCAAAAGTAATAAATAATAATGTGAATAAAGAGGAAAAATGAAAGGAATTACGGAAATTTCTCCGTAATTCACCCTTTGAACAAGCATCAATAGATAAAAAAGGCTAAAAAACGAGGAAGGGTTTTGAACGATCGACGATGAACGGTTGTTGAACGATGGACCGTTAACGGTGATTAACTGTGAACTATTAACGGTGGTTAATTCTAAACGATCAGTGTTTGTGAACGAGGAACGATCAACAGGGACCGCTTTTAAACGAAGAACGGTTAACAACGGATAACGAAGGGATGCAGAGAGATGTAGCAGAAGAAGATGACGGAAGGAAGCAATCTCCGGCAGCACTGAGGGATAATTTTAAGAAAAAGGGTGTAGCCATACGGGGCTGAAGGTGTAGCCTTAACACAAAAAGGGTGTAGCCCTCCTTCCCGTATGGCTACACCCTTTCATTTCTATGTTACCGATTACCGGCCCATCCATCGACGGTCAATCCGTATTTATTTCCGACCGTTGATCGTTCGCCGTTCAACAACCGTTCATCGCCGATCGTTCAAAAGCGTTCACTGTTCCGGTGCAAACATCGGGTCCCAAGCAGGCAAACGGATTGGTTTCTGCTTCAGGATTTCCAACACCTTGGGAGTTGCGAATTTCTTCTCCACTACCAGGCGGAACATGTATTCATCAAACCATTCATCCGTCATAATCAGATGTCCCTGATAGCCGTTGGTTGCTCCCCAACTGTTTTCTACCATCCATTTCACCGGTTTATTATCTTTGACATCCACCGCCATCAGAGTCATGGCATGGCTCGATCCACTGGCAAACGTCTGCACGCGTTGTTTTTTGTCCATCCCGAAGGTAGTTCCCATCAGCGATGCATAATCATAATTGTTCACGTCGAGCAATCCTCGCTCCGAGTTCAGGAATTTGCCCACATCGCACGAGAAATACATCATTGTGCTGTCCTTCAGTGATGCGATGGCCATCTCCTTGATTTCGTCAGCAGGCAGATTGACGTAGGTCCAGTTACGTCCGTCGTAGCGGTGGCGGTCAAAATCAATTTCGTAACATTTATAATATTCGCGGCTCGGATCATTCATCAGCATCACGTAGTTATCCAGCAGGTTCTTGTCACCATATTTTTCCAGGAAAGACATCGGCGTATATTGTGCAGTCTCCACCGGATTTCCCTTCTCGTCCTTGCGTGTCCAGGTAAACTCGGTGGGAGGAACGCCCAGGTTGAGCACCAGCATACGGTATACGGTGCCCAGCATCTCCGTCTTGTCCTTCTCGAGCGCAGGCTGTTTGGCCCCCTTTGCGGCGCGGTCGCGCAGTTGCAGACCATACTCACGCAGTTTTTCGGCAATCAGCCCTGCCATGCGCGATGTATTCTCACTGCTGTTCGTCTCGGGCATCACCTCTTTGGGTACCAGGCCATATTTAGAGACAATGTCGGCCACCCCGGTAAACGTGCCGCCATCACTCAGCGGATTGCGGAAGAGCCATTCCACCATTTTGTCATCCATCGGCTTTTCGCGGGTATCGATAACGCCCTGCAGGAAAAGATTGGCCTTCTCCAGCTGATCCCAGAAGAAGTTGTAGTTCTGCGAAAATTCAAAAGACCCCAGTCCATACCGGGCTATTGCTTTGGCACGCATCACGTTCAGCCCAGTGAACAGCCAGCAACGGCCCGACGACTTCTGATCTGTAATTCCTTTTGAGTCAACTTTGATGGAAAAGTGAGTATCCATCCCCTTCAGGTTGTCCTGATTCAGCGCCAGCTTGCGGATGTCATTGTTACCGATTGCATTGCGGATGGCTTTGTCGGTTGTCGTGCCTTGGTAGCTTTGTTTGATTTGGTTCAGCATTTCCGGACTGATACCTCCCTTGTCTTGCTGCGCGCATACGGTTAGGAATGCGGCACTTAGAGCAAAAACAGATAATATTCGTTTATTCATGTGGTAAAGTAATTTGGTTAATAAAGGAGTCTTCTCCTTTTTCTTTTGCAAAAATAGTATCCTTTTCCGGAACTTTTGTCACAGTATTTAGATTTATTATCTATTTGGATGAAAACTTATCCAAATAAAATAGTTTCCTTTGCACCAATATTCATACAAAGCAATGAAAAGATATATAATAGGTATATTGATGGCGATCATGCCTGCCGCATTCGTTACGGCCCAAGACAAAGGCATTTCAACAGTAAAAGACGGACAGACAGCCGTCGGCAACACATTCAACACGGACACAGCCAAGCAAGACAGCACCCCTGCCCTTTCGAAACGTGAACTGCGGCGTCAGCGGGTAGCCCGGCGCAACCTTCATTACAACATTCTCGGAGGACCCAGCTACACCCCCGACTTCGGCCTGCTGATTGGCGGAAGCGCTTTGATGACTTTTCGTATGAACCCGAGCGACACCACCCAACAACGCTCCGTGGTACCTGTAGCCATCGCACTAATGTTCAACGGCGGACTCAATTTGTTCTCCAAGCCGCAACTATTCTTTAAAGGCGACCGCTTCCGCATCTTCGGACAGTTCAGTTACAAAAATACACAAGAAAACTTTTACGGCATCGGTTACAGCACCAATAAAGATTATGTGCGCAGCGACACCACCAGCCAGTACCGATACAGTGGATTACAGATCAACCCCTGGTTCCTGTTCCGCCTGGGTGAAAGCAATTTCTTTGCCGGCCCGCAGGTCGACCTCAACTATGATCACATGTACGATCCGGCCAAATACCTTGTCGACCAGCCCTCTTACAAAGCTGCCGGCGGCACGGACAAAGGCTATAAGAACTTCAGTTCCGGTGTCGGCTTCCTGCTGACTTACGACACACGCGACGTGCCCGCCAATGCCTATCGGGGCATGTACCTCGACTTCCGCGGCATGATGTACCAGAAGTTCCTGGGAAGCGACAATAATTTCTACCGCCTGGAGATAGACTACCGCCAATACAAGACTCTGCGCAAACGCGGCGTGCTTGCCTGGACGGCACAAACGAAAAACGTGTTTGGCGACGTCCCTCTCAACAAATACGCTCTCAGCGGTACTCCGTTCGATCTCCGAGGTTACTACATGGGCCAATATCGTGATAAGTCGTCACATGTCGTCATGGCGGAATATCGTCAGATGATCAATACGGACAAAGGCAACTGGGTGAAGCGCATGCTCAACCATGTGGGCTATGTGGCTTGGGCGGGATGCGGATTCATGGGCCCTAACCCGGGAAAAATAGAAGGTGTCCTGCCTAACATGGGTGTGGGTCTCCGCATTGAAGTGCAGCCCCGCATGAACGTCCGCCTCGACCTGGGACGCAACATGGTGAACAAGCAAAATCTGTTCTACTTCAACATGACAGAAGCATTCTGAGAACCTGTTTTATATTCTTCCTGAATAAATTCTCAATATAGGTTCGACCTGTTTTTGAGTTTCTTTTCAGTCTGTTTCCCCGTTTTTATGCCTCACATAGCCTGCTATGCTCCCACAAAGACGGGGAAATATCCTTGAAAACAAATCTTCCCTCCCGACAGAACTTAAACAGGCACTAAATAAAATATTACTGCATTCGATGCTTTATTTCTAAAAAAAGGGGTATATTTAGGGCATTAGTTGCAAATTTGTCTTATATTTGCACGGATTTCACAAGCAAACAGGCAATATATACAAATAAGTACATCGATATGAAAAGAGTTTTATTCATACTATGTAGTATACCCCTACTTCTATTTTCACCGGTTTCTTTCGCAAATGCCCAGGAAACCAGTGATTTCTCAAAACTAAACCCGGAAGATTACACCAACATTTCACTTCCTCCCCTCGATCTGTTATTCGAAAACGCCAAAGGAGGACCGATCTATGAACTTGCCAGTGTAAAAGAGCAGATCGAACGCAAACTGCTGGCAAAAGAAAGACGGGCGGTACTTAGCTTTTTTAATATACGGGGAAGTTATCAATGGGGAAAGTTCGGTAACGACTATACATTTACCGATGTTTCAACACCTATTTTATATAATTATTCTACTTCCAAACAGCAGACATACACTGTAGGAGCGGCCGTGAATATTCCTCTTGACGAGTTATTCGACCTTGCTCCACGTGTAAGGCGCCAGAAGCTAAATGTGAAAACAGCAGCTTTAGAGCGCGAAGCCAAATTCGAAGATATGAAAAAAGAAATTATTGAGCTTTACGCAACAGCGACATCCCAATTAAGTGTTTTGACATTACGTGCGGAAGCTTTAGAATTAGCTACTGTTCAATACAGTATTGCCGAAAAAGATTTTACAAATGGAACAATAGAATCAAGCACTTTATCTGTAGAAAAAGGAAGACAATCAACAGCTTTAGAAGCTTTTGAAAAGAGCCGGTTTGAGTTAACCAAAAGTCTAATGATCCTTGAAGTTATAACCCGTACACCAATTCTACGAAAATAAACATAACATTATGGACTATATACTCTATCTTTTCCGATCATTATACCGTGTCAAATGGTGGATTCTATTAGGAACTCTCATCATATCTGCTATTGCCTATTACTTGACAGGAAATATGAAGGGTGGCTATAATGTAGAGGCAACTCTCTACACAGGAGTTGTGTCTGGCTATAGTATCGAAGAAAATACTAAAGTAGACTGGGCCTTAGCTCAAAATTCCATGGATAACCTTATCAATATAATACAGGCTGAGAGCACTTTAAAACGTGTATCTTTACGACTCTTTTCACGTGTTTTGGTCAAAGGAGACCCAAATAAAGACAACGAAGGCATAACCTCTGCCTGTTACAACTTCACTTACAATCATATGAAAAATAGTAAGGATGGTAAAACTCTTATCTCTCTTATTGATAGAAGTAGTGAAGATAAAACGATGGAGAACTTCCAAAAGTATGAACGTCCGGATATGAACAACTACATTTATGGGCTGTTCTATTTTCAACATATTTATTATAGCTATAAAGCCCTAAAAAACATCAAGGTAGACCGCAAAGGAAGCAGCGATTTATTAAGAGTAAGCTATCAATCCGGTGATCCTGGTATTGCATATAACACTGTTGAAATTCTCATGAAAGAGTTCGTCAATGAATATCAGGCATTACGTTATGGAGGTACTGACAAAGTTATAGAATATTTTAGATCAGAATTAAAACGAATCGGTAAAGAATTGACAAATTACGAAGACGATCTTACACAATATAATGTCACTAATCGTATTATAAACTATTATGATGAAACAAAAGAAATAGCAGCTATCAACAAAGAGTTCGAACTGAGAGAGCAAGATGTACTATTCAACTACAACAGTTCCAAAGCAATGCTGAACGAACTTGAAAAGCAAATGGACAGTAACATTAAACGGGTCATTCACAACGTTCAATTAGTGGACAAAATAAACCAAGCCTCTGATCTAACAGGCAAAATCACTCAGATGGAAACAATTTCCACCTCAAGTGAGGACAGTGGTAGACAACTCTTAGAATACAAAAACAAATTATTACAAACCAGACGAGATCTATCAGAGATTTCCAACCAATACGTAGCTGGTCAATATACAAAGGAAGGTCTAAACAAAGGTACTATTGTAGAACAATGGTTAGATCAGCTTTTATTATTTGAAAAAGCAAAAGCTGAACTAAAAATAGTACAAAAAAGCCGCAATGAATTAAATGCAAAATACTTGCATTTCGCTCCTGTGGGTACTACTATTAAAAGAAAAGAAAGAATTATCAACTTTACAGAACAAAACTACCTGACCAATCTAAAAAGCTACAATGATGCATTATTGCGTAAAAAAAGCTTAGAAATGACAGCCGCCATTCTAAAAGTACTTAATCCTCCTGCTTACCCAATTAATTCAGAGTCGACTAATCGTCGCAAAATTGTTATGATGATTGGCGTAGGTAGTTTTATAGGGTTAATTGCCTTTTTCTTACTGATAGAATTTATCGACCGTACTCTAAGAGATTCGGTTCGTACGCGAAAACAAACAGGAAGTCCTGTATTAGGTGCGTACCCTGCTCCTATGAAGTTCAGTCCCATCAGTAAACAATGCGAAGACATTGCTACTCGATATATGAGTAGTTCTATTCTTCGATTCTTTACGCAAAAGAAAGAAGGAATGCCATACATTTTGAATATGCTCAGTACAGAAGATGGAAGTGGGAAAACCTATTTAGCCAACAGACTAAAAGCATATTGGGAAGGTATAGGTCTACATGTACGTATGCTGAGTGACGGGACTGATTTTGATTCTAATTCTTCGAAATACGCTTTGGCAAACACAATAACAGACCTGTATATACCACAAGAAGAAGATATTTTAATTATTGAGCAACCAAGTTTGAATCGTGCCAACATACCTGCATCTATACTACAAGACGCACAATTAAATTTAGTAATAGCGTCTGCAGATCATGGCTGGAAAGACATAGACAAAATGTTGTTACAAAAATTAAAAGCTCAATTAGGCAAAGCGCCATATCTCTATCTTAATTGGACCCCTAAGTACGAAGTTGAAACTTATACGGGAATGTTGCCCCCATATACATTCTTACATAAACAATTGTATCGTTTATCACAATTAGCTCTGACAGAAAGTTTCATCCGCTGGAAAAAGAATTCAAGAAAAAATTATCAGGACGACGATAACGATGACGATGAATAACGAAGAAGAAATATACAATAGAGACCCACATCAATCCAGTCGTAGTTTTTATGTTCTATTCGCTCTTCAATTTTTGCCAATATTGGCAAGCATATTTATTGAAGTGAAGCTTGGGATAGCTACTTTGGCAATAATAGTGCCCATGACTTTTATTACTTTAATTGCCTGTAGTAATCGTCAGACAGATTGGTCGCATTCTCGCAATATAATATTATTACTTTTTTTCATATGGGGCATATATTGTTTATTGGAAATATCAAATCCTAATAACGTACAGGAAGCCTGGAATATTAGTATTGGACATTATTTATTCATTCCTATTATATGTGCAGTTCTCGTACCGATTTCTATCCGTGACCGTAAAGGTATTGAATCTTTATTATTCATTTGGGGAATCTTTATATTGATAGTTACCATCAAAGGCTATTGGCAAAAGAATCATGGTTTTACCGATAAAGAACTTTATTTCCTTTATACATTAGGTGGTGCCCGTACACATATAATATGGTCCGGTATCCGTTATTTTTCTTGTTTCTCTGATGCGGCCAATTATGGAGTTCACTCGGCTATGGCAGCCAGTGCTTTCGGTATCGCAATGTTTTATGTTCAAAAAAGATGGATGAAAGTTTTTTTTGCATTTATCATGATTTGCGGTATATATGGTATCGGAATCTCCGGTACACGTGCTGCAGTTGCAGTTCCAATTGGCGCCATTCTTATGTATGTTTTAATATCGAAAAACACTAAATCCATTATAACAAGTAGCGTCATCTTGATAGGTGTCTTTTCCTTTTTCTACTTTACCAATATTGGTAATGGTAACCAGTATATACGTAAAATGCGTTCGGCTTTTCGTCCTACAGAAGATGCTTCTTATCAAGTACGAGTGGAGAATCGAAAAAAAATGAAGGTATTAATGGATGAAAGACCAATGGGATATGGTTTAGGACTATCCAAAGGTGGGAGATTTAACCCCAAAGAACAAATGCCCTATCCACCGGATTCTTGGTTAGTAAGTGTTTGGGTAGAAAGTGGAATTATTGGATTGACATTATATTTACTGATTCATGGAGCTCTTTTTGCCTGGTGCTCTTGGATACTGATGTTTAAAATCATGAACCAACGTTTAAGAGGATTATTAGCAGCATGGCTTTGTACAAATGCAGGCTTTTTTATTGCTGCATACGCCAATGACGTCATGATATATCCAAATCCTTTTATTATTTATACAGGTTTTGCACTCTGCATAACTGCTACAAATATTGATCCTGTCATGCAAAAAGAAGACGATGAGATGAATAGAGAGAAAAAAGAGATTGATTATTAACGAAATAAAAATGGATCCGATTTATCACAAAAACAAACATTCATGAAACAAACGCCTCCTTTGATATCTTTTATCACCATCTGTTACAATGGGCTGGACGACACTTGCATGTTGATAGAATCGCTACGCGACACGATCAGTTCCGTCAGTTATGAAATCATTGTGGTGGACAACGCATCCCGCCAGGATGAAGCCTCCCTGATACAGGAGCGGTATCCCTTTGTACGGACTCTCCGCAGCGAGAAAAACCTTGGATTCTCGGGAGGAAACAATCTCGGAATACAGATAGCACAAGGAAAATACCTGTTCCTGATCAATAACGACACCTACCTGACCGAAGACGGACTGCCCGTCCTGATAGAACGGTTGGAGAGCGATCCCCGCATCGGGGCCGTATCACCTAAAATCCGTTTTGCCTTTCCGCCGCAAAGCATTCAATTTGCCGGATATACCAAGCTCAGCCGGTATACGATGCGCAATAAAGCATTGGGCATGGGATGTCCGGACGACGGGACTTTCGACACTCCACGCCCCAGTGCCTACCTTCATGGAGCTGCGCTGATGCTGAAACGGGAGGTCATCTGGAAAGCCGGACTGATGCCGGAGATCTATTTTCTCTATTACGAGGAGCTGGACTGGTGTACCAGCATGACGCGTGCCGGCTATCAGCTGTGGTACGAGCCGCGCTGCACCATCTTCCACAAAGAGAGCCAAAGTACCGGGCGGCAAAGCCCTCTCCGCACCTTTTATATGATGCGAAACCGAATGCTTTACGCCTGGCGCAACCTCCCGGGAATGGAACGTTGCTTGGCTATCGCTTACCAAATGCTGATCGTAGCTCCCAAAGACAGCCTGTGCTTCGTCCTGAAAGGAGAGCCCAAGCTGGCAAAAGCCGTCTGGCACGGAGTGAAGGGTTTCTGGAAGCTGTGTTGAGTGACAGTCCACCACAGATTACACAAATTAGCACAGAGAGGAATCATTTTCTTGGGGGATATCCATAAACGAGAAAGTGAAATCCTGTGGAACTCTCTGAGATTCTATAGGATTCTGTAAAACTCTGCCAAAATGATCCTCTGTGTAATCTGTGGTGAACCGCAGCTGAACCGATTTACACAAATATATCGACCCATAACCTACATTAAGACTTATGATACTCATACTAACCTTGATCGACTGTATCCTGTTCGTTCTGCTGGCACTTTGCGTAGCTTATCTGCTGGTGTACGCTATTGCGTCCAAATTCTATCGTGCGCCCCACTATCCGGAAGCGGACAAATTGCACCGCATCGCCGTCTTCTTCCCGGCCTACCGGGAAGACAAAGTCATCATTGACTCCGTACGCTCTTTCCTCGAGCAGGACTACCCCAAAGAAATGTACGATGTATACGTCATCTCCGACCACATGCAGGACTCCACCAACAAAGCCCTGAGCCGACTCCCTATCCGCCTGCTGGTGGCTACCTACGAAGACAGTTCCAAGGCCAAAGCCCTCCTACTGGCCATCAGCACCATCGAGGAAGACGGAAAGGCGAAAGGACTGGGCAACCGCCAATTAGCCTTTATGTATGACATTGCCGTGGTGATGGATGCCGACAACGTGACCGTACCCGGATTCCTTTCCGAGGTGAACCGTGCCTACTCCGCCGGAGTGCAGGCGATGCAAGCCCACCGCACAGGCAAAAACCTGAATACGGACATTGCCTTGCTCGACGGAGTGAGCGAGGAGATCAACAATGGATTTTTCAGGAGCGGACACAACGCCCTCGGATTGTCTGCCGGACTGGCAGGCTCGGGCATGGCTTTTGATTACTTCTGGTATTACGATGCCGTGCAAAGCCTGGAAACCGCAGGAGAGGACAAAGAGCTGGAACTTACGCTGCTTGAGTGCAGGATGCACACCGTCTATCTGGAAAACCTACCTGTCTACGACGAGAAAACGCAAAAAAAAGAGAACATCAAGAATCAGCGCCGGCGCTGGATGGCAGCGCAATTCGGCATCTTGTGTGAGGGACTGTCCTTCATAAAAAGCGTCAAGCAGATGGAAGGATGGTGGCGGTGGTGGCCCTCTTTCGATCTGGTCGATAAAATCATCCAATGGATGCTCCCTCCGCGCCTGGTGCAACTGGTAGCCGTTTTCGGATTCACTCTGCTTACCACACTGGTCTACCGTCCGGTAGCGTCTAAATGGTGGATATTGTCGGCAGCACAGGTTGCCGCCATGTTTATCCCTGTTCCAGCCCGCCTGCTCAACGGTAGGCTACTAAAAGCACTAATGCAGGTGCCTTCGCTGGCATTGGGGACCATAGCCAGCCTGTTCCACCTCAAAGGGGCCAATAAGAAATTTATACATACCGAACACGGTGAGTGATACGGGTTACCACAGATTTACACGGAGTTTCGGTTTCTCGTTCACGGGTATCCCGAAGAAAATAAATCCTCTGTATAATCCAGTGTAAATCTGTGGTACCCCCCGTCAACCGTACACTACCCGCAGCAAAACCTTAAAACAGGGACACGCCTTGATCCACTATTCGGGTTCTATCTCTCCATCGCCGTTCTGATCAGGGTTCAAATCACAATGGGCACCCATTTCGTAACCAGGATAAACTACTAGGAGCATACGCACCAGTACCTGCAGCGAGTAAATCAACACATTATTACCTCTCAACTTTTCCATATTTTACGAGAAAATAACCGTTTTCCTTAAATCTTTTTATGTATCTTTGCTAGATTGAAACATCATCACACTCAAAAAGAATGGAACAATGCAATGAACGTCCTAAAGTTAGCGTTATTATCCCTGTATATAACACCTGTAATTACGTACAGGAAGCACTGGAAAGTATTTGTCAGCAGACACTGGAAGAATTGGAAATTATCGTAATTGATGACGGCTCTACCGATTGTAGTAGAGCAATCGTGGAAGAAATTGCAATCAAGGACACACGGATTCAAGTTTATAAACAATCTAATCAAGGACTTTCTATAACACGTAATCAGGGACTGAAATTTTCTACTGGGGAATATATTTATTTCATGGATAGTGATGACTTTTTAGAGCCTGATGCACTTGAATTATGTTATCGTAAATGCACAAAAGAAGCTCTTGATTTTGTTTTCTTCGATGCTGAAACGTTCACAATTGAACCGAACATACCCGAAAGCTCCTTCGACTACCAAAGAACTTTAGATCTACCTGAAAAGATATGTTCAGGCATAGACATGTTAAAAATACAACTAAAAACATACAAGTTCAAATCATCGGTTTGCCTAAACTTATTTCACCGAGAGTTCATTTGTGAAGAGAGACTTTCATTTTATCCCGGTATATTACACGAAGATCAACTCTTCATGATACAAGCTTATTTGCATGCTTCTAAAACAGGATTCATTCGTCGTTCTTTCTTCCATAGGCGTATCAGAACAAACTCTATCATGACTAAAAAATTCACATGGAAAAATATGGAAGGATATCTTACTGTAACTAACGAATTATTAAGAGAACTCCCAATTTATCCAAAAACATATCACCATACAATATTCTTTTTTTTACGACAGATGCTGGATGCAGCTGTATGGCAAGCACATACATTATCTTTACCTCAACGTATAAAACTATTCAGCCTCTGTCTCAAATATTATAGGCCATATGTAACTATGCGAACGCTAATGGTATTATTACTAAAAACATCCATCCATCCCAGACAATAAAGAAACAACATATTTCTAATTATAAATCCAACGCCCTCACCTTCTCCATTGGAAAAGCAGAGTAGCTTTAAAAATAAATTTATGACTTCACTCAAGCACCAACTATTCTCGGGGGTATTCTATACCGCCCTTGCCAAATACAGTGGCATACTCGTATCACTTGTCGTAGCAGGCGTATTGGCACGCCTAATTTCACCAGACGACTTTGGTGTAATGGCTGTAGCAACAGTAATCATTGCCTTTTTCAATCTATTCACCGATGTAGGACTATCACCTGCCATTATCCAACACAAAAGTCTAACCAAAGAGAATTTATCAGGACTCTTCTCTTTCACAGTCTGGACGGGTATCGGTCTGGCATTTCTTTTCACAGTTGCCTCATGGCCCATAGCGGCTTACTATAATCGGGAAATCCTGCGCACACTATGTCAGTTACTAGCTATAAACCTATTTTTTGCTTCAGCTACTATTGTTCCCAATGCTTTGTTTTATCGCAATAAAGAATTTAAATTTATTGCCTTGAGAAGTTTCGTTATACAGATAGCCACTGGTATAGCAGCTGTCATAGCAGCCTTATGTGGAGCCGGGCTTTATGCACTAATTATAGGTCCTATTTTATCGGGTATCCTAATATTTGTGGTTTCCATACATCATTATCCACAACGTCTGAAATTTACACTTGGGCTGGATGTATTGCGCCAAATCTTCTCTTATTCTGCCTATCAATTCCTGTTTAACATTATTAACTACTTTAGCCGTAACCTGGATAAACTATTAATCGGTAAATACATGGGGATGTCTCCTTTAGGTTACTATGAAAAATCGTATCGCCTGATGATGCTACCCTTACAGAACATCACACAAGTAATCACTCCCGTAATGCATCCCATCTTCAGCGACTATCAAAATGATCTTGAACGCTTGGCTTCAGGCTACGAACGCATTGTACGTTTCTTGGCTTTCATTGGACTGCCATTAAGTGTATTACTCTACTTTACAGCCAGCGAAGTAACATTGATTATTTTTGGCGACCAGTGGATACCATCAATCCCTATATTTCAAATACTCACATTATCGGTAGGCATTCAGATTATTCTGTCTTCCTCTGGTTCGATTTTTCAAGCAGCTGGCGATACAAAAAGCCTATTTGTGTGTGGTTTGTTTTCATCTGCGCTCAATGTAACTGGTATCTTACTGGGTATTTTCTGGATTGGCACACTTGAAGCCGTAGCATCATGTATCACACTTACATTTACTGTTAATTTCATACAATGTTATTGGATAATGTATCAAGTAACACTACATCGCAGCCTGCGCAATTTTGTAGCTCAACTGATATCGCCGCTTGTTATCAGCATCTTGCTGACTGCCGTACTCTATCCACTCAGTCTACTAACAGAAGGAGGAAACATTTTTCTGACCTTAATTGTAAAGAGTATTATATTTTTCATTATATTTGGGTGCTACATACAGTTAACCGGTGAATACGACATCATCGGTAAGACCAAAAGCATCATAAACAAAAACAAAGAATGAAAGCACTGTTTCTTGTATTTCACGGATTCGACGAAGCAAACGGAATCAGCAAAAAAATCCAACACCAAATAAAAGCACTAAAAGAGTGCGGTTTAGACGTATGTACCTGCTATTATGAACAAACATCAGATGGACATTGGAAGTGGATAGCTGACAATAACATTTTAGTCGATTTCGGACATAGCACATGGGGAAAAATAAGAAAACGTATATGTTTTAAGCCCATAAGAGATTTTATAATTTCTGAAGGAATCAGCTTTATATATATCCGTTCTTTTCATAATGCTAATCCATTTACAATACAATTGGTCAGTCAGCTTAAGAAACATGATGTAAAAGTAGTAATGGAAATTCCAACATACCCTTATGATCAGGAATATATAACTTTCAAGATGAAACTTGACCTATTGGTTGATAAATGTTTTCGCCATCATTTAGCAAAATTACTTGATGGGATCATCACATTTTCAGATGCCAAAACCATCTTTGGAGGACCTACTATTCGTATCTCAAATGGAATTGATTTTGATTCAATACTACCTAAAAAACAAATAAATGATACAACTTATGAACTACATTTAATTGGAGTGGCAGAAATACATTATTGGCATGGATATGATCGTATTATCAAAGGATTGGCAGAATATTATCTTACAAAACCTCAATACAAAGTATATTTTCACATTGTAGGCGAATTAAGCGGAGAACGTGAACGTCAAGAAATATTGCCAATAATCAAACAGAATGCCTTAGAGCCTTATGTTATTTTATATGGAAACATGCATGGAAACGACCTCGACCAACTATTTTCTAAGGCAGATATGGGCATAGGTAGCTTAGGACGGCACCGAAGTGGAATTACTCATATAAAGACTCTAAAAAACAGAGAATATGCAGCCCGAGGTATCCCGTTTGTCTATTCAGAAATTGATGCAGACTTTGACCACTGCAATTATGTACTTAAAGTACCAGCCAATGAAACTCCAATTAATATACATGAATTGATATCTTTTTATCATAGCCAATCATGGAACATAAATGTTATTCGTCATTCCGTAGAAAATTTATCATGGAAAATGCAAATGCAAAAAGTTATCAATGAAACTTATAAATAAATTAAATACTTAATAAAAACATGAAACGCGTTTTATTTGTTAATAATTACGACATGATAAAATCCAGAGAATCATACAATAATGGGAACTCTGCAAGTCATCATCAATTCGGAACTAATGAGCTTCTTGAAACTGGTGAATACGCTATCGACTATATGCTGATTACTCCTAAAAATCACAAAAATAAAATATTCAAATTAGTGTCACTTCTACCTTTATGGTTTAAACTCTATTGGAAAGCGCGCAATTATGATATTGTATATGGAGGAGCGGATTTTACAGTAGACTTTTTGGGAATATTAAAACAAATAAAATTATTTCGTCCAAAACTTATTGCCATATTTTATCACCCTCCATTCACCATAAGGCTGAAATTAGAGCAATATGATCATCTTATTTTCATCAGCCAATTTGCTCATCAAGCCATGTGTAAGGAGCTGCCCCAAAAAGCTAATATGCTAGAATTTATGCAATGGGGACCAGATCATAAGTTTTATGAACGCCTAGCCCCTATACTTAATTTCCAAAGACAATATGAGAACATCATATTCATTAGTAATGGTAAAACCCGACGTGACCACGAGACATTAGTGAGTGCTGCTGAGAAGACAGCAAGCCATACAATTATCGTTAGTGACAACCAAAGTATTCCTACAAATTACAAAGAAGGCAAATATACTCAAATCCATATTCAAGAGAAACCCGATGACACTAGAATGGTGCCCTTACTCAATAGCTGTTCCGTTTTAGTTATTCCAACTCCCCCATATGAGCATCCACTTGCAGCTATAGGAATGACTAGTTTTGTCGATGCATTAGCCTTGGGTATGCCTATTATCGCAGCTGATAATACAGCATACAGAGATATTATCATTGAGAACAACATGGGAAAGATCTACAAAGCAGGGGATGTTGATGATTTAGCAAATGCCATGAATTATTTAAAAAAATCACCAGAAAGAATTGTTGAATGTGGAAAAAATGCATGGCTATTTGGCAAAAAGAATGACATAAATCATTTCGGAAAAAAACTACGTAAGTTATTTGAATCATGAAAAATAATATCAAAATAGCTTATTGCATTCCGTCTTTATACTATCCTAGTGGTATGGAACGGGTTTTAACATTAAAGGCCAATTACTTTACTGAGTTCTTCGGCTATGAGATACATATCATTTTAACGGATGGAGAAAATAGACCTCCATATTATGAATTGCATCCCAATATTACAATCCATCAACTTGGAATCAATTACGATCATCTATATGAAACACCTATCCATAGGCGCATCTTAGAATACTTAAAAAAACAGAGAGTCTTTCGAAGACGCTTGAACGAATGTCTAAATGAAATAAAGCCCAACATTACAATATCATTATTGAGACGAGATATTAATTTTATCAATAAGATGACAGACGGAAGCATAAAATTAGGAGAGATACATTTTAATAAATCAAACTATCGCGAATTTAATCCTCCTGGACTTCCCAACTTTATAAAAAAATTAATCAAACGTTTTTGGATGAAACAACTTATATGTAAGTTACGTTCATTAGAGCGGTTTATTGTCCTTAGCCATGAAGATGCAACAGAGTGGACAGAATTAAATAATGTAACCGTTATTCATAACCCTCTTTCATTTATTCCAGAGTCACATTCTGACTGCAGCAGAAAACAAGTGATTGCAGTTGGAAGATATATGCCACAGAAAGGATTTGATCGTCTAATATCTGCATGGAAAATTGTATCCCAAAAACATCCGGACTGGATATTGCGCATATATGGTGATGGTATGCGAGAAAAGCTCCAAAAACAGATTGATACGTTAGATATTGGCAAAACCTGTATATTAGAACACAGTGTACGGAATATCATAGAGAAATATTATGAAAGTTCTATATTTGTTCTATCTTCACGTTTCGAAGGATTTGGAATGGTCATCACAGAAGCAATGGTATGTGGAGTACCTCCTATAGCATTTGCTTGTCCATGTGGACCACGTGATATCATTGAAAATAATATTGATGGTATATTAGTAAAAAATGGAGATGTAATAGGATTAGCAGATAAAATCTGTTTCCTTATAGAGAATGAGAGTGTACGTAAAGAAATGGGAATTCGTGCACGCCACAACGTAGAACGCTTCAAAATAGAAAACATAGCACTTCAATGGAAAAACTTATTTGAATCAGTTACTAATTAAAAGAAAAATATTATGAAATGGTACACAAAATATTTACAAGTATACGAGAAGCCTTTTTCTGAAGCTCCACAAGAGATCGTTGAAGAAGTTCGAAATAAACTGAAACTACTACAATCTGACAATCCGCTTGTAACAGTCTCTCTTATAGGATATAATGAAGAAAAACATCTACTAGCGAGTTTATGGTCTCTAAGTGAAATGAAATGTAAATATCCAATAGAAATTATTGGTACAGATAACGATTCCAAAGACCAAACAGCAACAATCTATGAAGCAACCGGCATTCCATATGTAATAGAGCATCAACATAGTTGTGGACATGCTCGCCTCTGCGGATTAAAGCGTGCCAAAGGAAAATATCACATTAATATTGACTCCGACACTATGTATCCCCCACATTATGTTGAAACAATGGTTGATGCATTAGAACGTCCTGGAATTGTAGCAGTAAGTTCATTATGGAGCTATATTCCCGATAAAGAACATTCGTGGGTCGGATTAAAAATATATGAATTCATTAGAGACATCCATTTATGGATACAATCAATCAAACGTCCTGAATTAAGTGTACGAGGACTGGTATTTGCATACCGTACAGATTACGCTCGTCAAGTAGGTATCCGCACAGATATTAGACGGGGGGAGGATGGCTCTTTAGCTTTACGACTCAAAGAATACGGAAATATATATTTTATACGCAAAAGAAAGGCACGTGCAGTCACGGGATATGGTACCATCAGCGCTGACGGCTCGTTATTCAACAGTTTTAAGGTACGGGCTATTTACGCCCTCAAAAATATAGGTAGAGTATTTACGCGAAAGAAAGAATATAAGGATGAAGATGATAATTTAATAAAATCATGAAAGAAATATTCGAGAAATTACATCGTCCAATTAACCCCGCTGGGTATATCACTGAAATAGATGGATTCCGTTTCTTTGCTATCTTTACAGTCTGCCTGTTACATCTCAATAACTTTTTTGGCAGAAGTATCGGATATGATTATTACCAAGGAGTCAAAGATATCAATTCATGGAGTTGGTTCATTAATCGATGTGGTTTAGGTGTTGAGCTTTTTTTTGCAATTAGTGGATTTGTCATAGCATTACCTTTTTTCCGTCATTATTTAGAAGGCAGTAAAAAACCTTCTTTAAAACAATATTTCTATAGAAGGTTAACTCGCTTAGAAGTACCTTTTATTTTATCATGTGTCATCATATATTTGGCATATGCCATAACTTCTCAAACAAATATACTTGCGGATATAAACCATTTATTCGCATCAATAACCTATACGCACACTCTAATTTATGGTGTATGGCCTCCTTTTAATCCAGTCATATGGAGTCTTGAAGTGGAAATTCAGTTTTATGTATTGGCTCCATGGTTAATTTTATTTCTTTTTTCCGGTTCAGGAAAATATTCATGGTATATTCGCATCACTATATTATTTTGTTTTTCATTAATATTAAAAGGTTTCTTTTATAATGAATTGAAACAATTACATTTACACCTGTCTATATTAAACCATCTTCATTATTTTCTTGTAGGGTTTACCATTGCATATTTATTCTTACGACAGAAAGAACTGTTATATAGAAAATACTTCATATGGGACATTGTTGGATCCATCTGCTTTTATTTACTCTTCTATTTTATATGGAATCCTAATCAACTATACTTTTGTATAGCATTGTTTTTGTTATTTCTAAGTGTCTTCAAAGGATATTTTATAAATTGGATATGTAGAAGAAAAGTATTATACATAATAGGAGGAATGTGCTACACAATTTATTTACTACATTATCCATTATTTCATTTTACAGGCAAACTAACTAAAAAAATACTCCCATTTGACTTTTACTATTCGAACTATTTAATACAAGCTACATTATTACTTCCAATTGTATTTACAATATGTTGTTGTTACTATATATTAATAGAGAAGCCTTGTATGAACAAAAATTGGCCACAAACACTCAATGCAAAAATTAAACGTATTACCTATTTTAAAATAAAGTCATGAAAATATACATTAAAACCATAGCAATATTCCTTTTGATACTATTAGCAGCTTCATGTATCAAAGAAGTTGACTTGTATAAAGGAGGAAGTTTAAGAGAACCGGCATATTTATACCCTTTTGATCAAGAAAATCAAAATGTGACAGCCGAGATTACAATCAAAACCAATTCAACTATCAATTTAGAATTGTTAGATGTTTATTTTGCACCTCTAAAATATAACAAACATTTGCTAATTATGCTTACCCAAGACGATTGTAAGCCTAGTATCTATCCACGAACATGGGCAAGTATCAATGGAAAGCCTCTTTCGGGACAATATTACTATCATTATGAACAATTAAAGCAAGATGATCTTCCACCAGATATTTACTATTTAGGAAAAACCTTAGGATGTACTGATGGAACAGGCAAAGAAGTTAGATTTTCATTTACAGCTACATTAGCTGCAGACGATAACTACATGGCCGAAGAATCAATAATAAATTTGGGATATAGCAAAGACAATTATCGTTTTTATGGAAGAAATGGCATTTTATGGGAAGATGTGATTGATATAGTTAATTATGGCAATAGTATAGCATTTCATAACGTAAACACTAAGGAAATACATAACATAGATAGCATACAAAAACATTATCTTATTGGACAAGATAGCATACAAAAAAGATTATCGGGCAGAAAATGTAAAACGCTTTCAGAACCTGATGGAAACATCGATTATACTACTGCTGCAATTAACTTAGATGATATAAAAACTATCACAGCAGAAGGTGGTGAAAAGGTATATCCATTTCATAATCTTACTAATCTAGAAAATCATACATTAAATAGAGTCTTTCATGATAGTCCTGATGACTTTAAACAGGTGATAGAGCAGGAACGATCTATACCTACTGTGGATCGGTGCGCTATTAACATCGGTGTACATTCTACAGATGCCTTCTGGACCGACTTCCTCCTTTGGCTGAACGACACTTATGGCAAAGATGGCGAAGATTGCGTATGGATGCCTAGTCAAGAAGAATATTATGAATACAACTATTATCGCATGCATGGAAAGATTGAAAAGAGCGCAAACGGATCGACATTGAAATTGATCGTCAACTTGCCGAGCCAGGAATATTTTTATTACCCTTCAGGCACCATCAACCTGAAAGGACTGAAGAAAGAAGACATCAAGTCGATAGAAAGTAACAGTGCTGTCACTGGACTGTCTTACGGAAATTATCAGGACGGAGTCATGCTGAACATTGACTGCCGACGGTTCCTGGTTGAACACGCTACGCACTTTGTAGAGCAATATGAAAAAGACAAAACAAACCAATCGAACAAAGCAGACGCACTCTACTTTGTAAACATGCTTAAAGAATCAAGTAAGAAAGCCGAATTATTGAACCGAATAAAATAAGAGATACTATGATGACAACACTGCAAATCCTTTTCTGGCTCTCCCTCTTCCTCGTATTCTATACCCACCTGGGATACGGAATACTGCTTTACATGCTGGTCAAACTGAAGGAACTCTTTGTGAAACCTGTCCGGCGACAGCTCCCCCCGGACAAGAGACTGCCGGACGTGACACTCTTCATCACAGCCTTTAACGAAGAAGAGGTGGTGGACGAGAAGATGCGTAACTGCCTCGGGCTGGACTACCCGGCGGACAAGCTGCACATCGTGTGGACCACCGATGGAAGCAACGACTCTACCAACCAGCGACTGGAAAACTGGCCGCAGGCCACCGTCCACTTCCAACCCCTGCGGCAAGGAAAAACGGCCGCCATGACACGGGGCATGATGCTGGTGGACACGCCGCTCGTAGTGTTTACCGATGCCAATACGATGCTCAACCGCGAAGCGATACGCGAAATAGTCCGTGCTTTTGAAGATCCGAAGGTGGGATGCGTTGCCGGTGAGAAAAGGATAGCCGTGCAAGAAAAAGACGGTGCGGCGGCCGGAGGAGAAGGCATATACTGGAAATATGAATCGACACTGAAAGCACTGGATGCACGCCTCTACTCCGCCGTAGGAGCCGCAGGCGAACTATTTGCCGTACGCCGGGAGCTCTTCACAGTGATGGAACCGGACACGCTGCTGGACGACTTCATCCTGTCGTTACGCATCGCCATGCAGGGATACAAGATAGCATATTGCACGCAGGCGTATGCCATCGAAAGCGGATCGGCCGACATGCGCGAGGAGCAGAAGCGGAAAGTGCGTATCGCAGCCGGCGGACTGCAATCTATCTGGCGGCTGAGAGAACTGCTCAATCCGTTCCGTTACGGAGTGCTGACGTTCCAATACGTATCGCATAGAGTGCTGAGGTGGTCTCTGGCACCGGTGCTGCTGTTCGCGCTGCTTCCACTCAACATCGCCATTCTACTGGCGGGGGGCTCCCCTGTCTGTTACGGCACCATCCTGGCACTCCAGCTCCTATTCTACATCATGGGAGGATGGGGCTACTACCTTTCTACCCGGCAAGTGAAAAACAAGCTGCTCTTCATCCCGTATTATTTCCTGTTTATGAACATTAACGTAATGAAAGGTGTTAACTACCTTCGTAAAAAGAAAGGAACAGGAGCATGGGAAAAAGCCAAAAGAACAAAAACGGAATCCTTAAACCAATAAATCGGACAAAGCATGGATAGAATATTGCATAACGTAGACAATGCCCACAAGATACTTCAACTGACATCCGACACACTGATCTTGGTGGACAAAAACGGCACGTGTCTGGACATCGACCCACACAGCGATTTGTGGTTTCTGCAAGAAGACAGACTCTTGGGGAAAAATCTGTTCAACCTGCTTCCCGACCATACCTTCCAGAAACTGCTACCGGACTTCAGGCGGGTGACCCAACAGGGGATAACGGTGAACCGCAACTACCGGCTGCCACTGGAAGGGGGCGAAACGTATTACTTCAAATGTATCATGCAGCCGTACGACGGTGACAAGGTGCTGTGCCAATATCGCGACATCACGGCGCGCAGCAACGTGAAACTGCAACTGGAACGCACCAACTACGAGCTGAAGGAGATACAAAAAGCGGCACAAATAGGGCAATGGAAATATTCATCGCGAGAGAAGACATTCTATTACCGGGGATACAACGGAATCGTATGCACGGAAGAAGAGCGGAGCATCAACTTTCAGGATTACTACGAAACCATCCTGAGCGAAGACCTGCCCGCCGTGAACACGTGGATGGAAGCCAACCGCCGCGAACTCTTAAAGGAATACATCGAATACCGCATCCTGCTGGAAGGACAGGTATACTATATGCGCCAGCAATGCTACCTGCGGAATGAAGAAGAAGATGGTAACATCGTCCTGGAAGGGTATATACAGAACATCACCGACATACAGCGGAAACGAAACGACATCAACACGCTGACGCATGCCATCAACAATGCCAAAGAAAGTGTGTACGCGGCACGCAGAGACGGCACGCTGATATTTGCCAACAGGCAGTTCAGGCTGAACCACCGGATCGCGGAACAGGCGGACTTGTCACTGATACGGGTATTCGATGTCGTGGGCGACATGACCTGCATAGAGGACTGGGAAGAACGTTACCGCAGCATACGGGAAGGCCAGACCCTCAACTTCCTGGCCTACCAACCCCTGAAGCACGATAAAAACACACTGGCCTTTGAAGGCACCATGTACAGTGTGACAACGGATGATGGAGAAGAAACCTTTTGGTCGTTCACCCACGACATATCGGAACGCATCCGGTACGAATCGCAGATCAAACGCTTCAATCGTATCATGGATACCACGATGGAGAACATCCCGGCAGGTATCGTGGTAAAAGATATCGAGAACGATTTCAGGTACATCTACCGTAACCGGGAGTCGTACAACCGGGACATCAGCTCAGAAAACGCCATCGGAATGAACGACTTCGACTACTACCCGCCGGAAATGGCACAGCAGAAGCGAAAAGAGGATATGGAAATTGCCGCTACCGGAAAAGGGATGCACTGGATTATGGAGGGCAAGGACAAAAACGGAAATTTGCTGATTCTCGACAAGCAAAAAATCATGGTGGAAAGCGAGGACTTCTCTCCCATCATTGTCAGCATCGAATGGGACATCACCCAGCTGGAACTGATGCGCCGTGAACTGATAGAATCGAAAGAGAAAGCGGAAACATCGGACAAACTGAAGTCGGCTTTCCTTGCCAACATGAGCCACGAAATACGCACGCCCCTCAATGCCATCGTAGGATTCTCGCGCATCATCTCGGAGAGTGACAATGCGGAGGAAAGGAGGGAGTATTACGAGATTGTAGACGCCAACAACGAACGGCTGTTGCAACTGATCAACGAAATATTGGATCTTTCCAAAATAGAGTCGGGCATCGTAGAGTTCACTTACGGGCCGGTGAGGCTGCACACACTTTGCAAAGAGATTCATGATGCACACGTATTCCGCTGTCCGCAGGGAGTGGAACTGAGGTTCGACTCGCCGGACGAAGCGCTAAGCATCCACTCGGACAAGAACCGGATCTTCCAGGTATTCTCTAACCTGATAGGCAACGCGTTCAAGTTTACCACAGAAGGCAGCGTAAGCTATGGTTACAAACAGGAAGGCGAGCGAGTTGTATTCTACGTCAAAGATACCGGACTGGGTATCGAGCCCGAAAAGCTGGGAAGGGTATTTCAACGGTTTGCCAAACTGAACAATTTTGCCCAGGGCACAGGTCTGGGATTGTCAATCTGTAAAACGATCATCGAACGGCTAGGCGGAGAGATTGCGGTCTCCTCGGAAGTGGGCACAGGAACCACATTCACCTTCTGGCTGCCTCTTGAGAATGTCATACAAGATACGGAAACGGGAACGAACAGCCACTTGCCCGGCGAAGCCGTCGGAACACAGCCGTCGGAAGTGCTCCCGGCCAAAGAGGATACGCCCCGCCCCAAAGAGGAAACGACGGAAAAGGAAGAGGACCTTCGGGCAACCGCAGCCGGAACGGAGCAAGCCACCATACTGATAGCCGAAGACACAGACAGCAACTTCGACCTGCTGAACGCTATTCTGGGTAGAAAATACCGCTTAGTCCGCGCCAGAGACGGCATGGAGGCCGTGACCATGTATGACGAGGTAAATCCGGATCTGATATTGATGGACATCAAGATGCCTAACTTAGACGGACTGGAAGCTACCAGAATTATCAGGCAACTGTCCGCGGAAGTACCCATCATTGCACAAAGCGCATACGCTTACGAACACGACCGGAATGCAGCCGAAGAAGCCGGATGCAATGACTTTATCTCAAAACCGATCGCTCAGGAAAAGCTAAAGGAAAAGATAAAGAAATGGCTGAAATAAACCAATTCACCACGGACTACACGGATTGACACGGATCTCCTCGGAGTCTGTCTGAATTCCGCTTGAGATCAACCGGATAAATAATCAATCTGCGTTAATCCGTGTAATCTGTGGTGAACTAAAATGCGAAATTCAAAACAATGGGAAAGAAAGCTGTATCCAAACTATTTTATTGTACGTCTATTGCACTGACTTTTGTCCTGGCCGGCATCACCATTGCCGGAGCATTCGCCGGACACATACCTCCCGAACACTCCACTCTGATGCCTTTCATCGGGCTGGCGCTGTCAGGACTGTTATTGATCAATCTTGCCGCCGCCATTTACTGGGGGATTCGCCGGAGGTTCTGGATCATCATTCCGTTGATAGCCATAGCTGCCAACTGGCAATATCTGGGTCGGATCTTCCAACCTCCTTTCACGGCCGGAGGAAAAGAGGCAAATACACTGAAAATAGCGACATACAACGTTGACAGTTTCGGCAACGAGCAGTCGGGATATTCGTGCAAGGAGATTGCGGCTTATATGAAAGAGCACCGGGTGGACATTATCTGCTTTCAGGAGTTTGCCGGCAACCGGTACTTTACTCCAGACAGCATACGGAACGCATTTGCAGACTGGCAGTATGCCGTCATTCCGCAAGCTCCGGACAGTACACCTATCTTGCAGGTAGCTCTGTTCAGCAAATATCCGGTGAAGGACAGCAGACTGATCACTTACCCCGATTCAAGGAATTGCAGTATGTGGTGTGATCTGGACGTAAACGGACAAACGGTTCGTGTTTTCAATAACCACCTGCAAACAACGGAGGTCAGCCAAAATAAGCGCAGACTGGAAAGGGAACTGGCTAAAAACGAACTGACAGGCAGAGAGGAAGCAGTGGCCAGACAATTGTTGGAGGGACTCAACGAGAACTTCAGGAAACGTGCGGCGCAGGCAAAGACTTTGGAACAATTAATCCGCACCACCCCCTACCCTATACTGGTTTGCGGTGACTTTAACTCTCTCCCATCGTCCTACACATACAGTACCGTGAAAGGTGACAATCTTCAAGACGGATTCCAGACTTGCGGACATGGGTACATGTATACGTTCCGGTACTTTAAACGCCTGCTGAGAATCGACTATATTTTCCATTCCAAAGAATTTAAAGGGGTAGATTACTATTCGCCTGACCTCAATTTGTGCAGTGATCATAATCCGGTAGTGATGGAGGTGAAGATGTAAACGGGAATGTATCTAAACGCCTTTTCACCCCCATAACTCTCTCGTTATAATATAAAAGAAGGCCGTCCTGATTACTCAGAGCGGCCTTTCTTAATTATAAATGAATTAGTTTTCTTATTCTACTTTCTTCAAAGAGTCTGCAACATATTCAAACTGTCCTTTACCTGTCACTTTATACTTAATGGTATATTGTGTGGTAGAAGAGCCATCGTAAATGGCAAAGTTAATTGTATAGAAGACATCTACACCTTCCACAACATCCGCACTACCATAGATTGCTTTCAATCCCGGAAGGAATGCTTCTGGCAAACGTTCGAACATCAACTTAGTAAGATCGGCATCCGACATGTTGCCATAAGCGGCAGCATTTTGTTCTCTCCACTTCGCCGGGCGGAAATCAAAATTATTCTGATAAGCAGAGCTACCATAATAATATTCATTATTACTCTTACCACTAAATATAGGCGCATATTCTTGTCCCTTATTGGCAATCACCCAATCGGTGATGGTCTGATAGAATGCAGCAGTTTCTGCATCGCCCTTTTCTGCCTTCAAAGTAACCACAGTGCTCGGGTCAAAGTTCCACTTGCCGTCAGACAATACAAACTGCTCTGTCTTATCGACAATACGTGTATTCAACTCCCATCTCGCTTTTTCGGCAGAATAAGTGTATTCATCACTGTAGATCTTCAAATCAGTACCATTATAATATCTGTAGACTACTACACGTGCATCGCCATCAACAGGATATGCCACCATCCGCGACAGATAAGCGGGCAGATAGTTCACAGCCGGAACATCAGAAGTAAAGTAGCGTTTACTCTGTCCCATATCTCCGTAATCGGCATATGTCAGGACATATACGTTATTGCTCTTATTCTTCCAGTTCTTTCCATCGTATACTTTCACCGCGTAAGTAGGAGTAGAAAGACTGTTGGCCGGAATGGAGGTACCTACCATGATGTTATCGATCTGATAAGTAGTGGTTTTCTTATTGGCACCATCACCTTCGTACTTAAAGGCTACATACACCTTCTTGCCTGCATAAGCTAACAAAGACACTTTACCTGCAGAAGCAAACGTACCGTAACCACTTGTCGGCTTGGTAGGAATGCTGAAATCTGAAGTCACATCAACCCAATTGGCAGTACCGACATTTTCACCATCGAAATTCTCTGAAATAAGCACTGACAAGCAGCTGGCATTATAGTATCCCACGGTCACGTCAAAAGCGAGATAATCACCAGCAGTAACAGAAATAGCAGGGGTAACCATCCAGCCGACGCATGCCCCTTTCGTACCGTTTGCCGAATACTGAACATACTGGTTATCATCATAAGAAGTAACCTTCCACTGAGTGTCACCGGTAGAGCTGATAAACCAGCCTTTGAGCTCTTTCAAATCTCCGGTAGGAAGCGCCTCGAAGTTTTGCCACATCAACGGATTCTCCAACTGTCCCTCTCCCAACTTATAGTCAACGAAAACAGCTGTTCCCTTTTCGGCATCTTTGAACTTTTCGTTCAGGATCTTAGACATCTGACCTTCTGTCTTTTCATTCAGATAAGGCGCAAATGCATTCTCACCATAAACCAACTTGTATTCGGCATCCGTCGGTTTCAGATATTTCACCGAAGCATACTCCGACAGCAAAGAAGACATCGCTTCTTTGTACTTATACGTAATCTTTGCACTCGAACCCTTATCGGCAGTGTAATACTTATCAAGCAAGAAAGCAGGTATGTAATCCGCTCCCGTGATCTTCTCTGTCAGATACATGTTAGTCTTCACATTCTCAAGATCCTTAGACACACCGGCATCTGTAGCAATCTTCTTATTGGTCGAATTTGAGCTGATAGTTGCATAGTCAGCATCAGTCAGCGTATACTCTATCTTCATCAAATTCGTCGGTTGGGTCATATCGTCCAATCCTTCGAAGTTGTCATCGTTATATTTACAGCCGGACAGCAGAATCAACGACACCGCTACAGGCATTAATAGATTTCTATTCATAATTTAAACTTCCTGTTTTTAGATTAGAAATTAACTTTTAATCTCAAGCTATAAGTACGGCCGAATCCGTAGAACACATTGTAAGCGGTCTTCCAATCGTGATTGCTACCATCTGTCGCATCAGAAATATAAGTCTGGTCGAATAAGTTGTTCACGTTACCTGACAGTACTGCATTCAGTTTACCAAAGTTGAATTTATAACTTGCGTTCAAATCGAAAGTACTTGCAGTCGGAATACGCCAAGGAGTAGAAAAGTCTTTCTCACTGTTCATCACCAGGTCGTTTGAGTTCAATGACCAGTCAGCATAATTACGTGCGTATAAGTTCCAGTCGATACCCAGACGAAGGGCTTTGTCGATCTTGAAAGTAGCACCCAAAGCTGCGGTAGTCTGTGCAGATCCACCCACTTTCACATCTTTCAGGTTCAGTTTCATTGTACCCGGTTCCAGTCCGTTAGCTGCCGCATTTACAAGAACGGTCACATCCTTACCATCGCTTCCCTTGATAGATGCGCTGTTCACAAATTGACCTTCTACAGTGAAGCTACCCGAAGCATTGCTATCCCAACGCCAGTTACCGATAGAGAACATACCGCTCAAATCCAGCCATTGGAAAGGTTTTGCTACAAAATCAAGTTCGACACCCTGGTGCAAAGCATTCACACCCTGCATGTTGATAACAGACTTGGTAGAAACCAGCTTACTTGCATCGTAAGGCTCGCTAAGGCTGCCTTCATAGTAGTTTGTGATATCCTGTGAACGGGTAGTGGTTTTATCCATCCAACGAGTGTGGTAGGCATTGATGTTCACAGTAAGGAAGCTCGAACGATAGCCGTATCCGATTTCGAAAGAGAACACTTTCTCGTTCACTGCATCGGGGTTTGTCGCATTACTGACTGTTGAATTAAGGAAAGCACCTCCCGAGAAGAATGGAGCACGGCTGATATAACCGATATTGGCAAACACATTATGATTTTCGGTAAGGTTGTAGTTCAAACCTCCCTTTGCATTCCAACCGATGAAGTTGACAGTTTTTGATTTGGCGTGCGCCTTGTCATAGTAAAAACGGTCGTAACGCCAGTAACCGGTATTAGAAACCGAACCGGAAATGAAGGCACTCAACTTATCTCTGTTGTATTCACCTTGAGCAAATACTCCCTCAGACATCACATAGCCATCAAAGTCACGATAAACAATATCACCTACTTTCAATTTCTGGTTCACAAATGAAGAACCGGCAGCAGCAGCGGCATTGTTTGAAGCCAAAACACTTTTTCTTGAAGAAGAGTCTACATAAAAGTCACCACCATAGAGGTCAACCAATTCATTGGTGTGTGTACCTTTATAATAACGGTAGTCTATACCACCATAGAAATCGAAGTAATCACCGAACTTAGTAGTATAAGTAGAAAGCAGACCATACCAGTTATGGAAGTTCTTAGACTTCGACATTGCCATAACCGAACCATTCTCACTCGCTTCATTCAAAGCATATATTTCATCATACGCAAATGTACCGTCGGCTTTACGGAAAGTCATATTCAGGTTACCATTGTTACTGCCATACCAGTTACTGCGATCCGCACTGGTCAATCCCTGACCGGAATAGCCATATCCACGACCGATAGAAGCATACAGAGCCGTACTCAAACTTGACTTTTCATTAATCTGCCACAAATGGTTCAATGACAACTGAGGTTTATTATACACATTATATGCCGATGACTTTCTTTGTCCGTTCAGCCCGAATCCGTAGGTAGGGTTATAACGATAAGGCTTCTCACCATTCATATAATTCTTCGCAACTTCCTGCCATCCTTCAATGGTAAGTCCGTCTTTATTTCCACGCTGATTATGCCACTGGGGAGCAGCAAAAGCAGTAAATGACAACTGATGATTGTCATTGAAACGCTTTGTAATATTCACAAACCAGTTGTAGGCTTCGTAGTTGGTTCCCTGGATATAACCATCGGCCCAGGTCTTACCTCCCAAAAGGGTCATGGCCCAACCTGATTTGGTCAATCCGGTAGATACCTTGAACAGGATTTTGTTCAATCCGTCGTTACCCATACCATAAGATACGAAACCGCCTTTGTTGGCATCGATTGTATTAGTCACAATGTTGATAGAACCACCCACTGAAGGAGCCGCTACCTTTGATGCACCCAAACCACGCTGTACCTGCATGCTACGAGTCACATCACTCAAACCGGCCCAGTTCGACCAATAGATGCCACCCCATTCCATATCATTCATCGGAACACCGTTAATCATCATAGCAGAGTTCTCAGTCTTAAAACCACGTATGTTCACTTTGGAGTCACCAAAACCACCACCTTGCTTAGTTGCATAGATACCCGGAGTAGACTTCAAAACTTCAGGAAACTCCTGTGTTCCGAGCTTCTCCTCGATAAAGACAGGGTCAACTGTCGATACAGCTACCGGTGTTTTACGCGAAACAGCAACAGAAGAAGTGATGATAACGTCATTCAGCACCATTGCATCGGCTGCCATTTTTATTACGCCCAAATCTTCAGTACCACCTTTCTGGGTGATCTTCTTGCTGAATTCCTTGTAACCAAGGTACTTGATAAGCAGCGTTGAACCGGAGGCAGCTTTTTGTGTGAACATACCATCCAAGTTAGTCACACTACCCTGGGTGGTACCGACAATCGTTACGGCTGCACCAATCAATGGCTCACCTGTTTCCGCATCCACAACTTGACCTTTCACTGTTACCTGGGCAATGGCCGTAGCGGCAGAACATACCGTCAGCACTGCAACCAGCAGGAAATGAATTAGATGTCTTCTCATAATTCTCTTTGTTAGTTAATAGAACTTGTTAATTAATAAATTGTAAATAAACGTTTTGGAATACAAAGGTAATTAATATTCTTTATATATACATTACAAAGATGCTACAATTTTTTAAGAGAGATAAACATATTATAGCTCTATGAAACAAAAAAGCCCCGCAAATTGATTGCGGGGCTTACATATTGTTAAGTATTAGTCAGCTATTAGCTTTCTATATCTCACACGCTTAGGTTCTTCGTTGCCAAGTCGTTTTAATTTATTCTCTTCGTACTCCGAATAAGAACCTTCAAAGTAGAACACATTCGAATCGCCTTCGAAAGCAAGAATATGCGTACAGATTCGATCGAGGAACCAACGGTCATGCGAAATGACAACAGCACAACCTGCAAAATCTTCCAGACCCTCTTCGAGTGCACGCAGAGTATTGACATCGATATCATTGGTCGGCTCGTCGAGCAACAACACGTTTCCTTCTTCCTTCAGTGCCATAGCCAGATGCAGACGATTCCGCTCTCCACCCGAAAGCACACCACAAAGTTTTTCCTGGTCGGCTCCGGAGAAATTGAAGCGCGAAAGGTATGCACGCGCATTGATATCGCGACCTCCCATACGGATCAAGTCATTACCACCGGAGATCACCTGATAAACACTCTTGTTCGGATCGATATCCTTATGCTGCTGGTCTACATAAGCCACTTTCACAGTCTCCCCTACTTCAAACTCACCTTTATCGACTGTTTCCAGTCCCATGATCAGACGGAAAAGAGTTGTTTTACCGGCACCATTCGGACCGATAACTCCCACAATACCATTTGGAGGAAGCATAAAGTTCAGATCGTCAAACAGTAGTTTATCACCATAAGCCTTCGCCACATGTTTTGCCTCGATCACCTTATTACCCAAGCGAGGACCATTCGGAATGAAGATTTCCAACTTCTCTTCTTTCTCCTTCACATCTTCGTTCAACAGCTTATCGTACGAGTTCAAACGAGCTTTACCCTTAGCCTGGCGGGCCTTGGGTGCCATACGTACCCACTCGAGCTCACGTTCCAGAGTTTTGCGACGCTTGCTGGCAGTCTTTTCTTCCATTTCCATTCGTTTGGTCTTCTGCTCCAACCAGCTGGAGTAGTTGCCCTTCCAGGGAATACCCTCACCGCGGTCAAGTTCAAGGATCCATCCGGCAACATGATCGAGGAAGTAGCGGTCGTGCGTCACTGCAATTACCGTACCTTCGTACTGTTGCAAATGTTGCTCCAACCAGTCGATAGACTCAGCATCCAAGTGGTTCGTCGGTTCGTCGAGCAGCAAAATATCAGGCTTTTGCAATAACAGTCGGCAAAGAGCCACACGGCGGCGCTCACCACCGGACAGGTTAGCCACCGACTGATCTTCGGGCGGGCAACGAAGAGCATCCATTGCACGCTCCAATTTACTATCCAGATTCCAGGCATCCGTTGCATCGATAATGTCCTGCAACTCTCCCTGACGCGCAAAAAGTTGATCCATTTTGTCCTGATCTTCATAATATTCAGGTAAACCGAACTTCTGATTAATTTCTTCGTATTCGTTCAGGGCATCAACAATAGGTTGCACACCCTCCATTACGATTTCTTTCACAGTCTTTGTGTTATCCAGATAAGGTTCCTGTGCCAGATAGCCCACTGAATACCCGGGAGAAAAGACCACTTCCCCCTGATAAGATTTCTCCAGACCGGCAATAATCTTCAGCAAAGTAGATTTACCCGAACCATTGAGACCGATAATACCAATCTTCGCTCCATAGAAGAAAGAAAGATAAATGTCTTTTAGTACATTCTTGTTAGGTTGGAAAGCTTTGCTTACTCCCACCATCGAGAAAATTATTTTTTTATCGTCAGCCATATATAAATAATGTGTATTGATATTTATGGCACAAAGATAACAAAAATGTTCGGAATTAATTTGCAATTATGAAAAATAGCTCTATCTTTGCACCCGCTTAACAGCAATAAAGGATTGATTCGCTAGCTCAGCAGGTAGAGCACAACACTTTTAATGTTGGGGTCCTGGGTTCGAGCCCCAGGCGGATCACTGAAAACAAAAGAAAAATCAAGTAAATCCCTGATAATCAGACATTATCAGGGATTTCTTTTTTCTAGCAGGTGGCAGAAAATAGCCGTTTCAAGCATATTATCGGTGGATAAATCGTGGGACTAAAATTTAGTCGAAAAAAGTCCCACGATTTTGTATATTTCTCACTGATTCATAGTCTTTTGCATAGCACTACTTTGGAAGAGAATACATAGTTTTGTAACTCTAAAACGATGTAAAAATGGCTAGAAAATCATTTTCTGTTTTGTTCTTCATCAAGAAAGGCAAATTATTAAAGAACGGAGAAGCACCTGTGTGCATGAGAATTACTGTAAATGGCTGTATGGTAGATATTTCTATCAAAAGAAGCTGCCCTGTAAACCTATGGAATCAGGCAAAAGAAAACTCAAAAGGCAAAGACCGTATGTCGGTGGAACTGAATCACTACTTAGAAATCACACGTTCACGCATACACCAAATTTATAGAGAACTGGAAACTTCCGACAAGGTTATCAATGTTGATCTTGTTAGAAAACTGTATTATGGTGTGGACGAAGATAACAAAACGCTATTGCAGGTATTCAGGGAGCATAACGAACAAAGCCGTAAGTTGATCGGCAAAGACTTTGTTAGTAAGACGGTGCAACGATATGAAACCACTACCCGATATTTAGAGGAATTTATCAAGAAGGAATATCAGCTTTCAGATATTGCCTTGAATAATTTAGAAGCGAACTTCATTTCTAAGTTTGACGCTTTCTTGAAGATTGAAAAAGGCTGTGCGCAGAACTCTGCTATCACCCGATTGAAGAACTTGAAGAAGATTATCCGTATTGCTTTAGAAAATGACTGGATAAAGAAAGATCCGTTTGTTTACTACCGCTTCAAGTTGGAAGAAACCGATCCAGAATTTCTAACTATGGATGAAATTAAAATTATTCTCTCTAAAGAGTTTACTATTAAGCGAATAGAGCAAGTAAGAGATATTTTTGTCTTTTGCATTTTTACTGGCTTAGCATTCAGCGATGTGAAAGACTTATCGCCTGAACATTTGGTACGAGATAACAAAGGGGAGCTTTGGATAAGAAAGAACCGGCAAAAGACAAAAATCATGTGTAACATTCCTGTGCTGCCTGTGGCAGCTTCTATACTTGATAAATATAAGGATGTGGCAGAGTGTACCGGAAAACTTTTACCTGTATTGTGTAATCAACGCATGAACAGTTATTTGAAGGAGATTGCCGATGTGTGCGGAATTCATAAAAATCTTAGCACACATACCGCCCGTCATAGCTATGCTACAAGCATTTGCCTTGCAAATGGCGTAAGTATGGAGAATGTTGCTAAGATGTTAGGTCATGCAGATACAAGCGTAACAAAACACTATGCAAGGGTATTGGATCAGAATATTTTCAAGGATATGCAAAAAGTAAATAGCTGCTGTCGGAATTGGCTATATAATAAAGATAGTAGCTAATATTGAAAAAGGATTGGGAAGAATGAATTTCATTTTCTCAATCCTTTTCTTTTATAGTAAGTTTTCCAGAACTCAATATGAAGCATTGACAAAGATAAGTTCCGTATTTAGCCTGTTCAAGTCCGAGCCTTCGGTTTAGATGAAAATCTTCCTCTCACTATGTTCGAGCGTATTTTCATCTAAAGACTTGCACAGACTAAATACTTCACTGGGAAAGTCAATGATTCAAATTAAATTCCGAAAAACAATGTTTTGGGCTTGGCAGGTTACTCTTTCCAACTTTCAAAGTAGTGCTTTTGGAGCAGTTTATCAATATCACTCTGACGGTAGATGATTTTACCTTTTATCTGGATAAAGGGAATTAGCCCTATATCTCGCCATTCTTGCAGGGTTCGCAAACTGACATTCAGTTTCTTGGAAACCTCATTATTAGAAAGAAAGCGTTCCCCATTCAGGTGGGGCTTGTAGTGCTTTACAATAGATTCAATACCATCCAGCATCGAATCGAGCGAAGAAATAAATTCTTTGACTTGTGGGGTATCTTTATTTATTAGTTCCATGATTGAAAGATTGTTTTATTGAAATATTGATTTCAAGATGGCTAGATAGCTGGTTAGTTACGCAGATAGTGACCCAAAGATGAAATGTTAAGTACGTCTTTTGCCGGATCATAATCTACATAGAGCCGTTTGGATGCAGGGGCAATAAAATACTGGCTACCATCTTGCTGTATCTCATAAGTAGCAGGTGAAGCCTGTTTGGTTGTTTCCGATACATATATAATAGAAAGAAGGTACTCTTTGTCGCTCCGATAGATGATAACCGTAGGATTCAGATTAATGCTTTCCCATGTGCCAACAATAGAAAACAGGTTGAAAAACGGATAATCTTTTTTAATTCTTTTCATAAGACGTGGGGTGTTTGGGTGATTGATTTTGCGTTTCACTGTCTGCAATAATTCTTTCAATATCGGAAGTCTTATAATAAATCTTACTACCAATTTGAGAATAAGCCAATCTTCCGCTACTTCTGTAATACTGCAAAGTTCGCTTACTAACGCCTAACAACAGGCACACTTCCTGACTATCCAGCCAGTTTTCGACTTTCTGGGTATGAGTGCTGCACAAACTTTCTATCCGTTTGGCAAACTCCGTGAACCTCTCGCAGACATACGAAAAGGTTCTCTTTTCAATAGTTACTACTTCCATACTTTCAATTTTAAAAGGTTTATAAAACGTGTCGATTTTATTTTCATCGGCAAATAAAAGAAGAATCATGAGCCGTTTTCAAAACTGTCCGAAAGTGACGAAGTAAAGTTCTTAATGACTTAATATGTACTTATCGTGGCAACATAATACAATGATTTATAGACGAAATACTCATTGATTTAGGCAGATCATATAGAAACAAAGAAAAATAAACCGATATTTCTTTGTCAATTCAAAAATAACGTTTATGTTTGCAGTGACCAATAACAACAAAATAGTCACACGGTATGGCAAAAGCATTTGATGACAACGAAAGAAAGCTTATAAAGGATAAACTCAAAGAAGGAGCTTTGCTATTTATCCAGCAACAAGGGGTACGTAAAACTTCTGTAGATGAGCTTGTTAAATATGCCAATATTTCTAAAGGAGCATTTTATCTATTCTATACATCAAAAGAACTTCTTTTTTTCGATACAATAATAGACTATCATAAGAAATTGGAAAAAGAATTTCTTAATGCCATAAACAAGCATACCAATAATATTACGGTTGATACATTGACAGATATTATATCTGACTTGCTAATCAACAACAAACCATACTTTGTATCTATCTTCGTTAATAGTGATGTGGAATATCTAAATAGAAAGCTCCCTCAAGAAGTACTTTCAAAACACGTAGATGATGATGTCATGCTAGCAAACGAACTACTGAAATTTATTCCAGAAAGTAAATCAATTGATACAAAAGTATTTGCAGGGGCTTTAAGAGCTGCATTCTTGACTATTCTAAACGAGAAAACAATTGGAACAGATATTTACAATGAAGTTTTCAAGTTTATAGTTAGGGGAATAGTACAGCAACTATTTAAAGACTAATCCAATACAACAAGATTATATAATATCAACTGACTATGTGCAAATATGTTACATAGCGATACTTTGAATTTACAATATGACTATATAAACATTTTTAGTCATACGATATAAAATTGAAAAATTATGATTACAGTAAAAAACTTATCGTTTAGTTATTCTCAACTACCATTTATTGAGAATATGAATTTTCAAGTAAGAAGCGGAGAAATATTTGGCTTCTTAGGCCCTTCTGGAGCAGGAAAAAGCACTCTCCAAAAGATATTATAGGTATGCTCCCTAAATATAAGGGGAGTGTTTCTATTAATAATAATGAAATTAGAAATAAGTCTGACCAGTTCTATGAGAGTATTGGTGTCGATTTTGAATTCCCTAGTTTTTATGAGAAATTCACCGCATTGGAGAACTTAAAATTCTTTGGTTCTTTATATGAGTGTAAGCTGATTCCTGTCGAACAATTATTAGAAATGGTTGGACTATCACAACATGCCAATAAGAAAGTGGCAGGTTTTTCTAAAGGTATGAAATCCAGATTAAACTTTGCCCGATCAATTATTCATCAGCCCAAAGTGTTATTTTTGGATGAGCCAACATCTGGTTTAGATCCTTCAAACTCCCAAGTGATGAAAAACATTATTCTTGATCTTAAAAATAAAGGAGTAACAATCATTCTGACTACTCACAATATGCACGATGCAACCGAACTTTGTGATCGTGTAGCATTTATTGTTGATGGCAACATTAAAGCTATGGACACTCCTCATAATCTTATCATGTCAAGGCGTTATAATGAAGTAACATATTCATATTTGGAGAATCAAAAAGAATTAAATACTACAATCGCACTTGACAAAATAAGTACAGATAAAAAGCTACAATCTCTGATTCAAGCTAATGCCTTATTATCAATACACAGCAATGAGCCAACATTAGACAATATATTCTCAGAAATAACAGGGAGGAAATTACTATGAAGCTTAAAAGTTTAATACTAGGCGATATTCGGCAACAATACAAATATGGTTTTTATGCCCTATATACGTTATTTACACTAGTGTATATTACAGTATTGCGCATTCTTCCTATGCCGTGGAAAGAACTATGTACAACTACCCTTATATTTTCAGATCCCGTACTGATCGGATTAATGTTTATGGGAGCAATAATATTATTCGAGAAAAGCGAAAAAGTAATGCAGGCATTAGCTGTTTCGTGCATATCGATACACGCATACATTTTGTCAAAGGTAATTTCCATTGGACTAATTTCTTTGCTAAGTGGAGTTCTCATCGCATTGTTCTCAGACATGGAATATTCTTACATACATCTTGCTGTTGGAATTATGTTAGGTTCAGCATTATTCACACTGGTTGGAATATCACTTTCTGCTTTTATTTCAACCATGAATAATTTTATGCTGATTATGGTTCCCACTTTAATAATATCTGTAGCTCCCATATCTGTTTATACAATGGGCTATAAATCGGGAGCTATGCTATTACATCCAAGTATAAGTCTTATAGAACTTATGTCTGGAAATATCAGTGTCATATCTCTAATAGCAATAAGCATTTGGTGTATTGCAATGTATATTTTTTCTTGTCTGTCAGTAAAAAAAATGATGACGATATAATTATGAATCAGAATATTATTTCCTTCAAAATGTTTATCAGAAACATATTCTCAGATGGTATGTTATCTGCAATAATATGCATCCCGCCAATATTAGCGGCAATATATAGGTTTGTTTTCCCTTTAATTGTACAGCATTATCCGATGCTAAAGGATTTCAGCCTATATTATCCGATATTGGATTTATTCCTTGCAATTATGTGTCCTTACATGATTTGCTTCGCTTCGGTCTTAGTGGTATTAGATGAAACAGATATGAAAATCAACAGGTATATCACAATCACCCCACTTGGTAAGAAGGGTTATCTTATATCAAGATTGCTTATTCCTGTTTTATTTGCAGCCATTGTTTCTTTCGTACTGCTTTCTTTTTGTTCTGTATCAGATATGTCATTATGGACTACATTTATAATATCAATATTGGCTACAATACTAAGCGTTGTGGCTGCTATGATTATTTTGGCATATGCGGGGAATAAAGTAGAAGGTATGGCACATGCAAAAGTATCTGCTTTAGTTATGGTTGGGTTAATTATACCTTTTGTTATTACAGATAGTACCCAATATATATTTTCATTTCTCCCTTCTTTTTGGATAGCCAAGTTTCTAATAAGTAATAACTATTGGTTTATTCTACCAACAATCTTTCTTTCTGGCGGACTGATTTACATATTATATAATAGATACAGCACAAAAATATAGTTTCTTCTAAAATCGATACTATTAATACCGAATATATAAAAATATAGCCCCCTAAATAAGCATATTGAATTTACGATTATACGAATTAATATTATTCACTATCTAAAAATTATGCTTATGAATGAGTTATTGAAAATGAAGTTTTTTGAGCTATTGTCTAAAACTTCACAAGAAGTTACTAACACAGAGATGCAAGATGCTTATGGAGAATTTGTCAAGCACATAGTCACAATTAGCAATTCAGAAGATTATTCCTATATCTTTCGGATGCTAAATCTCACCCGTATTGAGATAGCACCCTTAAAAGAGTTATATCAATGTGGGCAGGGGGAAAAATGCGCTTAAAATTCTCTATGTCCATAAAGCGTTATCGACAATTGATGCCGAGTTACAATTAATCAACTTGAAAATTAACCATCCAGAACAATTTAAGTTATCTATTCCTACAGCGTTCAAGTCCGACCTATATGTAATCCCTAAGTCAAAAGACTTGGGGATTATTGGCATTGCAGAAATCGTATTAGCTCTGTTTTTACAGGGGCAAATCGTTGGCGAAGATGGAAAACCTGTCCCAGAAGTTCGTTTAGCTCGTGGCTTTGAGCAGCTTTTCAATCTAAAATTCGGAAGTATTTACGATAAGGTAGGTGAAGTATTTACCCGCAAGTCGTACAACCTTACCAAAACATTGGATGCCTTACGAAATGCTATCATCAAAGAGGATCGAAAACGTAAGAACCGATAAAGATCAAAAAAGATACTTGTGTAAACTATTAATTTCCAGAGATTTGAAGTTCTCTTTTCGGGGAGTAGGTAACTACTCCTCTTTTTCTGCTACATTGTTTTGCCGAATTTTGCTTCATCAATCGATTGAGAACAATAATGTTAAACTAAAAAATGAAGCAAAATGTATATAGACAACGAAAACTTTGAGAAATGGATGGAGAAGCTATCTAAGAAACTCACTGAGATAGGACAAGACTTAAAATCCCTTATCAATACCGATCAGGTATTAGATGAAAATGAACGATTACTTGATAATCAGGATTTAGCATTTCTATTAAAAGTGTCTTTCAGAACTTTACAACGCTATCGACTAAAAGGTAAGCTCCCCTACTTTACTATTGGGCATAAAACCTACTATCGGGCTAGCGATATTAGAGCTTTTGTACGTGAACGAGCCGATTTTCAAACTTATAAACAGTTTGAAAAAGCCAATCAATTAGAAAACAAACCTTGACAGCAAAATGCAGCAAAGGAAAGAAGCTTGTGTTTAAGCTATCACATTGTGTTACCACCCCAATTTAGCAGAAACAGCTACGCCTTTCGGCTTTGCTCGTTTCGCTAAATTGAGCAAGAGGGAACTGGACAAGTCCTGTTCTTCCTTCTTGCCCTGCGGGGCAAAGCCTTCGGCTTTAGCGTGTTACAAGAACACGCTGTAATGACACCTGTAATAAGCATTTTCTTTGCAATGCTTATTATCAGGTATTTATCTATTCATATTTCTATAAAAAAAGTAATTACTATGTCAAATAGCAGTCGAAAAACGATATTCACTACCATTTCCATAGACAAGGAAACGGCAGCTTTGGTAGAGAAGATATGCAAACGCTATTCACTGAAAAAGAGTGAAGTTGTAAAGTTGACGTTCAGGTATATAGATAAGGCGCATATCAATCCATCCGAAGCTCCTGAATCTGTAAAATCAGAACTGGCGAAAATAAATAAGAGACAGGATGATATTATCCGGTTCATCCGTCACTACGAGGAAGAACAACTGAATCCCATGATACGGACAACAAATTCTATCGCTTTACATTTCGATGCTATCGGTAAAACTCTGGAAACTCTGATACTCTCTCAACTGGAAACCAGTCAGGAGAGACAAACAGCCGTACTAAAAAAGTTAAGTGAGCAGTTCTGTAATCATGCCGATGTGATAAACAACCAGTCCAAACAGATTAATGCACTTTACCAGATACACCAAAGGGATTATAAAAAGTTGCTTCAACTGATACAACTCTATTCGGAGTTATCGGCTTGTGGTGTGATGGATAGCAAAAGGAAAGAGAACTTGAAGACCGAAATCAGCAATCTAATAAATACATAAGACTATGCACATAGATTTTACTCCACCATCAAACGGAACTTATAATAATGCAGGAAGTAGCCGACAGCTAGCTAATTATTTAGAGCATGAAGATTTAGAACGAATAGAGAAAGGTATTTATACCGAAGGCTTTTTCAATCTGACAGATGATAACATTTACAAATCAAAAGTCATAAAAGATATAGATAATAACATCGGACAGCTGTTAAAAACAGATGCTAAGTTTTATGCTATTCATATCAGCCCATCGGAAAAGGAACTTCGGGCAATGGGGAACACAGAACAGGAACAAGCGGAAGCCATGAAATGCTATATCCGTGAGGTGTTTATTCCTGAATATGCCAAGAACTTTAATAAAGAACTATTCGCTTCCGACATAAAGTTTTATGGTAAGATTCATTTTGACCGTAGCCGTTCAGAGAATGAACTAAATATGCATTGTCATTTAATTGTGAGCCGAAAAGACCAAACTAACAAAAAAAAGTTATCACCGCTCACCAACCATAAGAACACCAAGAACGGAGTAATAAAAGGTGGCTTCGACCGTGTAAACCTATTCCAACAAGCAGAACAAGGCTTTGATAAACTGTTTAGCTACAACCGCCAACAATCCAAATCGTTCGATTACTACAATACAATAAAGAACAGTTCTATACCTGAACAGCTTGCGACTCAAATGCAACAGTTTACTAGTAAAAAGCAAAAAGAAGTATTCCAGTTTAATGAAAAAGGGAATAATATTTCTTGCAACCTTGACAGTAAACAATACAACAAATACCCTATTAATCAAACTAATAGCACAAATGTAAATTCTTTACTATCTATCTTCTCATTGGGGTATAGCAATAATTACGATGCAACACAGGCGGAGGAATCACAGGCAAAGAAATTCAAAAAGAAAAAGAAGAAAGGACGTAAATTCTGATTTTCCAATCACGATTCAACCTAAACAAAATAATCCGCATTATTTTGGTAAATCTAAAGTCAATGACTATCTTTGTCGTATTACGGATATTTATAATCAAATTACATAAAATAGCATGCATAGAAAGGAACTCAATCGCTTAAGAGTTGTACTTGCAGAGCAAAAAGTTACTAATAAATGGCTTGCAGAACAAATAGGCAAAAGTCAAACAACAATATCTAGATGGAGTAAAAATGAAATGCAACCATCTCTTGAAACTTTGAGTCATATTGCTATGGTACTTAAAATAGATATTAGAGATTTACTAAATCCAACATTGAAGAAAAATGAATGATATCGATTATTCTATTATAAATGCTTTTGACAGAGTACTTGAAAGCTTAACTGATGGAGAAAAATATCATCAGCTACCTCCACGTGGCCCAAGAGAAGATGTCGCTGCCTTGTCAGATGAAGAGCTCAAAGCAAAACGTTTAAATGAAAATGGTGAATCTTTAGCGATTGATAATAATTACGATCCTGTAAATTTTAAAAATATCGACATCAACATTGAGGATAGTATGTTACCAAAAGAAATTATATGTCCTACAGCAGATGAACTAGATGGAATTAATATATGTGGGATAAATGGTTCTAATCAAAAAATTGAAAAGAATTCGTTTTTTCTCATTTTAGCCAGAGCTGCCATTGTTAATTTTAAATATTCGAAAGGAATCGAACCGCCATATTTCTATCGCAAACACAAAGATGCAACAGCAGTTACATGGGTTGATGGTAATATCTTCACTGAAGAAATTAGTTTATATACAAATAGACAACTAACCAAAGAAAAAGATAATGATGGTGTTTCAATCTTTCCCGCATTAAAAGGACAAATGACATGCAATAATCCCTTTTTAGTAAGGTACGATCATACTAAAAAAGACAAAAGTCCTTCATCACACGCATTGGGTTGGGCTGTTAAATTTCAACAAGCATTAGAATTATTATGCCTGAATGAAATTGAAACTAAGGAGGGAAGAACCATATGTATTAAGAATGGTCCTCTTTTTTCCACTAGTAGTTCAATAAAGGATATAGCAGATGGATTAAGACCTATTATAACTTGGACTAATCAAACATTAGTATGTGTCTCTTCAAAAATAAATGATTCTAAGCTATTTGTTGAGTCCCTTTGTCGGTTTCCTGATCTACGTAATATTTACTTCCCAGGAGATGAAATAACCCAAGATACAATTCTTTCTATTGGTACTGATTCTCTTTTATTGCAAAGAATATTAATGCCCGGTTATAGAACCCCATTGATTAAAGCTGTTCCTATGAATAGGCAAAAAGCATGCAGTGAAACAATATATGCCTTAGACAAGGATATTACTCCACTTCATTGTATTTACAGAGGTAGGATAAATCCACAATCATTCATTCGAATGGAAATCCCCTTTTTTATGTGGGAACAAAATAAAGAACAAGTAGAAGAAGCTATCAGAATCGTTGCTTGGCAACATGAATTAAATGGCAATTCTCCATTTATACAAACTGTTGCTGATGAACTTTCACAGCTAACTTATGAAAAAGATTTGTTAGAAAAGCAGACTCTTGCCATGTTAAATTCAAAAAAACTTTCATTAGCATAAAAACATAGCCGTATGGAACTAGAACAAAAATTCAGTGCGAGACCTTATCATGATCTCAATTCGCCATTTAGTGTTGATGAGCGTGGAGCATTTGCCGAATACATTATCCACGATCCAAATAAAATGCCATCTTTAGCATTAGGAGCCACTATTGTAATCAGAGATAAAAGAGAAAATTCTGATGTTTGGATTGCAGGGAAAATTGTGGGTTTAAAATCAATCTCCCCATTTAATCCACAACGGCAAAGTCTATTATATCATTCAGATGAAACATATAATCCCAATTTACCTATTGATCAATTGAATGGGCCACATACACATCAGCCAATGATTATTAGGGTGGAACTAACGAGGGAAATGATAAATAAAGATGATAATTCTAATGATTTTATTTCATCTGCAATTCAACGCCCTCCTTCTGCTGCAAGTAGGCTTATATTTCCTAATGTAACTGCAGTCAAAGGAGATGCTTCCCCTTCTCTTGAACAGATATTAGATATAAAACAAAATGGACTTGAATTAGGTATGGTCGGTTTTGGTAATACGCCTTATGAATCTAATAATAGCTTCTTAACTTATCGTTGGGATATTGACAATCTTGATAATAAGCACATATTTATAGTAGGAGAAAGTGGATCAGGAAAAACTGTATTACTAAAAAATTTGGCGTTTCAAATTCGTAAACACAATAAAAATAATAGAGTTATTCTAACTGATGTTCAAGGTGATATTTCTCAGCTATTATTGTGGAACATGGATAACATCTTAACACCACGATTAACTTGGCAGAAAAAAGTTAAAACTATGCTTGAAAATAGCCAATCTGGTTCTTTTGCCAAAGAATACTTAGCTCCATTTCAATTAGTAATACCCAAAATTAGAATTGAAGACCAAGATACGGATATCGTTGCATTAAAGAAATTAGCAAACATGCAAGGGGTAGTAGTTAAAGAGATTAGTTTACGGCTACACGATCTAAATGCACCTTCTGATGTTGAATATCTATATAGAATATCTTCACCGCAAGTTGCAGGATTACTCGATGATATTGCAGAGGATATACGTAACAGAGGAGAGAAAATAACTATTGAACGACTAGATTTGGCTTTAAATCGACTATTATCTCGTAACACTGGAGCCACTATTACATTAACAACTAATGGATTAGCGTATTATCGAAGTACTTTTGAAGCAGCACGGAGAGCTCTATTCAACTTAAAGTATTACTTTGATAAAGATCAAGATTCTCTCAAAACAGAACAAAATCCTTTTGATGTATTTAAAGCTGAGGGAACAACGATTTTATATTTAGATCATCTGAACTTGGATGAAAGATTAATGTGGGAAATGCAATTGGTAAAATGGCTTTATGAACAAAAAAAAGAGATGAGTAATACATATGTATTTTTCGATGAAGCTCACCAAATCATTCCTAGCACTGAAAAAAATAGTTTCGGATCACCAGGTGTCTTTGAACGCCTTCGCTCTAACTTTGAAAAGTTAGCTAGAGAAGGACGTAAATTTAGAATTAATTTAATTCTAAGCACGCAAAACCCCAAAGACCTGCATGAAATTGTACCAGAACAATGCCCGACAAGAATAGTAATGAAGATCAATCCTAAAAATGCCAAATATGCATATTTAGATGATGGACTAGAATACATTGCAAATAGTTTTGGTCAAGGGCAGTTTTGGATTCAGAGTCCTTTTAATGGTACTCCAGATTGGGTAAGAGTACATAGTATTGCACCGCCTCTCCCCCATGAGCCAATGGAGTCGTTTAGGAAAAATTTAAATAATAAAATCAACGAAAGATAAAACTTGTGTTAGAAAGAAGAAAGGCATATAACCCTCCTGTAGAATGGACTTTGGATGAGGAAAAGCTCCTTTTAGAATATCTAGAAGAAAACTCTTTTGATTCTAAACAATTAAAGGCAATGTTCCCTTTAAGAACATTGCCTAGTATTCGTAGTAAAGTAAGAAAGTTACGAATCAAATATGACCTATTTGGCTCTAGTTATAGAAATGAAAAAGAATGTTTTACTACACAAATAGCCCAAGAAGTTCGCCCTAAGATCGTATTTGATGCCTATGCTGGAGCTGGTCATCAAACATTCAAATGGATAGAATTTGCTGACATTATATACGCTTCCGAAAAAATGAAATGTAAACTCTGGCAATTTGAAGTTTTAGCAAAGTATAATCAATTTAAAAAAAGAAAATACTCTGATAATCTATATGTATTCAAAAAAGAAAAAAAGAAAATATACTTATATATTGGAGACGCATTAGATGTTGCAGCTGAATTAAAAGTTAAAAAGATAAAGGTTGATCTAATAGATCTTGATACATGCGGATCAACTTTACCTCTTTTGCCTACTCTATTGCTTTTAACAAGCCCCAATCATCTGGTTATTACTCATGGAGAATTTCATTCTATGAGATTTAAAAGGGAGGATGTTTTAAGACGATTATTTGTCCATAAAGATATTTCAAATAATCCATTGCCTATAGGGGTTGATGAAATGAGTTGCGAGTTAGATAAAGCTGTCAAAGTTGCAGCCTTACGTGCTCACAATGAAACTGTTGATTCTTTTTGGCTTGAATTAAGAAAAGAAGTGTGGCTCGGAAGTCGTTTTCATGGAATGCTAAGGCGTTATTATAAGGTAAATAAACCTATCGCGACATCGGATTGTATCAATGAAATATCAAATTAAAGAAAAATAAATTATGGCTTTACCAATAAATATAAATGATTTAATAAACTCTCATACTGTAGAATCTGTACGAATCGAGTTTAAGAGAGGATGGAATCCTGAAGAAATTATTCATTCAATATGTGCTTTTGCTAACGATATCAATGAGTATGGAAGTGGTTATATAATAGTCGGTATTGAAGAAAAAGACGGTAGTCCAGTGTTACCTCCTTCTGGTTTATTGCAAGAACAAATAGATTCAATTCAAAAGAAATTTATAGAACTTTGCAATCTGCTACGCCCCAAATTATTTCCTATTATTGAGCCTATAGAGTTTATGGGCAAATTTATAGTTGTAATTTGGATTACTACTGGAGAAGAAAGACCTTACTCTGCGCCAGTAACATTAGGTAAAAATGCGTTATATAAAATATATGTAAGACAAGCTTCAACAACAATTCCTACTACCCCATTATTAGAAAATAGATTAAGAGAATTATCTGCTTATCGACATTTTGATGATAGAATTAACACAAAAGCTAGTGTTGATGATTTTGATTTGGGATTAATTCAAGCTTATCTACAAGAAATAAAAAGTAACTTATATAACGAAGCTTTAAAACTATCATTGGCAGAGATAGCTCTGAAAATGCAAATTGCTAGAAAGCATGGAGAAAACATATACCCTTTAAATGTAGGGCTATTACTTTTTTGCAAGGAACCTCACAAATTCTTTGAAGGATGTAAAACCAATTTGGTTGAATTTGAAGATGAGGCAGGTACTAAATACTCAGAGAAAACGTTTGTAGGACCTATTCATATGCAAATTAGGGAGATAATGAGTTATCTCAATAGTAATATCATAAAACAATTTACTTATAAATCTTCGATAAAATCAGAAGTTGATAAATTTTTTAATTATCCATATCAAGCATTAGAAGAATTAGTAGTCAATTCCCTATATCATCGTTGCTATGAAAACCCTACTCCAAATGAAATAAGAATATATAAATCATTTAAAAAGGGCATTATCAATGCAGAAGAAATAGAGGATTCAAGAAGAATTGAGATTTTGAGTTACCCTGGCCCACTACCTCCTATTGATGAAAAAGCACTGCTTCAACTTAAAATTACAGCAAGAAATTATAGAAATATAAAATTGGGAGACTGGCTTAAAAATCTACGACTTGCAGAAAAGTATGCGACAGGAATTCCAACTATAGTTGATGCTCTAGCCACTAATGGTTCTCCAATTCCCATATTATCTACTGACGAAGCTAGATCATTCTTTCTTGCAGTTATTCGTATAAATGAAAACACACCGATAGAGGTGGATGAAGATATTGTAGAAATTGAGAGAATACCCTTATCAAACATTCAACAAGAAATCTTGGAAAAACTATTAAATGAGCCATCAATGGAGGATGAGATTATTGAGGAACTAACAGATGAAGTTAAAAAGGATATTGAATTTCTTCTTGACAAGAAACTAATATCTTCAAAAAAAATGGGTGATATTATTCTTTATCATATAACATCGTCTGGGGTGGAATCATTAAAACAATCATTCTAAATTATGATTCAATTTCACAGGAAATATAATTGGATTAGTTTAGAAACGGAAAATTCTATAATTATATCTACATTAGTGGAACGTTGGAAAAATATGTTAGACTCTAATTTGAAAGAGTCAGCTTATCATGAATTTATTCATGATAATGCAGGATTTTTTTTCGGAAATGATAATTGCTATTTAACTATTTCAAAATTGAAGCTTGGTTCTGATTATGAAACAGACTTCATAAATGTTATAGATCAGCGGAGTAATGGAATTATATACGAACTTATTGAAATAGAGAAGCCTAATAGTAAACTGTTTACAACAGGAGGTGCTCCTGCAAAAGATTTCAGTAATGCAATACAACAGATTAGAGACTGGAAACGTTTTTTAATGGAAAATAAAACATGGTTTAAAAAGTATCTTCCATCTCAAACAACACGAGTAGTCAGCAATCCAGGAGTAATCTTTACAATTATCATTGGAAGACGTACAGAAAACAGTTTGGAAATAGAAAAGCGCAATCAAATTGCTGATGAGCTAAAAATTAACATTCGTTCCTTTGATTATTTAACTGACCTTCTCGAGCGTAGGAGATTTTTCAATAATGCATGCTTAGATATAAATGGTGAGCTGTGGTTGGAGAATCAAATAGAAAACCCCTTTTATAAAGCAATAAGTGATTCTAAATGGAGAAAATTTTGTTCATCAAAATTTAATTGGACCCATTTCTACAAAAATAGCTGTAAAGAAATCGTCAAAATACGTGATTACAATAATTTGATTCATGATTTTCTTAATAATTCAACGTCTGAGGAAAATGAAATATAAATAACGAACTCAAGATAGAAATATGTAATATCATAATTCATAAAATAGTAAAAAAATATCTGCTATTTTGTAGGATTATTAGAAGTTACTATCTTTGTCCTTAGTATTCTCCATGAGCAAACTACCGCAAAAGCACGTAGCAAATCAGTGGGTTAAATCATGGGATATGCTTGAAACTAAAAATATAAAGTTTTAAATATCAGCGTGGTAACTCTGTCAAGAGAATCCCAGGCGGATCACATAGGAACAAAGCCAAACGGCGACAAAAAAGAGACAAGTCCTACAATATCAACGTATTGTAGGACTTTTTTTATGTTTCCGTCTTGCCTGAAAGACAAAAAAGGGGCACGAAAAGACACACTTTAGTATCCAAATTATACCCCCTTCCCCCAAAAACACTTAGGGGGTACGATTGTCGGAAAATGGCTTACTTTTAACGTGATTCTTCCATACTCTATTTAACTCATTTACAGTGATTAAAATTAGTTTTGCATCCCCAAAAAGTGAGATTATGAAAAATAAGGGTTCTTCTTCAATTTTTAGTTCTGCTTTCATTATTTCCTTTAGTTTATTTTTTTTTTGTTACATCATAGATTGCAAATAATAACAGGTGAAATAAAAAAGGAATCATCCACAACAGCCATATGGGAATCGCATCCTTCCATATACTTTGTCGGTAGTGATGCTTGATGGCCATCGCCCTGTCTTTTTTGTATCTCAACAAGCACCACAAATTGGGCGGAAGTGTTATTGCAACAAATATTGGAAAAAGAAAAATTACGATCTCCACTATTGGATGAAGATTTTCTATTAAATTCACTTTTTCCAAGATATCCCCCTAGATATCGGTATAGTGAGGAGTACAAAAAGGTAGGAGCGGCAAGAAAACAAAACCTATCCAATACAATGTTATTAACTGATTTCCAGAACTTCTTATATATCTCTTATTATATCGCTCTCCCTGATAATAAAGGTAGTCGATAAAGTTGTACCTGTATTTTTGTGTTTGCTGGATTATCCGGTTACGTTCAAAATAATTATCTTTTTTTATGCCTTTCTTCATTTATACAAAACTCCTGATATTTTGATAAGGAACAACATTCACTACCAGCAGGCTACATTAGTTACCATTCGATTTTTGTCCACGGGCTTTTCTCACTTTTCAGTAAATCCTCTGCCATATACATCATGCCTGAATTGGATGCGCTTTTACCTCCCCATAGGGCACGCCCGATGACGTAGCTCATAGCAAAGTCATGCCATGAGGAAAAACGGCTGTGCACCATTTCGTAAGCGTGATTTATGTAATGCCACGCTTCGTCTTCAGAGATATACTTCATGTCATAGCAAGCACGTGCCATGAAGTTAAGACGTCCGGCATCCCAACCCGTTACACCGTAGCGCAGTAGGTCTTCCCGACAAGTGATAGTACCACACTCCAGCAATTCATCGTAGCAATCTTCGAGATTGTGCAATTGTTCCACGGCTTTGTCATAATCCTCTTGACTATCCATGTGTTGCTGGAAAATCCGGTCTTTCGCCTCCTCGTCATCCAACAGAAAAGCTCGATAAACATGGGAGAAGTAATAAGCGAATCCCTTTTTTCCGAGGTATTCCAAAGTCTGCTTGGCATCTTGTGCATTACAGATGCCCCACCAATCGGCAAGAATGGTGGGAAGCTTATCCTTGATGTCCAGTGTCAGGGAGTTAAGATAGGCTCCCTGCTGCAAGGCATAAAGTGAACCTACGGACAGTTTCTTGTACTCCGCTTCCGTCAAGTGAGAACGGGGATTGATGCGTATGCCCTGAAAAAGGCGAATAAACTTGCGTACGGCAGGCCATACGTGACGATAAAGATAGTAAACGATGATGATTGGAGTTACTATCCAAAGCATCCAATTAAAGTCAGTCATAAATATTTTTATTGGTGGTTTGTTATTACCGTAAGAAATTTTTGCGGATGTTATTTAATACACATGCCTATTAATTTTTAGGGCTGTTTTTCACTCCTCCTCTTCTTTCTTTTTCGACAGCCCCAAAAGATTGAATATAAAATCTTTCAGATAACTCACCACACCGATAACCACTAATGCGGCAATACCGTAGAAAAGGATGCTACCACCCCATTGATCCCAAAATGTAGGCTTGGGGATAAGAGTGTCCAATTCTTCTACGTTCAAGTCCCTACAAATAGCTTCTGCATATTCGTCCGAAATGTCGTAATAAGTATCAGGCTTGGACTCAGAGAATAGTACAAGGGTACGTTTGCCATCTTCTTCGATATAGCCTAAGTCTAAATGACTGCCCTCATCTGTTTTATAATAGGAACTGTCCGGAAGAGTGACTACTTTCGGGATGCTGTTGTCCACAGGGATTGTAAACCTCACACGTCGTGCTTCAACACTGCTTGCAAAAAAACAGGTAATTACCGTTAAAATAAACAAGAACTTTTTCATAATCATTCAAAATATAAAAAATTAGTAGTTGGCTTTTAGGTATTAGTCTGCCAAGACATTACATCATTAATTTGATGACGCGCCAAAGATATGAAACATTTTTTATAAAGTAAACGACCGTTTTCTTTTTAACTTTTTTTGCACTAGCTGTACGGATATAAAGAGGCCCGTGCAGCTACAAACAATAATCCCCCGTTAGACGTTATCCCACTTCATTATAAACTTATCTTATTCCTTTTAATTCTTCTTTCATTCTTCCTTTCAGATGAAAATAAGCCAGCACGCCAAGAGCGTTGAATAATGCAGTTTCATCTTGATTATGCCCTAACGCATTATAGAATTTTGCAACATTCCGATAAGCCAGAATTAGAAAGATTAAATAAACAACAGCCAAAATCCCTCCACTAAATACAAGCGTACAAATGCCTATCAATGAATTTCTATTGTATGCTTTATACTGTTTTTCAGCTTCATCATAATCATAGTTTGTTAAATAACCAAATTGTTGCAAATCTTCTCTGCTCCATCCTCTCTCTCCCAATAAGTTGATAGCATAATCACGAAGTTCATCATCATAACCATAGCGCTTATAATTTTTCACTACATCTATCAACTTGTCATTATCAAATTTATTAAGAATATCAATATCTCCCATACAACTTCGTTTTATTGTTTATAATGGTTAGAAAGGAGCATCGTCAGATGCTATCTTTCGTTGTTACTAACTTATTTATAAATCTCAATCCAGTGAATAAACACCCAATCCCAATAAGCGGATAGATCATACCGCATAAGACTGCAAGCATATTCAATCCTCGTTCATCTCCTGCGAAGCCGTCCAAACTGACTGCTTGCAATAACAGATTGGTTATTTGCCAATCCAATAGATGTTGGTCTAAACAGATAAAGACAAGCCACAAAAGAATAGAGCAACATTCCAAACCAAACAATAACATTATAGCTTTGGGCTGACGGAAATATAGCTTATAGACCTTGTAGATTACCAGCATATCTATAACCATAAGCATACCTAAAAAACTATCTTCCATAATACCATATATTCCGAATAGTCGCCCGAAACCTAAGCCACCCAAAAAAGAATGTTATCACTATCAGTAAAAGGCTGACAGCAGTCAATGATAGTATAGACTGGACTGTTTTATTCATCGCACGATTGTTAGTAATGGTTCAGCAGGGAACGGCTTGCCGTTATCTTGCGTTATTAGTGATATTGTTACCTATATTCAATTTCCATATTATTATCTTTGTTATGCTCGCTGTTAGCAAGCATTGTCCAAAAGTAAAAATTCCCACAAAATAGAAAGACATAATGAAAATGCTAAAAAGATAGCTTAATACTTCCCACAGAGTTATAGGTTCTGTACTTATCACATGAACCCCACAACAAGATAAAAAGATAATTGGAATACTGCAACCAATAGTTAAGCCTGCATGAAACAAAAATGCAGTAAGCAAGCCACACAATAAATACTTTACATAAGAAAAAGGGTGTACCCAATGCCATGCAAACCAGCTTGCAAACAGCGCCGAACAGCTCACACATATATAAGAGCCTACAACTCCCAAAAGATGCTTATAAGTATCGATTGGAAATGCTATACTCATAAACACCCATGCAGTCAGCATTGTTAAACTTACATATATAATTTTTGCTATATCCATATATCATACAATTATCACTAATGGTTAGAAAGGATCATCGTTTAGGTGGTAACTTTCGTTGTTATTGATGAATTTTATTTCATTCTTATTTCTTTCAAGTTTATAAACGTCAATTTCTCCACCGATATATTTGATATCGTCTTTATCTCTCACGGTAACAGGCTTTAATATTTCCTCTTGTGTTTCAACATATACAATACGGGGGAACGTTAAATTGCCACTAATGAATAATCGTGTGTCTATGTTATCTTTTACATAGCGATAAGAGATAGACAAATAATCTGTTTGCTGATTACCGGAAACAAATATTATTTCTTTCTTCAACTCTCCGTTTGCACAACTAACAGCTTTCATTACCACTAAAGGATATGCCGCCGCTATTTGGCTTGTTCCTGAAAGCAGGTAATATCTTTTATTCAATGCCTGAATGGAATAAATTGTATCATAACATATTCCCATATCATTATCCTCGTTTATATCGAAGAAATACAAGTGTTCTTTATCCTTATATTGAATATAAGAAGCAAACAATGGCATCGAACCACCGAAATAAGTGTTTCGGGAAAATACCCTCATATCCTCGTCTACTGATACTGCCATAGTAAATTGCCGTTCTTTTTTCCTCAATTCTATAAAATCGTATTTCATTTCTTTATCGACTGCACAAAGTTCTTCCAGCAGGATAGAGAATCTATGTTGTAAAGAATCGCAGTAATTATCATCTGTATAGGGATAATTTTGCCGTAGTATAGATAGTGTATCTTGAATAAAACAAAGCTGTTTTTCCAAAGCAAACAAGTTATTGTCGCTTTGTGCCATTGTCGTTTTCATTGCCCAAAAACAAAAGACGATACAAAATATATATTTAATCTCCATTATTTTCATTTGCTATTATCAGTAATGACTAAGCGGGGAAGGCTGTTAAGCGTTATCACGCTTTGTTAGTCACATTATTATTCTTACTCATAAATTCATAACAGTCATCTAACGAATGCCGAGATAAAGCATTTTCTACCCATTTCTCATAGCTATCGGGCAGTTTTTCACATTCAGGATGTATAAGCCAATACGTTTCACCATATAGAGCAAGCATTGCCCAGTGATAAATGTTTTCGTGAGAAAAGAAAACAATATCATCAGTAGTGCTTATTGGCTGTTGGAGAGGATGAAAGTTTTTAACCAGTTGTTGTGCATTCTCTATGGTAGTATTTCCATATATAGACATGCACTCTTTCAAGAGTTCGCAAAACACTTTGAAATGAAAGATGATTTTAACATCTTCATCCTCTGCTACTATAATGTCTTTATCCATGCTGTTATCATTTATAAGTTATTCCAAGTTGTGACTAATGTATTCAATAACCATACCTTATGGTGTTGTTCCTAATCTCTAATATCCACACCTCACGAATCATCCAGTGTATCAAGTGGATTGGGTATGCTCGATTTATGGGCACTCGTTACATGAAGATATATACTTGTTGTCTTAATGTCATTGTATCCCAACAACTCCTATATAGTTCTTAGATCAGTACCTTGTTCCAACAAATGGGTAGCGAAAGAGTGACGGAGCATGTGTACATGTACCCGATGTTTGATACCTGCACGTTCGACAGCTTCTTTTCAGTACTTTAACCAATGCGCTCGCCGAATATTGCTCACCGGGACTATCCCCCTCAAACAGCCATTTCTTCGGACGGTACTCTTTGTATATGTTCGTAGCTCATTCAATACTTTTTCTGATAACAACGAATAACGGCACTTTTTCCTTTTACCCATTATGCGTACTAACATCCGTTCGCTGATGATGTCTTTCGGGATAAGGCTCAGTAGTTCGCTTCTTCTTAGTCCGACAGAATATATCAGCGAAATCATGCAATGATGTTTCAAGTTAGGCAAGCAAGAGAGGATACGACTTATCTCATTACGGCTAAGCACTTCGGGCAGTGTCTTGTACTCTTTGGCACCTGTGATTCCGCCGTAATATTGCCGCTTGCCACCTTCCACTTTCTCGTAGTAGAACTTGATAGCGTTAATGCGCATATTCTGTTGCGATACGGAGATTTTCTTCTCGTTCACCCAATAAAGTATATAGTCATTGATGTCCGCCACTTTCAGGTGGTCAATGTTATGTCCTTTGTAGTACTCCATGAAGTCGCTGAAATAAATCCTGTAAGTCTTGATTGTCGAGGGACTGTAACGCTTCTGTTCCAGTAATTCCAAATAGCCTTTCGGCAGCACGTATTCACGTTGGGGTTTAGGATGACGAACATATACCCGGCTGTAATCAATATAAGCGTGGGGAGAGTAACGGGTGTAGAACTCCGGAAGCTGGAAAGTGGATGCTTGTATGTATGCACTTCCGTTCCCGATTGTTTTAATTCCTTTGTCTTGCGAAAGTAGCAAGGCAATAGTCTGATTATCGGTATATTCTATCCGTATATAATCCTGACCGTCTATATTTTGTTTTGTCAGTACGATACTTCCCCGTTGTTTACTTGCATCCATGTAGGACTTGTTTTATAAGATTACAACTCTCATTAATTAAATGATATTGCCAAAGTTATAAAACTATTCCAAATAAAGTAAACGATCGTTTCCTTTTTTTTATCTTTTTTTTGCACGGACAATCAGGTCAGCAAGCAATCAGCGTTAAATGGGGGACTGTTTAACGCTTTAATAAGGAGTAAACGGCATGTAGATGTTTGGCAAGCCGCTGGGTGTTCAATCCGCCCATAAATGCCATTTCAAACGAAAGTCCCATGTAAACCTGTCGGAACATGACTACCGCATCCTCTACATCCACATCCTCTCTTAGTTCTCCGGTAGCTATGGCACGTTGTATAGCAGCACGCCAGTAAGCATAATCACCATCTACAAGATTACGGAGTTTTTCTTTTGCATCAGGATCGTATTGGAGCAGTTGAAACAGAAAATGAAAATATTGGGCGTGATATGTGAACTTTCCTTGTGCCACCTTTTCCCGCTCTGCACCTATCAGGTCGCCCAGCATATCCATTGTCCGTTGTACGCCACGCACATATTCGTCTATAAATTCGGCAAATGTACCATTTGTTTCAGTGAATTTGTTTCGTGGATTTTGCGTGCTGAACCAAAATTTATCCACTACGGCAATAAATAGTTCCTGTTTGTTCTTGTAGTATTTGAATATTCCGGCTTTCGACATTCCAAGCATCTTTCCAAGTTCCGCAAAACTGGCTTTTTCATAGTTCACGGACATAAACAGCTTGAACGCGGCTATCAGTAATTCATCACGGGTAATTTTCATTTTACAGCAGTCTTTTATATTTTCCAATCCCGAAAATACTATTTTATTCCCATACAAACCATATTAAAGGCAATAGATTAACAAAAATAAATTTGCGAACTCTGTTGGCAAATCGAAGCAAGGTCATTTTGGGACAAGTCATTTTTAGGTGCAAGGTGCAAGCATATATATATATGCTTGCACCTTGCACCTAAGTTGAAATATTAATAATCAAATACTTGCATAATTCAAAACGAATGCGTACTTTTGAATCCAAGATAATGGCAGACAGACATCTGCCAAAAGCAGACAGAAACCTATAAAAAAGTTAGTATTCAAATCGTACCCCCTCAAAAGGGTAAGGATAGATAAAATATTGATATTTAGGACTGTGAACCGAGTGGGTTAAAGACCCAGGCGGATCACATAAGAACAAAGCCAAAACAGCGAAAAAAAGGAGAAAAGTCCTACAATACGTTAATATTGTAGGACTTTTTTTATGTTTTAGTCTTGCCTGAAAGACAAAATTCCGATCCTCGGATAGAAGAATAGGTTAATAATATGGTTCTCTATTGGCATACATTAAAACCAGTTTGAATAATATTTCAATAGACTCTTGACTCCAATCGTTAGTAACATCTAATCCAACCAAATTCTTTGCTTTTTCTTCGGCTAGATCATTATCCAAAAGCGACTTCATCAAATCAAGATTCTCACTAAGTACTTCTTTTATCCAATGAAGTAATTCTGTATAGAATGTCCTTGTACCATCTTCTGTAGAATAATTACCCACAGAGTTTTCTTTGGATTGGATAACCATGTAAATCATTGGCTCATCGGAAGAATTCCTCATGCCCCTCGATGGAGCAGGAGAGACACATACAACCGAACCCTCACGAACCGGGAAACAATCATCATCAATTTGAAAATCATATAAACTATTAGTGAGAAAATTTGCACATTATCAATGCGAAATGATAGTATATTCAATAGCAATATGATTCCTTGATTCATTGCATTCTTATTACCAGCCAATTCATACTGAATAGCAAGGTGGCAAGAAAATAGGTTTAATATAACTTGTTTATATTTGAACCAACAGTTATTTTTGCCCTATCGAAGGTATGGCAGCTTTATAACAAGTTATATCTGAGATAAATGAAACGCTAATATAAGATAATACAATGCCATATATTACTATTGAAGGGGGGGGGCACTCACCCGTGAACAAAAAAGTGAATTAATCCGAAAAGTGACAGAAGTAGCTTCGGAAGTCATGCAAATCCCTATGGAATTCTTTTTATGTACGGTCAAAGAATTACCAGATGAAAATATAGGAATAGGAGGTCGGACCATTGACTTGATTAAATAAAACTATTTGCACGATAAAAAGAAATAAGATGAATTACATGCAGATACTCTCTTGCTGGCACAAATTAGAACATTTTTCTCCAGCTATTCTACCCAAAGATAAAAGTCTTAAACCACTGAAAGAACTTCCTTGGATGCGTCCATTAGAAGCTAAAGATCCGAAAAAGACAATTCAGTATACTATCTATTTAGGGGTGTTTTCCCAGATATCTGTTTCGGATTTTGTGAAAGATTTCTTCAAAGATGAACGTAATAATCCGAACGTAACGGATGCCAAAGTATGCTATGCTTCTCTTAAATTGGATAATCTGGGAGTATATATACAAAACACATTCGGATTTTCTACTATGCCGTGGGCCTTAAGACAGTTGGAGGCGGGCAAAGTGAACACCAATTCTTGGTCGGAAGATTTTGATAAATTGAGAAAGAACCTGTTAGAGCGATTGGGCGAGAATAGGAAGGAACTTGCGGAAGATTACTCAAGTTATTTGTCGGAGACCCAAACGTTAGAAAATCTTCAACAGATACAAGCTCTAATCATACAAGACTTAAAGTGGAGCACTTCGCCGGAAACTGAAATATATGTTCGAATAGAAGAAGTATACAAAAAAAACAATACTTCAGATAAGGAAGAAGCGAATGCAGACCTATTAAACAGTTTCTACATCGACGATTTGGAGCGAATAATTACTTCATCCGTAAAAGGAAGTTACAATACCGCTTTCCGTAATTATTTGAGTGCCTGTTTGAATAAAGACTTTGTTCATTTCGATTTGTCACTCCAACCAGAGATCTTGAAAGAATGTTTAGTCCCGGAGAATTATCCGGATGGTTGCTGGCCATCTCCCCATACGGCGAGTTTGATGCAGCAATTTGCCGTGAATACGGTCAGTAAAGAATTATCAGGGGAAAAGCAGGAGGGCATATTCTCGGTAAATGGACCTCCTGGAACAGGAAAGACTACTTTATTAAGAGATATCATCGCAGCTATTCTGGTGAAACGTGCCAAAAAGATGGTTAACTTTACTGAACCGGCAAAAGCGTTCCGTAAAATAGGTGAAGTGCAAGTGAGTGAGAAGTACACGCCATTCATTTATGAACCGGATTCATCAATTTGTGACGGAGGTATAGTTGTCGCTTCCTCCAATAACGGTGCTGTTGAAAATATTTCGAAAGAACTTCCTTTAAAAAAAGAGGCAAGAGGCTATTCGGATCAGGTTGGCTATTTTCGGCAAGTGAGTGAGGAATGCGTGGGCGAAGAAAGTTGGGGACTAATTGCCGCTGTGATGGGCAATAAAGAAAATCAACGAAAATTGATATACAGCATTTGGGATGGGGACTCGGAGGAGGAAAGTTATACTTTAAAACAGCAACTGAAGGACTATAAACCAACAGAAGAAGAATGGTTGAATATTGTCGTATCTTTTAAAAATAAACTTGAAGAGGTGGAGATTGAGAAATCTCGTCTAACCGGTTTTATGAAAGATGCGGAAAGCATAGAAAAACTTCGTATCCAGCTTGAGGATGCTGAAAGCCATTTATCTCATGTCGACAAGGAACTAGAGGGACTGCTTGAGGAAAAAAATTTATTGTCTACTGAGATAAAAAGAGGTAAACAACAAAAAGAAGATGCTATGACGGAATTGAAACTGTTACAATCTACCCGCCCCGGCTTCTTTATCTATTGGTTTAATAAAACGGTACGAACTCAATATAAAAAGGCCTTAACTGCTACTCTCACGAAATATAATCAATTATCCGAAGAAATAACCAAGCAGAAAACCTCGTTGCAAGCACTTGACTTACGTGTAGAAAAACAAAGAAAAATACAAGAACAAAGCCAAAAGGACTACGACAGGATAAATAGCGACTATGCTCGATTGTCGGAATTGACCGAAGCCGCCCGTCAGGAATTGAAAGGAGCCTATGCCGATGCTTCATTTTGGAAACAGATTGAATCAAAGGAGGTACAGGAAATCTCTCCTTGGTATTCGAAAAGACTTAAACAATTACAATCTGAATTGTTCATTGAAGCAATGAAAGTGAACGAGTTGTTTATACTACGAGCCAATGCCACATCGAGCCGCATAAAAACAACGCTGGATGTTTTCTTTAATTTTCTTAAAACGGGAGGAAACCTTACGGAAAGAGAAATACAGGCAATATGGAATACATTTTGGCTGATAGTCCCTGTCGTTTCTTCTACATTTGCGTCTATTCAACGCATGTTTAGCCAAATGAAAACAGGAACAATCCCCTGGCTATTTGTAGACGAGGCAGGGCAGGCAGTTCCACAAGCGGCGGCAGGAGCTATCTGGCGTTCCAAACGGGCTGTTATCGTAGGAGATCCTTTTCAAATAGAGCCCGTAGTTACGATTCCTGAGCAGATTGTCAATAATATCAGTCATCATTTCGGATTGGATAAAACACAGATACAGACTTCTCTTTCCGTTCAGTCTATGGCCGATCGTGCCAATCCGTATGGTTGGATAACAAATGATACTTGGACCGGATCTCCGCTACGGGTGCATCGTCGTTGTGTTGACCCGATGTTTTCCATAGCAAATGAGATCGCGTATAATGGCATGATGTATAACTCCACTTTGGCTGAAAGTTCTCAACTGTTTATGCGGAATGGATTTTTGCAAGTAGAGGGGAAAGTGAGCGGACGACATTACGTACCAGAGCAAGGTATCTTAATCAGACAAATGATTATTGATGAGATACACCACTTACAGGACTTGCCCGATTTGTTCGTGATCTCTCCATTTTCAGAAATACCATCTATCTTGAAAAAAGAATTGCGTCAGCCTATTAAGCAAGCACTGGCTACCTATAAATCAATAGAAGACAACGAACTAAAAAAGTGGTTGGATGCCCATATCGGAACAGTCCATACGTTTCAAGGTAAGCAGGCAGCAGGTGTAATTTTATGTCTGGGGTTGGATGAGAAGTCAAAAGGGGCTGCTTCCTGGGCTTCATCCAAACCTAACTTATTAAATGTGGCTTTAACACGCGCTAAACAACGATTTGTTGCTGTGGGAGATGGAGATATTTGGTTGCGACAACCCTATTTTAGCAAATTGAAAGCATTAAATAGGTAGTTTTACGGCATTAAAACTACCTATTTTTCTAGGATTTTCACCATACTACTTTTTTACCATCGTGAAAGTTTACCATGGTGAACTTTCACGAGATTTAAGTAATAGATCTATGTACTTACTCAAAATATTGTCAAGGCAATTTTGTGGAATTAAAGTCCAGGAGGGTATCCGAAACGTTTCGGACCCCCTCCTATTATTTGTATGAAAATATGCCGTTTTATCAGATAAGTCCGTATTTTTTTCCTATTTCATGGAAGGCGTTTATCAACCTGTCACAGTCTTCAAACGTATGTGACGACATCACGCCAATTCTAATTCGGCACATATTAGGAGGTACAACCGGAGGAAATATGGCATTGGTAAATATATTCCTGTCATAAAGTTCCTTTGTTATCTGAGTCAATATGTATTCATCTCCCACAATCACAGGAATAATAGGAGTCATCGAATTTAATGTATTAAAACCCAATGCTCTCAATCCGTTTCTTACATATTCGGCATTCCGCTTCAGTGCATTCTGAATGTCCGTATTACGCATCTCTTTGATTACTTCAAGGGATGCTGCACAAATACTCTGGGGTAAAGAGGTAGAATACATGTTGCTACGGGCATAAACCCTCAGGTAATCAATAATGTTTTGTTTGGCAGTTATAAAACCTCCTATCGATCCTATTGCTTTACTGAGCGTTCCTGTAACGATTATATTTTCGCGCTCTTTTATATCATAATAGCTTAGCGTTCCGGCTCCGTCTTCTCCAATCACTCCCGTCGCATGGGCATCGTCTATTAAAAGCAATGCATTATATTTCTTCGTAATCTCTAAGATAGCCGGAATATCGGCAATATCCCCATCCATACTAAATACTCCGTCAGTCACCACCATCATACCATCCTTGTATTGCCCGGCATTTTCTTTTAATATTTTTTCAAGTGCTTTAGGATCATTATGCTTATATCTTACCATTTTGGCACCGGACATTAGAGCCCCGTCAATTAAACTGGCGTGGTTGAGCCTGTCATATACCAGCAAGTTGTTAGGGCGTATCAATCCTACTATCACACCTATATTGGCAGTGAAGCCAGAAGAGAATAATATAGTGTCATCAAAACCGGTCAGCTTGGCTATCTCTTTTTCCAATTCATTTTGGAATATTGTCGTTCCGCTCAATAGTGGAACCCCGCCACTTCCTACTCCATAGTCAGTTATTACACGAACCGCCTTTTCCACTACTGATGGTATGCCGGTAGCATCCAAATAACTATTGGAACCGAACATCAGCATTTTCTTTACTTCATTAGTTTTTCTATCAACAACCTCGACTTCCCTACCGCAACCGGAAACCATTGGGGATTTGACGTAGATGTGTAGCGAGTTCTCTTCGTGTAGTTGGAGTTCTTTTTGGAAATTGGAGACTTTTTCCAAAATACTGCCACCGGGGCTATTCTTACATACCGAATAGTCAATTTTGAACCTAGATATGTTCTCTTTCATTTTAGTATTTATACGTTATAAATTTGTTTGCAAAGATAATGACTAAAATAAACTAAGCAAATTAAATCGTCTATAATTGAGTTGCTAAAACAGCCACATATTATACTTGAATTACTTATTTGTTGCTTGTAAGACGTAAAATACCTATATTTGCAACATATCTCATTGTTTATACAAACAAACATGCGAAGGGAGAATCAAACTGTTGGATAAACAAGCATAAGCCTTCTTTGAACAACTCCAACTGATTCTTTAGGAATGAAATTTTATTGGAGGGAAAAACGAAAATACCTCCGGACTTCTGGTGATTAAATTTTTTATTATTTAATAAGTACTATATAATAATGATGGGACAGGGAGATAAAAAAATTCGAATAAGGAGAACCAATGAGCAGTTGGATAAGGAGGTAATATCTGAATTTGAAAAGCTTGTAGGTGAGTTTGGTTTTGGAAATGTTAATTTGAGTGCATTAATGAAAGCTGCTGACTTAGAAGCTAATGTGTTTTACAGAAGATATGGTTCGATGGATAATCTTTATGACAGACTGGCCAAGCAATACGACTTCTGGATCAATAATACCATTGATATTTCCACACTTAATACATTAGGACCTAAAAAGTTTTTTGCAGAAACGTTCAAGACATTGTTCAGGAATCTGTCAGAGAACAGTGTGATGCAAAAGTTGCTGCTTTACGAAATGACAACTATTAATAGTACTACAAAGAGATCTGCGGAAACACGGGATATTATGAACTTAAACTTAATAACATTTTACGAAAATCTCTTTGCACCGGCGAAAATCAATATTAAAAGTATTGCGTCAATCCTAATAGGGGGAATTTATTATTTGATATTACATAAAGAGTGTGCTAAAATCTGCACGATAGACTATAAGACTAAAGAAGGAGAAAATGCTTTTTCAGAAGGAATCGACTTTTTAACTGACATTATTTTTGATAGGTTGGAGATGTATGACAGGGATAAAAAGGCAATCCGGCAAATGATATCAGATGGCATAAGTGAATCCAAAATATGCAAGTATATGGGCATCAATAAGAATGACCTGAAAACATTGCTTTCGGAATAGTCACAGGAGACTATATGGACAGATGTTTAAGGAAATCCTGAAGTTCTACAGCCTTCCTAATTCAGCAATATATTTAATGGCAATATCCATACGTAAAGACGAAGGTATTGCCATTATTCTTTTCATATAATACAATCTCAATAATCGCCTTCACGTTTTCAATAAGAATCTAAATAGGTATATATACATCTTTTTATCAATCAGTTACACTTCTTTAATTATAAATTCTCTCAATAATAGATCCCATTATTTGTTTATGAATATATAATTATCAAAAAATATATTTTATTTTTTAAGCAAACCATTTTTCGTATATTATTTTTGTTCTATATTTGCATGCTGAGGACTATATAGAAGCCATGCACTTTTATAATGAAATGAAATCGTAGTTTTCTTGTAGTCTGTATTAAACAAATTATTAACATTTAAACTCCTAAAACATGGCATTTAGAGCAACCTTAAGCTTTGCAGGAAAAGAGTTTGACGTGCTGGATTGCACGTACAGTCTCAAGCGAGATGTGGATTCCAAAGGACGCCCATCTTCAAACATTTATGGTGGACAAATTCGTCTGCATGTGGAATCGACTGATGATACTTCCATTCTGGAGAACATGACCAATCAGTTTAAACCTCATTCCGGCAGCATCGTCTTCAAAAAAGGAGATGAAGAAGCCAAGATGAAGGAACTTACCTGGGAAAACGGATACATTACCGAATTTACCGAAAACATCGACATTGTCGGCTCGCAGCCGATGACTATCACTTTTGTCGTATCGGCTCAGGTAATCAAGATTGGTGGCGCACAATTTGAACAGAATTGGCCGAAGTAATCATTTAGTAATCATGTAGGTAACAGAAGCCATCTGCTGTTTTTTTAATATGTGGATGGCTTCTGTAGCTTAAAAACAAAAAAGACAAATGGCAATACTTGAATATGGAATTGGTGGTAATGAAGTGAAAGTTGATACTTCCGAAGCCATCGCAAACATTCCGGAGAATCGCTCCCTCATAGTTGAACAGTTAACTGCTGACGAACCTGTAACTCCTGAAGCGGTCAAAGGCTTAAGCACTATCGAAGAGGTGTTTGCGCACTTCTTGCCCAACATTGATGTTGAATTTGAAAATGAAGAAGGGCAACCGGTAAAAGAAAACTTTAGATTTAGCTCAGTGGCGGACTTCAGTGTGAAGAATATGACACAGAATAGTCCATTCCTCCATAAGTTGGATACGGAGAAAACATTCTACGAGGGGATGGTGACACAATTGCGTTCTAATAAAGTTCTACAACGGGTGTTGGAGAATCCGGAATCCAAAAAGGCGTTTATCAGCGCGCTGGAAGCATTGAGTAACGAATTAAAGACCGAATAAAAGACAATAAGAACTATGGAAGATAATAAAAATAAGTCTGAAGTTCAGGCGCAAGAAACCGTTCAAGTTTCCTATAAAGAGAAAAACAGGGAATCCTCTCTGGCTTCGGCACTGGATGTGTTGTCCAGATTCGGCGGTTTCAATTTTCTGGAATCAACAGTAGATGGTGTTCAGAACCTGAACCCCGAGCGTAAGGCACGCAAAAAGATATTCTTAACCGATGAACAGAAGCAAGAAGAACGGGAAGTGCTGAAGAATAAGATAGATATGTGGATCGACCTGCTGAACTCATCATCGGCAGTGACGGAAATGATTGCCACTTCTAAAGCTAAATCGGAAGCTGCCGCATCGCATCTTGCCAAAAGCCAATTGGTGGCAGTGCAGAGTGTGAGGGATATGGAACAGGCATACCGTGGAGTGATGTTGTTCTATAAGAATACGGAAGCGGACAAAGTGAACAACGTGACGATAGTCAATGCTTCCAAAGAACAACTGACCGACCTCGACAATCCCCGCTTCATTGATTTCGTTGCCCGCGAACTGAAACAGAACTATGACAAGTTGGATTTACGTCAAAATTACTCACTGTTAGCCATTCCGGGCTATCTTGGTTCGAATAAGGTGCTTGAAAAATGGGCGAAAATCGCTTATGAGAATAAAGTGATGCTCTATACGGACTTTGCCGACCTTGATAAGCCGGAAGATGTGGTGGAACTGTTCTCTTCCTCCAATATGGCAAGTGGGGAGGCCTTCAAAAGCAATACCTGCATGACCTGCAACTGGCTGGTGGGACGTGCCGGATACCGGGAAATCGGTGAAGAGGAAGACCTCCATGTTTCTCCGTCTATTGCTTTGATGGGTAAAGTTTACACCACTCTGATGTCTCAGGTAACTGCCGGTAAGAAGTATGGCGGCATTAATGAAATAGATGCGGTGGTATTCCCGTTGAAGAAAAGCGAAATCTCACAACTGGAGAAAATGGGTTTAATTCCGATGGTTAATGAATATGGTAAAGTGATGGCGTTCTCCGCAAAGACATTGTTCAACGGTGACAATCTGGGATTGCAAACTTATTCTGTGGTACGTGTATTCGACTATATTACCAAGGTGTTGTTTGATTTCCTGAACCGCCGTTCGTTCGAGAACTGGAGCTCTAAAACCGAACGTGACCTGAGAGGGCAGATTGTACAGTATCTTGATAGTGTACAGGGAGCCGACCGCCTTATCGAGAAATTCAAGATAATCCGTTTCGAGCAAGACCAAAAGCAGAAAGACCGTATTTATCTGGATATTCACATGACTCCGTTCTTCCCTGCCAAGAGCTTTGTTATCAAGTTGGACGGCACGAAAGGTGATGATGGTACAAACTGGAATACAAATTACGAACAGGCGTAATAAGAATAAAATATGGATTTTTTGAACATCAATGAAACAGTTCAGAGCGTAATCCGAATATCAAAAGGTGTCGCCCGTGAGTATGGCAATGCCAGCTATGCTCCGGCACACCTTTTGTTTGCCTTGATGCACAAAGAGGTAGGTCTGCGTTCGTTTGTCGAATCGTTGGGTAAGGATGCGGATTACTTGCGCGAATGGGCGGAGGTAAGAATAGAGGAGTACCCCAAGGCTGCCGGTGCAGGTGAGATAATGCCCGATCCGAAAGTTGACGAACTGTTTGAGCAAGCCGATAATGTACGAATCAAGTGGGGACTGCTGGAAATCAACCCACTTTGCCTGTTGGCAGCAATAGCCACCCCCGAAGCAGGTTTCAGCACTGATGAGTTGCGCTCGTTCCCTATCCGGGAGCGTGAGATACACGACCTCTTCACGAGCGGAATGGGTAATATGAAAAAATCCGTAAGTACGCAGAATAATCTTCCGGGGAGTGAAGCCCCCCTATGGACAGCCGGGGCGGGCAATTTAGATAAGTACTGTACGGATAAGACTGCTCTTGCGGCAGACAAGAAAATATATCCCATCGTGTGCCGTGACCGTGAGACACGCATGATGATGGAAATTCTGGGGCGGTTGGGTAAGCCCAACGTGCTCATCATCGGCGATGCCGGTGTGGGTAAGACTGCCCTGGTAGACGGTTTGGCATGCAGCATCATTGAGGGTACAGTTCCCCAATATCTAAAGGACATGGCTATCTATGAGCTTGACACAGGAACACTGATTGCGGGTGCTACCTACAAAGGCGAGATAGAAGAACGGCTGAAAGGAATCATCAAAGAATTGTCGGCTCACGGCAATGCGATTCTCTTCATTGATGAAATACATACGCTGATCGACCTCAAGTCGGGCAATAGCGGAGCGGCAAGCATCCTGAAACCGGAGCTTGCCAAAGGAAATATAACGGTAATCGGAGTCACTACGGTGGACGAATACCGTAAACTGATTGAACCGGACCATGCCCTTAACCGGCGTTTTGAAGTATTGCAAGTATCGGAACCTGACCTTGCATCCACCGTAAATATGATACAGGCAGCTTTGGAAAGATATGAAAGCTACCACGGTGTGGGGGTAGATGTAGATTCGTTGCCGGAATGCGTGGCACTCGCCAAGCGTTATGTCAAGGAACGCCGTTTGCCGGATGCCGCTATTGATTTGATAGACCGTACCCTCTCTGCGGTTAAGATGATTAACCAGAGCGGGGAAAAAGATATAAAGGGACTGGCGGAGCAGCTCGCCGCGATTGAAGCGGCGGAAGACCAGCCCGAAGCGGAGCGCACGGAGAAGTTGCGGTTAGTCAACTTCACCATGAAGAACCGGTTAAGCCCTATCCTTCTGGGAATGCTCTCCGATGGACAGAATGAACCGGAGTCATCAGACTACGGTGAATGGATGGATTATATTTTAGGTGTACTTGACCGATTGCGTGAATTGACCAAAGAGAAAATCGGGAAAATCACTTCCCATGAAGTGGCAGCCGTTATTTCTTCTTCTACAGGTATCCCTATCGGCAAGATAGAGTCGGGCGAGAAAGAGAAGTTGCTCAATATGGAAGATATTCTGCGTCGTAGAGTTGTTGGACAGGACAATGCGCTGAAGGTATTGACAGATGCCATTGTCGAATCACGAAGTGGAATGAACAAACCGGGACAACCGATTGGCTCATTCTTCCTGCTGGGACCTACCGGAACCGGTAAGACCGAGTTGGCAAAAGCATTGGCAGAAGCACTTTTCAATGACGAAAAGGCGATGATTCGTTTTGATATGTCAGAGTTTAAGGAAGAACATTCGGCAGCCCTGCTATTGGGAGCGCCTCCGGGATACGTGGGCTACGAAGAAGGTGGCGTACTCGTGAACCGGATACGTCGTCAGCCTTACGCGGTGGTGCTTTTCGATGAGATAGAGAAAGCCCATTCTTCCGTTTATGACATCTTCCTGCAAATCATGGACGAAGGCAAGCTACACGACCGTTTGGGCAAAGAGGGTGATTTTTCCAATTCTATCGTACTGTTTACGTCCAATGTAGGTAGCGAATGGCTTAGCAAGCAGATTAATGAGGGTAAGAATCCTTCTACCACTGACCTGATGGAAGTCATGGGCAGTTATTTCCGTCCGGAGTTTCTTGCCCGTTTGTCGGAAATCGTGCCTTTCTCTCCTATTAACGAAACAATGCTGGTTCGTATCTTTGAGATACAGTTAAAGGGAGTTATAGCATTGCTTGAGAAGCAGCATATTGACATTGAGATTACGGAGAAGGCAAAGAACCTGCTCGCTACCCGTGGCTTCACTCCGAAATACGGAGCACGTCAGGTGGCGGGTACGATACGTAACTATATCCGCCGTCCTATCTCAAAGATGATTGTTGCAGGAACATTGACGGCAGGGAATACAGTTGTTGTCGATGTGGCGGATAATGGAGATATTGATTGGAATGTGAAATGATAAAATGAAGATACTATGTTTGGACATAAAAGTTTTTTGAGGATAGGTGCTTTGGGCGATTCCAGTATTTCGGGATTGTACAAAGACAGTTATGAACTTGAAAATTGCCATTTCAGTTTTAATCAGGGAACGAACACGGATGGCAAACCGCAAACTGATGTACGAGGTGGAACCTTGTACCTGACCTATGCCGGTTTACCGCAAGATGATATGCTCCGCTGGATACTGAACCCTAAAAAATATGAAGACGGGGCAATTGTAATATGCGATGACAGTGATGAACCTTTGGAAAAAATTTTATTTGAGCAGGCAGCCTGTACAGGATTGAATATTGAATATACGCAAAAAGGAAAAGCCTATATACATACTAAAATTATTCTCCAAGCACGAAAAATAAAGGTAGGTGAGACAACGTTTGAAAATCGTTGGACTATTAACGAATAAGTTTTTGACTATTAAAAACAAACGGTATGGAATTATTTAGTTTTCTACAAGTAGACAGCGACTTAACAGCATGGTTTATTCTTGATGGTCAGGAATATGAGATGAGCCGTTTCGATATAAATTTCGCGCAATCTGTCGACCATAAAGGGCAACCGCAAGATGAAGTACGTGGTGGTATCATGTCCATTACATTATCACAAACGCTTCCTGAAAACATTTACAGATGGGGAATGACGTCCATTCCCCAAAACGGGTCTGTGATTTTTAAATCAAAGACAACAAATCCTCCCTTGAAAATTAATTTCATCAACGCATATTGCATACGATTTAATCGAAGTATAGCCAACGAAGGAGGATTAGAAAGTCAACTGGTAATATCTCCTGATGAGATGTTAATAAATGGAATTAGCTTTGACAATCACTGGGTTAAATAATCTACAATAAGATGGGTAAGGAAATAGAAATAAAGAAATTGCCAGAGTTCGAGGCTATGGTGAATGCCGGTAATACGACCTATACGGGATTGGTAGAAGGCATCGGGTATGTGTATTGGACAACAGAAACCCTATATTTTATCCGCACTAATCCAGAACAATTATGGGCGATTCCAAAATATCAGCAAATACCTTTCCCCTATTTTCAAAGGAAAGATGCAATCATTGAGACCAAAACATTACATACACTCCATGTCTTGTCAAAAGATGAACTGTTGAAATTGGATTACGATGCCTATTATGCATTTTATGGTATCGTGGAGGAGATGCTAAAATTTATTCATCGGGCGGATGCTATTAAAAGTTATTGTGAAATACCTCTTCCCATAATAAAATCCATAGGAGCACTAAAGGGAAATGACGCAAGAAATGGGATACTATCATTAGGTAGTCAAATAAATGACCAAATCGGAGCTCCCCTTGATGCAGCGAATATGCTAATGGATAATAAACATATAGGCAAAATTGGAGATGGATTGTCGCTTATTTCTATTATAGATGAGGTAGGTAATGGTGAATATTGGTCAGCTGCCGGAGACATTTTACTGTTTGCAGCCGGAAAAACAAAATTAAGTCCCTATATGACTGTCATAAGTTTAGGCACATGGATGTATGAGACGGACTTGATGCAATGGAGATTAGCATGTATAAATTATAGCGATTACAAAAAAACACTAATAAAATATCGAGAATTACAAAAAAAATTTGAAAGTGGAGACAAATCTGTAGAGGAAAAGATGAATGAATGTCACAAAATACTGAATTCACATTATATAGAGATGCAAAAAAATTTAGGTAATCTAGGAGTTAAATTCTAAAATAATGAATATAAGAAATTTATTTTTTTTAGGTAGTATATTACTTTTATTGAGCTGCAAAAATAGTAAACAGCAGGAAGGGTATAATTCTATTAATATTATTAAATATATTAATATTTATAATGAAAACAACAGGATTCTAACTGCACAAGGTACTGAATATGACTATCTCTATTTTGGAGACAATAAAGATAAAGAGATCTTGGCGAATGTAAATAATTTTACAAAGACATATAGTTATGATAATGATTCTTCCTGCTATACTGTAGAGGAACCCTTGTCGGAATCATTGCTAAAAACAATGAGATACACTGAAAATACCATAGAAGAACTTGTATTGGAAAATAATAAAGACACATTTAGTTATACTTTTTCTACCTATTATGATAAGAATAAGCCTAAGTATAATAAAAGTATTATAATATTAGGAGATGAACCCTCTTCTGACTCAAGATATGAGGAATACTACTACTATGATAATAATGGAAATAATACGAAGAAAATCCATCATGATTTAAACACCGGGCAAAGAGAAGAAACCTATAAATTTAATGATACAGATTATAAAGAAGCTGTTAATCTTGTCCCTTCTTCCGATTACAAACAAAATATCGAGTGTTCATTGAAACAAACTGTTAATGATACCTTAATCACTCGGATTACCTTAAACGGTGTACTTAATAGAGTGATGAAGGAATACATTGATGGAAAAAAGAAAATTAAGGAAGAGTTGGACAATGATATGACTTTAGTCAATAAAAAAACAGAGTATGAAGAAAACGGACTGAAAGTAAACATCAATCATACTATAAGAAGTACAGGCTACTCAACCGACAGTATCTATTATAAAGGGAACAAAAAAGTTAAGCATATCTACAATTCCGACTACAATGGTACCATAACACTTGAAATCTCAGAATATGATGAGCAAGGAAATATAGTAAAGAAAACAAAAAAACTCAGATGGCCATCAGATAAATAAAAATATTCGTTGGATGCAAACCTATTTATACTTACATAAAGAGAATATCGACCTTCCTCACGGTGTGTATCGGGGGAAATATCCGCTGAAACACTTTGATTACGGATTGAGCCGTAATGTGGGGCGTAAAGGTGAAATCACTTCCGGCGTATGCGGCGGAGAAATACGAATCGTCATTGATGGATTTGCTGACGCTACCCTGCTGGGATGGCTCTTTGACACCTTCCGTAAAGAAGATGGAGCGATTGTTACACTGGATGAACACGAAACGACCTTTGCCAAACTGCAATTTTCGGGCGCATCGGTAAGGAGCTATCGTATGAACTACGATTCGCGGGTTAAAAAAGGTGTGGTGACTATCATTGTGATAGAAGCCAAAGAGATTGTAACGGACAATGACTTATTTTTTAAAAACAAATAACTATGGGCTTTTTCGACAGGCTGTTTAAAGGAAAAGAAGTGTTTGCGGATAGACGCAATCCGGATATGGTATGCGAGATAACGCTTTGCGGGCAGTCGCACATCTTGTCCGAGTTTGATATTGCCTATGAGCCGGATAATTCCTCGAAAGAATATATGGAAGCATACGCCGTATTTTCAGAGCCGGTGAATGCGGAGGTAGAAAACTGGATAATGAGAGCGGACAGGAAAGAAAACGGGACAGTCCGATTCTATCTCAACAGCGATGCTATGGACGAAGGTGCACTGTTCGAGATAAATTTCAGTAATGCGAGCTGCGTGCATTATCACAATGTATCGCAGGGAGACACATCGGTAAAGACCATTGTGATGACTTTTCCGTCTGTCCGGATGGGAGGTGATGAATTTGAACTAAAACGATAATACTATGGCTATATACTCACTACATGAAATGGCAGGACTACTCAAAACGGGTCTTTGGCAAGGCGGTGAAGTCGAGAAGCTCGGATACATCGGGACGGCAGTTCCCCATGCTTCCCCCGCACCGGCTTGCGGGCTGACGGGAGTATATATCAGTTATGATACCATGTTGGAGAGATGCGAAGTCTCGATGCAAGGCGGCGGGTGTGAATTATTCATTTCACAATACCACCCCTATACCGGAACTTATATGACCTATGTTCTGGAAAGCAATCTTTCCGACAGGAGATTACTTTTGGCTAAGTTGGAGGAGATACTGGCAGACCGGAGGAATCCCTACCTATGGTCGCATAACTTGTACAAAAGAAATTCATTCGGCATCGAGCGCCGGTATGACACAGGACATAGCAGTATGTGGGGCGGTAGAATAGCCGTACCACGACAAAGTAAATTCTTTGGAAGATGAAACAGAAATACTATAAACTACCGGTACGTTTGGAAAAGCTCTTCGAAGGAGATATCCGGCAACTGGAAAGATGTTCCGAACTGGAATCCATCGATCAGCACATCGAACTGTTGCTGACCACCTGTCCGGGTGAGCACCGTTTCGACCCCAAATACGGTTGTCGGATTTGGGAGTTGGACTTTGAGCGCATTGTTTCTACCGAACAATGGAAAGAACTGTTTACCGGATACGTGATGCAGGCGATTTCCACTTATGAGAAACGCATTTCCGACATCACTCTCTCGGTAAACCTACAAGAAGTCGTCAGGGAAGAAGTTCTGGATAACCGGATGATACGTAAGCGGGTAGATATTACAGTACTCGCCACATTGAATTCCACCGGTGCTCCCTGCGGTTTCGGTTACAAATTATACATGGGACCTTTATCAAACGAATAATCAGGCAGTTGAAATATAAAATTAAAACGTATGGCAAATCTATTCACAAAAGAAAGCATTAAAGCCCGGATGTTCAAACAGGCGGCAACCCTATATGACATACGAAATATAGATGGCATAGCCCCCCTTATCCGACTGCTGATTGAAGCCTTGTCGGGCGAAATTTTCAAGCTGTCCGGTGATATGCACGCCATTGAAAGCCGATTGTTGGAGAAAGTCGCTTCCGCCCTTACTCCACACACGGCATTGGTTGCCAAACCCGCCCATGCTATTGCTGCTGCCCGACCATATACACCGCAAGCTACTGTATCTCCCACAGACCTGTTTTCTTATAAAAGCACGGAGATAGTGAAGAAGTATAAGATGAAAAATCTCTTCTTTACTCCGCTGCATGAAACCCGCATAATCAATGCCGAACTGAAGTTTCTCGTGACGGCGGATGAATTTTGCACAATCACTCCCGAAGGAGAACGTGACGCCACTGCCCGCTTTCGTTCCGATGTGCCGGTAATGGGTCGGAAAATCAGTATCGGGATGAAAATAGGCAACAATGTAACTACCCTCAACGACTTGCCGTTATATATAGATATACCGCTTGTAGCAGATAAAAGCAGTTATCTGAAATTACTGCCGTACTGCCATTGCACGATTGCCGGTATTCCTGTAGAAATTAAAGGGGGAATCGAGTACGCCCCCACACGTTCGGTCAGTGAGAAATACGATCTTGGCAGGTTGATTACGGAAGAAATAACCAGCAAATATGCTTCCCATTACCTGACATTGAAAGCTCACGGATTAAAAGTCAGAGATTTGTCACGTAGCAGAGTGCCCGAAGAAATCTCTTTCCTGCTGCCAAGTGATTTCATTGCTGAATGTGATGCGGATACTGTTTGGATAGATATAGAATTTCCCACCGCTTTTTCAAAAGAAATACTGGAACAGATAAAGGTGCAGATGAACACTTTTATCGTAGTAAACAAATATCCGGCAAAGATTACCAGAAAGGTAGATTCCGTCTCGGCCATTCTCCCTTTGGAAAAGACGGAATTTGAATATTTCCTGTTTGTGGATTCGATTACCGATAACCACGGAGACCGGCTTAGGGAAATTTCCGGCACACAGGATGAAGGTAGGGCCGGCTGTTATTCGGTCAGAAGGGGCGGTTGCGAACGCTTCAATGCGATGGATGCCAAAGATTTTCTGAACCGCCTGACAGACCTGCTATATGACGAAAGCATGGCCTTCTCTTCGACAGACAAAGACGGAATGAAAGAGGTAATCGAGCAGATAGAAGAACGGGTAAGCCAATTGGGAGATAAAAATAAAGACGGAGTCGGAGGACAGGAAATGTTGTCGTATGTAGTCATAGACCAACGTTATGACAAGGATACCCGGTTAACTGTGGATTATACTCTTACTAATGGCGAATTTGCCAATGACATCTATGCGGGAGAGCCATTAAATGACTGTGCTAATCCCGATATAGACAAAGATACACTGCGGTTTGTCACTTCCGCCCATGGAGGAGAGCCCTCCCCATCCGTAAAGCGCCGGATGGATATGTACCGATTCATGCTGTTGTCACACGGCAGTATATACACGAAAGAGGATATACGCAATTTCTGCATGGCAAGGTATGGCGACAGCATCCGCTCTGTGGAGGTAAAGCTGGGGTATGCAGCCGGTAAAAAAGAAAGCGAAGGTTTCATAAGGACGCTGGACGTGTATCTACGGCTATCGGAGGGGATGCAAGGATTAGACCGGGACGAATTCGTCGTTGATTTGGACAGTGAGCTCAGGCGGTTGTCTCCGGAAACCTATAACTACCGTGTTTTTATTAACTCATAGTATTCACCCATAAAATATATTAACTATGGCATCGACAAACTTGGACGCTGTAAGCGTGGAGATAAAAGTAGCAGGAAAAGTCTGTGATTATGTAACAATGGAACTTTTTCAGTCGGTCAGTACACACCACCGTTTCAAAATCAAAGTAAACTATCGTCCGGACAAGCCAAGTGTCTGGGCTATCGGTCCCGATGTGATATTCAAGCAACTGGGTGAGAAGGTATCCATCATCATGACCCACCATGAGAGTGGAGAGAAAACGGAATTTCACGGACTGATTTCTGATATTCATGTGGAAGGCTTTGACGGTAATCAGGGATTTGTCATACTGGAAGGGGGAAGCCCTACCATCCTGCTGGACAGAGACCCCGCTATGGACTGCTATGTAGAGCAAAACCTGAATACGATAGTCAGTGACATACTTGATAAGAGCGGGGTGAAAATGAATGTGACCAACAATCCCAAACATACGGACATCATCCCTTATGTTGCCCGCTATAAAGAGACAAGCTACGGATTCCTATCCCGTCTGCTGCGCTCCTACGGCGAGTGGTTCTATTACAACGGAGAAACGCTACAGATAGGAGACCCTGAAATAGAGACGGAAAGCCGTGCAGGGTATGATGTAGATCTGACGGGAGTCAGCATCAATGCCACTATCCGTTCGTTGAATCACAGCACCTATGAGTTCGACCCCGTCAATGATAAGTTCTATTACGACTACAGCGGAACACCTAAGGGTGCTACCCTTGGTTCCCGTTCGGCTGAGAAATGCAGTGAACCTATCTTCCCAACCGAGGCAAAATTACCCTCGATAAGACCTGCGTATAGCGCAATGGATTTGGAACACTACGGGGATGCCGGATTTCACCGAAACTATTCCCAATTGTCTCAAATCAAGGCTTCAAGCCGTTACTGTGGCATACGACTGGGAGAATTAGTGGTTACCCGTGTACCTGAAAGTTTCCCGGGAGTTAAGATTACCGATTTGGGACGTTACCGTATTACTGAGATTACCCATACGGTAGATAGTCGGGGACGGTATAGCAACACTTTCTGCGGTGTACCGGGTGGTACGCCCGTCATGCCGTGGGGAGATGCCGTGATGCCGGTAGCCTATCCGGAAATGGCAAGAGTGGTGAGCAATGACGACCCAAAAAATCAGGGACGTGTCAAAGTACAGTTCATGTGGCAGGAGGTAGATGGCGGCGAGAGCTACTGGATGCGGGTGCAAAGCCCGGATGCAGGCAAGAGCGATAAAGTTGCCAAAAACCGTGGTTTTGTGTTTATCCCCGAACCGGGTGATTTGGTAATGGTAGGCTTCGAGCAAGGCAATCCAGACCGTCCATATGTGACAGGCAGCCTTTTCTATAAGGCTAATTCAGAGGGAGCAGCAACGGATAACAGTGTAAAGAGTATCCGTACACGCAGCGGACATATACTGGAGTTTAATGATGATGAAGGTGGAGACTGGGGCATTACGATTAAAGACCGTAACGGATGTATGTTCCACTTAGACACTAAAGGGGAAGAAATATTAATATCTGCACCTCAGAAGATTACAATAGATGCTAAGGATATTGTAATTTCGGCAAATAATCAAATAAATATGGTTGCCGATAAGGGTATTTTAGCCAATGGTCGGGAAAATATTTCTTTCGTTACAAAAACAATGCAAACCGATGTAGAAAATGATTGTGTACTGAGTGCGAAAGAGTTCACCGGAATAACTGAGAAAACAGAAATTCAGAGTACTAAAGAAAACCTTGTACTAAGCTCAGGCAAAGAAGTTATTAACAAGAGTAAGTCTAAGAAAATAAGGCTTTCGTAATATTCAAATATGAAATATATGGGAAACTCTTTAAATAAAAACAAGGAATGGAGCGTCACAAACAGCCCGATTATTAAATTAAAGGTTGATAAAAAAGAGCCTAAATTCAATGCTACGGAAGCTGTTAAGATTCGAATAACAGCAGAATGCCATAATGTGACTATACCCAAAAACGGATTAGAATATGAATGGAGCTATGTGGACTCCACAGGCTTTATGAAGTCTTTTACGACTAAAAAAGGCGTGGTTATGTTGCATTGTCCTAATTTCTTTTGCGGTCGTGTTATGACCATAAAAGTAAAAGTTAATTTAGAATTTAGCAAATTCGACGAAAAGATAAAATTCTCTTCTTTTGATTTCGGGAAATTCGATACATTGGAGGATACTATTGAGATTAAACCTCAATGTAATAAAAAGCTTTCAGACAATGCCGAGTGGCTTCCGGACGAAGTAGAAATGCCCAATTGCGTACAAAGCTCAGTTACATTATATGGATATAATGGAAGTGAAATGGGGCTGGTGCGAATGATAAAAGAAAAAGGGAAAATTATCTGGAAGGGTGAAGATAAAGTGATGGTACGAGATAATGTTGTCTCCGCTCTTTTTAATAGAAACCACTGCACCTCCAGTACAGCGGATGACAGCATATATACTTTGCAATTTCAATTGACTGATGCCCGGAATGGAAGCCTTTTAAAAAGCTATTCCAGAGACTATACAATAAAGGGACGTGAAGCTATTAAACCTTTAGCCGGATGTCCTATACAACCGGTTGTAGTAGGAGATATAACAATAGCAGAAAATAACTTTAAGCCTTGTAAATACACGCAAATTGATGTCGAATATACAAAAGATAAGGAGGGTAAAGAAAAACAAAAAATGACAGTTTTCAAAGAAGGGCTTCAGTCAACGAATACCGTCAATCTGATCGGTGGGGAGCGTAAAATAACTGTGACCTTGTTGGAGTATACCCCGAAAAAATGCACATTGAAAGAAAACTCTCATAAAAAGAAGGAAGAAGTTCCTTTTATGCTTTATGGAGAAAACAAAAGCAAACTTCCTATTTCCGTATCCGGCAAAACCGGAAAAATTGAAAATATCAAGATAAAATACAATTATGGTATAATAAATGCCATAAAAACTTTATGGTTACCGATGAGTGGTATTGTACAAACAAGCAAGCTCTATACGAGTTATGCCAATTGTAGGCATTTCAACGATGTAATTTTCAATATGTATCCTGATACAAAATGGGAAGCATTCGTTGAACTCAGTTCTTCCAAACCGAGATTATACTCTCATACAAATATGCCGGCAGAATATTCCATATTTGAACGGCATCAGAAAAAAGCATTAAGTGCGGCCAAAGAAGATAAAGACATTGGATTGTCTTTTAGCTTAATGGCAACGTATGATGATGATATAGAAATAAAATTAACTGCTGATATAGAAAAATCCGTCAAAACGGTATCCCATGTATTGAAGACTATCCGGGATGCATTGGATGTACTGTCATTCAAAAAGTCGGTGGATGATAATAAAGACAAATTAAAAGCAAGAAATGTTTTACCGAAAAGTTCTAAACTTCCGGTTTTTATTGAGATATCCAGTCCGGTTCTTAAAATTGGTGGAGGGTGGCAATATGATTTGAACTCCGAAAATCAGCTTATACGCAAAGGTGAAATTGCGATTGCGGCCTCACCCCTTATCGAAGCTAAAGGTGGTATTGACCTGATAGCTTGCTCTACCTTTATACCGGTTGTGGGTCAAATAATAAAGGCTATCCTCAAATTAAACGACTTTGCAGAATGGGCTACTAAATACCTATCCAATGATAAGGCAAAATACGAGGGGCTGATTTGGTTCAATATATACCTCAAAGGAAGCCTTTCTATTGTTGGTACTGTCAAGTTGTCGGAAGAAAACAGAACAGTTAAGTTTGAATCGCCGGTAAATATTGTATTTGTAGTCGAGCTTGGAATAAGTGCGGAGGTGAAGGTAGAAACGGTTACCATTACGGGTAATAACACTTACACCGTACGTGCCGGGGCGAGTGGAGAAGCAAGTACCGGACTAACCTTTAAGCCAAGTATGGGTTATAGTACAGACGAAGGTATATATTTAGGTTTTAAAGTTAGTTTCGACGGAATTATATTAACGGTGAGTGGGGAAGCGAAGTTTGAACAAAAAAAGAAAGGGAAAAAAACACTTTCTATAGGTCCCGAAATAAACGGAGAACCTCTTCCCCCTTTGATTGCCCCCTGTTCCATATGGAAAGGAGAGGTTTATCCATTCCGTGAAACTAATAAAAAATAAATTATGAAAGCATTATTTTTAACAGTAATACTCATGGCATTTGCCAGTTGTGGCAATGCACAAGTAAAAACAAAAACAGAAAAAGAGATGAAACAAGAAATAGCAAAATTAGAAGAACTGATAAAAGAAGAGTTGCAAATGGTGAAGACTTATCCTGAAAAACCTGCCTACTATCTGCAAATCAACAAAACAGGATGCAGGCTGCTTGTTAGAGTGGATGATATTCCCATAGGTTATCATTTTGTAGAGAATGAAGGTGAATCCATGCTATATCCCATTAATGACGTTTTATTCGGAAGCGGAAAACATACGGTCAGCATCCAAGTTTATCCTCGCACCGGAGAGACAGAAGTTACTAAGAATGCGAGTATAAATATAAAGATTATTTACTATCAGGAAAAGTTGGTAGGTATGCCTAAAACACTGGTAGAGTTAGATACTCCGGAAGATATTGGAACGAAAAAATCACCAATATATACCGATTCTGTAAGTTTTAATGCCATACTTCCTTTCGACTACAAAAGGATTCTTGCCGAGGCGAAAGACCTGCAGAAAGTCCCAGACTTAGAAAAGAAGGTCTTGGCTCATTATAACAAAGTACGCCAAATGATGATTGAAGGAAAGTATTATGAGTACGAAAAGATGCGTCTTTCAACTACGTGGGTATTGGCCGATATGAGCTATTTGGGTCAAGACGCTTTACGAAAGGCTCATATTGATGAAGACTATTTGTTTCGTTTTCTCTGTGAACCTATTGATTGGATTGCGTTGCCTATAGAAAATTATGAGATGGTTATCTGTGGAAATAGAAAATTGGTCTATCTACGGCGTAAAGTGGAATTGGATGATGTTCTACAGGTTCGCTATTATGATACGGAGGAACAAAAGAGATTATCACCTGATATGCGTACTGTTTCTGCATTCCAGTTTATTGCTCTTTACATGCCTAAAGACAGTAATGAGTTAATGGAGTTATATTAATGACATGTAAATATGATAGGATAATGAATATAAAAACACTTTTGATTATGGGATTAGTGAATATGTTTGGGTTAGGTGGGTGTGCCAATGCCCAAATAGGGAAACAAGTTCTCAATCTGGATGACTTGGATTATGGCATTGACGTAGTCCGCTATTATGCTCCGGCTATGGAAGAGAGCAAAGACACTGTAGAAGAGCATTATTACGTAAACAGAGATACGGTGAAGTTTTATGATACGGAAACGGACAAACTTCTTCCGGTCTTGATTGCATACCGCCATCTTGCGGGAGTGGTGAAGGAACAAGCCACTTTCTGTGGACATAGCTTTACAAATGTGAGCATGGCTACAATGGAAGACGGACATTTGATAATGGTGCAGTGCGAAGTCGAGATGCAGCCAGCCGACCTCTCCCAACTACTGGCAGCAGCCGTCAAGAAATACGGAGAGCCTTACACGGAAGAAAAGGACCAATTTGGCAAACCTGATCCTAAATGGCGCTGGGAAACAAAGGACGAGTATATCCAACTGAACGCTAAAAATATGAGCGGGAAGGAAACACTAAACATAGAAACGACGGACAATGTGGAAGAACCTGTCAAAATAGGAAATCCGAAACCCTATGTGAAAGTTGCCCTATACCGCTGGGCGAAAAAGTACCATGATTTGGTACTTGCCGAAGAACCCCTATACGGCTTTTCGCCGCTCAATAAAGAAGCCGAAACGCGTTGGGATAACGACCACATAAAAAGTGCGAAATTCTATACACCGGAGGAAGTGAAACCATTCTTCATTACAGCACATTATCTCGACTCGCTCGAACATTCGGGTGATGTATGGGGCAAAATCGAAGCAAGTTTCTATTACCGTATTCCGAACAGCAAAGTAACAGACGAAACCGGTATAACAGATTCCGTAAAAATCAACCAAGAGGGTTGCCTTCCTTGCTGGAGCTTTGGTGGACTTGACAGAGATTTTAAGAACGGACTGAGTAACGCGGCATATATAGCCCGCCAAATGCAAAAAGGCGTGAAGTTTACCGAAATAATGGAAGACAAAGAACTGTGCCCGGATGTCTATTATTATGGTGAAGCGGAATGGTGGAAGAAAAAGAAAGTATTCGGGATTGTGCGGTTTGAACGGGATGAGAAAGATAATATGGTGCTGAGAGAACCTGAAACAGATAGAGACGATATACGCAGAAGGGTTCTTATAATCAATGACAATATAAAAGAAGAGTTGCGGAAAAGCGGTCTGGATTTGGAGCATACAACAGCGCGTTTGATGAATGCTCCGGGCGATATAACTCCTTTGGCTTTCTTCACTGACGGGAAACTGGATATGTTTATGTGTATAGACGAAGGGCGTTACAGCTTCTCAACTCCTAACCATGAATGGGAATCAAACAAAATTTATCGGCTTTATGACTATCTATCGGACATAAAGTAACTTGTTGGTTATTTGTGGAAATGGGAAACTGGTCTATCTGTGGCGTAAAATGGAGTTGGATAATGTTCTACGAGCTGATTGTTATGATACGGAGGAAGAGAAGAAACTCTCACCCGACATGCGTACTGTTTCTGCATCCAAGTTCATCGCTCTTTATATGCCTAAAGACAGCAATAAACTAATGGAGTTATATTAATGAATCATATATGTAACCTAATTCTATATATAGATGGTAACTACCCGAATACTCAAAATACCCTTTCACCCGAAAGCGATACATGGAATATATGGTGTTAACTATTATTTCCATAAAAAAGATGCTCTTCCACAGAGGCTCCAATTTGAAGCAACAGTTGAGTATTGCGGGCAGTATATGGATGAATACTCTATATACCATATCAGTAAAAAAGAGTATGTAGTCAATCGGAATGAAACGGATGAATATTTATATGATATTGCCAAGAAGTGTGCCGATATTATATATCCGATTACCGTATTACTGGATCGGAACGGGCATCCCGTATTTATAAGAACCGATGATATAGTGGAAAGGTGGTCGGAGAAAAGGCATGAGTTGGACCGATATTACAAAGGGGATACTGCTGAGTACTATCTTAGCAAAGTAGAAGAAGCAGTAAATGACCCGGTCAAAATGATGCAACTTATATCGAATGACTTATTTTTTTCTCAATTATTCACATTTCAATATTACAATACGGTAAAGTTTGAGAATGATATAATGCTTATTCCATTTTCTATTCCTTTGCGGTTCAGCAGTATACAAGAAATGGATATAGATAGTTTCTCAGATTCGGAAAGTGACACGATTCATATCATTCATAAAGGCAGCACCAAGAACCAATATAAAAATGGGGATTTCTATGGTTCGTCCGAGATGAATGCAAGTCAATACAATGCCATTTTGTCTGCAAAGTATCGCATTCGTTATAGTTTAGGAAAAGAAAGGCATGATTTTGAAGCAATAGAGGGTGATTTTGTGGTAAGCAAGGAAGAGGAAGATGTGAACTCTATAAAAATGGAAGCGTACAAACTTGATGAAAAGGTACTGGAATATGGGTTCGATAAAGAATTGGAGAAAAGGGAAAGGGAACAAAAAAGGATTGATAATTCATTAATGAATAAATTGAAACGGTATTTTAAAACTTAGAGTATATGAGTGACAAACATTTGGTATGTAAAGGGGCTACTGTTTATTGCAGCAAGTCAATGGTAAATAATAGTCCGGGAACTGCGATACCCTTAACTATAACAAGTAATACTCTTGTAGAACTGAATGGCGGGAAAGTTGCGGCAACGGATAAGGATTGTACTCCTGCCAATATGTGTTTTGGTAATTGTAATACAGGCACTAATCCCCCTCCTCCTTGTGTGGCGAATGTGCAATGGAGTAAATTCTACGAAGGTGCGGAGGTGACAGAGGCGGGGATGAAACTTCTGACAGAGGAGTCGGAAGCTACCTGCATGGCTTTTGGCGGTAAAGTGAAGATAGCTTTTCATGGTCAGGTCGCTAATCCCCAACCGGAAGAACCAGGTGAAGTTTCACCGGAAGTCATGGCTGGTATCTTGCCTGTAAACCCAAGACCGGAAGAAACAATTGTCATTACTGAAGGGGATGAAGAAAGAGAGAAAAAAATAACGGATGCTTATTGGGTTGATGAAAAGACGCAGGAGAAAATGCAAGAAATATATCCAGGGAAGAAGGTGACCCTTTGTCTTAAAACATCAGGATATGTTGAAGGAGAACAAGCTGACATCAAAATCAAGATGGAAGACGGGAAAGAAAAGACCGCTTCGGGCGAGGTGAAGCGGGATGGTACTGTTGTGATAGAAAATTTCGAAATAGATTAAAAATGGATATGCTATGATTGAATTTATTGATCCTAACAGCAATAAGCTCGTTTCGAGCGGACCTACAATGGCGCGTAAAGCCTACTATATACACGGAACTACTTCGGATAACGATAGGTGGAGTAATTATCCGTCTACTGTGCAGCAACTGAACCGAATAGCGTTTGGGATAGGAGTGGATAAGAACGACACGGAAGGAATAAATGATATGGGGAGCGAGAAATTTAAAGAGGCGTGTTGCGACTTTTCTTTCGAGTGGGGAAATAATGGAATCCTCAAAGCGGGGAATAACTGGTTTCTCAATACCGTTGAAGACAGACGAATTGCAAGCGAAAAACTTATTGAGCATATCAATGGAAATATAGGAAAATGTGAGGAGGTTGTTTTAATCGGACATAGTCATGGAGGAAATGTTGCTATTCAGGCTGCGGATAAAATATTCAGTAAAATACCGGCTGTTAAACGTGTGTTTGTGTTGACAATAGGAACACCGGCGTTTAACAGGCTGTTTATCACGTCCTATATTAATAACAAAAATCTTATCACATTTAATGAAAAAGTATCTGAGAAAATTCTATATCTTGGTAAAGATTATGTAGTTCCTGTTATAAAGTTGGGACGTAAATTCTGGGGACCATTAGGAATATTTCTCTATATAAATTGTGAAAATCCGGCAACATGGAAAAACAAAGACAAGATAACTCATATTGCTTTGTGGAATAAGAAAGACCATGTAGACGATATGGCATGGGTATTGGATAGGAATAAGTATTTCCCTTATCATGGCATGACGAATAATAGTGCCTATTTTACTAATTCAATAACTGATAATGTGGAATTTGATTTTGCTCCGGCAGATATAAGAGATTACTATAAAAGGGAAATTAAGCCTTTTGCAGAATGGCTTGCTAATCTGGATTATTTAAGATTTTGTCTGGTGGATTTAAGATTGAAAGGGTATGACCTACCGAAAATGCCCACATTGCTTACATATAAAGAGTATATCGTCCGCCGTAAAAAAATGGAAGCATCAAAACTCGAGGAGAAAAAGTATGTGAATGAGCGGGATGCTTTGCGGGTTGACATTCCTAAACCGAAACCTATAATGATGTGTGCTTCGACGAGATTAAGGGAAGAGGCAAATGATCTTCAAGAATTATTCAAAAGTACCAACGGCTTTTATCAATTTATGACTGACATAGATGAGGCAAAGAAAGACAGAAGTAAAGTAGTTGATACACAAATGGTAATAGATATATACCAACAAAAACATCCTGAAATTCAAGCCATTGAAGAAATAAAGCAAGAAATGTATCGTGAGACTGAGTTTCTGGAAAAAGCAATGGCTATCTATTTATTGGATAATACTTCTTTTGGAGAGCACGGATTCGATTTGGCTAATCCGAAGCTAATTGAAAAGGCGATTAATGACGGGAGAATTAAACCGTTCCCGAATGCGAGAAATATTAATACAGAATTTTAATCAATATGAAAAATATAATTTTAATAATCTTAGTACTGTTATCTTCTTGTGGTTTTTCACAACGACAGAATAACTGGCGGGATGGTCATGTTGAGTTAGACTCCATACCATTAACTGCGTATGAATATAAAGAACGTGGTAAAAGAAAATCCGCTAATGGAGATAAGCAAGGTGCCATAGACGATTACACACGTGCTATTATGGTTGAACCAACATATGATACTGCATATCATAATAGAGGAGTCGTTAGAGCAGATATAGGATATTATAAAGATGCAATTTTAGACTATACTAAGGCTATTGAAATAAATCCACATTTCGCAGCTTCATATTTTTCTCGTGCTAATGCGAAAGTGGATTTGAGAGATAATAAAGGCGCTCTTTCTGACTACTCTAAAGCTATTGAGTTAAATCCCCGATTTATTGACCCCTATGTTAATCGAGGAGTACTTAAATCTGAAATGGGTGATTATGAGGGTGAAATTGCAGACTATCATTTAGCTATCAAGCATTGTGAACCATCCGTAAATTTATACAATAATCTGGGACGCGCCTTATATGCCTTAGAGCGTTTCAAAGAATCGGCAGAAGCCTACGGCGAAGGTATTAAGTATTTTCCTGAAGATTACAGACTTTATTATGGTCGTGGATTGGCTCGCAAACGAACCGGAGATAAAAAGGGAGCTTGTGAGGATTGGATGAAGAGTAGCGAGTTGGGATGCGTGGAAGCAAACTTATTGTTACCCCTATGCAAAGAGTGTGATACGAAGAAGTGAATAATGCCATCGAGAAAATAGGGCAAGAGATGTATCGTGAGACTGAGTTTCTGGAAAAAGCAATGGCTATCTATTTATTGGATAATACTTCTTTTGGAGAGCACGGATTCGATTTGGCTAATCCGAAGCTAATTGAAGAGGCGATTAATGACGGGAGAATTAAACCATTCCCGAGAGCGACTAGAAAAACAAAAGATTAAAAATGTTATGGCAAAAATATTTATTATATTAATAATAACATTATGTACAGGTTGTTTTGGGAAACAGCATTCGTCAAAACACAACAATGTGTCTAATATAAATGAATCTGACATCCAATTAGATTCCTTACCATTGACTAAATATGAGTATAAGATGCGGGGAAATCTAAAAGATGATATAGGAGATAAACTTGGAGCAATAGAAGATTATGCACGAGCAATAAAGATAGATACTTCATATGACACAGCATATTATAATAGAGGTCTTATGAAGTCTGCAATTGGGGACCGGGAAGGGGAACTAGCTGATTATAATAAGACATTAAGCATAAACCCTAAATACTTAAAAGCTTATTTCAATCGAGGTCTGCTCAAATATGAAATGGGTGATTACGAAGGAGAAATTGCAGATTACAGGCTAGCTATCAAGTATTGTAAACCAGATGCAGATATATACAATAATCTGGGACGCGCTTTATATGATTTAGAGCGTTTCAAAGAATCGGCAGAAGCCTACGGCGAAGGTATTAAGTATTTCCCGGAGGACTACAGACTGTATTATGGCCGTGGTTTGGCACGTAAACGCCTGGGCGACCGTAAGGGAGCTTGTGAGGATTGGGTGAAGAGTAGCGAATTAGGATGTACACAAGCAAATATATTGTTGCCCTTGTGCGATGAGTATATAAAAGAAGAAAATGACTCTCTGAAAAAAGAAAAAGAGTCAGCTAATAAGATAGAATAAATTTCATTGATAAATAAAGTAACTATTTAAAAACACTAACATATGGACTCATTTTTCCAAACCCTCGCCTTCACCTACCTGCTCTACCCGATACTGGGATTGCTACTGGTAGGCTTAGGCATTTTCATAGCCAAGAAAAACGCTTTGCTGAACAACAAGCGGCTGGTAGGCTATACCATCGGTGCAATCGTACTCCTGACACTCCCTGCCTTGCTGGGATTCCTTGATTACGGTTTCATGCCCTATGGCTACATTTTCCTTGCCATGCTGTATCTCCTTCTGGGCGGTTATAACATCCGAATGATAGCATGGGTGTATAAGGACGACTACAAGTACCGCCACGAAATCATTCTCACCGGTTTTATACTGGTAGTATCTATGCTGTTCTTCACCCTTGTATTCAATCTCTGCAATGAATTGAAATATGGTCTGTGGGCATCCGCCTGCCTGCTTCCATTCGTCATTGTCTCGGTATTTATCCGCACATACCGTATCTTTATCGCCATTCCGATTCCCGTGTATGAAGTATGGAGATATACAGACGATACCGAGCAGGACGGATATTTTGACCCGGGCAGCCTGCAAGTCCTGCAAATAGAGCTATACAAACAAGAAAGCGACCGGGAACCGGTCAAGCTCAGTGTGAAAGCACCCGACGAAATGCAATTCGGCACATGGTTTCACCGGATGATTGACGACTATAATCTGAAGTCTCCACAAGCCCCGATAGACGACTATGCAGCAAAAGAGGGAGGATGGATTTTCTACCGGAAACCCACCTTGCTATCTCCCCGACATTACATAGACTTCAACCTTACCGTAAAGGATAACCGCATCCGCAGCCGTGATGTAATTGTTGCTAAACGGGTAATGGAACATAATGAGAACTAAGAATATAAAAATAAAACTACATACTATATGGCAAAGAAAAATTTAGTAAACTGGTCGGACTGTATGCCGCTGTCAGCCGCCATCTTCAACCAACATGACGATTACTTTCTGGACAGCATTCGCGATAGCATAGAAGTACGAACCAACAGTTATAACTACGGGTTGCTGCCCGCCCGACAAAACCGGGATGGGGAGAACGGTATCCGCATCAGCCAGCACGTGACCGGACACATTGAAGTGCGGCTGAAATCCTGTGAAGCAATCACCTCTTCGGGCATCCGCATCCAATTTGATGCCACCGAAACGGGAAGCGAATTAGTGAAGAACTATTCTGTAGAATCGGATACCCGTAAGAATATCACGCAATGGGACATTATCCTCTCCGTGGATCCGTTCCACCGGGTAGGCTCGGGTGACCCCAATCCGGAGGAAGTTCCACCCCGCCATCCGAACGCCTTGCCCTCCTATCGGCTGTTTGTGATGCCCAAAGGAGAAATCAATGTGAGTGAGCTGGGGGCGCATTACCTGACCATCGGACGTATCCGCAAGGATGCCGAACGATTCATGGTAGATGCCGACTTTATCCCGCCCTGTACGACGATGAAAAGCCACCCCGAACTGCAAGAGTATCATGCCAAGTTCGGAAATATGTTCCGCTCACTGGAGAATTACAGCAAAATTATCATAGCCAAAATACATAACAGGGATAATCGCGGCGAACTGGGTGCGCACATCTCTCTGATATGCCGGGAGATGCTCCGCTATCTCGCCACCCTGCAATTCACTTATACCAATAAAGGGTTATACAATGCTCCCATAGACGTATTGGAAGCCGTATCGAGTCTGGCGCATATCATGTATGTAAGTTTCAGCTACCTATCAGGGACGCAAAAGGAGGAAACACAGAAATATTTCTACGAATGGAGCGACGTGACGCCCGGTTCGTTCGACGAGCAACTCGCCGATACGCTGGAGATGCTGTACGAACATACGGATATCCGGGCTTCGATGGTTCGTGCCTATTCGTTTATGTACACGCTTACCGAATTGTGGCAACGGCTCAGTACGCTGGAATATATCGGTCAGCATAAGGAGAATATTGTGGTATCGGAACGCACAACGGGAAACAATACTACGGGACAAAACAAAACATGGAGCATAATGGATTGATATGGAACATCGCTTACCCAAAGAGATAAAGGGGCTTCTTCCGCCCAATACAATGGACACCGACTTCAAGGCAGAGCTATACGGAGCCTTGCTAGCGGAAGCCGGGTTCGACACCGCTCAAATTATGATGGTGCGTGACGGTAATAACCTGAGCAATGTTTCGAAAGATATCCGATCGGTGAAGTACAGAAATCATGTCGGGATAGCGGAGGGGACATACATAGAACTAAAGACCAACCGCCGGGGGATTTATGATTCGCTGCCGGAGGGATTGTTCCATGAGGCGCTCTTTCCCGGCAAGGTGAAAGATTTGGGACTTATTCTGGAAGAGATGCAACAACATAGTAACGAAGAGTTCTTTATCCGCCGTTTTTTCAGCCTGCTGGAGAGCGAAGTGGACAGAGAAGGGATACAGGCACAATTGCTCGAATTGCGGTACGATAAAAAGAACAAATATTCTGATTATGCGAAACTCTTTGCCGCTTGCTGGCCGGTCATTCATATTTTGTCCGGACAGGGGGCGTTGCTGTTCATCAAGTTCATGCCGCATATCCATTCGATCCGGGGCAGACTGGAAGAGGTAAGCGACGCACTGTCGCAGATTCTGGAAGCTCCAGTAAAGGTACGCCCGAAAATGGTGCAACGGACAATAAGGGCGCAAAAACCGAACCGGTTGGGGAACATGAGACTGGGAGCAAACAGTGTGAATGTGGGGGTGCTTAATAGTGCGGAAGCTGATTTGCATATACACATAAGCGACCTGCCAACACGGGAAGTCGAAAGGTTCCTGCCCGGCAACCGCTCCCGCAAAGCTCTTGAAATGCTGGCGGATATTTTTCTTGGTGCGTGGCAGGAGTTCGATGTGACGGTCAGCGTTAGTCCTGACGAACGCAAGACTTATTTAAAACCGACGGGTGACGCCAGTCCGTGTTACCTCGGAATAAACACTTATTTATAAGAATTATGAAAGCAAAGAACAGTGAGAAAATCATCCGTGGATATTTGGAGTTTGCCGGCGGACTGTTAATCAGTACGGCTTTGAGCATGGCACTGCTCACAGGCTTTATCCATACGAATGGAAGCGAATATAAACTGATGGAATCCAAAACGCAAGAATACGATAAGATTTACGCCAGACAGATTGCCCTGGTGGATAAGGTGGATTCGCTGTATAACTACCTGGTGCTGATGGGCAGTAACGACCGGCTGAATCAGGTGGTGCTCCAAAAAGTTATCAGTACACGCAAGATGGAACTTATCGAGGAACTGCAAATAATGGATAGTAAGGATGTACTTCTGTACAAAAAACTGGCTTCGCAAATCAACGTGTTTCTGGACACCAAAGAAGCCATACGTAAAGCGGTTATTGAAGAAAGCCTTGCGAGAAAAGACCTGATGCGGTGCATTCAGGACAATAAACAGGCTACCCGAAAGCTGACATTGGGAAACATTAGTGTAGAAAAGTAAAATAGGAAAGATATGAGCATAACCCCTAAAAATAAAAGCAGCAAAACCGTTAGCGAGCGTGAACGCTTTATCGGATTTGTATATGTGCTTACCCTGTTTATTGTTATCACAGGAGCCTGTGGATTTATTCTTTTCAAGTATGCAGGGACACGCCACATCTTCTCCAATAAAATAATGGTCATTAAAAAGATGGAGCGGCAAAAGGAATTTCAAAATATACAATCAGTACAGATTGTGAGCGCAGATACCCTATTTTCACGTATTGAACAGTTTGAGCCGGGCGTCAATGCCTCTTATGAGGAAAATGATATCAAGTTCCTGATAAACGACCTTGCCAAACAATGGGAGAAAAACAGCTTTGACAAGCGCAATAAGATGTTCTGGCATCTCGCTTCGGTATATGAAATGTGGTTTGCCGACAAGAAAGAACTATGGAGCAAGCAGGATAACATAATAAAGTTCAAGAAGAATCTGGAGGAGTGCGAAGTCGGACTCCAGAAGAAAGAAGGCGAACTTAAAAATAAAGGAGGCAAGCCATGATGAATAAATTCCTAAATACGAAGGTTCTCTATATCTTTATCTCCGTTATCATACTTATTATGGTTTTTCTGCTGGTAATGAGAGCTTGCTCGCAGAAGCAGCCGATTCAGGCTACTGTAACTCCGTCTGACCCTGTCGTGGGGGAAGAAATATTTTTTTCCGATTCCACGTTGGGGGCGAGAATCTGGTACTGGGAGTTCGGAAACAACGAGACATCCACACAACGCAGCGGACACCATCGGTTCAAGCAAAAAGGGGTGTACAAAATACGACTGACCGTCAACGGAAATATGGAACGCTACTTTGATGTAAGGGTAAAAGAGAAGACCAATACGGAAGACCTGCATCTGGTTCATATCATAGCTCCCAAGGAAGCTATTCAGGGAGAAAATATCATCTTCCGTGGCGAAGGACACGACGAACAATGGCGCTGGGAGTTCGGAGAGACGGGGATGATTGATTCCCGTGAAAAAACGGCTCTTTATGCTTATACCGAACCCGGAGAGTACGAAGTATTGCTTAATACGGAGAATACCCGGTATCCCATCAGACACCGGATAAACATTCTGCCCTACTATTCGGAGAATGATTCTACCGATGTAATGGTGCTCATCGGTTTAGACATCAAAGAGAAGTTGCAGAACATTGCAGACGGTAAACCCTTTAATGTAAACTACAACTATGTCGTGGACAAGTATTTTAATAATAACCCGAACACGCTGGTTATTATCAACAACAATAAATATAACGACTTTTATTCTTATTGCCAAGGACTGCACCATATCGGCAGAAAAGAAACGATTATCCAGAATGTCATCGTAGAGACGGAGGATGAAGAGAGCGGATATATCACCCAAATAACGGTTATGCAAATCGAAAAAAAGAAATGAAATGAGAAAGTTATTTGTCCTATTGATTTCTATCGTCGTTTTATCGGCTTGTGCTCCCGTACACCGCTTCACTCAACTGAGGAAGCTCCCTCGTGAATATTCTGAAAATTATTCCATAGAGGGGATAAAGGCACCCAGAAGCGCTGCCCACCGCAAACCGTGGATTGTCTATTCGGACAGGGTGGAGAATGCCGCCTATGTCAATCCGGGAGGCAGGGTAAAGTCTGCCGAGGTAGGATTACTGGATACATTCTTAGTTATCAAGACCAAAGGAGATTATTTGCGGTTGATTAAATATAACCCCACAAATATCAAGCACAACCGTATGACCCAACGCAAAAAGGCGGAATATGTGGGCTGGATGCACCGCTCCCGACTGATACTTTCACCTTCTTCCATTACCGATGTACAGTCGGGACTGCATGACAAATTGTTGACTGCGATTACCGACACCACGGCAATCATGCAATCCGCAACTTATTTTACAACCGCCGATTCATTGAAAGTGTTTGGCGATCCGGAGCTACAGAATCAAACCGGCGTGGTGGGTATCCACGCTATTATATACGCGCTCAAGTATTCTGTTGACAGACGCAGTGTATTGGTATCGAAAACTCCTTCTCTCTCTGCCGATAAAATCGGTGAGCAGGTTATCGGATGGATTCCCGCCGTCATGCTGCAAGAAATCGGACATCAGGTGTTCACAGGAACGGCGTTTTCCAGAGTGCCGGCTTTGCAAAAGACGCTGAAATATGCTCCTATGATATATCCTTACCATACCGATTCCACCTGCTCGTTCGTCAGCGGAACATTAGAACCGGTTATTGACAAGAAGGACAACCACGTGTTCAACATCAACGGAAAGAGAATCTCTTATACCCGTGGAAATCAAATCAAGCAAGAATTGAAGCGAATAAATATCCTGTTCGCAATGGAACAGTCTTCCCGGCTACCGGAACAATACCCGATGCTGTTGAATGCCATACAGAATCTGGGACCGTTTTTTGCCGGTTCCGGTGAATCGTTCTCCTATCAATTCGGAGCGGCAGTAGCTACCCACCGGGGCATGGAGACAATTCCCCTGACTGCTGACTACGAGATACTTATAGACCGATTGGTAAAAATGGCATCACATGTGACTGATACAAAAAGTACTCCTTTGCCTGCATGGAAGGCAATGAGAAGTGCATTGGAACTTATCGGCAATACACCTGAAGCGGTTAATCTGATTATATCAGTCGGTGAAACGGGAGAACAGCAAGAGAATGCTCCCTCTTCCATTGTGAAAACCCTGAATGAAAAGAACTGTCGCCTGCTCGGTTGGCAACTGTACGCCTCGAACGACGATAAGTACAACAACTATGTGCTTCAACTTTCAAACATGATTGAACATTACGCCGAGTACCGCACTAAAAACAAGCGGAATATGATTCTGTATGCCGACCAGCTTTGCCGCAGCAACCTGCTGCGGGAAGCAGGCCCGAATTTTCTCATGCTCGACTATCCCTATGCCAGCATGACACAAGGCGGTTTCCTGTTTCCGGAGAAAGGTGAAACCCTGCCAATGGAATTGTTTGCCGGAGCGGTGGATTCCATCGTAACGCAGATAAAAGCGGATCACCAACTGCTCTCTGAAAGCATAGACCGTGCATTTGCCACGGTTGGCAACGGTAAAGACCGTTTAGACAGTCTTCTGATTGCAACCTATCATCTGCCTCAAGGGGTAAAACCGAATAAGGAGTTTAAAAAAATATTTGGTGATGTTGCTCCGATATGGTATAGGAAAACAGAAAGAATTACCGTTCCGGACAGTTTGATGCGCTATTACCTGCTACTCTCCGACCCGGAACTGAAACAGACAATAGAACGCTTGGAAACACTCTGTGCCATAGAAGTGGATGTGAAGGACATGAATAAGCCAAAGAAAGGTAAAGTTAAACAGTTGTGCCGCTATTTAAGGGAAAGGGTACGCCCCGATAAGGTAGAAACTCTCGGCGCATCACCCGCAAATCCCGAAAGCAAAGCAGATACGGTGTATGTATCTACCGGAAAAATACGCCGCCACCTTTATCGCTTTTATATGTCAGAACTGCGCAACTGCCGGATCTGCAAAAATAAGCGAAAGGAAATCAGGCGATATTCTCTTTCTTATGCACACAGTCAGATATTTGGAGTTCCGGCCAACAGCCCTGTGCTTGATGACATAACGGTGAAGGATCTCAAAAAGAAAAAACAGTTAACCGACAAAGAGTTGGACGGACTTATTCAATATTTTAAAGAGAGGAAAGAAAATATGGCTAAGAAATACGGAGAAGAAAAAATAACGATGGAAGGACAAAGCTATTACTACATAGCTTCAGAACTGTTACCGTAGGAGAAAAAGTATTTTCCAAAGAAAAATAGCGTAATAAATTGTGATACGAAAAAATCATAAGCCGGCGTTTTGTGATGAAAATCCAATAGATTGCCATTTTGATGTGAAAAGCTATCCTGCCGGAACAACGGTGCATAACAACGATACGAATATCATTTACCTGATATTCTGCATGAAAGGGCATGCACGGATTACCAGCACATTCTTCCACGATGAAATTTTGTGTGCGGGAGAGGTGATGTTCGTTCCTCACGGGAGTGAATACAGCGGCGTGGCGTTAAGTGATGTTACGCTGCTGGTTCATAAATTCAATAACACAGTCTGCCGAGCAGAGAACTGTATCCTTTCCTATCTTTATTCGCACAAGAATATTGATTCCAAAATTTATTGTTGCCAAAGAAGAACGTAAGAAACATGTATATAGTTTAGTTCTTGTCACAATACTGATTAAGTTTTATTGCAAATACAAAACTTAAGCAAAAAACAGCTACACAAACTTAGTAATCTTGTAATCCAACACCACTTTATTATACTAATTTTTCACGATTAAAATAGTCTAATTCGGCCATAATGTAACGTTAAACCACAAGATTACTTTTTATTATGATTATATTACTTTATCATACCGACCATGGCAGCCACCATTGCAGCGATAGAGGCAATAGAAGTATTCATTCCTGCAACGTCCCTCGGCACAGTCTTTTTCCTATTTTCTTTGCTTGGTACTATTATTTCACATCCTGGTTCAATTGCACAAACCGCACTCTTTCTCAGACGAGACACCATTCCGTTCATATATACTACATAAATATGTCGCTTCAGTGCCCGGTTTCCGAAGCCGCCGGCCTGTTCAATGTAATAGTCAAGATTACTCCCCTTTTGATAAAGTATTGTATTAGGATACATCACGGCCCCACTGATTGTTACCGTACTGACATATTTGGGAATAAATAGTACATCTCCTTCACGCAAGACCATATCTTCGTCAGAACCCGGATTTATTAACGCTTTCTCGAGTTCTATGCCTACCGGATAAGTAGAACCGGTTTCCAAAGCGACCGGAGATATAGAATTTTCTTCACTCCCCTTGACCAACAAACGTACTACATCCTGTTTCCGCCTTATCTCATCCGCTGTCATTCTACGTATCAGACGTGCTCCTCTCACATAAGCTTCTTTCGATAATCCTCCGGCTCTTGCTATCAGACTACTCAGCCTTTCATTGCTTTTGTTTAATGCGTAATTACCGGTGAAAGCCACTTCTCCTTCAACTGTTACATTGGCCTGTTTGCGATACCCCGGACTTCGACGAACGAAAACGATATCATAAGGTTCCAGTTCAAATCCTTTATCCTCCCCTATCAACAATCCGTTTGCAAGCTCAACCGTAAAACTCTTACCAATAACATTGGAGGATAGTATACTTCCAGGATCTTTGATTCGACGCGACACATCGATCCGGAGCATAGAAGCAGATTCCGGCAATCCTCCCGCTTTTACAATCAAATCCTGTATAGTCGTATTTTTAACATAAGGAAACTCACCCGGTACCCTTACATCACCATAAATGGACAAAGTTCCTTCTTTCTCAATATCTTTCACACTGGGAATGTAGAGGACATCATTCTTCTGCAAACATAGGTCGGCAGATGTGTCATCCATCATTTTTTTCAAATCGACAGGAATCATTTCATGTGTCAGATCTTCCTGTTGGCGTCTCAACAAAGCCCTGTTAAGAAAAGCGTCTCCCCGAAGTCCTTCCGCTTTGCTAATCAACTGCCTGACAGTTCCTGTTACACTATCATCCAATTGATATATGCCCGCACGATATACAGCGCCACGAATTTCGACCTTGTTTGAGAAACGTTCCAATACCGCTTCAACGGATAATTTATCACCATCGGCCAGAAGATAAGACTGATAATCGTCCTGCGCCACATTGTATACCTGTTTTGCTTTTCCGCCCATACGAAACAAACGTATGGCACTCCGATAAGCATCTCCCGTAAAACCTCCCGCATAACTCAACAAAGTAGCTACGGTTTCCCCACTTTTCATTTCATACTTCATCGGACGTTTTACCTTTCCGGAAATACTTACCAAATTCTGATAAGGAGGAACTAAAATGACATCGCCTTCCGATAAACGGATATTATCCGTCAATTTACCTTTCATAATATAATCATATACATCGACACGGGCGATCTCCTTTCCATCTCTCACAACACGAATATCACGCAGGCTTCCGATATCACTGATTCCACCGGCACGATACAAAGCATGAAATACCGATGCAAATGCCGACAACCGATAAATACCGGGTACTTTTACTTCACCCATGACATTGATCATGATGGTACGGATTCTCCCCAACGATAACTCTATATGGACCGTTTTTTGAGGAATAGCAGCATAAATCTTACTAAACTCACGCCTCAAACTTCGTTCGGCATCCTGTATATTCATTCCACTCAGGAAAATGGGACCTATACCTGCCACATGAATAGTACCTTCAGGAGAAATTATTTCCCTGACTGTATTTTCAGAAGCGCCCCATACGTCTATTATCAATTCATCTCCAGAACCTAATACATAATTTTCAGGAGTAGGAATATCCAGGCTAGGCTCAAAAGATAAATTTCTGACAGTAAATATATTACGTCCAAAAACAGCAACCTGCTTACCACGAATGACATGATCATCTTTCCTATGTTGTCTTGCTCTGCTGCCTCCTGCCAATAAAATAAACAGAGCAAATAACAATGCTCCCTTATCGTTTATTTTCTTTAATATCATGTCCTTCAGACAGCTCACTTTTTTTGCGACACAAGACACAAATCGCACAAATATTTCACTTTTCATAAGGGAGCAAAAATTTGAAACCTCTTCCCCGTAACATGACTTCCGACTCACGCACTTCTTCTACATACAGCCTATGTATACCTTCTGTTATCTGCGGTTTCAAGTATCCATGGCGAAGTATATTTAAATCGATAGAGTCACCCTGTACGGGATTCATGATAGGAGCTATTTTTATATAAGAACTATTATACATCACTCCCCCACCATAAGGGCGGGCACTGTTTACAATCCATGTACCTACTCCTTTTCTTTTGACTACCATGTTATTATTTTGGATCAGATAGTATGAACTTGAGTTGGTGCTATACCACCCCGGAATTTCCAGTTTTCCTTCCGGTCTCACTTTAACATGAATAACCTTCTTCTCTTTTGCGTCTTCTGAAATAGCGATAACCCGGGCTTCTCCCTCATATTTGGGATATATCTCCAGCATCCCCGTAGAACCGTCCCATTTCATATCCATAATATCTGCGGGATCGTCCTCTTCCAGCTTAGTCAATTCTCCTCCTCCGGAAATACTTATGAATTTACTTCTAAATCGGGGAAGAAGCTGCACTACGGAATGACTTATTCCGAGCTCCGGAAAGACTACGTTGATTTTCAACCTTATGCGCTTATCATGAGAAATGATGGTAGCAAACGTTTCACCTTCCAACCAACCTTTTACTTTAAGGGTATCCATACTTATATCAGCAGTGGCTATTTGTACGTTCTCCACATTAACTATATATTTCCCGTTTCCACCTGACAAAAGAAGTCTCTTCTCTGTCTGTTTATTCAACGACAACTCATCAATGACTCCTTCTTTTCCTATACGGATATCGGGAAATTCTTCTTTTTGTTTTTCACATGCAAAAAAGCAAATAAGACAAAAAGCAATATACAATTGGGTTATTACAGTCTTTATCATTGGCTTGTTTCCTGTTTAATTCTATTTCTATTTTTCATTTCTTTTTACGCCCAAATGAGGATACAGAATCTCCCATTCACGACCTTCTCCCTCATCAATATAAACTTCCAGGCGAAATCGTTTATAAAATCCTTCGAACTCCGGAAACTCTAAAGTATTATCTTTGGGTTCAATAGTTACTCCGTCCAATTTATAAGATACCTTGGCGTTCGGATTGGCCAGTTCATTATAATAAAGTTTCAAAAAACGTCCCTCACAACTCCCGTCAGGAAGGATGGTACGCAAATAAGGAATACGATCTTCGGAATTTTCCGCTTCACGCATTCTTTCTGTCGCACCTCTTCGTTCGGCATATGGCGAGAACTCCTTACCCTTTACCGCTCTTACTTTAATATGATGGGTACTTCCCGGTTTGAGCTTTGTCTTTACATATGAGTTTCCGGACGTGATTGTTTCGACTTGGTCATCAAACACGACTTCCCATTTAATGGTTTCGTCTGCTACCTTGTTCCAGGAAATCTCCATTTCATTCTGATATGCTTTCATTCTTAAATTATCGGGAGCTTCCGGAACGGGAGATATGTCCGGCCCGCTCTCTTTGAGTACCATTGACATATCATCGAACAGCATATAGCCCTGATAACTCTGTGTCCTTATCCCCATCCCCATACTATGGATATTCTCCGGTATTGTTACAATACTTTCCACTCTTCTCCACTCATCTTTAACCGTTCTTATCGAAAGTATTTTTTCTCTGCTTTTTATACTCCCGTTATCATACCAAAACAGAGTTACTACTATTTCACGATTTCCCACACTTCCTTTGTTCCAAAAAGAGAGTGTATATTGTTTTCCTGCTTTTACCGATACGGGTTGAGCCAAGAAAACAGATCCTCCGTTAAGCCATATTTTAAGTGCATACACACCTGTACTCTCCGGACGTCTTTCCTGTACCCGCTCCGGATTTAAGCTACTTACTATACGCCAACCGGTAGGCTGTCCCGTATCTTGCCACTTTTCAAACCCTCCGTTAGGAATCACATCGATACCTGCTGTACCTTGAGCTTTAACCTGAATTATTGCCATCATGAATATGATTGCCGGTAAAAGCAATTTATGTATCTTTCTCATCTCTTATTTTTTAATATCCTCCGGTGAAACATCAAACTTCTCTCCAATACGCACCGCCAGATTGTATAACGCTCCCTCGGTCTGCTCTCTCCCTAACAAGCGTTCTTTATCCCATAAACCATCCCCTTTCTCCAATTCATGCAACAAAATCCCGGTTTCTTCGTTTGTTAGAAATGATTTTCCTTGCATATTGCGTGCAAACTGTGCAGCATAGATCAAGCCGTAAGCCTGAGAAAGAAGACGGAACGCCCGCCTGGGATTTTCCTTTAAGTTGGCCAATGTATTCGGACCGACCAGCAGATGCATAGCCCTTACCGCAACTACACGTGACAGTTCTTGCCTGATGGTATCAGCTTGCAACCGCATTTCATCATATTGGGAAGTCGTCATCAAAGCGCGCCCTTTGACAAAGGAGCGGGAGATACGCAGATGACAATCTTTTAAGGCCGGTAAGCCATCGGACTGGGCCAATGTTTTCCAGAAGTCGTAATATCCATATGCCAGATCCCAATGATGTTCCAACTCCGTATAGTTGTGACCGGGCAAGAGCTGGGTCAGATCATTCCGTACAAGTACCTCGTTATTTTCCAATATTTGCTCACTCAAATGTATGTTGAGTATCTTGTCCAGATATATTGCTCCCATAATAGCATATTTATAAACTTCAGCTACAGCAATTCCCCTTTCATCCACATAACAGATATCTTTGTCTCCTATGCCATTTCCTACATATCCTGTCAAGCCTTTCACGGCTTCCCTGTTTCTATGTTCGTAAGAAGGGATATTCGCTCCCAAGCCGGCAATACGTGCAGAAGTTTCAAACCAAGCATCAATATCTTTCAGAATCTTATCTCTATCCTTCAGATGTTTAGAAGAAGCAGAAACCTCTTTTTGTGGTTTTAACCCGAAGTTCCCTTCATGATAAATCCGGAGTGCCTCGTCATAATCCCTTTTTGTACTCATACGCGCTTCGTTCATGTATTCCGAAAAAATTCTATCGATAGGAGAATTCAAAAATCCACACTCAAGTACATTTACAGAACTCTCTCCGTTCCTTGAGAATTTATACGAAGGTTCCGGCAATACCGGGAGCTGATATGCACTTATCACTGTTTCATTTATCCCGTCGGTACATGCCACAACACTTATCAACAGACAGGACAAGAATAGACATTTCAATAAATAATTCATCTTTTTTCTATTTTTTCTTAAGGTAAAATCAAATATTCACAATATGGATACCTCAGTGGATTAATCCCCTCCTCATTTTGATATTGCTCTGTCTGCAGACTGGGAATTTCGATCAGTCCATCAGTGGAGACAGCTGTGATACTTGCTCTTATATTGGATGATCTGGGTCCCTCACCGGAAACACTCAGATACAGAGGAAAACCCGAATGTACATTAAAAGAAATTTCCAACTTCTCGCCGTTAAACATTACATTGGGTCTTAATCCGTCAGCATCCTCTCCGGCATTTCCTATATTTCTCTTTCCACAACTGATCGTCACCAATTCTTTTTTTTCATTAATATATTTCACTTTGTACTGAGCACTGACATCTTTAGTAAGATTACCATCCCAGCGTTTTTCCTGAAACGAACACATCAGGGTTATTTTATATTGGTCAGCACCATTCGGAGTTTCGGTACCGGGATATTTATAGTTCTCCAATGCCTGATCGGGATCACACAATTGTACAAGCAACTCTCCGCGCTTGTTTTCAGGTTTCTCTATCTCTTTGGATGGAAACAACTTCTCATAATCTTCATTTACTACAAAATCTTCTCTTACCGTGTTGCAGCTGCATACAAACAGCAGACAACTTATTATCCATACATGTTTCATATTTATCCTGTTGTTTTCTAATTTAAATTTCATCCCGGATTTCAGCTATAACTCCACTCTCTTCGCCATAGGGAGCAAGATGCTTGCTGACCCAATGTATTTTTTTGCTGTAAGGATCAACTACTTTCACAAGTTCGCAAACAAATCTCTCTCCTTCTCTACGAAAATCATAGAAGATATACGTTTCACTATAACGTATACCGGGCTTGAAAGTCAGACCGTCGGCTGTTCCCACATACCCCGAACCCAATCCTTTTACTTTATTTCCCAACCATCCCTGAGAAGCAAAATAATCTCTCGCAAGAAACAGACGATAACGCTGATATACTTCTGGAGGTTGCTTTCCATTCACACTTCCATCCCCTCCATAAGTGACATTCATCTGTACATCGCTATGGAAATAAACTCGTCCCGCCCTACGAATGATTAGCTGAGGATTTTTCATCTTCTCAAAGAACAATTTATTGTCATATGATTTTTGGATGTCCTCCTGCCAACTTTCATCATTCTTCAATTTTGTAAAAATGATATATTCCCTTGCAGGCTCTATATATGAAGATGTTTTAAATATCAGGTTGCCATCAACATCTTTTCCCGTATAAAGGAAATCCGAAGAACCGGTAAAGCGGTCATTCACCAAAGAATGCAGATAGGTATAAGTAGTAAAACTTAACTGCGTAAATGTGTTTTGACTCACTTCAAACTCACTTTGCAGCTTTTTCGTCAGGCTCTCCTCGTTATAGTCGGCCACCGTCTCTACGATCCCATTTTCGGAAAACTTCATTAAGAAATAGTGTCCACCATATCCAAATTTGTTCTTGTCTTCAAATATCCCTTTGGGAAGAGTTATCAATTCATTCACATTTGTAAACAATAGAGAATCCGTCCGAGGAAAATAGGTGACAGCCCAGCCATAAGGAGCATTTACAAGTTCCTTTCTCAGTTCGCCGATATGGTTTGCATTGCGCTCTGAAGGAGACGAGTCGAAAACCTTTTCATCTTTACAGGAGAAGCAAAACACCATTAGGATAAGTATTTGAAATCCTAGTTTCATTCTTTCTTATTTTTTATTAATAAATTCTTTTACTTGCTTCATGCTTATTAATTGAAGGTAGTTAAGCGAAATCTTAATTTCTTTACTAAAGTAGTCTTCTACAAATGCTTGCTTTTCTACCAATTATATGCCTGAAGCGCTTGTTCATCATATTCTTTTTGAAGATCTTTATCCGATCCGGCATTGTAAGGAGTCTTGGCTCTGTCCAAAGCCTGAAGCAAATCCTTAGGTCCATATGTCAACTTCAAACTGATTATCTCCGCAAAATCTTTTTCAGGTGAAAGGAGAGAATGAAAGGTAAAGAAACCTTTCTTATTCGGATAACCAGCCAGAATAAACCCTCTGCGCCCTTGCGTCTCTCCTTTGAAAATCCATGCAATAGATTTAGTCGATTCGATATACTTGTTTCTGCTGATGGATAGGAATTTGCTTCTGTCATAGGGGAAAAGTTCCATAAGATGTCTGGCAAACTGGTGATGTACGCTTCGCATCAGAATGAAGACCTTATCCTCATCTTGGGGATTAAACTCGTTGACGTTATATAGAAACATCTCATTAGTCGTTGCTTCAAGATTATCTAATAGTTCCATTCCGTTTCCATCTACATTTCTTCCTCCATACATGTATATTTTAAGAGGATTTTTTCCCAACAGAAACTTATCTCCTCCCAATTCAGGAGCTGTATAGAGGTCAATCCATAGAGTTTTGATGGTATTGAGCACACTTTTTACATTGGCAACTTCCGGCGGGTAGATATAGCTTCCATTCTGCACTGCATTTTTGTCCCACCGATATTCCACCTCAATCCCGTAAGGACGGGTGAATGTATCCAGTATCCATTTATCCAACTCTGTCCTCTCACGCTCTGTCTCACCCGCCTCCACCACACTCCGGGCAGATAGGGATGCCTCCTCTTCACAGCCCGCCAATAGGAAAGAAATAACGAGCAAATACAGACTTCTTCGAAAAAAGTATCTGAAATTCACTTTTCTAATAATTGTTTTCATATGCTTGATTTTATTCTTGAATCATCTTCTATAATACTCTATCGGGGATTAGGAACCAGTCCCCGGTTAATGGCTTCTGCCGGTATTTGCAAAAGTTTTCTGGAATCTTCTTTTTCCAATGGTCTGTAGAATTTATACTTTGAAGTGCGTTTTACCGATATATAAAAGCGGCGTATATCAAACCATCTCAAACCCTCATGTAAGAACTCCTGTCTCCTGAAACCTAAAAGTATTTTCACCAACGCCAGTTGGTTGATACTCATTCCGTAAAATGGGGTATAGATTTGATAGTTTTCACTGCTTGTCTGCGTATAAGTCGAACGACCGCAAGAGGGATACACTCCATATTTGACAGACAAGTAAACCAACAGATTATCTATTGCTTTATCATACTCTCCGAGCATTGTATACGCTTCCATCCGGTTGAGCATCACTTCGTCAGTGGAGAATAAAACATTGGTAACATATAACCCTCTGGGACGTATCCCCGTATAGCCGGATAATGAAAGCTCGTCAAATTTGGCTATATATTGCCCGTCATCTATACGTCCGTCGTTATAGTTAAACAGAAAGAATGACTGCATCTTCATTTTCCGGAAGTTAAAGCATCCGTCTATCCCGTGTTCATTATACACCTTTTCGGCACTTTGAATGGTCACTCCATATTTTTCCGAAGGAATATTACGTGCCACTCTTGACTCCGTAGTAGTCAATAAAAGGTTGGCAGGTTCATCAACACTTGCGTATCGAATATAGAGATATTTATGATTAGAATTAAATTCTTTTTTGTACTTCTGCCAGTTTCTTAAGACCGGCTTTGGGTCAACACCGAGCACATAATCGGAGTATGAGACCACCAGGTCCCATTTTCCCTTAATCAGGTAAAAACGCGAAGCAAAAGCGTAGGCCGCTTTTTTATTGAAATGAAATTTTGGTTTAACATAATAATCGTCATTCACCAACGAAAGACCCAGTTTCAGATCTTTTTCAATCTTTTCATACACTTCCTTCACCGTTCCTCGTTCATAGTCCACCAACGCATTTTTTTCGGGCCGGGTTAAATAAGGAATACCCGGGGCTGTTGCCGATTTGGTAGTTCCATAAGGCTCAGCCCAGATGTTTACCAACATGAAATGCAGATAAGCACGCAAGAGAAACGCTTCTCCATACAAAGCTTTTACCCGGTCACTTTTAGGGTATTTACTAAGTAACTCTAACGCCTGATTAGCCTGAGCGATTCCGGCATAACATGCATTCCAATAGTTTAGCGGAGTATCCAAATCTTCCTGATCGTAATCTTCCCAATAATACATAGCTTCATTCAGTCGCGAATGAATGCCGTTAGTCCTTTCTCCCACATTGTCCGTACGCGCTTCTAAAAAAGCAAAATAACTGGCCTCGGGATATGCTCCGGCAAGCAGTTCGGCAATTTTGTCCTCACTGTCTATTTGTACATCAAAAGTAGAGTCCGGATTTGTTTCCAGATAATCCTGACACGCTGTCAGCAATAAGATTATAGTACTTAAAAAGATTGTCTTTTTCATTTTTACCCAATTAAAATTCAACATTCAATGTCATCGTATATTGCTTGGGAGTAGGCAATGAAACCCCTCCTGATCTATAAAATTCCGGGTCTTGCCCATTCAGTTTCCTGTCTGAATAGATAAGGAACGGATTCGTCACATTCACCTTTACGTTCATCTGTTTGATTTTAAGATGTGAAAGGAATCTTTGAGGTAAACGATATCCCAACGAGATATTTTTCATACGCACAAAACTACCGTCAGCCACCCTGTTTTGTGAATAGTTATAAGTGTTGTAGGCTTTTTCTATATTTTCTTTTCCGATATTGTGTATCAGATCTTGAGAAGGAATTACGGGAATATTGGTTTTCCGCTCGTCACCGGGATTCAACCAACGGTTGTAGTACTCCTTGGAAAATACATTAAGATCGGCAAATGCCGGATCAAAAGAAGGATTCATCCGAATTTTATTACCTGCCTGCATGGTAACAAAACACGAGAATTCCCAATTTTTATACTTAAAAGTATTGGATATACCTCCTATATATTGGGGTTCAATAGGCCCATGGTAAATAAGGTATGATTTTGAATATTGTGCATCCAAAAAGTCTGCTCCCGAAATCTCGCTATTTGCTCCTTTGTTGGAGGGGTACAGTCCGAAATCGAAGGTCGGCAGACCATTGCTGTTAAGTCCCTGAAAATTGAAGGAGAACAGAGATCCACGTGGAAAACCCACTATGTTACCACGCCCGGTTCCGGCCACCATATCAAAAGTGTTAGGGGTATTCAGTAACCGGGTTATTTTCTGCTTCATACCGCTGATAGTGACTGTGGTAGACCAACTGAATTTGTCAGTCAATATATTTTGTGTCTGTATGGCCAGTTCCACTCCACGCGTACGCATATCTCCGAAATTAGCGTATTTGTAATACTGACCTCCCACACCGGAGGTACGAATAAGGTCTATCAGATCAAACGAGTTTCGTTGGTACACATCGAATGTCGCACTGATACGATTGCCAAACAGTCCGAGCTCAAGACCGAAGTTCAGCTCATACATTTTTTCCCATGTCAGATCGCGATTTTCCAAATGTAAAATACGCAATGCATTCTCCCTATCTTTCAAAAGAGTACGGTTGACCATCACATGCTTGAAAACTGTGGTAGAGTTAACAGCTTGTTCATTCATTTTAGCGGTTAACCCGTAACTCGTACGCAAGGCGAGCCTTGAAATGGTAGTGTGTTTTCTCATAAACTTCTCCTGATCCAGATTCCATTTGGCTCCTATATTCCAGGTTGGCAGCCAGCGGGAACGGCTATATTTACCTGCAGTATTAGCCCCTTCGTAATTGAATACTCCATTGAAAATGTATTTCCCGGCATATCCGTATGTAGCGCTGCCCGATAATGTCACTCCCCTTTCATAACGTTCGGTTAAAGAAAAATAAGTATCTCCTTCATTGGCCAGCTTTTCAAAAATCAGGGGATTGGAAAAGACCTGATTACCCCTGTCGTATTGTATTCCATAGCCTTGAAAAGGATTCATGCTGCGATCGGCATATCGTATTTCAGTAAATCCGAAAGCGCGTATGTTATGTTCACTCAGTTGCCTGTTATAATCCAAAGCCAAACGTCCCAGATAGCTTCGCAAGGAAGTTTCCGTTTTATTGAATATCCCCCCATGTGTCAATGCTACCCCGGGCAGTTGCATCGGATCGTCTTTATTCTTCAATAGATAAATGTTTTCTCTGGCTACGTAAGGAGTCTCATTGGCACGAAAAGCCTGTACCACATTGGATGCTTCAGCAATAAAATGTGAACTCTTGGTTACGGCGTGACGCACCATTGCCAAGCCTTTTACTTCAATATGATCATTGAGCCTGTATGAAAGTTCACCCTGTAATTTCAGATCCAGCACTTCTGTTTTCAGGTAATTGTTTTCATATTCATTCAGAATGTTAAACGGAGCCCAGTTATTCCGATAGAACTCTCGTTCTCCATCCGCATTATGGGGCCGTAAAGTGCGGCTTGTGCTTAAAGCGTAACTAAAAGGATTGATATCGAAATCACGTTCGAATGTTCCGATAACAGTATTTCTACGTTGAGGAATTGTTCCCGGCGAGTTCTGGTTACGTAGATTTCCTTGTGCGGATATAGTAGCCTTTATCTTATCTTCGTTCCAGTAAAAAGAGTTCTTGATGTTGGCCGTAATTCTTTTAACATGGTCGGCCAGAGTCCATCCTCTGTCATCATAAAAACCGATGGAAGCATACATTGCAGAGTTCTCCCCTCCCCCTGAAAAGGTCACAGTATGTGTATGGATAGGCCTATGTGTAAACAGTTCTTTAAACCAATTGGTGTTAGCATACTCTCTTTCACGCATGAATGCCCTTTTGACATCATCCGTATTCTCCAGATAATATTGACCGGTAGCCGGATCAATGGTATTAAGTGCCTTATACATCTGATAATATACTCCGCTGCGACGACCATATAGCGTATTTTGCAAAGAGAAATATCCCTTTCTGCCCATCTCTTGATAAACAGACATACTCTCTTGAGAATTAAGCAAATCGAAATTTGTATAAGAAGGAATAGATCGCATACTTAACTCATAAGAATAAGAAAATCGGTTCGGTGCATTTCTTTTACCGGACCGGGTGGTAATTACGATCACCCCGTTCAATGCCCGGGCACCATAGATGGAAGTTGCCGAGGCGTCTTTCAATACCTGAATATCTTCTATATCAGATGCATTCAGTCCGGCAACAGCCGAACTGATAAGGGTTACCGCATCACCGGAAGCCAATTGATCAAGTGTAAGTGAAACAAGATCCTCGTATACTGCCCCGTCTATGACCCACAACGGTTGTACATTTCCCATAATGGAAGCACCACCCCGGATATTAATCCGGGGCGCGGCACCAAAGCTACCTGTCACATTCTGTATGGAGAGACCTGCAATACGCCCTTCGAGCATGCGCGACACATCCGACACACCGTTCAACTTGATTTCATCCAGCTTTACCGAAGCTGCCGCTCCCGTAAAGACCCTGTTTTTAATTTGTTGATAGCCGGTGACTACCACTCCCTCTATCTCCTGCACATTATCCTGAAGTATGATGTTCATAATGCCGGATGAGGCTTTAATCAGACGAGGTTTCATTCCTACGAAACTCACCTTCAGCATCTGTCCTTTTCGGGCCTTGAGAGTAAACCTCCCTTCTACATCTGTAATAACTCCTCGTGCAGTTCCTTCCACTATCACCGTAGCTCCCGGCAAACTTTCTCCGGTTACAGAGCGTACTGTACCTTTTATCTCTACTGCCACTTGTGCCGGACAAGTCTGAGAAAAAATTGCCATCAGCAAACTACTGATTACTATTCTTATCATTGATGAAGTATTCATTGTTTTATTCTCTATATTTCTTCGTTTTATGGTTTATCACAATTAAATTTTATAGTCAGAACTGTACATTAGCTCCTGCATAGATCCCAAAAGGATGTCCCGCTCTCAAACCCGCAGGATGGCGGGATGTAAGGTAAACCCTATTGGTCAGGTTGATTGCATTTAATCTTACTGTCAAGTATTTATTCACAAAAACATTGAGCGAAGCATCAAATATAAGGTTTGCCGGTACTTTTTCTCTCTCCGCAATCGTCCCCTGCCCGGGTGAAGTACGCATATCACTGTTATAGCGTGCACCGATATTGGCATAAAACCATTTACATTCTATACCCAACTGCATGTTCAGAGCATGCTTGAAGATGTAAGGTATTTCATCACCTCTAACCACATTACCCCATGAATGGCTTTCAAACGAATTTCTAATTTCAGTATCCGTATAAGTATAGGATACCTGCAACGGCAACCTCACATTACAGTTCTTCGGAAGAGGCTGATATTGTACCAGAAACTCCGCACCTTTTACCCGGGCCTCCCCTACATTAAACTGTTCAAGTGTTCCGGCCCCACCCGAAGCAGCCAGATCACTTCCCAGCATATTACTGTAATTATTGTAGAACCCGATTAGTTCCGCCCTAAAATTCCCGATAGCAACACGTGTACCCAGTTCCATATTCACACTGCTTTCAGGCTTTTGATATAATTCCGCGCTTGGAGGGGCAAAGCCTTTATGAATCCCGAAGAAAACAGAAGCAGCCGGCATCAATTGATAATGTAATCCTACCCCCGGAATCAGTACACGCGCATGATTCGGAGTTTCAATACGTACCTTACCCGACCGTGCCAAATCTTCTTTCGTATAGTCTTTTTTCAGTAAGTCTACATCCTCATATCGCAGCCCGGCAGTGACAGTCCACGCGTCATATCTTAATTTAGCAAGCAGGTAACCGGCTAACGCATTGGCAGAAGTAACACGGTTAGCATTCGTACCATGAATACCCTCCATAAACAGTACCATTTTCTTATTTTTCATGGAGTAAGAATCATCCCACTGAAAACGATCTTCCTCATCGGCATGATAACGAAGTCCGAACTCCAGATCGAAGAAAAACTCGTTCAGGTTGAAACGGTATTCGGCCCTGGTTTGTATACCTCTGGAACGGTAAGTTCTGTTATTGGCTCTTACCAACAGTGCTTCCTCTTCCCGATCTGTTTTCCTCGTCAAAATGTCGAAGTAACGGATATTCGTTTCCGGATCCACAAGTACATCGGCGATGGATCTCTTCTCTTTTGAAGTGATTCCTGCGCGCACATCATTCAGTTTGTACCAATTTCGGTGGAAATAGTTGTAATAGGCGTTGGTCGTTATTTTCAACTTGTTGGAAAAAGTCAGCAGATAAGTTGCTACCCACTGCCGATGATCGGTCTTAAGTTTATCCATTTGCGAACCTGCATACCTGAGAAAAGGAGTCTTCTTAAAATCATCTGCAGAGAGTCCCACATACGTTTCATCCGAATTTTCGTCTGCGTATCCGAATTTCAGTTCCAAAGCATGATTCACTCCTTTTACATGATCCGTTTTAACCCTTATTTTAGCTATAATATCATTTCTTTTAAATCCTTTGGCAGCATGATCTTCGTATTTCTTAAAACCATCTGACTGATAACGCAAATATTCTACCATATACCCGAAATGCTTCCAACTGCTTCCGACAGATGTATGCGACTTAAACGTATTTTTGCTTCCGTAAGAAATGTTCGCTTTACCGGAAAAACTGTTTGGAATAGGAGTCGATACCAAATTAATAGCTCCTCCCGTAGTGAACGGACCGTATTGTACCTGGCTACTTCCTTTCAGCACTTCGATGGCCTCCATCCGGGCTACATTGGGGAAATAATAAGCTGCCGGAGCGGAATAAGGAGCCGGTGCCGCCAGTACACCGTCCTCCATAATCGAGATGCGTTCACTTCGCTCGGCTTTCGTTCCTCTCAAACTAATGTTCGGGCGAAGACCGAAACCGTCTTCTTCATACATATTAACTCCGGGAACGGCCTTCAACATACGATTAATATCCGTATATCCCAACCTGCGAATTTCCTCAGGCGAAATATAATATGCCGATCCTGTGCGGTTTCTTGCTTTAAACTTACTCCCAAGTATCTGTTGGGACGATACCACTATCTCTTGCAATTGGTAGACAGAGTCTTTCTTCACCTGCTGTTCCTGTGAGTATATTCCTGAATATCCCAAAGAAAAGAGGATGATAAATAAAGGTTTTCTATTTGTCATATTAATATAATTGTAACATTGTCAGGGGGCTTCTATTCGATTTACCTCCACAAGAGATGCGCTTTACAGAAATCAAGCTACGGATAGCGGTATTACCTGCTTACTTAACACCCATATCGACTCTTTTTGAAAAGTTGTAGTGCCTGCATGGATAGGAAAAAAAGGAAAGCAAAACTCTAATGTTTTTAGGGTTATAGAAACTGTATTCCTTAAATCTGGTTTAGTTGTTTGTTTATTTACGGCGGCAAAGATAAAGACACTAAAATTAACCCACAATCACTATATTTAGGTATTTGTATAAATCAAAAGTTATATTAATATTGCATAAAAGCACTTGCTTATATAAAGAGTATAAGCATTATATGGCATTCAATTTATAGTGTTACGCTGGCAGTAGGATAATAGCCAATTAAGTAATATTTGTATGTTGCACCGGATCACATAAAATTGAACTTACAGTTCAAAAACGGCTTTTATCACTTAAAAAAACAGGATGACGGATGGCTCACTACAGAGATAAATCTTGTACCATTTCTCTCAGTAAAGTTCTTAACTGCACTCTTGTTTATACAGAAACTTTTCTACTTTCAGGAATTAATATTGTCGAATGGATGCAAAGCACTAAAAACTCAAAGCAATTAAGAGCATCATCAGATGGAACAAAAAAATGAAGGATCAGAGTTAGCAAGCCTCCCAACGAAAGCCCAATAGCCCCAATTAACTGTATAACAAAGCATTGCCAAGATAAAAAGCCGGAATAGGATAGCCCCCTAATCCGGCCTTTATATGATTCTTCGCTATAAATACGTATATCAGTACTCCAAATCAGGAGCAACCTTCTTACTTTCTGTTCTCAATTTGCTGGGAGTCATTCCAAATAATCTCTTACAGTAGGAAGTGAAATGAGCTTGCGAATTGAAATCAAAATCCATTGCGATCTCTTGAAAAGGAGTATCCGACTCACTTATTTTTTCTCTGATCAACTCCGCCTTCTTTTTTTGCATCCACTGATAAGGACTTTCTTTAAAACAATTTTGGAACTTACGATTAAAAGAGCGCTCAGAAGTACAATACAAACCGGCAAATTCCTTTACACTCTTTACTTTCCTATAATTATTCATTACAAAATCTTCAAAATGCCCTGTATTCCCCAATATAGAAGAAAAAAAAGTAAATAATTCTTTCTTCGTATAATATCCTCTCAAAACCAACAAAACCTCTTGTTGTTTGATAAGATGCATATGTTTACACTGCATCTTAGCATATAAATATGCGACAACGGAGTTTAAAACAGCTTGCAAAGGATCTCTTATAGGAAGCACACACATCTCTTTTTTTCTTTCCTTATAAGAAGAAAGAGAGTTCATATATACTTTGTCACACACCCTTATGTCTTTATTCCAAAATAGTAAAAGACATTTTGCATCATATATAACTTCAATTTTATTATCTACATGTTGCGGAATAAGAACCATTTTATCTTTCTCAATATGTACATTCTGATACTCACCACTATCAATAGACACCTCTCCATCAAGAAGGAAAAGAATACAAGGAGAAGCACTATTATCTATTTTACTTACACTATCTTTCTCTAAATTATAATAAACGAAACCTGTATTAACATTTATTTGATAGTTTATGCATGACAGATGTTCTTTAAAATAAAGTAATTTCATAACATCATTTTATTTAATATATAAAATTAAGCTATTAGAGGTTACTTATCATACAATAACCTTTTACATAAATTCGCCAATTATGTCTATAATTATTCATAAGATAATCTTCTTTAGCATTTCTTTTTCATAAAGTTCTAAAAGCTAGTTAGTTTTAGGCCAGATGATGATTAATCCTTCAACATTCTATTATTTCTTCAAATCATTTCATCCTATATCAAAACAACGGAACAAAAAAGGCAACAAAAACAGAATTGTTCTTGCCGCCTTTATGTTTTATACAAAATTAATGTAATACATTATTCTTCATTCGTTAACCAACCCCAATAATCTGAATTCGTCACTCTCTCAATGGACACCTTTCGATCACCCATCCTGACTTTATCCGGACCTGAAGCCGGCACTGAACTAGCATGATATCCGACTCCGCGCCATTTCAACATATGTTGAGGTACTTGTCGTTTCAGCAATGCACTATACACAGCTTTAGCGCGGCGTTTCGACAAATCTATGTTATAATTGTCGCTTCCTCTTGCATCTGTATACCCGGTTATCAAGAAATTGTTATCCGGATAACTTTTCAACAGATCTGCAATCTTATCCAAAGTGATTTCAGATTCGGAAGTAATCACATCCTTATCAAACGCAAAATGAATGTTATCGAATAAATCACAAACATGACTTTCCACCACAGCCGGCACTTCAATTCTCTTTTCAACAATTCGTTCTACAATCCTATCAACCGGACGGTCTATATATTGCACAACCGGCATAGGACGTTTTGTACTTCCACCCAAACGGAACATAATACGCATCGAAGCCTGAACAAAACGCGTTTGTTTTTTATCGACAGGCATGATGTATTCTCCCTGTAATCCTACTCCCCAATGATCGTTAAGCCAAGCTTGTACTCCGGCTCCGAAGGATAAGGGGAAATAGGATTGTTTAGATCCTATTTTCTCTTTGTTCCAAGGATTGGATGATGTCCATTCTGCTTCTCCTATAGGATCATTTTCAAACTTTCCTGCATTAATTGCATAAAAATCATGATGGAGGTAGTTAACACCTACGCGTAAATAAGGTTCTACATATTTTGATTTAAACAATGGGGTTAACCGGAATTGAAGTCCCGGACCGGCCATATACATGAAATCAAACTTACGCCCGCCTGTTTCAACTTGTTTTCTTGCCAGTCCCAATGTCCCCTGCAAATCAAGATAAAACCAAGGATTCAATTCACGAGCTGCATAGAGTTGGATACCGCCAAAAAGATGATCGATATTCATTCGATACAGATAGTTCCCATCGACCTGACGAAAATCCGAGAAAGTCACTCTGTCCCAGTTGATAAGAGCTCCACCTACCCCTATTTCCCAGGCTTTGGTTCTATGTGCTGTTTGTCTCTCCACTTTATCGTTTTGAGCATAAGTATAGAAGGGAAAGACAGTAAAAGCCAATGCTCCTATAAGAAGTCTATTTATTATTACACTGAAATTCATCTTGCTTATATTTTATTTATCTTTATAAGTTACACTAATTGCAGGCATATTTTTATATGTATTTTCAACATAATATGTACCATCATCTACTTTCTTCTTGAGAACTCCTAAAGATACACCACTGCCAGAGTTAGAGTAGATGAAAGCACTATTCGCCCCTACCGAATAGATTGTAGCTCCCAGATACGGACTAAGAGCAGCATACTCAGGTTTATTATAACTTGACTTATTATGCTCGCTTGTAGCTGTTTGCACTCCCAACGGAGAGGTATAAGTAAACTTAACATAACAAAGTAGAAGTCCCTTCGCTTCTTCCAGGGTATAATATTCAGGTTCAATGTAATCTATTCCGTTCTGTTTCACTGTTTTTACCAATTCACGCTTAGATATGATATTGAAATCAATAGTCGAAAAGTCAAATTCCCCCTGGGCTTTATTCAAGAATACATCATCTCCACTTTCAGCAGATGCCTTTGTTAAGGCTAGAGTTTTAAGTGTAGGAGGTATCTGATAAGGTGCCATCTTACATACTCCATTCCAATAAATCGTTTCTCCATAATAAGGGGTATCTTTTACTATCGAGAAATAGTTGTCTTTTCCATCCCAAAAGTCAGTTATTCCATTTTTTATACCGGCAGGGTTCTCTTTAACATATCTATTAGGATTAATAGACATTGATGTACTACTCATATTAGGTGTAGTACTTTCTATTTTTTTCGTTTTATCAAGAGATGTCGGGTCTTCCGGATTTGTAACCTGATATGCCGTAAATCCGGCATTGACATTAGGCAAATAGCTGGGCAATGTTTTCCATTCCGCACCAGGATCTGTCTTTCTCTCTACTCTAAACTGCAGGTTATGTTCATAATCAAGATATGGAGAGGTACCAATATAAATCATTCTAATCTGCATTCTGTTAGGGACATAAGTGTTTTCTGCAGATTCCTTTGTCACATTATTAATAGTTACCTCCTTAACTTTCCCCCATCGGGCATCTATATCGTCAATTTGAGGAAGATCTTCTTTCGGAATAATAAATTCTCCCTCTTCATTAGCTGTATAAGTTTTAGCCGGATCCAAACCGGGAATTCCCTTAACCACAGCCTTCGGAGCCTTATTGCCAGATTCGTCATACACACGATAAGCTACTCCTCCATCGGTTGTACGAACATACTCTCCAAATTCTTGTTGTGAATAAAGTGCAATCACGTTAGGTACTCCTTTGATAATAGTAACTTCAGCACCCGGTTTTCCCGGAACACCGGGTTTTCCATCCTTACCGTCCGCACCATCTTTACCATCCGCACCTCTCAAAAACTCCCAAAAATCACTTAAAGTTGTTTTACCACAATCCCAATCCAAAGATGGATTATGAGGATTTTTCACTTTAGGGCCAGTATTGTTACAACCCGCCTCAACACTCTCTACCCACAATTCATAGGCACTTTTCCCATTAGCACCATCTTTACCGTTAGCGCCGTCTTTTCCAGCAGCCCCGTCCTTACCGTTAATACCATCTTTTCCGTTGGCACCATCTTTACCGTTAATGCCATCCTTACCATTGGCACCATCTTTACCGTTAATGCCATCTTTACCATATGCACGAATACCGGTATCTTTCCCATTAATATACCAGTTCCCATTGGTACCGATTATTACCTCTGGCGATCTTCCATCTTTACCTATCGCAGCCTTTCCGGTATCTTTTCCATTGATTACCCAATTTCCATTTTCTCCAATTGTAACAGTAGGTGTTGTTCCTGCAACTCCTTCTTCACCTCTGGAAGGTTTTCCTGTATCTACTCCATCAATCAACCAATTACCATTATCCCCGATCGTAACTACCGGTGGAACAGCATCTTCTCCATTCTGTCCATCCCTACCCTGAGCACGTATTCCGGTATCCTTATTGCCAATCCACCAATTCATATTATTACCAATATGAGGTGTTTGCCCATTCTCGCCACTCGCTCCTGTCAGATAATACCAAAAATCTCTAAGATTATTCTGGGATACAGGCCACATACTTCCCGGGCGGTGAGGATTATCCAGAGCACCAGTAGCTACTTCTTCCTTCCACAGTTCAAAAGCACTTTTTCCATCCAGACCGTCCTTACCTTTTAAATACTTAAAAAAATCAGTTATTTCAGTCTCTTTCTTAGGCCAAGAAATCACTCCATTCTCTACATTCTCTTTCCAAAATTCATAAGCTGACATTCCTCTATCACCTTTCGGTCCTTTGGGCATCGTAATATCCACTTCTGTACAAGACTGCCCTAAAATAATGGTTAAGATGTAAACCATTAAATGTAATAATTTAGCATTGTTCATTTTGTTATATCAATAAATTACACAAAAGAATTATACAAACAACAGTCTAGAACACATCTATAAGTCCAAAAAAAATCATATTCAGAACTGCGTTTGACAAGTACGTACTTTTTGATGCAAAGGTAATGCCCCACAAACACATATATTTACATAAAGAAGAATACTATTTATATGTATCAGACAATTTCAGAATACGAGTCCCTGCAGCCGGTTACATATCAAATAGACACAGACCGCTTCGAAAAAAGTCAAATAAAAGACTCCGCAAAAGAACAGTATAAATCAGTTACCAACCTCTACTTACCACGAAACGACAAAAACTGTATATGCACGTCAGTCCCGAACGTTAATACCCAAGAAGCCAAGCCTGGCAGATAAAATCCTAAGAAATGAGGATTGCCAACTCTAGGGACATGCCCTACCTTTGCCGCAAACCCTAAAATATGATAAAAAGATTATTTTTCCTCCTACCTTTCTCTACGATAGTCTCGGCCAATGAGCCCGATACAATACAGGTTAAGCGTATCGATCTGGATGAAGTTACAATAGTAGCTTTTAAACAAAACACACCTAATCGTGAGCCACTTTCTATCTCTACCTTAGATAATCGTTTCCTGAAAGAGAATAAAATATCGGGAGCTAAAGACTTAAGTTCCTTACTTCCTAATTTCTATATGCCCGATTATGGGTCCAAGCAGAATTCTCCGGTTTATATTCGGGGGATAGGGGCCAAAAAGGATGCTCCATCAGTAGGCTTTTACGTAGATGGCATTCCCTATTTTGAAACGTCCGCTTTCGATATTGACTTGTCGGATATAAGTAGTATAGAAGTACTTCGCGGACCGCAAGGCACACTCTACGGACGTAATTCTATTGGTGGAACCATCAATGTATATACCCATTCGCCCCTCGATTATCAAGGTACGTATTTCCGGTTGGGATATGGCAGTTACAATGATATGCGATTAATAGCTTCGAACTATACAAAGGTGAACGAGCAGTTAGGTTTATCCTTTAGCGGTAATTATCATCACAATGATGGCTTTTTTACCAATTTGCATACCCATAAAAAGGCAGATAAACTTGATAACGGAGCCGGACGAATCGGGCTCACATGGAAACCCGCAGCCCATTGGACTACCCGCTTCATAACCTCCTACGAATATTCCAATCAAGGAGGATATCCATACGGATTGTATAATGCCGACAAGGGAACAACAGAAGCCGTAAACTACAACAATGAAGGATTATACCGACGAAATCTGCTAACCTCCGGAATCAACATACGGTATAACGGCCCCCATATCAGCTTCAACAGCCAAACATCCTATCAATATATACAGGACAAGATGGGAATCGATCAAGATTTCTCGCCCCGCAATATATTCTATGGTCAAAATAAGATACGGCAACATATGTATTGCCAGGAATTTACGGTTAAATCGGTCAATAAGAGCCGCTATCATTGGATAACGGGTGCGTTTGTTTTCCGACAGACCATAAACAGGAAAGTTGACCTTAGTCGTTTTACAGATACCACCCGACACCTTACTAATAGTGGAATTCCCACACAAGGGATCGCATTTTATCATCAATCTACACTCGATCTGTTGCAAGGACTGTCTTGTTCTGTAGGGTTACGTTACGATTATGAACACGCCCGATGCGATTTTTCCAAAGTACAGCAGCCATTAAATGGAAATGGGGAAACAAAATCGCTTGAACAATTCAACCGATCGCTTCACTTCGGGCAGTTTACTCCTAGGTTCAGTATGCAGTACCTTTCTTCTCACAATCAATTGTTCTATGCCTCCGTATCCAAAGGATATAAAGCCGGAGGATTCAATGTCTCTTTCCTCAACAATGACGACTACCTTTATTCCCCCGAATATAACTGGAATTACGAAATAGGTACCAAACTATCATTCCTGAACAATCGGCTATCAGCTGATTTGAGCCTGTTCTATATAGATTGGCGCAATCAGCAGATAACCAATACTATTCCAACTGTAGGTAACGTAATCCGAAATGCCGGTCGCTCTCGTAATAAAGGCATCGAAGCCAGTTTTCAAGCTCGTCCGACGAAATCATGGATGATGTATATGAATTATGGATATACAGATGCACGATTTGTTCACTATCAAAAAGAAGAACGCGGTATCCTAAAAGATTATGAAGGTAACTATCTGCCTATGGTTCCCCGCCACACTTTCTCTTTGACAACCGGATATTCATTTTATGACATCTGTTCCTGGATCGACCGCCTTACCCTCAACGCCGGCGTATCGGTAACAGGTCCCATTTATTGGTATGAAGATAACCAAGCCAAACAAAGCCCGTATGCATTGGTCAATCTAAGAATTAGCATAAACAAAGGATGCTTTACATGGGAAGCCTGGAGCAAGAATCTCACAAATACCGACTACCTGAGCTACTACTTCGTAACCAGTAAAGCCTATGCTCAAAAGGGAAAACCCATTACCTTAGGTACATCAGTCAGCATCAGTCTCTAATCAAACGATATGAATCACATGCGTATAAACAAGCTTTCACCGCTTTCCCGGAAAGCACTGAACCTCAGTACATTTTTTTGCTTATACATTGCACAAGCCATCCCGATGAGTTTCTTCTCTACAGCCATACAAGTACTAATGAGGCAAGCCGATTACTCTCTTTCTTCCATCGCCTTATTACAACTCATCAAACTCCCCTGGATATTGAAGTTTCTTTGGGCACCGCTTGTCGACCGGCATTGTATCACCCTAAAAGACTATAAACGCTGTATCATTACATCCGAAATCGTATATGCATTACTGATCCTGATGGTAGGCCTGCTCGATATCCAAACAGATCTCTACCTTATCATTGGATTAGTATTTCTATCATTGATAGCCTCAGCTACACAAGATATAGCTACAGACACACTTGCAGTGCTCTCCTTTGGTAAATCGGATAAAAGTTTGGTCAACAGCATGCAATCAATGGGTAGCTTCGGAGGCACATTGATAGGAACAGGTATATTACTCCTCGTTCTTCAGCACTATGGCTGGCATGTGGTGATACCATGCTTATGCATTTTTGTACTATTGGCAATTATTCCGTTATTGAAAAACAAACATATGAAAATAATACCCAAAGAACCTTCGAAACGGGCACAATTCACTGATTTTATCTGGTTCTTTGCCCGTCGTAACATCTGGAAACAAATAGGATTCCTATTACTATATTATGCCAGTATTATCGGAATTTTATCGGTGTTACGCTCTTATCTGGTCGATTTGGGTTATTCAATGAAAGAGATAGGCATTATGATAGGTATCGGAGGTACCGGAGCTGCTTTCGCATCATCTTTCCTGGCCGGATTGCTGGTTCGTAAAATCGGGCGATATCATTCCAGAATACTATTTGCAATATTCATCCTGCTTACTACACTCTATTTTATGTGTATTTCATGGACAGTCCCTTCATTTTCAATGCTTTGTTTAGGGATCGTCCTGCTATGGAGTGCCTATGGAATGGCAACTATTGTAGTGTATACCACTTCTATGGATTGTGTACGCAAAGGATGTGAAGGAACCGACTTTACCATCCAAACAGTACTCACACACTTAAGCGGCTTACTAATAGCCTTTCTTAGCGGGGTGGTAGCCGATAGAACCGGTTACCACGGTCTCTTTATTTTCGAAGTTATATTGGCTTCCATATCATTGATCTATATATTTTATTTCTTCAGAAAAGAATCTCAACCCATTCATTCTTAACATATATGTATACTGAAATAATCAATAAATACAATGTACCGGTACCTCGATACACCAGTTATCCACCGGCCAATTATTTTGAGCCATTTACCAACGCCCGCTACCTGGAGGCTGTACAGCAGTCGAATCAGGCTTCAGAGCGCGCATTATCGTTTTACCTGCATATCCCGTTTTGTCGGCACTTATGCCACTATTGCGGATGCAATTCGTATCCCATGGCACGTCCCGAGATTATTGAGTCATATGTAGAAGCTTTGCATCAAGAGATAGATCTGATTCTTCCCCTGTTAGATAAGGATCGGTCGATCGCGCAGATACATTATGGCGGTGGAAGCCCCACAGCCATTCCCGTTGCTTTAATCAAAGAATTGAATGCTCACTTATTATCATCATTCCCAGCCATCGACCGCCCTGAAATAGCCATTGAATGCCACCCAGGCTATCTCTCAGAAAAAGACTGGCTGCAACTTACCGAATGCGGCTTTAACCGCCTCAGTATTGGTGTGCAGGACTTTAATATCGAGGTACTGAAAACAGTCAATCGCCGCCCTTCTTTATTACCGATGGAAGATATATTTATCCTGCTACGCGAAAAGGGAATAAGTATCAACCTTGATTTTCTTTATGGTTTACCCAAACAAACTGTGGAGAACTTCACCCGCAACATAGAGCAGGCTATTCTTTTATCACCCGACAGACTGGTTATGTTCAGTTATGCCCACGTGCCTTGGATTAATAAGCGACAGTTGCTTCTGGAGAAATCAGGCCTACCCGACAACCATGAAAAACGGACAATGTTTGACACTGCTGCCGGACTATTGCATAAATCCGGTTATCAATCTATCGGAATGGATCATTTTGTACGCCCCAATGACGAGCTGAGCATCGCCATGCAAACTAAAAAATTACATCGTAATTTTCAAGGCTACTGCACCCGGCGTACTACCGCACAGGTATATGGTTTGGGAGTAACCGCTATCAGTCAGCTTGAATCGGCTTATGCTCAAAATACGAAAGATATTCCCCATTACATCAAGACTATCAGTAAAGGCGAACTAAGTATTACCAAAGGTTATGCCCTTTCTCCAACCGAACAGCTCACCAGAGAGGTTATCGAAACCCTAATGTGCAATGGCTGTATCGATTGGAGAGATCTTTCAAAGCGCCTGCATGTATCGGTATCCACTTTAAAGGCTGCCACTGCCTACGATGAAAAAAAACTATCTGGCTTTGCCGATGACGGACTGATTTATTATACAGACGACTATCTTGAGATGACAACCGCAGGTTCGGCATTTGTACGCAACGTAGCGGCTTCACTTGACAAACTGATGCTCCACTCTCCACACTCATATTCAAAACCTTTATAACAATGAACCAGACAGTAACAGAAAATCATCGTTTGCGAGATACCATCATCATCGGTGCAGGTCTAACAGGTCTGACTACCGCCTATTGCCTTACCCGTAAGGGATGTGATATCGAGGTAATTGAACAGAGCCCCTGCGTAGGCGGCCAGATACGTACCTACCACGAAAATGGTTTTACGTTTGAAAGTGGGCCCAATACCGGTGTAATCTCCCACCCTGAAGTAGCCGAACTCTTGGCGGAACTATCCCCCACCTGCCGTTTAGAAACGGCCAGTGAAGCGTCCAGGCAACGCCTTATATGGAAAGGAGATCGCTTTCATTCTCTCCCCTCAGGACTGTTCAGTGCAATCACCACCCCATTATTCAGTACAAAAGATAAATTCAATATACTGGGTGAACCCTTCCGTTCAAAAGGAAACAATCCCGATGAAACGATTGGTGAACTGGTACAGCGGCGCCTGGGTATCTCTTATCTACATTATGCAGTAGACCCATTCATTTCCGGGGTTTATGCCGGTGACCCTATGCGATTGGTTACCCGTCATGCCCTGCCTAAACTTTATCAACTAGAACAAACTTATGGCAGTTTCATTCTCGGTGGTATTGCAAAATCATTTTCACATCGAAGTGAACGCGACCGGTTGGCTACACGAAAAGTTTTCTCTACTTATGGGGGACTTAGTAACCTGACAAAAGCATTGGAACAGGCCATTGGAATCAAACGATTCTCCCTGGGAGCTACTTCCACTTCCCTAATGCCATGTGAACAAGGATGGGTAGTTTCTTTCACAGATTCCTGTGGAATAGTTAACCGAATCCACTGCCGAAAGGTGATAACCACCGCACCTGCCTTTGCCCTCCCTTCACTTCTTCCTTTCGTCCCTGACAAACAGATGAATCGGATAAGTAATCTTACCTATGCCCCTGTGATGCAAGTCTCCGTGGGATTGCGTAATACTTATGGAAAAGAGTTTCATGCCTTTGGCGGATTGGTTCCTTCCTGTGAACAAAAACCAGTTTTAGGTATTCTGTTTCCATCGGCCTGTTTCGATAACCGTTTCCCCGAAGGAGGTGCATTATATTCATACTTCTTAGGCGGGACGAGACACCCTGAACTTCTAGAGAAAAGTGACGACGAAATTATCAGGTTGATAACCACCGGCCTGAATGAAATGTTAGATTATCCTGCCGGAATAGTACCTGATCTTATACGTATCTTCCGGCATAAGAAAGCCATTCCCCAATACGAAAGCAGCAGTACCGACAGATTTGCTGCGATCAATGAACTGCAAAAACAGTATCCCGGATTGGTGGTAGCAGGAAATCTCAAAGGAGGAATCGGCATGGCCGACCGCATCAAACAGGCTTTTGAAATCGCCCGAGAAAGATGAACTCTCACTTTCATCGGGCATCTACATCTATAACAGCCAGAAAGAATAGTATTTATTGAGTATACCTAATATTTTCGTATAAAATCTGTTGAAAGATCTTATACGACTTATATATTCTTGCTTCATGGCACAAAGATAAATCCTTTGTTGATAAAGTCAACAAAAAAAGAGCTGCATATCATAGAAGATTTTCTTTCGCATCAGGGGCATGCTGAAAAATAGCACCTACTATCTGACAATCATCCAGCTCCTTACAATCGCCACAGGTATTATATCCCTTCTCATTTACACATTTTCGAATTGAACAATAATCATTGCAATACGCAAATTTCGCTCCGTCCGTGCGACACCCCATACAATTTATGGTTGCCGGTGTAATTTCCGGTGCATTGTTCATTATGCTCCACTTTTGGGCGGTTTTCTCTCTTAATTCATTATCATCTCGGACAGTGGCTATACGGGCATCGCAATTTTCGCAATCTAATCCGCAACATGCAATTAATTGTTTCATCATTTCGGGTTTCATTATTCGACAAAAATAAGAATAAAAAACAAGAATATGAGCAGATAAGAGGCATTTGATTACCTTCTACTACGCATGATATAGATACGCACATGATCACCGCCACAATGGAAGGTAATGCTGCAGCACAGGACTTTCTCTCACATCTCCCTCTGAAAGCGACATTACCCTTTATACCCCGTGGAGTAGCGTTGCAATTTTCTGCTTTCCTTGCTCCTACGCATCTATCTTCCGAAAAGTTCGTTGCAGTCGTACTCATGACCAATTCCTTTGTTACGGTCTGCGAATGGCAGTAAACCGATAATACATAACAGCCCATCCATGACCGCCATGACCAGTATCAGCAGGGGGAGGTAAGTGATGCCTCGCAATACCATTTGTACAAAAGTATCTTGATGAAGAATCGGCACAAGCAATTCATAAGTAAACGGATTTTGGTTTATCAATTGACATGAAGTAAGCAATAGATAGATATCTCGATAAAAAAGTTCTCAAAAGTCCTTTCTTGCTGACTCCACATTTTTACAAAAAATGCAAAACAGGGATCAACCAATTGTCTTTATGCAAGAATAATGTATATTTATAAGAAATAAAGTAGAAGGAGGCAATAGGAAGTTAATATCGTAGAGACAAGAAACGAACTCACTGACAAGAGATAATTAATATCCTGAAAGCAGGAAGTTAACTTCCTGCTTTCAGGATATTAATTTCACGGAACGAAACTACATTAAATTGAAAAACAGAGAAAGAATCCAATAAAAAAGAAAGCTTTTTCTTCTGGAGTTCATTTACACACGTTTATTCTTTAAATAGCATTTTGCAATCAAATCGATTCTTCGATTTAACTTGATCACAAAAAACAGTCTAAATCCTTTCTTAAAGAACACAATCTTTAAAAAAAACAAAACGCACGAATCATGCTATTGCAAAATCCATGCGTTTTTATTCTATTCCAATCTTTCAGGCCGGAAAAAATCGTTTCTCCGCATTTTCAAAATACAAAATGACAAATCGATTACTTATCCGTTATTCCACTCATGATTTTCAATGCTGCATTCAATAAAGTTTCATTCGTATTGCCAAAAGGCAAATAAGTACTCAGATAAGAATCTTCATTGTATTCGTATGTAGGTTTGAAACCGGTGGCATAATCTGACTTTTCTTCTGCATTGTATACATTGCAAACAACCAGATTCAATATAAACCGATCCGTTGGATGAACAAAAGGCTTTGTAGCAACATATTCCCCCGCCGTTTTAGTACCTATCAATACAACCTTCATATAAGGATTAAGACAATTGATAACCATCTCCGCCGCCCCTCTGGTAGCATTGGTAGTCAGTACATAAACAGTAGACAGGTTAAGATTGGCACCGGATTGGATAAGCTCCGGATTGAATGTCAAATCCTGATTTGCTTCCACGCGTTTATCACTGTATCTCAATAGAGCCAACAATTGATTCATCTTATCAGCCGGAGCAAGCATCGTACAGAGCAACTGGGCACAATCTAAACTGCCTCCGGTGTTATAGCGTAAATCTAATACAAACTCATTTACCCCTCCTGTCTGGAAATCCCGGAAGGCCCTACGCAAATCATCATTATAAGCCTGACTGTCTGTCGTCGGCCCTGCCTTAAATTCATTATACATCAAATAGCCTACCTTTTTCCCATTCCATGGAATAATCTCAAAACGGTGAACAGGCTTATCCACCAAAGAACGTGAAGCGGGCATTGTCGTCTCTCCTATCGGCACCACCCCACCGGTTACCTCACCATCTTCACCGACAACTTCTTTATAAACACCTATCTGAAGTTGACGGGTACTTCCCTGCAGTAATTCCGATTCAACCTTTTTAGTGATATAATCTCCATTCATCATCATAATCCAATGACCACGCTGCAATCCAGCTTCTTCGGCAGGCGATCCGGGCACCACATAAGAGATTAAAGCGTTATACGCTGTATCATTATCAAGCACTTTATATAAAGTATAATCAAAACCATAGCTCGGAATAGGTTCATCCAGCAAGGAGTCGATCTTACTAAAGCCATTATCCATGGAAGCGACGGCTTTTTTCAGAAACGCTTCCGGTTTCTGAAAATAGTCCGGAGCAGCAGGTGATGGCATATCTCTATACCACAGATACTCCTGACGCATCACACTGTCTATCCAAATATCGCGTCCCGTCTCCGGATAATATTCCGGCCAGCGGTCTACACCACAGGAAAAAAGACTTGTCAGTATAAGAGTTCCCAGTAAGGGAAGTATCAATCGTTTTCCTCTTTTCATAATTTATAGGCAATCTTAATCTGCGCAAATGTAGTGAATACTTAGCTTTCATACCACAATTACGATATAAAAAGATATAAAGGAGTTTCGAAAAAAGTACTCTTCTTATCACACCAGATATAGAAGGTACTACACACAAACAAAACAAATAATAATCCCTATCTTCACAGATGGGAATTATTGAGACTCCTTTTCCAATTTCTGTTATACAAATTTTATCGGTAGGATTAAACTTTCTTCTTTTTATTGATACAATATTCTTCTAAAGAATAAAACCAATCAGTCCCTTTAATAAAAAGGGGCTGTCCCAAAAGCCAAATCCTTACTTGTTTAACTTACAATCCGTAAGTATTCAATGAAATATCATCCAATAAACTTGAGATTATTACTTTTCCTAATTAAGGAACAAGGGTGATTTCACATTTTTTACTGTTAAACAGTAAGTAGCAGTAAAAGGCTATCCGACTTTTTGGATAGCCCCATGAAAGAAACGAAATATTACTACTATCTTCACAGACCATAGTCAACATAGTAAAGTTTAGTATCCGGTACTAATCTATATCCTTGATACAACGGACATGTACTCCATAACGTGTAGAATGTGTAGTACGAACACGTATACCAGAATTGTCAGTCTTTAGTTCCAACAAGTAAGGATTAGTTCCTCCTGCATCTTCTTTTATCGTACTCCAATATGTTGTGTAAGATTCTACTTGAGCAAGACCTGTTGAGTTCAGATCTCTGTATCCACCTTTAGATGGCATAAATAAGTAATCATCTTGTTTTTCTGCGGTAGGCAATGTCACAGTTCCAAACCAATAGCCTGCTACACCATTCTTTAATCCATATACATATCCGGCACTAACCAAATTATCAAAATCCGCTTTTGATGGTGTTTTCCAACCAATCGGACATGGATCATTTAAAGGATTCCATCCGGTATAAATTTCTTCCTTATCAATATCCAAAGGATCCTTACAATTCCAATTATAATAGTCTCCTCCATTCCAAACTTTACTTATGTACTCCTGTGTAGTGGCAAATTTACCAGAGCATAAATTTCCAGACGCCCAGATTGAATTGCCTACCCAATATCCCTTTACCCAAATAGCCTTAGCCACCAAATCTGAAGTTATGTTATTGACCAATCCTCCTAAAGCATACTCTTTACCATTAATGCTCCAGCCCACATGAACCCGTCCAGAAGCTTCCAATCTGGTACCAGAAAGTTGAACAGAACCATTCTGCTCCACATGCTGTCTTAATAATTTAGTTCCTTTCGGAATAATAATATCCCTTCCTTCCTGCTTATTCACATCATATGAAAGCGTATATATCGGAGTTACAGGTTCTGGAGAATCATCGACAACACACCGAACAGTCCTAAACCAATATCTACCCGAATTAGGGGAAATAAGAAAATCTCCTCTCCCCCCTACTATAGCTACACAGGCATTAGTTGCCGTTGCAGAAGAGGAATTATAATATGCCCCAAAAGATAAATTAGTCAATCTACCGTTACTATTATCTCTCAAACCGGATACAGGAAAATAAATATTTAATAAAGTTGTACCTGCCGGTACTTCGTATTGTCCCCATTGATGAGACTTGGAATTATCCTCTCCATAGGGACCTATCGTTGTAAGTAAATCGTGATTGTTCTCTAAAGTTTTCAATTCATATCCCGATGGGGTCTTCCACTTCTTTCCAAGAGGTGCCCATCCTCTTGCAGTCATATATCTACAAATATCTCCAATTCCTTTCGAATAGTCATCAATATTCAATCCGGATAAATTATCCTCTCTATTGCTTTGATTCAATGGCGGGACTATTTCATTAATAGCATAAGGGATATTTCTAATATCATATACTTCACTAGTCGGATTAAAAGTAACCTCCGGAGTGGAGGCATCTCCTCCTAATGCAAATAAAGATCCATATCTAAAATAAAGCCCCTGATAACGTTCATGAGGTGCTCTCTGCCCCTCACTCGGGGTATCATCAAAAGTCAGTTTTGTTCCGTCCCAATAAATATTCGACCCGGCAAATTGAGGTAACGATGTTTTTAATTCGATCAAACGGGTATTCCCCACACTATTATACGCACAGATTTTTAGATCCTGATTTCCAATGCGTCTTCGATAAAACAAATATAAATCAGTACCTCCTTCTAAAGATGTCTCTATCTCAGTTCGTCTATCCAAAGAATTGACCATGGTAGCTAAACCTACGTTTCCATTGCCGGATTGGGTATCAGACTGAATATATGCACTAACAATATGTTCTCCAATTAGTACTCCATTATTACCGGATTCATAGTTGGAAAGAAAAACATTCTGTTTAGTCACAGATATATCTTTCACCAAATTACCAATTGTAACTCTAACAGTTCCTTCAGCCGAAACAGAATTAGTAAAGTTAACCTTAATATCTGTTGAGTTAGAGTTTATTGTTTGTCCGGCTACCAGTTCCATCCCTCTTGCGTTAAGCAATTCGATGGACGACGAAGGTGCCACATTCCCTCTATCATAAGCATTCGTAGTGACTGTAGTCACTATAATATCATTTTGTTCTCCGTCCGCATAAAAACAAAACTCTGAATTCGACAGGCCTAAATAATATTGGCCGTTAGCCACTAATTCATGAAAATCATCCAGCAAAGTAACCCGGCATACAACCCCTGTACCCGGTTGATAATTCACTAAAGCCTCCTCAATAGTAGCATATCCCCTATTCTCCACTGACTCTACATTGATTTTATAGCTGACATTGGGCTTATTTAATTGTGCACTACTTTTAGGACCACCAAGCTTCACGTAAAAATATCTATCAATATTATTACCAAAATGTCCTGACAAAATGATCCCATACTCTCCACCTCTATTATCTCCGGTCAAGAATGGATATACATAAACCGGACGGTCAGAAACATCCGACTTAGTAGTATTTCCCACAATATCACTAATTATCAGTCCTGAAAGACGAGTAGCAGTATCATCTTTCGTCCCATAATCAACAACCTCCTGAGGCGTCACCCTATCAATTGGAAGCATATTATCAAAATATCCCACTGACGGGACATCGACAACTGTGAATCCTGTCAATATAAAACTATTTTTCTGATTCGCTTTTGTCGCATCAATGTATAGTTTAGAAACTATTCTGCTCAAATTCACCACTTGTTCCAATGACATATTTTTCTCTATTTTATCGACCCGAATCATTGAAGTCATTGGAATCTTCTCATTAACAAAAGGAATTCTTCCCTGCGGATTGGAAAGTGGAGTCAATCCTGCACCTCCCGATGAAACCGGATCACCAAATGTCAGCAGACCGGATATCTCATCATATGTTTTCCCACTGAAAGACTCCTTTTTACTCATAATCATTGCATCCGCATTCGCAACAAAATACAACACATGCGGTTCATTACTTACTGATAGCTGCACAATCATCTGACCGGCTATTTGTTTAGTCGGTACAGCCTCCACAAAAACAGCATCCGAAGTTGTTGCTCCTCCGGCCGGCAGTTTAAATGATAATACCCATGGATTATCAAAATCACCATCATTGTGAATTGTTGCTTTGGTAACCGGTTTATTGAAAGAACCCGATTGAAACTTTACAGCAATATTAGCTTTCCCTTCAGGTGCTTCAGGTATACGTCCTGAAGCATCATTAATAATATTTTCGTCCGTACATGCATATAAAAACATAAACAGAACGAACAGTATACTTATATAGTTCATAGATTTCTTTTTATACATAAAACAAGGACGTAATTCAATTTATACTACGGGGAGCCCATTTAGGCCTGACAACCAGATCTTTATTCACATTAGAAATAACAGCCCCTAACATATACTCTTTTCCATCCACAACCCAACCGGTATGGAGTCTACCGTCTGAAGAAGTTAAAACCTGATCAGAAAGTGTTATGCTGTTGCCAGCATCGACATATTGTTTTTTGATAAATATATTTCCTGAACTCACAGTTGTACGGGCATGTGCTTCATCTATATTATAAGTCAACATATATAAAGGCTTGATCGATTCAGGACTGTCATCTACCACACAACGAACAGGCATCAAATTCGCATCTCTAAGCACTCCAGCATGAATGAATGGAATATCATTCTGCTCTTGCTGAAACGTATATATCCGTTCTCCGCTTTTAGGGGAACTACACATATATCGGATATAACAACCTTTCTGAAAATATCCACCGCCCACACTTGCAGAGCCACTGGCGGGGAAAAAATATCGATTGTCAATTCTGATACCTTGTTCCAAGGAAGTATTTCCACTCCAATCTGAGTTTTCACCGATATCGGTCCAAATTCCTTCTGTTTTCTTTACATCAGCAGAAATAATAGCCCGCCAATCTTCCTTGGTAGGCGTTCTCCATTTCATTCCTTTCTCTGATCCGGGTGCAATACCCCTTCTTGATAAAAATATACAGATATCCCCTATATCATTATTAGGAGAGAAAGGCATATTTGACATAGACTCCGGATAATCCATATCAGTAAGATATGGAATATCACTGCTTACTGTATATCTGGCACCTGAAGCGTTCCAGATAATCTCTGATAATTGGTTATTACTTCCTCCCGAACGGGCAACTATTCCACCATACTTGAAATATACACCTTGATAATGTTCATGAGGTGCTTTTTCCCCTTTCTGAGGTACATTATCAAATGTCAATTGCTGTTTTAATTCATCCCAATAAACATTGGAACCTGCTATTCCAAGCCCATTCACTATAATCGTTCTGCGAAGTCCGGCTGCATAAATCAGTAAAGTATCCGAAGTCACGGCTGCTGTTTTACGTTTTATTGTCAGAATCCCATTTCCCCTTCCGGTTGTCTTATCATAAGAATATGTCAGTTTTGTCTTACGCATATCAAACTTAGAACTCACATTTACCACTGTACCATCCGATGAATACAAACCATCTGATAAACGAATGTTTTCTTCCGCAATATTTTTTGTTACAAAATGAACATTACTCTCTGTTTCATAAGAATAAGGAACTTCTACCTTAGAAAATTGAATCTCAACGCCGGAAACATCAATGTTATCAGTAGCATTTCCCCAAGGCAAAGCAACAATATTATCAATCACGACCCCACTCGTAGTGATAGTGCCCATTAATTGATAATATTTATTCCTTTGAGATTGACCGATTGATAATTTATGAGTTTCCGGTACGCCATCACGAAGAAAAGTCACCTTAATATAACAAGGTATTCCTCTCCCCAGTAATTCTCCTATCAAATAATTGGAGCGTATGACAGTGTAATTCTCCGTACCATCATCAACAGATAATATCTCTATATCCCTATTTATCATTTGGTCGTATCCTAAAATTAGTCCGTCGTAATTCAATGGATATAAATAAGAAAAAGACGGATAAGAATAAAAGGTAGCCGCTTTCAAAAGAATTCTGTTTTTCGCATTACTTCTTCTCAACTTCAATTGAAGTTTAGCAGCAAGACGCTCCAACTCGACATCAATCACATTTTTCCATAATACACCATTATCAAAAGATACAGTTCCATATGAACTATTGTCTTCTCTTACCTTTACTATTACTCCCTCTCTGATCCAGGCTAATGGTAACCCTCTCTCCGATTTCCCGTAAATACTGGGTATTTGAACTCGGTTAACTTCGTCTTTTGTAGAAGCATCATTCAATTGTTGTGTCATCTCTACTGTTTCATTGGCAACAGCATACAAAGTATAATTACCAGGAATAATGGAAAAAGTAAAATTCCTATCTACCGGGTTATCGATCATCTGATTTATGACAACCTTACCTAAAGCAGACACTGCAATAAAACGGAATTTAGAAATAGTAACTCCACCCTCTACAAAAGAACGTGTGGAAAGCTCTATTTGAACAGGATTACTATTCTGAATCTGATCCATAAACTCATCTTTATCCGCAATACAACTATATATTAGTTGCAACAGAAATAATAATGGGAGAATTCTTTTTATAGCTTTTCTCATACTCTCTTTACAAACTATTTTATAATGATTAGACCTCCGGATTGATAGAAATAATTTCCCAACCATTAATCTTCATCGAGACCAAAGTCAACCCATCAAACTTGAGTTCAATTTCATAATAATCTTCTCTATCAAGATCCATCTGTTGATTATATTTAGGAGATTTCATTATCTCCTCAATAATATTCAACCCTTCGAATTCTGGTATAATATTATTTCCACGGTTATCCAAAAAATGTAAAGAAACCCAGCGGTCCTCCATTAAACGCAATATATTATATGTAAATATTTTCCCCTCACTTCTAGTATTAGAAGACAACGGAACATATATTCTTTCCAAAGCATCATTGGGTATGGCATTTCTGTAATTATACCTTCCGTTATCCGCTGAGAGAACAGGAGTATACTCCATATGCTCCAAGCCCAATACACGAAGTTCCACACGATTTGTATTCTTTGTAAAATCAATCATGTAATTAAACTCTTTTCCCGACCTCACCTCTACATTTTCTACCATTCCCACAAACAAGTCTTTTAAAGAGTCCGGAAACAAAGTGCCTTGCCTGACAGATACAACTTTCAGCCGAAAATCATTTAAGGATGTTATGAAAGGCTCAAGTCCGGATTTAAAGAACTCTTCAGCCGTACTATCGAATGTTCCGATATGATAATCAGCCAAATCCCCACCGATAGCTACAATATCATATCTGCCATCAGGCAGATTAAGTTTCATAATATTTCCGCCCGAAAGATTATATCCGGAATCAACTTTCATCGTAACAAATTTCTTTTCGGAATCGAAAACATATACTGTTACAACATCCACAGAAGAAGAAAATAAATCTTCGTTGGCAGGATTCAACACATATCTGAACTTCAAGAAAGTTCCCTGTGAACAATCATCGGTATTCTCCGAAATACACCCTGATAATAAAAAGAAAAAGAGAAAACAGATAATCTGAAACTTTATTTTCTTATCTTCCATCGCTACTAATATCTTGATGAATTAATTTTAGAAGAAGGGGCATTTTAAGATACCCCTTCAATTTAGAAATGGTTTATACTTCCGGTTTGATAAACACAAGTTCCCAACCTTTCACTGTAACTGTTACATCAACATTAACTGCATCCGGATCCGGATCAACAGTAACAGGAGGTACAGGAACATCCATAATTTTTTTAATATCAGCTAAATCCAGTTGGTATACTTTTCCATTAGCAAATTCTCCAATGTATGATGAGGAAGTATTATCTTTTAAAGCTACTACGTTCAACCAACCTGTTTTCGAAAGAGCTCCAACTCCATTCATTTTATATTCAACTTCCATAATCACATGAGGATGATATTTAGCAGCCTCTTCTTTAGTTGTCGCAGCGGCAGATAAAGAGGCAATATGGAAATCCTGTGGAAAAAAATTATAGCCATCAGCTTTGCCAGAATCAAACTTAGTAATAGGAGTCCCGATAAATGTATTGTATAAATTTGATTTAGTACCACCAGCAGTATACGCAGTCGTCCAATCAGGAGCCGAAGCTTTGGTTGTTTTTACAACAGCAGCATCTGCTCTTTTCTGTTTTACATTATTCAAATAGATTCCTTTAACCTTAAGTTCTGCCAGATTTGTGAATGAACTTCCTAAATCTCCTTTAACTTCAACACGAGCCATCTCCGGTGCTACTTCTATAGAACAGGTAGAAGTAGATCCCCCAGTAACAATTGCAGCACCTCCAACCACACGTACTGCATCAGATGTCACACCTCCCTGACGAGAATTGACATCATCAGTCTTTGTGGCAGAACCATCAATATTACCCTCTACTTCGATATAAGTAGCTGCACCGGAAATCTCAACCGTTTTACTTCCTGTTCCTGTATCCAATCCTGTAAAATCAGAAACTTGAAGTGTCAAAGTATTGACAACTCCACCATCTTGAGCAGTCTTCGCATACAACTTTACAGTTCCACTCATAGTCACCATATCTCCAGAATTAGCAATATTATCAATTGCCCTGGTATGAGCCATAGCCGGTAAATTAAGTACTACAGAAACCTTCTTAGACATTGAAACGGGAACTATTTCCTCGTTAGAACACGATGTAATCACCAGAGCAGTACATGCTACTGCCAGCATAGAATTCACTTTCATCATAAAAATAAAATTAAAAATTACTATTGTTTATTTAGTTCGTAATACACTTTTATATATCCCGCATAACGGAGTTTAGGAAAAAAGTGCTCTTTGATATAGCGATACGGTTTACCGCTTTTCAAATCCATCAGTTTACGTTCTCTACCATCTTTTATACTTATATGATCGATGATATCCAACACCTCTCTTTTATAACTTATATCAGACTTCAAAATCATCGTTCTCAATTCACTCCAATTTTCTCCTCCATTATAAAGTTCTAACTGTTCATCTTGGATAGCTGTATTCTCTTTTAAAAAATCACAAAGACCCTGGATACGGTTAGCAGCTAGCTGCTTATTATAATCGTATTTCCCCTCAATAGAAGCAAATCCTCCAATAAGTACTTTTACAACTTTCGAATCATCAGCAGCATTAAGCTTATTAATAATATCTATTATTTTAGCACAAACCTCTCTGTTATTCATGTAACCGCTATCCACTTTTGCACTGTTCCAAGGGAAATAAATCAAAAGACTATTAGCCACTTCTCCATTAGCAAGTTTTTCCTTATCTCGGATAATATCCGATTTAGAGAAAGGTTGTACAAATTTCTCCTTCTGGGAAATTTCCTGCGCAACTGTCATCGCAGCTCTCTCTGAAATAATATCATTTTCTCTGATATTCTCGGCTATTAAGGGCAAAGTATTATCAACGATATCCAATACCAATTCTCCTCTTTTCAAGGCCAATACCTTTCCACAACCACAATCATCTCCACGTAACTCCAGTCTTGCATTTCGCATCCATTCCTGAGCAGGTAAAACGGCTGAATATTGTACTGTTCTTTGTTTTTCCGGGCCATAACCTTTCAATACGAGAAAATATTGTTCTTTTTGCTCTTTCAAAGCTACCTTGCGATACTCTTTCGAAGAAACGTACCTTTGATAAGCTTTGTATTCCATCCGTCCTTTTAAAAGTATTTTGGGTAACTTTGCAACACTATCTTCACCATGCTCATAAGATATAAGTACCGGAGTATATTCAACTGAGTGATTAGTACTTACTTTGACATTTTCAATATCTATTGTCATAGTTAAGCGTACCGAATCACCATCCAATTCCATTTGGCAATCAGGTACGGATATTCGATTGTACTCTGCTTCCATAGCTCCAATATCAAAAGAGCTCCATATGATAAGCCCTAAAACAAAATATCTTTTCATATATTTTTCCATATTACACTCTACTTAATTACATAAATCAAAGACAGTCCTACCTTTGTTGGTCCGACAAAATGTTTATTACCTGAATTTATTTTCTCACTACAACGGTAACAAGGATACTTGTCATATTTTGCATAAGCATATCCCAAGCCTACCGTCACCTCCAGATTCCACCGATTAGATAAAATCCACTGATACCCATAAGAAACTCCGGTTCCAGCAAGCCATCCCTGATAACGATTATTCTTAATAAAATTTGTTTTTATTCCCCAAGGAAGAGTCCCGCTCAGATTATAAAAAGCATAATGTGTATGTAAACCAATAAAATGTCCTCTATATCTCTGGCAGGTCCAGTATCTGACTTCAGGTTGCACCATCCAGTGCTTTATTTTATGATTATCAGAGAATGTCCACGGATTATAATTCCCGGATAAATCCAAAGTCCATTTGGGACCTAATCCGAATTCCATTCCCAAGTTGATAGTAGAGGTCATGTCATACAATATGTTGGTCTTTGCAACGATATTTTGAGCATAAAGAAGGTTACACTGCCCTAACAGGACACTAATTAAAAAAGACCATATTACTTTCTTATTCATGATTATCTGAACTAATTTATTTATATATTGATATCTATCTTTTTATTTCCGGAAACCCAATGTGACCGATTCACGGATATTTCTGGGAGTATCTCCTACATAACGTTTACAGTAATTACAAAAATTCGCATATGTAGAAAATCCAAATTCATCCAATATCACTTTTATAGGAATATCTCTATCCAATAGTCGCGCTTTTACGTGTTGTGCTTTTTGTTTCATCAACCATTTGCTGGGTACTTCCGAAAAACAACTGTAAAAAAGCCGTTGAAAAGTCTTCAATCCATACCCACATTTATCTGCAAGTTCCTGCACGGTTCTGGCCTCCAAATAAACTCCCATAACTTTATCTTTAAAAGTAAGCGAAGCAGCTATCGAATGATAAAAAAAATTCACTTTTTCCTCTTTGGTATAATAAGCCCGAAGAATGAGAAATAACTCCTTTTGTTTCAATTCGTGCATGTGCTGACAGCTCATACCTGAATCCAAATACTTGACTAATAATTTTAGAAAAGTATCCAATGGAACACGAATATCAAGTGATTTAAACTCATATTTAAAATCAGTGATAAACGCTCCTAATTGTGACAAAGAAAGTTTATCACACAACTGAACGGGGATTCCATAAGAAAGAATTATTAAGTCTGCACTTTCCTTGGCGAAAATTTTGAAATCAGCAGATCTTGGCAAATAAATCATTTCTCCTTTACCAACCTCGTAACCAACACATTCATTAAAATCAACTATTAAAGCACCTTCCAACAGAAAAAAAAAATAGTTATTTTTAGCAGAAAGTTCGCACCAAGTTTTTCCCTTTTGCAATGTTAAGTGCCTGAAGCCGATCTCCGGATTTCCATTATAAAAAAGACAATTCAAATGTTCATCTAAATAATTAACCCTTTTTGCTTGCCTCATTTGTTGTTTCATTATATATATCTTCATAAAACTGTTTTTAGGGAGGGGGGATGACGACGCACATATGTCGAATGATCAATAAAATTCTACTCTATCCACAAAACACACTTTAACACCTCATCACAGACTCCTAAACAACAGAATATATCAGTAACCCAATATATCCTGCATTTTTTTGCAAAGAAACGCAACAATAAGCTACCACCTGTTACCCGAACAAGACCTTTTATTCACTCTATAAGACACTCTAAAAAATAAAATATGCAACTCTCTATAAAACAATAATTTATATAAAAAAAGAAAAGAAGAAAAAATAGAAATCATATTTTGAATAATAATTGAAAAGAAAATAAATGAAAATTATATCGACATCAGTAAAACAAACCATTTGTCAGAAAATAAAAAAAGACACTACTTCTCTTCTCAAAAACATCTTTTCAGATTAGCTAACATAATAACACAAAAAAACACTGAAGTATATTGGTCATAAGGTTATCATATCATCTGAATTCATAAAAAGCTTTGTTCTACAATGACTCCTGCACAAATTAGACTAGACTGATAACCAGCAAATATACCGATACCTCCTGTAACATTTGAATATAATGAATAAAATTCTTTCCACTATCAATGGTATGTTTTTCCCAAAACAAGTAATGATGATATTTAATCGAAGTATTGGCATTAGCATTAGCCTCAAAAGCAGAATCCTCAGTTATTATTTTCAGATTCAGAACTTTATTTTGAAAACGTTGCCGGACGTAAAATATGAAAAATCCTCGCACAGTATTATCTATTTCAACGTTAATCCATGCTCTCACCGATTTTCCCGACCTATTTTCATATCATTCTTATATAATCTCCATTCACCACCTACATTTTTGCATTCCAAATTAAAAGGCTCAAACACCAACTGAATTGCTAAATCTAAATCATCGACCGGGAATATACAGGTAAAGCGCAAACTGTCACAATATCTGTTACATAACACGGTTATTCCGTATACTTCTTGGAGTTTTTTGATCACATCATTTAATGGTATATTTTCATATACACATTGTTTTCTTACCCATACCGGTTCTAATTCTTTTTGGATATTCAAAGATACTTTTCCGAGAACAACAGAAATATTCTGATTAGCTGTTAAAATCTGTCCACTGTTTAGTTTACCGTTTTCCACTTTAATCTTTCCTTGAAAACAATATGCTTTAAATTGACCGTTCTTTTGACTAACGCTGAAACGTGTACCAAGAACGGAAACCTTATATGGATCCGCATTCACAACAAAATGGCTTCCCTTATACACATCAAAATATGCCTCTCCCTTTAACTTCACTTCTCTGAAAAAACGGAATCCCCAACGATTATAGTGAAGTGAGGTATTCCTATTGAGACATGCAACAGAGTGATCTGGAAGTTCAACCAATATTCCTTCTTTTTCCGCAGAAAAAACAGTCAATTGCCCCATAGAATACCATCCCAAGACAACCACTACGACACATGCACATATAGCCACTGCAGACCAAATTCTTTTCTTTTGAACTTTTCTTTTTTTCTTCTTGATAATCTGCGAAAAGGTAGAAGTCATTTCCTGACGTTCCTCATTACTCAGATGTATCTCATTGAGTGTAACATCTTCCAACAATTCTTTTAAATCTGAATTTTGCATTCTGGTTACTTGCTCTTTTTCCATCATAGCCTGTCAATTATAAATAATACAAACAGAGAAACGGCTTCTTCTATTTTATGTTTTCTCATTATTTTCAATGCTGATGAAAGAAGATTATAAATAGATTGTTTATTGATTCCAATGGTAGTTACAATTTCTTCTATATCCATATCACGAAAATAGCGCAAATAAATAATTTCTCTTTGTCTTGGACTAAGTTTATCTAACATTTTCTGAACAAAACTACTTTTTTTCGCAATTTCAATATTATCTGAACTCTGAACCTGCTTGACTGCCAATAAAAACTCTTCTTCGCTAATTTCCTCTATAGACAGATGAGGGGCTTTTTTCAGTTGATCCAAAAGTTTGTAACGTACTGCCCGACATAAATATGCCCGTACGTTCATCAAATCATCCAAAGAGTTCCGCTTTTCATATAGAGATATAAAAACCTCTTGTATCACATCCTTTACAACACAGCTATCCCGATTAATTTTCATTCCATAAGAATACAAAAAATCTACGTGTTCAGAAAACAATAAACTCCATTCTTGTTCATCTCCACTTTTTATTTTTCTCCAGTCTATATTTTTTTTCATAAACAAAACGTATTAGAATATTATATTCCAATTATTTTCAAAATAATATATTGTTATAGAAACAACATATTACATACAGAAGTAACAGGTTAGCACATCACAATATCAAAATTTTGGTCTTAAACAAAAGAAGGCAAAGAAAGTTCTGAAAGTCGAGACGTTATTTATCCCGTATCCAATAAATCAATCTGTTCTCATTATATCCTTGATCAATATGAAAAATGGGAAATATGATTTTCATACACCATATCTCCCACTCCATATCTAATAATTATTACCTTGCCTATTCAACAATAACAGCCCGATTCAATTTAGGTCCCCCAAAACGATTATTCGTATCACCCTCAGCTTTTTTAATAAGACGATTAGCGGATATACCATATTTATTAATCAGCAAATTATACACATAATCTATTCTCTTTTCACTTAATCACTGGTTTAGTTCCTTACTACCGGTATCTTTATCTGCTGAACCAATTAAAATAAATGTTTTGTTCCGGTCTGTCTTCATTGCATTTTTCACGTAGAATTTCAAATTTACTAATTCTTTTGAGTCCAAAACCGTTTTACCTATTTCGAAGAATAAAGCTACGGGTGAAGCAACGGGCCTTAATTCTACAACTACTTCCAGATCAGCTTTTCTGGCATTTTCTAATTCTGTAATCAGATGTTGTACCTTTGAATCCAACTCTTCATTCTGAATACGAAGTTCATTTATATAATTGTTGTAACGGCTATAGTCCGCAGTTGCAACTTTACTCACAGGAGTAAAAGTTGTTTTACCCAGTTTAAAGTTTAATCCTAATGTAACAGAACTCATACCTTCTCCCTTACATCCACCGACGACTCCATCAAAATTCTGATTAACAAACATTTGTCTCGTCCCCAGTGTTAAATCAATTCTTTTATTTAGACGGAAAGTATTTAATATACCCAGTGCAGTAGCAATTTCATCATTATGCTGATTACTACCATAGGAACGTGCCCATCCAAATCCCACAATAAGGAATAAAATTCCTTGTATCCGGCAAAAGCATTCGACCAGTTCCACATAAGGTCTGTATGTATATTTAAAATTCCGAATTTTTCCTTATAGTAATTCCGGCATTGCTTTTTGGCATACCCACTTTGAGTAGTTGTCAGACCTTTAGCCTGAAGTCCAGCACATTGTAAACGCACTCCATAAGCAGGAGTTATCCATTTACCTACCGATATGTCTAATGCGGGAGACAAACGATTTCCCCAAGTTACCTTATGGTCATACTCTCCTTCATAAACATTAATACCCCCGGCTATATTTACAAACCAATTATCAAAAAAACGATTAGTTTCGTAAGTCTTATGATGCAAAATACCAGATTCTTGGTTATCCGTTTTTCTGTTGAGCTATACCACATACAGACAACAGACTTAAAGCTATTGAAATAATTTCTCTTTTCATTTATTATCCATATTAATTAAAAACATATAAAACTGCTATTCATTACTCTTTATCAGTTAGCTTCATCTTGTATCCCGGAGTAAATTTCACCACTTTTCTAGCGGGAATCACCATATTCTCCCCGGTAGATGGATTCAACACATTTCGTGCTTTACGCATTTTTATAGCAAATGTACCAAATCCAACTAAAGTCACACTCTCTTCACGAAGTATAGCCTCAACCATAGCATTCATAACAACCTCTACAATAGCAGAAGCTTCTTTTGCATTCAGGTTACCCCTCAATGCCACTTTTTTAATCAAATCATGCTTATTCATTTTAAACAAATTAAATATTGACCATAAAAATAAAGATGATATTATAATTTGGCTGCAAATTAAAGGATATAAACAATATCCACTATTACTTAATTCCCCCAATTGATTCACTTTATGCGACACAATATGATAACAAGAAATTTTAATGTAGTTTTATCAACGATTAAAGTACTATGATAACTAAAAAAACTATCTTTGTTTTCATTCAATAACCAGATATAAATAAAACACCTTATTACTATGATCGTACAGGATTTAAATTTTGATCAAACAGTCGCCATGGCAAAAGCCAAAGCGGAAAGCATGATACAAAACGGACTTTATTCACGTTTCGGGTTATCCGAAAAAGAGAGACTGGACAAAGCCCTTCTAGGCTGTATCGGAGAGTTGGCATTCCAAAAACACCTGAAAAATCTGGGAATCCCATTCGAATTGGACCAGACAGATTTCCAATCCCATCACTCCGATGAATTTGACGTAAAAGTAAACGGTGCCAAAATTGATATCAAAGTAGCAAAGAAAACAACTGCCAACCCTCCAACCGACAATTGGACCTATGGTTATCCACAAGAGCAGCACCCCGAAACCAAAGATTACGTCGTTGTAGGTTGGGTAGACTTCAACAGAAAAGAAGTTGGCTTTTATGGTTGGATCAGAGGAAAGCAAATAGTGGAATTTAAAGTTGTCACCCAAAATTCTTATGCCAAGTATCCCTATCTGACACCTAACCATGAATTCAAATGGGGATATCTCACCAAGGATTTGAATGAGATTTTGAAGTAAAACGATTAAATTATCCTTGAAAAAGACTCTTCATTGAAGTTTTTTCATTTTTCTTCAGAAATTCGTAGGGTATTCTCCGTTTGAACGATCTTATATACAGAAAGCAAACTATTATTCACCCTTTAAACTCTGAAAAAGATGAAAACGCAATGGATAAGATCAATCGGATGTATACTGGCAGTTTTGATTCTGTCGGGTATCATGCCACTGGCTGCACAGGACAATGCGGAAAGATACACCACGATCAGTGGAGTGGTCAAAGACAAACTCAACAAAAAGAAACTGGAGTATGTCAATGTATCGATACCGGGAAGCAGTGTCGGTACCGTCACCAACGCAGACGGTGAGTTTACTCTAAAGATTCCCGAGTCGGTTCAGGCCAAAGACATTGAAGCCTCACATGTAGGTTACCTCAATTCCCGTATCCCTTTAAAAGAAGAAAATCCCACAGAACGGATTGTCTGGCTCACTCCTTATGCCAACCTGCTTAGTGAAATCCTGGTAAGAGCCAGAGATCCACGCAGCATTGTGGAAGAAGCACTTCGCAAGATTCCGGCCAATTATAGTCCCCAGAGCAACATGCTCACAGGATTCTACAGGGAATTGGCTCAAAAAGGGCGTCGCTATATCAATATTTCAGAGGCTGTAATCGATATTTATAAAACGCCCTACAATGAAACTGCCGAACACGATCGGGTTCAGATTTACAGAGGACGCAGACTGTTGAGCCAAAAACAGAGTGACACACTGGCTGTAAAATTACTCGGAGGCCCCAATATGGCCATTTATATGGATATAGTAAAGAACCCGGACTGCCTGTTGGCTCAAGAAGACCTATTGTTCTACGAATTTCGAATGGAAGACCCGACCAGCATTGACGACCGATCCCAGTATGTCATCAGCTTCCGTCCAAGAGTAAAATTATCCTATCCCTTATGCTATGGTACACTCTACATCGATAAAGAGCGACTGTCATTCACACGCGCCGAGTTTAACCTCAGCATGGATGATAAGAATAAAGCCACTCAAGCTATCTTAAGAAAAAAACCATTCGGATTGCGTTTCAAACCGGTAGAAGTATCATACCTGATATCATACAAAAACCTGGGAGGGATCACTTACCTGAGTTATATCCGGAACAATATCCGCTTTAAGTGTGACTGGAAGCGTAAACTGTTTTCTACCAACTATACCATCTTATCGGAAATGGTGGTTACGGACAGGAAAGAAAACAATATTACAGCTATTCCATATAAAGCAGCATTCAAACAAAATCATGTATTCTCAGACAAAGTGGATAACTTTACCAGTGACAACTTTTGGGGAGGCTATAATATCATAGAGCCTACAGAGTCATTGGAGCATGCAGTAAACAAATTAAAAAAACAGCAGAAGCAGTAATCACTTTTTATAGTATCTTTGACGAACTCTAACTCCCGATATATCCCCCAATATGCTGAACGACGTATTTATACTTACTCAAATAAAAGAAGGCAATATAAAGGCGTTTGAAACATTATTCCGCCAATATTATACTCCGCTTCGCCTATACGCCGCCAGCATAACGGGTGAACCGGACGTAGCCGAAGAAATCGTCGAAGAATTGTTCTATGTATTCTGGAAGGATCGGGAAAAACTTGAGATTTTTCATTCTGTCAAGAACTATCTCTATCGGTCTGTACGTAACCGCTCTATCCAGTATTGCGAACATCAGGATGTCAGAAGGCGCTATCAGGATGCGATTTTATCCGTTCCGGTAAATATAGCTTCACCCGATCCGCAAGAGCAGATTGAGTACAAAGAACTGCAACAAATTATAAACCGAACCCTTGAGAAACTACCGGAGCGCCGTTTGCATATCTTCCGACTACACCACACAGAAGGAAAAAAGTATTCGGAAATAGCCTCTCTCCTCTCACTATCGGTAAAAACTGTAGAGAAAGAAATGACCCGGGCACTCCGGACTTTACGAAAAGAAATTGAGAATTATATCCAGATATCATGAATCGAATCGAAAAAAACAAGACCCAAACCGATCAGGCGTGGAATAAATTACACAATCGCCTGGAGACAGACGGACTGTTACCAACGGTGACAGAACGTCGTTTTGCCACACGTCCGACCGCATGGATCGGCATAGCAGCCATTGTAGCTATTATAAGCCTATGTGTTTACCTGCCTACGGTGTTACGGACCGACCGCCATCTTTCCGGCGGTGAACTATTAGTCAAAGCAAACAAAGAAGAGAGCATACTGGTCACCACGCTTGAGGATGGTTCCGTTGTCTATCTGTCAGAGCAGACTTCACTGGAATATCCCAAACATTTTTCTAAAAAAAGAAGAGAAGTGAGTTTGAAAGGAAACGCCCTTTTTGACATAGCGGGCAATCGTGCACGTCCTTTCTTCATCGAAACCGGAAAAGTACAGATCGAGGTGATAGGTACCGCCTTTCATGTGAGAAACAGTGGCAACTCTCCATTCGAATTAGCAGTTCAGAGAGGTGAGGTAAAAGTTACTCAAAAGCAGAATGGCCAGGAAATACATGTCAAGGCCGGAGAGACCGCTACTTTATTGGGTGATGAATGGCAGTTGACTGTGACCGAGAATTCCGAACAGTTTACCCGATACATGCAAAATATGCGTTTCAAAGACGAACAGTTGGATCACATCCTGCATGCCATCAACCTTCGCCAGACGGAAATACATCTGCAAAGTTCCCCGGAACTGGGGAAACATGTACTGACGGTTTCGTTCTCAGAGGATTCTCCTGAGAAAATGGCCGAGCTAATCGGCCTTGCACTGAACCTGAAGTGCACACGCAATCAAAACATAATCACCCTCTCCGAGTAATCCCGGAATCAAAACCCAAAAACAATGAAAGCCTCGAAAAGTCTCTGCCTGCAATGCCTGTTCACCTGTCTGCTATTATTCATAGCAGCCCGGGTAAAGGCGGATGACTCCGGTATACTCGATCGTATCATCCGGTTACCGAAAAGTGAAATGACCGTTTATAAACTACTTTCTAAAATAACGGAAGAGACAGGATACCTGTTCATCTACGACAGCAAACTGGTTGACAATGAACGTACGGTAAAGTTGAAAGGTGGAAAACAGACCGTACGCCAAGCCATTTACAGTATAATTGGTAATGACAATCTTAAACTACGTTCGGTAGACAAACACATCATCATTTATCGACCGGAAACGACATTAAGTATAAGTAAGGAAGAAGGTTTATGCAGAGACAGCACACTCTCATTCACTCTTGAAGGAACATTAATAGACCAGCTATCCAGAGAGCCGATCCCCTATGCTACCGTAGGTGCCGAGGGTTCCTCCATCGGTAGTGTCACCAATCAAAACGGGAGTTTCAGGCTTCATCTGCCCGATTCCCTCCGAAACGGCCGGATTCGCTTTTCACATCTGGGCTACGTACCGCAAACCACGGATGCATCCCTACTTGCCGGACGAAACGGAACTTTTGCTCTGGAGCCTAAGGTAATTCCCCTGCAAGAGGTTATTGTACGCATTGTCAATCCGGTGCGTCTATTGAGAGAGATGCTGCAATTCAGAAAAAAGAATTATTCCAAAGTCCCTGTCTATCTGACCTCTTTCTATAGGGAAGGTATCGAGCAAAAGAACCGGTTTGTCAGCCTGACTGAGGGAATATTCAAGATATATAAGGCTTCGTCAAGTACCCCGGAAAAGACCGACCAGGTAAAGTTGTTGAAAATGCGCCGTATCACTAACCAAGCTGTAAAGGATACCTTAATTGCTAAAATGAAATCGGGTATTCATGCCAGCATCGAGTTAGACCTAATCAAAAGTTTGCCGGATTTTCTGCTTCCGGACTCCAAAGAATGTGTCTATGTCTACACTTCCAGCGACCTTGCTGTTATCGATAACCGGCTTGCCCATGTAGTCTCCTTTGAACAGCGTCCAAGTATCAAGTATCCCTATTATTGCGGTGAACTCTACATCGACTCGGAAAACAGCGCCCTGCTCCGGGCACGATTCGAGTTGACTCCGCGGTATATACATAAAGCAGCCAACATGCTGGTTGAGAAAAGAAGCCGCAACATCCGGATTATTCCCCAAAAGGTGGTTTATACCGTATCCTATAAACCTTGGAAACAGACATATTACATCCACCATGTACGCGGAGACTTACACTTTAAAATAAAACAAAAGAACAAATGGCTCAACAATACCATCCTACATACATGGTTTGAAATGGTCACCTGCAAGATAGAAACGGATAATGTCAGCCGTTTCGACCATAATGAGCGGTTGTCCGTACATACCATCTTTGCGGAAACTCCATTTGTATACGACAAAAGCTTTTGGGAAGATTTCAATGTAATTCCTCCTGAAAAAGAGTTGAGTGAAGCCATAGAGAAGATTTCATCGAAAATCGAAGAGACAGAAAATTAAAGCAATTGCCGACACTGTTTATTTCTTCAAGTTCACTCCCCTTTCGGCAATATATACTCCGCTCAGAATCAGTGCCGATCCCAATAAAGCAACTATTGTGATGGTTTCGTCGATCACAATGGCAGAGGTCAGCAAAGTAATAAGGGGAACTACATAAATATAACTGGTGGCACAAACCACTCCCAATTGTTTCACTGCCGTATTCCACATAATATAGCACAGCATCGAAGCAATCACCCCCAGAAAAAGCAGATTTAGAGCGACAACGGGCCGGAACAGGATATGTATATCCGTCTGTAAAGGATACACTAAGAATAGGGGTAAAAGAGTCACCAAACCATAAAAGAAAACTTTCCGTGTAATGAACAATGTCGGATAATGAGTATTCATCCTCCTGAGAAGCAAGCAATAAAAAGCCCACATTAATGCAGCTATCAAGGTCAGAATATCACCGGCCGGACTAAGCTGCAAAATGAAACTACCATTAAACACAACCAGTCCCACTCCGATAAGCGCCATCAGAGAACCGCCTATCAGACGTGCTTTTAATTTATCACCCTTATAGAAAAAGGGTGCCAACAGTGCAGTCAGAATAGGAGTCGTACAGATAATCAACGATACATTGGAAGCAAGCGTCATACCCAATGCCGTATTTTCGGCTACAAAATAGAGCGAACCTCCACATAGTCCGAGTCCTACAAACCGCAGTTCGTCCTGCCAACTCTTAGCCAGCAACACACGAGGAGAGAAAAACCAGATGCAAATATATGCCAATAAAAAACGGTAGAATAAAATATCGACAGGTGACAGGCCATATTTTATTAAAACTTTAGTAGCAACGAAAGTTGTTCCCCATATCATTACTGTCACCGCTGCCATCACATGATACCATCCGACCGTTCTCTGAGTTGTTTTCATATTCTTCTATAAATTTTCTCCGCAAAGATAAGGATTGCAGCCGGAAGAAAGTCGTATCTTTGCCACTCATTTCTTATTAAATAATATCATGCAAGGAATCAAGAATCTGACTCAAGGTCCTATCAATAAACAATTGTTTAACCTGGCGATGCCCATTATGGCCACCTCGTTTATCCAAATGGCATATAGCCTGACAGATATGGCTTGGGTAGGGCGTTTGGGGAGTGAAGCCGTCGCCGCCGTCGGTTCGGTAGGTATCCTGACCTGGATGTCGGGTTCCATTTCCTTACTGAACAAAGTAGGTTCCGAGGTCAGTGTAGGTCAGTCCATCGGAGCACAAAATCATGAAGATGCCCGTAATTTCGCCTCACACAACATTACTATCGCCCTTATTATTTCACTTTGCTGGGGTGGACTGCTTTTCCTGCTTGCACGTCCCATCATCGGTATCTACGAACTGGAAGCACATATCACCGAAAATGCAATCGCTTATCTGCGCATAATCTCTACCGGATTACCTTTCATTTTTCTTTCGGCAGCCTTTACCGGTATTTATAATGCCGCCGGAAGAAGTAAGATACCATTCTACATCAGTGGTACCGGATTGGTATTGAATATCCTCCTCGATCCCCTTTTCATCTTCGGTTTCGGGCTGGGTACCAACGGAGCAGCCTATGCTACTTGGATTTCGCAAGCAGCAGTATTCGGCATTTTTATCTATCAATTACGTTGCAGAGACGCTTTACTGGGACGATTCTCTTTCTTTACCCGGTTAAAGAAAAAATATACCCATCGTATCCTTAAATTAGGTTTACCGGTAGCTACCCTTAACACCTTATTTGCTTTCGTCAATATGTTCCTTTGCCGTACAGCATCCGAACAAGGAGGGCACATCGGATTGATGACCTTTACCACCGGAGGGCAAATTGAGGCTATCACCTGGAATACATCACAAGGATTCTCTACTGCCTTAAGCGCATTCATTGCCCAGAACTATGCAGCCGGACGAACAGACCGTGTGATCAAATCGTGGCATACGACTTTGTTGATGACTTCAATTTTCGGTACGCTCTGCACCCTGCTTTTTGTATTTTTCGGAAACGAAATCTTTGCTCTCTTTGTTCCCGAACAAGCCGCTTATGAAGCAGGAGGCGTGTTTCTCCGCATCGACGGTTATTCACAACTCTTTATGATGCTCGAGATCACGACACAAGGTGTATTCTACGGTATCGGACGCACCATTCCACCTGCCATTATCAGCATCACCTGCAACTACATGCGTATTCCGCTCGCCATTCTGTTTGTCCGCATGGGCATGGGAGTAGAAGGTATCTGGTGGGCTGTTTGCGTCACTACTGTTGCCAAAGGGCTTATTCTGGCCGGTTGGTTTGCATTGATTAAACGGAAAGTGTTGTCGCGCCCGATACTCTGAAAAGAAAAAGCATAGCTTAGACAACAAAAGCACATATCTTCTTGTTTTTTTTACAAGGTAAATGACAGGCAAAACAAATAATCTGTATATTTGCCACGTTTTTATAAAATGGAAGTATCCATTTAATTATTAACTATATAAAAAGAGCTTAATTATGAAGAAAATTAAATTTATGGCTTTGTTTCTAAGCATGGCGCTTGTTTTCGGAAGTTGTGGAAGCATGAATAATACAGCTAAGGGTGGTGTCATCGGCGGTGGTTCGGGAGCGGCCCTGGGAGCTATTATCGGTGGTATTGCCGGTAAAGGAAAAGGTGCCGCTATCGGTGCTGCAGTAGGTACTGCCGTAGGTGCCGGAGCAGGTGTTCTCATTGGTCGTAAGATGGACAAGAAAGCTGCTGAGGCTGCAAAGATCAAAGACGCACAAGTAGAACAAGTTACTGATAACAATGGTCTGGCTGCCGTAAAGGTAACTTTCCCCTCAGGTATACTTTTTGCATTCAACTCTTCTGCACTAAGTGCAGCATCTAAACAATCATTGGCTGAATTTGCCAATATCCTGAAAGAAGATCCGACAGTCGATGTAGCCATTATCGGTCATACCGATAAAGTAGGCAGCTACGAAGCTAACCAGAAAGTATCGGCCAACCGTGCATACGCCGTTGAAAATTATCTTCAGGCATGTGGCGTTAAACCTTACCAATTCAAAAAGGTGGAAGGTGTAGGCTACTCACAATACAACGAGTCGGAAACACCGGAACAAAACCGTCGTGTAGAAATATTTATGTACGCCAGTGAACAGATGATTAAAAACGCTGAAGCCGGTAAATAACGATTTCATAATACACCCCCAGGTGTTTTATGCCATGTGCCAATATACTGTTTACTCCTTCATACAAAAAGGATGGTAAGTCAGTATATTGGCACATTCGTATAACCAACAAGATCACACACAATGAAACTCCGGAAACCCTTTCGCATTCTGCGCAATCTGATCCTTTTTTTCTTTATCTCCTCGATCGGTGCCGTCATTTTCTATCGATTCGTGCCGGTATATGTCACTCCACTTATGATTATCCGCTCTGTCCAGCAACTCGTTTCGGGAGAAAAAGTGGTATGCAAGCATACGTGGGTACCATTTGATAAAATCTCTCCCAGCCTGCCCATGGCGGTGATTGCTTCGGAGGATAACCGCTTTGCCTCTCACAACGGATTCGACATGATAGAAATCAAAAAAGCGATGAAGGAAAACGAAACCCGGAAAAAGAAACGGGGTGCCAGTAACATCAGCCAGCAGACAGCGAAAAACGTCTTTCTTTGGCCACAATCTTTGTGGATACGAAAAGGATTTGAGGTCTACTTTACATTTCTGATTGAAACTTGCTGGTCGAAAGAACGGATTATGGAAGTATATCTAAACTCCATCGAGATGGGTAAAGGTATTTACGGTGCTCAGGCAACCGCTAAATATAAATTTAAAACGACAGCTGCCAAACTGACCCGGGGACAGTGTGCCCTGATCGCAGCAACTTTACCAAATCCAATACGATTCGACTCGGCACACCCCTCACCTTATATCAAACGACGCCAAGGACAAATTCTGCGACTGATGAATCTGGTTCCGAAGTTCCCTCCTGTTGATAAGGAAAAAGCGAAAGGACAAGATACAAAAAAACAAAAGAATAAGAAAAAGAAGAAATAACAACTTCGCCAAACCGCCCCGATAATGTGAGGATAATATAGAAAAAAGAGGCCACTTCTGCAAAAAGCAGAAGCAGCCCCGGAGATTTATGTAAAACAGAAAATTACTGTTGAGGACCTGTACCAAAAGCCGGTGCCTCTTTATCATACCAGACACGTTCTTTGCTTAACGTCACAGGTGAATTACTCATCTCACCTTCATACGTATAGCCCTGTGCCTGATAGGCTGCAATTGTAATGTCACGGAGCAAATCAGAATCAAGAGGTTTGCTTACCGGGAAACGTCGAGGAATAACGTACTGGTCACCCAATAACGGATCAAAATCCTGATATGGCAACAAGGTACTGTTCTTCATTGGCACTCCCGAACGACGGGCGGTAACAAACATGTCCATCGGAAGCATCAGATAGTGAATATATTGCTGAATATAAACTTTCTCAAGGTCTTTACTCAAATCACCTGTCAGATGGTATGCATCATGTGACAGCATTTCATCAATCATGCCTTCTTTCAGGCTGATTGTCTTATCGTGTACATCGCCTGTGTAGGTTTTATCATAATAAGGAATATGATTCTTAGCGGAAACAAAATCATAACCACGAACAGACATCTCGACACCTGCACTCAAATACTGTTGTGCGGTCATCGGCAGATTGGCACCCAATAATTTGAATTCCGCCAGCAGGAGGTTGGTTTCACCTGCAGAGAAGTACAGTCCGTACCAGCCGTATTCTTCTTTATCCTGTACGGGAGCTACATCGGGAACATCGGGGAATGTGTAAATCAACAGACCTTTAATATTTTCGGTATTCCGGTAGGCAATCGGAGTATAGGTCTTTTTCGCACCGTCTTTGCTCAGCAAATAGAACAACTCGTTATTGGGGTCGAAATAGTCTTTGTACTCTTCCTTTTTATTGATATCCACTTGACAAGGAACTCCATAATAGCGTACCCAAGGCTCTCCGGGAGCTTTCCAGCTCTCAAAGTGTTTCTTTCCGTCCGCATCGACCGTATAGTTCACATTGGCTTCTACATAAGACGGTAAAGCTCTTTTTTGATCAAAGAAACCTTGAACTACATTAGAGTTGTAATCGTTCTTCTGGAAAAAGTAAAACAAACGAGGGTCACGATTGCTCACCATAAAATCGATTAACTGCTTAGTTCCCGCACCAACGGAAATATCATTGTTCCAGTTATTGTCTCTTTTACCTTTATTGAAAACAAAATCATCGTCAAGAGTTAAAATAAGACCGGCCGGATTCTGGGCAGCCTCATTCACAATGGCAATTGCACGAGCCTTGTCTTTATTAATCAGGCGTGCAGCAATTCTGAGTTTCAATGAGTTTGCCAGTTTAGCCCATTTATCAAGTTTTCCTCTATAAATAAAATCCTGCGCACCAAGCACGTCTTGCGGATTGTTCTCTCTCAGATAGTTAATTGTCTCGTCAAGCTGTTTCAGCCAGAGTTCGAACAATTCTTCCTGCGTATCGTATTTCGGAGTCAGAGTCCCACCATAACGGGCCATTTCTGCCTCTGAATATTGACGGGATCCATACATATCCGAGTCTTCAAGTCCCAAGTACACCAGCATCGGATTACATAAATAAGCAATATATTCGTATTTTGCTTTTTCATCATCCGACATCAGACTGATCTGATGCTTTATTTCATTCGTATAACGAAGCACCTCGTTGACCTGATAGCCACAGCCGGTCTGAGTTACCATATTCAATTTGCTGGAGTTTCCACCTCCTGAGGCAGTTGCCTGCACCCAGGTAGACATTGCATCGAAACCAGCAAACCACTGAAGATAATCGGCCGGCTGAAAACTCATGGCACATTGAGTAAATAAATAGCGTACGTTCGGTTTTGAGACTGTGGAGGGATTGGTATTCTGTCCGGCAAATTCGTCTTTACAAGACGACATCAGGAAGCCTGTACCTACAACAGCCACAGCTGCCATATATAGATATTTTTTCATCATTTGTTTCATACTAAATATCACATTAAAGGTTTAGAAATCTACATTAATAGTCATCATATAATTAGCTGTGTAAGGTTCATAGCCACGGATACGGAACTCAGAAGCCGTATTACCACGAACACTCTCAGGATTCAGATGGTTAGGCAACGAGTTATACAGATATCCCAGATTACGTGCAGAGAAGCTCAATCCCAATCCCTGAGCACCAAACTTACTTGCCACTGATTTCGGGAAGCGATACGATAAGGTGATCTCGCGCAAAGCAATATAGTTCAACTCGTGTACCCAAGTGTCGAATATCGTATTCTGTCCCCAGGCCGCACGGTTTACATGATAAGTTCCGGCATGTGTGGGTTCCAGTTTCCCTTCTGCCACCAACTGTTTGTAGGACATACCGCTTACATCCATTTTCGTTCCGTCTACAAGTGTTGCGAACGTACCATTCTTAAATACTCCGTCGGGGATAACACCATCGCCATAAGAGATTCCTTTACTGTCACCGTACTGGCTGGTCCAAGACAAACCACCATGTTCGGGATCACGCCATTTTAAAGAACTCTTGATCCATCCGGCCTGTGTACCATACAAGTTAGAGTAAGAAGCTACCAATCCTCCAAAACGCATGTCAGTAGCAATATGCAGGCTCAAATTTTTCCAAGACAGAGTAGTAGATAAAGAGCCTAAAAAGTCGGGAGTCATTTTACCCACTTCCTGTACTTTTCCGCTACGTGCTTCGTAAGCTCCCCGCCAACTGTCGTCCCACTCCAACAATGTTTCTCCTTTTTCATTTTTAGCCGGAAGAATGTCGGACATCAATAATCCGTAGTCACCACCTACTTTGGCAACCGAACCGATATGGTAATCGTAATCATTAGCATAGCCGCTCAATGCGATGTAGTCTGCTACATTTTCATGTAATGAGATAATAGTATTTTTATTCTTTGTATATGTCATTGCGACATCCCACTGCCAGTCTTTATTTTTGTACGGAGTGGCGTTTACAGCAATTTCAATACCTTTATTCTGAATATTACCAGCATTTATCAACTGAGTGTTCACACCCGAAATAGCAGGAACCTCAATCGACATGATCTGGTCTCTCGTATTTTCTTTATAATAAGTAAAGTCAAAGTTCAAACGGCTGTCAAACAAACGTAAATCCAAACCAACTTCCCAGGCATTCTTACGCTCCGGTTTCAGCTTCAAACTCTTCATTGTCTTATCGAGAGTGTTCACATAGATATTGCCATCATACATTTCTTTAGTTTCAAAGCCATATACCGAGTTCACATAATAGGGATCGGTATCGTTACCGACCTGTGCCCACGATCCGCGTACTTTAGCAAATGTAATCCAATGCGGCAAATCGAATGTTTCATTGAGCAGCCATGAACCGGATACTGACGGGTAGAAGTAAGAATATGTACCCATCCCGTTTTGATATACCAAAGAAGACGACCAGTCATTACGTCCTGTTACATCTAAATAAACCTGATTTTTCCATCCCAGATTCAAAGCAAAGACAGCAGACATCATTCTCTTTGTATTTGAAATGCTCGCTTCCGACTTTTTAGGGTTCTTTGAGTTGTCGACAAACCATTGTCCCGGTACTACCATACCGCCATCTGTATATACTTTATATGCTTCCGAACGACTTGTATAGTATTCATATCGTGCGAAACCACCTACGCTAAAATCTTGTATCTGCTTATTGACAGTAAATGTTCCGCCAAAGGTAGCCTGCTCTTTTGTGGTTTGCCCCATAGTATACTTACCGCCTTCATTTGCATATCCACTACCCAGTTGTTTTTCTTCAAACTTAGTGTAATAGTAATTCATATTGGCATCGGCTTTAAATCTCAGCCAATCCAGAATCTGCACATTCACTTCCATTTGGGGACGAACCACAGTCTCTTTCTGGGAATAATCGTATTTATCGATCATAAAAAACAAATCACGTCCCGGAACTGAACCATACTTGTCACCATAACTTGTAGATGCCAGTCCACCATGCTCACCCAGATATTTATCGCGGAAATAATTCACATCCAGCATCGGAGTCATAATGGTTCCGTTCGGATTGACAAAACGCTCTCCTACTGTTCGCGGAGAATTCTTCGGATTTGAGTTGGTGAAACTCATAGCAGCCGAAACTTCCACCCGATCACTGATTTTATGCGAACCTTTCAATAAAAACGAATAACGCTCAAATGTATTCTTTTCGCTGGTAGATCTTGCTTTCTTATAAGAAAGAGAAGTGTAATACGATGTTTTATCATTGCCACCGCGAATAGCCACATTCGTATTGGAGTTCAGCCCCAATTGATACAAATCCAGCATGTTGTTTTTATGGGGCGAATAATTGGTCCAGGTACCATCATAGTTGCGGATCGGCTGACCATCGTATTTAGGTCCCCATCCATAACTGCCTGCGCCTATTAGTGTCCGGTCTCCTTTATCATCGAGTTTGAACTGAAAAGGATCCCATACAGAACCATTGTTGTCCGTGTCTTTCCAGCCAGGCATCAACCCCACCCCATATTCAGTCTGGATATCCGGTGTCCGGTAAGCATGATCGATACCAAATGTTTGTGATACAGAAACTCCGAAGCCTTTGAAGCCTTTTCCCGATTTGGTGGTAATCACCACAGCTCCGTTCAGACCACGTGAACCGTAAAGGGCAGTCGCAGCAGCACCTTTCAGGACCGAAACTGTCTCAAAGTCATCCGGATTGAGGTTCTTCAGTTCATTACCATAGTCATTGGCATTATTGTTTCCGGCATCCCAGTCCATTGTGGTATTTCCCGAAGTCGAGTTATCGAGAATAACTCCGTCGATCACATAAATCGGCTGATTGTTTCCTTTCAAAGTAGAAGCACCACGAATCTGAATCTTCGTCGCTCCGAACATACCTCCGTCTGACTGACGGATCTCGACACCCGCTACTTTTCCTTGTAAGGCGGCTACCGGAGAAATCGTATTGGCAGCTTTCAGGTCATCGCCTTTGACCTCGGTCACTGCATACCCCAAAGCTTTCTGTTCACGCTTCAACCCTAAGGCTGTCACCACTACTTCGTCCAGTATCTGGGTATCTTCTTGAAGCACAACATTAATAACAGTTTTACCGCTTACTTTTACATCCTGTTTCTTCATGCCGATGTAAGAAAACTCCAGAACTCCGTCTGCAGGAACATTAGATAAAGTGTAATTGCCATCAACATCTGTCACTGTACCGATCGATGAACCTTTAACAAGTACACTCCCTCCGATAATCGGTTCACCGGTCCCATCTTTTACAATTCCTTTCACTGTTATATTCTGCGCAAAAGCAGTAACAGACAAAAAAGATAGAACAAGCACTAACACCTTTTTCATCAATCTCACATTGATAATTTTCGAGTTATTCATTCATTTTTCTTTTTTAGTTAAACAATATGTGTTAATTTAGGTTATAATAATGGCTATAGTTCTCTTAGAACTTAGTTATTCTTGAAAAATGTAAATTATATACAATATTAAATACTTTATTACGCTGTAATTTTACATTTGTCAATCAGATTTAGTTGTATATTTTAAAATAAGGAGTTGCCAATCTTATTTCGCGGAGTAAAGATAGATATAAAGTATCAAAATACAATAAATATACTATAATATTTTTAAATGCTAATTTCTACTTTTTTTTCTTCGCTATTCACCACCTCTCAGAATCCCTTTAAAAGTGCTTGTAATGCGTTTTAGAACTGAGTTCTAAGAGAACTTGGTTGATCTGTTTATATATCCATTCCAAAGGGATTTGAAAGATATGTGTCATTTCTCAAATTAACTATATACACGAGGTTTGATCACTATTTACAAGTAAAAGTTCCATCCAGATTTAGAAAACCAGAAACAATTTCTTATCCTTTTCTGAATATAAAACCAATATTTATTTACTATCTACGAAAAAGAGTCGGTAGATTTCTACCGAAACAAGATATTACAAATGTCATATACAAACCAAGCCTTATATGATAACTGCGGTGGCAGTCGAAATAAAAAGAAAAGCAAATAAGACGGGGAACGAAGCACCGGGCTCCGGACATCGAAACACCGGGATAAAAATAGCGGAAAGCCGGGCTTCAGGAAGCAGAGAACCGGACTTTGGAATGGCGCTAAAAAACAAAGACCGCTCCGATTTACACCGGAAACGGCCTTTATCCACTCTATAACAATACAACTTTTAAAACGTTATGCCGGTTCTTCACATCTTTCTACATAAGCCAAAGCATCACCTTTATTGACCAAAGCACCTTGCTTGGCACATACCTCAATGATGCGTCCACTAAAATTAGCCAATACTCTATCATAAGTGTTCCATGGAGTGGCAATATAACAAAATACATCATCCGGTTCATATTTATGCCCTACTTCCGGAGGCATGGAGGGCGATTCAACATCTATTTCCCAGATAATCCTACCCTTTTCCATCGCAGTGATTGGCTCTGCCTTGGCACGCTTCATCCTTTTCACATCTTCTTCTGAGAAACCTTGTTTGGCCAATGCCGCATCCTTGGCACGTTGCAGGTCTTCTTCAAACCTCTTCTTGGCTACTCCCGATTTATAATCACGATACTGCCTGTCATGCATGGCCAGTTCAAACAGTTCTTCATCATCGGGCCCGGACTCCCAACCATTCTCCTGCATCTCTTTACGATATTCATCAAGCTGGTCGGGATAGTTCTTCTGCGGATCTTCATCTGTAAATTCGTACCCCTTCTCTTTGGCCAATGCTACAATTTCCGGATCCAACGGACCGGGTAAACGACCGCTTTTACCCAGAATCATCCCCCAGGTATTATTGTCTATCATGCTCCAGCGTTCCTCACCTTTCACACGTGCCATTACATTCATTAATGCCACATTTTTCACATACTGGCTGAATGGAGTTACCAGTGGAGGATAACCTAACTTAGGCCATACGTATTCCACTTCATCGAACAACATCACAAGCAGATCGTCAATGCTGAGTTCAGGCTGATTATTACTCTTTAATATCATATTAATACCGGCATGCACACCTTTCAAATCGGCCATCATAGACCCCATCATTCCTCCGGGCAAGCCACATTTCAGCAATAAGGAAGACATATGTTTGTTGGTCGGGTCCATAAAGTAACCAAGGAAATCATCGATGAACTCCTGTGTCATGGCACGCGCCTTCATATAGGCTTTCATATTAATTTCAGGTACACAAAAACCGGCATCTTTCAACATGGCCTGTACAGAGATCACGTCCGGATGAACTTTTCCCCAGGACATAGGTTCCATGGCTACATCAATAATATCAGCACCATTCTCACAAACTTCAAGAATGGAAGCCATTGACAATCCGGGCCCGCTATGGCCATGATATTGAATCAACACTTCGGGATGACGTTCCTTAATGGCTTTTGTCAATTGTCCTAACATAGCAGGACGTCCGACACCTGCCATATCCTTCAGACAAATCTCGGGAGCACCGGCCTCAATCAGCTTATCAGCAATAGCCGTGTAATATTCTACTGTATGTACCGGTGAAAAGGTGATGCACAAAGTTGCCTGCGGAATCATTCCTCCCTCAAGTGCATAGTGTATGGAAGGAATAATATTCCTTACTTCATTCAGCCCACAAAAGATACGGGTGATATCTACTCCCTGGGCATGCTTGACTTTGTACATCAACCGACGGACATCGGCAGGAACGGGATACATCCGTAAACCATTCAGTCCCCGGTCAAGCATGTGGGTTTGTATTCCGGCATCATTGAATGGTTTGGTAAAAGCCCGCACTGCTTTATTGGGGTTTTCACCATACAATAAATTGACTTGCTCGAACGCTCCGCCATTGGTCTCCACACGGGCAAAGCATCCCATTTCAATAATCAAAGGGGCAATTCGCACTAACTGGTCGACACGGGGTTGATACTTACCGGACGACTGCCACATATCCCGATATACGAGACTGAATTTAATTTCCTTTTTCATTGCCGTAAGTTATAAGTGATTTCACATTCATAGGTTAACTTGCTATATTACAAATATAGTGAGATATTTGACATAAAGACAAATCAGACCATCAAAAAGTTCCCATAAAAGATATGTTATATATCATATTGTCACAAAAGTAAAGGAGCAAGGAGGGGGTCCCTCACTTACTCCTTCTTTTGCACAACTAAAAAATTACACTAAATCACTACCTAAAATCAATCTTTTTATTAATGAAAAATACCTAATCAAACAAAGTCCTTCAGTTCCTGTTGCAATCTCTGACGGGTAAAAAAGATACGGCTCTTGACAGTGCCGAGTGGCAATTCTAATTTTTCGGCTATTTCACGGTATTTAAATCCGGAAACATGCATTGAAAATGGAACTTTATATTCTTTGGGCAACGCATTTACTACACGGTGCATTTCTTTCAGGTCATAGGCTCCTTCGGTACTTTCAAAACCGGAGTCCTGCGGAAGATTCAGATGGAAAAGATTATCGGTTTGGTCTACATAAGTTTGATCACGCACAATTTTACGGTAATTATTAATAAAGATGTTGCGCATGATAGTATACATCCAGCCCTTAAAATTAGTGTCTGGCATAAATTTATCTTCATTATCTAATGCTTTTAATGAGGTCTCTTGTAACAGGTCATTTGCTTCTTCGCGATTAGCAGTCAATTTATAAGCGAAGCGGAGCAACTCTTCTTGCACTCCTATTAAATCTTTTCTAAAACTTAAACTTTTCATACGTTGCGGTTTTTAAGCGGTTAATATTTCGTTTCTTTCTCGATATTGCAAGTTTAAGGCTTATTTTAGATTTCAGTAGGGTAATTTTCACCAATCTTTGGGGTAAAAACTATCAAATGATAGTTTTTGGGTGCTATTTGATAGTTTTTGGGTGTTATTTCTTAAAGAGTTAGACAGCTTTTGATAGGTTTGTTTGATAATTAATGTTTTTTATTATGTGCTTTTTGTAAATAGAGACTGAATCACATACCTTTGGATCAAGTTTAATAACGTTAAGAATCAAAAGAATTATGAACTTACTTATCATCCTGGGGATTATAATCATCCTCGTCATTATCATTGCTTCCATGTATAACTCATTGGTAAAATTGAGAAATAATCGCGAAAACGCATTTGCCGACATTGATGTACAACTGAAGCAGCGTCACGACCTTATTCCACAATTGGTAGATACAGTAAAAGGATATGCAGCTCACGAAAAAGAAACACTTGAGCGCGTCATCCAAGCCCGCAACGGAGCTGTCAGTGCCCGGACAATCGATGAAAAAATTACAGCTGAAAATCAACTTAGTTCCGCCCTCGCAGGATTGAAGATTACATTGGAAGCTTATCCGGACCTGAAGGCCAACCAAAACTTCCTTCAGCTACAGGAAGAGATTTCGGACGTAGAAAATAAGCTGGCTGCCGTACGCCGCTACTTTAATTCGGCCACAAAGGAACTGAACAATGCTGTACAGACATTCCCTTCTAACCTGATTGCCAACATGTTTGGCTTTCATAAAGAAATGATGTTCGACTTGGGCACAGAACAACGTGCCAATTTAGAAGAGGCTCCGAAAATAAAATTTTAATCCTCAGGAAAGTAAAGACACATGCAATACGTCGGAATACAGACACAACAGAGCCGGAACAATCTCCGTTCCGGTATCTTACTCATTCTCTTTCCATGCCTGGTGGCGGTATTGACTTACCTGTTCTGCTATCTGCTTATCACTTTTACCGTGGAAGACGATTATGGGCAGTACAATACACTGGCAATGACCAATCAAATGTTTATCAACCTGATTCCTTATATTATAGGAGGTGTTCTGGTTTGGTTTATCATAGCTTACTTTACCAATTCCAGTATTATCAAAGCTGCCACAGGCGCGCGTCCGCTTGAACGTAAAGAGAATAAACGTATCTACAATTTGGTAGAGAATCTCTGTATGTCGCAAGGTATGAAAATGCCCAAAATCAACATTATCGATGATGATTCACTAAACGCATACGCCAGTGGAATCAATGAACAGACCTATACAGTTACCCTATCCAAAGGTATCATTGAAAAGCTTAACGATGAAGAACTCGAAGGAGTCATCGCACATGAACTGACACATATCCGCAATCATGATGTCCGGTTATTGATTATCTCGATTGTATTTGTCGGTATCTTCTCTATGCTGGCACAAATAGCATTGCGTTCCGTCTATTACTCTTCGTGGACACGCAGTAGAAATGATAAGAATAATGGAGCCATACTTATTCTGGTTTTGGCAATGATTGTAGCTGCCATCGGTTATTTCTTCGCCACTTTGATGCGTTTCGCCATCTCACGAAAACGTGAATATATGGCTGATGCAGGTGCAGCAGAAATGACAAAGAACCCGTTGGCGCTGGCCAGTGCTCTAAGAAAAATATCCGCAGATCCCGATATAGAAGCTGTAGAACGCGAGGATGTGGCACAGTTATTCATTCAGCATCCGGGCAAACAAGCCAAAAGTGCCCTGAGCGGATTAAGCGGATTATTCGCCACCCATCCTCCTATCGAAAAGCGAATAGCTATCCTGGAACAATTCTAATAGTGCATGGCCTTTGCTGTACAAGAAAGAACACCAAAGGCCTGTCACCGCAAAATACACAGGGCTACACTGCATCAAAAGTAAACAACCGACTATCTATAAAGATGAGTTGTGTAAATCTGTGCAATCTATAGTAAAAAAAGAGTTTTGAAACTCTCTCTTTTATTCTTTGTGAAATCTGCTCCGACAAACACGAAATAATATTAAATCATTTGTACGCTTTGTACATTTTATCTCTTCCGATCGTTATCTTTATGTAAATATTCTCCTAAATAATCATTGATATGAAAACAAATAGACGTATCATGCTTCTGATATTGTTCATTGCAGGAACAGGTATCTTCACACTTCAGGCTCAAAACCGGGAAGAAAGGAAAGAGCTGAAGGAACAGACTGTAAAAGAGAAGATTGAATCGGAAAACTATCGGATCGACATAAATACGGCATACCCGCGTAGGGGACGTATGATTCCATTGACATCAATCTATTCCGTAACAATTCGGAATGATTCTGTCTTTTCACAACTACCTTACTTCGGACGCGCTTACTCTATCCCTTACGGAGGAGGACAGGGATTGATGTTCAATGCCCCAATCGATCAATACACCATGTCCATGGGAAAACGCGGAGCAGCAAAAATCAACTTTACCGCCAAAAGTCCCGAAGATCAGTTCAAATTCAGGATAACAATCTATTCCAACGGTTCATCCAGCATAGATGTCGATATGCAAAACCGTGAATCGATCAGTTTTTCAGGTGACTTGATATTGCCGGAATAAAGTCGTACCGACTTTATTCCCCCTTCAAGATAGGCAGGCAAATTTGGTACTTCACTGCCAAAGCGCGTACTACAAAAATGCAGCAGCCACTAATGACCTGCGTCAAGGCGGCATCTACCCCCAAACGATCGAGCCCCCAATAAATGACTCCACCGATAACACATGCCATGGCATAAATCTCCTTACGAAAGATCAACGGAATCTCGTTGATAAATACATCACGGATAACTCCACCGGCCGCACCGGTCATGGTTCCCATAATAATGGCTACCCAAAAGGCATATCCCAAATCGATCGTCTTGCTGATACCAACTACTGTAAACAACGCAAGACCAATGCTATCGAAAATAAAAAACGTATTGTGCATGTGGATCAAATGCTTCCGAAAAAAGATAACCCACAGCAGGGCCAGCGCCGAGCAAATTAAATAAATAGGATTCGTCATCCAGAACGGAGTGACATCCAATAAAACATCACGTATGGTACCACCGCCAATGGCTACAGCCACACCGGCTACATAAGCGCCAAACCAATCGAATTGTTTGGCAGATGCAAGACGAATACCACTAATGGCAAAAGCGAATGTTCCGATAAACTCCAGAATCTGGATAAAAGTCGGAATCTGAAAGATAGTTGGCATATATTAAGTTTTTTGTGTGCAAAGAAACAAATAATTCCGCAAGAAAGTGTAAATTTGTTCCTTGAAAATTGTAAGAAAACAAAGATGAAGATAACGATTGTTGCCGGGGCCCGCCCTAATTTTATGAAAATCGCCCCTATCACCCGGGCTATCGATGCCGCAAAGGCACAGGGTAAACGTATTTCTTATCGCCTGGTATACACGGGAGTAGAGAATGATAACAGTTTGGACGCCTCCTTATTTGCAGATCTGCACATGAAAGCTCCCGATGCCTATTTGGGAGTAAACGGCAATAACCCGACAGAACTGACTGCGGGAATCATGATCGCTTTCGAACGTGAATTGACAGAAAACCCTACGCATGTAGTCCTGGTGGTCGATGACCTCACAGCAACCATGAGTTGTGCCATCGTAGCCAAGAAACAAAACATAAAAGTAGCACATCTCGTAGCCGGTACCCGTTCATTCGACATGTCTATGCCCAAAGAGATCAACCGTATGATTACAGATGGCTTGTCCGACTACCTCTTCACAGCCGGCATGGTAGCCAACCGTAACCTAAACCAGACAGGTACGGAAAACGAAACAGTGTATTATGTAGGGAATATCCTGATCGATACGATACGTTATAATCGCAATCGACTGATAAAACCGGTATGGTTCTCTGTGCTGGGGCTGAAAGAACATGAATACATTCTGCTGACCCTCAATCGTCACGTACTGTTAAACAATAAGGAGAACTTACAGGAATTGATGGAAACATTGCTTAAAAAAGCAAATGGCATGCCCATTGTCGCACCGCTGCACACTTATGTACGCGACGCAATCAAAGCATTGGAGATCACCGCTCCCAACCTGCACATCATGCCTACACAGAGTTATCTCTCTTTCGGTTATCTGATGAATCAGGCAAAAGCCATCGTGACTGACTCGGGCAATGTAGCCGAAGAAGCCACTTTCCTGGGAATTCCCTGCATCACGCTCAATACGTTTGCCGAACATCCGGAGACCTGGCGAACAGGCACTAATGAACTGGTCGGTGAAGACCCGGCCGCATTGGGAGCCTGTATGGACAAACTGATGAACGGAGAGTGGAAACAAGGAACTTTACCCGAACGTTGGGACGGACGAACCGCAGAGCGAATTGTACAAATATTATTGGGGGAATAATACCATATTCCCCCTCCTTACAGGAGTCAAAAGATACACAAAAAAGGTTATATAGTCCTTTCAATCAAAAGGAATTTATTACCTTTGCAGTCTCACGATGAGATGAAGTGTGTATGAAACAACAATATTCTAAACTATTATTAGTAATCTTCCTTCTACTCTCTGCGCCACAGGCTTTCGCACAGTTAAAGGGAGTAATCACCGATTCTATTTCACATGAACCATTAATGTACATTTCCGTTTTCTATGAAGGGAAAGGAGTAGGTGGCATATCCAACGCTAACGGAGAATACAAGGTGGAAACCCGCAAAGGCTGGAATGAGCTGACTTTTTCTGCGGTGGGATATATCACCAAGAAAGTGAAGATTCCGGCGGGTGCCAAAGAACTCAATGTAGTACTCTCACCGGATGATGTAATGCTGGAAGAAGTGGTTGTAAAACCTAAAAAGGAGAAATATTCCCGAAAAAACAATCCGGCAGTAGAGTTTATGCGGAAGGTAATCGACCATAAAAAAGCTCAGAAGCTGGAAACCAATGACTATTACCAATACAGCAAATATCAGAAAATGAAGATGTCACTCAATGACGTGACACCCGAGAGTCTTGAGAAAGGGATCTATAAAAAGTTTTCTTTCCTAAAAGACCAGGTCGAGGTTTCGCCCGAGACTAACAAACTGATTTTGCCCATCTCCGTACAGGAAACATCTTCAAAAACCATCTACAGAAAAGATCCGGAAAGTAAAAAGACCATCATCGAAGGTATGAACTCAAATGGCGTAGAGGAATTCTTCTCTACCGGTGATATGTTGGGTACTATCCTTAATGATGTATTTGCCGATATCAATATCTACGATGACGATATCCGTCTGTTGCAACGCCGTTTTGTAAGTCCCATCGGAAGCGGGGCCATCTCTTTCTATAAATTCTACCTGATGGATACCGTGATGGTAGACAAAAACAAATGTGTACACCTCACGTTTGTTCCACAGAACCCTCAGGACTTCGGATTCACCGGACACCTGTATGTGCTGGATGATTCAACCTACGCTGTAAAAAAGTGCACCATGAATTTGCCTAAAAAAACAGGGGTAAACTTTGTGGAGAATCTGGATGTCGTGCAGCAGTACGAACAACTCCCCAATGGCAACTGGGTACTGACTGATGATGATATGACCGTAGATCTTTTAGTAATGAAAGCTATCCAGGGGATTCAGGTAAAGCGGACTACGAAATATAGCAACTATGTCTTCGAACCCATCGAGCCACGACTCTTCCGACTAAAAGGCAATGTTATCAAAGAAGCGGACATGCTCACCAAAAGTGACGAATACTGGGCCGGAGTGCGCCAAGTACCGTTAACAAAAACCGAGAGTAGCATGGATCTTTTCATGAACCGGCTGGAGCAAATTCCCGGATTCAAATATGTCATATTCGGCGCAAAAGCATTGATAGAAAATTATGTGGAAACCGGAACCAAAAAACATCCGAGCAAATTCGATTTCGGTCCGATCAATACCATGATATCGAGTAACTATGTGGACGGCACCCGATTCCGCCTCAGTGGTATGACTACAGCCAAACTGAATCCTCATTGGTTCTTTAATGGATATGGAGCCTACGGACTTAAAGACAAAAAATGGAAATATGAGGGCAATGTAACCTACTCTTTCCGTAAATGTGAATTCTTCCCCTGGGAGTTCCCGAAACACTATATCTCCGCTTCTTACCGTTATGATGTCATGTCACCGATGGATAAATTTCTCGACACGGATAAGGATAACGTATTCGTGGCCTGGAAAACCACTACTGTCGACCAGATGTCGTACGTACGGGATGCTACATTGAGATATGAAATGGAAACTCTTTCAGGCTTCTCGGTCGCAGCTATGGCACGACACCGGAAAGACACTCCGGCCGGTAAACTTCAATACATCCGTAACGATGCTGCCAAAACAATTGTTCCGGACATTACCACCGCCGAATTGGGATTGACCTTGCGTTATGCTCCGGGTGAGACTTTTGTAAACACGAAACAGCGTCGGCGTCCGGTGTCGCTGGATGCTCCCATCTTCACCCTTTCTCACACCACTGGATTCAAAGGTGTATTGGGAGGAGAGTATAATTTCAATTTGACGGAAGCAAGTATCTGGAAACGCTTCTGGCTTTCGTCTTGGGGCAAAGTAGACGTCACCCTGAAAGGTGGGGCGCAATGGAATACCGTTCCATTCCCGTTACTCATTCTGCCGGCTGCCAACCTTTCATATATTACCCAAAAAGAAACTTTCAACCTGATCAACAATATGGAGTTCCTCAACGACCGCTATGCATCGTTGGCACTGACATATGACATGAATGGCAAACTTTTCAATCGTATTCCACTAATCAAAAAATTGAAGTGGAGAGAAGTGTTCCGTTTCCGTGCCCTGTATGGTAACCTGACCGAAAAGAATAACCCGTTTAAGAGCAATAATCCGGAACTGTTCGATTTTCCGCAACGGGACGGTAGTTACACCAGTTATGTAATGGACCCGAAAGTACCCTATCTGGAAGCCAGTGTAGGTATCTACAACATCTTTAAGTTGTTACATATTGAATACGTACGCCGTCTGACCTATCTGAATCACCCCGGAATCAACAAGCAAGGTATCCGGTTTATGATTCAAGTGGTATTTTGATCTGATATCATTTACACAAATAAAAGCTAAATACGATGAATTTCACTTTACATACCCTCAATGGCATAAAGCTGTGGTTGGTACTTCTTTTACTTAGTGGCGCAATCAATGTTTGCCGAGCAGATTCTCCACGACAAACCATCAACTTTAACCGGGGATGGAAATATTGTCAGGGGGATTTCGATCATGCTGCCCGACCGGGGTTCGACGATTCAGAATGGGAGAAAATAGGACTTCCCCACTCTTTCAGTACTCCATATTTCATGTCGAAGGACTTTTATGTAGGCTACGGATGGTACCGTAAAGCTTTTCCGGTAAAAAAAGAGATTCTTGGCAAGAAAAGTTTTCTTGAATTCGATGGCGTATTTCAAGAAGCAGAGATTTTCGTCAACGGACACTTGGCAGGCACTCACAAAGGAGGATATACCGGATTTTCCATCGACATATCAGCTTACCTGAAAGAAGGGAAAAACCTGGTAGCCGTCCGGGTAAACAACTGTTGGCGCCCTGACCTTGCCCCGCGTGCAGGCGAACATGTATTTAGCGGAGGTATCTACCGGAACGTACGTCTGGTAATAAAGCCCCCCACTTACATCGATTGGTATGGCACCTGGATCACAACCCCGGACCTGGCAGAGAACAAAGGTAAATCGGGAAGCGTCCACATACGGACAGACGTATGTAATGCTTCAGGAAAAACAGACACTTACCGACTCCTGACCACCGTCGTCGATGCACAAGGCAAAGAAGTGTCTTCGGTTTCCACATCCCAAGTACTGCCGGACAATGCAACTTACACATTTGAACAACAAACCAAAGAAATTCAGGCACCTCAACTGTGGCATCCCAATCATCCGGCACTCTATAAAGTGATAAGCTCACTCTATCACGGACAAGAATTAATAGACCGTTACGAAACAGCATTCGGATTCCGCTGGTTTGAATGGACTGCAGACCGGGGATTTTTCCTGAATGGGGAGCACCTTTATTTTAAGGGAGCCAATGTTCACCAGGATCATGCCGGATGGGGAGACGCTGTAACCGAGACCGGAATGCGAAGAGATATCCGGTTAGTGAAAGAAGCCGGCTTCGATTTAATAAGAGGCTCGCACTACCCCCATTCACCGGCTTTTTCACAAGCATGCGATGAAATAGGAATGTTATTCTGGGCAGAAAACGCATTTTGGGGAATCGGAGGACACAAAGGAGACGGTTATTGGAATGCCAGTGCATACCCTGTAAACGAATCCGACAGGGCAGAATTCGAAAACAGCGTAAAAGCCCAACTGAAAGAGCTGATTCGCATCCACCGCAACCATCCTTCCATCATCGTATGGAGCATGAGTAACGAGCCTTTTTTCACAGCACCCGAGACAATCAATCCGATGCGTAAACTACTGGAAGAAACCGTCAAACTTTCCAAACAACTTGATCCTACCCGCCCGGCAGCTGTCGGTGGTGCGCAGCGTCCGCTGGGAGAGAAACGAATCGATAAGTTGGGCGACATAGCCGGATATAACGGTGACGGCAGCTACATTCCGGAGTTTCAGCAACCGGGCATGCCAACAGTAGTTTCGGAATATGGCAGTACTACAGCCGATCGTCCGGGAGAATATGATCCGGGATGGGGAGACCTGGCTAAGAATAATGCACAGAACGGTTTTCCATGGCGTAGCGGACAAGCCATCTGGTGCGCATTCGACCACGGAAGTATTGCCGGCAGTGCCCTTGGCAAAATGGGCATCATCGATTACTTCCGGATTCCCAAGCGTGCCTGGTACTGGTACCGGAATGCCTACAAAGGGATTACCCCTCCGGAATGGCCGCAAGAAGGAACACCTGCCAGCATCAGCCTGGTTGCCGACCGGACTGATAACATAAAAGCGGACGGAACGGACGATGTTATGTTATCAATAACCATCCTGGATGCAAGAGGAAAGCCGGTCAGCAATTCTCCGGCAGTTAAGCTCGACATTCTATCCGGCCCGGGAGAGTTTCCCACCGGAACCTCGATCCTGTTTGAAAAAGAGAGTGATATCCGCATACTCGACGGAAAAGCGGCTATTGAATTCCGGTCATATTATGCCGGAGAAACTGTTATCCGTGCTACTTCACCGGAACTGGAACCGGCCGAAGTAAAAATCCGATTCACCGGAAGCACTCCCTATACAGAGGCCTTCAAAGTAAAAGAACGTCCCTATACACGCTTCGAAACTCCGACAAAAACGGATAATCTGCAAACCTTCGGACCTAACAACCCGACTTTTTGCAGTTCGTCTGCCAACGGACATTCATCCGCTTTTGCAGCCGACGGAGACGAATCTACATACTGGCAAGCTTCAGAGAACGACCCGGAACGTTCCTGGACACTGGATACCGAAAAAGGATTGTCGATACGTCACATCCGAATCGCATTTCCGGATTTAGCCCTTTATCAATACAAAGTAGAGGTATCCATGGACAGAGAACACTGGTCGCTCATACCGGATCAAACCAATAATAAGCAGAACGAGAACATTCGGATGATTCAGGTTGTTCCCGGTATACAAGGACGTTTCGTACGTATCAGTTTCACAGGAGAGAAAGCTGCTATTACAGACGTACAGGTCATCGGAACGGTAATTGACTAAAATAACAGATTTATTACAAATATATGCAACCATTAGCGGAAAGACTTCGCCCAAAGACATTGGATGATTATATCGGTCAGAAACACCTTGTGGGACCGGGTGCTATCCTGCGCAAAATGATTGACGCAGGGCGTATCTCTTCATTTATTCTTTGGGGACCTCCGGGAGTGGGTAAGACCACACTTGCCCAGATCATTGCCAATAAGCTGGAAACTCCCTTCTACACCTTGAGTGCTGTCACCTCCGGGGTGAAAGATGTGCGCGAAGTGATAGATCGCGCCAAGAGCAATAAGTTTTTCACTCAATCCAGCCCTATCCTGTTTATCGATGAAATACACAGGTTCAGCAAATCCCAACAAGATTCGCTACTGGGAGCCGTCGAACATGGCACAGTCACGCTGATAGGTGCCACCACCGAAAATCCGTCTTTCGAAGTTATCCGTCCGCTCCTTTCCCGCTGTCAGCTCTACACACTGAAATCTCTGGAAAAAGAAGATTTACTGGAATTGCTGCAACGTGCCATTACTACCGACGTAGTGCTGAAAGAACGGAAAATCGAATTGAAAGAGACCGGTGCCATGCTTCGCTTTTCGGGAGGCGATGCCCGCAAATTACTGAACATACTGGAACTCGTGGTAGAATCGGAAACAGAAGAAACCGTAATCATCACTGATGACCTGGTAACAGAACGCTTGCAGCAAAACCCGCTCGCATACGATAAGGACGGTGAAATGCATTATGACATTATTTCGGCGTTTATCAAATCGATACGGGGAAGTGACCCTGATGGCGCCATCTATTGGCTGGCCCGTATGGTAGAAGGAGGCGAAGATCCGGCATTCATCGCCAGGCGCCTGGTCATCTCTGCCGCAGAAGATATCGGCCTGGCCAATCCGAACGCATTGTTATTGGCTAATGCCTGTTTTGACACATTGATGAAAATCGGCTGGCCGGAAGGAAGAATTCCACTGGCAGAAACAACGATTTATCTGGCAACAAGCCCTAAAAGCAATTCGGCCTACAATGCCATCAACGATGCACTGGCACTGGTACGCGAAACCGGTAATCTGCCTGTTCCCCTACACTTGCGCAACGCTCCCACCAAGCTGATGAAGCAGTTGGGATATGGCCAGGAGTACAAATATGCACATAATTACGAAGGCAATTTTGTAAAACAACAGTTCTTACCGGATGAAATCAAGGCCAAACAACTATGGCAACCCCAACACAATCCGGCAGAACAAAAACATGCCGAGCGAATGAAGCAACTATGGGGAAATGAAAAGAACTATTAACCATCTGCAATTGTTTTATCAGATAAAAAGTTATTCATTCAGTATTCAAGTATCTAAACTGAATACTTAACACCTAATAATTTATGAAGATAGTAGTTTTAGACGGTTATGCCGCCAACCCCGGAGATCTGAACTGGGACGAATTGAGAACTTTGGGTGAGTGTGAAATCTATGACCGCACGGCTCCCGACGAGGTACTTGAACGCTCGAAGGATGCAGAAGCGATTCTTACCAACAAGGTGATGATCACGGCAGAACACATGGCATCCTTGCCCAACCTGAAGTATATTGGCGTAATAGCCACCGGATATAACATCATCGATGTTGCCGCAGCCAAAGAGCGTGGCATTACCGTAACCAATATCCCCGCCTACAGCACTCCCTCCGTCGGACAAATGGTTTTTGCCCATATCCTGAACATCACTCAGCGAGTACAGCATTATGCCGACGAGGTTCGTCAAGGACGCTGGACTCAGAGTCAGGATTTTTGTTACTGGGATACTCCGCTTATCGAGCTGTTGGGAAAGAAGATAGGTCTTATCGGCCTGGGACAAACCGGATACAACACAGCCCGTATCGCTATCGGATTTGGTATGAAAGTGTGGGCTTATACATCTAAATCACGCCTCCAACTGCCTCCTGAAATCCGAAAAGCAGAACTCGACCAGATTTTCCGCGAATGTGATATTGTCAGCCTGCATTGCCCGCTGACGGAATCAACACGTGACCTGGTTAACACCCGTCGCCTGGAACTGATGAAGCCCAATGCCATTTTAATCAATACCAGCCGTGGTCCGCTGGTCAACGAGCATGACCTGGCAGAAGCTCTGAATAATTACAAAATCTATGCCGCCGGACTGGATGTGCTCTCCACCGAGCCACCCCGTGCCGACAATCCTTTGCTGACTGCCAGAAACTGCTTCATCACCCCACATATAGCCTGGGCTACTTCGGCTGCCCGCGAGCGCCTGATGGCTATCCTGGTCGACAACCTGAAAGCCTATATCGGCGGCAAGCCTGTGAACAACGTGGCCAAATAAAGTCAGATATCAAAAAATACAGGAATACTATCGGGGTTCAGAACATATCCCGATAGTTTCCTCAACTTTTCTTCCGCATCCATCACGGCACAAGAATAGCCGGCTACGGACATCATCGGCCAATCATGCATCGTATTGCCTACTACCAAAACCTCCCTAAGAGAAATCCCCAATCGAGCACACAGAGTAATCAGACCGTTCTTCTTACCGGCCTTACTGTCTACCACCGTCAGCAATCGTCCCTCCTGATACAATTGATACGCCTCTTCATCCAATTCGGTCAGCCACCGGACAGCTTCCCGGGTATTCGGTGCAAGCACAGCATATTTAAAGACTTTCCCCTCCCGGGTATAACGGGTCACCCTGCAACCCGGAAAACCGGCAGTCACAGGATTTGCAATCGGAACACATTCGATAGTTTCCCCGTAGCATAACAGACCTCCGTCCGCAAAAACTCCGCCCGAGAACAGGCCGAACACATTGCCAAGCCGTTTTTTAGCATGCGACACCGGTAAAGCAGTACTCAGATATAAAGGCAAACGCTTAGCCATATACTCCAATACCGAAACCGTACGGTCCGGAATCCGTCCCTGAGCATCCGTCAGCGTACCATCCACATCAAAGAAGACAGCTTCCACCTTCTTCCTTTCCGGTATGCGCCACAAAGCCCCATCCCCCATCATTCTCCTCAAGGGCGTATCGCACAAATTACTGAAAGCAATGTAACAATCACAAACTTTACGAAGGCAGAAGGGCTCAAAATCCGAAGTGGGGTCATCGTAAAAGTTTCCCATCCGTATCCCACTTCTCGGGCAAGCATACATATCCCCTTTCCGGTCGATAAAAAGTGTTTCCCTACCTCCCACACAGCCGTCCAAGCACGCCTTTGCATTTCTCCGGTCATAATCGAACAGATTGTCTATTTCACCAAAGAAACGGATATCCTCTTCCGACAGCGGCTTCCGCAATCCCTGCATGGCATTCACAAACAGGTAAACCGACGGATCCAGCAGCTGTCTCAGTTTCCAGATTTGTTCCTTTGCCGAAGGATCACCGACTGCCCCTGCACATACCCCGATGCCGGCCGCACGAAGCATCTCTACTTTGGATGCAAACTCCCCTACCCCAACCATCTCCGGGTGATAGCTCGCCCAAAACCTGAACTTAGACACATCTGCCTGCTCCGCCTCAGCCTCATCTAAAAAACAGGATACCGAAAAGGACAAATTGGTCTGGCAAGAGACTCCAATCACATGGGGCATAGCGGCCAGGCGCATGATGCCCTCTCTATAGTAGCGATGTATCATCGCTTCCCCATAAGGAATAATCAGGATACGTAATGAACCGTATTTCCACCCGCCGATACGGGAAATAAAACGGTCCAATGCTTCCTGATCTTCTGTCGTATCGGCAGACACAGACTTTCTGCCGAACGGACAATACGAACACGTATAATTGCAATGCTCCAGACTACCTCTATAATAGATACTCCGGACAGTACTCAAAGAGGACATCATTCTATTCGGATCAGGGATATACATATTCGGACATCAGTTTCCTCACGACAGGTGAAATAAATGCCTGTCCGATGTAATCGGAATAAGCCATTCCTTCCTCCGTGAGACGCACTATCCGGCCAGTCTCTTCAATCCATCCACGATCTGTGAACTCCCGGAAAAGATTCCGGTCCGGCTTCTCACCAAAACGTTTTTCATACTCCGCCAAGTCCACTCCCCGGTGATACATCAGGTTCTTTATAATGAATCTGATTTGCATCTCTTCTGTGGAAAGCAAGAAACCATTAGCGGCAGTCATAAAATCGGTAGTCCGGATATAATGGTCTATTTCATCGGCTATTGCCTGCTGACGTACAGCATAGGGAGTGGCATAGTGTAAGTTTCCCAAATAACTCCGGCCTCCCGCCCCGCAGGAAAGCATCACTTCGTCACCACACGAAAATTCCGTTTCCGTTGTTTCGCGCCTGACAAAACGGCGCATGGACGTTTGTACAAATCCTTGCCCTACCAGTAACTCACGGGCAGATTTGTAGATAGCGTAACCTATGTCATCCGTCGAACGTACATTGATGCGTGTACCTGGCCGGACATAAAGAGGATAAATAAACAGCTCATTGGGCCGATAAGTAAGTGCAGTGTTCAGAGAGCGCATAAAGCTCTCTACCGTCTGTCCCTCGATACCATAAATCAGGTCGAGGTTAAACTGCGGAAAACCTGCCTCCACAATATTTTCGAGTGCACCGACTACTGTACCGAGTCCGGGTCTTCTTTTCAGTTTCTTCAACTCCGTCTCATTGAAACTCTGCACCCCCATGCTCAACCGCTCCACTCCCCTCGCCCGCAACTGCCTCAAAACACTCTTTTGCGTATATTCCGGTGAAGTCTCGACAGAAGTAAACACCCGGGAAGGATGCACACCGAACAGTTCGGCCAGGCAGAACAACTCTTCCAACTGTCCTTCATCCAGAATAAGCGGAGTACCCCCTCCGACGGCAAACGAAGTAAACTTCAGGCCTTGTGCCGCCACAGACAGCTGTTCGGCCTGGCGGCGCATCGTGTGGAGATACAATGAAATGCGCTCCGCATCGCAACACTGCTGTGAAAAAAGATTGCAATAGCCACACTTATGGGCACAGAAAGGTATGTGGAAATATAAACTAGCCTCCCTTCCTTCCAGCCGTTCAAGATAAGGAGAAAGAGAGACCGGAGGAGTCAACGTACGGTAAGCCGTCTTATGCGGATAACTGTACATATAGCTGACATATCGTGAAATCTGCTGTTGTTCGTTCATTTTCTGAGAATAAAGTGTTTATAAGGCACCGTATATACTTTTTCGTGAGAGATGCAATGATACTCGTAACCATCTTCACCGTAACAGGTCCCGTGATCGGACAGGGCAATGACCAACGTGTCCGAGCGCCTCCTGAAAGCCTCGAACAGGCGGGGCAGCTGACTGTCGACATACCGCAGGGCTGCCGCATGCGACTCTTTATCATCTTTCTTTTTCCCCTCCACGTAGTGGCAGTTCGGATAATGAATCGCCGAAAAATTGATATACATAAATACTTTCCGGTCCGCCGGATACTTTTCCAGTTTGTCGACGGCAAAGTCCACCTGATTGGCAGCACTGTTCTTATCCGTGCAACCGAAAGTCGGCAGCCAATAACTCTTATTGAAATAGCCGGGAAATACCCTTCCTATATCATTCCGCTTACTGAAAAAGTTGACTCCTCCGATGCAGATTGTTTCATAACCTACCTGAGCCAGACTCTGTACGAACGTAGCCTCTTTGAAAGCATAGCTGCCTTCGGGAGGTATACGTCCCGTACCGGCCTGAAAGGGAAAAAAGAGCCACCTTCGGTTACGCAACATATGCGGCTCGGCGGGTGACGGCAAGAATCCTGCGAAAATAGCGAAGTGAGACGGATAAGTGAAATTACCGGGAGCATGCCGTTTCTCCCAACCGTTGCCACAGCTATTCAGTACAGGAGTCCCCCCGGAGGCTTCTTCGGCCACGCTGACGTCATAACGCAAAGTATCGAAACAGAGCATCAGTATATCATGCGTACCTACAATTTCATTCATATCTATGTCCGGCTTCTGATCCTGCGTGCCGGAGGGTAATTCATCTATTTCCATTGAAAAGTGATTCTATCGTTTTTATCTGATTGGCATATATCTTATTTTCCGTATACATATCCTGATAGATATGGTCTCCCTGCCCATTGACCTCTATAATATAAGGTGTGTCCGTATTCCGGGCTATCAGCACGTCTATGCCCGCATATCGCAGCCCCAAGGCCTTCATGGCAGTGATGCTCCGGCAGAAAAGCTCTTCACGAACGGAAGGAGCCAACGAAAGTTCTTCGAACAGCCTCGCTTTATTGTTCAGGTGAAGATTAGTTATGGCACCGTCACTGCAACGCACCACTACATAATCGACTTCATCCCCCCTGCAGACAACACGCAAGTCATAATTCTCACCTTCCAGCTTTTCCTTTGCCATCCATTCTTCAAGGACAGCCCCACACCGTATGACCTCTTCCGCCAATGTGGCAATCTCTTTCCGGTTCGTCAGCCTGCAGATACGTTTCGCATTACAAACGCGCCCTCCTTCCCAGGACATCGTCGTATAAGCCACCCATTCATCCCGGCGATGATTATACCTGACAGCCATAATCCCACCGGCCCCGGAACCATAACGGGGTTTCAGAAATCCTCCCCTCTTCTGCCGGCAAAGTATGGCGGCCAAATCATCAAATGTGCTAAGCGCATCCGAAAGCAACGGAGTTGTTTTCAGGCCGGCCCCGGTCAGTTTCCGCTGAGTATACACTTTATCGAGTGCACAAAGAATTGCAGCCGGTTCATTCAGAAAGTGTACACTTTCCGACTTATCCATATCGGCCAGTCGGGACAACAGACTTCTATACTCCTCGCAGAGCAAATTGTATTTCCGAAAGTCCGCCTCCCGAAACACCGGAGGCTCCAGCTTTACAACCGTATCGCGACAATCGGGAAGAACGGCCGACAACTCGTCATAAGTGACAAAGCAGGTGTCCGCCCCGAGGCTTCTACCCGCTTTGATAAAATAGTCCGTACGCTTGGAAGTCGAGTTACTGGCAACAAGTATTCTCATCCGCTCACTCCGTAATCATCGGGTAACTGTAATCGTCATCGTATTCCTGTGAGTCGGAAACATCTATCTTCATGGGCAGCGATTTCTGCAACTCTTTCTTCATCTCGTCGCTCAGATAATTGTATTTCATATTGATAAACTTCAGATGCTTGATTTTATCCACATGATCCAGCAATAGCCGTGCCCCTTCATCCGTCAACACACCGGCGGAAATATCCATTGTTTCCAGTTGCGGCAGGATATCCGATTCAAGAAACATCTCTACAACCGCATTCTGCTCTTCGGCATCGACAATGCCCAGCCATTTCAGGTTAGGGAAACGGTCTTTAGAGAACAGAGGTCTGAATACATTCATATCGCCATCAAACCCATAATCCTCCACTCCTACATAGAGAACCAGCTTTTCAAGATTCGGCAGATCGGAACCCAGGATATCTTCCACCACCGAATCGGGCAGGCCGCCACTGATAATTTCAAGTGACTTCAAGTTCGGACGCGGTTTCTTACCAATGCTCAGATTATTCGTTCCTTTGATTTTAAGGTTATTCAGCAGAGGCATCGCATCCAGCACCGGACTCAAATCGACTTGCTCAATCCAGGAAATCTCCTGTTCCTCAAAATCTATATCCCCCCAAAACAGACCTTCGAAATGGGCGAACTTCTCTTTATTCTCCACAATGCCATCGGCAATGTCCGAGCAGTCTTCCCCTTCATATCCCCAGCAGCCTATCGTGATCTGCTTGAGTGACGGCAGTTTTTTGTCTTTCAATATCTTGTCCATCAAGTTTACGCCCTCTTCCGCTTCGTCATAGCTCAACGCATACTTTTTGGCTTCCACTTTCATTTCTTTGGCAACCTCTTCCAAGGTCTCCACATATCCTTTTTTCGTTTTTTCCGCTATCAGCTTACCGGCAGCTTTTTCGGCTTCCCCTGCCGACGAAAAATTCTTCACCTGTGTTTGTCCATCCGTCCCCAACTTACCGTAATTCACTATTACGTCAGTGCCCCGGACATCGATGCTCCAAAATTTCTGGGACTTAAAGTCCTGAAATACAAATACTCGTTTCATAGTATGTCTGTTTAATTACTGATATAAAAAATGCTTATCTGCCTTTGTTTCTCCAAAAACAGATAAGCATTACTGCAAAAATAATAAAATTCTGATACCTTATACCTTTATCCGACAAGAATCTCAATAAGCATGTCCGCCTTCGTCCATTTCCTTGGCATCGATCTTCCGGTTGTCGATGCTGCGCCAAGCATAGAAAATGTAGGCGATGACAAACGGAACGAGGATAGAAACATAGGCCATGGTCTTGAGCGTGAACTGGCTGGAACAACTATTGGCAAGGGTCAGCGAACTTTGTATGTCCGTATTCGACGGATAATAAGCCGTATTGTTATATCCGGCTGTCAGCAGCAGTGCCAGAACAGTCAGCACCGTACCGATACCCACAAACCAGATTCCTTTATCAAACGTTTTTTTCAGCAGGGTTTTGCCAATGCCAAACAACACCAGCACGACTCCCACAAGGAACACGATAAGCACCACCGGCATTTCAATAAAATTATTGAAGTATTTATAAGGCTCCATGTAGATCTCTTTTGTTTCCGGATTGACGGCATATCCATCGGCCAGCAAAGTGCGAATCACGAATGCCAGGAAGAACACCAGGAACAGGACCGTATTGGCTATCAACGAACGACGACATTTGGCGACCAACTCTTTATCAGCGATATTATTGATAAAGTAAAGAGCTCCCAAAACACGCGCCAGGAAGAACACGGCCAATCCCAGAATCACATTCCAGATATTGGTCAGCGCATCCAGTCCGTGCCAACCGTTGCCCCAATGACTGATCACAGGCATCACTTCGTTCACCATATTCCCCTTATTGATATAGAAATCCGAACCGGTAAAGAAAGTGGCCACAGCGCCTCCCAAGAGCAAGGGTCCCACCACACCGTTAATCACCAGAAAAGTCTGGTAGGTCTTCTTTCCCAACAAGTTGCCCGCTTTGCTCTGAAATTCATAACTGACAGCTTGCAACACAAAACTGAAAAGAATAATCATCCACAGCCAGTAGGCCCCCCCGAAACTGGTACTATAAAACAGAGGAAACGAAGCAAAGAAAGCGCCACCGAAAGTGACCAGTGTAGTAAATGTAAATTCCCATTTGCGTCCGGTAGAGTTTACCATCATCTTACGATGCTCTTCGGTTTTGCCCAAACAAAACAGCAGAGAGTTGCCACCCTGCACAAACAGTAAAAATACGAGTATGGCCCCGAGTAGTGAGACTACCAGCCACCAATATTGTTGTAGAAAAATGTATGTACCCATAGTTTAAATAATTATTGGTTCGTGACTAATGATTAACCGTCGGTCCTTTCTTGATCTCACGGACCATAATGCCAATTTCAGCAATCAACATCACGGTAAACAAAACGAGGAAAATAAAGAAAGTGGTCTGCACAGAGCCCACATCGAGCTTAGAGATAGACACAGACGTAGGAAGCATATCCCGTATCGCCCACGGCTGACGACCACATTCGGCCACCACCCAACCGGCTTGTCCGGCAATATAAGCCAACGGAATGGTCCACAGAGCAACGTACTGCATCCATCTTATCTTCGACAAATCTTTCTTATAGGCAAAGAAAAGCACCAGGATGAAAAACAGAATGAAATATCCGCCCAGGATCACCATCACGCGAAAAGCATAAAAGTTAAGCGGAACATTAGGTACCAACTGATTTACATCTTTAATATAGCCATAACCAAAATAAGGCACATTTTCCTGCAAAGTGGTATAAGCCTCCTTGGCGGCAGCTTCATCACCTTCTTTTTTAGCCGTACGATAAGTGGCCAGGGCAGCAATCGCTTTCTTGCCTTTTTCTATCTTCTCGGCAGCCGAAAGAGCTTTTGTACCGTCTTTCAGTTCATATCCTCCCTCAATAATATTTTTTATACCCGGCACAAAGGCATCCACCTTACGTTCGGCCAGCAGCGAAAGCATTTTCGGAATCTCGATACGGAAGAGGAACGGGTCCTGACCGTCATCATAGGTTTTCTTCTCCGGGTTCAAAAGTCCGACAGCCACCAGTCCGGCACCATTTTGTCCTTCGTAATAGCCCTCCACAGCAGCCAGTTTCATCGGCTGTGTCTGTGCGATGGCATAACCGGAGCCATCACCGGTCCACACCGTCAGTAAAGAAGCCACCAGCCCGAAGACTGCACCTATCTTGATGCTCGCCACCGCAAATTCCTTATCACGCTTCTTCAGCAGGAACCAGCAACTGATGCCAATCACAAAAACAGCTCCGAGCACCCAACTTGAAAGTACCGTATGAAAGAACTTATTAACAGCCACCGGCGAAAACGCAACAGCCATAAAGTCGACCATCTCGTTGCGTACGGTGTCAGGATTGAACTGCATGCCTACCGGATGCTGCATCCACGCATTGGCAACCAGAATCCACCAAGCAGAAATCGTAGCTCCCAAGCCCGTGAGCCAGGTTGAAATGAGGTGGAATCTCTTGCTCACCTTGTCCCATCCAAAGAACATGACAGCAATAAACGTGGCCTCCATAAAGAAAGCCAAAATACCTTCAATTGCAAGAGGTGCACCGAAAATATCGCCTACAAACCAGGAATAGTTACTCCAATTGGTTCCGAACTCAAACTCCAGGATCAGCCCGGTGGCCACTCCCACGGCAAAATTGATACCGAAAAGTTTCATCCAGAATTTAGCCGTTCGTTTCCAGAATTCATTGCCTGTTTTATAATAAAGGGTCTCCATAATGGCCATAACAACCGCCAAACCAAGCGTGAGAGGCACGAAGATCCAGTGATACATGGCTGTCAGAGCAAATTGGGCTCTCGACCAGTCAATCAGTGAAGTGTCAATACTTTCAATCATATCATTAGTAGTTAGAGTTAAACGTCAGTCGTCTATTGCCCGCGTTCTATAAGTTCGCCCGCAACGTATTCTCCCTTGTCCTTATCGGTGGGCTGGCTGCTCAGAAAGTTGGGGAAGAAAAACAGGCGGAGAATGAAGAACATGATAAAGAGTTTCACAAGTATAATGAGCCACAGGGTACGTCCCAGGGTCATGCTTCGAAAGCCTTCTACATAGAAATTCCAGATGTGGAGCAGTGTATTCTTCATAATACAGGGTTTATAACATCTCAAAATTAGCGTTTATGTAATAAATAACAAAGATAGTCTTAAAAATGTTGATGAAACGAATAAAATAAACTATTCTTATGCCCCCGAAGCTTGCTTACATCCTTTATACCTTATATATATAAATTAAAATATGAAACTGCCATAATACACTCTTTGCATAGGTATATCCACCAATCGGATTTTAAGTATGGGAAGGTGTAGCCACGGAGACCTTAGGGTGTAGCCTTAAGGAGCAAAGGGCGTAGCCATCCGGCCGGGATAGCTACACCCTATTTTCGTCCGATCGTTCAGTTCATAGGCAATATCGGCAACTCCACTTATCGACATAAAACCTGCCTTTAGCGACAAAACCTCCCCTCCCGTCTATCGCTTTTGCACATCTTTCTATTGCAGCGTACTTTTGTTTCTATAAAATAAAAAGAAGCAAGAGTATGACGAACGTAAAAAGAATCACCCTAATAACAGTCTGCCTGGCAGCTATCTTGCCCGGCAACGGATTGTGGGCACAACAGACGGAAGCTACCGGAACAACGCAAACCGCCGACTCGGTATCCATGCCCGCGCAATGGGATCTGCAGAGCTGCATCGACTATGCCTTGCAGCAAAACATCAGCATCCGTCGTAACCGGATCAATGCGCAGAGCACACAGGTGGACGTAAAGACAGCCAAAGCGGCCCTCTTCCCCAGCCTCTCGTTCTCCAGCAGCCAAAATCTGGTGAACCGTCCCTACCAAGAGTCCAGCAGCATTATCAGTGGCTCGGAAGTACTGAAGAGCAGCAACAAGACCACCTACAACGGAAACTACGGACTGAACGCGCAATGGACCGTATATAACGGCAGTAAACGCCTGAAAACAATCGAACAGGAGAAGCTTAACAACCGCGTGGCAGACCTCGATGTAGCCACTTCGGAAAATGATATCGAGCAATCGATCGCCCAGGTATATATTCAGATTCTCTATGCCGCCGAATCAGTCAAGGTGAACGAAAACACCCTGCAAGTATCCGAAGCCCAACGGGACCGTGGCAAACAACTGCTGGATGCGGGAAGCATTGCCCGGAGCGACTATGCCCAGTTGGAAGCCCAAGTCAGCACCGACCGCTATCAACTGGTGACCGCACAGGCCACACTTCAGGACTATAAGTTGCAACTGAAGCAACTCCTCGAACTGGACGGCGAACAGGAAATGCAGGTCTATCTGCCTGCATTGGGTGACGAAAATGTACTGTCGCCCCTCCCCACCAAAACGGATGTCTTTCGTTCCGCTGTGGCCCTCCGCCCGGAAATAGAGGCAAGCAAGCTCAGTGTAGAGGCATCGGAACTGGGGATCGGAATCGCCAAATCGGGATATCTGCCCAGCGTCAGCCTGACAGCCGGTATCGGTACCAACCATACCAGCGGAAGCGACTTCACCTTCGGCGAGCAAGTGAAAAACGGATGGAACAACTCCATCGGACTCAGCATCAGTGTCCCAATCTTTAACAACCGACAGACCAAAAGTGCCGTAGAAAAAGCCAAACTTCAGTATCAGACCAGTCAACTGACTCTGCTCGACGAACAGAAAACATTGTATAAAACCATCGAAGGACTATGGCTCGACGCCAACAGCGCCCAGCAGCGATATGCGGCAGCCATAGAGAAATTGCACAGCACACAGACCAGCTATGAACTGGTCAGCGAGCAATTTAATGCCGGAATGAAAAATACCGTGGAGCTTCTGACCGAAAAAAACAATCTGCTACAGGCACAGCAAGAGCTGTTACAGTCTAAGTACATGGCTATTCTGAATACACAATTGCTGAAGTTCTACCAGGGAGATAAGATAACACTGTAGACAATAAAGGAATAAAACATTTAACGTTATAACGATATGAAGAAGAAAAAGATCATTCTTATTGCCGTAAGCCTCGCCATACTGGCAGGCGGAGGGGTTTGGCTCTTTGGCGGTTCTACGGCCAAGCACAAAGTGACCTATGCCACGGCAACCGTAAGCAAAGGCGAGATATCGGAGTCGGTAACCGCCACAGGAACTATCGAACCGGTAACAGAAGTAGAAGTCGGTACACAGGTATCCGGAATTATCGACAAAATCTATGTGGACTATAACGCGGCAGTGACCAAGGGACAACTTATCGCTGAGATGGACCGTGTGACACTGCAAAGTGAACTCGCCTCTCAACGTGCCACCTACAGTGGTGCAAAGGCGGAATACGAATACCAAAAGAAGAACTATGAGCGCAACAAAGGGTTGCACGAAAAGGGGCTGATCAGCGATACCGATTACGAGCAATCGCTCTACAACTACGAGAAGGCCAAAAGCTCGTTCGAAAGCAGCCAGGCTTCACTGGCCAAGGCAGAACGCAACCTGTCCTATGCCACCATTACTTCTCCGATCGATGGCGTTGTCATCAGCCGGGATGTGGAAGAAGGACAAACGGTGGCTTCCGGATTCGAGACACCGACTTTGTTCACCATCGCAGCCGACCTGACCCAGATGCAGGTAGTGGCCGACGTAGATGAAGCCGATATAGGCGGCGTGGAAGAAGGACAACGGGCCACATTTACCGTAGATGCCTATCCGAACGATGTTTTCGAAGGAATAGTGACCCAAATCCGCCTGGGAGACGCAAGCAGTACCAGCACCAGCAGCTCGTCTACTACCGTAGTCACATACGAAGTAGTGATCTCCGCCCATAACCCGGACCTGAAACTGAAACCCCGCCTGACGGCTAATGTCACGATCTACACACTGGACAGAAAGGACGTGCTCTCTGTACCGGCACGTGCACTCCGCTTCACACCGGAGAAACCCCTGATCGGCGATAATGACATAGTGAAGGACTGTGAGGGCGAACATAAAATATGGACACGTGAAGGAAATACTTTCACGGCACACCCCGTGCAGATAGGGATCACTAACGGCATCAATACAGAAATCACCCAAGGTGCTTCCGAAGGCATGGTAGTTGTCACCGAAGCCACCATTGGAAATATGCCGGGCGGTAATGTATCGCCTGAAGGCGGACAGGAAGGCGGAGGAGAACAAAGTCCGTTTATGCCTAGCCATCCGGGCAGCAAGAAGAAAGGAAAATAAGTATGAACAAAACAGTCATCGAACTTCAGAATATCAAACGTAACTTCCAGGTGGGAGACGAAACCGTTCACGCATTGCGCGGGGTTTCGTTCACCATCACCGAAGGAGAGTTTGTCACCATTATGGGTACGTCCGGTTCGGGCAAATCAACGCTACTGAATACGCTGGGTTGCCTCGACACACCTACCAGCGGAGAATATCTGCTGGATGGAATCTCGGTACGTACCATGAGCAAACCTCAGCGTGCCATATTGCGCAACCGAAAGATAGGCTTTGTCTTCCAAAGTTACAATCTGCTGCCAAAGACGACTGCTGTGGAAAATGTAGAACTCCCGCTGATGTATAATTCGGGAGTCAGCGCTTCCGAACGGCGGCGGCGCGCCATTGAGGCGCTGCAAGCCGTAGGACTGGGCGAACGGTTGGAACACAAATCTAATCAGATGTCCGGCGGACAGATGCAACGTGTAGCCATCGCCCGTGCGTTGGTCAATAATCCGGCAGTCATCCTTGCGGACGAGGCAACCGGTAACCTGGATACACGCACTTCGTTCGAGATCCTGGTACTGTTTCAGAAACTGCATGCCGAAGGCCGCACAATCATATTTGTAACGCACAATCCGGAAATAGCCCAATACAGCAGCCGTAACATCGTGTTGCGCGACGGACAAGTCAAGGAAGACAGCACTAACCCGGACATTCTTTCCGCAGCCGAAGCACTGGCCGCTCTGCCGGTACAAGAAGAATAACAGACAGATTATTATGAACGGAACCAATTTATTTAAAATAGCTTTGCGCGCCTTGAATAACAACAAGTTGCGCGCGTTCCTTACGATGCTGGGGATCATCATCGGTGTGGCATCCGTCATCACCATGCTCGCCATCGGCCAGGGATCAAAGAAAAGTATCCAGGCACAAATCTCCGAGATGGGCTCCAATATGATTATGATTCATCCGGGAGCAGACATGCGCGGAGGTGTTCGCCAGGACCCCAGTGCCATGCAGACACTGAAACTGACCGACTACGAAACATTGCGGGATGAAACCAGCTTTCTGGCTGCGGTCAGTCCTAATGTTTCCAGCTCCGGGCAGTTGATTGCAGGCAACAACAACTATCCGTCATCCGTGAATGGCGTGGGAACGGAGTATCTGGAAATTCGACAGCTCTCGATAGACAATGGAGAGATGTTCAGCGAAGCCGATATCCAGTCGAGCGCCAAGGTATGCGTGATAGGAAAAACCATTGTAGACAATCTTTTCCCCGATGGAGAAGATACTGTAGGACGCATTGTCCGGTTCAGCAAAATACCGTTCCGTGTAGTAGGCGTACTGAAATCCAAGGGATACAACTCTATGGGTATGGACCAGGACGACATCGTACTGGCACCCTACACCACCGTGATGAAGCGTCTGCTGGCACAGACCTATCTGCAAGGTATCTACGCTTCTGCCCTTTCGGAAGACATGACGGACAATGCTACGGAAGAGATTACCGAACTTCTCCGCCGCAATCACAAGCTGAAAGAGGCGGATGACGATGATTTCACCATCCGGAGCCAGCAGGAATTGAGCAGCATGCTCAACTCTACCACCGACCTGATGACCACACTGCTCGCCTGCATTGCCGGCATATCGCTCGTAGTAGGCGGCATCGGCATCATGAATATCATGTACGTCAGCGTCACAGAGCGTACCCGTGAGATCGGTCTGCGCATGTCGGTCGGTGCACGTGGCGTCGACATCCTGAGCCAATTCCTGATAGAAGCCATCCTGATCAGCATCACCGGAGGCCTTATCGGAGTAATCATCGGCTGCGGTGCCAGCTGGGTTGTGAAAAGTGTCGCCCATTGGCCCATCTTCATCCAACCCTGGAGCGTATTCCTGTCGTTTGCGGTTTGTACCGTCACCGGAGTATTCTTCGGATGGTATCCGGCCAAGAAAGCCGCCGACCTCGATCCGATCGAGGCAATCCGATACGAATAAGCCATCATCAGTTTACTTGTTCGCCACAGAGAGCACAGAGGCAGAAAGAATTCCTTGATGTATACCGGATAGGATGACAGAAACTCTGTCTCTGTGCCCCTGTGGTAAACTAAAATTATTATCTTTGTTCCCATGAAACAATCTCTGACATCAGCCCGCCGTCCTCTGGAAATCCTGATACACATCATCAGTTGGGGGATTGTGTTCGGTTTCCCGTTCTTCTTCATCGATCGTACAGGAGACAGTATCAATTGGCATGCCTATCTGCGTCATTCTGCCGTACCCCTCTCTTTTGTCACTGTATTCTATTTAAACTATTTCCTCCTCGTTCCTCATCTCCTCTTCCGGGAACAGAAGAATAAATACATCATCTACAACATCTTATTGGTCTGCCTCATCGGACTGCTGCTGCATATCTGGCAAAGCCTGAATGCCCCGGCTCCCACTCTTAAAAAACCGCACATGCCTCCCGGATGGATTTTTTTCGTAAGAGACATTCTAAGCCTCATCTTCACCATCGGACTGAGTGCGGCCATCCGCATGAGTGCCGTTGGGGACAAGCTGAAGCCGCCCGTCGTGAAGCGGAGAAAAGTCGCACCGAAGCAGAGTTGAAGAACTTGCGAAACCAACTTAACCCGCATTTCCTGCTCAACACGCTGAATAATATTTATGCACTCATCGCCTTTGACAGCGACAAGGCGCAGCAGGCCGTGCAGGAGCTCAGCAAGTTGCTACGCTATGTGCTCTATGACAATCAGCAGAACTATGTACCCCTTTGTAAAGAGGTAGACTTCATTCGCAACTACATCGAACTGATGCGTATCCGTCTTTCGGGAAATGTAGAGGTCATTACACAATTCGACATACAGCCGGATAGCCGGACGGAGATTGCTCCACTGATCTTCATCTCACTGATAGAGAATGCCTTTAAACACGGCATCTCCCCCACCGAACTGAGTTTCATCCACATCCTCATCTCTGAAAACAAAGAGGAGATCCGGTGTGAGATACGCAATAGTTATCATCCCAAAACCAACACGGATAAAAGCGGATCGGGTATCGGGCTCGAACAGGTAAGGAAGCGCCTCGAACTCTCTTATCCCGGACGTTATCAATGGGATAAAGCCATCTCCCCGGATGGCAAAGAATACATATCGAAATTATTAATATTTAATCATCCATAGCCGTGAAATTACGTTGCGCCATAGTCGACGACGAACCTCTGGCACTCAGTCTGCTGGAGAGTTATGTCAACAAAACACCTTTTCTCGAACTGGCGGGAAAGTATTCCAGTGCCGTACAGGCCATGAAAGAACTTCCCGGGAACCAGATCGACCTGTTGTTCCTTGACATTCAGATGCCGGAACTCAACGGTCTGGAATTCTCTAAAATGGTATCCCCTCGTACCCGTATTGTGTTCACTACTGCTTTCGGTCAATACGCCATCGACGGATACCGGGTCAACGCACTCGACTACCTACTCAAACCCATCTCGTATGTTGACTTCCTGCAGGCAACCAACAAGGCGTTGCAATGGTTCGAACTGGTCCAGAAGCCCGAAGAAGTAGACAGTATTTTTGTCAAAAGTGACTATAAACTGGTGCAGGTAGAACTCAAAAAGATATTATATATAGAGGGTTTGAAGGATTACATCAAAATCTACACCGAAGATGCCCCCAAACCCATTTTGTCACTTATGAGCATGAAGTCCATGGAAGAGTTGCTTCCCCCCGCCCGCTTTATGCGTGTACATCGTTCTTTCATCGTCCAGAAAGACAAAATACGCATCATCGACCGCGGGCGTATCGTATTTGATAAGACCTATATCCCCGTCAGCGATAGCTACAAGCAGACTTTCCAAACATTCCTCGATGAGCGAAGTTGAAAGGATTTGTAGCTGATTTATCGGTAAAATGTGAGTATTTGTCGATTATTATTTATACATAAACAAAAAATATCTATCTTTGTAACAAACAGAACGGAAGTTGTGAAACTTCCAAGAATAGAATAGTTTAGTTAAGTCTAGTTTAGTTTTTGTGTTGAAGGGCTTCTACCTCAGAGGAGGATTTAGAAGCCCTTTCTATTTATCTGATCACCTCAAATGTGGATCAACTAACTTAGTTTTCCGTAAAACCGCTTCAGCCTTACAAGTCTTATTATTTAATAATATCTCATAACATTCATTATCTACTGTGATCATACCTGCAATGGTAAATATTCCCTTATCGGATTCATTTAAATACTTAAACATAACATCATCTTTTTCGTTAGCAACAGCAGGTTTGAAAATGGTAATCTCAGCTATTCTATCTCTATTATCATCAATAAATTGATTCCAATAATCAGCAGTACTATCAGAATCAGAGCTATGAATATGAAAAACAAAATAATCACTATTATACATTACTTTGGCTAGATAACAACCTGTAAACTGAAAACTAATAGCGTCTGCTCCTTTTGCTATTCTATAGTATGAGATATTTGACTGCCGCCAATAAACTCCATACAATCTTTGAGGAGCATATTCTACACCACAATTAATTAGTTTATATTTATTCTCATCCACAATAATGGACTGTGGAACTGAAGGAATCCCCCATGTTGGAATATCATCCCTCCTATTCAATAGGTCTAAAAAACGTAAATTAAAGTCTAATTCATTCATACTCATATAATAATATTTTATCCTACTCTCTTTTCTCGGCTTTTCGGAATCCGCCTATACATTATCTCTGTAAATTTATCTTATAAAGATACAAGTAAAGAGAGCTTAAAGCAATTATAAATTTTAGATGTGGAAATCGATCTTTCGGAAGCTGGAAAAATTCTCTTGAACACAAAAGCATAAATTCTTAAAAGCCATAGATATAAGTATTAATCAAGTTTAAAATCTCTCCATTTATTCACTATCTCACTTTTTTCGTAATCATAATCTTTTAGTGTAAATAATCAAAACTTAAATAGACATACCCCAATACAAACAGAATGCAAAAAGCTCCGAATCTTTCAACTCGGAGCCTTACACGTTTACAATAAAAAAATACGAAAAGGATTGAGTTGTTTTCTATTTATACAATATTTGAAACAACTCCTCTTTGTGCAAAAATCTCCTCCTTTGGCAGCAAATGAAAAGGACTATTCTTTAATCTAGATCATAGCTTAAAAGCATCAAATGTATACTTCTATATTATAGCCAGCGTTCTTTTCTAGAAAACTTGGCCAATGTACATCATGAATATCCAAGGTTTGATAAATCCCCTCTGCATCTTTTTTATTAAATACCTCGTTATTCTGATAAACGATAATATTATAATCATAATCAATAATAGCCTCAACCTGTCCAGAATTTACCTGCAAGTCAACATTTAAATGATCACGTACAGAGTGATATGTAGGATGTACATGAATCAACATTTGCTCACTCTTCTTTATAGTAACTGACCCGGCTTTCCCATGCTGTAAATCGGGTTTATTCCCTTTCTTTACATACAGTTTATCCTCACATGTATATATTGCAAATTCAGTATTATACAATTTAGTAAGACCAACCAAATCTTTCAGCATAAACCGTTTATTTGGAACCTCGAGTATGGTATGATACTTAAAATAATCCCCCAATCCACCAACTTTAATTACATTATTAGGGATCTCTTTATCAGAGATCTCCTTTTTATTATATACCGATTTACTATCTAAAAAATATATTTCCATACTGTTTTTAATATTTCTTCCTACTCTATTATGACTTTTCGAAACCCGTCATTATTCCGCAATTGATTCTACGATACGGCTATTATAATACCCGAAATCGTATATTGTCTATCACCGTATCTGTCCGAAATAAGTGTTATGTATTGAGTATTCAACTGTGCACTTCTTACTCCACATGCGGGATCATATACATTATAGCCATTTTCAGTCTTTTTAACAGCAATCCAATGCACACCATTTACTAACATTATCGCATAACGACTTTCCTGAAGAACTTCCTCTATCGATTTCCACGGTTTTATACATTGTGCACCAACAATACTTTTTTGCTCAGCTATCAATTCAGGGATATGTAGTTTTACACTTTCCAACTGCTGATCTAAATCCCTTCCAAGACCAATATCTAAAAGGAAATGAATCAATTGATCTATCGCCTCAATCAGCTTCTCATCATCAATAAATACGCAAACATTTCTTTTTGTCAATTCTACTGTTCCCACTACAACAGCTCCTGGTAAAGTCATGACCCCATCCACCCCTTCAATACATCCTGTAAGGCGATGGAGAATAGAACTCCACTCCCCTGTTACTGGATATTTTTGTAAAGAGCGATAAATTCCCTCTCCTTTACATATAGTTCCATCTCCGTTTAAATCACTCAGAATAGCGGCCAAAGCGAATCCTGCACAATAATTATCATGATCGCTTTGCCTTTCCTGATATTTAAAATCTTTATTAATTACTCTTACGCTCATTCTTTTATTTCTATTATTTAGTCAAATTTTGTTGCAACTTGAGCAATAGTATCTACCACTTGAATAATATATTTTTGCCACTTCTCTATTGCACGCCGTATTTGATTTTCATTTTCCAATTTCGCAGGTACATCAGTATCTATAGAATTTTTAAACAAATCAATTACAATTGCTAATGCTTCCTCTCGATTGTATACCAAAGTTTTATTACCTAAATTATTCAAATAATCTCTGAAAGCAGTTAGAGACGTTGCATAATTATTAGAATTTACATCTAACTTTTTTCTATTTCCCATAGGAGCTGTCACAAATTTATCTCTCAAACCCGATAGTTCTCTAACATATTGTTCTCCTCTAAAAGCAATTATAAAACAATCGGGTATTCCTCCTTTGGTAAGTGCACTCGGTATATCGTTAAACAAATGATCCGGTCTTGATTGACTGTATGACGACATTACAAACACTGTTTTATCTCCTACTCTCTTTCAGGCTTTTCGGAATCCGCCTATAAATTAACTATCTCTGTAAGCTTACGATACAAAGATATAGAGACAGAGAGCCGACAACAATTATAAATTTTAGATAGGTTGATTGACCTTTCAGAAACGGAAAAATTTCTCTTAAATATCTTACCCTAAAAATTTAACGAATCAAATTTACCAAGCCTAAAAACAATTTATGAAGAAAACACCTAAAAAATCTAACCGAACGAATCAAATGCCGCAATGCTTTGTTAAGGTACAACTCAAATGAAATAGAATGATGAAAAGAAAACTTGAAATACATAAGATTGACGTATCCAGCAGTTTGCCGATCCCATACGCCGATGAAGGTATACGGGCCGGTTTCCCGTCACCGGCACAAGACTATATGGAGCAAGCCATAGATCTAAACAAAGAGCTAATCAAACATCCGGCCAGTACATTCTTTGGACGTGTAGTAGGCGATTCGATGCGGGATGAAGGCATAGAAGAAGGAGACATTCTGGTCATCGACAAATCACTGGAATTACAGGATGACGACCTTGCCGTGTGTTTTATTGATGGAGATTTTACTGTAAAGCGGGTACGAATTGAACCTAATGCCGTCTGGTTAATACCGGCGAATCCGAAATACTCCTTGATTAAAGTAACAAAGGAGAATGAATTTATCGTCTGGGGAATAGTGACCTATACCATCAAAAAGAACAGGAGAAAAAGATAATGTTTGGACTAATGGACTGCAATAACTTCTACGCAAGTTGCGAGAGAGTGTTCAATCCGGCTTTGAACGGTAAACCGATCGTTGTTTTAAGTAATAACGACGGATGTGTTATTGCCAGAAGTAACGAAGCGAAAGCATTGGGGATTAAAATGGGAGTTCCGGCTTATCAGATCAAAGATGATATTCAGAAATATGGCATATCTGTCTTTTCATCGAACTATACGCTATACGGCGACATGTCCGGACGAGTGATGTCCATACTGGCAGAACAAGTGCCGGAAATGGAAGTATACAGTATAGACGAAGCATTTCTTAACCTGGAAGGAATTCGGGATATTCAGTCACTCGGAACAGACATCATAAACAAAGTAATCCGCGGAACCGGCATACCTGTTAGTTTGGGTATCGCCCCAACCAAAACACTCGCAAAGGTCGCCAATAAATTTGCAAAGAAATATCCTGCTTACAATCGTTTATGTATCATCGATACGGAAGAAAAACGCATCAAGGCCCTGCAGCTTACTGAAATTGGAGACATCTGGGGGATCGGTCACCGGCAAGTTGCCAAGTTAGAAAAGCAGGGAGTCAAAACAGCCTATGACTTTACCGAGTTGCCCGAATCTTGGGTGCGTAAGAACATGACTGTAGTCGGAGAAAGGACCTGGAAAGAACTTCAAGGCATTTCCTGTATTGATATGGAAACCACACCACCGGCCAAAAAGCAGATATGTACAAGTCGGTCATTCGGCAAGATGGTGGAGGACATCGATACAATGTCGGAAGCAATCGCCACTCACGCTTCTACATGCGCAAAGAAACTCCGACAACAGAAAGGCTATGCAATGTCACTAATGGTATTCATCCATACGAATAACTTCCGTAAAGATTCGCCACAATATTGGAGGAATACAGTTGTACATCTTCCGATACCAACCAATGACACATTAGAAATTGTACATTATGCACTGGCCGGGCTAAAAACGATTTTCATGCAAGGCTATCAATATAAGAAAGCCGGAGTTATTATCACCGAAATCACCGATAGCACCCAATTGGGACTGTTTGATTCAGTAGATCGCGAGAAACGTGAACGTCTTCAACAAACAATAGATAAGATAAACGGTAAACACAGCCGACTCGTCAAATTAGCGATTCAAGGTACAGGGAGGAATTGGAAGCTTAAACAAAAACAGCTATCAGGGCATTATACCACTGACATCAATCAGATTATAAGCATTAATTGTACTTACCCAACTGCATGTCAACGAAAACAATATAGCTGAACTTTCGTAAGACGGAACAACCACTTTAGATAGAATCCGATACATAACCTACCTGGAAAATTGTACTGTCCCGCATATAATTTGAGAGAAATATTGTGAAAGAAAAAGGCTGCTTACCGTATCGTCTCATCCATCCAAAAAGAAGAGTCATTCATGATATGAAAGAGTTTCCCTCTTTTCTGAAAATAGTCCGGATGCGACAATATCTTCTCTCTTAACTCATCAGCGCTATCCAAGCTTTCTATCTGATTATCAAAAAGCATATTAGCAGACACATAAGTTTTGACACAGAGATAATCCAACTCTTTTATTACGACACCAAAGAAAATTCCGGTCTTAGTATACCCGACAAAACCCTCATGTCCTTTATTAGAGCCTTCTCTGAAATCAAAAGTAAAGAGACCGCTATTTAAAAAGAAATATTTTATTTGTTCATCAAAAGAAATCCCTTCTAAGCCGTTGGGTATTAGCTGACGCTCCCGATACCTTTTCCAAAAATGAGGTTTAAAGTCAATTATAGACAGATTACTATATATATTTTTAGGATAAATAATTCCCATACCCCAATTTTCATATTTAAGGTAAGGGACAATACCGGGACATTTTCTCTCATTACGATAACGAGCCAACATTATCACATTCCACATATTACCCGATGACGATTTCCATGAAAACTGATGTATAACCGGAAATAGGACAGCTTTAATAAACTTTCGGTAGTTACTAGCCTTATTATCCAACATTTTTTCATAAAAAGCCGGATAGTCATTCTTTATTTCTTTACACACCTCTTCGGTGGTCATGGTTGGGACAAGCATCGCATACAAATTTGGACAAAGATAAAAATTAAAATTCGTTCTTATACATTTTTTCACATTTTTCTTATCACTTTTTTTAATCATAGCCACCCGTATGTTTTACCTTAAAAAAACACCAACAATAAAAAAGCAATAATAGTAAAGAAGATGAATTATAATCAGAAACAGACCTTTAATCATTATTCATGGTTATTACTTATTTAGACAACGGATTAGCTAAAAAATATTGGGTAACTTTACTTTTATTATAAAACTGCAGAATCTTATTATCATTCAGTTTATCAGGGTCAATTCCACCATCACGATATTTCGCGTTTTCCGGCTTATGAAAACCTAACAGATTCCGATCCGTATATGGCAGCCAATCATTCCCTCTCAAATAAGTATGTAGTTGCCACATGAACTCGGTCCATCCCACTCCACCGGAAGCATAAGTCATGTTACTAGAATGACCATATCCCATACAGTGCATAAATTCATGTGTAATTGATTCCCAACCGCTAAAAGAAGCATAATGACCATAATAATTCCAGTGAGTTACTCCCCACACGTTTCCTCCGCCCAAACCGCCAACAGAGGGTTTAGATCGTCCACAAACAAAGTTATGCGGTTGTTTGAAACGTTTTTCTTCTGATAAATACTTTTCCGGTGTGAACTTAACACGGTTATTATCATAAAGTTCTCCACCAAATATCTTACTAAAATTTCTCATGATAAAAGCATACTCGGGAGTAGTCATCATATAGGCATAATTTGTAATAATGACCACCCACTCACGTGCATAGATGGCACTCAACTCTCGCCATGAACCACTTTCATACCCCGGTTTCCAATCATAATTTGAAAAAGAAATATTCCACTCCGCATCTATTTTAGAAAGCATTTCAAAATGCTTATCATCGCTAAGTAAACGAAATTTCATTCTCTTTTCGTTCAGGCTCGAAAGGGACAGAGTATCCACACCGTTATCCTTTTTATATATGAAATTTCCATTGATCAACGATGGCTTAAACTCAAATTGTGAGAATCCCGGTATGGAGTCCAGATAAGCAATAGGAACATACTGGGAACCACCTTCTACATAGACTTCAAGTGTGAGATCATAAACCGTCTTGGCGGAATAGCTGGTAATTGAAAGCAATTGATCATTTGCTTTTCTAATTTGAAAAAGCTCATTCACTCTGAAAGAGCGCTTGCTCTTATCAGTTACAACTGAAGTAGGTTCTTCAAGAGACAATATTTTCCGGGCATATTCAGCCGGAATTTTATCGTACGTAACTGTATCGATCTTAAAACCGGGACCATCTGATGTCATCAGATTACGCGTAACGGAAGTTGGAGGACCTTGGTCAATATCCATTTCATCGCAAGAGAAGACAACACACAATAAACATAACGAGAAAAAACTAATAATACATTCAGAAAAATTTAAAATCATTTTCATACTCAATTGTTTTTAAAGATAAATATATAATTAAAGGTCTGTTTTTTTAAAATCCGAACATTCTTACACTTTTAATTCCTTTATACTATAAAAACATTTGAAGCAAGGGGCATACTAACCCAAAAGAGGTTAAATAAAAAGGTAAAAAAAATAAATAATTTTATCAGTAGTTTTAAAATAAGATACAATCATAAAGTGGTTGTAAATCAGCATCATCTTACTACTGATAAAAATGAAATCTAATATATAATTAGATGGTAACCTTGTAATCTAAAGAATATTATAAAAAGAAAGGCGGCCTGATAAGCCGCCATATCCGTTTTACAACGGTACTAGAAACATCGATACCGCTATTATATCCTATTTAGCTTCTCAGGATTTACTTCTGAAAACACTGAACAGGCCCCCGGTAATCCATACGGAAAAGACAAATGGTGCCGTTAAAGTCACTATGCCCATATGCATACCCGTTAACTGCAGAACGATAGACAGTATGATAGAAAATATCGCTTTGACTACTCCTATGCCTGTCTTATCTCCCAAGGCTATGGCACAAAGCACTCCGTTATATCCTAATAATCCCAAATTCCATGCAGCAAGATCAGTATGTGGATATAAAATCATAAATAAAGGAAGTATTGCACCGGTCAGTGTATACAGAGCATTTATACGAGAATTAATCAGGATCCCTAAAAGAAAAAATAATCCCGAAAGTATATTTCCCTGAAACATCACCTGACCGATATTTAAGCAGAATGAACGGAAAATATCCATTGTTAGTTCAGGCTTTTCCAACGATGAAGATAACAGTAAAGAAGGGTATAGATAATGACACCCAACAAGCAGAAGCCATACAACAAAAATAAAGGGTGCTGTCAATCCCGATACTCTGTTCTGATAACGAAAACAACGCGCAACCCATGTGGAGAAAACAGAGCCTGAGATAAGCAATAATATAGATGTAACATTGATTTCCATAAAGACTCCAATTGCAATACCGACCAATGTCCCATTAAAACCATACAATCCGTTACGAATATCCTCCTTATCATATCCGGATAATGAAGCTGTCAAAGTGCTAACGACTGTACCGAGTACAGATAAAACTGCGAGTTGCCATGAATTAAAAGCAATTCCTAATAACATCAACCCACCGGATAGAGCATTATTCTGAAACATCACTTGCCCAATTCCACGACCTAATATTAAAATGTTTTTATACATATGTAATTGTTTTTATGCTGCAAATGTATATAATGTCAGCCGAAAAACAAAACAGGGATATTTATCACGGAAATAACATTTTAAGAATCAACATCTTACAAATAGAGGCAGCCTTATCGGGGCCGCCTCTGTTCATAAATACAAAGTACATTCGAATCTTTTATTCCGTCTTTAATCCTTTCTTGTCCAGATAGGCTTTAAACCGATGCAGATATTCGTCTGATGGTCCGTCAAAGAATGAAACACCGGATGCACCGTTATCAAATGCTTCATCCAATGCTTTCTCAAAATCGTTCTTTATATCGGGAAACATCAGTCCGGCATACACTTTCGCACGTCCGTCAACGGTCTTAACACTCTCTTGAACCGAACGCCCGATCCATTCCGGTCCTTCGTAATAAAAACCATTATAGATCATCGGGAAATAAGCATCCAGCGACCAGTTACCCCAATCCTGACGCACCATTTTCTTGGCCATAGAAGGACCGGGGAATACAGCAGCAGAAATTGCTTTCCCATCGGCTTTCACCGCTTTTGTTATTTGGTCGACAACACGACTGATCGCATCCAAGCGGAAATTGATCCATGACTGATCTTCCATCGGGTACTTTAACTCCAACGGATCACGCCCTGTTTGTTCTTTAAATTTAGTACGGCAAACATCACAATAGCAATAATCATATTCAGGATGTTCACTTGTCTGTTCTATTCCATAATTTTTCCACAAGCTGACAGGCAGAACTACATCCGGGAAACGAACATAGTCCAAATGTACTCCATCTACATAGGGTAAATGAGCTATCTTCACATAATCATCTGCCAAATATTGGGCCACTCCTTCATGGTTGGGACAAAGAAAACGGTAATAATTCACATAAGCAGGCTTATCATGCGTAGACTCCCCCTTACGATTCACCGCAAACCAATCGGGATGTACGTTGAGCAATTCGGCACGATTCATTGTCCACTTCCAGAAATGAGCTTCAAGACCGGCTTCCTTACACATGCGGTATAGGTTTTCATCATATCCTTCAAACATCACCCCGCTGATGCCGCACTCTTTAAGCAGGGCAAACCATTGGCGGTAATCCGTTTCACTTTTACTCTTATTTATACGTGTCCACACCCAGTTCTTCACTTGACGCGGAGCAATCTTTTCTGTCCAAAATCGTCCCTCATTATTAATGATGTAACGTCTGCCTTCACCCGGAACAGTAATGGCTATTTGATATGTATTCCAAGTGGCTTCAACCGAGATTTGCGCACCTTGCGGGAGACCTTTCAATTCGGCATCTGTCAGGAAGAAATCCTGTTCCGTACGCAGATAATTTTTCTCTTTCGCATACCTTTCCTGTTGTACATAGAACATAGCCCAAAGCAGTTTATACACAGAAGCATTATACGGTAATGCAAAAGTATGTTCGGGTGTTCCTACTTTCTCGTCAGCAAAAAACAAATATCCCCAACGATCCGGCATATGCATATCAACTTTTCCGGTAGGTGTCCAAACCCAATTTTCTTCAGGTCCTCCTGCCTTCAGCCATTGTACACGTGAAAAATTAATTCGCCAGCAATTACCAGCTTTCAATGGATTATTGAAATTCATAGTCAATGCTTTATGTGGAATAGCCATCTCCACACTCCAATATTTATCTTTGTCTTTCGACTTATTCAGCGTACCTTCGCGATGAATGGCCAACTTTAATCCCGGACAATCCCATTGTACCATAAAGTTTCCACCAGACCGATAAGGCCTGTCCAGCATTAGGTCGAATATGACCCCACGCACGTTGGTTTCTATTTCAAAATAGTTGTGCCCGTCCCAGTCAGGATCTATGAAAACCTCAAAATCATTATCATAATAAATAATAGTATCCCGCTGTGTAAGACGTGCCTTGATATCATCCTCCTGCAACATCGCCCCTATATAAAGATATTCATCGTCCCACAGCATCTTGGCCGTAGTTTCATATTTAGGTGTAGGAAACCCCTCCCCGCTGATATCTACAAACGGAGCTGTCGGTTTTGCCTTCTGCCACGAAACTTCATCCAGTTTGCCATCTATTTTCAGTTTACCATCCGTACGATAACACACATATGAACGAGGTTCAGTCAGGAAACGCTCGTATTTCTGAAAAATACTTTGTGCACCGACAGGCAAACTAAAAAAGAAGAAAATAAGAAAAGAAAACTTCATAGCTAAAAAAACAGGTTGTATTTGCTTCATTATTGATTAATTTTAGTTACAGTTTCAAAGATATGAATTATTCTGAAACCTATAAAGAATTCAACCTATAATTATAATTGCAATGAAGCGAATCATAAAACATAGAACACAATGCTTTTATTTCATAGCCAAAAGATTTCTCAAAAGCCGGAAAATTATAAAGAAATGTCCCTCGAACACATCTCCCTAGCTTTTTGTACTGATGAAACTAAAACGCCCCGGCTCTTTCGAGTCGGGGCCTGACATAAATTAAGTTGTGTGCTTTCTTCAAAGATTGGGAAACTATCTATTCAGTATATTCCCTCTTTCATTCAAGAATACAGCCTGTTCATGAAAATCACTCGACAATATAATCACTTTGTAGAGTTTACCCTCCGAACGACTATAAGCAATAAAAGCTTCTTTAATCAATGCTCCTTCGCAGGATAACTCATCAATCACCGCTTCAGGAAGATTATTAACCTCAATAGGTGTAAAGTCTTCCCGCGAATCTCTTTGTTCCACTTTCGGGGACTTTTTCTTTAGAGGTTCATCTGCTTTTGCTACTGAAAATCCCAATCCCATTACTATTACCAATGCTACTAATACCTTTTTCATAATTCTTGAAAACTTAATTGTTCTAGATCTACTAACTATAACTAAACATCTGAATATTGTTATGCAATGCACATGCCAGACTTGTGTAGATCCGGATTAGATCTTCATTTTCAAAGAATTATATTATAACAGCCTTTATTGAAATAGTGGAATACGAAGAAATATTCCACATTTTCTGTAGAATTTTTCCACAGAAATCAAGTGGGTTACGTACTTTTGCGAAGTTACTTAGGCATCCCCGTACCTCATTTCTCCTCCAGCTTCTCCCTGATACGATAAAGACGAGTTATAGCCGGATTGTAGAAAGCATCGGGATAATGGGCCCTGATACACGATAAATCAGATTCTATACAAAGTTTTACATCAAAAATACGCTCCGCTTTACTCAGTTCCAGTTCCTGAGGCAACTGTGCAGTCTGTGCCCATTCCATTAATTCTTTCACACTCTGTTCGTCAAACTTATATTCCATCTTACTCTTGTTTTTCCGCAAATTTACAACTTAAAGGCCATAAAACAAAGCACCCTCCTCATTTCCTCCCGGTTCAATCCCTACTTATAGTGATTGCCTTCTTCACAATACCTAAATCGAGTGATTGCCCCGCAACACAGAACCAGCTATCTTTGCCAATACATTAATTAGTCATAATTATTACGTAAGTCACATTTAAGTGAGATAAGCCAATCCGGCCGAAGTGATTCTCCCGGATTCCATTTTGTTGAGTTGTTATTTTAATTATCATACTGTTTAATTGTTGTATGTAAATAACGTATTCAAATAGAACGAAAAACGTCCGGCCTGTGAAGGTCGGACGTTTTTTTTATTTCTTATCCGCGAATGACTTTTTCAGCAGCTGCATTATCCATAAATAGTTCCACGTTATCGGCATGATGCGCTATATAGGCGGCCGGTCCGGTATCTCCCGAATAGAAGATATCTTCTACAACCGGACTTTTCACCCTTCCTGTTATCAGGAAGATGATCCTTCGGGCATTCAAAATCGGAAGTCCTGTCAAAGCTATTCTCTTTTGACCGTTATTCGGATTAAAATTCGCCTCATATATATGATCAGTTGAAAGCAATTCTTCCTGTCCGGGAAAGATAGACGACGTATGTCCGTCATTACCTGCTCCCAGCAGCACTACGTCAAATACCGGGAACTCATTCTCCACCGGCACTTCTTTCATCACCAGCTTCGAATAGCGGGCAGCCTCCTTCTTCGGATTCTTCTCCCCCTGTATTCGAAACACATTCTCGTACGGAATAGGTACAATACTCAGCAACAACGACCGCATCATGCCATAATTACTGTCCGAATTTTCGGGAGGCACACAACGTTCATCTACCCAAAACACTTTCAGTCGTTCCCAAGGAGTGATATCCGTATATTCATTCGCCCATAAGTCAAACATCAGTGCCGGAGTGCTTCCACCACTAAACGCGATACAAAAGGTCCTGTCCGGTTCATCTAACATCAGTTTCACCAAATGTAATATCAGTGCACGTGCCGTCTCTATGGACGAAGGAAAAATGTAGGGTTTCATAGCTCGCAATATTGATCTGTGTTTGTTAAGTTCTTGCATGGATTGGTCCATTCGGCACCATGCTCATGCATCATAGCCTCACTCTCCAAAGGTCCCCAAGTTCCAGCAGGATAACCATACAACGGCGCCTCGGGATGTTCATTCCAATAACGCAGAATCGGATCGAAGAAATGCCAGGATGCTTCTACTGCATCACTCCGTGTAAAGAGGGTCTGGTCGCCCAGGATACAGTCTTCTATCAGACGGGCATAGGCATCTCCGCCGGGGACGCCCCCCAACTGATCATAACTGAAATCCATCGTTACCTGTTTGACCTCAAATCCGGGTCCCGGCACTTTCATGCCAAATTTCAACACAATACCTTCATTGGGCTGCAAACGCAATATCAGCTTATTGGCTCTCGGACAATTACCACCCGCGCAATGGAACATCTGATGAGGAGTTTCACGGAAATGCACCACTATCTCAGTCACTTTTGTCGGCATCTGTTTTCCGGTCCTGATATAAAAAGGTACTCCACTCCACCGCCAGTTACTGATACCCAGTTTCATTGCAATATAAGTCTCGGTACGTGAGTCGGGTGAAATATTCTTCTCTTCCCGATACCCCCTTTTATTTCCCCCTGCCGTATATTGCCCCCGGACAATATGTTCACTCAAATCCGTTTCGGTCAAAGGAGTCAGAGACTCGTATACCTTCACCACTTCATTACGGAAATTATCCGCATTAAACACAGCGGGAGGTTCCATAGCAGTCAATGCCACGAGCTGGATCAGATGATTCTGTACCATATCCCTCAGTGCACCCGTAGTATCATAAAAACCGCCGCGTTGCTCGATTCCGAGATTCTCCACGGCGGTCACTTCCACATAATCTATATAATTACGGTTCCATAAAGGCTCAAAAATACCATTGGCAAAACGAAAAGCTAACAGGTTCTGAGCCGTTTCTTTACCTAAGAAATGATCGATTCGGTAAATCTGATGTTCGTCGAATACAGAAGCATAAATTTTATTCAGTTTCTCAGCCGATTCCAGATCATACCCGAATGGCTTTTCAACGATAATTCGTGCACGGCCTTTATTCAGATGCACCGACTTCAGGTGCAACGGAATCACACCATACAATGATGGAGGCGTAGCGAGGTAAAACAGCAGGTCATCCGGCCGGCTATCTCCGCTCAGTCCTTCAATGCGCAGGCGAAGTTGTCCGTATCCGCTTTCCAATGCCGGGTCTATTGCCAGATAGTGAAGATGTCCAACGAAAGCGTCCATCTTCTCCTTATTCTGCTCTTCCGACTTCACAAATTTCTCCATCTCATTATAAATGTAAGTCCGATAGTCCGCATCTTCATAAACCGTACGTCCCACCCCGAGAATTTCAAATTCTTCCGGAAGACGCTTGGCTACATACAACGAATACAATGCCGGCATCAACTTACGCTTCGTCAAGTCACCCGAAGCACCAAAGATAGTCATTACAAATTTACTCATATTTCTTTTTTTGCTTATACATTATACGTACCCGACTTTGTATCTCCTCCGTGTCCTGTCCAGTTTTCATGAAAAAAGACTCCTCGTAACTCATCTTTCCGCTCAAATGTATGAGCACCGAAATAATCGCGCTGTGCCTGTACCAGATTGGCCGGAAGATCAGCCGACACTAACGAATAGAAATAATTCAAAGCCGAAGAGAAAGCCGGAACCGGCAGTTCCTCACGCATAGCTTGTGCCACCAGGTTCTTCCAGCCGGACAACAGACCTTTGATCTCTTCTTCAAAATAAGGGGCCAGCAGCAGATGTTTAGGCTTTTCTTTTGCCTCAAATGCCGCAGCAATATCATTCAGGAAAACACTGCGAATAATACAACCGCCTCTCCACATCCGTGCAATCGAAGCCAGATCGAGGTTCCATCCAAATGTATCGGAAGCACGTTGCAACACCGCAAACCCTTGAGCATACGAAACCAGTTTCGAAGCATACAATGCCGAGAAAATCTCTTTTTCCGTATCTTGTTTATTATATACAGCCATCGAGTGCCTGCATTGGTATTGCCGGGCAGCAGCTTCACGCAGTTCCTTCCGGGCCGACAAACTGCGTTCAAAAACGGCCGTAGCAATCAATCCCAGTGGCATACCTAATTCCATGGCATTAATCACCGACCATTTGCCTGTCCCTTTCTGTCCGGCGGCATCCAGGATCTTATCAATCAGATAGGCTCCTGTCTTATCTTTATGGCGGAGTATATTACCTGTAATTTCTATCAGATAACTCCGTAGTTTACCTTCATTCCAACGGGTGAACACAGATGCCATCTCCTCGTTAGTCATATCCAGCAGCTCCTTCATCACCCAATAAGCTTCAGCAATCAACTGCATATCACCATACTCTATCCCGTTGTGTATCATTTTCACAAAATGTCCCGATCCGGCAGGTCCCACCCACTGACAGCACGGAGTACCATCCGGCGCTTGGGCCGCAATGCTCTGCAAAATCGGTTTCACCTCTTCCCATGCTTTCTCCGAACCGCCCGGCATGATAGAAGCTCCGTTCAAAGCTCCCTCTTCTCCGCCCGAAACACCGGCACCGACGAACAGAAAACCTTTCGACTCTGCCAGTTTCACTCTTCGGTTCGTATCTTCATAATTCGAGTTACCACCGTCAATCAATATATCACCCGGAGAAAGATACGGGAAAAGTTGCTCCATCAGCTCATCCACCGGACTACCGGCACGTACCATCATCATTATCTTACGAGGCAAAGCGATCGATTCTACAAAAGCCTCTATATCCGTGAAGCCCTCTATATGCTTGCCTTTAGCCCTTCCGTTGATGAAACGTTCCACCACGCCTTCTTCCACACCCGGTACCGTACGATTATACACCGATACGCTCCAACCTCTGCTTTCCATGTTCAGAGCTAAATTTTCTCCCATCACAGCTAAACCAATCAGGCCTATATCTGTTTTATTCTGAGTTGCCATAATTGTAATATGTATCTAAATTGGTTGATTTTTTGTTCTTTTTCTTATTATCTATAACACATATCGAAAATATTTGTTCGGATAGTTTCAGAAAAAAGTATTACTTTTGTAACAAACTGCTAAAACCTCGTAATGAAGAAAATACACATAGGACTTTTGCCACGTATCATCATAGCTATTATACTTGGTATCGCTATCGGAAATTTCCTGCCGACACCTTTGGTACGGCTGTTCGTGACCTTCAACTCCATCTTTGGAGAATTCCTCAATTTCTCCATACCTCTTATCATTCTCGGACTGGTTACCATTGCCATAGCCGATATTGGTAAAGGAGCCGGACGAATGCTGCTTGTCACGGCACTCATTGCATATGGTGCCACTCTTTTCTCCGGATTTCTGTCCTACTTCACCGGAGCCGCCATTTTCCCTTCGCTCATTACTCCGGGAGCACCTCTCGACGAAGTGAGTGAGGCGCAAGGAATCCTACCCTATTTCTCTGTTGCCATTCCACCCTTGATGAATGTCATGACGGCACTGGTCCTTGCCTTTACCCTCGGCCTGGGGTTGGCAAGCCTGCATAGTGACGCCCTGAAAAACGTAGCACGAGACTTTCAAGAGATCATCGTACGTATGATAAGCGCAGTCATCCTCCCGTTGCTACCCATTTACATCTTTGGTATTTTCCTCAATATGACACACTCCGGACAAGTATTCTCCATCCTTATGGTGTTTATTAAAATTATCGGTGTCATTTTCATACTACATATTTTCTTGCTGGTTTTTCAATATTGCATTGCGGCATTGTTTGTCCGTAAAAACCCGTTCCGCTTGTTGGGACGGATGCTGCCGGCTTATTTCACCGCTTTAGGCACTCAGTCATCAGCCGCCACCATCCCTGTCACACTCGAACAGACCAAGAAGAACGGTGTATCAGCCGATATAGCCGGATTTGTCATCCCGCTTTGCGCCACCATTCATTTATCCGGAAGCACCCTGAAGATTGTGGCCTGTGCTTTAGCCTTAATGATGATGCAGGGCATGCCTTTCGATTTTTCCCTGTTTGCAGGTTTCATTTTCATGCTCGGCATCACGATGATTGCCGCTCCCGGCGTTCCAGGAGGCGCTATTATGGCTTCTTTAGGCATCCTCCAGTCCATGCTCGGTTTCGATGAATCGGCCCAGGCATTGATGATCGCCCTCTACATTGCCATGGACAGTTTCGGTACAGCTTGTAACGTAACCGGTGATGGAGCCATCGCTCTGATTATAGACAAGATTATGGGGAAAAAAAAAACTCCCGAAAGCCTCTAATGGCTATCGGGAGTTCACCCTGTTTGGTTATTAATTCCGTTTTATAATGTCATAGCCTGCCCGCCTATTACACCGGCTACAGCACTTGCCACAGCAATAATCAACTTCAATATAATATTCCATCCCGTTTTCTTCATACTCTTTATCCTCCTTCCGTTGTCAATAATTATTATATCAGCAATAAATTTTATCAGGCTGTCGGATCATCCACAATATCTCCACTACCCGATCCGCCATTAATTGCTCCCCCTATCGCACTGACTTTCTGGAATTCCACTCCCTGAAGCAAAGCACGGGTAGTGCCGATAGCTGCGGGACGAGTATATTCCGGAGTAAACAGACAACGAAGAGCCGCCACCTGATTCGGACTCACCTCTTCCTCTTGATCCACTCCATGCCCTTGTGTACAAGCTTTCATCGTGAAAGTGCCTAATCCCTCCAGACGTACCGAACGGCTATTCAACAATTCTTTACGCATGGCAGTCATCAAGTTACGAATCACATTATGAACATCACCCGGTGTCAACGATGATTTTTCGGCTATTACTTCGGCCAACTGTTGTGAAGTTACCATTTTTCCAACTTTCACCAGAGTCAGGTGCCACTGTTTCTTTCCCTCTTTAGTTTTCAACTGCGATTGTCTCGCTCTATAAAATAAAGGCATAATTTTTCTCCTTCTTTACTAATGTTACTACTACGTTTCATTCATATTTCGTTGATCAACACTGCAAAGATGAAGATTTACAAATTATCGGCAAAGGAAAAAACGGTCCGGAAAGCAGTTTTCTCAGAAAAACTTATAACACGCTTATTATCTGTATCATAATTCTAAGCTCTTCGTTCAATTGAATTTGCAAACTCACTTTTTAATATGATGGCAGTCGGGTAAATGTTACGGATATAAACGATGCTATGTAATCATGATGCAAAAAATGTAAACCTGAAAAGCGGAAATTAGAAGTTGAGCGTAACTCACACTAATACAACTATTTGTGTCATTCCTAGTGGCTTTAACTATCTAACTCCTTAAATGCAATAAAAAGCAGATTTAGGAAAACGTTCAGTTACTTATCCGCTCCCTGTTTTTCAAATAGAAAAATGAGGTAAAATACTGAATTTTAGACGGATTTGGCTATATGTGCTGCTTTTCTTTGGTGAGTGTCGTTAGTTAGCCGATGATAGCGTACTGTGGATTAGAACCGCCCGACAAAAGACTGGAACGCCTTGTGATATTCCTTTGTTGGAACTACCCAAACAGATTATAGAGAAATACGAGGGTATTGCCAAAGATGGTAAACTGCTCCCGATGCTTAGTTGTGGTAGCCTGAACAAGAACTTAAAAGTAATTGCCAAACTCTGTAATATAGAGCGTAAACTCATCTATCACCTTGCAAGACACACGTATGCCACATAAGTATGTATATCACAAGGCGTTCCGATTGAAACGCACTGTAAAATGATGGGACATCACTCAGTTAAAACCACTCAAATTTATGCCAAAATCACTAACCAAAAGGAGAATGAGGATATGAAAATCCTCTCCAGCCGCATTGAAAATTGTTATGAGTTGCCGAAAGATGATGTGCCAGAGGATTTTGGTAAAAATCAGTATTATAAATAAAAAGAATGCTATATCTTTGTATTTGAGGACCACAAATTTTAAATGCATCCAATAAAAATATGTATATAGAAAATATTATTAACAAAATAAATAATGCTAATAAATCCAGATCTGGGTTTTACTTTGAGCTGTTGATTCAAAACTTGCTCAAATTACATTTTAATAAGCAAGGGAAAAACTTTATTACTGACTTCCAGATTGGTAAGATTAGATTAGATGGCTATATTGAAACGGGTATAGATATCTATGATGGTCCGATTGGCTTTGAGATAAAGTATGTTCATCATATGAACTATGAGATGATGAGCTCTATGTTAAAACGATTTACAGAGTTGTTGCATACTTCTCCTATTAAATATATTATTATTATTTGCCCTAGCCCTCCAATACGTTATAAAGGGATAATAAACGAATCCCCAAAAATTATTTTCTGGGATAATAAGAAAATAGAGGAATTAATAGAGGAAAATGCTGACGCTATAGAGTCTATTGTGAACAACTTGTTTAAGTTAGATATAGAAAATGAAATAAGAAAAAGTAGTGATGATTGGAAAAAGTCAAGATTAGATATCCTCAATGAGATAAAGAAAGCATATAAAAAAGGTAATATATCATTGCTTTTAGGTGCTGGCGTATCTTGTAGTGCAGGTTTCCCAAACTGGGGGACTTTATTAAACTCTTTATATGCTAATTTTGTTAATAAAGTTTTCAATAATGATGTTGTATCGGATGATACTCTTCAATCTATTACAAAGAAATTTATTGAAATTAATAACAGCTCAACCTTAGCAGCAGCTCGCTATCTGAAAGCAGGATTATCTCAAAAAGACAATGATGTACATTTTATAACAGCTGTAAAAAAAGCTCTCTATGATTCACCGAGAAAACCGTCACCATTGATGAATGCGATTATAAATTTATGTACTCCAAAAAGAAGTGGTGCAAAAATTAAATCTGTAATTACATATAATTTTGATGACTTAGTCGAAGAATATTTAGACAAAGTAAAGCTGGAATATAAAACGATATATAAGGATGAAGAGCAACATGATTCAGACGAACTGCCTATATATCATGTGCATGGTTTTATTTCAAGTAGAGGAGACATTGAAAAAGATGTTTCTTTAATCTTTTCAGAGGAAGCATATCATAAGGTTTATTCAGAACCTTACCATTGGTCTAATCTTGTCCAATTAGCAACGTTACGTGAAAATAACTGTTTAATGATTGGATTGTCACTAAGTGACCCTAATTTACGTCGTTTATTAGAAATTGCAGCTCAAAAGCATTCCAAAAATAACCGACATTATGTTTTTATGCAACGGTTAAGTAATGATGATCTTATAGATGAGGGAGATAAAGAGAGAATAGATATAATATCTGCTAATAAAATAATACAAACTCATCATGTTGTTCAAGAGATGATGATGTCAAGTTTGGGGACAAACATTATTTGGTTTGAAGATTATGATGAAATTCCTAAATTATTAGACTCTATAAAAAAGTAAATACATTTGATTCCTTATATAGAACTTTCTCTTTCAGTCTGATAAATGGTATTTTCCCTATGTCTCCAGTTTGGGAGGGTACGGGATGGATCTTAGTTTCTCATATAATCGCCCATCATGGCAATAGTTAGTATATCTAATATTGGATTATATGGGTAATCAAAGTCGTTTTCCATTGAGATGCATAAAATATCCGTCCTCATCCTCCTGAATCTCATAAGTTGATGGACTTGCTTATTTGGTAGTTTCGTTCATATAGATGATGCTTAACCAGTACCTTTCACCATTCCGATGAATCATCACGGTGGGATTTAGTTTAATACTCTCCCTATTCCCGACCAGCATTTCCAAATCAAAAAGTTCTCTTTCCATAGCCGTTATTTCTTGATTTGTTGCTGATTGATAAACTGTTCAATGTCGGTAGCTTTATAATAACACTTACGCCCGATTTGCGTATAGGGTAAAACTCCGGTATCTCGGTAAGTTTGCAGGGTACGGGGAGAGATTTTAAGCAATTCGCAAACCAGCTTGTTATCTAACCAATTTTCATTACTTCGATTCTGTCCGCAAAATGCGTTTACTTGCTTCGTGAAACCCTCAAGCCTCTGCATCATCTATTCAAAGGTTCTTTTTTCGATGGCTACAATTTCCATATTGGTGTTGTTTTAGATTGTTATAAACTACTGTCATTGCAATGATTTGCTGCAAAGAAAGAAATAAAAAGCACTGGTTTCGGAAACTGTGTATGCAGTGGACTGAACTGGCTACAGTTGGCTTCACCACACGTCCCAACAAGATATTCTCCCTTTTTTCCGTGATAAACATTTCACATATGGAGAGACAAAATAATTATCATAATATGAATCACAAGTTTAATATTTATTCGTATTTTTGTGTTAATTATCAAACAATTAATCTACATCATGAATAAAGGAGAAAAAATAAAGGTTTATTTTAAAATGGACGGTCGCTGCTATGGACTATTTAATGTTATTCAGATGGGTAAAGATGGGATAGTTGATTTGAAAATAACAGACTACTATAGCGTTATGGTTATCGTATCTAAAAATTCCAATGATGAAAAAGGGTATTTAACAGAAGAAGAGATAGATAGATCAAGATTTATCTATCGGGCAGAAATGTCATATCATAATGATGGGAGTTTTCTACATAAAATAAAAGATGGTATTAAACCAGAGTATTCAAACCCGTATGGGCAAGGGGAACGATGGACTGCTACTAATTCTATAGAAGATTTTCAACCAATTTTGAATATTGCTATTCGAAGGATGGAAATTTATAACAAATCTAGTGTCCACCCTATATTGAAAAACAAAGAAATAGCTTACATATGCGAAAACGATGATTTGTTTGAAAAAAACGGTACATATCTCATCATTCTTTACATTCGAAATAAAAAAATACCTCTAAACCGTTATACAAGAAAAGAACTTTATTCAGACATAATAACTGAACTTAACAAAGAGCTTGATCTTTGTATTTTCATACAGAGGCATCAATATACAAAACCAAAACCATATTATTCAAAGGGATGGAAGAGCATGGTAACTCCATATCTAAATAACTCTATTAACTTCTGCAATAGAGAATCATCCAAAGATGAGATGAAGGAAAAGTTTGGTGATGCTATATTTGGATCAATTACTAATCGTTTTCTTATGGCTATGACTGATGGGGAATTTATAAATCTATCAGAAGACAAGCTACAACTCATTGATGAGGTTGATATTCTGTATAAAGGGCATGAAGGTAAAATGCCTGTTAGTAAACCTGTATTTATAAAACTTGCTTTAAATTTTTTAAGTAACAAATTGGTTGAGTTTAATACACTCTCCTCCACAATCAAGCAGGTTTTATTGAAACAATGGAATAAAGAGGTAGAAGCAAGGGTGCAGAATGAGCAAAACAGTCACAAATAATATGACTACAAATCTTCAACTCCCCCTACCAACATGTTTTTTCCTTTTTTCCCTGATAAACATATTTACTATTTTTGATTGACACGGCTTTTCTAGTTAATACAATATGGCCTATGTTTAGTACAGTGTGATGTGATGTTAAGACAATATCATTTCGCTTGATGCAAGCAAAAGAAACGCTTCATAAATAGAATATAGACCAAACTCAGCGCAATAATGGTACCCGACAAATACCCATATTCATTCCCCGGAAATAGAAAATACCCGACTATAACTACTGCCTGCACCAACATATACACCAACGAAACCACCATGTGAGGAATTTTCAGCTCATTTGCCATAATCTGGTACAAATGTTTCCGATGTGGCAAACCAATATTCTCATGCAACATCAACCGATGAATTATTGTCAGCACACTATCCACCCCATAGACTGCCAACAAGACAATCCAGCTGAAATTTTCCGTACGGATTATCAGCATACCGATCAGAAAGAGGATCACGAAAGCAATGCTAACCGAACCTACATCCCCCGCAAAACACTTTGCCTGTTTCCGGAAATTGAAGAAGTTAAAGACCAACACAGCACAAAGCATGGTATAAATCAAAGCCGGCTCTACAAATGGAACATATACCCCATTTATAAATGCTAATGCCGTCAGCACCACCAACGAGTATCCACCTGTAATGCCATTAATACCATCCATAAAATTATAGGCATTGATAATCCCTGTGCAAACAATCAAAGCAACCACAATGGTCCACCAAGGCAAGCTGAACAACCCCCATTGATAGAACATCAAAGCCATCGCCGTAAAATGAAACACCAAACGTAACCCCTGAGAAGTAGAACGAATGTCGTCTACAAAACTGATAAAAGTAATCAATGTCAGAGCCAGCATAAACCAAGGATACTCAAACTGATTCGTCAGAAAGTAAGCTAATGCGCCAAAGAAGAAAATGATTCCTCCCCCTCTCAAAGTGATCCGGGTGTGCGAACTCCGCTCGTTCGGTTTATCGATGATATTGCATTTATCAGCAATACGGAAATAAAAAAGTTCTGCCAGAAATAGCAGAACTAAGATTAGCAGATAATACATAAACTATTCGTTCTTTTTAATGAAATAAAACCAAAGTTGAAGTCCTAAAAAGGCAAAAGAAATACCCCCTATTAGGAGTCCCATAATCAAAAAAAATTCCACTTACAATACCTCCTTATTCTATCTGAAAATTCCTCAAAACACTCATAGGTTTCCACCCAAGTTCACGCGTTGCCTTTTCATTACTAAAAGTCAAAGAGCTTGTTATTTTACGAAGTTTCAAAGAATTGATCGGAGCTTTTTCACCCAGGCAGTCTCCAACGACAGCCATGCTTTTAGCCAACCAATAAGGAATAGATATTGGTCTTTTTTTATTCAATTGCTTACATATCACCATCTCCAACTCACGAAAACTCGGCTGGTAACTGTCACAAACATTATATATCCCACCCTTTTCTATTAACATAGGAAGAAGATTTGCAATATCCTGAACCATCAGAACACTTTTCCGGGCTTTTCCCTCGGCAATACTTAAGTACTTACCATTTCTAATCCCACGAATCATCGCTCCTAAATTTCCAGGAGGATTAGGTCCGGCAATCAATGAAGGACGAAGTATACTTAACGCTACATTATGCATAGCACACCACCTTTCCAAGTATTTCTCAGCCTTAATCTTACTCAAAGCATAAGGAGTAGTTCCATTTAAAGGATGCTCTTCCGTAATATTCTCACCCGAATCACAACCATAAACGGCAACAGTACTTATAAAAATAAAAGCTTTAGGAATACCACTTTGTTCCAAAGCGGTACATAAATTCTTAGTACCTTGTAAGTTTACATCAAAAAAGGCTTGTTTCTCCTCTTCTGTTTTAGGAGTAGAATGCGCTTTACCTGCAGCATGCAGCGCAATATCAAATACCTCTGTAAAGACAGGAATATTCCGAGCTATATCTATCTTATAATCATCTTGGGGAGTAAGTCCAACCGTTTTGATTACATACGTCTTTTCCAAAAGCTGATAGATATTTCTTCCCAAAAATCCGGAGGCACCGGTAAATAAGAGTTTCATTAATCTTTAATCAAATAACTGATAATATTTATCTAATATAATTTCCTTTGCAAACACTGTATCAGCCACACATCTGGCATTACTCCGGAAAGAGGATAATTGATCACGAGATTCATAAACCGACTCAAACATATCTTTCAATGCAGATGGGTTATTTGGTTCTACAATCCAGCCCAAATTAAATTCTTTGATACACAAAGCAATTTCCGAATCCGCTTCTCCCACCATTAAGATAGGTTTTCCGGCTGCCATAATATTGTAAGATTTTGAAGGTACCCCAAGACCATACATACCGTCACTCAAAGTTACAATAGACACATCACAAGCGTTTAAAAAATCATTCTGCATAGAACGGGGTTGAAATCCTGACAATGTTACGTTATTCCTAACAGAGGCAAATTTCTTGATTGTTTCATACTTGGCTCCTCCACCAATGAATACAAAATGAAGATTGGGATTTTCAACTAAGGAAATGGCGTTCAATATATTATCTAATCCTTGGGCATGGCCCAAATTACCAGCAAATTGAAAAATAAACTTATCCCGACAAGCTAATTCGGCATACATACATGTCTCCTTTTTGTCTAAAGGAAAAACCTCCTTATTATCCGCCCAATTAGATATTAAGGCTATTTTCATGTCTTTATGGACCTTAGAACGAATCACCCGGGCCATATCCCGACCAATAGAAATACAAACATCTGCTTGAGAATACGCTCGATCAAAGAAAAATTTCAGGCTATGATACAGCCGGGAAGAAGAGTTCATCTTACCGATAGCAACCAAATTTTCCGGAAAAATATCATGAACAAGCAGGTAATACTGAATCTTTTTAATTCGTTTTATCCAAGGAACAAACAACAAAAGAAAAGCGGGATTAGTAACGACGAGCAGTTTATCGCCTCGCTTCACATTTTTCAAAATCTTAAACCAAAGTCGGATACTCGAGTTCAATAACCGGAATGTTCGCTTTGCAAAATTGTTTTTATCGATATTCCCACTTAATACACGATGAATGATGACACCATTATGTTTCTCTAATTTAAGTGGTTTATATTCGTCTGTTTCATTATATCTGGCATCCGTACAGATCACATGGACATCCATTCCACTCTTCGCCAAATACTCAGCTACTTCTGTCATATAATACCCTGTAGAAGTAACAATCGGATAATAATACTCAGAAGCAATCCAAATTCTCTTCATTATGAAAGTATTTAATAAAATGAATACAATGATTCATTTTCCTGCATCCAATCATATTGTTCCCGAAGCATCTCTTCATATCCAGGTACAACATAACTAAATCTTGTGGATTTTGCGATCGACTTGTCTATTCCATTTCCATCAAATGGCAGGATCTCAACATCTTGTTTGTGCCATATACGGGAAAACAGATGTAACAAATCATATTTACTTATACCAAGGCCATTACTCAGTTGTATCAAACCGGTTACTCCCTGATCGATGGACACATCAATGGCTTTCGCCAATTCCAGAGTGGTCACACCTCCCCAAATAGCAGTCTGGAAACCATTCACACAACCATGCTGATGCATAAACCAATGAAACAAGCCTTCCCCATTCTCCTTCAATTCAGGACCTATGATAGAAGTACGGATTGTCAGATCTTTGTCATTGATTATCTCACCGAGTGCTTTGCTACGACCATAAACATCGTCAGCATCCCGGAAATCAGTTTCTGAATAGTTACCTTTTTTACCGGAGAAAACACAATCCGTACTGATATGAATCAACTTTGCTCCCACTTCATCCGATAGTTTCTTGAGCAAATGAGGGAACCATGCATTTATCAGAATAGCATTGTCCGGATGTTCTCTGGAACCTCTTATCAATACGCCAATACAATTCAGGATAAAATCGGGACGGACTTCACGGACGAGCCGACTGACAGCATCCCCATCCGTCACATCCACAACAATACTATCATCAGTCAATTGGGTACGATAAACTACATCCACAAGATCGTATTTCCCCGTACATTGCAGATAATAATAAGCCATATGCCCGGCCATACCTGTGGCGCCGAACAACAGAATCTTCTTTTTAACCATAAAAAAATAAAAAACAGGAACTAGATTTCTTTATGCCAAACCGTACGGTTGATATAATCTGTATAGGAAAGAATGATACGGACTACTTTTTTAGATACATTATCCGAAGCATAATCAGGAATAGAGTGAATTACGTCTGCATCTTCTGCATACTGGGAAGTTACAATTTCGATAGACTCCAGAATACGGTCACTATTCAATCCGGTCATGATCAGCGTCCCTTCATCCATACCTTCAGGTCGCTCGTGTGCCTGACGGATAGTTATAGCCGGAAAATGAAGAATAGAAGATTCCTCCGTGATTGTACCACTGTCAGAAATAACGCAAAAAGCATTCTGTTGAAGTTTGATATACTCCATGAAGCCAAAAGGTTTCATAAACTCAATCATCGGATTGGAATTAATAAAGCCAATAGATTCCAACTTTTTGCGGGTACGGGGGTGGGTGGAAACAATCACCTTTTTATGATATTTGTCCACAATGGCGTTCAGAGAAGAAAGCAGGTCGGAAAAGTTCTTCTCGGAATCCACATTTTCCTCACGATGCGTACTTACAATAAAGTAATCACCTTTTTTCAACCCCTCTTTTTCTAAAACATCATTCTCTTCTATTTCCGCCTTATGATAGATCAAAACCTCTGTCATTGGCGATCCGGTTTTGATCACGGTCTCCGGACGTAACCCTTCAGCCAGCAAGTATTTACGTGCATGCTCTGAAAGAGGCATATTGATATCACTCAAATGATCCACAATCTTACGATTGATCTCTTCAGGAACACGCTGGTCAAAACAGCGGTTACCAGCCTCCATATGAAAAATAGGAATCTTACGCCGTTTTGCGGAAATCACGGAAATACAGCTATTAGTATCACCATACAACAATAAAGCATCCGGTTTCACTTGGTCCATCAATTCATCCGATTTACGGATTACATTGGCTATCGTCTCTGCGGCATTCTTTCCGGCAGCATCCAGAAAATAGTCCGGCTTACGGATACGGAGTTCCTGAAAAAAGATTTCATTCAGTTCATAATCGAAATTCTGACCGGTATGGACCATAATATGTTCAGTGTATTTGTCCAACTCAGCCATCACACGACTCAACTTTATGATCTCAGGACGAGTTCCGACAATCGTCATTACTTTAAGCATACATCCTCCTTTATCATATCAAGTTTCAATAACAACTGTTTCATACCGTCCACATCCAAACGATGGGTATTATGTGAATGGTAGTCCTCGAATTTAGAGACCTTCTCTTGTCCTTCCACAAAATATTTATCATAATTAAGATCACGGGCATCACAAGGTATCCGATAATAATTACCCATATCTTCCGCCTTGGCCATTTCCTCACGAGTCACTAATGATTCATAAAGTTTCTCACCATGACGTGTACCGATAACACGTACGGGGGTATCCATTTTGTAAAGTTCCTTTAAAGAACGGGCTAACGTATCAAGAGTAGCTGCAGGTGCTTTTTGGACAAACAAGTCGCCATTATGCCCATGCTGAAAAGCATAAATCACCAGATCAACCGCATCATCCAGTGTCATCATAAAACGGGTCATGTTCGGATCGGTTATTGTGATATCTTTGCCGGCCTTCATTTGCTCCACCCACAAAGGGATCACCGATCCGCGGCTTGCCATCACATTGCCATAACGGGTACAGCAGATGGTAGTTTGACCACTCTCTCCCATTTGACGTCCTTTAGCAATAGCGACCTTTTCCATCATGGCTTTACTGATCCCCATGGCATTGATAGGATAACAAGCTTTATCCGTCGAGAGCACAACTACATTCTTGACTCCATGCTCGATGGCTGAATCAAGCACATTCTCAGTACCTAATACATTTGTCCGAACAGCTTGAACAGGGAAAAACTCACAAGAGGGAACCTGTTTCAGTGCAGCGGCATGGAAAATATAGTCCACCCCATTCATCACTCCATCCACAGAACGTTTATCACGTACATCACCAATGTAGAATTTCACCTTCTTATTTTGAAGGTGATGGCGCATATCGTCTTGCTTCTTTTCATCACGGGAAAAGATACGGATCTCTTTGATATCGGAATCCAAAAATCTTTTCAATACAGCATTACCGAAAGAACCTGTTCCACCGGTAATTAAAAGGATCTTGTCTTTAAAAAGGGACATAGTTTAAATTAATAGATCTACTAAACCTGATAAATTATTAGTTATTGTCAATTGAGATTTTTGTCCACATCCACGTTCATAATCAATAATAGCATTAACGACATTATCTACTTCAAATGAACTAAAAACAACAGAAGGTATACAAACAGAATGTATGTAAGGTAAATCTGGACCAATCACATCACATCCTGCAGTTAAAGCCTCAATGATTCCAAGTCCAAAACTCTCATTTAATGACGGATATATTGTAGCCTTAGAACAATTATATAACCTTTGAATATTACTTTTTTCCAATGATCCATGATTAATAATCTTCACTCCATTTTTTAGAGCCCTTTCTAGTTCTTGTTCTAAATCAATTGGATAATTTGATAAAGTTAAGTGCAAAGTTAAATTGAAGCCTAATTCATGTAACTTCTCCCATACTTTTATCAGTAAAAAATGCTGCTTAGTAGGAGTATAATTGGCTACATATACATAATCTCTTCGACAGAATGCTTCATTAATAGAAGTGTCGTAACTTTGCCAAAAAGGATAGAGGAATATCTTTGTCAATGGCTTATCAAACATACATTGCATATTTTTTTGCATATTTGTTGTTTGAACCAACCAATAATCAGTATTCACACTACATAATCGAATAATTATTTGCTTTAACTTAATTATAATACCCTCTTTGGAAGATAAATACTTAAAAGGAATATTCAACAAATTAATATTATGAAAATAAGTGTAGACTATTGCATTTACTTTTATTGGTGGTGGAACATTTCCAAAACACAATATCTTACTAAAGGTGTTTCTATGATGAAGATAAAAAAACAACCGTTGTAACATAGATGGATCAGAAAATGAATATCTCCCCCTAACTATCTTACCATACAATATTTTTTTACAACGACTATCTAATAAATAATGAACATCAATGTCCAAACTTTCAAGTCTTGAAATTAAAGTAAATAGCAATTCTAATCCACCGCTATTATTAATGTAAACAGCATCAATTAACAACATTATTTACAAGTTCTTTTTCTTATAGAAGAATAAAACAAAAGAATAAATAAAGTAGGAATTATCACTTGAGATAATTGTAGAAAAATTTCTGAAACCCAGATTTTAGGATCATTATATCCCCATGGTTTAAAAACTACCATTAAAAAGCACGGGGCTAATAAAGCAAACTGACGAAATAATTTTATTGATAAAAAAACATATATAGCAGGAATAATACTGAATAAAATAAGTCCCAAAATATGAAGTTCCCAATATGCATGGGCTGCAGTTGAGAATTCAACCATATTAGTATCTATATGCGTTATTTCAGCTTGAGTTTTATACATTCCCATAGAATACAAATCACCATCTACACTACATGGAACTGGTTTATCTTCCATTAAACTTCTTGGAATTGGTGAATATAAAGAATTCAATATAGGATTCCAACCTGCCATATAGCCACGATCAACCATCCGATAGAAACCCGTACTATAATGAGTTAGTGCACCAAATCTAAAATCAATTTCATCTAATAAACTTCTTTCCCCATCATTTTTTGAATTATTTATTGACTGTATGATTTCTATTATATCAAGGCTCTTATTACTTCGGATAAATGTCATTCCACCTTGAAAAAGTCCTAGCGCTCCCAGTAAAATCACAGAAATCAATAACATTTTCTTTAAATTAGAACGATTCAAACTATAAGCACAAAAAAGTACCCAAAACACTGGCCAAAACAATTTACCTCTGATACCACTCGCAAATCCGATAACTAAATATATCAATGTAACAATACAAGCCACAATAAAAAGTGTTCTACCCCAATAATGGCTCCCTATAGCTATAATAAAAAAACAAGCGACTGCTCCAAAAGCAGAAATTAATGGTTCAAACATCCACAGAGAATCGCAAAAAGGCAAAGAAACTATTTGATTATTATTGAATAAGAAACAAACATACAACAATAAATTTATTAGCATTATCTTTTTTAACGTTCTATCTACTGTTATAATTAAAGATAAGTCTTTCTTATTCCTTCTGCAAAGAATATAAAATACAATATAATATATAAAATGAGAAAACACTTCTACAATATATACTATTGAAACCTCTGATGGTAGGACTCGTTCTATATCTTGATTTTTCCAATTTAAAAGTAGATGGGTTATAGCAGGTAATAAGTAATATAAAGTAACACGTAAACCAAAAAGCGAAAACAATAAATCAACAAAAAAAGTATTAGAAGATGTTCTCAATATTAATCTGCGACATGATTTCCAGAAAAAAATATTCATAAAAACAAGAACGATAGAAGATACTATCAAAACTACTGCACTCAAGAAATTTTCCATAAATAAATTAATAGAATATATATCTTATTTTTCTCCTATGTATGTATTACCGATACTCAATGCATATTTATAAGATGTAGCTCTCTATTAACTCTTTCCCAAAAAACACAAACTAATCATAAATAGAACTCACAGTTACAAATCGTAATTACATTTTATCTTAAATTGAGGTGACAAAAGAAAGAATGGATAATGTGAAATTTAAGATAAATAAAAAACATAAAAATTAATTCTTGTCAAATAGAACAAACAACAAAATCAATCAAAAAAATTAAAAGTGCAGTGGTTCTATTAATAAAAGACAAGTAAATAGCTTACAATTAAATAATCACCCAATCTATAGGAGTGCAGTCTTTATTTAAGAAAACAGATGGAGCTATAACAATGTGATTGTTTGTAGAAGCCAAATATGCACCCCACCAATAAAAACTACTATTCGAAATTATATGATGATTACATAAAGACATTAAATACATATCTTGAATAGCTGCTAACTCTCCCTTTTTAGAAGTAACAAAATACACTGGATAATCTAACTTCAAATTTTTTTTTACCCAATCAATATCTTCAGAAAAAACAATAAAAATTAAATTAGGAACTTTATTTGCTATATATTTTATGGCCGCATCATAATAATCATGTTCCACCACAGCTAATTCACCAAATTCCCCTTTCATCTCGGAATAACGGCGTACGCCTATAGCCACCGGTGTATATCGTGAGTTGGTTATAAAAGAAGCCTCTTTCTCAACTGAACCAATAACTTCTTTAGTAAATTTAAAATCTTCTCTTATTTGTGCTTCTATTTTTGAGAAGTATTTATATGATTGAAAATACCCTTCTAAGTAAATTGAAGAAAAGGAAGCTATCCTCATTATTTCATTTTGAAAATGATATGGCTTCTTTTCAACTATAAATTTAAAATTAACCAAAGGAATACAAAATCCGATTTTTCGGCTAATTTTTCTCAGTATTCTCCCTAGCGGATATCGAAAAGACATCCACCTCCTAGATTCCTGTACAGACAAATTAAATTGTTTTAATTCATAAACTCTCCGAAACCTAGAATCATCTTCAAAGCCGGTATAAATATCAAATGTTAATTTTTGGTTTGAAATTTGTGCAATACCTTTTGCAGCTGCATAAATAAACATTTGATTTCCTAATCCTCCAAATAATTTAGCAATTACCATAAATTATTTTAATTTTACGACCATAATATAAAGTACAATATAAAGTTAAAATCCCTGATATTACATAAGTAAATACATTCACATATACAGCTCCATCAAATCCCCAAAAAGGAACAATAATCATACATCCAACAATTGTCAAAAGGCCCGGTAGTAGATTAGGTAGCAACAAGTATTTCACTTTTTTATAATAGTATAATTCATACACAGACAACTGTCCTAATGTATAGACGCCAGTCCCTAATAACCCCCAAAACAAGTACCAATATATATTTAAATATTTTACGTCTAAAAAAAGTACAATAATATATTCACCCAAAAATAAGAAAGTCAATATAATCACAAGCCACACAAGTGAAACAGCAAATAGAATTTTATTGATATACCTACCAATAAACCCAGTAGATTTCGCTTCATTTGAATATGCTATTGGAACAAAATAACTACCAATAATAGCACTTATTGCAGTAGATGGCAACAGAGATAATGAAAATATCATACTGAAGTTAGCAACATCAGATTTTGTTAAATAAAAATCAACAAACCACCGTCCAATCATTGATTGAATCCAAGCAAAAATTCCCCATATAATTAAAGGATATGAATAGCTAAACACATCTTTCAATACCAATAAAAAATCACTAACTCTAACCTTTTTTAAATAGATATTATGCGAATCAATATAAACTAGATATCCAATAGTTAGTAAACTACTCACTATTGAAGCATATAATATTTCTTGAATAGACAACCCTTTTATAAGAAAAAAATACAATAATATAAGTTGAATACTTAAATCAATTATTCTCGCATATAATATAGAAATTCTTTTACGATTAATATTCAAAATGCAGAAAACAAACTGTTTATAAACTTTTGTAATAAAGAATAAATATACAATCTCCCAAATCTCATTCCATTCCCCTGTTAAAAAGGGACTTAGAGGCAACAAAAGCAACAAATATAAGACAAAAAAGACAATATGAATTAAATATATTGAAGCATAAAATCTAGCAAACTTGTTCCTATTTTTATATTCTATAATATAACGTTCAATGCCAACATGCAATGACGAAAATGGTAATAAAGAGAAAAGAGCCACTACAGATAATATGAGAGAGTAAAATCCATATCCGTCCTTAGATAATTGAACTGCAACAATTTTAGTTATTAAAAGAGTCGTAGATAATTCTATAATGCTACTTGCTGTTACAGTTATTAATTCTATAAATCGACTTCTCATCTAAAACATTTTATCAAGAATCTATAACATTTATTTTTAACCTTTAGTAGAACTTGTTTTTTTCTTCCTAAACGTTTACCCCCATTTGAATAGGTACAATATTTCTCTGACATTTTAGAATATTCTTTCAATATCAACATCTGCCTTTCATAATCTAAATAAGTAGGTGATTTTTGTTGAATTAATGATATAATTGTAGAATTGGAAAGTTCACAGTATCCCTCTTTACTATATTTACAAACATTGGTATAAAATGAACCTGCATCCGAAATATATCTCCAAACACTTATAACCTGATTCAACGAAACAGTAAAATCTGCATGATCCTCTATTATTAGATGATCATGTACATCTGATTTTGAAGTAGACAATAAAGATAACGAATCTCTATGATCATAATTCAAATGAAAAATGGATAGAATAGTAGCATATAAATCTTGTATTGAACATAATCTATTGTCAATAGACAAACCACTATTTCTTTTCGAACGGTGTACCATTAAGATTTTAGCTCTATCGTCTCTCAAAAGTTCTAAAGCACTTTCCATAAGAGCTATCTCATTTTCCAATTTATGTCCATGATCTGAAAAGAAAAAAATGTGATCGAACTCATCATAAGAATGCGTTCTAAAGAAGGTATTCAATACATTTGAAATAATATTATGGCCTATTTTCACAGCTTTATGGGTAGCGCCATAATCATCTATGGCCCAATGATAATCATCTAATGTTAAAAAGTCCATTTCATCGCAAGTACTCTGCAAAATATTTGAAGTAAACTTTTCAATATTAGTAAATAGATTCACTACACTTCCTTCTTTTATAGATAACGCTCCTGTATCAAGATCAACTTTAGGAGCATAATAATTAATAAGAATTTTATTATTAGAAAGAATATCAAAAATAGTATCTATTTCCTCTTTGACATAATATTTAGGCCATTTAATTCTTGTATTACATCCATTGAAATATGGATGCAATCCAGTTTGAAGACAAGCTAAACTACGTGGAGTATCAGGAGCTGGTGTATAGCAATTAGTATATATACATCCACCAATTTTTTCTAACAATAAATCAAAACTTGTTTTATCTTTTACATTTTGATTATATACAGATAGTAAATCTGTTCTCATCATATCTATAAATACCAATAAAACTTTCATAAAATGGATTTTAATAATTTCACCCCCACTAATGTTATTATCTTTATATCAAAAATCAAGAATGGATCTTTTTTCACAGACTTAAAAACGTAACTCAAAAAAATTTCTTTTCTAAATGAAAATAATCGACGAATTGTATTCTTATAATATGTTCGTTCCAATATCTTTTTATCAATATTTACCTGAAATATATCTGCAAAATATTTTTTAATAAAATATTCATGTTTTGAAAATCTTATTTCCCGATTTACACTCAAAGAATGGCTAAGAGAAATAGAGGATAATCTATAGACAGTAGATTTAAAAGCCAAATATTTAAACTTTCCTTTTATGGCTAAAGCTAACCATAATTGTAAATCTCCCATTACAGTTCTAAATGGAATAGAATTTACAATATCCATTATTTTAAATGCATCATGAGTTCGAATACATACAGTAGATGTTGTAATAGGATTACCTCCACTTAACAAATTCACAAACAAATTTCCCGATAAATATTTAGGATGATTCCTAATTACTCTGGTTCCTAATTCGTTTATAACAATTTTATTTGTATAAACCAAATTATAGTCAGCATATTTTTGCAAGAAAGTTATTTGTTTCTCCAATTTATATTGATCTATCCAATAGTCATCCCCATCACATATAGCAATATATTCTCCTTTAACCAATGGAAACATATAAGTGTTCCATATATTAACCCCCCGAGAATATTGATTAATTTCTTGATATAGAGGCTTTATAATATCTGGATACTTATCTCTATAGAATTCTATTATTTGTCGTGTATGATCAGAAGAAGCATCATCATGAATCAATATTTCAATAGAGAAGTTACCTTTTTGTTGAATAATACCATCTAAGCATTGAGAAATAAATTTATCATGATTATAGGTCATACAACAAACAGAGACTAATGGAATTCTATTATTCTTTCCCATAAATCAAACTTTGCATATTTTTATTTCTATTTTTTAGAAATTTAGCAGGTATACCAATATAAACTCCCCAAGCATCCAATGATTTCCGAACCATAGACATTGCTCCAACTACAGTTCCTTCACCAATAGAACATCCGGGATATACAATAGTATTTGCGCCAATATGAGCAAACTTACAAATTCGAACTTCTCCACCAATAACATGAGTTAATCTTTTATCATGAATAGGACCTACTAAATAATCACCACTAAAATCATCCATTGCACTATAAATCGTTGTTCTAGGAGATATACCCACATAATCCTCTAAAACCACTCCATATCCTCCATATATAGCTACATAAGCAGATATATGTATATTGGAACCGATGAGAATTTTGCCAGACAATATACAAAAATCGTCTATCCGTACATTATTTCCTATATATATATTCTTGGGAGAATAAAAAGAGACTTTCCTAGAAATCAGAACATTTGTGCCGTATACTGCTAAACCTATATTTGCCAATTCTTTTTCTGAATAAAAAGATGTCATTTTTTTAAAAGTTCAATTATACGTTCAACATCAATAGAAGTTAAGCCAGTATGTAATGGCAGACAAATGACAGAGTTAGCTATTCTATTTGCAACAGGAAGATTACTTATTTGAGCGGAATCAAGCCCACAGTACGTTGAAAAGTTTGTTATTAATGGATAAAAATATCTCCGACCACACACACCATTTCGTTTCATTTTTTCATAAAGTTCATCACGAGTAATACCATACTTTACAGAATCTATAAAGATAGGAAAATAAGAATAATTATGACGTATATTATGCATTTCAGGCATATAACTAATACCATCAATACCTCCTAATCCCTCACGATATCTTTTAGATATTTGATGTCGGTATTCAATAGCAGAATCAACAGCTTTTAAATTAAGTAGTCCGTATGCAGAACGAATCTCGTCTATTTTCCCATTGATTCCAGGAGCCACAATTTGAGTTTCACCAGCAAAACCAAAATTCTTCAAAAAATCAACTCTCTCTTTAATCTGCCGGTCATGACAAACTAATGCTCCCCCCTCAATTGTATTATAAACCTTAGTTGCATGAAAACTTAGTGTGGACATATCTCCAAACTCTAGAAGAGATTTTCCATCTACCTCTACTCCAAAAGCATGAGCCGCATCATAAATAACTTTTAGTCCATATTTATCTGCAATATCCTGGATAGCAATAAAATCGCAAGGATTTCCATAGACATGAACTGGCATAATAGCTGTCGTCTTAGGAGTAATAGCTGCTTCAATCTTATTCGGATCAATATTGCAAGTTTTAGGATCAATATCCACAAACACAGGCTTAATGCCATTCCACCATAAAGCATGCGTTGTTGCTACAAAGCTGTATGGTGTTGTTATAACTTCACCAGTAATTCTCAAAGCTTGTAAAGAGCAAATTAAAGGCAAAGTACCATTTGTAAACAAAGAGATGTATGGTACTTTCAAGTATTGGCACAAAGCTTTCTCCAATTCTTGATGATAATACCCATTATTGGTAATCCATTTACGCTTCCATATATCCTCTAAATATGGTAAAAAATCGTCTAAAGAAGGCAATAAAGGCGAAGTTACAATTATTTGATTCTCTTCCATAATTAAACTATATTTTTAAAACTGATTTTGAGAAATGAAATTGCTTCCCTCATCACCTCAAAGAACCTCTCAATATCCTCCACATCAATCTCTCCCAACGCACAAAGCCGGAATGTATTCGTTGTGGAAATCTTACCCGGGTAGATCGTAAAGCCACGTTCATAGCAGTAATCATGAACCTTATCAAAATCCCAGAGGGGATCATCAGGATACAATACAGAAACAACAAGACCCGACTGCCATTCACGTTTGATCGCATACTGAAGACCAAGCTCTTGCAAACCTTTATGGATGGCTTCAAAGACCCTCTTGTGACGGGCGAATTTAGCCTCTTCACCTACTGCAAAATATTCATCAAGAGCCTGACGGGCAGCGTAAACGGTTTGAACAGGAGGAGTAAAATGCATCTCGCCCGTCTTCTCAAAGTAATCGTATTGTAAATAGAGGTTACAATAGTAGGAACGTTTCGGATAATCCCTTGAAGCACGTATCAGGGATTCATCACCTATGATAAAGGAAAGCCCCGTCATGGCCTGAAGGCCTTTCTGAGCCGAAGCCATACAAAAGTCAACATTATCCTTCCCGATATCAAAAGGAATCATACCCAGGGAGGAAGTGGTGTCGACAACAAAAACGGCACCGTGCGAATGGGCTATTTTTCCGATCTCACGGATGGGGTTCAAGATACCCGTACCCGTTTCATGGTGCGTGGTATAGACCAAAGCGATGTCCGGATTGTCGGAAAGCGTCTTTTCGATTACCGACAGGTCGGGAAGTTCGTAAACGGAAAACTTCAAATCGATATGGGGAAGACCGTAATATTCGCAGACTTCCACCGCACGGGTGCTGTAGGCACCGTTATTGACAACCAGAACTTTCTTATCCGCAGGAAGAAGAGAGTTCAGGCAGATATCGATATTGATCGTACCCGAGCCGCAAAACAGGACGGCCGTATGTTTGGAGAGGTCTCCATGCGCAACGCGGACCAGGTCGTCACGTAACTGTTTCATCATACCCGCAAACTCTTTCTCACGCGGACAGATATCGGGAACAACCTGCGCCAGCTTCACCGTATCCGTCGTGGTGGCGGGACCCGGATTCAAAAGGATCTTTCTTTCGATATTCATGAATGCGTATCTTTTAAAAATGCCATAAAATGCTCTTTATTCTCTACCGGAGTAGTCGTAGGGCGACCCAGATCATCACGTGAATCGATCCGGACCTTAATTTCAAGAAGAACCGGGCCGGACAGGCCGGACAGCTTCTCAAGCGCACACGAAAGCCCTTCCTTGTCGGAGGCAGTCAGTACATGCGCATAACCGCAACCTTTCGCTATCGAGGCGATATCCAGACGGAAACCGAGCGTGGGTTGACCGCCGACAGATTCATGGGCACCGTTATTGAAAAGGACGTGCCTGTAATTCTTGGGAGAAAGATCGCCGATATTGCTGACAGCACCCATGTGCATGATAAAGGCACCGTCACCGTCAAGACAGTAGACACGGCGGTCAGGCTTCTCAAGGGCAACCCCCAGGGCAATGGAAGAACTGTGACCCATGGAACCCACAGTTAGGAAATCCCTTGCGTGCCCCTGCCCTTTCGATTCACGGTACTCGAAAAGCTCACGGGAGAGCTTGCCCGTGGTGGAAACCACAATGTCATTGTCCCCGAGGTGGTCGACAACCTGCATTAGCGCCTCCTCGCGGGACAGAGGATAGTCATTCAAGGCTTCCTGACGCAATTTATATTTTCCAAACGTATCTTTACGGATGACAATCGCATGGGGAATCGACCGGCTCTTCGCCGAGACAACCGCGTCATGGATCTGCGCCAGGGCCTCGTCTTCATCCGTATCCAGAATTATAAAAGGAATTTTCATGGCTTTCAGAAGATCAAGGGTAACCTCGCCCTGCTTCTTATGCTGGGGTTCGTCTTTCGTGCCGGGCTCACCGCGCCAACCGACCAGCAAAAGAAGAGGAAGGCTGTACACTTTCTCGTCCGCAAGGGACAAGAGGGGATTCACCGTATTTCCCAGACCGGAGTTCTGCATATAAACCAAAGGAACGTTGCCAGAAGCCATATAATAACCGCAGGCAATGCCCACCGCGGAACCTTCATTGGCGGCGATGATATGCTTACCACGCGGAGCATGATCCGTGATATAGGCGCAAATATTCTTCAAAAGGGAATCGGGAACACCCGTAAAGAAGTCAACACCGTGATGAAGGAACGTATCGTATATCTTTTCTACACTTACCATAACCGTCTGATTTATTTAGTGCCCGGAATCAATTCCAGAATTTCCTTGATAGGCATACAAAGCGGACGGACCTCCTCGGCGCGCTCGTTTTCAAGGATGGTCCTGGCCACGTTCATCATGGCCGGATAAGCGGCACGGAGAAGGTGGTTGGCGTAAATGACTACGTTGGCACCCCATTCGTGAAGTTCGGATTCGTGCACATGGTCATAAGTCGTCGGAACAACGACAATGGGAACATGGGCGTATTCTTTGCGGAAAGTCCGGCAGAACTCACGGATATCCTCACCCGACTTATCCTTGCTGTGGATCATGATGCCGTCCGCACCCGCCTGTACATAGGCATAAGCACGTTCGAGGGCGTCACTCATGGGTTTGCCGGCAATAAGGCTTTCGATACGCGCAATGATCATAAAGTCACCGGTGACCTGGGCATTCTTCCCTGCTCTGATCTTATCGCAGAAACCCTCGATACTATCCTGAGTCTGGATAGCGTCAGTACCAAAAAGAGAATTCTTCTTCAGACCGACTTTATCTTCAATGATTACCGCAGAAATGCCGTGACGTTCCAGAGTGCGCACAGTAAAGACAAAGTGTTCGATCTTGCCACCCGTGTCTCCATCAAAAATAATAGGCTTGGTGGTACATTCAAGGATATTGTTCAGGTCCTGTAAACGGGTGGTAAGGTCGACCGCTTCAATATCCGGTTTACCCTTACTCGTGGAGTCGGTCAGGCTGCTGGACCACATGCCGTCAAAGACCTCGCGCTTATCACCCTTCTGGACTTCAAGATTCTCAATAATCAGACCGCAAAGACCGTCGTGAGCCTCCAGGATACGGACCACAGGCTTGGCCTGGATCAGGCGGCGGAGGGACTTAAGACGTACGTCAGGGGTAGTCCCGATCGCCTTGATATCCTTGTCGAGCGAGGAGGAGTTGATGCCCCGGGTATAAGGGATCTCGATTACCTTGCCCCCCTGGGCGTTCATCACCTCAAAAACCTGTTCGCGCACCTCGCGCAACGGGCCCGTTTTCCAGTCGTCGCCGTGGATGATATAGTCAGGCTTGAGTTTTTCCAGATTCGGAACATAGCTCCAATCCTCCTGGGGAACAACTTCGCAAACCCCTTTGATATTCTCAACAACCTCCTTACGCTGATCATAGGTAAGGTAAGGGAGGCGTTTGTGTTCGGCGATGGCCTTGTCCGTCAGCAGACCGACGATGACATCACCGTATTTAGTAGCTTCATGAATAATATGGATCAACCCCGGATGCATGATATCCGCGGTCATACCGACATAGATTTTCTTGTTCATATATGGAAAAGATTTGTTTTTAACAATAGCGGATGATGTGCTCCTCAGCATACGAAAGGTCGGCTTCATCATCGATTTCATACCATTTAAGACCCTCCACCCTGAGCACACGGACAGGGGAAACGGAACGGGACATGCGGAGCAGTTCGTACTCGTAACCCAGTTTAGGCTGGGACTCCAGGATGGTCGCATAATCGGCGCACATCCGGCGGTAGAAAGTATTGGAAAGTTTATGGATACCGACCAGCTCGCCTTTTGCCTCAAGGGCGTCCTTGTCTACCGAACAGGAAGTAAGGATGTGATTGCGGTCATATTCCACATAATACTGATCCTGGAACTTGGTCAGAGAAGAGACAAGCATCACATCCGGGAATTCGTCATCCAGCAGCGAGAGGAGGGCCTTGCGTTCAAAAACAAGGTCCGATTCAAGCAGCAGGAAACTGTCATCGCCTATCACGTCACGCGTATTGTACAGAGTGTACATACTGTTAGTATCGGCATAACGGGGACTGAAACAGGTCTCTATCTGGGGGAAATCCGCCTGAAGGGCTTCATAAGCCTCTTTTTTATAACCCGTACCGAGGATGATACGTTCGATACCGCAGGAAAGAAGGGTTTCGATAGAGCGGATAATCATAGGTTTTCCACCAACCTCCACAAAACCTTTGGGCACAAGCTCGGTATAATGCCCGAAGCGGGTACCAAGACCGGCAGCCATGATCATTGCTGTTTTAATCATGAATTTCAGAGGGAATTAATATAAGTGAATTCAATTGTTGCTTGAAATAACAGTAAATCGCAAAAATCGACAGGACAGAAACAAATCCTGAAAAAAGGGCAGTACGCATCAGCATGACAGTCCAGGAAATGTCAGCAGAAACGAAGTTCTTGACCATAAACACACCCGTAGTGCCCAGATAGCCGAAAGAATCGGCCAAATAAATAATAAAAACAGCCGTACTAACCACCCTAAGGGAAGCAATCAGACGTTCTATCAGGTAAGTGAAAGGAATATACCCCATATACAGACCAAGACCGGAAAGAATCATCCACCAAATAGGAGAAAGAAAACCGTACACATAAAGCAATGTGGAAAAAACCATTAAGGAACCGCCTGTGACGGCGATGCAATAAATGATATTAAGAGCCAAACGGTTATTACGGACAAACACAATCAGGAACATCAGTACAAGGACAAAAACGGCAATGGGAACCTCTGTCTGAGTAAAGATCATTGCACCCTCAATATGGAGCTCCTTCCAAATATCGGCAGCGAAAGAGTCACGAAGCTCACGGAACACGGTCAGGGCACCGTAAAAAACAACCAGCATGCAGATTCCCCAAAAGAATTGCCTCAAAAACTTACGCCTGTCTTTACCATCCATCGGAGCACGTTTGGTACGCTGTATGATATCTTGCTCATTGGGAGCCGGAATCTGATTGAGAAGCCAGCTGCAAAGCAACATAACAGGGTATACCAACAAACCGGTGGTAAAAGGCATCCAATATTCCGACACATGCAAATTATCCATCACGAATTGTCCCAAGGTTTTCACCAAACCGGAAGAGACTATCAAAGCAACGCTCAGCCCGACATTCAATATTTCACTGATACGACGCCCTTCGATATAGCTAAAAATGACACCCCAGATCATACCCAGGGGAAGACCGCTCAGAAAAATAGAACACACCTTCAAAGGAACCGGAAGAAGTGCAAAACCCAACAAAGCAACTTCGGAAAAAGTAAGCAGCCCTATTATATAATAGATGCGGTGACCCGCTTTCATCGAAGGCAGAATACGAACACCGATGAACTTGGAAAGGGCGTAGCCGATAATCTCAGAAAGGACATACAGGATTTTGACATCGAATCCCCAAAGAATCTCACCTTCATAAATGGCTGCGGTAAATGGCTTACGGTAGGCATAGGCACAGGTATAAACCAGAAAAATCAAAACGCTGGCATAGAGAGCCAAAACGTAAAGGGGAGAACGGGAAAGAAGGGAACGAATCATTCGTGTAAACATATAAATCATCCAATGTAACGACAATTCAAATTACGATTTAACAGGGCTGAATGTAAAAATATTCTATTCGCTAAATAAAAAACACTCAGAAATCTATTTATCCATAAATAAAGAATTATAAGGATTAGCTATATTTGAAGAAGTCAGTATTATTAATTTTTTTACTATCTAATTCAGGCATCTATTCCTCATTAGAGGTCGTTATATCAATCATCTTCAACATATATTGCCCATATTGGCTCTTTAACATCGGTTGTGCCAATACTTTCATCTTCTCGGAAGAAATCCAACCTTGCCTAAAAGCAATTCCCTCTAAACAAGCAACTTTCAGCCCTTGACGTTTTTCTATCACTTCGATAAAAGTGCTCGCTTCGGACAGCGAGTCATGCGTACCTGTATCCAACCAAGCAAAGCCACGCCCTAATAATTTGACCTTCAGTTCCTGGTCTAACAAAAACTGTTGATTAACAGTAGTTATTTCTAATTCTCCACGAGGAGAAGGTTTGATATTTTGGGCTATCTCCACCACTTTATTAGGATAGAAATAAAGTCCTACAACAGCATAATGTGATTTAGGTATTTGAGGCTTTTCTTCAATACTGAGTACATTTCCCTCCTGATCAAACTCTGCAACGCCATAACGTTCAGGATCACTTACCCAATAACCAAAAACGGTTGCTTTGTTTTCTGATTCAGCAGAATGAACCGCTTCACGCAACATGCGCGTAAAACCTTGCCCATAAAAAATATTATCTCCTAAAACTAAACAAACAGAATCACTGCCAATAAACTTCTCTCCAATAATAAATGCTTGTGCTAAACCATCAGGAGAAGGCTGCTCTGCATACTCAAAGTGTACTCCAAAATCAGAACCATCGCCCAGTAAACGTTGAAAACCCGGTAAGTCATAAGGAGTAGAGATAATTAGTATTTCTCGTATCCCAGCTAACATAAGTACAGAGATGGGGTAATAAATCATGGGTTTATCGAAAATTGGAAGAAGTTGTTTGCTTACTCCTTTAGTAATAGGATATAAACGTGTACCAGATCCCCCAGCTAAAACAATGCCTTTCATAAGTCAAATAAATAAAAAAAATAGAATTATTCTATTCCATTTCACTATAAGGATATGGATTCTCTTCCAAATTTCTCAAATTATTGATTGCCTCTTTTTTATCTTCAGAAAGTTCTTTATCTTTCCAACTTTCTATGATAGTATGCGCCTCTTTCGCCAACTCCTCTTCAAACACCTCACCATAACAATAAGTCAACAACTGGCATTTCAATAAAGTAGCAGGAAGTTGGTCAAGCACGTCCCAACAACGATTGAGAACAACTTGCTTTTTCTCCTCCTTGTCACCCTGATTATAGATGGTTGCATTGTAACCCATCAATAATGCCAGACAGATGTTTGCTTCCTCTTCGGGAGTAGCACCACGCTGAGGATACAACGCATCGGATTGTTCTAAAACTTCTTTGTTCAACTGACGGAAATGATCGGTATAAATAGGAGCACCATCCACACCTAAATAGAGTAACTCGTGCGCGAGACTCTGTAATTGTTCAATTTGAGAAGTGAGTGTATTCATAACTTAAATGACACGTAAATAACTTTTAGGAACTTTGACGCTGGCGCTCAATACACCGGCAATACGAATAACAACATAAGTTTTGTTGGCCTCGCTGGCAAGTTCGCCCTCGACACCACAGAAATCACCTTTAACTACCTGAACCCTGCTACCAACAGATAAATGGTCATTATCGAAACTGACGCCATTCGGATCTAAATCCATGACAAATATGAAGTCCTGCATCTGTTTATCAGGAACTATCAGCATGGCCCTGGTAAGCAGGTCTTTCATATAAAAAAGCTGGATATTGTATTTATTAGAAATATCACAAGCATCTTGCTTGGTAGCTTGGATGAAGATAAGATTCTTAATAACAGGGACTTCCACCCGTTTTCGACGATATTTCAACTGCCGGATGACAAACTGAGTGGGAAGATAGTAATTGAGATCAAGTTCAGTCTTCAATTTTTCAAGAGAGTCACGAATAGCAAACTCTTGTTTATCTCGGGTACGGGCGGCAAACCAATACTTCTGTTGTTCAGACATTTACGATTTATACTTGGGGAAATTTTCCTTTGTTTCGGGTGCGCTTCGCGGTTTGAACGAGACATCTTTTCTCTTTCAAACCGTCAAATTTTACGAAACATTTTTAGAAGTTGAGAACGAACGAATGTGTTTCAAAAAACGTTCGTCTTTTGAAACAGCATTTTTTGAGTTTTTTTCGATGAAAAAATGAATATTGTAAAGTTGCTGAGCAGAGAACTTTTTTTGCTCTATATGTGTTTGAAAATCAACAATATAAAATCTTTGATAAAATTTTATCCACTAAATATTTTGTACATTAAAACAGACTCCTTACCTTTGTTCAATCAAACGAACGTTTTTTGAAACAACACCTATATCTTAAGATAAATAACTAATAACAAGATCCTTACACTTCAAGATTTTCCCTTTAAACTAAAAAAATTCCGGTATTCTTTTATATTTATATTTTTTTATACAAACTTTGTCCTTTCATAAATTCATTTAATAATTAACATTATGGAAGAAAAAAAGTAGTTATCTCATTGAATGATAACTTAGTAACCATCGAAGTAAATGGAAAAGTAATCTTTGCGGGTAAAGCTGACTTGCAATTCAGCCTCAATCAAAAGGTTAGAGAACCACTACGCATCACAAAAGGCAAAGGAAAGCTAATGGAGGCACTTACCGAAAGCTTTATCAAAGGCGGAATCAACAGCATGGAAAACAGACCCATTGAAGAACTACAGGAAACAATAAAAGAATATCTCACCTTTGAATATCAGCGCAAAGGCATTGCTACAGAGCCTAATAAACGTTCTTTTCTATCAGAGCTGAAAAAATATGCCAGAGCATTCCGGAAAAAGCGAGATGAAAGCGAATAACCGATTGTTAAAATCCTGTAAAAGCCCCTTTCTAAAGTACTTTTACAGGATTAGTCTATTCAAAACTTATTACCGTACTTTGCCATGGGTAAAAATAAAAGCCCGACAATAACTCATTAATAAACTTTAAAAAATCAATTATGAAAAAGAACAGGAAAGCAGTATCGAAAAACGAAATGATGAAAGGAAAATGGAAAAGACAAATCATGCTCGAAAAGGACTACACAGAACAGTGCTCCGAATGGATGGCAGAACGACTGGAAGCCCTCATAGAATATATGCAATATGGACATGCAGCCGTAGCTTATATGAAACAGGACGGAACATTCAAACTGGTGAAAGGAACATTGGTGGGATACGAAAAAGATTTCGGAAAGCAGTATGATCCGATGGAAATAAAAAACACAGTGGTCTACCGGGATGTGGAGCAACAAAGGTGGATGACCTTCAAAATAGAGAATTTCATGGAATGGAGAGCGATCGTATAGGAGAATCTTTCAGTGACCAATTAATCAGTAACATAACAACTTAACAATTATGGCAACAACATACGATGGAATAAATTACTTTCCAATAGCTGTGAATTTTATGGAAGAGAACGCAATGGAGGTAATAGAAGCAAAATATGGCATGAAAGGACTCGCGATTGTACTGAAACTCCTATGCAAAATATATAAAGAAGGATATTATATTCCGTGGGGTGAGGAACAATGCCTTATTTTCGCCAACAAGACGGGAAAAGAGGCAGACGCAGAAGAGGTGCAGGGGATTATCGAGATAATGATCGAGAAAGGAATGATAGACAGGGGGAGCTATGCGGAACATAAAGTACTGACCTCTGAAGCAATACAAAAAGTATGGATAGAGGCAACCAAGCGAAGAAAGAGGAACTGGACAGCCATGCCTTATCTACTGATAAAACCGAAAGAGACATGTAATGAAGAAAAGACCGTCTGCACGCAAAATGTAGAGCAGGATGCAGGCTCTGATGCAAAAAATGCATGCAATACCGAACAAAGTAAAGTAAAGCAAAGTAGAGAATTTCCCCCCTCAGCTCCCCCAAGGGGGAAGGAAGAGGAAGTCAATGCTACGCCGGTCAGTATGCCCGGATACGCATTTAATACAATGACACACAACTACGTGGGATTAATGGGAAACCTGGAACGATTCGGAATAACAGACGAAAAAGAGATCGAAGCAATCCTGCGACTGTCGGATTACGGGAGAAAAGGAACCCCTGTATGGAAACTGATTTGCAGCACGAACTGGAGTAACATCGGAGCAAAAGGAAAATACATGATCGCAGCGTTGAACCGGGCAAAGAAAAGAAGCGGAACCTAAAAAAGAACTTTTCTGACAAACAGTACATTTTATATTCTGGAAAATGCTGTTTGCTTGCAATCAATTAAAGAACGCAGCTGTTTTCCTCCGGAAACGGACACTGATTCTCAAGGGGTTGAAAAGCGATTCAAAAAGCACTAATACGAAGTTAAAATCGTGACTTCAGGAAGTTAACTTCCCGAAGATACGATTTTAACTTCGTAAAATTATGATATTAACTTCGTAAACAACAAGATGTTAACTTCGTAAACGGCATCATCCGGACATCAAAGCAATCAAAAAAGATTGTCAGACTATAGTATTTCAGTCAGTTGCCAGACTTGTATGTGACGAATCCCTTCTTTGGAGGGCAATGTGGTATCGTCCATAGAAACGACCCACTTTTCATAATTGTCTTGTATCATCTCCAGCGTGTTGTACATTTGCTCCACTTGAAAATCATCATTGAGCAGAGGTGCACATTGCAAATACACAATGCGGTCTTTCTTCCTGCCAACAAAATCGACCAGTTTGCCTCCTCGAAGCACACCTACAAAAACGGTATATCCGGCACGCCGCAGTTCCAGATAAACCTGGTTCTCAAAGCAGGATTTTCGGGAACCGGCAAAAAAAGGATACAGATGGCGCATGAATGACCAATCGTTAATATAGTATTTGCAGCTACCTAGAAGAATCTCTTTACTGCGGATCTGATAACGTTCCACGCGATGAATCAGAGAGGTGTCTTCCAGATAGCAGATATAATTGGCAACCGTATCATAACTCGTCTTCCGGTTCTGGGCAGCAAAGTGACTGACCAGCTGACCGATGGTAATCAACTCAGCGAGATGGGTGCACAAATAGACGAACACATCTTCGAGCAGGCGGGCATCCTTAATCCGATATCGACGGATGATATCACGAAACAGAATCGTATCGCGGAGAGCGGAAATGGCTTTCCATCCGGCCTCCGCATCCGGAAGATTGAAAAGAATGGGTAGTGCCCCCTTACCCATATATTCCGCGTAATTTTTGCCGGTAGCCTCTACCCTCTCCAATATCCTGTGCTCGGAAAAGCTAAAGGGAAATATCTCAAAACTGACGTAATGTCTGGCCAAAAGCTTCTCGGCTTCACCCGAAAGCATATCCTGGTTGGAACCACTGATAAACAGCTCGCAAGTATCTACAAAGTCCTGTGAATGGGAATGGACAAAATGTTCCCAGCCCTCCACTTTTTGTATTTCTTCAATAAAAATATAGACTTTACCTACCGGATGGATTTTCTCACGATAGATAAAAAGCAAGTCGTCCAGATCACGATATCCGGAAAGTACGCCCGAATCTGTGAACTTCTTACTTATATATAGAATGTTCCGTGATGAAACACCATCGGCAATCAACTGATAGATGATCTGCCGCAACAGGCATCCTTTACCTACCCCTCTCTGTCCGGTCAGGACCTTTACAAGGCGGTTACCTACATACCCGAATATACGGTTTGTGTAACTTTTACGGGCAAATTCCACTTTCGGAAGTTTTTCATTCCAGTAGTTGGATGATACCAATTCATCAAATATATCATTCATATACGAATTTATTTAAAATAAAATTCATTATATAAAATAGAATAGATATTTTAATATTAAAAAGCATAATATTCATTTCTATTTTAATAAATTACAGCAAAGATAAGTTTTTTCCGTTGAAAAAAGAAAATAATTCAGCAGATAGATTGCCCGTTCTTATGAAAATACCGAATATTGCATCGTCAAAAAGATTATAAACTCAAAACAATAGACATGAAAAAAGCTCTTATTTCAGGTATTACCGGACAGGATGGTTCATTCCTCGCCGAGTTTCTTCTTCAGAAAGGTTACGAAGTACACGGCATCCTGCGCCGTTCATCTTCTTTCAATACAGGCCGGATCGAACACTTGTACTTTGATGAATGGGTGCGCGATATGAAACAGAAACGTACAGTCAACCTGCACTACGGAGATATGACCGACTCAAGTTCACTGATCCGCATCATCCAGCAAGTACAACCCGACGAAATATACAACCTGGCGGCACAAAGCCACGTAAAAGTATCGTTCGACGTACCGGAATATACCGCCGAGGCGGATGCACTCGGTACATTGCGTATGCTTGAAGCTGTCCGCATCCTGGGACTGGAAAAACAGACACGCATCTACCAGGCTTCCACTTCCGAACTCTACGGAAAAGTACAGGAAGTGCCGCAAAGCGAAACGACTCCGTTCTATCCACGTTCTCCGTATGGAGTAGCCAAGCAATACGGTTTCTGGATCACCAAGAACTATCGTGAAAGTTACGGAATGTTTGCCGTAAACGGTATCTTATTCAATCACGAGAGTGAACGCCGTGGCGAGACTTTCGTAACCCGTAAGATCACGCTGGCAGCAGCACGCATCGCACAAGGCGAACAGGATAAATTATATTTGGGTAACCTGGATGCCAAGCGTGACTGGGGCTATGCCAAAGATTATGTAGAATGTATGTGGCTGATCCTGCAACATGACGTACCCGAAGATTTCGTAATCGCTACCGGCGAAATGCATACCGTCCGCGAATTCTGTACACTGGCATTTGCCGAAATAGGCATCAACCTGCGTTGGGAAGGCGAAGGCGTCAATGAGAAAGGAATCGACACGGCCACCGGCAAAGTACTGGTAGAGGTCGACCCGAAATACTTCCGCCCTGCCGAAGTGGAACAATTGCTCGGTAACCCAACCAAAGCCAGAACCGTATTGGGATGGAATCCATGCAAAACACCATTCCCGGAACTGGTAAAAATCATGGTACGCCACGATATGGCCAAAGTGAAAAGAATGATTGCGACTAAACATGATTGACAGAATGGATAAAAACGCAAAAATTTATGTAGCCGGACACCACGGACTGGTGGGTTCGGCTATATGGAAAAACCTGCAGGAAAAGGGGTATACGAATCTGGTGGGACGCACACATAAGGAACTGGACTTATTGGACGGTGCGGCCGTAAAGCAGTTTTTTGATGAGGAAATGCCGGAGTACGTGTTTTTGGCTGCCGCTTTTGTCGGAGGGATCATGGCCAATAGTATCTACCGTGCGGACTTTATCTATAAGAACTTACAGATACAGCAGAACGTAATCGGAGAAAGTTTCCGGCATCAGGTGAAAAAACTACTCTTTCTGGGCAGTACCTGCATCTATCCGCGGGATGCCGAACAGCCGATGAAAGAGGACGTCTTGCTCACTTCTCCACTGGAATATACCAATGAACCTTATGCCATAGCCAAAATAGCCGGACTGAAAATGTGCGAAAGCTTCAACCTGCAATATGGAACGAACTACATCGCCGTGATGCCGACCAACCTGTATGGGCCGAACGATAACTTTGACCTGGAACGCAGTCATGTGCTGCCTGCCATGATCCGTAAAATTCACTTGGCACACTGCTTGAAAAAAGGAGATTGGGAGGCCGTGCGTAAAGATATGAACCTGCGTCCGGTAGAAGGCATCAGTGGTGCCAACTCCAACGAAGAAATCCTCCGGATTCTCCGGAAATACGGCATTACTGAAACGGAGGTGACACTTTGGGGAACAGGAACGCCTCTAAGGGAATTTCTTTGGAGTGAAGAAATGGCAGATGCCAGTGTCTTCGTAATGGAACATGTGGACTTCAAGGATACCTACAAAGCCGGTGCAAAAGACATCCGCAACTGCCACATCAATATAGGTACCGGCAAAGAAATTACAATCCGCGAACTGGCCGGACTGATTGTAAATACAGTCGGCTATCAGGGTAAACTGACTTTTGACAGCAGTAAACCGGACGGAACCATGCGAAAACTTACCGATCCGTCGAAATTGCACAACCTCGGATGGCATCATAAGATTGATATTGAAGAGGGGGTACAGAGAATGTACGAGTGGTATCTGGGATAATCATTCACCACAGAGGGCATAGGAGGATACAGAGTGATAAAATAGAAAAGAAAACAGAACTTCTATGTCCTCTGTGTACCCTGTAGTGAATACAGTGAAACCTGCAAAAGAAAAATTTAAATAGCTTCCAAGCTTTCAAATCTCAATTAAATAGCTATATTTGCACAATTTATCATCAAATGTGCAAAAAACAATGGAACAAAGTTTTATAGCTTACATTGAAAATAGTATTAAGAATAATTGGGATCTGGACGCCCTGACAGATTATAAAGGTGCCACCCTACAGTATAAAGACGTAGCCCGCAAAATAGAAAAGCTCCACATCATCTTTGAAGAAAGCGGAATCCGCAAAGGAGACAAAATAGCCGTTTGCGGAAGAAATAGTTCCCATTGGGGAGTTACTTTCCTCGCGACTCTCACTTATGGAGCGGTTATCGTCCCCATCTTACACGAATTCAAAGCTGATAACGTACACAACATCGTCAATCACTCGGAGGCCAAACTCCTGTTTGTAGGAGACGTGGTCTGGGAAAACCTCAATGAGTCTGCCATGCCGTTGCTTGAAGGTATCCTGATGATGAACGATTTTACGTTACTGGTATCACGTAGCGAACGACTGACCCACGCACGTGAACACCTCAACGAAATGTTCGGGAAGAAATTCCCCAAAAATTTCCGTAAGGAACATATCGAATATCATAAGGATCAGCCTGAAGAATTGGCTGTTATCAACTATACCTCGGGAACCACCAGCTATTCAAAAGGTGTAATGCTCCCCTATCGCAGCTTATGGTCGAATACGGCTTTCGCTTTCGAGGTACTTCCACTGAAAGCAGGTGATAAGATCGTATCCATGCTGCCGATGGCACACATGTACGGACTGGCCTTCGAGTTCCTGTATGAATTTGCGGTAGGTTGCCAGATTTACTTCCTCACCCGCATGCCGAGCCCGAAGATTATCTTCCAGGCGTTTGCCGACGTGAAACCCAATCTGATCGTGGCTGTTCCGCTGATTATTGAAAAGATCATCAAGAAGAGCGTACTTCCGAAGTTGGAGACTCCTACCATGAAGCTGCTGCTTAAAGTGCCGATTATCAATGATAAGATTAAAGCAACGGTACGCGAAGAGATGATAAAAGGCTTTGGCGGCAACTTTGAAGCTGTCATTGTAGGTGGAGCCGCCTTCAACCAGGAGGTGGAACAATTCCTGAGAATGATCGACTTCCCTTATACAGTGGGCTATGGTATGACCGAGTGCGGTCCTATCATTTGTTATGAAGACTGGAAACGCTTCAAACCGGGATCATGTGGAAAAGCAGCACTCAACATGGAAGTGAAAGTCCTTTCACCCGATCCGGAAAACGTAGTAGGCGAAATTGTCTGCAAAGGTCCGAACGTAATGTTAGGCTACTATAAGAATGAAGAGGCTACCGCCCAGGTGATCGATAAAGACGGATGGTTACATACCGGTGACCTTGCCCTAGAAGATGCTGAAGGCAACATCACAATTAAGGGACGCAGCAAGAATATGTTATTGAGTGCCAGCGGACAAAATATCTATCCGGAAGAAATAGAAGATAAGCTGAACAATCTGCCGTACGTGGCCGAAAGTATTATCGTACAGCAGAATGACAAACTGGTGGGACTGGTTTATCCGGATTTTGACGAAGCCTTTGCGCATGGTCTGAAAAATGAAGACATGGAACGGGTGATGGAAGAAAACCGGATTACCTTGAACGAAATGCTTCCTGCCTACAGCCAGATTTCGAAAATGAAAATCTATCCGGAAGAGTTTGAAAAGACTCCGAAGAAGAGTATCAAACGCTTCTTATATCAAGAGGCAAAAGGATAAAAGCAGTCTCTATCTTTCTTAAAAAAACATCGATTACGCAGATTTGCATAGATTTTAATAGGATAATCCGTGCAAATCTGCGTAATTTGCGTTCTAAAAATTTAGCTTATGAAGAAAATAATTCTTGTAGCAGCTCTTCTTTCGGCTGCAGTCTGTCTGCCTGCACAGAATAAAGGCGGAAACAAAAGTGGGGGAATCAATCTTTCTTTATGGAAAAAAGCATGTACGCAACCACTTGACAGTACACAGACTACATATGTCAACCTGGGGCTTTTCTCGGCAATGCATAAGTTGCACGGTGTAGGCTTCAATGCCTTCGGAAGTATGGTACAGAACAATATGAACGGTGTGCAGATTTCCGGATTGGCCAACCTTGCGGGAGGAAGCATGCATGGAGTGCAGATTGGAGGTATCAGTAACGTAAACGGCAACAATCTGGCAGGATTGTCTGTTTCGGGACTTGTCAACATCACCGGAAACAAAGCAAAGGGTGTACTGATTACGGGTTTAAGCAACATTGCCGGAGACAATATGCGCGGACTGATGATGAGTGGTATCATGAATATCACAGGAGATAAAGCCGCAGGTGTACAATTGGCAGGCCTTGCCAACGTAACCGGTGAGGAATATGACGGACTTATGATGTCGGGATTGCTCAACGTGGTAGGAGAAGAAATGAACGGACTGCAACTTTCCGGACTTGCCAATGTAACCGGGGGACAAATGAACGGAGTGCAATTGGGACTGTTCAATTTTGCCTCTAAGGCAAAAGGTTTGCAGATCGGACTGTTCAACTATCATAAGGAAGATATGAAAGGACTTCAGCTGGGACTGGTCAATGCCAACCCGCAGACCAAGGTACAGTTAATGGTCTTCGGAGGAAACAGCACCAAAATCAATGTAGGTGCACGTTTCAAGAACAAACTCTTCTACACTATCCTCGGTGGAGGCACACACTATCTTGATTTTGACGATAAATTTTCTGCGGCATTATTCTATCGGGCAGGCCTTGAACTTCCACTCTACAGAAACTTGTTTGTAAGCGGTGATTTAGGCTATCAGCACATCGAAACTTTCCGGAATAAAAAGGTGGAAGGCATTCCGGCACGTCTTTATGCCTTGCAGGCACGCCTCAACCTGGAGTATCGGTTTACAGATAAATTCGGTTTGTTCGTCACAGGCGGATACGGTGGCAGCCGTTACTATAACAAAGCCAGGACCTACGACAAAGGCGTGATTGCGGAAGCAGGAGTGGTTCTGTTCTAATTGATTCACAGCCAAACGACACAGCGTCTCACAGAGGAATAATTTTAATATAAACTCTGTGAGACGCTGTGTTATTCTGTGGTGAACCTGATCAGACCTTCTCCTTTATCAAACCGATCCGGTATGCTACCAACAACTTCTTTAAATCCAGAATTTGCGTTACGAGCTCTTTTCCCTTATCGGTATCTTTCACCATCATTCGTTGTGAATTGAACTCGATGACGAAGGTAGTCGACTTAATGTCCTGTCCCTCTTCGATGGCTTTCTGTGTAGACTGGAAAGGGTCATGCTGCACCAACTGCAAACCATGTGAATGATATACCAGCGTATATCCGGCAATACCGGTCTCCGGCTGATAAGCTTTCGAAAAACCACCGTCGATGACCAGCAATTTTCCACCGGCTTTCATCGGCTGCTCGCCTTTAATGGTCTTTACCGGCACATGACCGTTGATGATATGAGTATGCTGCCCTGTCACTCCGAATTCTTCAAGAATCCGGTCACAGATTTCTTCTTTGTTACGCAAAGCATAATAATATCCTTTCGTCTCTTTATGCAGGCTCTTATCCGCAATGAAATAACGTTCGAACGTAGCCATCTTGTCTTTGTCGAACGAAGGGGCATCCGGTCCGCACCACAGATACCAGATGTAATCCATGGCAAAGCGTTTCTCTTCTTCATCATCTTCATCAAAATAAGCCGTACGAATCAATTGGTCTATCTTGTCCAGCAAGTTCTTCCCCCAATACTCTTTACCGCAGATATTCACGTGCTTGAAACTTCCATCCTCGTTGAGAGGCACAGAGGCATGATAAAGCAAATTGGAATTGCACACCAGATACATACCTCCATAGGTAAAGAGACAACGCATGTGTTTTTTGAGTTTCTCGCTGTTCATAAACGAGTAATGTATCTTTTCTATCAATTCCTGCTCTTCATCAGTCAGACGATAGGGATCTGCAGGATCTACCGTAGGGAAGTTGGTATCGCGCAACGGATATTCTTTGCCTTCATAGACAAATACTCCCCGTTCAAAGTCGATTTTCTCAAGCAACTTGCGACCACCCATTCCGAACTCTGGACGACGATTAATAATGTTTGCCTCCAGCTTAAACTGAATGATGGTAATAGCTTTATGCATCTGGGTTATCAGCCTCAAGGTCTTCTCGTTATAAGTAGAATCGGCAAAGTTGGTCTTAGGTGCAAAGATGGTACAGGGATCATCCGCATAAGTATCCATCGCAAAAGTGGCAAGAGGCAAAAGATTGATGCCATACCCATCTTCCAATGTCCCCAGATTGCCGTAACGCATCGAGAGACGGATCACGTTGGCCATACAAGCTTCATTACCCGATGCTGCACCCATCCAGAGGATATCGTGATTTCCCCATTGGATATCGAAATTGTGATAATCACACAAAGTATCCATTATGATATGGGCACCCGGACCACGATCGTAGATATCGCCCACGATATGGAGTGAATCGATCGTAAGACGCTGTATCAGATTACACATGGCAATGATAAAGTCGTCAGCGCGGCGAGTGGAAATAATGGTACTGATAATCACATTGATATAAGCATGTTTATTGGGCTCGATGGTCGATTCGTGAAGTAGCTCCTGGATGATATAGGAGAACTCGGCCGGCAATGATTTGCGAACCTTCGAACGGGTATATTTGGATGATACGTTCTGGCAGACCTTTACCAGCTGATTGAGAGTGATCAGGTACCAATCGTCAATATCGGTTTCGGTTGCCTTAATCAATTGGAGTTTCTCTTCCGGATAATAAATAAGCGTACAGAGTTCTTTCTTCTCGATCTCACGGAGAGTATGGCCGAATATTTCGTTCACTTTCCGCTTCACCGCTCCCGAAGCATTTTTCAGTACATGCTGAAAAGCTTCATACTCGCCATGTATATCGGTCAGAAAGTGTTCGGTCCCTTTCGGAAGATTCAGGATGGCTTCAAGATTGATAATCTCTGTACTGGCAGCGGCAATGGTAGGGAAACTACGTGAAAGCAGTTGCAGATAACGCAGATCGGCAACGATACTTTCGGGGGTTATATTACTTTGAGCAGTCATATGATTTACGATTTTACGATTTACAATTTATAAATTTCGCCCGAATGGCTATAGAAGAAACATGAGCAGCACCTGGGCTATAATGACGCGAAGGAACATACTCAACGGATAGACCGTAGCATAAGCTACCGACGGATTATCTCCGGGGATGGTATCATTGGCGTAATTCAATGCCATCGGATTGGCCATACTGCCACACAACATACCGGAAACGCTGCCAAAATCGATCTTCATAATCTTAAAAGCAAAGAACCCCACAAGCACCGTAGGCACGAGGGTCAGCCCAAAGCCCAGGCCGATCCATAAAAGTCCTTCGGGACGGAATACCGTATCGAAGAAATGGGCACCTGCATCCAACCCAAGGCAGGCAAGATAAAGGGACAGCCCCAAGGCACGGAGCATCAGATTGGCACTGCGAGTGGTATAGGTGATCATGTGCAAACGGGGTCCAAAGGTCCCGATCAGGATGCCTACAATAATAGGGCCGCCTGCAAGTCCGAGCCGGACAGGAGTACTGATACCGGGAATTGAGAAAGGTACGGCTCCCAGGGCCAATCCCAGGATGATACCGACAAATACAGCCACAAGATTGGGTTCTTTCAAGCTTTTGATGGCATTTCCAAGTACCTTCTCCACATTCTGGATGGCAGCCGCTTCGCCGACCACTGTCAGACGGTCACCCAACTGCAAGGTAAGTTCGGGAGTAGCCAACAATTGCACCCCGGAACGATAGACACGGCTGATATTGATTCCGTAATGATTGCGCAGACGGAGAGCTCCCAACTTCTTCCCGTTCAATTCGGGACGGGTGACGACGATGCGTTGCGAAATCAATTGGCTGTCGATAGCATTCCAATCGATATCTTCCTTGTTCCAATCCGTATTCTCCTGTTCACCGAACAGTACGGTAAGGGCCAATGCGTCTTTTTCGGATGTAACAACCAATAAGCGGTCGCCTTCTTTTATAATCTTTTCGGAAGTGGGAATACTGACATTACCGTCTCTCCACAAACGGGAAATGACGAATTTTGGATAACTCATATGAGCGATATCCTTAATGCTTTTATTAAAAATAGCAGGGTTGTGTACCTGAAAAGCGGCAATATAGGTTTTGTTGGCATCGTCTTTCTCCTGTACTTCAAGATCTTCCCGGCGTACCAGCAATTTACGGATCAACAGAACCGCCAGAATCACCCCGATCACTCCGAGAGGATAGGCCACGGCACATCCCAAAGCTGGTGTACTGCTTTCAAGCCCCATCTGTTTCAGCGTCTGCTGGGCTGCTCCCAAAGCCGGAGTGTTAGTGGTGGCACCACACAGAATGCCTACCATATTGGGTAACGAAACCCCGGTGGTATAGCTGCAAACAACCGCAAGAAACGTACCCAGAATCACTACTGCGATGGCAAGCATATTCAACGTAACCCCTCCCTTGCGAAATGAGCTGAAAAAGCCGGGACCAACCTGCAACCCCAAGGCATATACAAAGATAATGAGCCCGAAACTCTCGGCGTAATTCAGCATCTGCGGATCAATGGACAATCCGAAGTGCCCGGCCAGAATACCGGCAAAAAAGACAAAGGTAACGCCAAGCGAAATGCCACAAACATGAATTTTGCCCAATCCGAGCCCAATGGCGGAAATCAGGGAAAGAACGACAACTGCCTGCAAAGCAGAATGTTCGATAAAGAGACTATATAACCACTCCATGTGAATAATTTACCAATGTATCCATAAGCCAATGTATCCGTTAAACGCATAAGGATGCATTAGCGTCGGCAAAGATAGCAACTATTTATGACCTCACAAAGCTTTTATTCACCCACTTCATCCCATACCAACGACGGACAAAGATAATTCCACGAATGTTTTCATCGAGAGCAAAGGCAACCCACATGCCGCAAATGCCCCAAGCCCAATAAATTCCAAATAAATAACCTATGCCGACAGCCACACTCCACATCACAACCAATCCTACATAGAAAGGATAATTCACATCACCTGCCGCACGGAGGGCATTCGTCGCAAAAATATTAATGGGACGCCCTATCTCGAGCACCACATCGATCAGCAATACAATCACTCCCATACGGATGATCTCCGGATTGGAAGTCAGCCAACTCAGTATAGCATGCCCGGAAGCGGCAATAATACCGGAAAGAATCAGCGTAATCATTACGGATTTCTTCATGACGTACTTACCGAGCAGAAAAGCTGCATGAGGTTTCTTCTCCCCTATCAAATGTCCGATACAGATAGCTCCTCCCTGGGCCATGGAGATGCTGAATAAATAGACGAACATGATAATGTTGACACAATAAGTACGGGTAGCCAGCGCCTCGACTCCAAGCATATTGATAAAAAAAGTAATGACCACTTGCGATGAACTGTACGAGAGCTGCTCTCCGGCAGAAGGCAGACCGACCCGCATCAAATTCTTCAATTCGATAAAAGGAAACGGACGGAAGTAGGCCAACGGGAAACGATGAATGTGTTTGCGGAACAGAATGACAAACAGAATCACCATAGATACTCCACGGCTGAAGGCTGTAGAAATAGCCGCCCCTTCCACCCCGAGTTCGGGACAGCCGAACTTACCGAAAATCAGCGAATAATTACCGATAATATTAAGAATATTGACTACTACCGTCACCAACATCGGATATATGGCTTTATTGGCACTGCGCAATGAAGCGGAAAGAGTGAGAGAAATAGCCTGGAAAAAAGCGAATGCACCCACGATACGCATGTAATCCATACCGTCGGCCATCAGTTCCGGCCCCAAGCCCATCCATTGCAGAATGGTGCGGGCCATTGTAAACAGAATAAGGCTGATTATTCCACCAACCAACAAATTGACAAGCAACGACACCCCCACTACCTGAACCACCTTCTTTTCAAGCCTTGCGCCGAGGTACTGCGAGCAAAGTACGGATGTTCCCAGGTTGATCACCTCAAACACCAAAAAGGTCAGCATAATAATCTGGTTGACAACTCCGACAGCGGCTACACTATTGTCAGAGTGACGGCTCAACATAATGGTGTCCACCGCTCCCAGCATCATAATCAGTAATGTCTCAATAAAAATAGGAGCAGCCAGTTTTGCCAGACGTCTCTTTATGCTTTCCTGTTGAATTCTGTGTGTCATTTTACCTTATCCGTTTCGGGCTGCAAAGGTATCTAAAAACACTGAAAAGACGGATTGACATATATCAAGAATATATCAATCCGCCTGCAATTATCTATATAAAAGTTTAGGTTATCTCACTCCGGTAAAGTCAACATAATTGTCGTGTCCATCCAGGTATCCGCTCAGCACATTCCCCCGAATCCAGACATCGTCGAGATAAGAGACATCACCGGGACCATATACCATCCGAAGGGAGTATTGCGAACGGTCCTCCCAATTCCAGGTAAAGGAGTACACCGATTCGGAATAACGTCCGTTGGGATATTCCACCCGGATATAATCTTCTCCATGGCGATCGAGATAAAAATTCAGTTCCTGATAGCAATAGTTCCCGTCGGCATCATAAAACGTATCTGCCCAGGGACGACTGCAAAGATCAAGGGATTTATTATAGTACGAACCACCGATATTGTCATCATCATAAAAGTCATCTATCTCAATCTCACAAGAAGTAAGATTTATCATTGCCACTGCCAGCAGAAACAATTTTAAGTATTTAAAAGTTAAAGTCTTCATATCGTATAGTTTTTAGTTATATCAGTTTGATGTGAACAAAAGTAGGGAAAGAAATGATTTGCATGAAAAGAAAAAACCTACATCTGCAGAGGGAATCGCCTAAATAAAAGAGGGAAACAGGACAAAGAAGGCAGAAAGCTCTAAAAAGGACATATCAAATGTTAACAAGAAAAACAGATTTACTAAATAAGGTTACAAAATTACGATTTATACCCGGATAATTTGCCGATATTCTCCAAATCCGTATATTTGCAATGTGTTTTTCATAGTATTAGATTTAAGGTTAACAAAGATTGGTTGCTCGTGAGAGTAGCCTTTTTTTATGCCCTTTCCTCCGGATCAGCTTCAGACTATCCTGACCACCCTCTCCCTCCTTCTGTACACTACTGTTTCATAAGAATTTAAGAACATCTTCCTGCTAAAAGGTGCTTGTAGAAAGAAATCCCCATTTATACTTCTCCGAATGACGACAACGGGTATGGATGGAAAAGCGACTGTCATCTTACATAATTATGAAGATAAAAAGTATCCGGCCGTATTGCATGGTAACAGGCTGTGGTTACGGCCTTATGAAGCCATTGCCTGGAAGCTTACTTAGTGTAAATCTACTCTTGACGCCTCCCCTTGTTGTATTACAGGATTTCGTCAGGAACGGACCGTCAATTTATTCATGATCCTTGGGAACTGAACCGCAAAGATGACCGTACAACAAATGGCTGCCGCAGCATCCGATATTGCTTCGGCAGCATATACCCCCATCACTCCCATCAGGTATGGAAGCATAAGGGCCAGGGGAATCAACAGGATCACCTTACGAAGTAATGCAATAAAGATAGAAACCTTGGCCTGCCCCAATGCGACAAACATATTCTGACAAGCACGCTGCAACCCGAAAATAGTCATCCCCGCCAAAAAGACAGGCATCACCTGTACTACGGTTTCTATCAACTTTTCGTCAGAAGTAAAGGCCGAAGCAATCACAGAGGGAAACAAAATCATCAGCAGGATCAAAACGAGATTGAACAGAAACATAAAGGTCATCACTATTTTGAAGCATTCCTTCACTCTTTCTCGGTTTCCATGACCATAATTATAACTTACGATGGGTACGAATCCCAATGCGAAACCGGCAAGGGGAACACTGACAAAAAGCATGGCACTCTGCATGATTGTCAATGCACTCACATAGATATCACCGAATGTCTTCAATGAACCGTTCAGCACAAATCCTACCAAGCTTTCGGTACTTGCCATAATAAACGGTGAGGCTCCCAACGCCAATATAGCTCCAACAACCTTCCGGTCCAGCCTCATATAACGAGGCTCGAGCCGCAAAGAAGCACGCCGGGATGTCAGAAAGAACAATACCCAGCCAGCACTGCAAGCCTGTGAAATAATAGTGGCAAGCGCAGCTCCTTTCACTCCCCAATCAAAGACAAAAATAAACAGAGGATCGAGCAAGATATTAAGCAACGCTCCAATAACAATCGACAGCATAGCGATGCCGGGACGTCCCTGTGTATTAATAAAAGTATTCAGCCCGACAGAGACTTCGACAAAAAGGGTACCGATAAGATAAATCGAAAGATAAGCCGTTGCGTACCCGAGCGTCTGTTCCGAAGCACCGGTAAACAAAAGAATCGGTTCCATAAACAAATAAGATAAGCCGGACGTCAGAAGTGTAAAAAACAGCAATAACACGAAGCCATTACCCAATATTTTTCCGGCATGGGTACGGTTGCCCTGCCCTAACGCTATGGCTGCAAGAGGCGCACCTCCCCCGGCCACAATAGCCGAAAAAGCTGAAATCAAAATAATCAGAGAACCTGCCACCCCGATACCTGCAAGTGCTTGAGTACCGATTCCCGGGATATGCCCGATATAGATGCGGTCCACAATATTATAGAGCAAATTTACGATTTGTGCAATTACCGCAGGAAGTGCCATCCTGAACACAAGTGGCAACATACGGTCCGTACCAAGCCTCTCTTCATATTTATCATTCATAACCAAGATGCAATAAAAAAGCCTTTTACGCTACCGTAAAAGGCTAATTATCAGACAGTAGTGGGTACGAGAATCGAACTCGTATTACATGCGTGAGAGGCATGTGTCCTAACCGTTAGACGAACCCACCCGATTGAAAATTAGATTCAAAAAAGAGCTAAGCAATAAACTCAGCTCTTCTTTGTCATCTTAAAGTTGAGATTTGGTGCGGAAGCTGGGGGATTCGAACCCCCGGTACGGTTACCCGTACGTCAGTTTAGCAAACTGGTGGTTTCAGCCACTCACCCAAACTTCCTTTTTAACCGCATTTCCTCTCAAATGCGATGCAAAGATAGAGGGAACTTTTGAACTACGCAAATCTTTCTGCAACATTTTTTTCAAGGATTTTATGCGAAATAAGTTAACCGGCTAAGTTTCAAATGTTAAAGGAGAGAACTTTTTTTTCATACACTTCTTCCTCCGGCCGGACATCGGAGTAAAACGAATCTTTTTACTTTGAAAAATTGATTTATATCAACCGATTTTCGTACTTTTGCCCCGCAATCTATAATAACTCATCAATATATAACATAATGGAAAACCTGAAAGAGACAGTGGATATTGTTGTAAACTCCAGATATCCGGAGATGAACAGAGAGGGACGAGAACTACTGGCACAGGTCTTGATACGCAAAGAGCTGGAAAAGGGTGAAATGTTGTTGAACGAAGGACAAATAAGCCGCCACATGGTTTTTGTCGGTAAAGGGATGTTGCGGCAATTTTATTATAAAAACGGAAAAGATGTCACCGAGCACTTCTCATACGAAGGATGTATCCTGATGTGCATCGAAAGCCTGTTAAAACAAGAACCTACCCACCTGATGGCTGAAGCATTGGAACCGGCGGTAGTATATATGCTCCCTTATGATGTCCTGCAAAAGTTGCTGGAACAATCCAAAGAAATCAATGCTTTCTATCGTAAGGTACTGGAATACTCACTCATCGTATCGCAAATAAAGGCCGATTCATGGCGTTTCGAAACAGCACGCGAACGCTACAACCTACTCTTGCACCATCATCCGGAGATCATCAAACGAGCTCCGTTATCACACATTGCATCCTACCTGCTGATGACCCCGGAAACACTCAGTCGTGTTCGTTCGGGAGTACTGTAAAAAACATTTTTTGATTTATATCAAAACGTAATTCAACTACATGCTGTATTTTTGCAGCAGTTAATAAATAGGTTGTTTTTTATAGGAATAAAGATTAGTTTTTAGGTAACAATTAAAAAAACAGGCAGCGTCAACTATTTGACGCTGCCTGTTTTTTATCAGACACTTTCCATCATTCATATAGATCATGCTGTGCCATTTCTTCAAAAAGTCCGGCGAGTTTCTCTACGATCGGTTTCACATAACGCTCTCCTTTTTCCGCTGTTGCTTTTTTCGGGTTTCCTACACCACTGTCTACTGTTGCTTTGTCCCAATGACGAGGTACCCAAGCTACTTTTTCGTTCAGCGAAGCAATGGCAAACGGTTTCGATTCGCCATCACCGGCCTCAGCCAGATTCACCAGTTCCGGATGATAGTGCATCATCACGGAAGTTTCCGATTCTCCGGCATGGTCGTCAATCTCCGCTTCAAAATAGCCTTTGGGCGACACCACCTCAAACCAGTTTGCGGCAGCAATCAGAAAGTCGGGATATTCAAAAGCAAGGTCACGAATCATCCCTTTAAAATTATTCCCTCCGTGTCCACTCAAAATCAACAGCTTACGAAATCCTTGTACATGAAGGGACGATACGATATCTTCCAGAATAGCCTGCTGGGTGGCATATCGGGTATGGATACAGAACGGCAATTCACGCTGCCCGGGATTATGCGCTCCGAAAGGTACGGGCGGCATCACCATGCAACGGACACCCGAACGGCTAAGTGCCAGTTCGGCTGCCTCCACAGCAATATCATGGGGGAGAATGCAATCGGTGAGATACGGCAAATGTAAATTATGGGGTTCCGTAGCTCCCCACGGCAAAATAATAACATCATATTTCAGCTCTTTCACCTTACCAAGGCAGGATACTGAAAGATCTACTTCTTTATTCATGGTCTTCTGTTTTTAGAATTCAAATGTGATATCACAAAGATATGAATAAAATCAGAAACTTAGTTCATAATCTTTATCCCCACAAAATAAGTCCTCGGCTGAGTCGGTCCGTAGAAGTAACCTGCATCCCGGAATTCTCCCTTGTCCAGATCCTTCTGGAAGCTATTAAATATATTCTGTACTCCTCCGTTTACCTGCATTTTGATATGATCTTTCAGCACAAAAGTATAATTCAGTTTCAGGTTGAGATCCATGAATTGCGGAGTGTGCTCCATGCGTGACTTCTCGATGTATCCGGCCATATGCGGCACAATCATCTTACCGGTATAAGTACCCGAAAGCGAGAAATCGAAATTCTTTAATGGTGCCGACGTAAAAGTGAAATAACCGTAGTAGTCCGGCGTACGGGGCATGCGTTTCGTAGTCTGCTCTTCTTCTCCTTCACTGGTCCATACTTCCGCCCGGTTATATCTGCTGCGCTGCACCGTAAATCCCAACTGCAACTGCGCTTCGCGTCCATGGGCTACCTTTGCATCCAGATTGACACCATATACTTTGGCCCCGCTGCCGTTCCGGCGCTCTTTTATCTTATCTCCATTTTGGTCCTCACCGATATCTTCGAGCACAAATACATGATGTAAATCCGTATAAAACCCTTCGAGAAGAATGTTTGACTGCCAGTGCCCCATCGGGAACGACCAATCCACCGAACCGCTGAAACTGTTGGAGCGCTCTTCACGAAGTCCGTCGGCCAACCGGATCTGTACTCCTTCACCCCCCACAGCCGTTACATGCAAGTCTTCATCGTATGCTTGTGGTGCCCGGAATCCGGTAGAGTATGTCAGACGTGCCTGCAAATTATCGCTCGGTTTATATAAGAAATTCACACGCGGGCTAAAAATCGGATGATCGATCAGGTTATGCTTGTCCAGACGTGCCCCTACAAGCATCGTCCAGCGATTCAACCGCCATTCGTTCTGTACAAAGCCTCCGGCAATACGCACATCCTGCTGCATGTCGCGGTGATATCCCGTCATCACATCGTGTAGTGAGTTGCTCTGATACTCTACACCGCCGGTAAACGTAGCCGGAGCAAAAAGACAGCGGTCCATGTTGCCCACATACATACCTCCCACTACCCAAGTCAGATCGTTTGTCTTACCATAGGCATTCATGTCTTTCTGTGCTCCGTAATAGCTGTTGCGATCCGTATGCTGGATAGAACCGTATACGGACATTTTATGCTTCTCGCCCCAGTAACGATCGTAACTCACTCCTCCACTATTGATGATATGTTTCGTTTGTTCAGTAATATCCGCCTCGTGGGGTTGCAAATTGAACTTATTTCCTCCCCGCCGGAATTCGTTTGTCGTGTGATACTCCACATTGATACGGCTAAAATAGTTAGGACGATAATAAGCACGCATCCCGAATGTATTCATATTTAGCTTACCGAGTTCCGAAAAACCGTCTCCGTCGGCATCATAAGGATTCCGGTTACGATAGGTCTCGTACAAGGCGATACCGTACGAATTGTCTTTTGCCACCAAAGAAACGTTTCCTCCCATATATTGCTCCCACGACTTGCCATTCATATTAGACATCGTGCTTGCCACCTGGAAAGAATTATTAATCGGGTCTTTCGTGATAATATTGATCGTTCCTCCTACGGCATTGGCACCGAACAGCGCCGAACCACCACCGCGTACCACTTCCACACGTTCGATCATGTTTACCGGAATCTGTTCCAGCCCGTACACTCCCGAGAGAGCGCTGATGATAGGACGGCTGTTAATCAGGATTTGCGAGTAAGGACCTTCCAACCCATTGATACGCACCTGTGGGAAACCGCAATTCTGGCAATTGTTCTCCACCCGAAGACCCGACTGGAAGTTCAACGATTTAGCCAGATCGGTAGAGTTCACCGTCTCAAACAATTTAGCGCTCATCACGTTTACGACCACCGGTGCCGCCTTTCGGCTCACCTCGTTCCGGTTGGCCGAAACCACCACTTCATCTGTCGTAAAACTTACTTCTTCCATTTGGAAATGAACTACGGACGTAGCCTCTGCACTGACCGTAATTGTTTTTTCCTGTGTTTTATACCCCATCACCTGTACACGGAGCGTATATTTACCGGCAGCCAGTTTACGGAATTCAAATTGTCCTTCCTCATTGGACACCGCACCGCGGTTGGTTCCCAGAATCATCACTGTTGCGAATGGGATACTTTCTTCAGTGCCCTTCACAATAACGTGTCCGGCAATCATATTACCTTCTTTAATCGGATTGACCGCATACGAACTCATGCTTACACAAGCAAGCACAAGCATAACTATATAATGTTTCATTCTTTTTTGTTAGCCATAAAAGACGAATCAGCAGTACCACACATGAACACACTTACACACAGTGCCCGCCTTTTGGAAGCATTATGTTCACTCCCAAATACTGATTCGCAGTAGTATATTTAAATGTAAATGAGTAAAAGAAAAGAGGGGAGCATAGCCCACCACCGATTATGTGGTGAATGCGAATTTTGACATATCCCCATTTTTAAGCTAACTCTGCCGGAGGGGCCCGCAAAGAAATCACCTGCAGATGTGTTCCGGCCGTCACCGGTATACTCTCCGGTATCTCTACGGTGAACAGAATCGGGCGTTCGGGTGTAAAATCATAATGCACATCGACTTCCAAAGAATGGAATGCGGCAAAATGTGCAATAACAATAATGTTGGAAGCAGTATGCGAGTGGGTACCTTTGTAGGGATGAGAGTGAGCTATCATCACACCGTTCACGTAATGCACATGAGTAAACATTGTAATGCTTACCTGGTACGTTACGAACAGCGTCAATAACAGAAACGATAATAGAATCTTTTTGATGTGTCCCACCTACTATACTCTTATTTTAAGGCGGCAAAGATAGTCATTATTTTGATAAATAGCCGCACATTTCTTCCAGATATTTCCGATCTGTTTCATCAAAGAAATTCAATAGATCGCTGTCTATGTCCAGCACTCCCCATACCTCACCGTCTTTTATCAGCGGAACCACTATTTCCGATCGGGATAACGAACTGCAAGCAATATGTCCCGGAAAAACTTCCACATCCGGCACCAACAGCGTAGCACTCTCCTGCCAGGCAGTACCGCAAACTCCTTTGCCTTTCCGGATACGCGTGCAAGCCACCGGACCTTGGAACGGGCCCAGTACCAACTGATCCTGCTTCACCAAATAAAAACCCACCCAGAAAAAGTCAAAAGCCTCCTTCAGGGCAGCAGCCACATTGGCCAAATTGGCCACTAAATCCACCTCGCCCTCTATCAGGGATCTCACCTGAGGTAGCAAAGAGAGGTATTGCTCCTCTTTGCTACCCGATATAAATGTCAGTTCTTCAGCCATATTATTTTATTTTCCACCAAACAGATATTCATAATCTCTCTCTGCGGCAGGTTTCACCCACTCTTCTGGTACAAATTTCCATTGGTTCAGCGCACGCGGATCAAGCGTACCTTTCTTCTCGATATACTGCATCAGATAGAAACGGAGGTCCTTGTCCGTAGAGAAGATAATACGCTCTTTCAGTTTCTCCTGCGGGATTCCCGATCCTTTTGTCAGCAGTTCTCCCCCGCCGTTGCCACGATAAGAGTTCAGCGCCACTTTGTAGATATGATCCATCCGGAACGGAGAACCGTCCGCCATACTGACAATAGTCACTTTTTCTCCCTTCGGTCGGGTCACATCCACTGTGTAGATAATTCCCGCAGCCGAATCGAAATTAAAACTAAAATTCTGGAACGAAGCCCGGTCTTCGGCACCTGCCCTACGTTTTTCTTTCAGCCACAACAAGTGGTCTTCGGGAGATTTCATCTGGTTCGTCCACATATAATAGGACTCTTCCAGGAAGTCTTTAATCTCTTTTCCCGACAACTTCATCACATAAAGCATATTTTCGTACTTATACAGATTGAACATGTCGCTCACACGAATATCTCCTTTCTTTATCTCTGCATCGAAAGATAACGGAGCGGCAAACGAAATATCCGCTCCCGAAATATCGAGTTGCAACGAATGGATAAAATCAATAAATGCCGACGAACCGAAATAGGCGGGACGGGTAGACAGATCTTCTGTAAATACCCCGATCTTCTTAGATACAAACTTCTCAACCGCCCCGTATTGCAATGCGAAATGTCTCATAAAGGACTCGCTGACTCCGTATTCTTTTGTATCCGTCAGCACACCGTCTATCTGTTTGCTCACCACTTTACCGTCTTTCAACTTTAAAGTCACGTCAATGTCCGACACTACTATTCCGTTGCTTGCCGGATCGATTACCAGTACGGAATCGCCTGCCACATTCACCACCTTCTTGCACTCCCGCGCATGGTCGTGCCCCATCAGCACCATATCAAATCCCGGTACATTCTTCGCCACATTCAGCGAAGCATTCTCGTTATACTTGCCTGACATCACAAAAGCATCTTGTCCGGCATGAAACAACCCGATCACCAGATCCGGATTTTCTTTCTCACGAATAACTTTCATCCACTTCCGTGCTGTCTCTTCCATATCGTCAAACCGCAGTCCCTGCCACAGATTCTCTGACAACCACGCGGGAATAGCCGGCGTAATCATTCCCAGCACCACAATCTTCACTCCGTCGCGCTCCAACACCCGATAAGGAGGAAGATGAGTCTCTCCCGTAGCCGTTTCAACGATGTTTGCCCCCAGCACCGGGAAATTGCACTCACCAATCCAGCGGTCGAATACAGCGCGTCCTGTTTCCACATCATGATTTCCCATGTTCCCGGCGTCATATCCCATAAAATTCATCATCTCGGCACATACGTGAGGCGCCACTGTATCTATATAATTATAATAGTATGCCGAAGGCTGTCCTTGCAGAATATCTCCGTTATCCAGCAATATAAGGTTTCCTTTATACACCTCCCGGTTCTTTTGCACCAACGCATATACACGTGCAAGACTTCCGCCCCACTCCTTTTGTGTAATGAAGTTATATGGAAAGTAATTACCATGTACATCACTGGTCTGCACAATTTTCAGTTTCACCTCTCTCTCTTGTGCCGGCAACACACATACCAGGCAGAGCAAGAAAGCATACATACAAATCAATCTTTTCATCATAATCATGTTTTAAATTTGATTCACCACCAAATAACACTGAGTCCCACCGGGAGAATTTAAATAGGGAATGAACTCTGTAAGACTCTGTGTGACCCTGTGGTAGTCTCTTTTTCTTATAACGGGTGCGAAACCACAAATCTCGCCCCACCTTCATAATCCGGGTCGATCCAGATATCGCCACCCCATTTATCTACCGTGAGTTTACAGATTGAGAGTCCCAATCCGGTTCCCTGCGCATACTCGTTCAGCTTCTCGAACCGTTCGAACACCTGTTTCTGTTTCTCCTTCGGAATGCCGCATCCGGTATCCGCCACCGCAAACAACACCCGATTCTTCTCCTTCTCAACCTCAAACTGCAATGTGATCGTACCATTCTTGGTGAACTTCGCCGCATTGGTCAGTAGATTGATAAGCACTTGCTGTAAGCGTTGAATATCTGTCTGAAGAACAAAGGAGTCGGTCTTTGTCTCAAAAACAAACCGATTACCCGATTCCCTGCGGGACATCTCCACCGACGATAATGCCTGCCTGCACAGTTGAACCACATCGCAGTCTTCCGGTGTCAGTATCACCTTGTTCGCCTCCAGCCTCGACAGATCGAGTATATCATTAATCAGTCGTAACAGCAGGTCGGAGTTCGACTGGATAATTCTGAAATAATTCCGCTGATCCTCTTCCGAGCTCCCACCCGAAGCCAGCACATCCGAGAATCCTACAATCGCATTCAGGGGTGTTCGTATCTCATGACTCATATTGGCAAGAAAAGCACTCTTCAGCCGGTTCGACTCCTCCGCCCGGTCCTTCGCTTCATACAAAGCAACTTGCGAACGCTCCAGATCGTCTTTCAACCGCTTTGTCCGCAGATAGAAATAGATAGAAACCAGCAATCCTATCACCAGAATGCAAAGGACACCTACACCCACCCAAATCTGATACCGGTACTGTTTATAGAAAGAGGGTGATTCATTGACCAACTTTACCTTCATCGGCAAAGCAGCCACGTCTATCTTCTGTTCCTTCACTTTCTTACTGTCCAGCAACGCTTCCGTACCCACTACTTCTACCCGCATATTCGGATATTCAGGATTATCCAACAACTTGACCGCCTCCTCCGCCAATTCCTTACCGAACGTCCGGAAAACGGGAACCACTCCGCCTACGGCCCAATAACCCAGACCGATGGAAGTAGCCGTAAACGTCGGTACATCCGGAATCGCCTCCATCATCGAATACGTAGCATTGCGCATAAAATAGCCTTCGTTCTTGTCCACTCTCCAAGTGCCTAACAGAACGGCCGTATGCTTCGGCAATTTCCGAAGTTCATCCACAATAGTATAAATGGTATGTTCGCGCCCGTCCAGCAAAATCAGGTTCATATCCGGAAACTGTTTCATTTCCTTTCGCACATGAGCTTGCAAAGTGACGCCACCGTAAGTATTGTCGGATATAAAAGCAATGTTCTTCGTATCGGGATAGATTGCCCGGATCATGCGGATGTTCGACGCGATGTCGTATTCGTACAGAAAACCGCCGCATACCTGGTGCTTCAGACTGTCTTCATAAAAATCGGAGGATTCCGGCATCCAGTGTGCCAGATCTTTCCCGTCGTCCGGCAAAAGCACCACGTTCCTGCTGGTCAGTGCGCACATTACCGGCACTTCTCCTGTCACCGAGTCATTCAGCGACAGATAAGACGCCCACGCCTCCTGTCCGAACAGAATGATCAGCGCCGGTTCCTGGCTTCCCCGATATTTATCCAGAATATTCTCCATCACTCCCTTCCAACGGGGAAAGTCTGAGAAACTCTTACAGTTCATGTTTTCAATGACCACTCCCCGTTTGCCCCCCAGCCTCTGATATTCGTCCATAAAGTCGGATACATTGGCTGAAGTCGGATACGCTCCCGGATTGTACGAACAGATCATCAGTATGGGTTTCTCACCGGTAGCAGCATGTCCTGCCATGGGAGGACAGCAACCAATAACTAACAGAAGTAAATAAAGAATATATTTGAACGATACCGGCATATTCATCTGTTTTAGAGTGTGTGTATCCGTTTTTTTATGCCCGCAAAGATAGTAAAAGTTGATGGTTATAGCAGATTTATTGCGTACATTTGTCGCTCAATGTCCTAAAAATAGTTTATGGAAATTTTTCACAAAATGATTTCGGCAGCACTCAACCTGCCGGAAAAGCAGATCAGTAATACTCTCGGGCTGTTAGCCGAGGGAGCCACTATCCCTTTCATCAGCCGCTACCGTAAAGAAATCACCGGCGGACTCGACGAAGTGCAGATAGAATCTATCAAAACGCAGTACGATAAACTCTCAGAACTCGCCAAACGCAAAGAGACCATTCTCGGGACCATCGGCGAGCAAGGCAAACTGACGCCTGAGTTGCGGCAACGCATCGATGCCACCTGGGATGCCACCGCTCTTGAAGATATCTACCTGCCCTACAAGCCCAAACGCAAGACCCGCGCCGAAGCCGCCCGCCAGAAAGGACTCGAACCTCTGGCTCTGCTACTGATGATGCAGCGCGAGAACAACCTGGGCCCCCGTATTCCTGCGTTCGTCAAAGGCGATGTCAAAGACGCAGAGGATGCTCTGAAAGGTGCCCGCGACATTATCGCCGAGCAGGTGAGCGAAGACGAACGTGCCCGTAATGCAGTGCGTAATCTCTTTGCCCGCCAGGCTGTCATCAGCGCTAAAGTAGTGAAGGGTAAAGACGAAGAGGCCGCCAAATACCGGGACTATTTCGACTTCTCTTCTCCCTTGAAACGCTGCACCTCCCATCGCCTGCTGGCCATCCGCCGTGCCGAGGCCGAAGGTTTGCTGAAAGTCAGCATTACCCCCGACGATGACGAATGCCTCGAACGGCTCGACCGCCAGTTTGTCCGTAGCAATAACGAATGTGGCCGCCAGGTGGCAGAGGCCGTACAGGATGCCTACCGCCGTCTGCTGAAACCTTCCATCGAAACCGAATTTGCCTCCCTCAGTAAAGAACAGGCCGATGACGAAGCGATCCGGGTCTTTGCCGAAAACCTGCGCCAATTGCTTCTTGCCCCACCCTTGGGACAAAAACGGGTAATGGGTATCGATCCCGGCTTTCGTACCGGTTGTAAGGTGGTCTGCCTCGATGCACAAGGTAATCTGGTACACAATGAAAACATCTATCCTCACCCGCCGGTAGACAAGAAAACCGAAGCGGCTTCGAAACTCCGCAAAATGATTGAAGCTTACAAGATAGAGGCCATCGCCATCGGTAACGGAACTGCCAGCCGCGAAACGGAAAACTTCGTCACGCACCAACAGTTCGACCGTCCCGTACAGGTCTTTGTTGTCAGCGAACAGGGTGCTTCCATCTACTCGGCCTCCAAAACGGCCCGTGACGAGTTTCCCGATTATGATGTCACCGTCCGTGGGGCCGTCTCCATCGCTCGCCGGCTGATGGATCCGCTGGCGGAACTGGTCAAGATCGATCCTAAGTCCATCGGTGTCGGCCAATACCAGCATGATGTAGACCAGGCCAAATTGAAAAAATCACTCGACCAGACAGTGGAGAACTGTGTCAACCAGGTAGGTGTCAATCTCAACACAGCCAGCAGTCATCTGCTCACCTACATTTCCGGTCTGGGTCCGCAACTGGCACAGAACATTGTAGCCTACCGCGCTGCCAACGGTGCCTTTGCCTCACGTAAAGAGTTGATGAAAGTGCCCCGCATGGGAGCTAAAGCTTTTGAACAATGCGCCGGATTCCTCCGTATCGCCGGAGGAGAGAATCCGTTGGACAACACCGCTGTGCATCCCGAAAGTTATGGGATCGTGCAACAGATGGCCAAAGATCTGTCATGTACTGTTCCTCAACTGATTGCCGACAAATCGTTGCGTACCCGTATCGAAATGGAAAAGTATATCACCCCCACCGTAGGACTCCCTACCTTGAAGGATATTCTGCAAGAACTCGACAAACCGGGACGCGACCCACGCGATACCATTCAGGTATTTGAGTTCGACCGTAACGTGCGCACCATCAACGACCTCCGCGAAGGGATGACTCTACCCGGTATTGTCAGCAACATCACCAACTTCGGAGCTTTTGTCGATATAGGCATCAAGGAGAACGGGCTTGTCCATCTCTCCCAGCTTGCCAACCGATTCATCACCGATCCCACCGAAGTGGTCTCCATTCATCAACACGTCACGGTGAAAGTACTGAGCATAGACCTCGAACGGAAACGGATACAGTTGACGATGAAGGAGGAGTAAACCGATTTAAAATAATCAAAAGCCCCGGTCTCCCTTCCGGTGATTCCTGACAAGAATAAACGACAACCACTGTTGTACATACTTTTATCGGAAGAGAGTACCGGGGCAATCTGCAAACTTGTGTTATCTAATATCACTTTCCGGCCTGTGTCGCCAGATAGTCTATCAACTGTTCCATCGAAGTATCTTTGAGTATCACCCGTTTCCGCCCGTCAAGCAGATAGATAGTCGGCGTAGCGCGGATATCGTAAAGTTGCCGGGTTCGGATATCGCCTGCTTTGTTCCAGCCCACGATCCATCCCTGCGGCATATACACTGCCTTTGTCGCCCACTCTTCCCTGTTTTCGTCAGGATAGATAGCCAGCACCCGCAGTGTCCCGTTTTCCACCATCTCAACGAAAGCAGGTATTTCAGCAAATAACTTCTCAAACTTCCGGCAATTCGAACAGTCCGGATCGTAAAAGAACAACATCGTATATTGGGCTTTCAGCCTGCTCATCCGACTATTGTCACCATGTACCGTGACATATGTAAAATCCGCCGCTTTCATTCCCGGGCGATTCTTATGTGCCTGCTTCAATCGGTCTGCCGGACGGATCTTCTCCCATTCCTGCAATCTGTCCGATTGCAGCATCTGTTCCAGTACCGCGATGTAAAAGTCTTCGTTGCGCATCGGTGAATTCGGCTCGTTGAGATACTTTTCTCCCAGCAGGCAAAAGCGCCGGTATGCCGTACTGTCTGCCTCCATCCGTACCATCATGGTATGCAATGCCTTTCGCCCGGTCTCAGGTTCGACATACTTCAGCGCATCGATAAAGTCAACATACAACTGCTCCGTGTCTCCACTATTCACCCATGCCGTATCACCTGTCAGATAACCATCCCAATAATGTTTCACGTAGTAGACCGCACGTTCCGCAGGATCGGTCATTATCTGTGGTAAATCCGGCCGTGTATAATGCACCACATGCAGCGTGTCTGCCGCCACCTTCTCTTTCCATTCGCTCCCGTCTCCTCCCGCACAGGCTTTCACCATCCCCAGGCCCAGACAAATCACCATCAACGCTATTGAGGATACCGTCAATATAAATGCCATTAAATTCTTCTTCGCATTCATTTTGCTTATGTTTATTTCTGCACCGCAGAATTACTCGTTCCTTATCTTCTCCACCTTCCTCGTACCACCCACCGCATAGGCAGTACATACACCTTTTTTTCATCTCCTTTCAGTATCACCGCAGGACGATACTCACCCGGCTTCAACTCCGGTAAAGCCACAACCACCTTCCCCTCAGAGTACCTATACACAAGCCTGATATCGATCACCTGTTCCGGTTTGGCATGTGTCACCAGGCACAATCTGATATTCTCCAACGCATAACGGTTCAGATTGTAACCCGAAACTACAATCGGTGCCTGCGATGTAATAGTCCCGTCTCTCAGCCCGCTCAGCGGATCGTATATTCCGGTTATCTCCGGAATGTCGACACCTCCCCACACCTCCTCGATCTTTCTTATCTCTATCATATCTTTCAAAGTTTATCGTTAACCATTTGTCGTTCATCGTTGAAAATGCTTCTCACCGGAAACCCATATTTTTTCATATCGTGCATCAGATACATCTGCCGGCTGGGTTCCACGCAGAGCGAATAACCATATACCGGGCTTTGGCTGCTCCCCGTCCAGTAGCGATGCCCATGCGGAATCACAATCCGGCAGCCGTTGATGTGACTCCGGTGTCCGCACAGCGGCAGATACACCGGTACTCCGTCGTCACTCAGAAGGCAGATATTCGTCCGGTCCTCCTCCCGTTGAAGCTCCATCGGAGCAGCGGGACTGTTCATCAGTGCCTCCATTTCGATACGCGATGGTAGCCGCCACCCCTCCGGTGAAGGGTCCAACTCATTAATCCGTGCAGGACTCTCTGCCGTGCCATCGTACCAACTGCCGCGACAGGGCGTAAAGTTCTCCTCCCATCGATCAGTAGGACAGCCAAACTGAAAATACGTACCCCGATTAAGCGTGGTATCCACTTCCAACCCCAACGGGATGGCTACCTGTGCTAATTTCCCGCCTGCCGCCAGATTACGGTCCAGCCAATATTTACCCCGGATACGTACGTAACCACCTTGATAAATAAGGATATCGCGTACCACGCCCGTATCATTCACCAACGAGAGCACCGTGTGACGCGCTGCCGGAAATCCACCACGCACCCGGTATCCGGCATTAGAATGCACCTTCACCGTGAACCGTCCGTCATAATGTCCTTGCAACAGTTCGGGTTCACTCACCTCCACCCAGTCCGCCGCCTTGTCACTCACGATGCGCCATGACTGATTACTGTCCACACACACGATGTACGTCCTCACTCCCTCCTCCTCCCGATAGTCCGGTGGTGTCTCTATCACCCTGCTATGGCGTGCGCAAGGATCCTCCGGCGGATATTCTATATAATAGTCAAAGCAGACACCCTGCATCAATAGCAGATCAGTTGTCTGGCTGAAAGGATATGTCCCCGTCTCGAGTGTCAGTACCAGCGAGCGCGAACGCACACTGGCAGGTTTCGCTTCAAGGTGCACTTTCAAGTTCTGGCTTCCTTTTTGTTGCAGGCCTACGGGCGGATAGACCGAATACCAACATCCGCCGTCGTTAGCGTTGGCGCTCCTCACACACCAGCATGCCTGTTCGTTGTCGGGGATAACGGTTAGCGTCACCGCCTCGTTCTTCCGTCCGGTACTGACGTAGAGCCGGCGACTGACCGTCAATGTGGGATGAATACCCATCACTTGCTGACGCACCTTGAGCAAATGTACTCCCTCACTGTTCCCTATTTCAATGGTTGCCTCCCGTTCCACGGCAGAAAAGTTGGTACGAAACTGCATCAACAACCGGTCCCCCTCACGGCGCACGGCAAGCCAGTTGTCCGGTTCACCTTCTGCATAATGCACGCTTCCCGTATTCCATTGTTCGCTACACCCCTTCAACTCCACCGGAAGCTCCTTTGCCATTGCGTCCGTAATCACTTCAGTCGGAAGCAATGCATTCAGTGTGGCAGAATCGACTTTTTCAGTTTCCTCGTCTGTTTCCGTACCGACCACTATCAACTCTAACGATGTGCCATGAATAATCTCCTGCAGTCCCGTTTCAGCAATACAGATGCCGGCATGACCGGCAAACAAGCGGGACACATCATCACGATGATGTATCCCGCTCAGGCAGAGCGCATGGGGTGTAAACAGCACACAGAAGTTCAACATTCCTTCCTGTACGGTACAACGCAGCCGCCAGCTTTTTCTCCGTTTCAGTACATCCGCCTCAGGGTACTTGCGCACCAGATATCCCCGTCGGTCAAAAACCAACAAGACTGCTCTCCGGCACTCTTCCGACAAATCATCCGTTCGCTTCAGAATCAGATGCACCGGCCATTCACGGGCGAGATGTACTTTTCGGTTCACCCGCCAATACTTCACGGCATTGTATGTCATCCCCGAAGCGATAAACGCCATTGTTGCTATTTCCGCTATATCCATAACTTTCGTCAGTTTGTGTTTTCCATTTTTATTTTCACCACAGGTTACACCGATTCTTTATTATCCTTTATTTAGCGAAACCACACGGAGAGAGAAAAAACGAATCCATGTGAATCTGTGTATTCTGCAGTGAACCTTTACTTACTTTGCAGGAAGCGCAGTGCCCTTCCTGCCGGCACACTTCCTCCTGCCTGTGCCAGGCTCAGGTAGACTTCCGCCTTTCCCCGGTCACCTTCAAGCAGGCAAAGAATACCCATGTTACACCCGGCTTCAGGCAGGGTGGCAAAGCGTTGCAGATATTTCCGGGCACGCTCCGTATCGCGGCGCAACAAGGCTACTCCGGCAGCGTTGATGCACGCCACCGGACTATCCGGATAAAGACGTCCCGCCAAGTCCATCAAGTCATTGAATTCAGCCGAACCTACGGCATGTGCTTCTGCCAAGCGGCAGAAGTCCGCCACCGAGAATGCTTCCGGTTTGCCCGAAGTAACAACCGACACCCCTTCTGTCATGCCTGTCGACGGCTGTGTCGCGATGCTTCCGTCCACGTAGGTTACCTCGTACTCAATGCGACGTAACCTCCCGAAAAAAGCCGACGACAAATAGTGGTAGGCAGTCCCACCGGCCAAATCCATCAGCATTCGTTCACGACCATCCACCACATCCACTGTACGGATAATATCGAGTACGGACTCTTTGAATGCCATCTCCGAGCCAACTATCAGATCGGTCAATCCTTTCCAATCCTCCGCTATCCAGTTCACCTCAAAAGGCACTGTGCCGAAGCTTTTTTCCCGCCGAATATAATCTTTCAATGCCAGTGCTCGTTGTAAACCCAGACGTTCGTTCGCCCGATAGTCACCGTCCGGAGCCGTATAACCTGTCAAACGAATACCTTCCAGACTCACACCCGGTGTTTCTCTAAGCGGACGTGTCACAGCCAAAAGTTTGTAAACAGCTTCTACAAAGTTACGCTCATCATACTTCGTCTTCTGCCCACGACTGTAATCCAGCACGATGCTGCCACTCACAGTCTGCCGCACCTCCTCAACCTTCGGTGCCTCCGTAGCCGAAGGCGACAAAAAGCCTACCCACGAGAGCAGCATGCTGTCCGTAGGCAGATCAACTTTCACCTCGCATACGGACAAAGGGCGTACCGAGGTAGACTTTCGAGTACCCACCGGGGTTATTTTCTGTCGTACGTTTCGTTTGTTGTTCACTGCCGACGCCGCTTTTTTTTCCGGCGAGTCGGCACCGGTCCCCGCTCCTGCCATGCCCGGAAGCAGCAGCAGACACAAGACCATGCTCAGTTCTCTTTTCATTTTATCTATCTAAAATCAATTTATTAAAAGGTGTGGATAGCCCGTATAAACCTCACACTTAGCGAGCCTCTCCTATCATTTATTATCAGTCATTTTAAACCACACTTGGAGTATTATTCTGAATGGTAGTATTATCCGCCGCATACCCATTGTCGGTTACATTCGCACTCGGAACAATCTGCACATCATTGATTGTCAATGTAACATGATAGTATCCTCCTGCATTCAATGTACCGACAAACGCAGTAACCGTGACCGTACGGACTTCACCATCTACCGTTACCGAAATGGTCAATTTATTATCAGTCAAAGGTTGCGGAGGAAGTAAATATTCATAAACTTGGCTCCCGGATGCAATTTCTACATTCGGATTGTGTACATATCCCTCTGCCGCAGGGGTCCCTTCGGTAATCGTGCCGGTAGTTATATCGACTTGCCGCTGAAGATAAAAATTGGTTGAATTATTCTTCAACACTATGTTTTCAATTTTACATTTACGGCCTGACATCACATTCGTCCCCCGGACAAATGTAAGTTTCAATCGGGCATACGCATGTTTCATATCAATAAATCGCACTCCTTTATGATCATTATTTATCATGCCTGATCCATCTGCAGACGTAGCGGTACCGTAACACATATCTTTAGCTGCATCATAAATTTGGGCAACCAAAATCGCCTTCGTAGTGTTATCGGCAAATGATACAGACTGATAAGGATAATATGCGTACAGGCTCGCCGAACGGTGATCCACCAGTATTTCTGTAGTAGCCGTCCAACCGGCTACACCGTCGTAACTATAGGGAGCATCATACTGAGGTGGATATCCCTGAGCGTCCGTACGGAAAATACCCAATTTATAAATATCAGTATTGATGACTCCGCGTGTGGACACTCTCGTACTCAAAGAAGCTTCCATAACCCCGATAGGCACTTGTCTATCGGTTGGGATAGATCCTTCTTCTTCCTTCCCGCAAGAGAAAAAGAGGAATAGACTTAATGAAAGCAAACAACATTCTAATACCTGTTTCATAGAATATACCATTTATCGTTTAACACATCTTATCGTTCTGCCATCAGGCCGCGCCCAACTGTTGTCTATACCGGCACTATTATTACCTTGCATAGCATTAAGCCCTTTGGCTGTTTTTCCGGAAGGAGTCCGGGACCAATAAAAAGCCCAAGCTCCGTTTTTCGATATAGTATTGTTTATTGTAGTAGAGGACTGATCCCGGCTTCCCAAAGCAAGCAGGAATACCCCATTGTTCCCTCCGAACCAAAAACCTTTAGGAGAGCCGCTATAGGTAACTCCCGCATTAATCAGATCTTGTAGTTGTCCATCAGAAGGTGTTTCCCAAGTACCGGGAGGGACTACTTGATAACAGGGGTCATTGGCCGTAGAATAATTCCCACTATTATATTTACCTACACCGATATCAAGAGTATTCCATCCGATGAATCCTCCTTCTGTCGCACCACCATGATAATTTGACTGAGCAGCCTCAAAGTAAAAATTAGATCCGCTTTTATAAAGATTTCCCCTTGCCCATTTATAGCTCCTCACTGAAATATAATTTGGCACAATGCTAACCGTTATCTTATAATTACCGGCTGCACTGAATATACGGCTTGTAGCACTAACCGTAATAGCGTTATTCATTTGTCCGTTACCGATTTTTAAAGTAGTAAACTTAATCGTAAGCGTACGGCTGGTTTGAGGAAGCACCTTATACACATTACTATTCACCGTGGTAGCATTCGGATTAGTCCATGCCACGTTCAATGTCCCGCTTGTCCCCGTTACAGGAAGAGTTGTCTGGCTCGCATTCCAGGTCACAGGGCTGTTGCTAAGTCCCGAGATAGTTGCCGCACACTGCTGAACCGTATTATTATTAAACTCTTTAGCCACTACACACAACTGAAGTTGGGCACACTGCCTTGAAAAACTAATGCCGCTCAACAGGCATTGCCCGCTTGCATCGGCCTTTACATCTACCCCGGTCTTCTGACACAACATGAAATCCTGGTTATGCGTCACTGTCGTCGACCAATTACCGGACAAAGCAGCCGGAGCAGAATTGGTTCCGTATGAATAGAAGACAAACGCATACGTCCCGGGCCTTAACACCCACTGTCCGGAAACAGCTGCGGGAGTGGCTGTATTCGCTACAATCGAGGCAATACCGGAAGCATTGGTACTATAAACCGCTGTACCCGCATAATTAGCAGCCGTTATGGAATTGTTTTTATAGGCTACAACCCGAAACTGCATATTGGCCATATTGCCACGCGTCTGTACCGGATTAACGGGAAGTAAAGATTCAATTGTCGTTTCTACATCATAGCCCGAATCATAAGTACTGTCCAAAGGCTGCACTATCTTTGTCAAAATCTCTCCGGAACGGGTAACCGCACCACCCAGAAACTCATCTACCCCATCCACTTTTACGTTGATAGGCACCATCTCCCCATCTCCTTCTATCGGATCATGATGTCCCGAAGGAAATCTTTCATCTTCCTCCCTGTCACACCCTGTCACTGTAAGCAAAATCAAGAACAAAGAACATGAACAAGCCATTAGGCGAATCATACTTTTAAGTATTCCCGTTTGCGTCCTGTCAATTGTGCATCTCATATTTATAATCAAAATTAGTATTCCCTTGAGTCCCGTAATCATTCACTGTCAAAGCATTCGTAAGTACCATCTGTATATCTGTAATCGTCAGAGATACATTGTAGTACGACCCGGCATCCAACGAACTGCCCAATCCCGCAATATTCAAAAAACGCACTTCGTCGTCCACCGTCACAAGAACTGTTAATGTATTGCCGGCAAGTGGCTGCGGAGGCAACAAGAAGTCATAGCTCGATTGCTCCCCAATCGCTATATTCACATTCGGATTATAAACATAACCTGTTGTCACGGCAGTTCCTTCGGTTGCACCGGCTGCCGTGGTGATATCCAAATGACGTTGCGGATAAAAATCGGTATTATTAGATTTTAAAGTAATATTCTTTATATTACATGCCTTACTCTTATCATAATTCGCTCCACGCAGCAATGTCAGTTTGAGCCGGGCATAAGCGTGTTTCATAGCTGTAAACTCCACTTCCGGAACATCATTATTAATTATGCTTGCACTCCCCACAGGTAGCCCCTTCCCATAGCACATATCTTTGTCCGCACTGTAAAGTTGCGCATTCAGGACGGCTGTTGTCGTATTGTCTACAAAGGAAACGGATTGATAAGGATAATAAGCATACAAACTCACCTCTCGATGATCCACCTTCACTTCTGTAGAAGCCGTCCATCCGGTTGCTGTATACGTATAAGGCGCATCATACTGAGGAGGGTAACCTTTGTCACCGGTACGAAACAGTCCCAATCGATAAGTGGCGTTAGCAATCAGCCCACGTGTAGTCTCCGCACCGTATTCAGGAACGGCAACAGTCGATATTCCTATAGGAATCTGCCTGTCGGATAATACTTCGGATGAAGTGTCCGTTGTAATCTCTGCCCCGCATGATATACACAATCCGCACATGGCAATAAAAAACATACTATTAATTTTCATGACCAAAAACAGTTTAAAACAGAATTTGTATGTATAGTAGCCTCACCTATCAAGTCTCCCGAAGCAGTGGTTGGCGCAGGCCAGTCAATAGTAGAAACCCCATCCGGAGCAATGACGATTCCATGCGCTCCTTGTACGGTGATCTCAATCAAGTATTTTTTCCCGGCTTCCAATTGAGATAATTTAGAACGCGGAATCCCCAATGTATATACGTCACCGTCTACTGTAAGGTCTACTTTCATGCCACAGTCAGCTACTCCCAGAATGGTTCCGATCGATCCTAATGTGCAAGGTACGATAAGAAAGCCCACCTCTACATAATCAGTTTCCAGTTCCGGAATCGTTTCGTCCACTTTCTCAGCGATTCCCGGCTCCGGGGTGGATGCATTGCCGGCATAAGTTCCGGTTGTAATATCCAGTGTTGTATATGTCAATACATTAGACACTTTTACTTTAGACAACTTGGCATCTTTGGTATACAAATGCCTGTTTATCCGAAAAACGACCCAGCTATAAGCATGATCCATATTTAAGAAAGAAATATCTACAGGAACTTTACTTCCTGCAGGCTGAGCAAAACTGATCTCATCGGTTACCCCGGTTCCCTTCCCATAGCACAAATCCTTTGCAGCCGAATACAGTCTTGACTTTAGAGGGATGGCTGTCCGATCCGTATAATCCAATCCGTTTTCCTTATCGGCATGATAAGGATAGATTGCCCAAAGGTTTGCATAAACTCCTTCGGCCAGTGACACTGTGTTTTCATCATCAATCGGCGTCCACTTTCCTGTCACCTTGGTATATTTACAGTTATTCCTGTCCGAATATTTTCGGGTACTACCAGCTCCATTCGCCGCCACATCATCCGTCAAAAAGACACCGATAGAATCCCCCTCTCCTATCGTAGCACGAGTATTGACCTTATGCGGTTCGATTACACTCACGCTATTGATGACACAAGGTACGGTGGCATCATCGGGTATACCATCCATATTGTCATCTTGGTTGCAGGCGACCAAAATCAGTAGCAAACACCAAATCCTGATCAGATCATTTAGATTATTCATTATTCTTTTTTTACGATATTAGACTTCACCATTTTCAAAATTTTCATCTTTTGACGCATCTTATCGGGAAAGCATCCCAATACCAATAATAGTTATTCTTAACAGCATAGCTCTGATTAAACTCCAGATAATAGCAACGCTTACCACTGGCGCCCGTACTGCTTCTGTAATACCCCGTTTCAGGCCAATAGTTTACATTATTCTTACCTCTGTTTCCCATTGCGGGCAGAAAAACCTTATTACCGCCAAAATATCCTCCCCTCTTACCATTCAGATATCCAGACTTATATCCACTATTTCCCAGATTTTGTAACTGGTTGGCAGTCGGAGTACACCATGTGTGTTGGGGAGCAACTCTATCGCAAGGATCATTATTGGAAGAAAAGGAGCTTCCTCCATACGTGTTATTAGTGGAAGAGAGAGTATTCCAGCCGAAAAAAGATCCACCTTGTGTACCACTGTGATAACTACTTTGTGAGGACTCAAAATAAAAATTATCCCCACTCTTGTAGACATTCCCTTTTGCCCACGTAGCTCCTCCCACAGTAATACCGTTTCCTGTTATCTTAACAGTTATCTTATAATTACCTCCTGCCGCAAATTGACGCCCGGAGGCATTCACCGTCACACGGTTATTATATTGTATATTACCAATTCGCAAAGTCGTGAGCTTAATGGTTAACGTACGGCTGCTCTGTGGCAGCACCTTATATACATTACTATTAACCGTAGCCGCATTCAAGCTGCTCCAGGAAAAGTTTACAGCTCCTCCTGTGCCTCCTGTTGAAAGGGCTGTCTGACCGGCATTCCAGGTTATGTTGTTACTATTCAGGTTGGATACAGTGGCTGCACATTGTTGAACCGTATTATTAGTAAAATCATTGGCCGTGACAGCCAGTTGGAGCAAAGCGCACTGACGCGTAAAGCTGATTCCTCCCAATGTAAACTCTCCTCTATCATCGGGAGCCACTACAACTCCTTCTTTCCGGCAAAGCATAAAATCCTGATTGTGCGAAACGGTTGCAGACCAATTACCGGATAACATAGTCGGTGCGCTATTCAGTCCATAAGAATAGCACACAAAAGTATATGTGCCCGGCCCCAATATCCATTGTCCGGCACTATTGACAGGAGTAGCTGTCTTGGCTACAATAGCTGCGACTCCCGAACCATCTGTCTTATAAACAGCTGTCCCCGCATAATGATCGGCAGACGAAGCATCTGTTCTGTAAGCCACCACACGAAACTGTACATTGTCCAGGTTGGCACGGGTCGACACAATATTCTCTAATGGAATTGATTCCACTGTTGTCTCCACATCATATCCGGTATCATAAGTAGAATCCAAAGGCTGTACCAGGCGGGCAACAGTTTCTCCTGAACGCGTCACTGCCCCTCCGTAAAATTGATCAACCCCGTCCACACTCAACTGTATCGGAATCATCCGGCTTTCATCCACGGAGGGATGTTCCTCCTCCGGAGACGATGGATAAAACGTATCACTGTCCTGAGTGCAACTCACTGCGAAAAGAGAAAATGCCAGGCTTAAACCAATCATTTCCATGTACCGTCTCGTTCCGCCATTTACTTTTAGTTTATCTTTCAGTTGTATCATCTTTATCCTCCGTTTATGTTATAATTCCGTATCTACCTGAGTATTTCCTTGTCCGCCAAAATTATTGACAGTAACAACCGCCGATGACAGGATGATTCCCACATCCGTAAATGTCAGTGATACTCCATAATATTTCCCCGAATCCAAAGAACTGCCTAACGTTGAAATGTCACAACTCCGAGTTACCCCGTCGACAGTGACAAGAATAGTCAGTTTACTACCGGCCAGTGGTTGCGGAGGAAACATATACTCGTATGTCACACTTTTACCGGTGGCAATATTAACGTTAGGATTATGAACATATCCGGCAGCCACAGCGCTTCCTCCGGTAGCTCCGGCAGTGGAAGCGATATCGAGGCTACGTGTCAGATAAAAATTGGCATTATTCGATTTGAAAGTAATATTCTGTATATTACATTTTTTAGTCTTATCAAATTTTTCCCCGCGTATCAGTGTCAACCTCAACCGGGCATACGCATGTTTCATATTCAGAAACTCAACAAACGGATTGTATACACTAACCGGACCTCCACCCGAGGCTTCACCTGCTCCATAGCAAATATCCTCTCCGGCATTGAATAGCTGTGCTTGCAGGGTCAAGGTAGTGCCACCTGCCAGTCCGGCATAATTTCCGGTCGCTGTATGATAAGGATAATAGGCAAAAAAAGAAGCATTCCGATAATCTACCTTGATTACATCATCGGCTCCCCACTCTCCTCCCGAATAAATATGCTTCACATTGTATAAAGGCGCATAAGTATTGGCAGTAGTCCGAAAGACCCCTAAAGCGTATGTATTATCGTTTATTATTCCACGTGTTGAGGGCCTATCGTCAGAAGAAGCGGACACTACAGCCAGTGTCTTTTCTCCGGATACCTTATCTTCTTGTTCACAAGAGACTAATGCAAATAGGATGCAAATAAAAAATAATAGGTTTGTCTTCATACGTTTAATATTAAATTATAGTGCTCCTGATCCATTTTCTGTAGGATCCGACGCCCAATCTTCTGTTCCCACTTTACCACCATCAATAATGATCTCTGTTGTATCTTTAATAGTAGTGGCATCACCACCATCAAGGCTTGTTGATTGCCACTCTTTCGTGGTAACCTCCACTATATTAATCGGTATTCCCCCTCTGATATCCAATCGGACTACGTGGCGTTTTCCTGCTATCAACTCGCCAAGATCCGCCTGTGGCACAATCACACTGAACTCACGTTCATCGATGATCAAAGTCAGTTTCAACCCGGACGCGAGAATCTGAGGAACAAACAGATAATTACAAGTGGTATCTCTCGCCGCTTCTCCTACCCCCAATCCCGTGTCATGCATAGGTCCGGAGGTTGGATATGGATAAGAAGTAACATCCGTTGTGTTTTGCAGGCTCCCGTCTTTTATATCGAATGTCCCCTGGTCAACCATCGATTCCCCGTTTTCCAATTCTATACGTACATTGGTTATTTTACATTGCAACGGATACCTTCCGTTACGAATCATCTCCAAAGAGAGCTGAGAATAAGGTTTCTCTAATAAAAATTCTATCTCAGGTGACAGATTAGTGACTGTGACAGCCGCATTGTCTTTAGCATACCACCAATCCGCATCCTCCGTGTAAGCTTGGTTTTTTAATGTAGTCCGTGTATCTGCAGAAAAAGTAACTTTACCAAACGGATAATACGCACACAGACCGGCTCTTGCCCCGCCCACGCAAACAGAGGTCTCTGACGTCCATTCGTCATCGGGCTGACAAGTGTATTTCACATTACTCTGAGGGGTATAGTTAGCATCCGCTATCAAAAAAACTCCGATACTGCTCCCCTCAGGCAATGGTTGAGCAGTAGCTCTTGTAGTCACATCCGCCTTGAACGAAGTGAATACGCTTAAAGGCACCCTGTCCGTTTTTTCTGTCGGAAATAAAGTCCTTTCCTGCGAACAGGCAACCAATAATAACATCATTGCATATATGGCAGCCACAGAAGTATTTATATTCATATTGAGTTTCATAATCATGCTGTTCATTTTTGTATAATCATTAAGGTTGGGGAAGCGGTTCATAATCTACACCTTCATTCAGTATTTTCTCATCCCAGTCAGTAGTGGTTACATTCACCGATTTAATTGCGATCCCTCTCAATTTCAAAGAGACAACGTATTTTTTACCACTTTCGAAATCAGAGAGATCGTCTATCGGAATGATCACCGTTGCCGGAAATCCACTTACATTCACTATGACGCTAAGCCCTTTAGTCGGTTCAAAAGGGTCAGGCAATAATTTTGTAGGAATCATAAGCAGATCAGCCTGGTATTTTTTATCAGGACTGTCTAAAAGATAAGGAAGGCCTTTTGTAATGTTATATCCACCCCTGAATTGTTTCTCCGTATCATCCGGATGGATGCCAACAGTACCACTCGTAATATCTATCACCGCTTTTCGAAACAATGAGTCGTTTGCCAAAGCCACTGAATTAATACTACACGTAGCCGGATAAGCATCTTCGACCCCTATATTCAATACTAAACGTGAATAAGCATGCTTAAAATGCATTTCTACAAAATATCTCTTAGCATCGACTTCCTGGTTAGCCACATAATACAGTTCTTTTGAAGGATCATAATCTTGCGTATCCATAGGAATGGTAGTACGGACATTATAAAGAGTATCAGCAGTCCCAACTGTCCCTTCCACATAGGGATAATACCCGCACACATCCGCCTTCTCGCTACCTAAATAAATGGTAGTCGCCTCCGACTCGGCTGTCCACTTACTATCACCGGAATTTAGCGTATATTTTCTGTTATTCACAGGCGTATAGCTCGTTTCGGCTGCCTGCCCGTGGCAAAACAAAGCAATGGAACTTCCGGGCGTAAAAGGTACATCTGCACGAGTCTGTGTATTGCCTTCCACAATAGAAGCAGACACTATTTCCAGCTCAGTACGGGCTGTTTTGTCTTTTCCCCCGTCCGGCAAGCCATCACTATCGCTGCACCCTAGCAATATGCAAACTAAAAAACTTATGTATAGTACTCCTTTCATAGCAGCTCAGTTTTAAATATGATTTTATTCAACAGGATATTTATCCCCGCCATTAACCTCTTCATCTTCCCATTCCAATGCTTTGACGGTAGGCACGATTTCTGTTCCTTTGATCTTTAATCCGATAACATACTTCTCTCCCTGCCTGAACTCCCCAAGTTCGGAATACGGGATCTCCACGAGCATCTGTTGACCATCTATCACAAGGCTGACAGACAGCCCGAATTCTCCTCCTTCCGCATCTGTCCGCTCAATTTTAAGCGGAACCGGAATCATCAGTACACGGCATACATAAGATTCGCCAACAGACAATGTATGAGGTGAAGCATCAGTTACTGTTGTCAAATCATAATTCCCTGTTTCCGAGGAGTGTATACTTCCGTCAACAGCTATGTTAATAGTGCCTTTTTTTATTAGATTGGAATTCTTCAAGGTTATTTTACTAATTTCACAAGGCATAAAGTAGTGATCACGGCTGATCTTCAGCTCCACCAAAGAATAAGCATGTACCATCTCAAAAGTAATCGCAGGAGTAAAACCATTTATCATCGTATTCAATGCATAATAGATATCTTCAGTTTCCACATAGTCCTGTGATTGTAATGGAATGACCGTCTTGTCCGTATACGAATCTTTATAAGGGTAGTAAGCGCAGACATCAGCATCGTTACCCACTAAATAAATTGTATCATTAGCCGTCGGAGGTCCCCAATGACCTTCGCTGTAAATGTATTTACGGTTGTCAATAACTTTATATCCGCTATCCTCTTGTCCGCTTTCAGGTTCTGTGCCCGACAGAAAAATCCCTATGGCCCCTTCCGTCAAAGGTACCGGATCGGGAGCTAAACGTGTAACCACCTCCTGCTTAATGACTGCCGAAGATACCTCGAGCGGTACTCGAAGTGCAGATGCTTTCCATCTCCCGTCATCCATCTCACGGTCATCAGAACAGGCATTCAATAAAATACCTCCCACCAGGATCAATAATAAATGTTTCATAATCTTCATATTCTAATTAAAACTGGTATCATAATCACTGCCACTGCCTCCGGTCCCTGTCTGCACCTCTGTCCAATCCCTGTCAATCAGGATTTTGTCACTCATCAAAGTTAACTTTCCACCTTTGACAACCAATGACACAGTATATTTAGTACCTCTTACAAATGTGCTCAGTTTATCGACCGGAATAGTGACGGAATAATCCATGCCATCCACCGTAAGTGTCAGAACTACGCCTCCGGAAAAAGTTTGTTGGGGCAGCAGCCAGTCAAAACTCGTATCATCTGTGACCCCGATCTCAAATCCGTCTTTTAAACCGGTCGTCACAGTATGAGTATATTGAGGTGTTTGTGTTCCACTTCCTTCGGTTCCGGTACTGATGTCAACCGTATTGGCTGTGATTATATTTCCGGTAGAAGCCTTTATTTTTGCCTGCGTTATCTTACATGTGTTCGGATACGTGGCATCCCGTACCACAGACAATACCAAACGGGCATAAGCACGCTTCAATTCAAAATTTGCAGTAGGAGTCTTTTTCCAGACTTCATCTCCCCCACTGACAGCAAAAACGCATATCTTTCTCCACCGCATAAGTCTGCATGGTCAGGCCGGCTTCTGTTTTCAACGAACTATTTTTAAACTCCACAGAGTTATAGGGAGCATAAGCACACAGCCTGGCATAGGTACCGCCCACATAGATCACTGTGGAAACCGGATGCCAATTTCCCCCCGGCACACGGTCATAACGAATATTATCCAATGCCGTATAATCCGCTTCGGCTAAACGGAAAATTCCTAATGTCCCTTCGGTCATCTCTACAGCAGCGGGTGCACGGGTGTCAACCTCCGCGCCGGTTACAGCCCGTACTTCAAGAGGTGCCTCTCCATTCCCGCCTTCAATGGAGTCTGCAACCTCCGCTTGCGAACAGGAGCTCCAGGCTACCATTAAAAGGCACATCAGCCACAGACATCCTGCCAAACGAAAACCCGGATTATGCGTATAAATTCGTTTCATGATTCTTCCATTTTATGGTTCGGGATTATATTCACCATCCACCGGTTGATTATCCCACGGAGTATCTTTCACACTGATTTCAAGTGCAGTTCCTTTTAACTTCAAGCTGATCTGATGAATAACACCCGCAGTCAATGCCCCTAATTTATCATGCGCAATCGGAACTGTCATCAGCTTACCGTCCACCTTCAATTCAAGTGTTACCCCCGTACCTCCGGCATTCGCCAATGTGCAGGGAATCATCAATACATTACTTTTTACAGTCCCCGATTCAGGAACCGCAATACCATCTTCGTGTTTTGCCACATTTGTCCAGTAACTGACCTTCTCCACTGTTACCGGTGTATAGCCTCCCGTTGCCAGATTCAACGTAGCAGTCTTAATAATATTTGCATTCTCTACAGTAATCTCAGTCACCTTGCATGTATTAGGATAATCCTCTCTGCTAAAGACAAATTCGATCTGCGAATAAGCATGCCCCATAGTAAATTCAACGCTCTTACGGGCAGAAGTACCGTTCACTGTTTGATTGGTTGCATATACCAAATCGATTTCAGCGTCGTAAATCTGAGAGACCAAGGGAACAGCCTCTTTAGCGGATAAATCTAATTTCGTTGTTTTCTTATAAGCACATACATCGGCATCCTCCCCACCCAGGTAAATCGTTTCCGTTTTGGGTTTCCAGCCTACATTATAATCATACTGTATATTGTCTTTTTTGTCATAACCGGTTCCGGACCGGCCTTCCAAAAAAACTCCTATCGAACCTGATGTAAGCAATTCCGGCGTAACAGCACGCGTCTGCACATCCCCCGTTACAAACGCAGAAGTAATCTCCAGAGGAACTTTCGGTTCTTCTGCCGGAAAATCATCATTACCACAACCCATCAGCAAAGTCAGCGATAAAGCAGCTATTATAAATGGTTTCATATCAGACTTGGTTTTCATTACTATCCTTTTGTTACAATCAGTTATTAATCTAAAGTCGCATCGTTGTCACCTCCGGGTACAACAGAAGTATCCCACGGATATACTTTTACTCCCGAGACATCTACTCCCGTACCTTTGATCTCCAGAGAAATGGTAGATAAATATCCGGCTTTCAGAGCCTTCAAAACTTTATAGGGAATCGTCACGGAATATTCACTACCATCAATGGTCAATATCAGCCGGGTATCATCCTCAAAATCTTGTGGAGGAAACAATTTGCTGATACTCTCATCCGTACTTCCTTGGGCGATACCCGTTGTCCCCACAGCAAGCGCAGATGTATCCAGACTCCAACCGGAAGCGGTACTCCCTCCCAACTGCCCCGCATCCGCAGCGGATTTACTGATATCCATGCTACGTTCCACATAAAATGTTTTTCCACTCGTTACAGGTTGCATCACTATTCTGGTCAACTTGCACTTCTTCAACGGATAAGTGGAATGGCAAGCAATACTGAACTTCAAACCGGCATAAGCATGCTTTAGCAAGAAGGAGGCAACCGGCGTACGGTTATTGACTGCCGTAAGAGGAGCATCAGCATAACAAAAATCATTATCCGCTGTATGATCTTTCACTGTCAGAGCAGTCACCGTACTATTAGCGCCGAAAGTGACCTTACCATAGGGATAATAGGCATGCAAAGAAGCATCCGTGCTCCCGACATATATCTTGCTTGCCAGGCTCCATGCAGTTCCGTCGTGAATGCACTCCACATTGTATTGTTGCGGAAACGTAGCGCTATAAGGTGCCGTACGGAATATTCCGATAGCGGCATTCGACAAAGTGACAGCACGTGTACCAATGCCGTTGTCCGTAACGGTTTCTACCCTGACGGGAACATACTCATCTTCCCCGCCGGTATCCACCGGATCCATCCCTCCGTTGCCACAGGCTGTCAGCAATATTCCCATCCCGATATTTGTCAGCATCTGTTTCATCTTTATCTGCTTTCTTAAAAACATAATTATTCCTTTCTGTCTTTTTATTGCGGCACAAACGGATCACCGGAGGGGTCTTTGACCACCTCCCCTATCCATTCTTCCACCTCCACAGTCCCTATCTCTACTTCAGTAGGACGAATAATGGCATTTATCTCATATTTTGTCCCTTCCGCCAATTTTCCACTCGTACCGCAAAGGTCCGAAGCGCTGATTTTACCTTTCATCTCCTTTCCGTCTACCATCAATGTAAAAGAAAGCTCTCCGGTAAAGTCAGAAGGTACCACCATATAATCCAGAACGGCAGGAGCCGCGGTGGTCCCGATACTGATCGGAACGTTATAATTGAACGTCACTTCCCGCGCCTCTCCTTCAACAGTTCCGGTAAACAGATCCAGAATTCCGGCAATCCGTAAGGTTGCCTTGAAGGTAAATGAGCTAATCTTCCCGTCCCCGGTATACTCTCCTTTGGCAGAAGTCGGAGTCCCATCTGCTATCCCCCTGATAAAATTGAATCTCAGCAGCGCATAGGCCCTGCGTAAATTCAGTGTAATGGGCCCGGTTGAATTTGAGGCCTTAAAAGGACAATAATAAATCTCTTTCGAAGCCACATAGAGCTCACTGCTCAGCCCTACGCTACTCGCCCCATCTTCTCTATAAGGATAATAAGCCGTCAGTTCCGCCGGTTCATCGATCAACACCACCTCTTCCCCGTCTGTCTCCCAAAGTGGAGTTCCATACGTATACTTTCTGTTATGAACGGGCTCATAACCCTTTCCGGTATCTTCTTTTCGAAATATACCGATAGCATCAGTCGCAGCAGTCAGTTCGGCAGTCACCGAACGCGTAAGTACCTCTAACCGCCCCGTTGAAACACCGCCTATACCTAAAGAAGCGCGCTCCCCTTCTCCTGTTTTTCCGTTATCCGGAACAACGCAATCATATTGCGAACAGGAGAAGAGCGCCATACACAGAAGAATGCAGGATTTCTGAAAACAATCTATTTTACACTTCTTTATTTTCATCGTTCTGATTATTTTTTATGAAACCATTCAATTCACTTCTACATCCGGTGGAGTCACTATCCCGTCAGGAACTTTCCAATCCGTAGGAACAGTAACAGTTTGTATGCCTCCAAAGCTGCCGGCTCCGTAAGCATCATCGGGAGTATCAGCCCCCTGGCTCAAAATATCCTTAATAATTACTGTATAAACATTGTTACGCCGCAAATACTGGACATCATCTGTATCGATATTAATATTCACCCGATACCATCCACTGCAAGAAGAAGAAGATTTTTCACATTCCAAGAGCAAACATACTGCCTGTGTCTGTTTCAGATAAGGAGTATGCAGGGTGCGCAATACTTCGGTAGCATACAAACCGCCTATGATGCTGAATTGCTCCTGTGCACTTTTCGTATTCGCGTATGTCAACGGAGTAAAAGCCGCATCCTGCGGATCATTAAACATAGGTATGTCCGGTGAAACGTTACGAAGTACAGCCGATTTCAGGAGAACCGTCCCCTTTTTATCCTCAACCACCCGTACATCTATGCGTACAGCGGCACGCAGCAATTGAACGCTCATATCTTTTCCCGCTTCTTTGAATGCGATTCCACTCATGGGCAAACAGTCGTCCGTAACCTTATAGGTCCTGTCCGTTGGTGAATACAACGGCATCTCTCCCCGGAGTCGTACCCGTACCGCATTTTCAGTCTGTCCGGCACAATAGGCATCCCAATCCATTCCGGAAAAATAGACCGAAGCATTGGCAAGTACCAATACATCGTAATCCGTGTGATTGTCAATGCTTCCGCTTCCCGGTATAGTCACCGATATTTTTCCTGTTTTAGCCAGGTGATTGCCATCTACGGTTCCGTCTAACGAGCCGGCATACAAACCGTTACCATGCTCGTCATAAATGAAGAATAAAAGTTTCACATCCTTTATCGCACTTTCTTCCGGACGGGCCACAGATATTTTCCCTCCCGTATCGGACGCTCTGGTATCCGGTATTTCAGCATCGGGAATGGTATAGTTCAGCGTACAAATGACAGGATCAGGAATTTGTATATCATGTCCCTCTTCACCTGAACAGGCTATGATCCCTATCAAGCAAAATACGCTTAAAAGCATACATCCTTGCCGCATATTTTTTTTCAATCGTTTCATGAGTCAACTAATCTATGTTTATTTTTACAGTTCATCTTCCTGAGTCCCGCCGTTTCCCCAATCATCGGGTGAACGATCCACTTGAGTCAGTTTAAAATGCACCGTCAAATTCTTTACTTTTATATAGAAATCGTCATCATAAGCCTGCCCGGCAGGAAGATCTCCGTAAGTTTTTTTAGCCTTTACGGTAAGAGTATTCCCAGTAACGGTTATTTCATAACGGTCATTGGAGATCATAGCCGATGCAGCACCTTCAGCCACCGTTACAGGCACAACCGAAGCATTACCGTTAACCGTACTCGACGTGTTAAAACTCAATTGCCAGAAAGGACCGAATGTGACATCACTGTCTATGGAAACCGACTTTTGTGAATCTGCATAGCCGGACAAAACAATCTTCTTTGTAGCCGAAGAGAACCAGTTTTCACGGTCAAAATCAATTTCGGTATTTACATCGATCCAGTCAATCACTTTTACATAGATATTCATCGGAACCCCTACAGCCGCATCGTCAGGATTGTCATAGCCCGATCCCGAGACATTCATGATTTGAAAGGTATACTTATGATTACGTAATATTTCAACCAAATTTTTCGGATCGTCCGGATCTGTCAGGTCAATCCGGTAATAACTGACCTCCGTATCCTCTCCATACACTCCGCCTACCACCAGACGGGTAGTAGCCACTTGGGTATTGCCGGCAACAGATCCGGGCTGATCAAAACCGTTATCCGAATAATAAGTGTTTTCGTATAGATAGAGCGGTCCCGCAAGTGCCACGGGAGTCTCACTTTTCAGGAAAAGCTTATCCCCTATCGGACGGACACCCAATTTATCGGGTAAAGTTGTTTTAACGACGTTACGGGTCTTTTTTTCCTCTTCCGAACCGGCGACTGCCGTTTCATAAACCTCCTTCAACGGTGCCAGCCTACCGCTATCTGCCGGGAAATAAGCATAAAACTCACGCAACTTAAAAATCACTTTACCCTCGCTATCCAACAACTCACCCGGATTTCCCGTATGCGCTTCATCCACTTTCGCCTGGACAGCAGCTACGGAACGCAACACCGGTACGCTAAGCGTTTTACCCACCGATTCTTTCGCTACAGTGACACCTGACAAAAAGCCGTGCATCGGCAAACAGTCAGTTCCTGTCGAATTATTTTCTACCTTAGATATCATCTTTTCCAGTAAAGCGTCCATCTTCATGCCCAGTCCTTTATAGGCACCGCTACGCACCAACTCTTCATGGCAATTCGTAAATACATGTACCTCCAATCCTTCCCCCACAGGCATAGTCACCTGAAACGTATTCTTACCGGTAACCGGTGTTCCTTCGGATACCGATTTCAGAAACAATCCGCTCTGGGAGGCTGTTCCCGGAGCAAATACCAATACGTCAATGCCATTAATCATCGTCTCTTTACTATCTGTCTCATCAGCTCCGGAAGCATAAGTGCGGGGAACATTCACACGGAGGTACATATCCTTATCCGGGTTCTGAGGGATACTTTCGGAAGTATCATCCGAACACGAAACCAAAGCCACGGTCAGAAACACCATCAATCGACATATCAGAATTCTTTTCATGCTATACTCTCCTTTTATCAACTTGCCTACATATTACTTTCTATTGTCGCCACTTTCCAGCCATTGACACGAACTTGCATAACGGGCTTCACATAATGTCCGTCAATCACCAGATCAATGAAGTTGCCCGGAACAGAAGTCAACTCAATAGGTGCGCAATCGAATGAAGCGACCTGTTCATCACGAATAAACACATTCACTTTCAGATACTTTCCTTCTGAAGAAAAAGAACCGAACCAGGGTGTGAGCACATTTCCGGTACTTTCTTCGTAATAGCACTGGGGTTCAAGTACTACCTCATCCGCATTTGCTTTATTATTATAATCGACACCGCTACGCGTACCGTAAAGGTGGAATTTAAAATCTTCGGGTGAAGGAATAATGTTGCTTGCAGCACGCGTCGTTCCTCCTTCTTCAACGACCTGATCCTCTACTGTCTGAGGAATCATCGTTATACGTGTACGGCACACAGCACGTACAAACGGAATGGTTACAATATTGCGATTTTCGCGCAAACCGGCATCTATGGCAATGCGTCCGTACAACAGGTCGTCTACAGGTCGGCAGATTCCGCTGCCATCGGTAATTTCTTTTAATTTCACATACCCCTCTCCTATGGGAGTATCAGGAGTATCCACATAATCAATCGCCTCATCCTGTGTCCAAGCTATCAGTTCCAGGCTATCCGTATCATCAAAGTTTTTCAGGAAGCGATAAGGTTCGGTCAGTCCTATTTCATCCACGGCTATTTCCAACTCCCGATATTTATGCTTCTGTTTATAAAAATGAAGTTGCGTAGGAGTAGAAACCGTCTCAAAAAAGCGGTTGGCTCCACCATAAATATAGCTGAAATAGATGTGCATATATCCGGCACAAGCATCCATATCATCTTTAATACATGAATTCAGCAGTAGGGTAACCCCTAAAAGTATCGGTAGCAATTTCTTCATTTTAGTTTCGTATTCTTCTCTTTCCGACAAGAAAAAGATATCAACCGGAGCGGACTTTCCATCCGCCCCGGATTATATAAAAAAGAGGTTCTGATTACATATTTATATTGTTAACAACATATTTCCATGGCTTAACAACTACCTGTACAAGCATGTCGATATTATCCGAATTGATAGCATCTTCAATGCTCTTGGCACCCAGTGTAGTGATGGTACCTGTTATATGATAGAATGTGTTGCGTTCGGTAATCTTCATTGAAGTTGTTTCGTCATCGCTATAGTTGGCAACATCAGCACGATAGTAACGTTTATCGTTAGGTTTAATCGTAATGGCAGCTTCTTTCTTGGCTTGTTCTGTTTCACCTCTCAACGCAAGTTTATATGTCGCATCCTTTTCCAGGAACGTAACCAATGCTGTTACATTCGCACCAGTATCCCAAAAATTAGCAGCCAATTTATCATAGGTGACACTTCCGTCAGTAGAAGTAGCTGTTTGGAAATCAGAATCATCCAAAGCTTCTTTCAACATCTGTTCTGTAATAGTCGGTTCAAGCAGAGTATGGGCACCGATATAAGTAGCCTGAGTAACTACAACAGTAGCACAACCGGCATTATCGGCATAGTTAGGAGTTACATAAAAATAAGGAGAATATAACTTGTCACTCTTAACGTATACCATCGAAGTAGCTGCAGGAGTAGCTCCATCAGCCAATGCTTTTTCACCTACAACCCATGTCAGACGATATTCTTTCGCGTCTGCATTGTATTCTCCCTTATTCAATGCAAGAGTCGTTCCAGCAACTTCTGCAGTACCGGGTACAGATTCTTTCTCACCTGCAAATGCTTTCAACCAACCTTCCACATCCCAGTCTTTAGCAGTTGCATCCGCACTCTGCGGGAAATACCAGTCACGAGCCTGTGCCTTGAACGGAGAAACACGTCTCGGAATACGCACTACGACAATACCATCGGGGTCTTTAGTACCTGTCGGATTTTCCCATTCTGCATCTTTGATTGCCATCTTACCATAAGCCTCGTATACGGGGTTGGTAGTAACAGAGGCATTAAAGAATACTTTGGCTAATTCACGGTTCAGAGGAATCGAAACTTTCACGGTAGATCCGTTCGGGATATTCGGGTTGGTAGGAATAGCCGATACACCTGCCATGATATACTTCTTATCCTGCGTCCCGTCTTTAGTAACGGTCAGCTCATTCAGATAACTTTTAGACAGATTAGAGATATAAGCACGGATAGCGGCTTCCGACTTGTCACCCTGATGCGCCAATGTCTGAGCGGTAGCAAGGGTCATCTGAGGATCATTCACAACCACATAAACACTATCTCCCTGGCGTACACCGTTGAACGTACACATATTTTTCTTCGTCCCGGGAGTTGCCACATCGCCCTCACCGATTGCAGCTGCAACATCCTTATCCTCTGTATTAGCATCACCAGCTACACGCTTTACAGTCCAGTCACCCACTTTTGCACCTTCATGTTGGGGATCATTCTCTTTAGCAAAGAGATAGGCTACATATACATTATTTTCAGTGCCCACTCCTTCTATCTCACCTTTGTCTGCACGGGTAGCAGGAGCTGAAGAACTGGTAAAAGCAATGCTGATAGCATCAATCAATTCACCTTTCTGACCACCTTTATCAATACCCGGTTCGTCATCATTACTACATGCAGCCATCGCAAGGGCTGCCAATGTAAACGTAAACAATTTGTTTAATTTCATGTTACTAAAAAATTTAATTATAGATATAAGTTCGAATAGTTTATACTTTTATCCGCTTTGGATATTCCTTTTTTCTCTTTCGAACTGTGAAAGGAAAAAAGCAGAGAGAAAAATGCGGATACTCCCTGTTCCATCGATCTGTCAACCGTCACTGTCTGTTTCGTTAATCAAATATTCCTTTCCATCAGTTTTTTTAATTTTATTATTACCATTCACTAATTAATTTGAACTATGTATACTATTGCATTAACTTCAGTTTCTTTCTTTCGGTCAATAATGTGGGAACAGTAGCATCGGGTATATACAACGTCATGCCACAATGTCCGTCAATGGTAAATCCCCCTACACTCTCCGGCATAAAGTTCTCCGTGGCTGCTTTATAAATGATAACTTGCTCCAGAGCCTCGTCAAAAGCAGCAGATTCTTCAACACTTCCAATCCGTTTTATATAGGCCGAAGCATCATAAAAGAGATGCCGCCCGTCCGATAAGCGGTCAAAAGCCTGCAATCCGCTACGATCTATCCATTCCCAACGCTCCACACGACTCTCGGCCGCCCGAAGTTGAACTTTCAACATTTCCAGGCAGGACGTCTGAATCACACTGATGGTAGCCGAACGATTGTCTCCTTCCATACTGTTGTAATAATCGTAATAGGCAGCAGCCACTGCCGGAAGATCCGCTTCTTTTTTATAAAGCAACGGAAACATTTGTTGATAGACGGGAGTAAAACCCGGTGAAAGCATTTCGGCTGATGAACCCACAATATATTGCGTTTTATCTTTCAGTTCGTATGCCACCTCGAGTCCGGCCATAAAACACCCTTCAAAAAGGATAAAATTAAATTGCCCGTCCGGAATGGCTGAAGCAAAATCCTGTAAACTCATCTCGTAATGATTGTCCTTGATAACCGAGCGGGTAATACCGGCCGGAACCACTGCCGTCCCCGACGGTAACCATCCGCTGGTATGGGAGAATACGATCAATCCCGGATCAACGGAAGGATACCGGGCCATAGCCTCATTGACAACCCGTGCAAACACGGAGGCACCGGCTGAGTTCTCCTGTTTATACTTAGCCAATATTTTTGTTACCTTTTCTCCCTGTTCATCCAAACAAACCTCTAACAAGCGGGTACTATCCGCTCCTTTTTTATCCTGATAAATCAATAGATGCCCCGGAAACCTGTCCCACGCCTCTGTTAACGCTGACAATTTTTCGTCGGTCTCGTCGGCTAAATCATTATCCCCTCCCATATAGACCAAAAGGGTACGATCAGACAGACGTTGCTCCAACAGGCCGTCCGCTTTCTCACCGACTACACAACCGGCAAGCAACAAGCAGAGCATATATCCTATGTAATACATTCTTTTCATATTCTTATTTTACGTATCTAATACGGCATGACACCCGACGGAGTTTCGGAAAATACTCCCGAAGCAGAATTTCGAATGTTTTCCCCTTATTCAGTGCCTTCAGCCTACTCTTCCGTTGATTGCTATCACTCACAGTACGCAGGATTGAAAGAATTTCATTACGTTCCGGAAGGTCAGAAACCTCTATATCTTTCTCAAACTGTTTCCAATCCTCACCGACCCACTCGACTGCCACCTCCATACGTTCGCCATATTTATTTTCCAGGAACGCTTGAAGGGCCTTGGCACGTTTTTCAGCCAGACGTTCATTATTAGAAGTATATCCTTCGGGAGAAGAGTAACCGGTAACGGTAACTCCCGATATGGAATTCCGGTTATCCTGTTCAATAGAATCCACTTGGTTAACGAAATGCATCCATGAAGCACGGTTCAACTCATGATCGGGAAGAATACGCATTTCATTCGTAGGAAAATAAATATCAGCCTCATAACCGGCCTGAATACGGGTCACCTTCTTACGAAGGGGAATATCCGAAGCTACGGTCGACTGTCCGGATGCAACAGAAGCCAGGCGGATGGTGTCATGTATCACAATCGTATCCACCCGTTCCACAACCAACGGCGGTATATGCTCCGTATGCATGGCAAAAGGTACCAGACGGGCATCGCAATTGCAATTCGCGTCGCGCATCCATACTTTAACATCGTCCATCCATGCCGCATAAGGCACCTCAGTCCGATAATGGATGCGAGGCAAAGCATGGTCTCCCTCACGCAGCACGGTGTAGGGAGTAATCTTCTCCAATCCCGAAGTTGTACCCAAAGCCCGACGCCGGCGATACATCAGATCGCTTTGGGGGCCGTTGAGCACAATGGGAGGAAGAGACAACGAATCACCAGTATTCTCCGAAGCAAGTAGCGGAAACAGATAGACCGTACAGTCCGGCGCCAGGTGCACCCCTGTCAGGTCGACAGCCAGATCGACCAGCAGAACGGAGTCAAGACGCTCCAAGCGATACACCTCAGTACGGACAAGCTGTGTAGGCCTATCTGCTGCTAACACTGTTAGAGAGATGAAAAATGAGATATTTATGAAAATTACCTGTTTGATATTCATAGCCTGTCCTCCCCTACTTTAACAGATAAATAATGGATACACCTACCTTGGTAGGCCCCAGATAATTGGTCCGGTAGTGATCGACACGTTCCCCACAAGTGGGACAATAGAATTTATCGTAATCAACATAGAGATATCCTAATCCGATATCGACGCCAATGTTGACCCGGTTGCTGATGATCCACTGGTAACCGTAGGTGAGTCCGCCACCATACAATTGCCCCTCGAGACGATAGTCTTTGAGGATACCCAAAGGGAGATTACCAAAATTAAAGATACCGCCCGTGGCATGCACACCCAGATAATGCCCCTTGAACACATCACTCAACCAATAACGATACTCTAACTGCCCGGCAAGATGTTTCATTTTCCGGTTTTTAGCGTAAGTAAACGGATTATATTGAACAAGTCCTGCTATGCTCATCTTTGAATGGAAGGCATATTCCACACCTATATTCGGAGTAGCTGTCGCCCAATAAAGACCATTGGCAGTCAATCCCCATTGCTGGGCGTCGGCCAAAGCAGGAAATGCTCCAAGGAAAGTAACGGTTAAGACCCATATGCATAGTATTTTTTTCATATTTGCCGTTTGTTTGATAATTATGCGGCTCTTTCTTATAATGAAAGGGAGAATGACTTCATAAATATTATAAGCATTTATAATACAGCAAGTTACTTCATATCCCATCTGAAAATGTTTCTGAGTTTTTTTATTTTCAGAAACAAAGAAAAAGTGTATGAATGTAACACATTGATTAATAATACATTACTTAATATTGACTCAGAAACGCTTTCAGAAACATAAAAGAAAAAGGTTGTTAAAGAGCATCACAAAACGAAATATGCAATCTGTTATTAATTGATTATTAACAGATTATCATTATTGTGAATAGGTGACGGCATGTGTTTGCAGCAGTGGAGGCAGACAGATGAAAAACCGTTGAAAAAGAAACAGTAGACATACATCGTATGCTTTCTTGAAGAGGTCGGGAGACAGAAAGAAGGTGTACCGGGGAGTTTTTTATCCAAGTGAAAGAAGAAAAATAAATATTTTACATTAGAAATAAAAAAAATTAAAATAATACTTGTTTAATTAATAATTTAATGCGTATCTTTGCGACATGTATCTGAGATAAGAAGAATCTCTTGAGTAGCTCTTTCATTATAAGAAAGAGTTTTTTTTATCCCTCTTTTCCACCTCTTTACCGCAGACTATTAATCACCAACCGGTTGGCCCGGTCAAGCCGCTTAGTGTCTATGCGATCCAGATAAATGCGGGTAGTCTTCTCCGATGTGTGCCCCATACAATCGCTGATCACCGAGACGGGCACATCATTTTCGTGAGCGAGTGTCGCCCATGAGTGGCGCGCCACATAAAATGTGAGTGGCATATCCAACTGTAACCGGTCGCCCAATTCACGAATCAGTTTATTAAGCCTCCGCTGCCTGCGCCGATAATCCTGATAACGGTCACCGTTTCGAAGCATTGGAAGCAGATAGTCCGACAAAGGGCTGGCGTATCTGTCGATTAACACACGCAAATCTTTTTCAATGCGTATCTGTAACTCCTGCCCTGTCTTCTGCCGTTTGTACCGAAGATAATTTCCCTGCAGGTTCTCCTTATTTAAATAGCACATATCTACAAAGGACATTCCGCGCGTATAGAAGCTAAACAGGAACAGGTCACGGGCAAGCTGCATATCAGCATGACAAGCAGTAAGGTCGACACATTCGATCTGCGCAATCTTCTCCCGGGAGATGGCGCGTTTGGATGTCACCTCCTCTTTGAGGTTCAGCCGTCGGAAAGGCTTTTGATCGGAAAAAACCACATGATCGGCGCAGGCACGATTGTAGATGGCACGCCACTGACGGAGATAAAACGAAACCGTATTGGGCCGGTTGCCCCGCTCACGGAGAAAGGTGACAAAGCGGTCCAGCACTTCGGGAGTCAACTCCTCAAACGAAAAAGGTCTGCCATCCAAAAACATCTCAAACGCACGGCGGGCGCTACGATAATTGGCAGCCGTACCCTGACGTCCCTTATTCTCCAGCCCGGCAATCACCGAGTCGGCATATACCAACACCTGGCTCAGATCATTGTGGTAGTTATAAACGTTCACAATGTCGTCCACCGTATAAGCACTCCCCTTATCCGCTTCGAGCGATCCGCAAATAGCCTCCAACTCCTTCTTTATATATATAAGGTATTCATTGGCTTCGCGGACAATGAGCAGACGACGGCGATTGCCTCCGACGTTCTCCACCATTTCTAAACGGGTGTTAAACTCTGCCTCCCAGAAACGGTAAGGCGTATAAATCTCTCTCTTCTTTCGATGGCGAATAATTTGTATCACAAGCGGATAACTGCCATCACGCCCCTCGCGCGAGCGATTGAGCCGTGGTGTAATTGATGTCATCTTCTTCTTTACTTTTAACTGGTTTACAAAAGTAAAACAACACCTGCTATCAATATGTTGGCAGCTTCCCAATTTCACTATCTTAAATAATCTTATACATTTTGTTTGCATCTCCCTCCATAAAGGGTAGGACAAATGTAGCCTCCGCCCTGAAGATAACCTAAAAATCAGCGTTGCATTTTTGCAGCACCTCCCCTTTTCGGGGTGCTGCAAATGTGCAATACCGTTTTTTCACCGATGGAATGGACGATTCCTGAAGTATCACCTCTCTTTCTTTTTCTCCCGCCAAAGGTAAAAAACACCTTATCCGGCTTCCCCTAGAGGGCATGGAAACCACGGAATATCGCATAACCGGGTCTCTGAACAGCCCGGGAAACATGAAAAACGACATCTCACGCCCCATGTGACAGATAAGAAAAGTATATACATTATAGAAAGACATGAAACGAATGCGGACTTGTGCTTGCTTAGGAATATAAGAATACATCCCTGCTGCATCTTTAATCAAAAGAGATTGACTTATACTTTCGATAAACGGTCGGAGCAAGAATCTGACAATTGTCAAATTGTATATCTTACCTGCGATAGAATTTGTTTTTCCTGCCCGACTGACTGGGAAGCTGGAAAAAAGCCCGTAAATCAGCATTAGAAGAATACAGAAAGAAACAAAAACAAAGTACATATTACAATAAAGACAGCAAAAAGCACATAACACAAAGACAACATTAAAGAGATCGGCATAAAAGAGAAACATTTTCACAGATTTGCGCCAATCAAAATTGAGAAGTAACCAGAGAAAATCCGGTACTTTCAGCCGCTTTTCAAGGAGAAAAAAGACTACTGTCGATCATCTGCCGACTTGCCGCCGACAAGAAGTTAACTTTGTATAAACAAAGAATTAACTTTCTGCCGGCAAAGAACGAACTCTTTGCAACTACGTTATTCACTTCCTATGGGCAGAAAAGTGAATAACATATTATTCAGACTCTCAAAAACATTTTCCTTTTGCATATATATACAATAAGCAACTTCTATCACAAAAGAAAAAAATAGGGTATACGTCACAAAAAAGAAAGATTTTTGAGCAAATAGAAAGCAATATTAAGTAGAGACTATCGATCCTGACCGTTATCTTTGTTCCGGATAAGAAACTTTTTTGTATTTATACTGAAATGGTGGTTCGGGACAGGGAAACAGCCATAGCCCCCCGATAGATAGAGGATATCGGGGGATTATAAGAGTCTGAACAAAACATTACCGGGTCCTGCCTTTTCCGGATTTTAAGTCCCGTCTTTTTTCCTTGTCCGACAGGGCTTGTTGCACAGCAGGACATTTCCCCTTGAATGTGGTAAACGTATCCCTGGATACATTGAGCCGCTTGCAAATATCGGTAATAGACCAATCCTCGTCCAACATGCGGATTATTTCTTTTCTATTTTCCATCAGAATGCTCAATTTGGTATAGCTGCCTTTTTTTCGTCCGAGCACCACCCCCTCGGACTTACGTAAAGCCAGTGCCTCCTTTGTGCGCATGGAGATCAGGTTGCGTTCGATTTCTGCCACCAACCCAAATGCAAAACAGAGAATTTTGCTGTTGATGCTGTTGTCGAAACAGTATTTCTCCTTGGTCGTGTAAAGGTTGATTTGCTTAGACAGGCATTTACCCATGATGGCCATCACGTCGGTCAGTGTGCGGCTCAATCGCGAAATTTCGGTCACGATGATCGTATCCCCACGTTTCATGCGTCGAAGCAACCCACCCAGCTTCCGGTCACGTTCGTGTTTCTTGCCGCTAGCGACTTCTGTAACCCAGTTATCTATCGTGAGTTGCCTACTCTCGGCGAAACGCCGAATTTCATCCTGTTGGTTAGCCAGATTCTGTTTACTCGTACTAACCCTTAAATAACCTGTTATCATTATTTTTTACATGTTAAATGAGAGCGGAGTTGCCCTCGCGCGTGAAAAATAACCCGTTGATTCTGACAAGTAACGTGTTGCACTATATTTTTTCCGAAAAGTGGAAAGAACCATAACGAAGAAAGAGCCTTCCCACGATGGAGAATTCTCTGTCGGTTCTACGTACACATCGGTTAATAAGTCTTAGCGTACTTGCGGAAATGGAGATAACACGTATCAGTTCTTCCTTATTCATATTCCAGATGCTTGTTTGTTTGTTTGGCCCAAAACAGGGCAGTATATTTTTCTATCGTTTCCGGGAAGCTACGTCGTATAAAACCATCGCACAAACTGTATTGTAATCTCAAGATCTTCGCTATGGATTTCAAATCTTTCAGGATTGTTTCGTACAAGCTGATGACCTCCCGGTATCATCTCACGGTTTAAGGGCCCGCCCCTTTCTTCCGTATGACATTTGTTTTCTTGACGGACGATCTCGTAACCTCCCCAGGAGATATTTCCGTCTCTTCCCGAATCAAGGGCCTGTTGCCATTGGTATGACTACCGTCTCATCTGTCAAATACCGGATTTCATTCATAAATATCTTCTATTACACCATCCACGTACAACACCTCATTGATATAAAGATTTCCCTTCCGAATTCCGGAGAGAGATCCGCCACTGCCTAAAGTCACGTTATACCCTTGTCCAGCCAATATATAATCAGTGGGAATGATCAACTCCCCGGTGACCTCACTCCAATCCATATTGGTAAAAAGTCGGATCACTTTCACCTTTTTCCCATTCTCTTCCCTCTCCTCATAAAATTTCTCTGGAATTTCTGTCTTCTTCAGCAAAGCCTCGAGCAATTGCTTCGCGTCGTCAGCCGAATAGACTCCGGGATAACGATGGTGGGGCACATCTTCTTCGCTTTCTACACTCCATGGGATGATGACAGAACCATCCCCCCCGCCTGTAGCCGGACCGTCTTTTAAGATAATCTCTTTCAAATTACAGAACTCACCTTGATATACTTCAGTAAAATTCTTGCCATTAATATCGATTCCATAGATATTTCCGGTAAAACTTCTATCATTGTATATCACGACAAAGAATCCCGGTTGATTTTCCGGTCTCTCGCTCTCTGCTCCCCAAAATTTGAATGGAGGCACATATAAGGCATGATAGAGTCTCTTTTTAGGTAAATCTTCTTTGTTCTCTAAATCACGCCATTTCATTTTTATGCCGTTCTCCTCCTCATCATAGTGTAACGTTACATAATGGCAGGTACTAAGATAAGTACCAGGAGCACCATAAACCTTATCAGACGGATGCAACTCCTCTATATTGAACGTTGCCCGAGAAGGCAAATTCGGAAATATGATTTCACATTCCAACACCGGTGTTTGCACCTCACCGGTTTGATTGTAATGCGTAATTTTCTCAAATACAATTTTACATACCTGTCTTTGAAAAGTCATCGCCACGGCCAAGTCCCCCGGCCGCACTTTGTCGTAAACCCTGCCTCCCACAAAATATTCCAACCCTCTCGTGTAATCTCCGAACGTCACTTCCCCTTCTACTACCCCATCGTCACGGATATTAAACTTCACACCCGGTTGGGGATTCTCCACCGGTTCTCTATCCCCTTCATAATTTGTGGCAGGAGGCACCGATATGCCATAGAAGTCATATTTGACTTTCGAATCACTCTCCCAAAACAATTTATTTTCCTCCTTGTCTTCTATAGCGGACAACATCCCGGAAGTTCCACTCCGCACCTCGTAATGCCCCCAATGGACACCCGTATTCGGATCTTGATCCTCTGTTTCGCAGATATAGGTTTCCTGAATATGAATCATTCCGAATTTTGGTCCCGTCTCATTCTCTCCAATAGGTCCGCGCGTCTGCACAAAACCGACCCCTGCCCCGGAGATGGCAATTTCCATCCGTTCTCCCGGCAAGGCGACCTCTTTCTCTCCCTGATCACATCCGGTAAGCAGGAACACAAGAGTCCCGATCACCCATCCGATTGTCATTCTTACCTCTTTCATCATACCTCCTTTCCACTAATTTCCCCAACCGATAAAATTACCCGTTCCGTCAGCGCTGTTACCTGCACCTTTCAACTCCTCTTCCTTACCTATCCCCGCAGTAAATGTTCCCGCAACATAATGATTCTTTCCCAAATATGGAGTCGTATCAAATGCGACGTTTCGTCCCTCGTTATTCTCAATTTTCACGGCTCCTGCCATCGCACCGATAACCCCGCCGATAGTGTACCACGTTTGAGGCCCAGTGGTCGAATTGTTGGGATTGTTCGGATTGTTCGGATACTCCGGAGATACCGCCACATGATTGAACGCGGCACCGCCCCTCACCGAAGCCTTATCGACATGACCGACGATACCGCCCGTGGAAGAATGAGTATTCGTTTCTTTATAAACCGACACTATTCCTCCCGTCACACTTCCGGAAACGGTAGCATTGGAAATACGCCCGCCCATACGCACCGCTCCGGCCACACCACCGGCATAATTCCAAACACCTTCAGCCTCCTCGGCATGAACGACTGTACGCACGTTGCATCCCTCCAGACTTCCCCCGGCAAGTAATCCTACCACACCACCGGAGTAGCGGCTTCCATGTCCTTGGCAATGATTACGGACCTCTATTGTCGAATTCCCGCCTAAATTATCGATCTTACTCAATGCGCCGGCACATTGTCCGACAACTCCCCCCACGCAGGCAATATACGCCGCCTGGTCATTATATTCTTCCACCTCAATCTGAATGTTACCGCTCAATCTGATGTTGTTCAGACTCCCTTTTGGCACAAATCCGACCAATGCCCCGACATTATAAGCTTTGTCCAACACGTCATCATTATGCAGTATAATCTTCAGTTTTACTTCGGACAAACTGACATCACTGATGGTGCCCCCCTCGCACACGCGCGCCAGCACTCCCCATCCCGTATCGTGGTTGGCATCTGAGGATTCGCTCGGAGTACCCTCATGCACAAGTTCCGCCCGCCTCAGATCAAGATCTTTCACCGTACCGAACACCGTACCGAACATGGGATATCCCAAACCTGAGATACTATACCCTCCACCGTTGAAGGTCACGATATCCGGCAAATTCACCGAAGTGAAAGACTCGAATCCAAAATCCAAATCTGCCATCAATGTAATCTCGTTCCGGTAGGGATGTTTCTGCAACAAGGTAATCACTTGTCCGTTTACTGTACAGGTATAATCATGGTTACACTCTTTTATGGCCTGCAAAAACTCGTCGATTTCGAAATCCTTCACGGGCTCTTCCGGAGTCGGTTCTTTCCACCAATTGTCCGAATCATCCGGAGTGATGTTCCCCTTCAGATCCTCCAACGACACCGTGTAGGATACCCCGGCTTGCAAATCATTCAATTCCTCCACGTTCGATATCGTAATATAGGAGTTCCCGTTCCTCCGCACCAAGGTAAACGTGCGGTAATCCCCCGGTTCCAAATGGAACGAAACCGACCGTTTCTCTCCCTCTTTGTCCACCTGGGAGGATATTTTTTTACTCTCTTCCGTCACGAACCAGAATTTCAATTCGTTCTCCTCAGTACGCTCCATCGTGCAAGCGTTCTTCAGCTCACGGTCCTCAATCGACTTGAAACGCAATCCATACTCCTCCTCGTCTTCCACCCCCACGATCGTGAGGCGCGCGCACAGATGATGAAACTCCAAATGCACGGCATGGCCGTACTCAATCACGTCAGTCTCGGCCTCCAAAGGGTCCGGATTGATCACACGGTCTTTATATTCAAACCGATCCAACACCACCGGCTCGAGAGGCTGTCCGACCTTGGTGATGGGACCATTCCAATTCTCCAGATAGTATGCGGTGAACTTTGCGTGAGTCGCGTTCCAAGGCCAACTCATTTCGAACTCCGGTTCTGTCCTTTTATTGACCCACTTCCCATTTTCCAAGGTAAGTATCGTGTACTTGGTCACGGTCTCTTCATTTCCGGATTCGGTTGTACCAGAATCCAAAGTAAACTCTGCCGATACGTGAATCACGTTGAAATCCGTAAACTCCTTTTTATCTTCTATCGCCCGTGTCATGTCACTCCCGCCTTGCGGCCATGCCGTTGTAAACTGCACCGGCATACCCGGTTGTTCTTTACCTCCGCGAAGGGTATCAGTATCCTCGTAGCAACCAATCGGCAGCAATGACATAATACTGTACACGAACCATTTTATTCCTCTATTCATTATTGTACTCCTTTTATAACATCAATCCGTGAGAACCACACGATTGACAAAATCATCGGTAATAGCCCCGTCATTCTCGGTAAATCCGGCACTTATCTTGCCTATTACTCCCTCGGCCTTTCCATATAGTCCGGTCTCATCTTGCATTTCAGTCGCCTGCACCATACCATGGAATTTGCAGTGATCCACCTTTCCTCCGCTCATCTCGCCCGCCAACACTCCGGCCATCCCATCTCGACACACCATCACAGCCTGCCGAACCGTACAACCGACAATCTGTCCACCCGTGATTCGTCCTGCAATACACCCGGCAGGGACATCCGTTGTCATATTCCTTACCGTCACGAAATCCAAATGCAAGTCCTTCAAATTCCCACCGCTAATCTCCCCGATTAATCCGACCGTTCCGCCGGACGGTGGTGTTTTCTCAAAATCCCACATCAGGTTCTTGAGGAAGTAACCTCGCCCATCTATCGTCACCCCCTCAGGCAGGGCCTTGATCAGCGCGCCTCCCGATGTCGTAATTCCGGAGCAATCAATGTGATCGTGCAAGTAAAAGGTCCAACCGATCTCACCCGGATCCTTGCCGTCATTATACACTCCGAACCTTTCCAACGTCTGCCTATCCGCCGTATTCATGCTGCCCCAATCGCCCACGTTTCGGTTGTATACGTCTAACCAGTCTGTGAAGTTTTCTGCCGTGTATATCCCAGGCAACTTATCGAAATCCACCACCGGCGTTTCATGCCAATCGATGATCTCGTGCGGGCTGATCGTGGGGATAATACCCTCCATTCGGATCGTCAGTGGATGTATATGCCCCCCTTCCATGCCATTGGGAAACGCATCCTTCGTAAATCTCACCTGCTGAAGCGTTCCAGTCTTGTCCACCACCTCGATATAGTCTATCTCTACCTCCTCGGGGAGGATCACCGGATAAACAGTTCTCGGTCCTTGCCCCTCCAACAATGTGTACCCTTCTATCCGCGGCGCAATAAAGAAAGAATGACCGAACTCATACCCCTTTTCATTCGCCACACTCACCGATACCCGATCTATCGTAAGCGGAAAATCTTCAAAGGGGCTCGGGGCAATCTCTGTCCTAGTGATATGGGCTCCCAATATATGCTCTGTCAACTGTACCTTCAATTTTGCATTCTCCTGCGGCTCGAATCCTTCACCCAAATAGAGTAATATCATCGCGAACCGATGCCTGAACTCATAATTCACATTGCTATAGTGACTCTTCTGGGCTGTCAGCAAGTCCAAAACACAAGGATCGTCTTGTGTCCCCGTGAATATATGGATATAATGTTCTCCTCTCCCACGACCACTCGGGTGTGGATCCTTAGCAGGCATCTCCAAGGGCTGTCCGTCAGCTTTTACATAGCCTTCCGGTTGCTTCCCCTGATCGGCATAAGGAAAATACGCAAATGTGATACCAAATTTGGCTAAAGATACATTCGTTATATCCTCCGCTGTAAACCTTTTCAACCCATTGGAATAGGTTAATGGAACATTTTTCAGATAATTCACATCATCGTTGCCATCCCGATGACTCCATCGGTCAGGCTTTGGGCAATTCTTATCATGATACGAGAAGAACCCTATTGCATCACCGTCTTGAAAAGCGGTGTACGACAACGTAAGCTTATTATCGGTAACCGCCCGGGTAGCGGTGGTCCCGGCAATTTTACCCGCTATTTGCAGGTAGTCCATCATCAAGGGATCATCCGTCCGCACCTCGTCCCGGTTGCAGGCTGTAAAAAGTATTAGCAGTGACACGCATTTCATTAAAATATATTGGCTACATCTTCTCATACATATTCTATTTTAGCTATTGAATAAGATCCGTTTGCGTAATTTCCTGTTTTCCCACCCAAATGTGACAACCATTGAAATCCAACATAAAATTACCATTTTTAAATTGGGGAATCTGCGTACCTTCCGGCATCTCTATATCTCGCCATAGTGTAAAAGTCCATTGCATGTCGGTATCCGACCATGTCCCGAACCTATACAACCGATAGTTCGTGCTCGATACATCCTTGTTGTACAACTCCACCAATGTCATGAGGTCGTCCCAATTATTAATCCCGTTCTGGTTCAAAGTGGGTTTCTCTGTCAACCTAAGTCCCATCTCCTGAACTTGTGCATTCAAGAATTGTATTTCGCGGTTTCCAAAGTCTTTGTTCAATTTTACAGTGAAGGTCAGTTGATACCCTGCTTTGAACATCACCTTCTGATGTTCCAACAAAGTCCATTTCTGGGTATTGGCATTATATGACCAATATTTCATATTTTCCGGGAAACTGCCACTATACACCTCACCATCCCCCAAATCGATCGTCAACACCGGTATCCCCGAAGGAAACGGTTGATCATACGGCGGAAGCACCCACACCGGGGTTGACAAATACGGCTGTACATCGTCAGATTGCAGAGGGGCGTCTTTGACCAAATAAACAAAGTCTTGTATCAGATATTGCGATGGACCATACCCTGCGTGATACATCATACCCGTAGAGCGATTGAAAGGCCACCGATTACTAGCCTCAAAATCCTTTGTCTCCGCCCATATCCGTACATAATCCAACCAAACATTGATTTTATCCCCTTTCAATAGCGTTTCAAGTTCCTCTATCTCACTATGAAACCGGAAGGCGATGGCACTCATCTTATGTTTCAGGCTAAACCGGAGAGCCGTACCATATCCCACGTTTTCTAATTTTCCCCAGATGATGTCCGCGATCTCCGCCTCCGGACTATCTTTGGCAGCAATCATTCTCTTGTACTTATTGTCTTGTTTGTCACCCGGTACTGTAGGGTCCTGCGGCCCGAAATCGATGCCGGTGAAATTATCGGGTTCCGTGCGTGCTCTCGACTGTTTATTTTTGCTCGGATCCAGTACCGGATACGGCCACAAGTTATCCAAATAAACCGCCTCGACAATCTTCTGATTCTTATCTTTTACGTAAATATCCTTCCACAACAGCGGTTCTTTCGTTTCCTCATGGGTATAGACATACCCGAATCCGGCCTCATTGAACAGACACACTGCGCTGGCCATCTCTCCGTCAGGAACGGCTGGGTAAGTGAAAAGGAGCTTACGGTCTTTTATAGCCTCCGGTTTTCCCATCAATCCCTCATCGGCCCGAGTAGCGATACCGGTACCCATGGTGGAAGCAGTGAGCACAACCTGCTCATCACCACCCTGTGTGGCGAAGGTGTTCACCTCATCGGCACAAGCCCCTGCAAACAGCAGCGTGACGGCCGCCCCCCATTTTCTTGCGATCGTATATAATCTCATTTTCATACCTTTACTCCTTCTCTTCTGTTGTAGGTTTTGGCCAAATCTCCATATCCGTCTCGGCCTTACTCCATGGTATCAACTCGGCCTCCAGCACCACCACCTCGTGAGTGACGGCATCAATGGCCAACGATAGATTCAGCCGGTGCGATGCCTTCAATGTCAAGTTAGCATTGTTCGGCACGAACTTATACAATACGGTTTTATCGTTCCCGTCATGCCTGTTCACCTCAAAATAGAGGAAATCTCTCCCTTCGTTCAATAAACTTTGCTCCGGTACGATACCTTGGCAGATGTATTCCTGATAACGAACACCGTCCTCGTCCGGATCGGTGATATTAGACTTCTTACACCGCATGGTAATGTCTTTCCTTTCGGAGTATTCGGCTGTGGTCTTGTCATCTTCATCCGACACGCGCACGGTGCGTAACCCGTCATTATCGATTACCGCCGCATAGTCCACTTCGTATTTCGTCAACATTTTATGCATATAGGCTCTCTTTATTGCATCTGCCGGAAAAAGTCCCTCTGCAGGATTATCGCTGACGGGCAGTTTCACCTGCACCTGTACCATGGCAAATGCGTGATGAAAGGTGAGGGGCACCCGTTTCTCGCGCTCACTCAATAGCTGGCGCCGATGGGCAATCAGCATATCGGCCTTCTCCAACTCTCCCTCCAGGCTTTGATCCTCCGGCACATCTGTAAAATGGTGTTTCCCGGGAAAGTGTACCGCTTCGAACGGGTAGAAAATAGACGTCGGAGACAAAGTTCGCCAGTCAAACCCCGTACCCTCCGCTTCGAACTTATAGGGCCAATTGGCAGGCTCTGCCTTATCATCTGTCTTACTGTACTTATAGGTATAATAGTTTCCGCCCTCGTCCATAAAGTCCGGTATAGAATAATTCACAGGGCAGTAGATACGAATTTCATCACCCTCATGAAAATAATCGGACTCGTACAGTGCATTTTCTCCCTCACCCACAGTGGCCTGGAATTGCACACTTGATGTCTCCCATCCCCCCTCCGGCATCACTGCCTCCTCCGAAGAGGAGCAAGCTCCGAACAGTAAGGACAATATCTGTATGATATATTTCAACTTCTCCATATTCATCCACCTATTTTTTTATACTTTGAGGCACTTCTTCCCAGTCTCCGTCCACGACAGGATCATCAATCCAAGTCTTTACCCTCACATCCAATCCGTTCTCTCCCGCATCAGGCAATTTCGTTACCGTGACATTAACCACCACATGCGTGCCGCGCACCAACGACTTCAAGTTGGGAAACTTACCGTCCTCTTTACCGGTCAGAATGATGGCTGGGGCATTCTCCGCCATACCCGACGTCCGCACCTTCAATATGAAATAGTATTCCTGCGTCTCAGCTTTACCGTCATCTCCCAGATACCTGCTCTCGTGCATATAATGAGTAACGGGATCCTTTACCCCTTTGGCCCCGGCAACCAATGGTATAACAGGAGAATAAACATGACTGTATATTTCATGGGCGGGAGAAAGGGGAACATCATAGTCCGTTACCCATCCCTGCATGTCGCCATCTCCTCCGATATCACTCGTTCCTGCCAACGCGATCAGCTTCTCCCACTCATTGATACGCGGAATCAAGTAGGAGTTTTGAGCTACCTTGCCGATCTGCCACTCCACGATATTAATATTTTCTTTCTCCAATTGACTATTGAAAGTAAAATCGAACTTTACCGCCGCATAAGCCATCACGATATCCATCCTATTCAGGTATACCAGCCTGCCTTCCGGGCTTATCCCGCTCGCTTTATCTTCTTCCAAGGTTATTTGATACGGTTTTGAGATAATGGGAATATCTTTCTCTTGCTTGAAAAAGCCACTCTCCAACCGGAGTTGTGTCAACCCCTCGATGATAGCCTCACCAGACTTTGAATTCACTATGTTCACAATCAACTCTTCTGCATTGGCCAACGCATAAAATACTTTAGTTCCTGTTGTAGTTTCTATATCTTTCAGTGTATAAATATATCGGAACTGCCCGGTGGTCTGTTGCAATTTGTCTACAGGAAGCGTTCTGTTAAACTCCACTTGTTTCGTCTCCATGTTAATCATAATGAAGCGCAACTCCTTCACCCGCTCGCGCTCGGGCACATCGCCATCCCCGGTTGCGGTGGATAACACAATGTCCAATCCCAGCACGGCCGGTACGGGATCCGACTGTTGTTCCTCTTCAGCGATACCCTTGCAACTATATAACACAAACAGCATCAATACGGATATTGCTACACGAATAATACTTCCTTTCATCATCTTATATATCTACCGACTGGTTGCGTATCTGCCAACTCAACACACCGACCGTCACGTTGATGTACTGCCACGTATTGCTCACGAGGAAGAAGTCGAGTTTATAGTTGTGTTCCCGGTCCAGATACTCCTGTGCGGAGAACCCCTGCTCGGCCGTGTTACGACCCGAAACAAGTATCTCGGGCAGGTTCACAAGGGCCACTGTCTCACCTGTCTCCTTATTCAGTATCGTGAGCAACGCATTCTCCGTTCCCTGTTTCGAGTATATCAGGCGTGCGAGGCTCAGGTCGGCATGTGCGGCACGCTGTATCCCGGCCTGTGTCCCGTTACTGTATTCCGAAGTCCACGTGTTGTGTGGCGTGTAAGTCAATAATTCATCATTCTCCTTGATCGAACTGTCGTGGCGCGCACATCCGTTGTCATCCGTGACGCTGATGTCGAAATCATTACAGTCGATATTGGCGGGATCGTCCACCTGCCGCAAAGTAACGGTCAGATGCTTGGTGTGACGCATCAGATCGACCGTCGTACGGGTAGTCTGCCGGAATTCCGTCTCGACAATATTCTCCGTGCGGTTCATCCACAGAGTGTCGAGTGGTGTATTTTCGTGTACGACGTAGCTGCGCCCGTCACCCGTATTCTTTTCACGGTCGAGCGTCACCTCCAGTTTCCCGATGGGGTCACCCGCCTGCATCTCCGGCATGCGGAACTTAGCGCCTTCGCATCCGTACATCTCTTCGCAACTTTTTTGGAAAGCTACGGTAACCAACCGGTAACGATCCGGTTCCAGGTCATTGAGAACCATCTCGTAACCGCGTTCACCCAGAACCTCGGAATCGGTCTCCGTGTATAGGGACAAGAACTTGTCATCCCGGTCGAAAAGGTAGACATAAAGGGCGCCCACGTGTTCATAGAACACATCACCGCCAAACATATGATAATCGTATTTGAACCCGATGCGTAACTCCGTCGGGGGACATTCGGGCAGGTCGTCCTTTACCCACTCGCAGGAAGTCGCACCGAATGCCATTGCAACCAATAACAAATTTCTGATCGTATGATGTAAAAAGACCTGCATAATTTATTGAATTTGAAAATGATTTACCTGGTGAATACTCTTCAGAGGAAAACGTATCCTCTGAAGAGTATATGACTCACCACATTAGAGGATGACATTTTGCGTTCTTATCTTCCAGGAGAGAACTTTAATGGAAACCTTAATCCAGTAATTGGTTTCATCATCCTTATCGGTAGACGGATCTACAGTCGGGTCCGTAATGGGCTCACCGGGCTGCGTAATGTCGTTGATCGTAATCTGGTAATAATTGTTGCGTACGATACCGTAACGGCCCAAATGGTGAGGCTGATACTCTCCACCCGTGTATTCAGCCACCTCACCCTTTGCGAAATGGCGGATAGGCACCACATAGTAACAGTAACCGTTGTAATATACAGTAGGGAGATTATCAGTCAATACCTTTGTGATAGCAGCCTTGATCTCTGCAGGTGCGGTTGTAGCCTCTGACGCCTGACCGTTTGTGATGGTATAAAGCACCATTTCCGAATCCTTCAGCGTGACCTGCAGTTCAGCATCCTTATAACCAATTCTTGTGTTCTCCTTACCAAATGTAATCTCTTCCTTCCCCTCAGTGTTATAAGTACATGTGAAATCATCTTTTGAGAGAGAGGAATATTTTGTACCGTTAGCCACTGTAGAACCATTCTTATCTTCCTTGTAATACTTTGTAATCGCACTATTATCACCGTTAGTTTCATTTACAACCCCCTCAACAAACGCTGCATAATTGTTGTCACCCGAATAAGCAACATCGTTCCACTTAATCCACGAACCAACCCTATCAGTCTCCTCGAACCCTTTAGGATAGAACCGGGCCACAATAACCGCCGAAGTAGTTGCGTTACGTTGTTGCATCGTTTCTACGGTTGTGTTTTCAAAACAATACAACGCCTCTTTTGCTTTTGCTGAAGATGGATCACTGAAAGAAAATTTATTAAAATCATTCGGCTTATCTCCGATTGTTGCCTCCCCTTCAGCATAGTTCGGGTCTACGGCCCAATGCGAACGCATGTCTGTCGGGTTATTCCACAGCTCATTGATTGTATTCGGCTGCCAAGTATTATACTTACCTGTAGATGTTAGTAGGTTTAAGAATTGATCCCCTCCGAAATTTTTGACCGGATAGAACGTTTTGTTGGTGACATTCAGTCCCCAGCCGAGAATAGTCCATGTAGCGCCGTCTGTTGGTCGGGTTTCTGTATCTTGAACCGTAACCTTTGCAACCACACGCTCCACGGCGATTGTTACAGGTGTGGGGGTGGTAGTCTGGTCATCGCTCTTAAGACCAACATGCTCCTTAGTGATCGGAGTCAGTGCCATTTCCGTCTGCGTTCCGTTAATATTACCCATGTAATTGGAACTGGTCATCATAAAATTATTTGTTTTTGCGGCATCTGCGAGAGCTATCCGGCAAGCTTCGTTGAAAGCGTTATAGTTCTTATTAGCCTCCGTAATTTGTGGTGTAAAAGTACCTTTGTTGAGCACGGCCACTACGTACATCTTAGTCTCCTTCTCCGAACTGTCGTATAACGTTTGTACGATATTTGTCGGAACATCGACAGCGATCGTTGACGTGACATTATTGTCTTCAGAAGTTTCACTATTCTGGTTCAGATTGGAAACATAACTTGATCCCAGATAGTTTTTGTCTTCATCAAAAAAATAGATGGTGAGATCCTGAGCTTTTGACTCCGACTCCTCACCGTCATCATACTCTTGATCAGCACGTGTTTCGATAGCGTACTTCAAGGATACGTTCATCGTACCCGTGGCGCCGGCAGGAACAGTCGTCGTACCGCCCGCTCCCTCCTGCGGAGAGTCGTCTTCTTTGGCACATCCGGCCAACAATGCAGCTACTGAGGCTGCCAATAATAGACTTCTGATTGTCATAATACCAAATTATTAATTAGATTTTAGTTAATATATCCCTATCTGTTCTAGTATATTTAGTATACCGGACGGAAAAATGCGAGATTAGCATCCGCTTCGGTCACACCGGCAGCCTTTGCCTGCTCGAAAAGCCTGCGTGCCGTCTCGCGGTCGCCTTCGTAAAACGCCAGCACACCTTCGGCCAACAGCTTTTCACCACAGTCAGGAGCCCGTTCAAGATAGCGGCGTGCCGCAGCCGTATCACGACGCATCAATGCAGTGTTCGCGGCATTGAGATTAGCAATCCCGTCGCCCGGGTACATACGCACAGCGATATCAAACACTTCATTGAAGGCATCACTACCCGGTTCGTAGGTCTGGGCGATACGATACATTTCTTCAAGACTCAACTGTCGGGGATCGGTATGGAGCAGTTCTTTGGCTTCCTCTACAGTAAAATTGCGAATGGTATATCTTACCGTGTAATCAGAATGACGCAGTGCCGGAAACCACTCACGCAACATGAACCGATAAACTGTTCCGCCACTGAGCTCCATCAGTTTCTTTTCCCGACCATCAAAAATATCCACCCCGTCGATAATGGCTAGCACCTGCTCTTTCTCCGGCAGATCCGAAGCTTCCGTCATGCGGCGCAATCCTTCCCAATCCTCCGGCTCGGAAGCTACAGTGAACACCGTTCCACTGAAATCATACAACCTGCGCACATAATCCCGCAGAGCCTCGGCACGTTTCTGCGCCAGACGGGCATTGGTTTCGTACGTGCCCTCGGGTGAAGCGTATCCCTTGATGCCGACGGCTGTGATCGTAGCGAAACGATTGTCACGCACCGAATCGATAGTGGCCCGTATGCGCCCCAATTCGCGCGGATTATTACGGTAGACGGGATCAATTATCGTTTGATTTACCGGAAAATCAAGGAAAGCGCTGCCCTCCAGTTTACGCTGTTTCACCGCCTCGTACTCCGGAGCAATGTAAGCCATCTGCGGTTCGAAAACCCGCTCTCTGAAATCGAGTGACATAACAGGTACCATGTGTTTCTCCATCACCTCCCATCCGCAACCGCAAAGATCGAGTGCGAGAGACAAGGACGAGCGTTCCATCCACTGCTCGTAGGGAATGCGGGCCATATAATCGGCATATTGCTCCTCTTTATTATAGCGGCGCATCTCCCGCTGCCCGGCAGTTTCCGTTTCCGGCATGCGCTGAAAGACAATATGGCGAATACGCCCTGTGACCAGCAACTTGGGTAAACGCAGAGTCTGTGCATCCATCCCCGACAATACCGGAATAATATCTACTGCAAGATTTGACTTCACGGTAAGACCCGTCAAATCTATTTTAAGATTGATTTGCAATAAACTATCGACTTTCCGTACCGACTTCCCGGCGATCCGCACATCACCGGTATTTCCTTTCTGGGCGAGTACCTTGCCTGACATACCGAGTAACAGCAGGCAAATCATTATCATATATTTATTTGCTTTCATATCGCGACCGGTTTAAAAAAGATAAATAAAACTGATGGCAGCCTTTGTTGGGCCGAAATAATGTTTGGCACCGGACTCTATCTTTTTGCCGCAGTCCGCACAGGGAAAGCGGTCGTATTCGCTATAGACATACCCCACACCGATTGCCATCTCCATCCCCCAATGTTTAGACAACAACCATTGATAACCGTAGGTGATACCGGCACCGACACCCCAACCCTGATAACGGGTCGTCTCGAGATTGGGATAAATGCCGAAGGGGAGCTTTATCTTCGCCATATTGTATTCGCCCCCGAGCAGATGGAAACCGAGAAAATGCCCGTTAAATTTTTCGCAAAACCAGTAACGGTATTCGGGTTGCACAAGCCAATGCTTCCACTGCTTGCCCTCGTTAAACTCAAACGGGTTGAACGAACCGGAAACGTTCAACGTGGATTTCCGGCCAAGGCCCCATTCCAGTCCCAAATTTGAACTGGCCGTTGCCCAACCCAACAAATTCGTTTTAATGCCTACCTGTGCCGTTGCCGTGGTGGATACACAGCATAGCAAAGACAAAAATGCGATAATGCAAATTTTCTTCATCAGTATTACATTTTTATATTGTTTGATAAATACAACGCACTATAAATATCGTATTGCGCGTAACTAGGAAGAGGAATCGCAATCGATGAAGGCAACTTGATAAGACACTGTCGTGCACCGTGCATTTCCGTATTCCTACTATACACTCCAACAGTCCGACGAAATACCGTGATAAAATCGTGGTTTAATCGTTCGTTTAATGATACAGCATTATTCTCAGTGTCTGCAACGGACGAAAATGGGGTAATCTATTGATTGCGTGGAAAGAAAAACTTCTTTCGTAATTTGCTTAGAATGAAAAAAAGACGTATTTTTGTGACGAATTAAACCAACGATTAAACCAACGTTTAATACTTCAAGCATTATTTCCAATTATAACACACAGATTATTAATAATTTGAATTACAAAACCGACACTAAAATCTCGGTTATGCAGCGTGTTATAAATATGATGGTTAAACAGATATTTGTTATTTATAATCATTCTATTTTTCCGGAAAAATAAAAAGAACGTTTTTTGATCAGCCGTTCTCTTCTTGTTTTAATTGATTGGCTTTTTCTCTCTAACTGATTCGCTTGCAGTCGTCCGGCAAAAGGCGATATCATTATGGTAAATATCTCCTCCGTTATATTTTCATTCATATTTATATTTATTATGGGATAAAAAAGCCATTTCGAAAGTCTGTCCGTCAGAATATATACGCCTACGTAGGCTCGTTATAAACATTACATATTGAACCTAAAAAAACATGAATTCAAAATACCTGTCTTTGCCAAAAACAAAAAAGTACATCCAAAAGAAATATCTACAGTTCAAAGAAATAAGAAATCCGAAGCGACAAACAATTTATTTCGTCTATTACGGTACAGTGGGCTGCTTTAGTATCGGAATCATCGCCGACCTTTGTGTCTACCTGATCAGAAAAGACCTGTTACTGGCTTTATGTAACATATTATCCCTGGGGTTATTCTTACTGTTCACTTACCTGCTGATTCGGAAAAAGAAACAGATAACTTTCTTGTTGAAATGCACCTTTTATACCATACAAAGCAATATCCTAATATCAATGTACTGCCGTATCTACCTCCCACCGGAAGAGACCGGCTTCTTTTTGTCGCAAGATCTGATGATCGGTATGGTTACTTGTGGTCTGGCTTCCATCTCTGTGAGTCGACACACCGTAATGATATTATCTTTCGCCCCGATTCTTTTGTATATGTTCATCGGGTTCTATACATCATCCGAACTTTATTTGATGAGTCTGCCCAGCCTGGCAGTGGCATATATCTTTCCTCCCATCATGTTGGCAAGATTACAGGAAATACTACGAACCATGCAACGACAAAAGGCAAGAATGACATCCGAGCTAAAACTATGGGCTGCTTTCAATGCTTTGCACCTGCAACCGAGTAGCAAAGAAATACAACTTTGCTGCTTGATACTGGAAAACAAAACAACCGAAGAAATAGCAGCACTCCAATACATAGCCACTTCAACCGTGAGAAGCAACCGGAGCCGGCTCCGACAGAAATTACAACTGAACCAGGAAACCGACCTGCAAACCTTTTTATCAGAACTGATAAAAAAAGATTTTGATTATTTGGAAAGTCCCGATTAAAACCTCTATATTTGTCGGTGACAAGAATAAACGACAGCATGCTTTAGACAGAAGTGAGCGCGTTTATGAATACATTTAATTTAAAACTAGATTTCCCCAACTTGTTGTGGGAGATAGCCGGATATAATTTCCCGTCTCTATTCGGGAAACGGGCTATATTCTTTATTTTCATAGCAATATCTTTTCAAGTATCCGCCCAACGCATGGCCATCAAGACTAATACGCTGGAATGGTTGGCGGCATCCCCCAATCTGGGAGTGGAATTCCCATTAAACGATTGGATGACAGCTGAAATTTCGGCATCGGCTAATCCCTGGAAGATTACAGATAAACTTTTCTACCGCCATGGACGCGTACAAGCTGAAGCTAAATATTGGCTTCGGAACCTGCTGGCACGCCATTACATCGGTATCACAGGATTCTATTCCATGTTCGATGTGGGAATAAACCGCAGGGCATATTATGGAGATGCCGCGGCCGCGGGTGTCACGTATGGATACAACTGGATTCTGTCACGTCGCTGGAACCTTGAGGTATCAGGCGGTGTGGGTGTGGCACGCTACAGGTTGGTGCGCTACCAACCGGGAAGCACTCATGGTGAACCGAATGAATCGGGATGGGCCCCCATACCGGTTAAACTAAGTGTATCTTTTATTTATATAGCCAAATAAATATAACCCTAATGAATATCAAAAGATTTTTGCTATTGGGGATAGTGGCCCTATACGCCATTATTCCGGCATGGGGACAAGCCCAGAAAGTAGAAATACGCGGAAGCGTAATCGATGACGAGGGAGAGCCTGCCATCTCTATCGTAATCAGAGATCAGAATGAAAAGGGAGATGTATACGGCATCACAGACCTGGACGGAAAGTTCAAGATCATGGCAGATCCCAATACGACCCTGCATTTCTCGGGCTTTGCCTACGCATCAAAAACAGTAAAACTAAAAGGAAAGACAACGATAAACGTAGTGATCTCGTACGAAGCATCGATGATTGACGAAGTGGTGATCACCGCCAAAAAAGTGGTGGACAAACTGCTACCGGAACCAACCGACATCGAAATCGTCGGAAATCAATACATCATCCACCCTAAAGTAAAAATTCCCAAAGAAATGTATAAGCCGAATACACGTATCGTAGTGCAACCGATGTTGGTGAATATTACCCGTAAAACACAGAACCTGTTCCGCCCGGCAGTGGTGACCGGAAAGGAGTATGCCATCACATTGGAACGAATGATGGAATTCGACCTGAGCAGAGATCCGTTAGCAGCTTTTCAGGAGAAAACGCAAAAGATTGATAAGAATGAAGTGATTGCCTACGTAGACTCCCTCTATATGGATAACCCGGACGATGAATGCCGGTGTGACATCTACATGTATCTGGTAGAATATAAAAAACTGGCATACAAAGATACGGTAGTGATAGCCAAAGGTACGGTAAATCCGATGCGTTTCTTTACGTACCAAGCAGATGGCATGAAAATCAGAGATGAAAAATACATCCCTAAACCTCAAAAACAACAAAGAGGCGACAGAGGAGAAGTGAAGCTGAACTTCCTGATCAACTCGGCAACGATAGACGAAAAAGATCCGAACAACCAAAGAGAACTGGAGAAAATGCGCTTGCGCCTGCAGGAAATAGAAAACGATCCGAACTCGGAATTCCTGTCGTTTTCGGTCAAAGGGGTATCTTCGCCTGAAGGTCCGTATCAATCGAATCTGAAACTGGCAAAAAAACGCACGGACAGTACGCTGAAACGTATCTTTGGTTTTCTGAACGGAGGTACTATAAACGCAATAAAAGACAGTACATATACAGAAGGAGTGGTGGCCTCATGGGAAGAGGTAGCAGAATTGATGGAACGCGACTCACTGCCTACAGACAAGTTACGGGAAATCATCAATTGCTATCCGGACAACATGGCCTCACAGTACAGCCGGATCCTACGACTACCGGAATATCGGAATGTCATTCTAACGACTTACTTACCACGGCTGCGCCGGGTGGAATATAGTTTCAACTATTCGGTGATGAGATTGCTGAACGATGAAGAAATACGCATAATGTATAAACAGGACTATAAAAAATTGGTATCCTATGAATTTTGGCGGATATACCTGAATGCCGATAATGACTCTACACGCGAAGTGATCTGCCGACAGGCACTGGAACAATATCCTAAATTTATGATTATGGCCAACGAATTGGCTGCGTTGCTGATAGAACAAAAGAAAGCAGACAGCAAATTGCTGGAACCGTTTGTCAGCAGATCGGCTCCCACAGAACTACTCTGTAATCAGGTAATCGCCTTAATGGACGAAAGAGCTTATAACCGGGCGGACTCGATTATAGACTTTCTGCCGGACAACGACATGACACAAGACGTAAGAGCCATCGTTGGAGCTTACAACGGGCATTTTGAGGATGCTTATGAACGGTTCGGAACGCAAGGCGGCATAAATGAAGTGGTATTATTAATGGCCATGAAGCAAAATGAAGAAGCATGGGAAAAGGCACAAGAACTACCGGATGAACCACTCAGCTATTATCTAAGGGCGGCATGTGCCAACAGGTTGGACAAAGTGAGCGAAGCATACGCTTTCATTAAACGGGCCCTGAACGAAGATCCGTCACTGAAAGAGATTGCGCAGATAGACGGAGACGTAACCGACCTACTGCAACAGTTGGAAGATGAAAAGAAAGAACTGAAGGAAAAAGCGGAGAAAACAAAAGAAAAAAACGAAACGGAAGACACCGAAACGGAAGAGAGCGGCTTGAATGAAGAAAAAACGATAAAGCAATGAAGAATATGGAAAAGAGCTATAAAAGAATCCTGCTGCTAGGAATCGGTTTCATCTTATGCGGAACTCTGGCAGCACAAGAGCAAAAGCAAGATTCAACAGAAGGAAAAAACAATATAAAGGCCTCAGAATATTTGATGCCCAAACGAAAGGGAGCAGAAAAGTTCCATTCGAAGAGAGGATCGGAACATCTGTTTTTCTCTGTCGGATCGGGTATCGGTTATCTGTTTAACGTAGGAGGCGGACAAACCGCCCACGGGCCACGGGCATCATTCATGGCAGGTAATTGGCTGACCCCCGTCATAGGACTACGGGCCGGAGGGGAATATACACAATGGAAACAGGGAAATACGAATATGCATCTGGCAGGAGCCAATGTAGACTATTTGATCAATATCAGTGCATTTGCCGCCAGATACAACCCGAAGCGAGTATTCGAAGTGATCGGCGCTCTCGGACTCAGTTATCAGGCCACTATCGTAAAAGACCAAAAAACAATCCATTCATACGGATTGAGGGCAGGACTACAAGGGAAACTGAATGTATCGTCTGCTTTTAACCTGTTTATCGAGCCACAACTGGCACTTTATCCGGACCGGGTGGACAACCAGTCATCGTGGAAAAGATATAACCTGGCAGGATCACTAATGGCAGGTATTACTTACAAACCGGCAGGATACGCTACCCTGACTTTCCTTAAAGGAGGTTTTGCCTCGCTGGCAGCCGGTACCGGAAACACCGGAAATGTATTGTTCGACACGGAATTCGCTTTAGGTAAATGGTTCGACAAATTTAACGGGATGCGGATCAGTGCCGGTAGTAGTACCGCCTTTTTGGATAATGAAGACAGCGGTAGCAACCGCGATTTTAATATCAGCCTCAACATTGACTATCTGTGCAGCCTCACAAGGCTTTTTTCCGATCGGGACAGCCACGTGTTCAACCTGATCGTGGCAGGCGGCATCGGGAGCTATTTTCCCGGAGCGGAATCATCGTCTTCAATTATCTTGAACGGACGCATCGGACTACAGGGAGAAATCAGGCTATCGGCACATAGCGGACTCTGGCTGGAACCCCGGATCAATATATTCAAAGACAGAAGTTATCGGGCAGACCTTCAGGAACCCATACGGGGAACAGTAGGGTTAATGGTGGGAACGACGTATAAATTTTAGAATAAGATTCACCCCCACATACTTTATGCCCTCTGTTATGGAAAAATCAATATAAACATACATTGATGCAAGTGTTATAATGGCTGTTGTACAGCTTTTATTTTGTTTTGTTTGTGTTTAATAGTGCGCAACGAACTTACTGTGAAGTAAATGCGCTCTTGCTTTTCCACTCTAACTTACTGTGAAGTAAATGTGGTGTTTGTTTTATCAATGTCCCAAAGTTCAGCGGAACATGGGACATTTTTTTATTGTTCGAACCACCAGATAATGAATAGTGTAAAGAGTGTTGCCAATACGGTACAAACCAACGAACCTTCAAAACCAAATGCCCCTCCATTAATCAGATTATTTGCAGGCAGGCGAAGTGAAAACAAGGTTTCACAGAAACGATTGCCACTGACTTCATAGCCAAGTACGGGCCCTTGAATCCAGTTCCAAAAGAAATGAAGCGAAACAGGAAACCAAAGATTACGGGTGTAAAGATAGGAAGCTCCCAGTAACAAACCTCCCAACACCAGATTGAGCATGGGTAAAAAAGCCACATTGGGATTCATCAGATGAAGCAACGCAAACAAAAGGGAAGAGATGAGAAGAGAAATGAATTTATTGAGACGCGTACGCAACAAACGTCCCAGAACATATCCGCGCATCATAGTTTCTTCGACAATGGCAACCATGGCGAAAAACAACCCGCTTAAGAGCAAATCGCTCCAATGCAAATGGACACCGACAACCTCAATCTGCCCGGTCAGCAGGCAAACACCAAAACCAATAGCATAAATGAGCACTGCCATCAGGAAACCGTAGAGAATATCTTTGCCACGCCCTTTCAGGCTGAATCCTAAATCGGAGAAGGGACGGCGATCCAGAAATCTCATCATCAGAAAGGTTACAATAAATACGCTCAACAACATAACCCCCTCTCCAATAAAGAAATAACCCATTCCGTACCCTCTTACTACCGAAAAAAGATTCAGAACGGAATGGAATAGGGACATGACGATAAAGAAGCTTACCAAAAAGATAATAATGCTTGCAAATGCCGGAATCCCTTTCGGAGAAAAGAATGATTCGTGATCCTGTTGTTCCATTTTGTTAATTTATTGGTTGAAGGACAAAAATAACTATATTTTTCTAAAACTCTGGACGAGATAAAGTATGATTCGCTATATTTGTCTAAACATTTATCATAAATATGAAAATAAAACATCTGTTTATAGGAATAGCCCTTACTGCCAATCTATTTGCAGCTACGGCACAAGAAGTTAAGAAAACGTATTTCGTCAGCAAACCGGGAACATTGATTTCGATGATGACGGAAGAGGAAGCGAACCAGGTCACCCACTTGACCCTGACCGGAAAGATCAATGCAGTGGACTTCAGACATCTGCGCGATGAATTTAAAAACTTACAAGTGCTCGACATAGCTAATGCGAGCATCAGCATGTACTCGGGTAAAGAAGGTACCTATCCGGATAAGTTCTATATTTATATGCCGAATTTTGTTCCGGCATACGCTTTCTGTAAGATGGAAAACGGCACTGCCAAAGGAAAATCCACTCTGAAAAAGATCATTCTTTCGGAAAAGATCAAAAACATTGAAGATGCGGCTTTTATGGGCTGCGAAAATCTGAATATATGCCAGATTAAAAAGAAAACTCCTCCTAACCTACTGCCGGAAGCATTGGCAGACAGCATCACTGCTATCTTTGTACCACTGGGAGCAAGTGATGAATACCGGCTGAAAAACCGTTGGGATAACTTTGCATTCATCGAAGGCGAACCACTGGAAGCTAAAATAGAGGTAGGAGCACTAAGCACGCTGGAAAATGAAATTCAGAAAGCAGGACTACAGCCGAAAGAAATCAACTTCCTGACCATCGAAGGCAAGCTGGATGCAGCCGACTTCAAGCTGATACGGGATTATATGCCGAATCTGGTAGCTGTAGACATTGAAAAAACCAATGCAACGGCCATCCCCGACTTTACTTTCTCACAAAAAAAATATCTGCTCCGCATCCGTCTGCCACATGGACTAAAAAGCATCGGACAACGGGCTTTCAGCAATTGCGGCCGTCTCTGTGGAACGGTAGAACTACCGGAAAGCATTACTGCTATCGAATATGGAGCTTTCATGGGATGCGACAGGTTGCGGTACGTAGTTGCTCATGGAGACAAAATCACAACGATAGGAGATAACCTTTTTGGAGAAGGAAAAAATAAGTTGATTTATAAACGATAAAAACAAGAGCTGTCAGAACTCACCACAGAGCACACAGAGTAACACAGAGTGAATTTAAATCATGGATGGCCACATGAATAATCTGTGAAGAACTGCGTAATCTGTAGTGAGTTCTGACATTATCTCACTCCTCTCCTATTCATCGCTTTTTTATCCAAAAGCCTATTCCCAAAAGAATCAGTACACCGGTAAGAATAAAGGCCCAGACATTGGGTACCCGTGATCGGGCCGTCAAGGAATATTCACCCGCCAAAAGACGGTAAGCATCCACTTTCCAAACCAGATATTCGCGATCTCTGAAAGTTGTATTGGCTGAGATCATTTGTCCGGGCATTTTAAGTTCATATTGAATCACGGCTCCGAACAATTCAATCGGACGTGTCTCTTCGTCAAAGCGTTTATCTACTTCTTGTTGCTTTTCCTTATAAAGCAGAGAAAAACAGTCGGTATGATAATGCGTATCGAGCAATTGGCAAATGAGTTCCGGATCAGGATCCGGATCATCATCTTTAGGTTGATAGCCGAGATACAATGAATCCTTAACTTCATCCAGACGGGACATATACTTCCCCCGATCTATCTCAGCGATAAAAGGCCGGATAACTTCGAAACTTAATTCATAAAGACTTCGGTTGTACCAGTCGTAAAATTTCTTTTCCAACCGATCGAGCAATTCTTTCATCTCCAATCCGTTCATTCCGCGATAGGCTGTGTCGTCACCCTGGAACCAAAGCTTCTGTTCCGATTCATTCAGGTAGTTCTTTAGAGGTACGGGGCCTTTATCTGCCAATTCCGGATAGATGCCGGTATAGGTATAATAGGTGTAGAACCAACGAAAATGTTTGGTCAGTGTCTCCTGAGGAGTCACCAAAGGACGGTACATCGGATCTTTAGGATGAACCTGCTCCGCAAACATGCTGACAGAAGGCTCTTCCCTGCCGGCACATACGTTAATCTTCCCCTCTTCTCCAAAATAATTGTGAGTACGGACAGAATCGAAACGTGTCACTACCCAACCGGAATCCAAAGAAAACATAAAGGGGTTTTTCATCGGATCTCCGGCCATGAATGCAGAATCGGCAAAAGCATATACTTCCCTATGGGCCGAACCGTCAGGATGAATCCGGGTTTTCACCTGATAATAAGTGGTGCAAGACACCATTGAAACCGCCAGCAGCAATATCGATAAAAGTCTATTCGTTTTCATATGCATCTGTTTTTAAAGGTTATTCATTCTTCATTATCTGTTCGTACCGGGTATAAAGCCGTTCCCGTTTAAGCATCTCCTTTTTCCGGCTTCGGGACGCGGAAAAGAAGATCTCCCGCTTCTCTCCTGTCATCAATCTCTCATAGTTTCGCTCATCGGTGAGTGTTTGCTCTTGATAGGGCTTCGGTATACGAGTCACCTCTGAGGATAGAATCGGATCGACAGCAACTGCCTCTGCCACCCATAAACCGAGAAGCAGGGTTGCAGCAATAGCAGAACACCAGGCAGCAAAGTTCAATCTGCGGACGGGCCTGTTCCTGAAAGGCGCTGCTTTGACAGTACGCATAATATCCTCGGTCAGTGCGTCCGGATTTTCTAAAACAGGTGGAGTCTTCTTTAATTGCTCCAACCATTTTTCGTAATTCATTTCTTCCTTTTTCATCTTTCTTTATTTATTTCGTTCAACTTCTTACGGATACTTTTTCGTGCAAGATAGAGATTGGCCTTGATCTGGACAGATGTAAATCCGGTGATCTTCTCAATTTCCTTGATTTCCAACTCCTCGATATCCCGCAATGTAAATACAAGCTTTTGCTTAGGGGTCAGTTGTTGCATGAAGTACAGGATATGGGCTTTCAGCTCCCGGTTGACTAACGTGGCTTCAATATTATCATCGGAACAAACAGGTAGTTCGGCAAATGTAATATCAGAGAGCGCACCGGCCGGAGAATGCTGCAAAGCCCGCAGACGATCATAACAGATATTACATGATACCCTGTAAAGCCAGGTGGAAAAACGGAACTCCGGCCGGTACTTATCCAATGAAAGCCAGACACGTAAAAAAGTCTCCTGCACCATATCCCGGGCTTCTTCTTCATCGCACAACAGACGGAAAGCCAAGCGAAAAACGAAAGTCTGATACTCCGCCACAAGCAAAGCAAATGCACTTGCATCTTGCCTCCTGCTCTTTTCAACCAATACCTGTATCTCATTCTGTTCCATAGCTCACACTGTATATGTTGTTTATATATGATACGCAATAAATGAAGAAAGGTAAAATAACGATGGATGATAAACTACAGTAAATGCAAACAAAAAAACGATGAACAGGCACCCATTTATGTGCAGCCTGTTCATCGTTTATCGTTCAAAAAACGTTCATCGTTACTTATACATCTTGGCTCTCAGCTCTTTGATGTGGTCGGAAGTAATGTACTCGTCATATTCCATCATCTTGTCGATGATACCATTCGGAGTCAATTCAATCACACGATTAGCAACGGTCTGAATAAATTCGTGGTCATGCGAAGAGAAGAGGATATTACCTTTGTAAGTCTTCAGATTGTTATTGAATGCCTGAATAGACTCCAAGTCGAGATGATTGGTCGGAGTATCGAGAATCAGACAGTTGGCATTGCGCAACTGCATACGGGCAATCATACAACGCATCTTCTCTCCTCCCGAAAGAACACTAACTTTTTTCAGTACTTCCTCACCGGAGAAAAGCATACGCCCCAGAAAACCTTTCATATACACCTCGTTGCCTTCGCCATATTGGCTCAGCCAGTCGACTAGATTCAGATCGGTATTGAAATATTCGGTATTGTCCAAAGGAAGATAAGCGGTAGTAATCGTCACTCCCCAGTTGAAATGTCCGGCATCGGGTTTCATATGCCCGTTGATGATCTCAAAGAAAGCGGTCATCGCACGCGGATTACGTGAAATAAATACAATCTTATCTCCTTTCTCCACGTTGAAGTTCACGTCGTTGAACAGCACAACTCCATCTTCGGTCTTCTTACTCAAACCGGAAACTTCCAGAATCTGATTGCCCGGCTCACGTTCCGGAGTAAAAATGATACCCGGATATTTGCGGGATGACGGTTTGATTTCCTCGACATTCAACTTTTCGAGCATCTTCTTACGGCTGGTAGTCTGCTTACTCTTGGCAACATTGGCACTGAAACGACGGATGAACTCTTCCAACTCTTTCTTTTTCTCTTCAGCTTTGGCCTTCTGGTTCTGCTGTTGACGAAGAGCCAACTGGCTGGATTCGTACCAGAAACTGTAATTACCGGCAAAAAGATTGATTTTTCCGTAATCTATATCGACGGTATGTGTACATACAGAATCGAGGAAGTGACGGTCGTGGCTCACAACTAACACGGTATGTTCGAAGTTGGAGAGATACTCCTCCAACCAGGTAACGGTCTCCATATCCAAGTCATTGGTAGGCTCGTCGAGCAGCAGGTTATCGGGATTTCCGTATAATGCCTGTGCCAACATCACACGCACTTTCTCTTTACCGCTCAATTCACCCATCAATGTATAATGTTTGTCTTCTTTCACACCTAAACCGCTCAGCAACATCGCCGCATCGCTTTCGGCATTCCATCCGTCGAGTTCGGCAAACTTCTCTTCCAGTTCGGAAACTTTCAAACCGTCTTCGTCCGTAAAATCTTCTTTAGCATAAAGGGCTTCGCGCTGTTTCATGATGTCCCACAACACTGTGTGCCCCATCATTACGGTATCCATAACCGTAAAAGCGTCCCATTTAAAGTGGTCCTGACTCAACACTGAAAGGCGTTCGCCCGGACCTAATGTAATGTTTCCGGTTGTAGGATCGAGGTCACCGTAAATCGTGCGCAGAAAAGTAGATTTACCGGCACCGTTAGCACCGATGATACCATAACAATTTCCACTTGTAAACTTCAGATTTACATCATTAAACAAAACTCTTTTACCAAACTGTACCGAAACGTTAGAAACTGTAATCATTCTATTATTATTCCTTAATTTATTTATTATCAAAATAACGCGGTGACAAAGGTAGACATTTTTAGTGAATAACGAACTATCAGGAATGTGTCAATCTGACATAAAAGTATTACCTTTGCTGCGTTTTTTGGCAAAACAGACAAACTGGCAAAGTTTTTGCTGCAAAGCCAGTACATCAAAATGCCGTATTGACATGAAACTAAATCCGTTTAACAAGAATAAAAACAGAATAGATATGGATCCGAAAGAAAAGAAAACCAAGCAAGAAGAAGAGTTGAAAGTAGACGATATTCAGGATACCGTTGAAGGACAGTCGCAAAACGAAGAAGCAACTGAAGCAACCGAACCGCTGACCGCAGAGGAAAAGTTGGAAAAAGAGCTAAAAGAAGCTCAGGCTCAAATCGAAGATCAAAAAGACAAATACCTCCGGCTCTCGGCTGAATTTGACAACTACCGCAAACGTACCGTCAAAGAAAAAGCCGAATTAATTCTGAATGGTGGTGAGAAAAGTATCAAAAGCATTCTGCCGGTAATCGACGATATGGAACGTGCGCTGACAACTATGGAAACAGCCACAGACGTAAATGCCGTGAAAGAGGGTGTTGAGCTGATATACAATAAATTCCTGTCTATCCTGTCACAGGATGGAGTGAAGGTGATTGAAACCAAAGACCAGCCGTTGGATACAGACTACCACGAAGCCATTGCTGTGATTCCTGCCCCGACAGAAGAACAGAAAGGTAAAATATTGGATTGTGTACAGACCGGATATACACTGAACGGTAAAGTAATCCGCCATGCAAAAGTAGTTGTGGGAGAATAACCGGAACATGAACGAACTTGCTAACATAACTAAAATCAACGAAACTAAAATATGGCAGAAAAAAGAGATTATTACGAAGTGCTGGAAGTCACGAAAGAGTCAACAGTCGAAGAAATAAAGAAAGCATACCGGAAAAAAGCCATCCAATATCATCCGGACAAAAATCCGGGTGACAAGGAAGCGGAAGAAAAGTTTAAAGAAGCAGCCGAAGCCTACGACGTACTGAGCAACCCGGATAAACGTGCCCGCTACGACCAGTTTGGTCATGCAGGAATGAGCGGAGCAGCCGGAAACGGTGGACCGTTCGGCGGATTTAGCGGCGGAATGTCTATGGACGACATTTTCTCTATGTTCGGTGATATTTTTGGCGGCCATAGCGGCGGCGGATTCGGTGGTGGTTTCGGAGGCTTTGGCGGATTTGGAGGCGGAGGTTCTCAACAGAGAAAATTCCGTGGCTCGGACCTCAGAGTGAAAGTAAAGCTGAATTTGAAAGAAATCTCTACAGGAGTTGAAAAGAAATTTAAGCTGAAAAAATATGTGCCTTGTTCGCATTGCCATGGAACCGGGGCGGAAGGAAACAGCGGTTCTGAGACTTGCCCGACCTGCAAAGGAAGCGGATCGGTCATCCGCAACCAACAGACGATCTTGGGAACTATGCAGACGCGTACCACATGTCCGACTTGTAATGGTGAAGGTAAGATCATTAAAGACAAGTGTAAGGTTTGTGGAGGAGAAGGCATCGAATATGGCGAAGAAGTAGTAACCGTAAAGATTCCTGCCGGAGTAGCAGAAGGTATGCAACTCTCTATGGGGGGTAAAGGAAATGCCGGAAAGCACAACGGTATACCGGGTGATCTGCTGATTCTGGTAGAAGAAGAACCACATCCGGAACTGATCCGTGATGAAAATGACCTAGTGTACAACCTATTGCTAAGCTTCCCCACAGCAGCCATCGGAGGTGCGGTAGAAATACCGACCATTGACGGCAAAGTAAAAGTGAAAATAGAAGCAGGTACACAACCGGGTAAAGTGCTCCGCCTGCGTGGCAAAGGTCTGCCAAGCGTAAACGGCTATGGTACAGGAGATTTATTGGTCAACGTTAGTGTATATGTGCCCGAAACGTTGAGCAAAGAGGAAAAAAGCACTCTGGAGAAACTGGAGGAATCAAAGAACTTTAAACCGAGTACTTCAATCAAAGAAAAGATATTCAAGAAGTTCAGAAGCCTCTTTGACTAATCGGCTCCGTTGCCAATTACTCTGATTTATACAGAGAGTACCCTATAAAATGTTGCCCGGACTTACATCTCCTGATGTTGCCCGGGCAATTTTATATCTGAACAAAAGTTCTATTTATCAGAAACCAAACGCTGTATTTGTTCGGCCTGTACAGATACGGCAGGAGTAAAAGCCGGACTTGCCATGTACTTTTTCAGACTATACAGCAACTGACGTGCTTCGGTACGTTTATCCATGTCTTGCCAGAAATCAATGCCGGATACCAGTAATTTACCATTGCCTACTTTTACTTCGAACAACAAGGCAAGAGGGCGATTTGTGAACCAATCGTCAATGACACGCACTATTGGAGAAATTTGGGAAGAAACCCGGGCTATTTCAATGACACCTGAATGGCTCATAGCATCCCACCATTGATAATCACTGTAATATTCGGTAGGGAACTCACTTAAAGCCGGATGTTCCGGATTGCACAAAATTCCCAATGTATGAGGTGCTTGTCCCCTTGTCCAGGCGGTGTTCCAGAAAATACTGGAAAAACCAACCTGAATATCACCTCCCATCTGCCGGTTCAAATCCCCTTTCTTCAAAGATAACAGTACGGAAGCGCCACTATTGAGAGCCTTCAGGGTAACGGCATCCAAACGATCGACCATCCGGATATTCTCTTCTCCTTCCACTTTGGGCGAGGTGGAGGGATAGACCCAAATGTTCCAACTATTTTTCTTGCCGTCCACTGCAACCTCCAATACCAAACGCCGGGGAGTCTCTATTTCAGCCAAAGAAGTAGAAATCTCTCCTAATTGGAAGTTATTGCCTATAGGAAGGGAATCGACCTCCCATTGTCCGGACCGAAGTACACTACCCGACGTATCGGCCAAAGTCCATTCGGCCGTTATCTCCTTCAGAGGAGTTTCACCATAATGTGCAACTTCCACCCGGGCCTTCAGAGTCTCATTGTTTTTATAAATAAGTTTAGGCAAACGTGCCAAAGGTACGGTAGGTGCACAGAAACGCCGGTACTCTTCGGGAGAAATATATCCTTTTTCCTCCCAGAAAGCATCTAATACACCGACCAATGCAGTGCCCTGTCCCGGAAAATCGTTCAGTCCCAACAACTGGAATCCACCGAAATTCCGAGTACGCAGAGCAGCCTCAATATCCGCTTTATAGCAAAGCGCCTGCAACTTACCGGATGCCAATAAGAAACTGTCTGCCAGATGAATCATGCCATTCTTCTGTAAAGTTTCCCGGAAGATCTCCAAATTAGCAGGACGCATGACACCATCATATTTACTTATCTCTTCCAAATTAGGATAGACACACCATTGCCCGATCTCGTGGCTGACAACAGGTTGGCTGAAACGGCTGATATATTCCGACCAATCATAATCGGTACGTGGAGACTGTGCATTGATAATACTTCTGAGTCCTTGCCCCCATCCCTGAATACGTGGAGCAGGATCACTTAAAAAATCACTGACCGGCAATGCAGGCCATCCGGCACTACTGCAATACAAGCGGCGATTATCCTGCTCTTTCCAGGTGGAAACAAACTCGGACAAATAAGCACTGCTTCCCTCACCTGCCGGTTCATTACCATACATCATCATGCAAAATGAAGGGTGATTACCGAAGGTAGCGACAATCCGTTCGCTTTCGTCCCAGATAAACCGATCGAGTGGTCTACCATCACCAATCGTTGTAGATTGATTAGCCCAGGAAGAACATTCTATTTCCAAGTAAAGTCCCATCTCATCGGCTGCACAAAAAGCGGCCTCCGGCGGACACCAGGAGTGAAAACGGACATGATTCAGTCCATGAGCCTGAAAAGCGGTGAATATTCTTTTCCAGGCTTCTTGGTCAGTAGGCGGATAACCGGTCTTCGGAAAAGCGGCACAATCCAGCGCACCACGTAAAAAGACGGGACGATTGTTGACCGTAATGCAACCATCGACCACTTTAAAATCACGCATACCAAAGGATTCTTCACGGGAGTCGGTCGTGTTCTGTTCTTCATCAGTGAGGCTTACTTTTAACTGATATAAATTCGGGTGAAATTCATCCCACAAACGAATCTCATCACCCAAAGACAAAACGGCGTCCACTTCATTGGTGCCCGGCTGGAGAGTTACCTTCTTTTGCATCCGTTTGCCATCGGCCTCTAAAGCCAATAAGGCTGTCGCTTGGCTTTTCTTACGATTACGGAGGATTGTTTTTACACGAACACTCTTATCGGATATATCGGGATAAATAATTGTGCGCGCAATATTCACCTTAGGACGGACTTGCAGATACATATCTCCGACAACCCCATTCCAGTTTCCCTGGGTGTGATCTGAAATGCTATGTGAGTTTTCACCGGGATCGATGTCTTTTATACGGTTATCAATACGCAAAGTCAGTGTATGTTTGCCGGGGCGCAGCACATCCGACAAATCATACTGATGCGGAGCACCCAGCGCATTCTGCATACCGACCTCTATATCATCTACCCACAAACGAGTTTCCCAATGACAACGCTCCAGAAACAAGTGAATGTCCTGTTGCTCCCAGCCTGCCGGAACAGTGATCTCCTTTTTATACCAGGCTACACCTTTATAATACTTTACAGGTTGCAACCAGAAAGGAACTTTGATATGTCCCGATTCACGATAACGGGCATAAGCATCGCTACGGAAATAGGCCGAATCGACGATTCCACCCGTCCACGGAGTACTGACAGTAATATCTTCTCCTAAACCATTGGAAGTCATGGAACCGGGTAACCGGATCGTATTGTCCCAACGAGCAGAATCAGTCGTAAATTGCCAACTTCCCGACAGGTCTATCTTTGTGACCTGCTGAGAACAGGAAGTCCATAAAAAAGAGAAAAGTACAAGTGTTTTAATCTTCATGATTCCATATGATCTATAAGGTAAAAAACAGTGTTATTTCATTGATTTTGTGTCAATACACAAAAGTAGAAAGAACGATTTACCTGATAAATAGACTTTTCTGCTATAATGATGGATTATCTTACGATTTAGAGACAGCCGCTTCCAACTTCCCGTCCTTGTTAGCTCAATACCCCGGATTCTGTGTCAGATTGGGGTTCATTAACCGAACCTTTTCCGGAATGGGAAATACCGTAGTATAACCATTCTTCTCACCCGAAAGTTGAGGTCTGCCCGTATAAGTGCGGGTATATTGACGAAACCGGATCAAATCTTGCCTGCGCCACCCTTCCCATGCAAACTCCAACTGACGTTCGGCCAATAGATTAGCTAATGTAGCCGTCCGGAAAGGAACATTCACACGAGAGCGGACAAGGTTCAATTCTTCATCTCCATTTTCTCCATTACGCACCTTGGCTTCGCTTTTCATGAGTAATACATCGGCATAACGATAGAGTACAATATCATTTTCCATCAGTTTACCGTCTTTGGTGGCAGTTTCATCAATCGCATACTTTTTCATCCGCGCTCCGGCAGTCTTTTCATAAGGAGTATTAGATATATCGACATCCACCTTCCAGGGGAAATATTCCAGTTGGGTACCGTCATCGAGTGTGACGACTTTTCCTTTGAGGTCATATACAATACCGGCAAAATAACATTTGTCAAAACGAGGATCGACTGCCTCTGTATCGTATCCAAACGTACGAAGGACTTCCACAGTGGCACTTGAACCATTCTCTCCTCCCAACCCATAGGCCTTGGCATGATTGTAGTGACGGGAGCGAAAAAGATATTGCATCTGATTGGTATACAGAGTCTTGCTCATCGGGATGGTGAAGATATTCTCAACAGAAGATTCATTGTAAACAGCAAAGTTCGCTTCATAATTATCTTCCAGCCGATATCCCATTGCAGTGATGGCATCACAATAAGCCTCTACCGTCTGCCAGGCATTGAGCCGCTCGCCATCTACTTCAAAATAAATATCTTTTCCATCGGGAAATTGACCGTCGGTCCAATTATTATCCGTATATATTTCAGCATTCAAGGCAAGTTTAGCAAGTAAAAAACAGGCTACGGGCCGTGTAATGCGTCCGTAATAATTGCCGGAACGATTGCTATATGCCGTTTCCAGCAAGGGTTCAGACTCCTGCAGCTCTTTCACTACAAAATCGAAAACTTCTTTGCGACTGTTCTGCTTCACTTCTTTCAAAGGAGTGGATGATGAAAGAACCAAAGGGACACGGGCAAACAAATCCATTAAATGATAATAATACAAAGCACGGAAAGCGCGGACCTCCGCCCGATAGACAGGCAGTTCTTCATCGTTATGGGTCTGCTGGTACGTATCGATCCGTTCGAGTGACTGATTGCAAAGACTGACCACCTTATATAAATATTCCCACGTGGCTTGAATGGCATCATTATCCACTCCCCACCGATGCAGGAAAAGTCCTTGCCAGAACCCGCCATCGTACCAGTCACCGCCACGTGTAGGCATAATAGCCTCATCAGTGGTAAAAGTATTCAGATCGTAAATTCCTCTGCCGGTCCCCTGCAAACCCTGGCTATCACTGTAACCTCCGATGTTATTGTACAAGGAGGCCACTGCATTATAATATAAATCTGTTAGATTCTTATAAGCATCTTCCTCAGGAATCTTATCTTTAGGATTCTCATTCAGAAAACCATCACATGAAAACAGAAAACCGAGTCCCCAAAGACAGGCGAACATACATATATAACGACTTTTCATAACTCATCCTCCCATTAAAAATTAATACTTAAACCGAGAGTATAGGTACGCGCCAAAGGATAAGCCCGTTTATCATCCACACCCAAGGTAGAATTGACTGTAGAACTGTTGATCATGGGTGACAGACCGGAGTAGCCTGTGATAGTAGCCAGATTGTTGACAGTGAACGCGAGACGGAAAGATTGCACATACTTTTTCCACTTCGCTACCGGAACATTCCATCCGACAGTAACGTAATCAAAATTGATGTAGTCTCCCTTTTCCAGCCAGTAGTCTGTAGCAGTCTGATCTTTGATATTACGTCCGGGAGCTTTCTTCATCACATTGTAATCGGGAAAAATATTCATATTCATATAGGTCAGTGAAGTGCCGTTATAGATTTTATGACCGAATGCGCCGTTCACCTGTACCGACAGATCGAAACGCTTATAGCGGAAACTGATATTGGAACCGAGTAAAGTTTTAGGGACAGCCTGTCCTGCTACATAACGATCCTCACCATCTTCAAGACTTACCCCTCCCCCATTCAGGTCGGCAATGTCATAGGTATATCCGCCATTTCCATCGGCAATAAGTCCCTTGCAATGGGGCAGATAGAAAACACCTAAAGGTTGACCTACCATTTGATAGACAATATGGTTGTATCCACCATGAAATCCGGCTCCGTCGAGACTTGCCAGACTTTTGTATTCAGGCGCCGAGATATTTTCTCCACCGTACATCCCACTTAAAGAGAGTAACTTGTTTTGCTGAAAAGTAACATTGACATTAACATTCAGTTCCATATCCTGAGTCTTCAAGGGGGTGAGGCCGACAGCTATCTCCGTACCGCTATTACGCATGGAACCAATATTGGCCAAAAGAGTGTTATAGGTGAAAGGCGGTACACTGACGTTGTACAGATAGAGCATATCAGAGGTTTTGGAATTATAATAATTAAGAGAGAAAAGAAGCCGGTTGCCAAACATACCAAGATCTACTCCCGCATTGAAAGTGCGTTTTACTTCCCACTTCAAATCGGGATTAGTATTACGCATATTACCCAAAGTCACCACTTGTGAACTACCGACAGGTACCACTCCATTGGGTTTCACCAAATTAAGTGTCGTATAGGAGTCAATGCCACTCTGATTGCCGGCTAAACCGTAGCCAATGCGAAGTTTCAAATTATCGACCAACGGAATACGCTTCATGAACTTTTCCTCACTGACAACCCAAGCGCCCGATACGGATGGAAAAAATCCCCATTTATGATTGGCACCAAATTTAGAAGAAGCATCGGTACGTGCATTCACCGTGAAGATATACCGGTCGGCAAACGTATAGTTGAAACGTCCGAGAAAAGATGCCAGTCGGGGCTGTTCAAAATAAGAATTTGTTCCTTCCCAAAGTCGTATGGCACCTGCCTGAAGATTATTGTAACCAAACTGATCGGTATTGAAATTGGTCACAGTAGTATAAAAGCCGCTATAAGTTTCTTTTTGCAGTTCGGCCAGTGCCAGTACATCAAAATAATGCTTGTTCCATTTCTTTTTGTAAGTCAGCATCAGATTGCCAAGCAGTGACTCCATTTTTCTGGTCCCTTTGTATGCTTGTCCATGAGCCCACACAGCCGTAGGCAGATATTGGGAGTTTTCTACAATATTATAGGTATAAGAACCGAAAAGAATCAGTTTCAGTTCACGAAATAAATTAAAAGTCAGCCGGGCATGGGTACTGATATGTGATGTAGCATCATGATCTTTCACTTCCATCCAAGCCAGTGGATTAGTGATCTGGCTGGCATTGGTAATCTGATCCCAGGAATCAGTCTCCGGATTTCGGTGATTGGGATAAGTAGGATTAAAAGTAGCAGCCGAATAGAACGTTTTTTGAAGGTCAAACAAATTATGATTCTTTTGAATAGAGCCAAACATACCCAGTTCACAGACTAAAAAATCATCAAACACATGTTGGGTCATGTTCATATTCGAAGTGAAGTTTTTCATATCTTCATTCAGAATGATACCTTGACGATCCATAAAGCCCAACGAAACACGATAACTGGAAGCATCCGTCCCGCCATAAAATGCAACATGATGATTCTGCTGCAAACCAGTCTGTTCTATCTCTTTCAGAAAATCCGTTTCATTTCCTTTGTCGAGTATAGCAACACCTTGCTGCCGGGCCAGATTACGAAATTCATTTCCGGAGAGCATTTCCAGATTTTTGTAGACAGAAGAGATACCAAAACTCCCATTGTAGCTAACCCTGGTTTTACCCCGGATTCCTTTCTTTGTCGTAATTTCAATAACACCGGAAGCACCGCGGGAGCCATATTGAGCTGTCTCAGAAGCATCTTTGAGAATGGTGAAACTCTCTATATCGGTAGGATAAATAGAAGTGAGCATACTGAGGTCACCAAATACACCATCGACAATGATCAAAGGGTCGTTACCACTGGTCAATGAAGTAGTTCCCCGCAAACGTACGGCATCCAAAGCTGCCGGTCCGTTGGTTCCTTTTTGTATGGTAAGTCCGGGAACACGTCCGCGAATCGCCTCCAGCGGATTGGTTATCTGATCTTTATTCATGCCCAACTCCGTAATTTTTTCTACTGAACCGGAAATATTTTTCTTATTTCCGGTAGCATATCCTACTGTAATAAGTGAATCAATGGGAAAAACAGGCTTATCCTGCGCCTGCAAGATAGAGGGAGTAAACATCAGAAGCAGGGCAAAAGTCAATGTCGGTATACAGATGATCCGGTGTTGTTTCATACTATTAACATTTGAAGGGTTCGCATATAAAATATAACAAAAAAAGAGAGCATCTGGTTGCCCGGATGCCCTCCTTTCTTACTCTATCTGAACAGATTATTTGCTTTCGATCAGCAATGTACCTTTTTTCAGACCTTTTCCTGTTGCTTCAAGTGTGATCTTTCCTGCTTTTTCAGTAGACTGCACAATCGCTGTCATCATACCGCTGAATACTTTCATCTTCGGGGTCTGGAATGACTCAAGAGAAGCCGGATTACCATTGGCTCCTGCACGATAAGTACCTGCTCCCTTCACCTTGAAACTGATCTCATTGTCTGCCAGCGGACAAAGATTACCCTCTTTATCGACTACCTTCACTGTCACAAATGAGAGATCTTTACCATTGGCGTCAATCACGCTACGGTCTGCCACCAACTCAATGTGATCGGGCTTTCCGGCTGTATGAATTTCCTTCTCAGCAACGGCTTTGCCATCTTTATCGTAAGCAACCACTTTTACAGTACCTGGCTCGTATTTCGTATCCATCCACATCAGGCGATAACGTTGCTGACGTTTGAAGTTGGCCACAGAAGTAGAGTCACCGCTATTGTTTACCGTAACGGAGAGATCCTTTGTACGCTTACCCTGACTTTTGCCGTTAATAAACAGTTCAGCCGAAGGATAATTGGTATATACAAATACCGGGGTAACTTCACCCTCACGTCCTTCCCAATTCCAGTGAGGCAAGATATGCAGCGTTTCCTTATCTTTATTCCAATGACTGCGATAGAGATAATAACGGTCTTTCGGAAGTCCGGCAAGGTCTATAATTCCAAACAACGAAGAGTGGCTGGGCCAATCGGTATAGTACGGAGTCGGTTCGCCTAAATAATCGAATCCGGTCCATACGAACTCACCAATGCAATAAGGCAAATCCTCATGCTGGATAAAATCGTCTTCCGGAAGATTGGACCAACCGCAATGCTCTACATCATATGATGAAGACTGATGATCGTCATACTTCTGCATCGCACGACGGACAACAGGGAATTTATAAACGCCACGTGAACTAACGGTAGAAGCTGTCTCGCTACCCAGGATGATCTGTTGCGGAAGTTTCTTATAGTTTTCCTGATATTTGTGAGGACGGTAATTAAAACCGGCTACGTCCATCACAGCCGCCATATTATTATTGACTACTGCATCGGGAGCATCCATACCCTGAGTAACAGGACGTGTAGGATCTTCACGATGGCAGATATCCTGCAAGAAGCGTGACAGTTTCGGTCCACGGTCACCGTTCCACTGGTCGGGCACCTCATTACCGATACACCACATAACCACGCTCGGATTATTGCGATACTGATGAATCAGATTCACCAGATCTTTCTCTACCCATTCATCAAACACTTTGTGATAACCATTCTGTACTTTGGCTGCTTTCCACTCGTCAAATGACTCGGCCATTATCATCATGCCCATTTCATCACAAGCTTTAATCAATTCGGGAGCAGGCATATTATGTGAAGTACGGATGGCATTGCAGCCCATGTCTTTCAGGATACGAATCTGACGGCGAATACCGGCATCATTGGCAATACCTCCCAACGGTCCGAGATCATGGTGATTGCACACACCTTTGAACATGGTTTTCTTTCCATTCAGGAAGAAACCTTTATTCGGAATAATCTCAATGGAACGAATACCGAATGAAGTAGTATATTCATCCTTCAGAGTATTCCCCTCATATACTTTAGAAACGGCACTATAAAGATGCGGAGTATCCGGAGTCCACAAAGCCGGAGAAGTCACTACGAAATCTTGTTCGAAAACATTGTCATCGAACGGACCTCCCTTCTTTTCGTTGGCTGCCACCACTTTACCATCCTTATCCTTCAGTTCGGTAACAATACGATATCCTTCGAATGCTTTTCCGGCTGGTACATCGAGTTTTGTTTTCAGGTTTACCTTTGCAAATTCATCTTTCACTACAGGAGTAGTCAGCTGAGTACCCCAAGTAGGAATATGGGCATCTTCGTTCACTACCAGATGTACATTGCGATACAATCCGGCACCGGGATACCAACGTGAAGATTCGTTCTCGTTTTCAAGACGAACCGCCAATGTGTTCTTTTCACCCGGTTTCAAATAAGGAGTGGCATCCACATAAAAACTATTGTAACCGTAAGGCCAATAACCGGCCTCTTGTCCGTTGATATAGACATGTGCATGACTCATGGCTCCATCGAAAACCAGAGTAGCCTTTTTGCCCTTACTGAATGAAGGAGCATCAAAATTGAGCCTATACCATCCCACACCGACAAAAGGAAGTCCCCCGGTACGTCCGGCATGCTCCATCGCCTCTTTCTGTCCATCCTGAGAAATGGCTACGTTCTGTTTATCATTATTAATACTGAATGGTCCGTAAATAGCCCAATCATGCGGAACGGTCACAGATTGCCACTTCGCATCATCATACGTAGAGTTACTAAAGTCTTTACTATCCTCACGAGTGAACTTCCATCCCTTCTCAAAGGTTTGTTCCGTACGGACTTGCGCACACGCCAACAGCGGCACAGCGAGCATCGAAGCAAATGCAATTTTGATTTTCTTGTTCATGATTGATTTGTTTTTATTTTAATATAAATTCTATCTTCCCGGCATGTACCAACTCCTCATGACTGATACGATAACCTGCATGTTTCTTTCCATTCAATTTTACCTCCTTAATCAGATCGGCATTATCTCCCGGACGGACAGCAGTAATGACCAGCTCTTTTTCTTTATAATATTTCGGATCCAACTGAATGGTTACTTTGTCAAACGTAGGTGTAGTCAGCGTATAATCAGGCATTCCCGGACAATCAGGATACAAACCGATCATACTGAAAATAGCCCATGCTGACATCGTACCGGTATCATCATTACCGGGAATACCGTCAGGCCGGTCAGTGAAATATTCGGCAAGCAAACGCTTCACCTGTTTCTGGGTACGCCATTCTTCTCCTTTGAAGTAACTGAATAAATAAGGATAGGCAATATCCGGTTCGTTGGCAGGATCATACAAGCCTTCATCAAATACTTTCTGCAGTTTATCCACAAACTTCTTCTTACCTCCCATCAATCGGGTCAAGCCTGCAATATCATGGGGAACATAAAATGTATAATTCCAGGAGTTCCCCTCATGAAAACCGGGACTCGGAGCAAAATTGGCTCCTTCCATCGGATCGAATGGAGAGTAGAATGTTCCGTCGGGTAAAATGGGACGTAATGTACCGAACTCCTTGCAGTAGTAATGTTTATATCCCAGCGAACGGTCGTAGAATAACTTCGCATCTTCTTTCTTTCCCAGCGCCTGGGCAAAACGTGAGAGCGCATAATCGGCTATATAATATTCCAGTGCATGCGATACAGAATTATCATACTGCTCTGTCAGGGGTACATATCCTTTCGCAATGTAATCATCTATGTCGGGACGCATTAAATTATCTTTGCCAGGTGTCGTAGCAGACTTATACATAGCTTCATAGGCTGCTTGTACATCAAAGTCACGCAACCCTTTCATCCAGGTATCCACGATAACGGGAATACTCGGATCACCCTCCATGGTAAGTGTCTCACGCCCGTAAAGCTCCCATTTGGGCAACCATCCGTGCTCCTTGTACATATCTACCATTGTACGAACCATATCCAACTGCCGATCGGGGAAAAGCAGTGTCATCAACTGATGTACATTACGGTAGGTATCCCAAAGCGAGAATACAGTATAACGGTTGCCTTTTGTCGTAAGAATCTCGCTACCTTCCATAGCCGGGTATTGTCCGTTCACGTCCTGCAAAATATTCGGATGAATCAACAAATGATACATGGCGGTATAGAATACTCTTTTCTGCTCTTCGGTACCACCTTCTACAAGAATCCGTGAAAGATCATTCTGCCACATGGCACGCGCTTCGGCACGAATCTGATCAAATCCCTTTCCGGCCTGCTCTTTCTCTAAATTCAGACGGGCATTGGCTATGCTGACAAACGACACTCCCATACTGACTTCGATCGTTTCACCTTCGTCGGTATCAAACGTAAACCAAGTACCGATATCATCACCACTCATCTCTTTGGTATAAGCAGTATACAGCTTATTTTTACCGGAAGTATTATCCCACTGCGCTTCCACCGTCATCGGACGCATCTTCTTCCAATAGCCACGTGCACGAGGAGTTTTGTTAATACGCATCACAAAATAAATGGGAAATACGGCCTGCGGATTATAACAGAATGTACCGAGCAGCTTACTCCCCTCTATCTCGGTGTCACTGACAAAACGAACGGTAGCCCCGGTTTCATTGGTCAATCCTTCACCCAGATTCAAAAGGATATTACTTTCTCCTTTGGGAAAAGTAAAACGACTGATTCCGGTACGCAAAGTAGCCGAAACCTCATTCTTAATCCCATATTTAGTCAGAACATTTGAGTAATAACCCGGAGTGGCTTTCTCGTCTTTATAGGCACTTCCGTATTGTAAATAATCAACGTTCAATTTTCCGGTTGTGGGCATCAAAAGTAAGGAGCCCAGCTCCGGACATCCTACTCCACTCAGATTAACATGTGAGAATCCGGTGAAATAGGTATTGGTATGTTCATAAGGTGTAGACCACCACTGGCTGTCTTTATCTATTTTATTACCAACGGATTTGTCCCCCATCACATTAAAAGGAACAACCGACATCATTCCCTGCGGACAGATAGCTCCGGGATTCGTTGTTCCGTAATTCGTCGTTCCGACGAACGGATTTACATAATCTACCGGATTCTCTTGCGCAGAAGCCACTGCTATAAATAGCCAGGCAGCTGCAAATGATACAAAATAAGGTAGTTTCTTCATTCTTTCAATACTATTATTTATTAATATATACGTTTGGTTTCACCCGCTCTGTGAGGAAGGTTATTCTACAACGATTTCGTCGGTAAACACCCAGCCTCCAAACTCTTCTCCGGCACGAGCCTGATAGCGGATGTATCGTCCTTTGGCTTCCCCATTCCATGCGTAGTTTTTAAAGACCACAGCATCCGACTTCACTACTTTATGTGTCTGACGACTCAATTCGGTGAAGTTCTTGCCATCCTCCGAAACAGAAATTATCACTTCGGTAGGCAAAAAGACTTCCGGACCTACTACCTGCATAAAATCTGCGCCAATCGAATGCAAAACAGTCGACTCACCCATATCGATAGTTACATCCAAACGATCACGGGAAATAAAGCCCTGCCATACCCCATCACTGTAAGTCCAGCTACCCCGGATTCCGTCAGTCAGGGTTTTATCGCCTTGCGCCGGATAAGACGCATTGTAAGGAGCATTATATTTAACCGTTTTGCCCAAGGCAAGATGCTGAACCGGTTTTGACGCTTCAGGCCGATTACCGATCTCCTTTTTCAAATCAAACGGATGATATCCCTTGGATTGTAGATATGCTACGGCTTTTAGAGCACGCGGGCGAAAATCAGTCCATGATTTTCGTTCGGGAGCAGACCAAGCCACTTCGGCCAACGCAAGAATACGAGGATAAATCATGTATTCACAATGCTCGTCAGTCTGGATGTATTCCGCCCAAAGATTGGCTTGGACACCATAAATCAGCTTCGCTTCATCAGGTGTAAGTGAGGCAGGGATCGGATTATAAGAGTATACCTTTTCCAAGGGCAGATATCCGCCAATAGCCTCAGGTTGGGAATAAGGTGCATCTTGATAACCATCTATATAACAATGTGACCCGGGAGTCATAATCGCCTGATGACCGGATTTTACGGCATCGATACCTCCTTGTTCACCACGCCATGACATCACAGTAGCATTGGGCGCCAGTCCTCCTTGCAAAATCTCATCCCATCCTAACAGTTTACGTCCATGAGCATTGAGAAATACTTCTACGCGATGGATCAGGTAACTCTGTAATTCATCCACATTAGCCAAATGCTCATCCTGCATGCGCTTTTGGCATTTAGGACAGGTTTTCCAAGCTACCTTACCGGCTTCGTCGCCTCCAACATGAATATATTGAGAAGGGAAAAGCTCCATGACCTCCGTCAACACATCCTCAAGAAACGTAAAGGTTTTCTCGTTTCCGACACAAAAGTCGGCATCCTTGTAAGGCTCTCCCGAACAGGACAGTTCCGGATAAGCGGTCAGAACCTCTTCTGAATGAGCCGGCATTTCGATCTCAGGAATAATGGTAACATGGCGCTCGCGTGCATAATTGACCAATTCACGAATATCATCCTGTGTATAATAGCCGCCTGAAGCCCCCGGAGCATCGAAACGACAATATTTACGTCCACCTTCATTCCACCATTTTTTCCAGTTAGCTTCCGGACGCCAGGCGGCAAATTCTGTCAATAAAGGATATTTCTTAATCTCGATACGCCACCCCGCAGCATCTGTTAGGTGTAAATGTAAACGATTGAGTTTATAATAAGCTAATGCATCTATCTGCTTTTTTACAAACTCCTTGGAGCGAAAATGCCTTGAAACATCGAGCATCAGCCCCCGGTATTCAAATCGTGGTGAATCTTGAATCGTCGTAGCCTGAACTGACCAAGTATCTCCCATTGCAGGCTGTGCCATTTGCAAAAGGGTCTGTACGCCATAGAATAATCCGGCTCCGGAAGTAGCCTGCACTGTTATTTTACGGGGAGTAACTTCTAAGGTATAGCTCTCGGGAGAGGGTAACTGAGAGTTATCCTTTGTTATCAGCAATGAGACTACATTCTCTTTGGCTTGTTTTTTGGAACTTTTAAAGTGAATGGGTAATGTCTCCAGATAATCCATCATCATTTTCTTCTCCTTACCCTTCAGATTGGTATACAACAGGGTTTCACCGGAAAACTGAAAAGTTCCGCTTCCTTGTTCCATCCGGAGAGGTATGGGAATGACAGACTGCGCTTTCATACCAGCTGTTGCTATCATCAAACCGGCTGCAAGCAAGAAAGTACAAATTCTCATTGTAGGTTTTATCATGATATGATTGGTTTTAGTTTTTTGTTTTCAATGCACAAATATAAGTAAAATGTCAGATTATCTGCAATTAGTCAATCATTATCTTAGCTATTTCCGGAGTACGGATCCCCGGCTTCAACTCACCATTGATGTTAAAGAAGGTCTGTCCCTGTCCTGTCAATGCAGCACCGGCACGAGCGACATCTTGGCTCCGAACAGCCTCTTCCCATTTATCCCGACGTGTGTTGTAAATCAGGATACGGTCATTGAAACGATACCATTCAGCCGGATGCAACATATATGTTTTTGCTTCAGATTTCAAACTGTCTACAGCTGCCTGATTACCGCCGGTCACTGCTGCTTTCATCATCTCCTCGCGTTGCAGGGCAGACAAGAAAATATCTTTATTAACCCCACCGGTGCAAAGTATCAGACTGTCTGTCAGAGCTATACCTGCACCTCCACCTAAAGCTACAGGCACAGAATCACTCCCTATCGGAGTAGAGACGGGTTGCCATTGTTGCAAAGAGGGGGAATAACAGTATCCGTCAGTAGAAAGAGTTGCAGACCGCCCATCGAATGCCCCGGAAAAACCTCCCCACAGATATAAAAGTGTCTCATTCTCTTTACGCTGCCCCACACATACAGGCTGTACACGGGGAGCACCCGGAAAATCGGGAAGTTGTTGCCAGCCGGTCTCAGGGTTGCCCAGATTGAGGCAATAAAGCCCATTCGAAGGCTTGCCATTCACATTGCCTCCGGCTACAAAAAGGGTATAATCAACAACCGAACCACTCATGTTATCCATCGTACAAGGTAAAGATGGCAGCGTATCTACAATCACAGCTTGTTTATCATCACTCAAAGAAAGGCGGTAAACGGCAGATAAGGATCCATTTTCATTCGATCCACCCACACACACTATCCCTCGAGGAGTCGATACTGAGACTCCATAAGCAGCAGCAACGGGCAGCTGACCTACTTTTCGCCACACGAAAACTGAATCTGCAGAAGCGTCAGCAGCATAAATACCTTGGTAGAATTTCTTCTTCCCTCCTTCAGCTGCCGGAGTTTCCGGAAAATTACATCCGCCGGCAATCAATAATTCTCCCTGATAGATGCCGGCATAACATGCCGATACACCCAAAGAAAAACCGGGTTCTCCTTCGGGGAATCCGGTCATTTTCTGCACGCTAATCCCTTCTTCATTAGGCGCAACTTGCCGGGAGCTGCACGAAGCAGCCATCCCGGCAAGTAAACATCCAATGATAGAAAGAAAACGAATCGTTTTAATTTCTGTCATTTCTATTTTTTCAATTCAACGTAATTTCATCTACAAATAAGAAGCCCGGATTACCTTTACCACCATGCCATGCCGGAATCGAGTGTTCCGATGTTGCAATCACTTTCACATAACGGGTTTTTACCGGATCAAAAGTCAATTTGTGCTCGTAAAGGCCATTACGATCTGTCTCTTTCATTTCAGGATATGCTTCAGAAGCTACCTTTGTAAAAGTCTTATCGTCATCTGATACTTCAATTGAGAAAGAACGTGCATCAAATACCCAGTCGCCCTTTTCAACACAAGTAGTGATAGCTACACTGGAGATCTCGGTAGGTTGTTGCAAGTCAATCGTTACATCCATATCATTTTTATAAAAAGCGATCCAACGACCTGTTTTATAATTGCCATTTCCTTTCAGTCCGTCTACTAATGTAGAAACACCACCAAATTCATATTGCTTGTTTACAGGCTGATTGGCTTTAATAGGTTTTGAAGTAGATTTACTGAAAGCAATCTGTTCAGTCAGCATTTTGCTGTTTCCGGTAGGACGGACAGCAACCGCTTTCAGAGTACAACTTTCCTTGATTGTAAGAATACTATCACACACAGGAGAAGCTGCCGTAGGCTCAGTTCCATCTAATGTATAATGAATGGGAGCACCGTCAATAGTAGTCATCACTACGTCTACTGCTCCTGTGGCCGAATTAGCTACAAACTCAGATTTCACATCAAATACATGTTTGGCATAATTATATCCTTCAGCATCATAAATATTAATCAACTGCGGCAAACGGCTCAGGAAGTTTTCATAATTCTTCTTTTCAGGATTAGACCATTGAACCTCTGCTAAAGCAGCCCAACGCGGCAACACCATATACTGAGCCTGAGAGAAAGTAGGAATGTATTCCGTCCAAAGATTAGCCTGTACGCCAATAATATGTTTTTGTTCTTCCGGTGTCAATGAAGAAGGCATCGGTTCGTAACCATAAACTCTTTCCAAAGGCACATAACCACCGATAGCCAAAGGTTCATTCTCTGTATCCTTGGTCTGATAGTAGTCAAAGTAAAGATAAGTGTTCGGGGTCATGATAACATCATGTTTCTGCTTGGCAGCTTCGATACCGCCACCTTCGCCGCGCCATGACATCACTGTAGCATTCGGAGCCAGTCCACCTTCCAGGATTTCGTCCCAGCCAATAATCTGACGTCCATGTTCGTTCAGGAATTTTTCTGCATGATTGATAACAAAACTCTGCAAATATTCTTCTTTTGAATGTTTAGCGTCACTCTTGATTCCCAAGGCCTTGATACGAGCCTGGCACTTCGGACATTTCGCCCATTCAGTCTTCGGACATTCGTCACCTCCGACATGGATATATTCAGAAGGGAAGATATCCATTACTTCTGTCAGGACATCATCAATAAAAGTCAGTACACTGTCGTTTCCGGCACAAAGCACCTGATCAGATACTCCCCATATTTTCCAAACCTCATACGGTCCACCTGTACATCCCAAATGCGGATAAGCGGCCAATGCTCCCTGCATATGTCCCGGAAGGTCAATTTCAGGAATAACAGTGATATAACGATCTGCAGCATACGCTACGATTTCTCTGGCTTCTTCCTGAGTATAGAAACCACCGTAAGGTTTTCCGTCATATTCACCGGAATTACGTCCGATTACAGTTTCCGATCTTTTTGAACCGATCTCAGTCAGTTTAGGATACTTCTTGATTTCAAGTCTCCATCCCTGATCTTCGGTTAAGTGCCAGTGTAAACGGTTCATGTTATGCAAAGCCATCATATCGATGTATGTCTTTACTTCGTCTACTGTGAAGAAATGGCGACCTACATCAAAATGGGCACCACGATAACTAAAACGAGGATAGTCGCTAATCTCGACAGCCGGCAATGAAGGAGTTGTACCGATAGCTACCGGAATAGACTTACGTAAAGTCTGGATACCATAGAATACACCAGCTTCAGTAGGAGCAGCAATAGTTACACCATCTGCGTTCACACTCAACTGATAAGCTTCGGGGTTTTCTGATTCCATACCCAACTTAAGCAGAATAGCACCTTTGCCCTCAGTACCTGCTTCAACGGCATAATCCTTACCTGTGGCTTTCTTCAGATAATCAGCCAGGAATTGGGCATTGCGTTGCATCTTTTCATTTCCTTCCGGATAGATGATTTTTACACTACCATTTAATGTAAATGGTTGGCTTTGAGCAGTCGTAATTTCCTGAGGTAAAGGAATTACCTGGTAATTAGCTGTAGTTTCTTTGTCGTTACACGAAGAAATAAATCCCGTGAGCGCCAGTAAACCGGCAATTTTAAAAAGATTTCTCATACAAATTATTTAATAGGTGTTAGTTATAGGTATCTCGTACATGTTTCACTGTGATATTCAAGCTTTCTCCCTTCTTAATCTCCGGAGACGTTATCGTTATTTTTTTGTTTTCACCCGGCAACAGATCGAAGAAATTATCAGTGAAACGGGCTCCTTGAACAGGAATCTGGACAAAGACATCTTTTGCCAGTTTAGGAGATGACAAGGTCAGTTCACACTTCCCATCGAGTTGTTTCACTTTCATGGAAATAGCTGTCTGAGGCAGCTCCAAATTCTTGGTTTTATCAAAGAAATAAACTTCTTCAGCCACTTTCCTACCCGATTTATCTTTCAGGCTAAGTAGTAGAAAACTGCTCTTTCGCTGTTCCGGATTCACCCAAGTGTCCAACGGTTTACGCACGATACAAGAAGAAGTATTCATCGCTACCTCAACTGCCTTGATGACTTCTTTGTCTAATGTCTTGCCATTAAAATCAATGACTTTCATTTCAAGTGTAAGCTGACTCTGCTTTTCCAACATATCGGATATCAGATAAATATTCAAGCTATCGCCTTCCTGTATTACATTGACCAGTAACGGCGCAAAAGCACGCTTTGCCTGATAATGCAACGCTTTCCAATTGCCATAATAGTCTATACTGGACCAGGAAACTACCGGCCAGCTATCATTAAGCTGCCAATATAATGTCCCCATACAATAAGGGCGGTTACGACGATGTGCTTCCATCCCATGACGCATGCCGTGTCCCTGAAGCACAAGTCCGATATACACAAAGTCTTCAAATTTCTCAGGAACGATATAATCACGTTCCATATAGGTACGTATCAAGTCATTACCAATACTGCTTTTCTGATGCCCATTCATCACTTCCGATTCAATCTGATAGTCTTCCGGAGCAGCAAATGTAGCAATCGTCTTCATTTCCGGGAACGACTGGAAACCAAATTCACTCATAAATCGCGGTAAATCCGTGTCTAATGATTCGAATGTTTTTTTGCCGTACCACACTCCCCAATTATGACTGTCACCTATGCCCCATGACTCCGGACGTCCCCAATTTGCAAAATAAGGAGAAGAATGCTTGTAAAAACGACCTTCATCGAGTTCCTGTACTTTGGCAGGAAGTAATCCCCGGAACAACTTATCATACCCCCGGAACATATTTTCATACACTTCCGGAGTATAGTTTTTCTGCCATCCCCAATATTTCAATCCTTCCAGAATCTCATTATTTCCACACCACATGGCCAATGAAGCATGGTTGCGCAGACGTTTGATATTATATTCAGCCTCTTCTTCTACCCGCTTCAAGAAAGTAGGATCGCTGGGATAAGCAGTACAGGCAAACATAAAATCCTGCCAAACAAGAATACCATTTTCATCTGCCAGATCATAGAAACGATCATCCTCATAAGTTCCTCCCCCCCATATACGTACCATATTCATATTGGCCTCTTTCATGTCCCGGAACAGAGTCTTATAACGCTCAGTGGTTATACAGGGAAGCAATGCATCATCAGGGATATAATTGGCTCCTTTGGCAAACATCGGGATACCATTCACTTCAAAATAAAAAGATTCTCCCTCTTTATCTTTTTCGTTTACCACCCGTATCGTACGAAGTCCGATGCGATGCTGGCGCGAGGCAATTGTTTTACCGTCACATATCACTTGTGCTGAGAAATCATATAAATGAGGTTCTCCCCATCCATTGGGCATCCAACGCACAGGGTTCTGAATATCCAACGGAATATGAATCTTATTTAAACCCGGTTTTAACGTCACGTTCTCCTTTACTGTTACTTCTTTCCCTCCTTGCAATGAATAAGAGATCAAAACCTCAGCAGATTTTTCCTTCTCTGAAATGCTATTAATTTCCAATTCATTAGAAAGATTTGCGACTTGATCTGTCAGGCTCAACTGTTTCACATGATAATCGGCAATAGTGGCAACATCATAAAAACGAAGAGTCACAGGACGCCAGATACCGCTTGTAACCATGCGGATTCCCCAGTCCCATCCATAACTATAAGGTGCTTTTCTAGTAAATACACTAAGACGCTTTTCGTGGTGATCATTATCAGCCGGATAATTGAATCCATTGGATGACCATTGTGGAAGAGTTTGTTTTATAGGAGAATGAAAATAGACATGCAGCAAATTCTCACCTTTACGTAACACCTGTTTTACAGGAACCGCATAACCCACAAACATATTATCTGATTTCAAAACCAAAGAACCGTTCAGATAAACGTCAGCATAGGTATCCAATCCCTCGAAGAAAAGCTGGGCGGCATCTCTCTTTAATTGTTCCTCTGTAACGACAAAACAAGTTTTATATTCCCAATCTTCGTCCTCCACCCACTGAATCTTTTTTTCATTGGTCCCATAGAACGGATCAGGTAGCAGTTTATGATGAATCAAATCCTGATGAACTGTGCCCGGAACAGTAGCTGGCAGCCATTTTTCTGTTCCTACCTGTGAAAACGACCAATCGTCATTCAGCATTAACACATCCGAAGTGTCTTGGTTTTGCCCATAGGCTAAACTGCAACAACATACAAGTCCATACAATAACTTTTTCATCATAAACTGCTCACTTTTTCAAGTTTATTTTCCCCAGTCCGTACGGAACGTAGACGCCGGTAAACCGTCACCGTTGACTAGATTGGCACGGGTAAAAGGTTGCCAACCGTAACGCACGTGAAGAGGATTTTTCACTTCTTTACTATATACTTTAATTTGATTTCCTACGATTTCGGCTGTGGCCGGATAATAAATATCCTCTGTTTCTGCCACTTCGAATGTCTGTAACGGCTTTCCGTCCGATGCATGCATCCCCTCGGCACAATCGAATGATACATAAGCAGCGCCATCACGAAACTCTACATTACGGAACATTGGTCCCGAAGGTGTAACATTCTTCTTTCCATAAGTTTGATTCAAAGCCCAATGAGCCAAACGCTCGCCTACCGGCTGCTTATGTTTGGGATGCACATCAAGTGAATCGCCCAGGTCACTCGATACCGCCATACCCGTATGAGGTATTTCATACATCATTCTACGCTGGCTATCACGGAACCAAGGCCATGACGGACGGTTGATACTTGACAACTGTACATAATAAAAAGGTAAATTCTCATTTTCCCAGTTTTTACGCCAGCTCTCAACCAAGAGCTTAAACAATTTCTCGTGTGCCTCACGATTATGTGCATTCGATTCACCCTGATACCAGATGATGCCTTTAATAGGATATTGCTCCAAAGGACGAATACCTGCCTCATATAAATAACAAGGTTCGTAAGGATGACGTTGCTGCTTATTAACAGCCTTTTTCACATTAAGAGCAGCGCGACCGCGCACCCAATCCTGAATAAAGTCATTTTGAGTCCAGTTACGTAATATAGCAGGGAACTTATACTCCAATGTACTGCGATCAACCCATGCTTCAGTAGGCGAACCACCAATCGCATTACAAATCAATCCTACAGGCACTTTCAGGCTATCCTGCAGCATTTTGCCAAAATAATAGGCCACAGCAGAAAAAGAACCTGCTGTTGCAGGTGAACAAACCGTCCATTCGGTATCTTTATAATACTGCAAATGATTCAACGAATCCAATACGGATGCATCCCACTCCACTGCGTCCGTACGCCAGCGTGCCTTCATATCGAACAAACGAATCTGATCATTAGCAGCCTGCGGAATATCTCTTTTAGCCGTTTTACTCCAACTCAAATAAAATTCCATGTTAGATTGTCCGGAACAAAGCCACACTTCTCCGGCCAAAACATTATTGAATGTTTGTTTCTGTTTTCCGGCAGAGACAGTCAGTGTATATGGACCACCGGCCTTTAACGGCTGAATGGTGACAGTCCAGTCTCCATTGGAAGCAGCCTTTGCAGTCAACTTCTGTTTAGCTATTGAAACAGTCACTTTTTCACCCGCATTTGCTTTGCCTCGGATAGCCAACGGCTCTCCGTGTTGAAGTACCATGTTATCAGTATACAACTCAGATAGATGTAACCCTCCAAAATCTCCTGTAATCGCCGAATATACCGTTTTTGCAAGAATACCGGCTCCCTCTACGTTAGGATGTACAGCATCCGGAAGAAGATAGGGGTAAGGATAAAGCGGTTCATGGAAATCCATTAACTGAACTCCTGCATATTTAGCTATCGTCTCAATACTTTGTTGAATTTCTCCATGCCAATCACGGGTACCTGACTCAAAACGAGGATGACGGTCAGCGATCGGTGTCAAACGGGCAATAATAATATGACATTTAGGATTAGCAACTCTGAAAGAATCAATCAACGCCAGATAATCTTTCACGAAACTGTCACGATAGTTCGGCCAATCACGTGGATCCGTATCATTAATACCCAAATGGATAACAACAATATCACCGGCAAAAGCAATTGCCTTTTTAAATTCTTCTTGCTGCATGTAAGGACGATGTCCCTTATTCAATAAGGTAGCTCCTGATTTCCCGAAATTTCCAACTTCGTAAGTCTCCCCTAGGAGTTGTTGCAACTGTGATGGGTAAGAGTCCGTTGCAGGATTCGGAAGAGTATATCCGTATGTAATACTATTCCCTACACAAGCCACTTTCACCCGCTTCTGTGCGGATAAAATGGTGCATACCATCAAGAACAGAGATAAGAATAGTATCTTTTTCATTTCTTATTTATATAAGGTTTAACAATATCAACCCATTTTAAGTAGCCTTTTCCCAGTAAATGTAAACCATCATTAGTATACTCAATATTCATTTTCCCGGTCTTCTCATCAACAAAATGAGAATAAAGATCGATATAGGTCACATTCTCTTTATCAGCAAGATACATCAGTCCTTCATTGATCTTTTTCACTTCCTGCCAGCGTGACGTATGTCCGCCAAACATCTTATAATGATCGGTTACCGGAAGTATACTTTGCAAATATAGCTTTGTTTTTGGAGAATCTTGTTTAATTTTTTGAGTAATCATACCAATACGGTTCACAATTGTATCTGCAGAAGTGCCCCGGCTTACATCATTTATGCCGATCAACAAGAATATTTTGGCGGGTTTTCCTTTCAAAATCGCATCCAGCCGATCATAAACACCCATACAGATATCACCACTGATTCCTCGGTTCTTGACATGCTTATTATTCAATAATTCACTCCATTCTCCCCCGTTGGTAATGCTATTACCCAGAAAAATGATATCTTTTGAAGTCACAGGCAACTCCTCAAACAGAGTTGCACGTTGATAATAGAACGTAGAATATTTGCGTTCCTGTGCGTTGCTCGCCATTGAGGCGAGCAACAACATCATTAATAAAATTTTCTTCATTCGTTTTTATTTTTTCTCAATCACTTCGTTTTGTCGGGCGAATAGATAAGTCCGTCCACTGCATTTTCTCCGTCAGGAGTTACAAAAACTGTAGTAAACATCCACTTCACCAACCGCACCTCGGGCATATTGAATTTGCCAACCGGCAATTTCAGGAAAACTTTATTCCAGCCTTTATTCAGATGGACGGCGATAGGTGGACGTGCCACACAATTTTCATTTCCCAACGCTATTTCATTACTCTTTGTACGATGAGTAGCTGTCCATACAGGTGGCTGTATTTCTTCATTATTGATCCAGATACGGCTGCCTTTATAGTCCCATTTACCTTGCAATGGAGCCAGGTCCATTTCCGAACGACCATAATTCTGGAATTCAGCCCACAGCCCTACTTCCTGATCTTTCGGAGAGTAAACCCATGTATAGGCATAAGCCGTATGATTCTCTTGCGGATCTTTATAGAAAGTAGGTACCATTTTCCCCCATACATGACGAAGATAGATACCCGCACCAATGGCAGGGTGTACCCCATACTCTTTTCCTTCATATAAATAAGAATCCTTCAATTCCTGTTCCGGAGGAAAGACTTTATTCAAATCTCCACCATTAGGAAATGCATCAGTAATATTCCATTTTACATTCGTCTGTTTTACATAGGCGAACGGATATCCCTTAAATGTATGCTCTTTATGCCAAAGCATACGATTCTCAAAATCAGCAAATTCTTTAAACTCCGGAGAGCCTTCAGAAGGTAAGATAGTACCATTCTTATCAAAATATTCTGTACCTCCGCCTTTCCATGCACGTTCAGCAATAGCCAGCATATTAGGATAGAAATTATTCTCAAGTATAATATTGCGTTCGTTAGCTACGTAACGGTCATTCCAGATGGCAAGAATTGTCCCTGCAATATCGTCACTTCCTTGCTCAACATTATAAATACGGCTGTTATACAATGCAATGATATCGCCAAAAGTATCAAAATGATTGAGATAATGAAACTTAGAATCAATTGCGGGAATACCTTTTTGGGCTTTTCCACGATAACTCCACAAATGCGTCATATCAATCTCGCCAGGTTTATAATGCCATCCCGGATTCCACGAAATGACTTTCTTTCCTTTGGCACGGACATATTCGACCATTTCCGGAACAAACTTTGGATTGGTAAATCGAACTTCATCCGTACCAATATGAAGATAAGGTACATCAAAAGTCTCGCAAACTTCATCTACCAGCAATTTAAGAATTTTCATTCCTTCCGGGCTCTGCATATCATGACGGAATGTACGGACAAAAGCCTCACTATGCCCCGGCATATCAAATTCCGGAATTAAAAGTATATTATGCGCTTTACAAAAAGCGACTAAATCTTTCGCTTCTTCCAATGTATAGTATTTACCCGGCATACGAGTCGTGTTCACACTGTCATTCAACATCGGAAAAATTTTACTTTGCAATCTCCATGATTGATTTTCAGTCAGATGCCAATGAAAAACATTAATTTTAAATCGTGAAAGAACAGCAATTTCACGTTTCAATTCTTCAATCGACATATACGTACGCCCTACATCCTGCATAAAGCCGCGTATTCGGAAAGCAGGCCAGTCAACAATTGAACAACCGTTGAATGTTGCCTTTTTCTTTTGTACATCCTGTAGCTGGGCCAAAGTCTGCATAGCCCAATACACACCATGCTCCGTCACAGCCTCAACCGTAACTTTGCCATTATTTACCACCAGGCGATAAGCTTCGTCTGCGTTCAAAGGTACCTCTTCTAACGAAGGTACCAGTTTCACTTCAATACTTGCACGAGCTTTGTCATCAATCACTCCACCCCTATCAACAACAAAAGCTTCCCACTCTTGCCGAAGCACCGGAGTAGAAAGCTTTGTTCTGCCCAGCACAAAACTGGAACCTAAAGGGGTAAACTTTTGCGGTTCCGGGAGCAGGTGATATTCACCTGCCCGAACCGAAGAAATTGTGCATAAGTAAATAATGAAACTGATTAAGAAAATTTGTTTGTTTCTCATCGGTATTTATTTAGTTTATGGGGGAAATCTCTCATTTAATAATGTCTTTCAACTTCACAGCCTGGAATGTCATGTGCGCCACACTACTTTCATAAAGAATACCAATCGTCTCTTTATCAATCATAGAGAGGCAAGAATAACCCCAGTTATTGCCTTCATCCAACAACAGCTGATGTTCGGGTGACCAAGTCACACCGCCATCCAAACTTATTTTAATAGTAGTATTATAGCGTCCTTTTGTCGTATTAGGATTAGAGAAAATCAATAAATCCTTGCCCAACACATTATCTTTTGCTTTCACACTGATCAAACTAGCCATACAAACAGATTCCGGCAATGCCTTACGAGAAGATTCATGTTCCGTCCATGTTTTACCCAAATCTTTTGTAATAGCCACAGCGCGGCTTCCTCCACGATTATCACGCATATTCAACATCAACACTCCGGGTTCGACCTCAGCTACCTGGGCTTCTGTGGTGTTCGTACGTGCATAATTGTGCATCTTCCAGTTCTTGCCACCATCTTTACTGTACATAATACCGGCATTGGGCACACGTGTCGAATCGATAAACTGAGTTGGGAATACCAAAGTACCGTCACTCATAGTGATACCCCTACCCGGTCCCTGCAACAAGAAATACCAAGAAGGATCTTTCACCTGCTCTGTAATATTAATAGGTGCAGACCATGTTTTACCATCATCTGTACTTTTAGCTAAAACAAGTTGTGCTGTATGGTTCATATCCATACCCGGATGTGAACTCCACCATGCCCGCTGATTACCCATACCATGTGTCCAGGCAGCAACCACCCAAACATTATTTGTTTTTGTATCAACAAGGATAGAAGGGTCTCCTACCCCATTCTGACCGGCAGGCAAACCACCGAATTCTCCAAAAGCCAAAGGCAAACGCATTTTTTCCCAAGTTTTTCCACCATCTGTACTGCGGCTTAAACCAACATCAACATGCTCCTGCAAGTCAACACTACTGTTATAACGTACATCATAAACTCCCAGTAACGTACCTTTATTAGTAGTCACCAATCCCGGAATACGGAATGCGGCAGAATTATCGTCTCCGGCATGGCGCACTCCTACTCCCATACGGTGTTCTATCCCATTTTCTGAAACTACATCCAACAGGGCTTTTTTGCCATCCAAAGTAATTGAAGCGATATCCGCGGTCACCTTGCTGGTAAGCGAAGTGCCCGGCTTCATTTGCAAACTAATCCAGAAATAATTGATTCCGGGAAACAGTTTCTGATCTCCTTTCAGAACAACCTGATTACCGGGATTAGTTACCTCCGATTTTTTGATTGAATAAGACGGATTGGCGGCAAGTGTTTTCCCCGGAGTGTTACTGGAAATATATCCAACAGGAGCAAAACGTTTTTTACCACTATCCTGCAATGCTTCAGTACCTCCATAATAAAGCTTTATGGACTGAATTTCAGAAAGATTCACTCCTTCACCCAAGTTTAACACTACATCGTTCAGGGTCTGGCTCTCTTTAGCATCCAAACGGAGATAGAATAAGACATTATCCTGCCTTTCTATCAAAATAGGAATACGTGTTTCACGAACAAAAATGGTATCTGCTGCTTGAACTACCGGTATAGCACACAGAAAACAGAAAAGCGAAAATAGAATTACGGCTTTTTTCATGGTATCGACTAATTAATATTTATGTTATCGGGAGCAAAGATAGTATTTTTTATTATATAACGGTTATGTTAATTAAATATTTTATTATATACGGTCGATTTAATAAACAAGACACTATTCGACGCAAAGCACTAAACCATCGGAAATAAACATATTCAAAGCGGTCATTGAAGACTATCCCATCAATCAGGATTTGGATTGTATTTAAAAACAAAGAGAGGGATGTTATCTCGAGCAACATCCCTCTCCTTTATCTTATTTCGGTGATCTATTGAAAACTCAATTATTCTTCAGCCACTTCCCCAATCTTAGTTGACCAATAAGGATTCTGATACAATACAGATGTCTCTGCTTTTTCATCCGGAGACAGCAATTCCATCTCACGAACCGGCACAGGATTGAGATAATGTGCCTTCTGCCAGGTATACCCATCGTATACATCATTATTGGTTTTCAAAATAGCATACGGACGCAGGTATTTAAAGGAGCGTGAAGAGATATTAGAACCTTCTTCACCAGAATCTTTAAATGTAACCTCAGCACCATTCTCATCTTTATTAGCCGATTTGTACATTTCATCCCAGAAATTACATCCTTCAGGGATATAATTTTTTGTCAGCAGATGATCCATTGAACGCCAACGTACCAAATCATCCCAACGCATCCCTTCACCAATAAATTCGCAACGACGTTCACGGCGAATATTTAATAAGGTGGCGTCTACAACTTGTCCACCCGAATATTTACCCCAATCTGTTTCCTGACTCAAATCGGTCGCATTGATTGTTTTTGTAAAATCAGGATCTACGCCTGCACGTTCACGAACGGCTCTCCAATATTGAGCTGCTTTACCTGTAACGTTACCATTCTTCATATAATAAGCTTCCAGATAATTCAGATAAGCCTCTACGCCACGATAAATAATACATCCGGTAGTCGACTCAGCTTTTCCCCATACATTCTGTGCCATATCAAAGCTGGCATATTTACGAATACGATATCCTGTCTGGTCTCTCATCTCTTCACGGTTAGATACAGGATGCGGAGCAAACATTTTCACAGTGCCCGGTTCCTCGGTCGAATATACTGGTACAAAATTGCTTTCACCAAACATAAACAACTGAAGACGGTTATCGCGATTAGCCTTCACATCATCCAATGTAGCATCCCCCTTATAAGGTGCTGCGCTACTGGCCGCATACCAAGGCAGACCATCCTGCATCAAGAAGCTTTCAACATAGCTTTTCAACAAGCCATGATTAGAACCGGACGCAATCCATGCCGGGGTGCCATGCATGATAGAGAAACTACCGGTTTTTGCATACTGACGCCAGAACAACACTTCGTCATAGCCGCTTAAATCAACATTGGCATACATTTCAAAATAAGGATTCCATCCGGATGTAATAGAAGGACTAGCAGGATCTTCAACCTTTGTATTAGGGGTCAAAGTTATTTTATCTGCAACTTCTTCCGCTGCTTTCATGGCTTCTGTCAAGAAGAAGTCAACCTCAGCTTCTACATCCAATGAGAAATTAGAATGTACTTTCTTTCCCGGCCAGTTATCATCTCCCGGTACACGCCCTGTACCCTTGTGGTATCTTTCAAAAGAAGCTTCATACAGTGCCACCCGGGATTTAATCAGCAAAGCTGTCTCACGATTCAAACGGGTATTATTTTTAAATCCCTTACTGTACATCATATTGGCAGCATCATCCAAATCTTTCAGGATAAAGCGGGCAACCAGATTACGAGGTTGGCGGACACCTTTTTCCATCAGCACCGTTTTGTCATCGGGCAAAACCTCTGTTACGATCGGAAAGTCACCGTAAGTACGCAATAAATTATAGTACACAAGAGCACGCATCAGATGCATTTCGCCAATATAATGACGAATATCGGCATCTGCTCCGGCAACCTCACCCGCTTCATATTTAGGCACAGCATTCTCAAAGAAGTAGTTGCAATAACGGATATTGCTGAAACTCCAGTTACCATCACTGGAAGGAACTTTCCAAAGCCCTTTTACATAGCGACTACTACGCCCTCCGGCCACCATATTATCCGTTCCACCATCGTTATTCGCTATACCTGCTCCATAACCACCATGCGAAGGAAAATAGTTTTGATACCTCGCTATGGAATAAGCGGCAAAGTGATCCACCGTTTGAAAGTAGACTTCCGGTGTGACAGAAGAAAGAGGTTCTCTATCAAGAAAGTCATTACAGGACGTGAGCGCCATTACCCCTCCCGCAACAAAACATGCTTGTACAAACAGATTTTTTATTTTAAGCTTCATAATACTTCAATTTAAAAATTAACGTTAACACCAACAGATATCACTCTTTGCAAAGGATACAACTTACCGGATCCTGTTCCGGCCAAACTTCCGGTAGCTTCCGGATCGAAAATCTTAGAAAGACTGGTTATAGTTGCCAGGTTATCACCCGAAACATATACACGTACAGAAGATATTCCGGCTTTCTCTGTCCATACCCGAGGCAATGTATAACCCAACTGAACATTCTTCAAACGCAGATATGCCCCATTCTGTAAATAACGCGTCTGAACCTTGGTATTACGATCCCCACTAAAGTTGACGCGCGGATAATATGAATTCAAATTAGCACCTAACGGGTCACCCTCCGGACGGAAGAAATCCCAATGTTCGGCAAAGCCGGTAGACTGCCACTCATTTCCTTGTCCGTTGGCTCCCCAGAAATAACATCCGTCCAGCCATAGGTCACGTTTTCCGATCCCCTGCATAAAAATGCTGAAATCGAATCCTTTCCAGGCAGCATCCAGTGTAATACCATATTTAAAACGAGGAGTCGAATTACCGATAATACGATAATCGCCCGTATCTCCTAATTTATTGGTTCCGTTACTGATTTTTCCGTCACCATCCAAATCGGCATACATAATATCACCGACACCCCAATTGGTTCCAACAGAAGATTGATCGACTTTTGCCAAATGAGCATCCATCTCTTCCTGTGATTTAGCAATACCGATTGTTGTCAATCCCCAAATATCGTTCAAATGTTCACCTTTATAATACGAACCTACATCATACGAGTCATTCGGATAGCGCAGAATCTTCTGTTGGTCATCAGAAAGTACAAATTTTGCTCCATAAGAAACTTCACCGATCCGATCTCTCCAATTTACCTCCAACTCAAAACCATACGATTTCATGTCCGAGTTGTTAATCTTCGGAACTGAAGTTCCCAACAAACTTGAAAGTTCGGGAGCCGGGCCGATCATATCATAAGTATAACGTACGAAATAGTCGAATGAACCGGATAAACGGTTATTGAAGAAAGACCAATCCAAACCGACATCCCAAGTCTCCACTGTCTCCCAAGTTTTCTTAGAGCTGACAATACCCGGATTTGTAGCATAGTTAGGACGTTCGCCATTTACTAGCCAACCGTAATTAGACCCTACAGGCATCGTTTGATAAAATGGATACCATGCATCATTGGTATTCGTATTACCCAGCTGCCCCCAAGAAGCTCTCAACTTTAAACTTCCCATATTAATTTTTTCAGCAAAGCTCTCCATGAATGGTTCGCGAGCAATATTCCAACCGGCAGAGAATGATGGGAAGAATCCCCAACGTTCTTTTCCTACGAAGCGGGAAGAACCATCATATCGACCATTAGCCTCAAACATATAACGGTCTTTATAACTCCAGTTTACACGCGCAAAGAAACCGGCTACTGAGTTGTCAGCATAACCACCATAAGCCTGCGGATCATCAGTTGCCGTATTAATAGTAGGTACCCCCGGGGTAATCAAAGTATTTTTTTCAGCCGTAATGTTTCTGGTTTTATATAACTCTGCATTAAAACCGGCCATCACTTTAAAATAATGTCCGTTATCGAACTGCTTGAAATAATCCGAATAAATATTTGTAGTATAATAATTTTCCTTCCAACTATATTCATTCACTCGAGAAGAACCTGCCGCATAAGAACCATATCCCATATCCCACACTGTATAATAAGGATCTCCGGCTACATTATAAGCATAAACAGGCAATACTTCCCAATGCTGATATTGAGTAGTGGTACGTACACTACCGTCAAGATTGATTTTCCAGTTTTTAATAGGTTCGAAAACCAGTTGCAACTGATTCGTATAAAAATCTTTCTGACTGTTTTGCTTTCCACCATTTTCCATCTGCTCCACTTCACCCTCATCCATAGGGAATCCATTCGGATCATAAGCCGGATGTACAGGCCATTTACGAGCTAAGTTATGGAAAAAGTTTCCGGTCAGATAAGAAGGACGCTCAAAATCCTCACGGGTCCATTTAGTAGAATATGTCACCTTAAACCAATCAGTGACAGCCGTTGTAATCTTACCGTTCAGCGTGTAGCGTTGAAATTTGTCTTTTCCATGACGCATCAAACCTTTCTGATCCAGGAAACTTCCGCTGATCAGGTATTGAGTCTTATCCGTACCACCATTAATACTAAGATTATGCTCCTGAGATGGTGCCCAATGATCATAGAATTCTTCAAACCAATCCGTATCTCCATTCGCGTTAGCCCATTTTTGCCAAATGCCTGCTCCATTATCAACAGTAGTAGCTTTCAGCGTTCCCTCTTGATAAGCTTTGATACGCTCCATTACAGCAGGGGCAAAAATGTCACCACCACCCTTATTGGCAGAAGCACGATTGAAGTACTGAGCAAAAGTGTAAGAATCCATAATATCCGGTACACCAATAGCGTCTGAGAAACGAGCACTACCGCTATATGACACATTGGTCTTACCGCTCTTACCACTCTTCGTTGTTACAAGAATTACACCGAATGAAGCTCTTGCACCATAAATAGAAGCGGATGCAGCATCCTTCAATACCGAAACAGATTCGATATCATTGGGATTGACAGTATTCAGATCCCCCTCAATGCCATCAATCAAAACCAGTGGGGATGAACCCGATCCATCACCAATCGTTCCGGCTCCACGAATATTCATGTTTAACGTTCCATCAAGGGCGCCACCGTTATTACCAACAGTAAGGTTCAAGCCGGGAACAACACCCTGCAATGCTTGTGAAGCATTTGCTACCGGACGCGCTTCCAACGCTTCAGCACCAACCATTCCTACAGCCCCTGTAACGTTCACCTTCTTTTGCGAACCATAACCGACTACAACAACTTCATCCAAAACCTCCGCATCCTCTTTCAGCACAATATTATAAGTGCTTTCAGAGCCAACTTTAATTGTTTGTTGCTTGTAACCAATATAGCTCACCAAGAATTGTGAATTAGGTGCCACCTTTAACGAGAACTTACCGTTTAAATCAGTAATTACTCCATTAGTGGTTCCCACTTCTACAACACTTGCCCCAATAACGGGCTCCCCGGTAACATCTGTTACCAGTCCCGAAATCGCCTTTACCTGTGCCATCACATTAAACGATAGCAAACAGCCCAACAAAATAAAAAGGACTTTTTTCATAAATTGATTTTTAGTTAATAAAAAAGGAAAATTATCTCTTCTAAACTCCATAAATATAAATACCTGAAAATGAGTACAGTCCTATCGGTACTTAGCTTTTTAAATAGTAAATACAGAATCAAGATAAAATATAATTGGCTATAATACAAGTCATTACATCTTAATAGTGAATCAAAACAACATGGTATTTTTAGTAAAAAAACACTTATGAATTAATAATGGTGAAAAGTAGTGAAGCAATAAATATTTTTTTCTCGTCCCAATTCCTCTAAAATCTACTTTTCAATAAGCCAAAAAGAGTTATCTATATTTCAACACAAAGAAACACCTTATAACATATAATAAGGTTTTTGAATATATCCTTTCGCCCTTTTCAAGTCAGTCCAATAGTATTTTAAAACAATAATATATTACATATACCTATTCTAAGGTGAATCGCTATATATATAATATAAGAAATCAATATTATATGAGAGAGGATACCCCATAAACAATCTTTTGTGAAATTCCCAAGTGGATTATCTTAGTTTTTCAATATTATTTCGTCTATATAAAAAATATATTTAAAATATGCTTGTGAGTTTTTAATATAATATATATATTTGCAACGGTTTGATAGTATATAAATGAAAAGAAATAATAAATTTAACCTTTTTCATTTATTATTTAGGTAATGAAAATACCAAGTACCGATAGAACTTAGTTTAAATAACCAAAAACACATATAAACATCTTTATTATTAACTCAAAAAGCAATACTTATGAAGAAAACCATCTTCTTGATTTTGTGCATTTTATGTTCTCTTGGAGCCATGGCACAAAAGAAATCAATCACAGGTGTGGTTACGGATGCTAGCGGTGAATCAGTCATCGGAGCGAGTGTTGTCGAGGTCGGTACCACCAATGGTGTGATTACTGACATTGACGGTAAGTTTAC